>Ga0194124_10000018_pt1 | contig 265092 bp, 235 predicted proteins | sample TA2KigCas0mmetaG_FD_148605 | JGI IMG/M metagenome (GOLD analysis project Ga0194124, IMG submission 148605) | Freshwater microbial communities from Lake Tanganyika, Tanzania - TA2015031 Kigoma Deep Cast 0m | ecosystem: Environmental > Aquatic > Freshwater > Lake | place: Tanzania: Lake...
CAATCTTATTTTTGTAAAAGACACCTCGCAGTAGGTGTCTTTTTTTATGTGGGCGTATGGATTTAGTTATTCAAGCAATTTCATCGTAATTCTTGTGAGTACATTCTTAAAGGCGGAGACTGAGGGAATAAACTTTTTCTTTATTGACACTTAGTCTCTTTCAATCGTGAATTTTATTTTCCTTTTTTAATAAGTGTCCTGAAGCTTACCTCGCATCGAGAATTTGAGCTTGATTTTAATCAATGCGTGTAAAACGTTCAATCATGCTCAGACCAAGTCAAAAAAAGTCTAATATAAAACCCTAACCTTGTTTCGGCTGTATCCTCATATTTTCGTAACAGAGTATTCAAAAAGTGAATATAAAGCTATCCTATAATGGGATGACAGGAAACAAAAAATAAAAGATTTTTATTCTTGAGCTCAGTTCCTCTCAACGGAAAGAAAAATAGTAAGTAAAACAATAAAAACGCCTCAAATTAACCGCCGATTTTTGATGAAAACTAGTTAACTTCATTAACTAAATATATGATATCCGATTCCATCATAATTGAGGAGCAGGGGCTGCGGGATGGTCTTCAGAATTTACCCCGTATTTTACCATTGAAAATGAAGCTGGATTTCATTTATCGGTTGGTTGATTCAGGAATTCGAAGGATTCAAGTTACGAGTTTTGTACATCCTAAACGGGTGCCTGCCATGGCAGACGCTGAAGAACTATGCGCGGCGCTCCCTCAAGATAAAGATGTGGAGTTTAGCGCACTTGTATTGAACAATAAAGGGCTTGAGCGTGCAGTCGATGCAGGCATTCGTTATGTGGCTGCTTCTATTTCAGCTAGTGATACCCACAGTCGGAAAAATGCCAATAAATCGCTGAGGGATGCCCAAAAAGAATTTAGGGAGGTGACAGCCCTTGCCAGACAACATCATTTAGTAGTAAGGGGGGGATTGCAATGTGTTTTTGGCTGTCGGTATGAAGGAGCAGTTGAGGAAGATTTAATTTATAATATTACAAAGTACCAACTGGATTGCGGTGTACAGGAAATGGCATTTGCTGACTCAACTGGTATGGGCAATCCGTTTCAGATGAGGAGAATACTTCCTCGTCTTCAGGAGATATGCGGCGATGTACCCATTACTCTTCATTTGCACAACACGGAAAACAAAGGATACGCAAATGTTGTGGCAGCTCTTGAGACCGGCATTAAACAATTTGATACTGCATATGGTGGTTTAGGGGGATGTCCTTTTATTCAGGGAGCCACCGGAAACATTGCTACAGAGGATACCGTTCACCTGCTTCATCAAATGGGGTATACCACAGGAATTGATATTCAAAAAGTGGCAAGCATCAGCCGTGATATGCAAGAATGGCTGGGATCGCCTCTTCCTGGATTGATGCACTCTCTTTTAATGTAAAATAATTTCTGAATGAATTAATTAATCATGCTACCTCAGACCATTGCAGAAAAAATATTATCAAAACATGTTGGTAAACCGGTCTATGCTGGAGAGTTATGCGTGGTACCTGTTGATGGTGCAATGGCTACTGATACCACTGGACCACTGGCCATAAAAGCCTTTCGTGAAATGGGTGGAGAACGGTTGGCCAACCCTGAGCGATTTCATCTAATCATTGATCACGCAGCTCCGGCTCCCAACGAGCGGATTGCCAACCTTCATCGTATGATGCGAAGTTTTGCTGAAGAAACTGGGTGTCATTTTTATGATATAGGAAGCGGAATCTGTCACCAGGTTATGGTGGATCATCATCGGGTAAACCCTGGAGAAGTATTTATGGGAGCAGACAGCCATACACCTACTTATGGGGCGGTCAATGCCTTAGCTTGTGGTGTGGGAAGTACTGATTTAGCAGCTGTTATGTTGACCGGGAAAATCTGGTTGAAAGTTCCTTCCAGTATACGTGTGAATTTACATGGCCATCATTTGAGGGAGGGTGTAAGCGCAAAGGATATCGTGTTAGAAGTTGTGAAGCATATAACTATCAGCGGTGCTAATTATCAATCTGTTGAGTACCACGGAGAGCTATTGCATTATTTAAGTCTTTCTGATCGAATGGTTCTTTGTAATATGGTGGCAGAAATGGGGGCAAAAACAGGTATTGTCTCCCCGGAGGGACTTCAACTGCCCTTTAATTTTGAGCCTGTCTTTGCAGATAAGGAAGCTGTATATACTCGTGTGCTTGATATAGAGGCTGAAACAATTCATCCACGCCTTGCAATTCCCCACTCGCCTGATAATATCCATGATGTGAGTGCTTATGCCGGTACACCTATAACTTATGGGTTCATTGGAACATGCACTAATGGGAGGTTACAGGATCTGCAGTCTGCAGCAGCTATACTAAAAAACAAAAAAATCCCTTCAGGAGTAAGACTTGTTATTGCACCTGCAAGCCGCCAAGTACTTTTGGATGCTATGAAGGATGGGACCCTGCAAATTCTAATTGAGGCGGGTGCTTCCATCATCAATAGTGGTTGTGGCCCCTGTGTAGGAACACACGATGGGGTGCCCGGTGACGGAGAAGTTGTGATTAGTGCTGCCAACAGAAATTTCAAAGGACGCATGGGCAATCCTCGTAGTGATATCTATTTGGCAAGTCCGGCCACGGTTGCAGCCAGTGTTTTATACGGACGAATTACTGTACCAAATCAATCAAACTGATATGGCAAAGGCACATGTGTATGGTGACAACATCGATACGGATCGAATCATACCCGGAAAATATACTAAGACACTGGACTTGTCAATGCTTGCGGCTCATGTTATGGAGGACGTAGATCCTGCATTTGCTTCACGCTTTCAAGAGGGAGACCTTATTGTTGCAGGAGATAATTTTGGCTGCGGTTCATCCAGAGAGCAGGCACCGCTTGCATTGAAAACCGCACAAGTATCATTGGTTATTGCTCGTTTTTTCGCCCGTATTTTTTTTCGTAATGCTATCAACATCGGACTCCCGGTTTTAGAGGTACCGCATCATTCTATACAAATGGGTGATGAGATCTCATTTAATCTTGCTGAAGGTAAGGTGGTGAACCATACCCGACAGGAAGTTTATCAGGCAACTCCCTTGCCTCCCGTCATGTTGAATATCATGCAGGAGGGTGGGTTGGTACCTTATCTTAAAAAATATAAAGATTTCATTCTCTAATGAGTTTACCACTACAAGATATACTTGTATTAGAATTTACACATGCCGTGATGGGGCCATCGGCCGGATTAATTTTGGCTGACCTAGGTGCGGAGGTAATACACATTGAACCGGTTGGGGGAGATAGCACCCGTTTGCTAAAAGGATTTGGACAAGGATTCTTTTCCTTCTACAATCGAAATAAGAAGAGTCTTGCCATTGACATCAAATCTCCTGAAGGCAAAGAAATAATTTATCAATTAGTAGCGAAGGCCGATGTACTTATAGAAAATTTTGGACCGGGAACTATGGATCGTTTGGCTTTTGGATATAAAGAATTGAAGAAATTGAATCCACTTCTCATATATAACTCACTCAAAGGATTTATGCCAGGCCCGTATGAGAAACGACATGCCATGGATGAAGTAGTGCAGATGATGGGTGGGTTGGCTTATATGACTGGCAGGCCCGGTGATCCCTTGCGGGCGGGAACCTCCATTGTTGATATTACCGGTGGTATGTTTGGTTGTATGGGAATATTACTAGCTCTCTATGAAAGGGGAAAAACAGGAAATGGGAAAATGGTTCGGGCAGGACTCTTTGAAACAACTGCCTTTGTGATGGGACAGCACATGGCGTTAAGTGCACTGACACAGCAGCCCGTTCCTCCAATGCCGGCCCGGTTGAGCCCGTGGAGTATTTATCGTATTTATAAAACCTCCGATCTCCAGCAAGTCTTTATAGGAATCATTAGTGAAAAACACTGGAAAAGATTTTGTGATGTTTTTCAGCGACAGGACTGGTTATTAGATGACAGACTCCAGACCAATAATCAAAGGGTGGAAGCCAAAAAGTGGTTTCAACCTGAGGTAGAGAAAATGATAGCCACTTATTCTTTGCAGCAAGTAGTATACAAATGTGATCAGGCTGAAATTACCTATGCACCCATAGCAAAGACTGAAGATTTATTTACAGATGAACACCTAAATAAAAGTGGTGCCCTGCTAGATATTCAATTAACTAACGGGAAGAATGCGCTTTTGCCCAAGACACCCATTGGGTATGAAGGCTCCGACATTAAGCTTCGTACACAGCCACCACGTGTAGGTGAACATACAGAGGAGATACTGGCTGGTTTGGGATTTAGCTCTTCTGAGATTGATCAATTAAAAGCAAACAATATCATCGCTACATAAATTATAAACTATGTACGACCTCATCATAAAAAATGTTTTTGTAGTGCAGCCAGGGAATGAAGGTTCATTTCATGCTGACATAGCCATCAGTAATGGGAAAATTGAAGCGATTACTCCTTTCATACCAGCTGATCAGGCTCGGCAATTATATGACGGAAACGGTCAGCTTGCTTTTCCCGGACTGGTAGATGCACATATGCATACGGGGATTTATAATCCGCTTGCTGAGGATGCCTTGACAGAAAGCCGTGCAGCAGCATCAGGTGGAGTTACCAGCTCTCTGAACTACATGCGAACCGGAAAGTATTACTTGAATAAAACTGGCTCTTATGCGAATTTTTATCCCGAGGTACTAGATATATCCAGCAATCGATTTTATGTGGACTATACCTACCATATTGCACCCATCCAGTATAGCCACATTGAAGAGATAGAGCTGCTGCTGGAAAAGTGGGGTGTGACTAGCTTTAAAATCTTTATGTTTTATGGAAACTACGGACTCCATGGGAACAGTGCTGCACAAAAAGATTTTTTGATGACTCCGGAAGGAGAATTTTATGATTATGCTCATTTTGAATTTATCATGCGTGGTGTAACAAGGGTTATGGAAAAATATCCAGAGAAAGCTGATAGCATAAGTCTTGGCTTGCATTGTGAAACAGCAGAGATTATGCGTGCTTACACCCGACTGGTTCAGGAAGAGGGTAAGCTAACTGGACTCAGAGCCTACTCAGCTGCAAGACCTCCCCACAGTGAAGGGCTGGCTATATTTATTGCCTCCTATCTAGCCAATGAAACGGCGTGTAAAAATATCAACCTATTGCACCTAACCTCTGCCAAAGCCGTTGATGCAGCCATGATGATGCAACACGTTTTTCCTCATATCAATTTCAAGCGGGAAGTTACACTTGCACATCTTATACTTGATTATGATTGTGCGTGTGGTGTGCATGCAAAAGTTAATCCCCCTATTCGTTGCAGGGGGGATGTAGAATATCTCTGGAAGCATCTACTTGCTGGCAATATTGATTGGGTTTGCAGTGACCATGCTTGCTGCAAGGCGGAAATTAAAACAGATTTAGCTGACAAAAAAAATGTATGGTTAGCTAAAAGCGGTTTTGGAGGAACAGAGTTGTTATTGAGTGGTTTATATACAGAGGGAATACGCAGAGGTTTATCGGTGAACCGGATAGCTGAATTGTTATCTACGAATCCCGCAAAACGTTTCGGATTGCATTCTAAAGGACAATTATCAGAAAAGTATGACGGCGATGTGGTATTATTCGATCCTACGCAAATCTTTACTGTTGATTCAAAAGATTCAGAGAGTACACAGGGCTATTCTGTTTTTGAGGGACATACGTTTCAGGGAAAAGTTACTGCTACTTTTTTGAGAGGGCAACTAATTTTTGAAAATGGGAAGGTGTTGGGTGAGCCAAAAGGTAATTACTTACACAGGCCTTATTAATTTGTAAAAAATTATGGAATTACATCTCAAGGATCAACTATTTATTGTCAGTGGTGCTACATCAGGTTTTGGAAAAGCGATAACCGAACAATTACTAAAGGAAGGAGCCAACATCATTGCAATAGCCAGAGGAAAGGAAAAATTAGAAGCCTTGCAAAAGGTTGCTCCGGATAAAGTGACCATTGTATGTGGAGATATTTCTTCCGACGAGTGTCGCCAGCAATTGATGGATGTTAAGCAGGACAAAGTGGTACATGGACTTGTTATCAATGCCGGTGGCCCTCCGGCAAAGACTGTAATGGAAACTTCTGCTTCCGATTGGGATGATGCCTACCGACTGCTTTTACGATGGAAAGTATTGCTGGTACAGCAATTTGTACCGGGTATGATAAAAAACAAGTATGGAAGAATTCTTTTTATTGAGAGTGCTGCGGTAAAGCAACCTTTAGAGAATTTGGTATTAAGTAATTCGTTGCGGGCCGGTGTAGTGGGTATGGTAAAAACTCTTTCACAGGAGATAGCATCCACTGGCGTGACATTAAATGTAATGGCCCCCGGTTCTCACAGCACGCCTGCTATTGATAGAATTTATAAAAAGAAAAGCGAACAAACGGGAATACCATTTGAACAAGTAAGAGACACCGCTATACAGCAAATTCCAGTTGGGTTTTTAGGAGAGGCTTGTGACTTCGCATCACTGGCTGTCTGGTTGTTGAGCCCATCCAGCAGATTTATTACGGGACAAACTATTTCTGTTGATGGTGGTGCAGTTAAGGGTATTATGGGATAAATTAAAGATCCTCTGTATTAATTATTTTGATGAACGATTAATTTAGTATCTATGAGAAAATATTATTGTTGGGTGGTACTTGCCTGTCTTTTTTTGATGTACATGGCAAGCAATGGAATTGTACTCAATACATTTAATCTCTATCTGCCTGAATTTGCAAAAGAATTCAATGTTGATATAGGAAAGGTAACTGGTTTAGCCGCTACACTATATTTAGTATTAGCCCTGCCACTTCCATTTGTAGGGAACCTGCTTGAGAAATTTTCTACTAAAAAGATAATTTTAGTTGGTGCTTTTGGTGTTGCTTACGGATTATACTATTTGTCAACTGCGACCAGTTTCAAAATGATTCAGCTCTTTGTTATTATTTATCCTCTTTTTCTCTGTTTAGTTGGCTTGCTTACCAGTATGTATGTAATCAATAACTGGTTTGTGAAATATAGGGGTATTGCCACTGGAATTTTATTGATGGCAAGTAGTGTAGGACCTGCCATTTTTGCCCCTATAGTGGGGAAATGGATTAAGACACTCGGTTGGCAGGCTGCTTTACAAAACCAATATATCTTGTGTAGTGGCTTGATTGTATTACCGGCTTTATTGATTTATAGTCACCCATCCCTTATCAATAGTTCTGCGGATGGTATTCCAGGTACAGTAGGCAGGCAGCCTGTAATTGATAAAATATCCAGCAAGATTTTATTAAAGAAAGCCCTGTTATCATTGGATTTTTATATGGTCGCCTTGATTACTGCTGCACTCTGGTTTTGTATCGGCGGATTCATTCAAAATCAGCGCAATTATCAGGCGGACCTTTATTTAGATGTGGCAGAAAGCGGAAGACTCCAGGGTATTTTTTTTCTTTTCGGTCTGTTGGGAAAATTGATATTTGGTTATCTGGGAGATAAATTCAGCGTAAGGAAAATAATGTTGCTAAGCGTATTCAATATGTTACTGGGATGTTTACTTCTATACTGGAGTTTACAAGATTCCCGTTGGATCATTCCCTGTGCGATAATTTTTGGATTAGGTTATAGTGGTACTTTTACAATGATACAATTATACATCATTGATCTGTTTGGTGGTGCAGCTTATGGAACCATATTGGGTTTGTTATCTTTTATAGATACGCTTTGTGCGTCGATCGGAGTAGCCATGTTGGGTTCGATGCGAAAGATGAATGGAAACTATGAAAAAGCATTTCTTTTAATGATAGTACTGACAGTTTTTTCACTACTGGCAACTTTTTATATTAATCGGCGTGCTCAAAAAGAAGCCATGTCACTTTAAAAAATGCTTGTATGCTTAAAAAAAATTTAAACGCATCGGTAGTGCTTCACGCTATTAAGTTTTCTGAAACTTGGAAAAAAAATGGTGATCTGATCATCCAGCAATTTGGTATCACCATACAACAGTGGTTCATTTTATTGTTATTAGCAAAAGATCCTAATATTTTATATTTCAAACTCCATCCACATATCAAGCCGCTAATGGCGAAGGAGCTAGCTGATGCCATGAACGTAAGCCGAGCCAATATTACCAACATGTTGAATGTGCTGATCAGGAAAAAACTGGTAGTAGCAATCAGTGATAAGGTTGACAAAAGGCGGAAACGATTATCACTTACCTCACAAGGCATGCTGCTGGTAGAGAAACTGGAAAAGCTTCGGTATGCCTACAATAATCAGATATTATCTCAGTTTTCAATTGAGGAGAAGAGGCAGTTCATTCGATTTGTTGATGTTTGCCTGCATATCATGCATGCCTGATGCTTTAGGATGCCTTTATTTTCTCACATAAACTATGGGAGTATCATAGGAGGTTAGTCGTTTTCCGTTTTTTTCTAGGAGCTCCATTACTTGTAGCGTTGTTGAAGTGAAAATTTCACTTAATGTAAACTTCATTCCATTACCCAGCTCATTCACTGATACCGTTGAAAAAGTTTTCTTCTTTGGATCCCAAGTGTAATCTGCACCTTGGAAAGATGGGGAGGGGATGAGTGACTGATAATCAAAACGAAGACTAGTATTATCATTCCTTAATTCCTCCTTCTTATAATTTGTTAGCTGGTAAGTGGTTAGGTGAATGATGTTGCCCGGGTGCAAAGAAAAGAGAAATAGGTAGGGTTTACTTTCCATCAGTTTACCATCATATAGGTAATAGCTCTCTTCCAGTAAAAAAAAACCATTCAAATTGCTTGGCCTATTCAAAACTTTATTATCTGCCACTCTGTTCACATGCACGGCGAAAGGATGTATTATTTTCCCAGCCTTCATTTGCTCAAAAACCTGACTTGAATTATCAAAATCTCCTGAAATATATTCCCGAAACCTTTTCAAAAGAATTTTTCCAGCTTTTGATTCTTGTGCAATTAAATTCATTGACGATAAAAAAAATATTACAAATAATAATTTCGCTTTCATATTTCTTTAATCTTTTCTTTGTTGTTGTGTAGTCCAGGGAGATGGTTCTTTACTTTCATTTATAATATATACTTTCTGTCTTAGAAATCTCTTGATGGCTGCTGCGCCCATTCGAGTCCCGCCAATTCCACTTAATTTAAATGATGCTTTTTCTCCTTCATGCATAATGGCAGTCAGCGCTGCATCATTGATACTGATGGCTCCACCTGTAATTTGGCTGCCAACTTCTATTGCCTCTTCGGTACTTCCTGCAAAAACGGCACCACTTAGGCCATAAATGCTATCATTTGCCAAACGAATTGCCTCCTCTTTGTTGTCGAAGGTCATAATAGGTAATATCGGTGCAAAAGTTTCATCTTGCATGATTTTCATTGTGTGATTTACATTGATAAGTATAGTGGGGTGACAATAATATCCACCATTGATTAGCTCACAACATTGGCCTCCTGCTATAATTTTTGCTCCTTTTTTTAGCGCATCCTCCAACTGTTCATTTATTATTTGAACTTGTTTCTCGAAGATAATCGGACCTATTTCCCCTTCGTCAATTTTCTTGTCATTCAGCCTCAGTTGAGAAACTAAATGTGTTAGTTTGGTGATGAATTCCTCGGCAATTACTTCATGCACATAAACTCTTTCGATGCTGAGGCAGCTTTGTCCTGCATTGGCCGTGCCCCCCCAGCAAATAGATGCTGCTGCAACATCTAGATCAGCAGATGATAAAACAATCGCTGGATCTTTTCCGCCAAGTTCAAGGAATACTGGTATCATGCGCGCTGCTGCTGCAGCATTTACTTTTCTTCCTGTTTCAGTACTCCCGGTAAAACAAACCAGATCTACCTCCCCTATAAGGGCAGATCCGGTTGTGCCATCTCCCGCAATATAGCGAAGCACTTTCCTTAGTTCAGGCACTTTCGCAATGCTCCGGTTCATTACTTCTATGAAGCGCGGCGTCACCTCGCTGGGTTTTACGATAACGGAACAACCTGTCAGTAGCGCCGGGATGGTATCTATCAGGGATAGGAGCAGAGGAAAATTCCATGGCGATATGACGCCCACCAGCGCAAACGGAACCCAGTCTTGCTGTAGCTGAATAAATGGAATCTGCGTTTTCTTTTTTGAAGTTGGATAAAAAAAATCTTCTGCTTGTTTGCACCAACGATCTATGCTGCTGAAAAATAGATCAATCTCGAGTTTGGTTTCCCAGCTTCTTCCTGTATCATTTTGAAGTGCTTTCAGAAGTGCAGGTTTTTCATCTTCTATTAGCTTTTTCCATTCCTGTAAAGCTTCGATTCTTGCTGCTAATCCATTCTCATTCCAGCTTATTTGGGCAACTTTAAGCTGCTGACATAAAGTAGAGAGCTCATCCGCAGTCACGGCGGAAAAGAAATAGTCTTTTTGTCCGTTCCTTGGATTTCTGGTATTCAACTGCTTATTGATTGAATGATCTTTTTTTCTCTCAGCATGTCTATAACAAGTTGCTGTTGCTGAGCGTAGTGACTTCGTGAGGGATTCGTTCCCACCAGAGAGTTCGCTGGATAAATTGATTGAGCATAGGTTGGAGCAAACAATTCAAATCGTTGACGCGAAAGGTAATTGCTCATGCCTGGGCGAAGGCGGTGTTCTCGCAGAGCACCGATATGGATTGTAGCATGCGCCACCATGCTCTCACCAAATCCTGCCTCACATAATACCATGCCTTCATATTGCACTATTTGTGAGTGACCATCTGTGGAATGAGCCGGGATTGCATAACCTGTGATACCTGCACTGTTAGCGCTAATTACGTAAGCCATATTTTCAATGGCACGGGCTTGTTTTGCAATATTTTTAGGTGTGGGGGATAGGGCACCCACCTCTGAGGTGTTGTGGAGAAATATCTCTGCTCCTTTAAGTGCAAGACAGCGTGCTATTTCAGGATAAAGAATTTCCTCTGAGGCTAGGCATGCAAAATTTCCTAAAGGTGTGCGCGCAACGGGAAATAAACTATCTACTCCATACACAGAGATATATTCATCCAAAACATCATGCGGTGTGGCTGCATACATTGAATTCAACCGTCGATAGCGGAGCAGCAAAGTCCCAGAAGGACAAATGATGAAGGAAGTTTGAAAGAAGAGATGCTGAAAGTGGTCATCGAGTTCATACACACTGCCGCTTAAATAGATATTACAATCCTCTGCAAGGTGCCTCAATGCTCCATAGACTTCGTCATTGGGATGAATGCATCCCTTCTCCTGCCATTCTGCAGTTGTTTCACCTATGGGAAACCCGGTTAAAAAATACTCAGGCAATACAACCAATTGTAGGTCACTGCCAATAAAGGCTTTCGATGCTTTAATTTGAGTATGAATCCGGCTGACTGAATCCAACATTTGGTTTCGTGATATACGGCCAGAAGTACAAGAATTCACGGAAGCCGTTGATAATTGCAGTGCAAGTGCCCTATAAGAGTTTAAATGGGTTGCCATGAGTTTCTAAAAATTAGTTAATTTCATTAACTAAATAGGTTTTCATAACTCTAATTTACTGTTTGTGTATGATATTCTCATCATAGGAGCTGGTGCGGCAGGATTGACATCGGCTATCAGGGCTGCTCAAAGAGGCAAAAAAGTTTTGGTAATTGAAAAAATGGACAGGGTTGGTGGTACTTTGGCAATTACCGCTGGTCATTTGAGCGGTGCTTCAACACAAAGACAATTTAATGCTGGTATCCAGGATACACCCGATAGTCATTACGATGATATTGTACGAATTTGTCGGAATACTATGGATCCAATCATAACAAGAAAGGCGGTAGATCTTGCTTCCTCTACCATAGACTGGTTGACAGAACTAGGATATTCTTTTCACGATAGATCTCCTGCTATCATTCACGGGCACGAACCATATTCAACAGCACGAACCTATTTTGGTAAAGGGGATGTTCATCCCCGAATCCAAGAGGCTGGACAAACCATTTTACATTTATTATTGCCTTTGTGGAATGAGCAAGTTAAAAGTGGCAACATTCGTTTGTTCACAAGATGTAAACTGAAGCAGATCATGGTAAATAAGAATTCAGTAGTGGGGGTTGTTGCTGAACAAGGTGACCATGAGTTCACTTTTACCGCTCAGCATTATTTACTCACTACCGGTGGTTATGCTTCCAGTCCTTCCTTTTTTGAGAACTTCACTCCTGGAATCTCGAGGTTGATGTCTGCAGCCAATCCCGCCTCTACAGGTGATGGGATCAAGGCTGCACTTCAAATAGGTGCTATGTTCCATGGTGCAGATAAGCAGATGTATACGCTTGGCGGAATTGAGCTTCAGCCTGGAAGTGGCAGAATCAATTTTTGGGAAGCATGGGCTAGGATGAGCAACAGCATTGATAGAAAGCAGCGGGAAATTTATGTAAACATCCGTGGAGAGCGTTTCATGAATGAATATGATTGGTCAGTTGATCAACGAGAGCGTGCCATGATGGCGCAGCCCCAAAAAAAATGCTGGATTTTATTTGACCATCGCTCCTTGTGTGATGGGGATTCCTTGGTGCCTCAATGGACAACCGATCAAATGGTGCAAGAAAGTTATCGGGAGCAGGCAGTTTGGCAGGCAGCATCTATTCGAGAGCTTGCAGCCAAAACAGGCTTGCCGCAAGAAGTTTTGGAGGTCACAGTCGCCAAATACAATGAATCTTGTGCCGTTGGATTTGATTCTTTGTGGGGAAGGACCTACCTAGAACACCCACTTGCTAGTCCTCCTTTTTTTGCTGTATTAGTATATGCCTATGCCCTAATAAGCTTTGGTGGATTACAAGTTAATGGTGAGTTACAAGTTGTGATGAAAGGAGGGCAAACAATTGATAATTTGTATGCGGCTGGAGAAATTTTGGGAGCTGCAGCAACCAGTGGTCAGGCATTTTGTGGTGGAATGTTATTAACTCCAGCAATTAGTTTTGGTAAATGGCTTGGCGATAACCTGTAAGCGAAGACTATTTTGTAGAATTAAGTGTGGAGACAATCGTCTGTTGCATCTCCTGGTATCTTGCTTTTGGTTCTGCAGGTGTTGTAACGACCCTAACTTGCTCAGGTAATGGGTGCTGAATTAGCTGATCAATATAGGGTAGTAGTGGGCTTCCCAGCCATCTGAATACAATAGCTGGCATGGTGAGTTTTTGAACATGCTCTGCTCTCTCGTGTTGAAAAGCAGCACGATAGGCCCTGGCATAATCGGGTCCTGCTAAAATGTAATCCTGCATCATTTTTTCTATGATTTCAACTGGGGGAAGTTTGTCGGAAAAACGATGTTTTTCATCGGTACTAAACCAGGGAAAGAACAAAAAACTTTTTTCTACCATCTCGCGCAGTCGGATTAGTTCAGAGCCATCTTTTTTCGGTTGTAGTGATATGAAATAGTGCTGTAAAATTTGCTTTCTCATGTCCTCCTCGAAATGGGCGGCATTGTCCAGAAACAAGTGCTCAACCCTTTGAGGGTGGGCGAGTGCATAGGCAATTGCTATCTGAGAGCCTGTGGCAGTTCCATACAAGTAAAATGTAGTGCTTTTCAAATGCTCACGGATAGCTTCGACAAAGGGACAATAATCACTTATTTGCTCCGCAGCTGGGTTTAATGGTTCTGAATATCCATACCCGGGTGTATCGGGCGCCACTACTTGAAAATGTTCTGATAGCAAAGAAATCAATCCCTCCAACCTTTCCGAATGTTGGGGCGAGGAGTGCAAGAGCATTAGTAAGGGTCCCGTGCCGCAACTTCTGAAAAATAGCTGCCCATTCTTAAAGTTTATATGATTTTTTTGGATGGTATTCACTCTACTATAAAATTAGTTAACTTTATTAACTAATCACCATTGAATGTGGAACACCTCTTATGTGCTGGTTTCCCGACCTTTGGGGCTGGCCACTGAAGCTAATTTTAGGAGGGAAGAACTCCCTCTTGCTGAGCCAGGCGAGGGGGAAGTATTAGTCAGGATTGATTACATCTCTCTTGATCCAGCTATGCGGGGCTGGATGAATGCAGGTACTAGCTATGTGCCTGGTGTTGAACTGGGTGATGTTATGCGGGCATTTGCGGCTGGGGAAGTAATCTCTTCTCGCCACCAAAATTGGAAGGTCGGTCAGACGGTAACGGGTCTGTTGGGGGTTCAGACTTATGCAATGGTTAAGGGTGAGCTTTTGACGGCAGTTGATACTAATTCAGCACCGCTCAGTTGGTACCTAGGTATTTTGGGTATGCCTGGCTTAACGGCTTATTTTGGTTTGCTTGATAAAGGAAATCCGAAACCAGGTGAAACAGTTTTGGTCAGCGGTGCTGCAGGGATGGTGGGGTCATTGGTAGGCCAAATTGCACGTATCAAAGGATGTAGGGTGGCAGGAATTGCTGGAGGAGAGGACAAATGTGCTTTTCTCAAAAACGAGTTGAACTGGGATGAGGTGATAAATTATAAATCAATAGCTGACCTACCTGCTGCTTTGAAAGAACGATTGCCGAATGGGATTGATATTTTTTTTGACAATGTAGGAGGAAATATTCTAGATGCAGCACTTACTAACCTTGCACGTGGTTGCCGCATCATTATTTGTGGTGCCATTAGTCAGTATAATCAACTGACTACCCAGGGACCTTCCAATTATATGAAGATTGTCACTGCACGTGGTACTTTGACAGGGGTCATAGTATTGGACTATTTTGACAAAGCGGCGGAAGCTTTGAATGATTTATCCAGATGGTTGAGGGAGGGAAAAATTATTTATAACGAACATATTATCCCGGGTATTGATCAGTTCCCATTTGCTTTGAACCTTTTATTTAGTGGTGGCAACACCGGAAAATTATTACTACAAAATAAATTCGAATGAAAATGAGAAAAGCTTTCTTGAGTAGCTTATTGTTTGGTCTTGTAATCACCTTAGACGCACAAGATAGCATACCGGCTACAGGAATCAGTGGGGTATATGAAGTTGTAGTTGGAACCAGTGAGGCATCTACAGCGATACAGTACTTTGGGGAATTTGGTTTTAAGGTGGTAGATAGTGCCCGATTAACTGCAGCACAAGCAGCATCACTCTACCAAGTGCCGGTAGGTGCCAGAGTGTATCGGCTGCAGAATGGTAAAATTGACTCACACGGTTTACTGCGCATCATTGAATGGGATCGTCTATTGGGTCAGGGGGTAGGGTACACTGTTCCTGAAACAGTAGGGCAACGTCTAAGTGTCATGCTGACAAAAGATATTATGAGGCTGACTGATATTTATCAATTGTTACGTTCTAAGCAGGAGAAATGGTTGCCAACTTTTCCTGTTTTTGATGACCCGTTGCGCATTAATTCCGGTGCAGAGACTGGATTTTATAGGCGTCCTGTGGGTGTGAGGGAAAATGCGGTGTATGGGGAATTTTTTAATCATGTATTTTTTCAACGATATGGATATACCATTCCTGGTTATGGAACAATTGACCCGTCAAGCCCCCTGCAGACTAGTGAATTTACCCATCATGATTTCTGTATTAAAGTAGACAGCATGCGGCAGTTGATGTATTTGCAGACAGCCTTCGGATTAAAGGCCGAGCGACCCCCAGTTATAGACGGGGATAACAACAAAGGACCCAAAGCAATTTTTTTAATGCCTGACGGATATACTCATTTTTATCAGGGTTTTGTTAGCCCGAATAACATCTGCGGTAAACTCAAGTTTTTTATGGCAGTAAATGGTGATAAGCCCGATGCTTCATCAAAACAAAGATTGGGAGAACCTGGTATCACAATGCATACTTTCTATACTCCCCGCCTGCAGTTTGTCTATGATCTAGTAAAACGACATGGACTGCAATCCTCCGCAATAACTAAAAATGAATTCGGCGAACTTAGCTTTGTTGTCCGGGGACCCGAGGGGGCAACCTGGCAACTAATTGATAAAAAGAACACCAATCATCAGCCTCTAACAATATTATCTACCCAATTCACCAAAGATTAAAACCTAACCATGAACCATTTGATTGCTTGCTTCTGCTCTTTTTTACTATTCAATAATGCAATTTGGGCACAGAATAAATCAAGTTATAATTTAGAGAATGCCCGGGATAATATGGATGCATATATGAAAGTGAGAGGTTCACTCTCCCCTGCAGATGAAGTTGTATTTTATGCAAAGGGCTCTATATATGCCTACGATCCTGAAAAACCTTGGAAGCATCTTTTCAATTTTGAAATGTTTAATATTGCTCGCAGTGAGCGACTTCCGGGTGATAGTGGTTGGAAGTTGATAACCCGCGAGATGCTGGTTTACCAGGACCCCAAGACAAATGAAATACTTTCCTCCTGGAAAAATCCCTGGACCAAAGAAGAGGTGGAGGTAATGCATGTTTGGAACGACCCCGTGAATCAGCAATTCAGGTATGGTGCTTTCAAGGTGCCATATCAGCGTATGGGAAACGATAGGCTGGGCATTTTCAATGATGTTCCTCTTTCGTATCCTTCTCCTTTAACAAAAAATGAATGGCCTGAGCATTCTCGAAGTGATGTGTATCAGGGTGCTGAGCTTTTCAACTTTTTTTGTAGTGAAAAGGAGCTTAACAATAAAAAAATTGTAAATGCAACTGCAGATGTTTCCTGGACACGCTTCAGTGATTTTCTTCCCTGGATGAAAATGAGCAGCCTGCCTGGAAATTTATTGTACCAGGGCAGAGGTTATAAGTTGAAGAATGGTTATGCTGATCTTCCAGCAGTCATCAAAACTTTTGTAGAAAATAATTTTCCAGAATATGCCCATGCTCCCGCCACTTACACTACTCCAAATATGACCAGTTGGAGGTATTTTAAAAAGGTAATGGAGGAGAGAAAGAGGAGATAATTACTTAAAATTCGTCTTAAATAAACTGCCCCAAGTAATATGAAAAAATGGATCATCTTGATGCTGCTCTTGTCAGGAATCACGCTGCACGCGCAGAAAACAAAGAATGCCATGGGTCCTAATGACATACAGGAAATGTTAAACCTATTCGCCGGCGAGTTTGATAACTACCGGCAGGTGCATAGAGAACGGGAAGAGGGAGTCAAGGATGTGCACGAGCATATCCATTCTGTATTCCATCCTGTAAGACTACCAGAGATAGGTCCACAAGTGTTTTACGTCTACCAATACATGGACGGTGACGAGAAAAAAGTGTACAGACAGCGCATGTATTCTTTCTCGCTAGACAAAGCTGAAAACGCAATCCGTCTCGATATTTTCTCCTTTAAGGTGGACTCTCTGTACTTTTTCTCTCATAAGGACACCTCTAAGCTGAGGAACCTCACCATGGCGGACCTGGTATCCACTGATGGATGTGAGGTTTACTGGAAGAGGCAAGGAGAGGCCTTCATTGGGTACATGAAAGAAAGGGCTTGCAACTTCGTTTCCAAGCGTAGCGGGAAACGCATATTTATCACCGACAGTCTTCGGCTGACAAAAGATGGCATCTGGATTCGCGACGAGGCCGAAGATGAAAACGGAAATTATGTATTTGGACATAAGGCAAAGATTCCTCATATGCTAGACCGCTGCAGGTGGTATACAGGGTGGACAGCCCTCCAGAAACCGGAGGGTGCGGAGGGCTACGAAGTGCAGCGCAGCCTCCGTGTGCACGACAAAGGAGGAAGAACACGCCTGCTAACCAACGACGGCAAGCAGACTCCTTACACCCTTGAACTGGCCGAGGTGATTTACGGAAATGGCGTCAGCGTGCTAAAACTAGCAGTATACGAGGAAGGCAAGTCAAAGTCAGTTGCATACACCTGGGCGACTCCTGGCAGCGAAAGGATTGGCATCAACCTGCGCTGGCTAGAAACTGGGTTCACATTGTCTAAACAGTAAAATAAAAATATGCTCTATGATTTGCATATCTGAAAATCAGCTCATGCTTCCGTAATAAAAAACCCCGGTTTACCCGGGGTTTTTTATTTGGGATGTAATATTAAAAGTCAAACGAGATATAAGCAATCCATCTTCTGGGCAATTGTAAGTAACCTTGAGACCAGATAGGTACCCCATTATTAACAAAGTTCGGGGTAGTTTGTAACTGACCCATCGCTGTGGTGTTTTCCTGCAAGCCGGCAATTGACTGAACACCCTGGCGGTTGCCGATATTTTTACACTGAAGGCCAACTCTGAACTCTTTTCTGCTATTGGATTCTTTCTTACCATTGATGCCAACGCGGGCAAAACCACCTCCATTCAATACAGTCATTTTACCTAGGTCAATGAGGTTGGTAGCATCAGCATAACGTGCACCCACGGCATTAGCAGAGAAGTCAAACCCGAACCACTTTCCCTGATAAAGAGCTACCGTATTCCAGATATAATCAGGCACATTTGGTAAACGATTGCCAATTACATCTATGGAGGTTTGCCCATTAGCCTCAGCAATTACTTTCAATCCGAACAGATTGCCTGTAATGCCTGTTAAATCGATATTGACGTCGGGCAGGTTGGATCGCTTACCTATAATACCTCCTGATGTTGAATTGGATATTTTGAAATTAGTGAAAGTGGCTCTCTGAAGTGTAACACTGCTCCTAACACTGAGTCCACGTAAGAAACCGGAAGGAGCCCATGACAGCGATATTTCAGAGCCCATGATTCTGTTGGACCCGAAAGGTTTAGAAACCAACAAGCCATTTTCAAAAATGGAAGCCAGCCTATTATCAATGGTATTGTGGTAGAGTGAAAAGTCAAAACCGAAGTCTTTTACCTGACCTTTAAATCCTCCTTCAAATGAATTTATAATCTCATTAGCGGATAATCCATCTGGCAAGCGCAACAACCTGTTGGCACTGGCGTTGTTGGCAGTTGCACTAACATACTCCAGTGATGTGAAGGCTGAATAGTCTGGCATACGGTATGCTCGGTTCACATTTGCGTAGACGGCAGCGTTTCTGTTGAACATATAATTCAGGCCAACGGATAAGGAGTAATCACCAAATTCCAGCTTGCGCGTGATAGCGCTATCGAATGGCGCTTTGGTCTCTCTTAAATCCATGTTCAACCAATCGTAACGTGCACCAATTGTAACTGTGAGTTTATCATTGAATTTAATTTCATGACCGGCAAAGAGTGCATTCACCTGCTCAATGTAATTGCCACGGCGAGTAATAGATCCTCTCTGTGGGTTAGCGTCTTTGTTGAAAATGGTAATATTCAAAGGAATGGTGGCAACAGGAGAGATCGCCAGTCTGCCAGGTATGATACCATTGATCAACATCAGATTCTTAGGATCCGAGGGATTGACAAAATGTGAATAGCTATAAGTAGTTGGCCTCAGGTGGGTGTTGGACAAATAATAACCAATCTGGAGGGTTTGACGTTTGCCATTCCCTTTGTTCCAGGTTTTCTTCAATCTCAACTCATTCATAAAATCTTCATCATCGGCATCTCCATCCAGCATTAGCCTGAATGCACCTCCGGCGGAAGAGTAAACGGTATTAGGTGTAAGAGTGGAGGGCAGCACAGCGGTAGAGTACAAGCCATTACTATTATAAAAGGAGGGGATAGAGAATGGATATTTAGTTCCGCTTTGCAGGCGCTGGTAGCGGAACTTATTTTCGATTGTCCAGTTTCTACCAAGGTTTCTATCAAAGGAAAAATTCAGCTGAAGATTTTTAGATATGTTGTTATCATTCAGCTCTTGGCCAATCTTGCGGGCAATTTGAATGCCGGTAGCCGGGTTAGTCACGGCTATTCCATTTGGACGGGGCAATGAAGTATTGCTGCGCACACCGAAAATTGAATAATTCTGTTTAATGAATTCGGGAAACATAAAAGTGTGAATGTTCTCCCAGTTAGGGGGTAGTTTTTTTGTGACCGGATCAAGAGGCACGTCGGTTAGGTTCTGGAAACTATAATTGGCATGAATAAATCCAACACGAATTTTTCCTTTTCCGCCTTTATTGAGAAAATCAAAGTTTCCTCTAAACTGATAGCCATAGTCATTATAGCCAGTTTTTCTAAATCCGCGATCATCTAAAGTCCAGCCGCCAATGTTGTAACGAACCTTTTTATCTTTTGACAATGCACCATTTACGTTCCAGTCGAAGCGATAGTTGAGGTAGTCGTTATCTGTGTGAATGTTATCATACAGGCTGAGTTTAAAGGAACCATGTGTTTTCTCACCTCCAGTTTTACTGATTATGTTTATAACACCTGCCGCAGCGGAACGACCGTAAACAGTTGCGGTACTACCACGAACGACCTCCACTTTTTCAACATTGGCATCAAATCCAAACCCAGCATCAGGCAGACGGCCGGCACTACCGAAGGCAGGCAGACCATCGATAAGTATGCTGGTATATACCAAACCACCTAATGGGTTTCCATCGGGAAATCCTCTGATAATAACTCCTCCTCTTCTACCTTGTGAGTTATTAGCAAATACCCCGGGAGTGAGGGTTACAGCTTCGGCAAAGCTCTCCGGCTTGATTGATTTCAGTATTTTATTGTTGATAATATCAACTGCCTGAGTCGCCTCAATCTTTCTTACAGGTTGTCGTCCTGCAGTAACACTGACTTCATCCAGTTGGTTAATCTGCTCTTCCAGCCAAACCTCAATCGATGTACGGTTATTAAGGTCTATTTGCTGGGAAATGTGATTCACCGCGCTGAATACAAGGCGAGCGTTGGCGGAGGAGACACGAATGGAGAACTTTCCGTTCTTGTCTGTAGTAACACCATTTTTGGTACCTTTTTCCAAAATGGAAGCGCCATCTAGAGCTATAGAATCTTTGTCCAATACTTTCCCTGATACAGTCACTTGGGCGTTTGCAGTAGAGAATAACGCCAGGAAAAGGATCAATGAACCCAGGGCTCTTTTCAGCATGTTCATATGCATAAAAATAGTTTTGGTGAAGGAATAAATAGTTAACTATATTAACTAATCGGTAAGCTAATAAATATTCACGTGTAAAACAATTATTTGACTGGTTTTTCCGAAATTCAGACCCAAAATCACTATTTTACCACCAATTTAAGCTTTTCAATAGGTTTTTTCGATACCACAGGTGCGTATTTCATAACTTTTTGATTGCTCTTTTTAATGAACCCTGCCTGTTAGGTGATTAAATAGGTGGATTGAATAGTGGACGTAAAAAAAATAGTTAACTTTATTAACTAATTTTAAAAATTTTGATATGGTATCATTGCTCTTATTCCCTGACATGACAGGTATTTGGGAAGGAACTTACAGCCGCATCAATGAGAAAGATGAATTACTTTTTCGACATAAAAGTAAACTGACCCTACATCTTAAGGGTAACGAGTGGCGTCAATCAAATCTCTATATGTTCGAAAACGGTCGCGAGGAATTTCACAACTTTGGTTTGTCACTATTTTCTGAGGATGGAGTCATGAAATACGACAACCCACGCATCACAGGGGAAGCTTGGGAAGCGAACGGAGGAAAGAATATTCTGCTATGGTGGACCTACAAACAGATCCCGGGTTCAATGTTGTATGAAATGATAACGCCTATTTCACCCACCCATCGTATGCGTGTTTGGCAGCATTCAATGAATGGAAAATTTGAGGGAATAACCATGATTGAGGAGCATAAAAAAGCTGATCAATCAGCCATCTCATTGTCACATTATGACCAGTCAAGTTACATAAAAGAAACCTGACGGACTTATAACTACTAAAATCAAGAAGCTTAAAATGGGGATGACAATTACAGAAAAGATAATGGCTTTTAACAGTGGACGCTCTTCCGTTGTGCCAGGGCAGTTGGTTTGGGCAAATGTTCACACAGTAATGACAATGGACTACTTGGGGAAGCAATGCTTCTCAGCTTTCGAAAGTCTTTCGCCTGAAAAGAAATTATTTGATAAGGACAGAGTGATATGTGTCAGCGACCATCTGATTCCCCCGCCTTCTGAACAGTTTGCCACTATGTTGAATGAGTGGCGGGAAACTGTAAGAAAGTATGACATACCTTATTTCTATGACCTAGGTCGTCAAGGCATTGCCCATCAGTTGATGGTAGAACAGGGACATGTCCTACCGGGAAAAGTATCCATCGGCACAGACTCCCATGCCAACACATATGGGGCGGTAGGAGCCATCGGTAATGCTATTGGGGTTACTGATGCAGCTATTGCCATGGCTACAGGTAAATGCTGGTTCCGGGTTCCAGAATCAGTCAAGTTTATTGTGACAGGAGAATGGCAACCTTGGGTTATGGCAAAAGATTTGAGCCTTCACATCATGGGTATGATGCACTGGAATGGTCACCTAATATATAAAGCACTTGAATTTGCCGGCCCTGCTATCGAATCTTTGGGTATCGCTGGTCGCATGACACTCTGCAATATGACAGTTGACCTTGGAGCAAAAAATGGCATTATAGCCCCAGATGATACCACTATTGAATTCCTTCGTCCAGTGCAAAAAGGAGAATGGGCAATGTTGAAAAGTGATGCTGATGCTAACTACGATGCCATTTATGAGGTGGATGTCACCAATCTCGGTCCTACTATTTCCTTACCGGATAAACTTGATGATGTTGTTCCTGTAGAAAAAGTAATCGGTACAAAATTCAATAAAGCATTTGTGGGTACTTGCACCAATGGTAGGACAGAAGATTTTGCTATCATGGCAAGCATTTTGAGAGACAAGCAAATTCACCGAAATGTTAATATGGTTTGTATTCCTGCCAGCCAATCCGTGTACCTTGAATGCATTCAGAAAGGATATTTTGAAATACTGATCAAGGCGGGCGCTGCCATCGAGACGCCTAGTTGTGGACCTTGTGCGGGAATACATACTGGTGTTGCCGGTGACGGTGATATCATTTTAAGTGCCGGCAATAGAAATATGAAAGGTAGAATGGGTAGTAAAAATGCGAAAATATACCTGACATCACCCGCAGTAGTTGCTGCCAGTGCTATTCGTGGAGAAATCACCGACCCCCGATTTGAGAACTAGTAAATAATTATAAAACTATGGCAATCATTAAAGGAAAAGCGTGGGTAGCAAAAAACTACGTGATGAGTTTTGATATGGTTCTTCAGAAATACTGGACCTCTCCCATTAATCCCGCAGAAAATGCGAAATGGGTAATGGCAGGAGTGTCAGAAGAATTTAATAGTGAAAACGCCTTCGTCAGAGCAGCATTTACCTTCATTGTTGCCGGACATAATTTTGCAGGCGGTGGAAAAAGTATTGAACACTGTGTGACCGGACTGGTTGGCGCAGGTATTCAGGCTGTTTTTGCCACCAGCTTTGCACGCCTTCAGTTCAGAAATGCAATCAATTACGGACTGCCCTTCATCACTAGTAAAGACATCAATCTATCCTGTGAAACAGGCGATATTCTCGAGTACGATTCCGACAACGGGTTTATCAAAAACCTCACAAACGGAAAAGTTTTTTCCAGTGTTCCCGTAGCACCTTTTGTCGCTGAAGTGGCTGCTAGTGGCGGACTGATGAATTTTGTTCGTCAAAAAATGGCAGACGGAACCATTCATGAATTACACTGATAAAAATTAAGACCACTTTTTTAATAACACCATGATAAATTCTTTGAAAAAGAGACTAACGGAAGACAAGACCTGCTATGGAGTAATATCCCCCACGACAGACCCGACCATTTGTGAGTACTTGGGTTGGTTGGGAATGGATTTTTACATTATTGATGGAGAACATGGTCCAATCACACTTACAGAAACATCGCATCTGGTTCGGGCCATGGAATGTGCAGGCATAACTCCACTAGCAAGAGTACGTAGTCTGGAGGAAAAACTCATACTGCAATTTTTAGATGCGGGTGTTATGGGCATCATGATGCCCGGAACATCCACAGCAGCCGATTGTGAGCGGCTTGTTCAGGCTGTTAAATACTATCCTATGGGTGATCGCGGCTTGGGTCCAGTGAGGTCGGCTCGATATATGTCGGGTGGTGTTACACAACATCAATACATTGAAATGGCTAATGCCACAACACTTGTCTTTCCCATGATTGAATCAATTCAGGCAGTGGAACAACTGGAGGCAATGTGCCAGATTCCTGGTGTTGATGGATTCATCATTGGTCCGCGTGATTTAGCACTCAGCATGGGTTTTACAGATGGGCCGCAGCATTCGGAAGTAAAGGAGCTCATCGATAAGGCGATTGCTATAATGTTGAAGTACGGAAAAATTGCGGGAACCGTGGCAGCCAATGCAGAACAAGCTAATCAATTGTCTGCAAAAGGTGTTCGGTTGCTTTTAAATAGTGTACAGGGCTTACTTTCAACAGGGGTGGCCGCTTTCATGAAAGAAAGAATTAATTAACTTGATACATAAACTTTTCATCATGCCAACAATTGTTGTCTTGTTCAACTTAAAAGAAGGTACATCTGTTGCCGATTACGAGAATTGGGCACGTGCCAAAGATCTCCCAGTGGTGAATTCTCTTCCCTCTGTAGAAAAATTTCGCATCTTAAAAATGGGAAATCTTCTCGGTAGCGACGCAAAAGGACCCTATCAATTTTGTGAACTCATTGAAGTTCCCAATTTGAATACTTTTTTTAGTGACCTCTCCCGAGATGATGTTCAGGCGGGAGCCAAACAATTCAATGAATTTGCTAACGAACCCCTTTTTATTATAGCAGATGATCTGTAAAATGAATGGACATGTATCAGTTAAACAACAAAGTAGCCATTGTTACTGGCTCTGGGAGACGCAAAGGAATCGGAGAGGCCATAGTTCTGCGTTTGGCGGCTGAAGGTTGTCGGTTGGTAGTCAGTGACCTTGGGCAACCAAAGGGAAATGAATTTGCTGCTGAGCACATTGGTGTGAGTGAGGAAGTGCAGGATATTGCCAACTCATGTCGGGCACTGGGTGCAGAGGTACTCACCATTTCCTGTGATGTCAGAGACGATATTGAATGTCAGCGATTAATTTTTGCAACAGTAGAAAAATTTGGGCGGGTAGATATTTTGGTAAATAATGCTGGTGTGGGTTATTTGATGGAACCCTTTACTGAATTCAAAGAATCTAGTTGGGATGCTGTTCTGGATGTTAATCTCAAGGGTGCCTTTCTTTGCAGTAAATACGCGGCCAATCAAATGATTCAGCAAGGCACGGGCGGATCTATCGTGAACATTGCATCACAAGCAGCCAAGAGTGGGTTCCCATTTGCTGCTGCTTACACTGCCAGCAAACATGGCTTGGTTGGACTTACACGCAGCAATGCTGTAGAGCTGGGAAAGCATAAAATTCGTGTCAATGCTGTTTGTCCGAATCACATTACTACTGGACTCGGGCATTGGCAAAATATTTTTTTTAGCGAAAAAATGGGTATGGATTATGCGACCTATATGCAATCCATCGTCAAAAAAAATCCTTTGGGCAGAACTGGTTTGACGGAAGATATTGCCAAGGCTGTTGCCTTCCTTTGTAGTGAAGAGGCCGCCTACATAACAGGTGAGGCCATGAACGTAAGCGGAGGAGAGGAATATCATTGATGTATGAAATTAGGAATTGATATTGGCGGAACATTTACTGACCTAGTTTTGCTGGAGCCCAGTTCCGGCCAATTATTTTTTGGAAAAACACTTACTACTTACCCTGATCCGACACTTGGTATTCTGAATGGTTTAAAGGAACTCATGTCTTTGCATGGGAAATCAGTGGCAGAAGTAAATACCATAATTCACGGAACCACACTTGTCACAAATGCCATAATAGAGCGTAAGGGGGCACTAACTGCATTATTAACTACGGCAGGATTTGAGGATGTGTTAGAAATAGGGCGTGAGATGCGGTATGATATCTATGATATTTTTATTCGCATGCCCTCACCGCTTGTTCCCGCAGCATTGCGAAAAGGAATCAAAGAGCGGGTAGATGCTTCAGGAAGAATTTTAGATTCACTAAACGAGGTCGAAGTGATTGAGACTTTAAAAGCGTTGGTAAAAAAAGGAGTGCGTGCGGTGGCTATTTCACTTTTGCATTCATATGCAAATCCCTCCCATGAAAAAAAAATCGGTAAAATCATACGATCGCAATTTCCAACTCTTTCCTTCTCGCTGAGCTCAGAAATAATGCCCGAAATCAGAGAATATGAACGCACCAGCGCAACTGTAATGAATGCCTATGTTCAACCACTTACCGGCCACTATCTTTCTCAGCTGAAAGCTATTTTATTTGACACTGGCTTTAAAGGGCAACTGCACATCATGAATTCCGCCGGACGACTTACCACTGTTCAGGGAGCCTGTAAAGCCCCCATTCAGTTACTGGAGAGCGGACCTGCCGGTGGAACCATGGCCGGTGTTTTTTACGGAGAATTATTGAAGAAAAAAAATCTGTTGGCATTTGATATGGGTGGTACCACTGCCAAGGCATCAATCATTCGCAACGGGCAACCCGAGATCACCAACCATTTTGAGGCGGCCAGAGAAAAGAGGTTTAAAAAGGGCAGCGGTCTTCCTGTTCGTATACCGGTTATTGATATGATTGAAATTGGTGCAGGCGGAGGTAGTATAACTAGCGTCAATCACCTCGGGTTGCTTACAGTTGGGCCTAAGAGTGCTGCTTCTGAACCCGGCCCCGCCTGTTACAACAGGGGTGGGGAGCTGCCAACTGTTACTGATGCCGACTTGGTACTTGGCTTTCTAAACGAAAGTTATTTTTTAGGAGGCACCATGCAACTTAAACGTGAAAAAGCACGAGCAGCCATCAAAAAACATATTGCCTCCCCGCTGGGTATTTCTATTGAGGAAGCCGCCTGGGGGATACATCGGTTGGTGAATGATAACATGGCCAATGCAGCACGTGTCCACATCATCGAAAAAGGGCTTGATCCCCGTTTGTTCTCCATGATGGCTTTTGGTGGTGCAGGACCGGTACACGCCTACCATGTTGCCCAGCAACTGAACGCCCCCCAGCTAATCATTCCCGCTGGTGCGGGGGTGCTCAGTGCTATGGGCTTTTTAGTGAGTCCTATCGCAACTGAGGAAATTACCAGTTATATCAGCACCCTACAACAAATTAATTGGACACACCTGCAAAAGAAACTAGATGGTATGAATAAAAAAGGCAGACAGTTTCTCAAAAAGGCTGGGATACCAAACACCCGAATGAGTATGAAGGTACTGGCTGATATGCGGTATGCAGGGCAGGGGCATGAGATCAGCGTTTCTCTACCTGGCATTAAATTATCCGAAGCCTCAATTCCTACAATTACCCGTGCTTTCAAAGAGGAATATCGATTGCGTTATGGAAGAGATATGGAAGGAATACCCATAGAGGCAGTTACCTGGAGGGTGCTTGTAAGTGGACCTCTTACAACACTTCACCCTAAACAGTCAGTTGTTGGGAAGCATACGCTTCCCTTGAAAGGGAAAAGAAAGGTATTTTGGGGTAAGAAGTATGTTGACACGCCTATATATGATCGTTATTTGTTAAAGCCTGGACAACGAATTCAGGGTCCGTGTATAATTGAAGAGTTTGAAAGTACAACCATCGTGGGCGAAAAAGGTATCGTTTCCTGCGATAAGTACAATAACCTAATTATGGAGCTATTATGAAAAAAAATCTAATTTTTTTGATAATATATTTTCTTCCAGGAATAGTTTTTTCACAGTCCGCCAGGGAAATTTTGCAGTTGACGGTAGCTGCATCCGGTGGAAGTCTATGGCAACAACCGAAAACATTGGAGCTACATGGTACGGCTTTATTTACACCATATGGAAAGTATGACTATGGCAGCCAAAAGCAATTAGATACTTATTCAATGTACCGCATATTTCCAGGTGATAACAAAGCTGCACACCAGGCAAATGGAAAAATCAGGTTTGATGCCGCAATTGGCGAACAGGTTTTCATGCAACCGCGGAGGGTGAGATTATTTTTTGATGGTGTACGGTGGATGGAAATTCATTGGGAGAAGAATTCCGTTAATCAGCCTATTGCTGATGAAGTTTTTTCACTGGCAAAGTAATGACAATGAGAAGGAAAAAATCACTGAAACGTTTTGATGCCATTGAATTGAGTATTCTCTGGAGCCGCCTCATTTCATTGGTGGATGAAGCAGGAACTACATTACAAAGAACAGCCTTTTCGTCAGTAACACGCGAGAGTGCGGATTTTGCTGTAGTGTTAATGGATTCTGGAGGTCAGTCTATTGCTCAAAGTAGCGTAAGCGTACCTTCCTTTCTAGGTGTGATGCCTTTTTTGGTCAAGGCACTGATTAAGGATTATTTTCCTTTGTCTGTATGGAAGGAGGGAGATGTAGTTATTACAAATGACCCCTGGTTATGTGCGGGGCATAAGCCTGACATCGGGATTGTTACCCCCATCTTTCGAAAGAAACGGCTCATCGGATTTATAGGTTCCATTGCACATTCTCCGGACATCGGTGGAACTCTTTGGGGTGCTGGAGCTAAAGATTTTTATGAGGAAGGTTTATACATCCCGCCAATGAGACTTTTTGATAAGGGGGTAAAAAATGAAACAATTTTTTCACTGATCGCTTCAAATGTGAGGGCACCAGGGCAAACCATCGGTGATATTTTGGCACAGGTGGCTGCCAACGACCAAGGTATTCGGGGATTACACAGAGTGATGGATGAAAGCTTGCTTGATGAAATTGATGAGTTGGGCGAAAGCATTATACAATCCTCTGAAAAAGCCATGCGCGATGCAATTCGCAAAGCACCCGATGGAATTTACAAGTCAGTTTATCAGGCAGATGGTGATGGAATCAAGGAACCTATTCAGTTCGTTTGTACTTTAACCATTCAGGGGGATGAGATTGAAGTGGATTATGCAGGCACATCTCCCGCGCATTCACTGGCAATTAATGCGGTATTGAACTATGTTTTTGCCTACACAGCTTACCCTATAAAATGTATTTTTAGTCCGGAGGTTCCCAATAACGAGGGCAGTTTTAGACCCATTCGTGTTTCGGCCCCCGAAGGTTGCCTGCTTAATGCAAAAAAGCCTTCCCCGTTAGGAGCGCGAAATGTGACAGGAAACTTATTGCATGGACCAGTGGTCAAAGCCTTGTCACTAGCGGTTCCCGATCAGGTGCAGGCTGATTGCGGAGCAGCTGTATGGGTAATGGTATTAAGTGGCAAAAGAGAAGATGGTTCGGAATACGTAGAATATCTCTTCCTTGCAGGAGGCTATGGAGGAAGAAAAGGATTAGCGGGTCCCCCCACACTGTGCTATCCGACAAATGTGGCGAATGTGCCTGTGGAAGTTTTCGAGCACGATGCACCCGTATTGGTGACTGAAAAAAGTCTCATAAGGGGAAGCGGAGGTAATGGTGAATACCCCGGGGGGGAGGGTCAACGATTTGCCTATAGGAATATAGGTGCTCTCCCCATTCATATAAGTAATGTAACGGAAAAAATCAATCATCAGGCCTATGGATTATTAGGGGGTTTTCAAGGTAAGAAAGGAAATTTATATGTACGAACAGCCGCAGGTGAAAAACGATTTACTCCACCAAAAGGTCATGACTACCTCCAACCGGGCGAAGAACTGGTTATGGAATTACCTGGTGGAGGTGGTTATGGAAGGCCAAAAGGATAATTTTGATTATTTTTCAAAAAAAAAGAACTTATGTCTTATCAGCTCCCTCCTGTATGGACAAAATTGCAGCAACATGCTGTATTTCCTGAATTTAATCATGATGAAAGAGCCAGATACAATTTTCTTGCTAATCTAAATCGATATGTGAGCACCGTGATTGCTCCGGGTAATAAACTGGCTTACGATAGAAGAGTAGAGCCCAACTTTGTGAAAGAGCATGACCGAAGTTTTAAAGATAGGTTTGAACTTGGTGAAGCCATGAAGCAAGATTCCATTTATCAGATGTGGGCAGCACTCCGCAGGAGTACTATGGAAATGCGACAACAAAATGGCAGAGCGGTGGTATTAAGGCAGGCGGAACAACTTGCTTCGAAAGTAGCAGAACTACTCAAGGGCAATGATAGCTTACAACTAAAGGATGATTTCATGGTTCCACCGTACCTCACTCATGTTGATAACCATTTGATGCCTGGAAGTTATCATACAGAATATTTTTCGGGTGATGTTTCCAACGCAGCAAATTATGACAGTGGTTTGTTTGTTACTAGCGGTGGTATGTTGGGAAGTCTTACCGATGGAGGAGGTCGAGCCATTGCAGCATGGGTAAAAGAAACTTATCCGAATTTCCATCCTAAAAGAATTATGGATGTTGGTTGCGGGTTGGGACATAATACACTTCCAATTGCGCAGGCTTTTCCCAACGCGGTAGTGATTGGAATTGATGCTGGGACTCCTATGTTGAGGTACGGAGCTGCCAGAGCTCACTCACTGGGTGTACATAACGTAAAATTTATCCAGGCTGATGCTGCCGACATGAAAGAGTTTACCGATGAAAGCTTTGATTGGGTACAGACTACCATGTTTCTTCACGAGACGGGCGGAAAATCTATACATGCCATTTTTAATGAGATCAAACGGATCTTAAAAAATGGCGGACTCAATCTCCATATTGAACAACCTCAGTATACCTCTGACATGAGTATGTATGAGCAATTCATGCGCGACTGGGATGCTTATTATAATGCAGAGCCATTCTGGGGGCATATGCATGATCTAGCTCCTGTAGATCTGATGGAGGAGGCAGGTGTACCCAGAGATAAGTTTATGCAGGTAGGGGTGAAGGCTATCAATGACCTGGATAAAAATAAACGAGATGGTAAGGTCACGGAGGACTACGGTCGGAGTCCAATATGGAATGTTTTTGGTGGATGGAAATCTGCTACTAATTAAGAATTGACTTTTTTAAAATTAGATGATATGAAAACAGAGTTAAGTGGATCCCATGCGGGTGCTTCCATTTCTGAAACCTCACCAGTAGATACAATGAATGATATTGTGATGGCAGGAAATAAAAGTAAGGGGGGGCGCCCTTATTTTTTAGAAGATCCTGCTGTTGAGCGTGTACTTAATATTTCCATGGCTATTGCTGCCGACCTTGCTGTCTTGCATGAAAGACTTGATACGATTGAAAGATTGTTAGAGGCAAGGGGTCACCTAAGCAGAAAAGATATTGAGGCATTTGTACCCGATGATTCTGTTGCTGAGGAAAGACAAACCTGGCATGCTCGCTTCAGTGCCCGCATTCTGCGGATTATACAACAAGAAGTTGAAGCAGTAGCCAAGCCAGAAAATAATGTGCCTATGCGCACCATCGCAGATGAGATTAATGAAATGTAATAAATTTTCACCTTGCTGTAATCTTTGAAAAATGATGCAATCTCCTGTTGCTGCCATTAACGATCATTATAGGGTAATAATTGAAAAAGACCTAAGTGGAATTTTATCCAAATATGTTGCTGATGAACAAACCTATGTTGTGTTGGAAGGTCCAAGGCTTACCTCAAAGGGATACACTAAAGTAAGTAAGGGTTGGAGTGATTTTTGTCTTTCTCCCATTCAGCTTAATTGTGTTGATTGGGTTGAAGGTCCTTATGCTGAGCAGTCAGCTGAAATGTCATGGGTGAGTGGGGTCATTCGTTTACAAGTTCAAATAAGTAATCAAACTTTTTATAACATTTTCAGGGCAAGTTTTGTGTTGGTACGTAAAGCAGATCAGTGGCTGATTCACCATGAACACATATCCATCGTACATCCTGACCCCTATGGTATAGGTGATTGGCTAAAGCAGTCCACACCTCTCCCCGAAACATCTTAGAAAAAAATATGAACGAAAAGGTAGGTAGAAAGGCAATCGTCGGAGTAATAGTTTCTGCACTTGGTTTTTTTGTGGATTTGTATGATATCATCATTTTCAGTGCGGAGAGAGTAGACAGCTTCAGCTCTTTATCAATTCCGGAGTCAGACTGGCCTACTCATACTAGAGATATTTTAAATGCCCAAATGCTCGGCATGCTGATTGGTGGTTTTCTTTGGGGAACTATCGGAGACAAAATGGGACGATTGAAAGTTTTATTTGGCTCGATATTGGTGTATAGCATTTTTACACTTTTGAATGCTTTCGTAAAAGACGTAGACAGTTATATGTGGTGTAGATTTTTGGCCGGTCTTGGGTTAGCGGGAGAGTTGGGAGCAGGCATTACGTTAGTTAGTGAGCAAATGCCTGGAAAATTTAGAGGAATGGCAGTTGCGTTGGTAGGTGGAATAGGTATGCTTGGAGCTGTAACTGCGGGTATTATCGCTACATTTTTTAGTTGGCAAACTAGTTTCATAATTGGTGGTTTACTAGGGATCGTGTTGTTGCTGCTGCGTTTCAGCGTAGTGGAGAGTGGACTTTTTACGGGAATGGGATCAAAGCAAGTAGCAAAAGGTGATTTCAGTATTATATTGAGAAGCCGAAATAGATCTTGGAAATTTCTTTGTGTTTTACTTGTTGGTATGCCCGGTTGGTTTGCTACCGGAGTTCTAATCACCTTTACCAGAGAAATTGCAGGCAGTATGGGAATGACAACATTGCCAGTAGCAGCTACAGTAATAACATTCAATTTTCTCGGCTTCGCATTCGGAGATCCACTCTGTGGTTTTTTGAGTCAATACTTAAAAAGTAGAAAGAAGGCTATATTTATATTTCTTGCCTCTTATAGTTTTTTTATTGCTTTATTTTTTCTTTTTGCAAGTCAATCAATTTTCCTATACTATCTTTTATTTGCGTTTATGGGTCTCAGTGTCGGCTTTACTATCATGTTACTTACACTTACCGCAGAGCAATTTGGTACCAATATTAGGACTTTGGTAACCAGTTCTGCTCTTAATCTCATTAGAGGTTGGGTCATCCCCTTGAGTTTCGCCTTTCAATGGGGGGCAGTCTGGTTCAATGGGAATTATTATTACAGTGCAATCTTGATTGCGACCGCAGCCTTGGCTATTGCATTTTTTGCCCTCTCGCAATTAGAGGAAACCTATCACAAGAATCTCGATTTTTATGAGTAGATCAGAATCTTCATTTTTGAAGTATACTGGTAAGGGCAGAGTTGCCACATCTCGTGTACAAACATGGTTTTCTTTTCCAAAGCTCTGCAATGGAGTATTCCCCTCGCTGGGCCTCCATTACGATTACTAACTTTTGTTCTGAAGAAAAAAGACGCCTTGTCTTGCGGCGGATCTCTTTGATGAAGTTCTCTGTAGATTGTTTAGGCCGCTGTTCCATGTCATTATTGGTTTAATTGTTAATGATGGGAACTCTCTACTAATTTAGACTATATTTAGTAGTTTGGAAGGAGAATTCGACAAATACAGCTCTGGTAAATACCAGAATAATGAAAGTATTCAACCAAGTTTATTGTATAAGGATTTTGAAAAATAACTTATTAATTTCAGTTCATTTTCTTATTCGAAATAGTTTTTTATAGGTCAAAATTGCTCCGGTAATACTCAATAGTGTAACACCAACTAGGAATAGAATAACAACAATATCCCATAAAGGTCGTTTATCTCTTAAAATTGCAAAATCAAAACTATGAAGTCCATGATAAATCCATCGCTCCAATCTATTTTTTTGGTCTATTTTCATCAACACTTGATGACTTACTGGGTCAACATATAAGGCTGTTTTTTCAGGATTATCTAATTCAAATTTGTAAACAGGTAATATTGATTTATTTGTTCTAGAATAATAATAATCATCGTAAGTATGCATAACTTCCCGATTAACAATTGTACATTGAGGAAAAATTACTTTAATTTTCTGCTCATAAATTTTGAATTTTTCAGAATCTTGGGTAATTCTCAATTTTTTACCAAAAATAATAGAGTTAGAAAAAGAAGCACTTTTTACTACTGCTACAACATTTCTATTAAATTCCTTAAAATCAATTTCTAAACAGTTTTTTGTATTCTTTATTTTATCCTTAAACGTTATAAAATTTGTTTGATTAAAAGCCGTTTTCAAAGTATTATTTCCCGTCCAAATTTTCATTTGATCTTCAGAAAGATTATCTTCAGGACTCCACTTTATGGGGTTCATAGAAAATAAACCACTTAAAACCCACGTAAAAGTGAATAGACCAAAGGTAAAACCTAAATAATGATGCCATTTGAACCACTTTTTCTTATAGGGTGTTATGAGTTGATTTCTTTTTCGGGCAATTAAAAACCGATTAATCCCTAACACAATACCTGCAATAGATAGAAGTACACCAATAAATGATAGAGTAATAACAATAAACCGCCAAAGTGGTGTATTAATTCGAATATCTTTGAAATAAAGCCAATGTGGTATTGCTCCCAACCAAGCCCAGACTTTATCAGAAAAATCTAACTTTTGTAAAACCTCACCCGTTTTTGATGAAACATACCAAACAGTCCCTTCATTATCATTAATATCAACACGAAAAATAGGCATATGTGGCAAATAACGTGTTCTAGGAATCCATTGGTCTAATTCAGTAATCGTTTCTATTTTACAATCTACAGTTTCTGTTTTATAATAATCATATAAAATTGATCTTACATCATTTTCATCGTATGTTAGCTTTTCTCCTATTTTATTTGCCGTGAAATTGAAAACGCTTTCATCCAAGGTTTCAATGTTAAAAACAGCTTGTTTGTTGATATGAATCAATTTGAGTGCCTTAATCGAATCCATATCAATAAAAGATTCAATATTTGAAGGGTAGGAAACCATTGACAAATCAATTGATTTATTTAGTTTAGCTCTGTCTTCTTCTGAAACTGAGGGGAAACTTTTGTACATCATTACAAAGCCGGAGAGACACCAAATCACAAAAAGTAAGCAAAGGAAAAAGCCAAGAAGGCGGTGTATTTTAACCACCGCCTTCAAAAGATTTTTACTATTCACTCTATACTGCATTAAAAATCAGCTTTGAAAGTAACCATAAAGTTTCTGGAAGGCCCAATAAACACTTGGTTTCCAAAAATGGCATCTCTATAGTAAAACTGATCGGTTAAATTGTTAAGATTGAATTTAAGTTCATACTTATTAAATCTGTACCAAAGTGCAGCATCCAAAAGATAATAAGCATCTAACTTAATGGTATTTGCATTGGTTGTGTAGTTGTCTGATGTATAATTAACTCCTAGTCCAACACCCAAACCTTTTAATTTAGTTGCAGAGGCATCATAAGACAACCAAGAATGAACAAGATGTTGTGGTGCAAAAGGTAGTCTGTTTCCTGCATTTGGGTTAGGGGCAATATCTCCTTTATTTTCTTGAATTTCAGTATGAGCAAAAGAGTAACCTGTTCTAACTGATAAGTCTTTAATTGGGTTGTAATTTACTTCGAGTTCAAATCCATTTGACGTTCCGGTACCGATATTCTCAAATCCACCACCGGGTATTCCTTGTAATATATTGGTTCTTGCCAACGAAAAACCGGCAATATTAACAGAAATTTTATCGTCTTTCTCATAACGAACACCCAATTCTCCTTGATACCCTGTTTCAGGGTCAAACATATCTCCATTTGGGGCAACGGTTCTAGTTGGTTTGAAGTAAGTATTATAAGAAGAATAAATAGACACTGATTTTATTGGTTGATATACCAGTCCTCCGCGATATGTTGGAGCAACAATATTGAGCTTACTTACATCCCCCTTAGATGTAATATCTCTATCCTTATCCAATTGATTGGTGAAATAATCTCCATTAAATACATCAACTCTTACTGCAACTAAAGCCTTGAATTTTTCACCAAAATTAAACCAGTTTTGCCCAAAAAATCCATTAACGGTTTCCATTCTTGCAATGTATCTGTTATCTTCAATAAACATTGCACCTTGGTTCAAAACAGGATTTACAACAGACACTGTTGTGTTTTTTCCTGGTCCAGTAATATTCCCTCTAAATGTTTTTCTATCTAAAACACTAATCGAATGTCCTACAACAAATTTGTTTTGTATAGAACCTATTTTGTATTCTCCGCTTAATTCTAATTGGTTTTGTATAGGTTTGGTTTGGTGATTAAAATAGAAAGGAAAAGAACGAACCAATGAATCTTGAGTTGCATTAAAGGTCAATTCTTCAGTGGAGAAATAATTGATGTCATCTATAAAATAAGAAGTTAGGTTTGTAAGTTTCAACTTATCGCTAATTTGATATTGATAGTTTAGCTGCAGGTCAGTACGCTTATTTTTCAGAAAATCTTGAGGATCATTATATCTTGTTTGTGGGTTCATCCCTTGCACCATAGTCCCATCCGCCAACAAAGGAATACCGGTATCTGTACTATAAAAATCATCGTTCGCTTGCACGTTAAATTGTATGGTATGTTTTTTAGCTGGCTTATACTTTAAAGATAAATAAGCATTTGTGTAATTATATCCAAGCCCCCTAAATCCGTCTGAGTTCCCAACACCAAAATCTGCTCTGAAGCTCAGTTTATCAGTAATTGCTCCACCGGCACCAGCCATAATATTTCGTGTATTAAACGAACCATAACTTGATTGAAAATTAGCTTTAAACACCTGTGTTGGCTGCCTTCTTCTAACATTAATAATACCTCCTAGTGCTGAGTGACCAAACATAACCGAAGATGGACCTTTTAATACATCAATACCTTCTACAGCTGCTAAGTTTGTAGATGGAGCACTTTGTGAAATATTGTGTCTTTCGTCACGAACACCATCGACTAATAAGACAAATTGCTCCATACCTCTAATATGAAAATGTTGAAAGCCTCCATAAGTATTACGGGTACGAACACCTGTAACATTTTTCATCGCATCTTCTAAGGCAATTGCACCTTTTTGGTCGATAACTTTACGGTCTATACTATGAACTGTAACCGGTAAGTCTTTTAAATCAACATCTATTTTATTGATGGTTTGTAGTTCCTCTCTTTTTCTGTTGGATGATATCGTAGCCTCTCCTAGTGTTTTAGTATCAGACTTCAATGTTATTGTTAAATCATTTACGGATTGATTGTTTATGGCTACATCAATTTGAGTTTTAGAATACCCAACAAAAGAGACTTCAAGAGTGTAGTTTCCGTTACTTAAATTCTTTAATTCAAACTGACCATCGTTATCAGTGATGGCTCCATCAGTTGTTTGAAGGATTTTAACTGTTGCTCTGGTTATAGGTTGGCGATCTTCGTCAAATACAGCTCCCTTAATGAAATAGCCACTTTGGGCAGAGCTAATGATTGGAACAAATACCAAAAGCCATAATAAAATTTTTTGTGTCATGAGATGTTTTTTAAATTTAATGCTTAAAAATTGCTAAATGCAACTTTGTTGCGTTTGCAAATGTAGCTATTTTTTTTACTTATGCAACATTGTTGCGTTTATTTTTTATCTTTGCAGATGAATTTGGTCTGAATCTATGATAAAGCGTTTAGTTACTCTGCCCATAAAAATCTATCAATGGTGCATTTCGCCTATGCTTGGGCAAAATTGCAGACATACACCCACTTGCTCTCAATATACCATTGAGGCCATCAACGAATGGGGTGCTGCAAAAGGGATTTATCTTGGAATGAAACGATTGAGCAAATGCCATCCGTGGGGAACACACGGTTATGATCCGGTACCAAAAAAAGAAACAAAATGAATGTAAAGGAATTAGAAGAAACAACTGAAATAATGCCCCAATTTGAAAAACGTGGAGGGGTTTTACCTGTGGCTGTGCAAGAAACATCAACCGGGCAAATATTGATGTTGGCATCGGTAAATAAAGAAGCATTTGAATACACTATTCAAAACAAGGTAGCTGCATTTTTTAGCACTACACGAAACACGCTTTGGATAAAGGGAGAAAGTTCAGGAAATTATTTGCAGTTAGATGAAGTGCTGATAGACTGCGATCAAGACGCATTAGTTTATAAAGTAACGCTAAAAAAAGGTGGTGTTTGCCATACTTTCAATGAAAATGGAGAAAACAGAAAGGCTTGTTTTTACAGGTCATTAGATAATGATTTACAGACCTTAAAATTCTTAGAAAAATGAACGATAAACTTATAGAAGAGATAGAATTACTAGGCGATTCGCATGCAATGACATCTCCTGAAACGCCATTGCGTGATGATGCTTTTGTAAAATCTGATGAGGCAAAGATTGAAGCTATTCAAGGGTACTTCCAAAAAATAATGGAAGAACTGGGTTTGGATTTAGAAGATGACAGCTTACAAGGAACACCTTATCGTGTAGCCAAGATGTATGTTAAAGAAATGTTTGCTGGACTGAACCCAAAAAACAAACCCAAACTTTCTGTTTTTGATAACAAGTATGAGTATAATAAAATGTTGATTGAAAGCGATATTACGTTTAACTCTGCTTGCGAACATCATTTTCTACCTATCATTGGAAAAGCTCATGTAGGCTATATTTCGAGCGGTAAAGTAATTGGGCTTTCTAAAATTAATCGCATTGTAGATTATTATGCTAGAAGGCCGCAAGTGCAAGAGCGTATGAGTATGCAAATATTTAATGAATTAAAAAATGCCCTACAAACAGATAATGTAATTGTGGTAGTTGAAGCAGAACACATGTGCGTATCAACAAGAGGAATAAACGATAAATCTTCAAAAACAACCACCATTGAATATGCAGGTGTTTTTGATAATGATACTGTTCGTAGTGACTTTTTTAAATTGATTAATTCTAAATAAATTTTATGGAAGCCAGTGTAATTTTAAAAATGAATGCTTGTAGAGTTACGCAACATCGACTAGATGTGTTAAACTATTTTATGCAATCTAAAATAGCATTAACCCAAGGCGATTTGGAGGATAAATTTAAAAATAAGATAGATCGTGTGAGTTTATATAGAATGTTACATTCTTTTTCGGAAAAGAAAATTCTATGCAAGTTAGTAGATTCTAAAGGTACATTGAGTTATGTTTTTGACAAACATTCATTGGATAATAAAGACCACTTTCATCCGCACTATAAATGTAAATCCTGTAACGATGTTATTGAGTTACCAGAGTTACCGGAATCATACATGAAACAGTTGAAAAAATTAAACATTGATGAACTCAACATTTTAGTTGAAGGCACCTGCGATGAATGTCAAAATAAGAATGAATAACATGGAATTAAAAGTCCACTTTATGCTGACGATTTACAATGATTTTGCCAGAAGTGTGTGAGCTGTGCAAATCCATCATTTAGGTGCTTATCTACATTTATTTTTAGATCGCTTTTTATTTTGCTGTATGTAGCCATTCTGATATTATAAATTATCCTCTATCTGCGTAACGCAATTTGCTAAATTATTTCGTAAATACTTGCTCCAGAAGCGTAAAACTTTCCACCCCCTTGACTTAAGTTCTTTGTTTACCAATTCGTCTCTCTTTATATTACTTTCAATTTTTCGCCACCAAAACTCTTGGTTGGTTTTAATTCTGTTTTTCTGAATATCCCAGTTGTAACCGTGAAAATATTCGCTGTCAATAAAAATTGCCATTTTTTTTCGTTTAAAAGTCAAATCTGGTTTTCCAAAAACACTTTTGTCATTTTTTCTATAGCGCAGACCTTTATTCCAAAGAGTTTTTGCTAAAAGAACTTCATCTTTTGAGCCTTTACTTTTTATAGCCTGCATATTTCTCCTTCTCTGATCTTTGCTCAACACATCCATTATCAGCCCTTTTTTCTTTTATCTAAAGTTATTGCTGTCTTTTCCGGGTTTGTCTTTTTAAATCATTTTCCGAAGAAATTTCGATTTGGTGGACTAACGGTGGACTAAAATCCAACAAAAAAAGCGCAACTAACAGATTATCAGTTAATTACGCTTCATTTTAGCGGAGACTGAGGGATTCGAACCCTCGATACCCTTTAGGGGTATACACACTTTCCAGGCGTGCTCCTTCAACCACTCGGACAAGTCTCCAAAGGGGTGCAAAAATAAGGAAAACGGAAGCATGCCAGTAATTAGGTTACGACCAGCACAGCAATTCAAAATAATATTGCAAGGATTCTTTAAACTAGTATAACAAAATCTAACTTGATTATAGGTCAAAACTCGCATTAACAAAAAGCTGATGTCGAGAAATTGAAAAAGGGTTTACATTATGACTGCTCCACTGGTATCCTACACTGATTTCCTGTGGCCCCCATTTCAGTTGCAAGCCGTTAAAAAGTCGATTGTGGTCAAATTGTATTAATTCTCTTCTTTGACTAATAAAAAATTCATTAGTGAAATTATAATTAAGTCTGGTCTGTTTGTTGATGGTAGCCAGGGGCAATAGCCAGGTGTTTTGGATGCGAACTCTTGTTTGAAAAAAGTATGTAGCTTGATTCACATTTGTAAACCGTAATTCATACCAGGCTCTGTTTCTACTGATCAAATTTTTTACAGGAAAAGTTCTTTGAATACCATAGGTAGAACGCAGCTCCAAAAAATCTTTTATATCACCTTGACTATTCAATATTTCACGAGATCCGTGGTAGGAGAGTGGGCTGGTACTTAAAATCCATTTGGAAGGTAGTTTTAAATAAATCCAGGGTCTGACTATGGTCAGCATCGATTCCTCCAGCATATTTTTATCAGATGTCCAATAATTAGCTTGTCGTCGATGATGCAATTCCAGGCCCACTCCTAATTTAGGTTGGAACCAGTGATTTAGATTCAAACGAACCCAGCCTTCGTGACGATCTTGCGTAAAGCCAAGTTCGGATAGTAGCAGCAAAAAAGCTAACAATCCATATTTCCGCATCAGACTAATTTGAGCATGTCTTCTAACCCACCACCATTATGCAGATTTTCGAATCCTTGTTGTTTCAAAAATTGTAGGGCCATGCCACTTCTGTTACCACTTCGACAATACAATACAATGGGTCCTTCAAATGACTCAAACTCACTCACTCGTTGCGGTAATTCCTCCAGTGGAATATTGATGGCGCCTGGATATTGCCCCATTTCAACTTCCCAAGTACTTCTTACATCAACAACAGTAGTTCCCGCTTGTTTTACGATTTCTTTTAAGGTAGACATAGGATATAGGTTCAATTTTTATAATGGGGTGGAGGGGCACACATAGTCACTGATCTTAAATTTTCCGCTATCCTTGATAGCCTTGAATCCACCCTTGACATCAATGAGTTTATCATAACCCCTTGCACGTAAAATGGAGGTAAAGATCATGGAGCGATAGCCTCCTGCACAGTGTACATAATAAGTTTTATCTTTATCTATTTGTGCCATGCTTTCATTAATCACATCTAAGGGTGCATTTTCTGCGTCTAGAATATGCTCACTACCATATTCGCTTTTCTTACGCACATCCAAAATAGCAACCGATTGTTTTTCCAGAATAGCTGCCAATAAATCGGCATCTACTGATTGAATTTGATCCATTTCTTTACCAGCTTGTTTCCAAGCAGCAAACCCACCTTTCAAAAAACCTATTGTGTGGTCATAACCAACGCGTGCTAATCGAGTTATCACCTCTTCCTCTCTTCCTTCCTCACAAACTAATAAAATTTCTTGTTTGATAGCAGGAATCATAGTACCCACCCATGGGGCAAACTGTCCGTCAATGCCAATATTAATTGAATTAGGAACAAACCCAGCAGCAAATGTCTGTGGAGCACGGGTATCTAAAATCAACGCACCCGTTTCATTGGCAGCTGCTTCAAAGGCCTCGGGACTCATTGCCTGTTGCCCACGAGCTAATACCTTATCAAGGCTTTCATAACCTTGGATATTCATCATCACATTCAATGGAAAGTAGGAGGGTGGTGCGGCTAAACCATTGGTGACTTCGTTGATAAACTCTTCTTGGGTCATATCGGCACGGAGCGCGTAATTATTTTTCTTTTGATTGCCTAATGTATCTGTTGTTTCCTTACTCATATTTTTTCCGCAGGCACTCCCAGCTCCATGTGCAGGGTAAACAATAACGCTATCAGGCAATGGCATGATTTTATTTCGAAGCGAATCAAAAAGATAGCCGGCTAATTTTTCTTGTGTTAAATCGCTGGCTACTTTTTGTGCCAAATCAGGACGTCCTACATCACCTATAAAAAGTGTATCACCAGAGAATAAGCTAGTCGGTGTGCCTTGTTGATCCAATAATAAATAACAGGTACTCTCCATGGTATGCCCGGGTGTGTGTAATACTTTTAATGTGAGGGCGCCAACTTTAAACTCCTGTCCGTCCGTAGCAATAATGGCATCAAAAGCGGGGTAAGCATTTGGCCCGTATACAATAGGGGCACCTGTTTTTTTACTGAGGTCCAAATGGCCTGAGACAAAGTCTGCGTGAAAATGTGTTTCTAATACGTATTTGATAGTGGCGCCATTACGTTCGGCTTTTTGGATGTAAGGAGCTACCTCACGAAGCGGATCAATCACAACGGCCTCGCCATTACTTTCTATGTAGTAGGCACCTTGTGCTAAACAACCGGTATAAATCTGTTCAACTTTCATGCTTATATGTTTATCTATTCAGTTGCAAATTTCGGAATTTCATTTACTGCTAACGTGATTATTGTCACATCTTTCAATGGCCAGCTCCCCATCCTTCTTTTATCAATATATAAAGACCCATCACCAACACAAACCAGCCAAATCCCTTTTTGAGTTTATTTCCATCTATCTTTTTACTCAGCTGATTGCCGACCATGATACCCACTATTGCCATAGCAGTAACAAATCCCAATAACACCCAATCAATTGCCTGTTCCGTTACATCGCCTGTAAAGCCAATCAACGATTTTGCAGCAATGATCAACAGCGATGTCCCAACCGCTTGTTTCATGGGTAGTCCTGTGAGTATTACCAATGCAGGTATTATTAAAAAGCCTCCTCCAGCGCCAACCAGTCCTGTCAATAGTCCTACAAAGGCTCCTTCTATCAATATTAAGGGGTAATTAAAAAACTGCGATTTTTTTTCAACAACACCCAACAATTTTTGCGTGCTGATCATCGAAAAGGAAGCAGCAACCATCAATAAGGCAAAGAGGAGCATCAACAACACATTTTTGGTCAGCACAAATTCACCCCATTGTCCTATTTGCGTAGGAATAGCGGGCACAACCCATTTGCGCGTAGCATATACTGCAATGATGGAAGGTGCGCCAAAGATCAACGCCGTTTTGAGATTTACCTGTCCTTCTTTGTACTTGGGGAATGCACCAATGGCACTAGTGGCTCCAACTATAAAAAGAGAATAGGCGGTTGCTTGTAAGGGGTCTACATTAAATAAATAAACCAGCACAGGTACTGTGAGTATAGAACCTCCGCCTCCAATTAACCCCAAAGAGAGGCCAATTAGCAATGAGGCGATAGCACCAACTATTGAGCTGCTATCAAGCGATATGGATAATAAAATTGTTGTCATTGTGCTATTCCCTTCATGCCGGTTCAATTAAGATGGTTTCCATTTTTATACTTCTGCTTCCTTTAATCAAGAAGTGGGTATTGGTGAATTGTCCTGCACGAAACCATTCGGCTGCTTCACTTGAATTTTTAAACTGGTTATAGGGGTGCGCAATTTCGCTAAAACCATCTCCCACCAGCACTACAGCTTTCCAGGGATATGACTGAATCAGCTTTACCAATTGCTGATGCTCTTCTTGACTTTGTTCTCCTAATTCAGCCATTGAACCGAGAAGCAATACTTTTTGTGCTGCTTCGAGTTTGCTAAAATTCTCAATAGCTACTAGCATACTGCTTGGGTTAGCATTGTAGGCATCTAAAATGATTGTGTTGGTGCCTCGCTTAATTAATTGCGAACGGCTATTGGTGGGTTGATAATTTTCAATAGCGGATTTAATTTTTGCTGCATCAATTGCAAAGTGTCTGCCTACACTAACAGCCAGTAAAACATTGGCTAAATTATACTCTCCTACTAGTTGTGTCTGTATGGTAAAATTGTCCGAAAGCCGCTCTGTTGATTGAATGGCTACTTCCAGGAAGGGGGCGGCTGACTTTATAGTTCCCATAGTTTCCGCCGCTGTTGTTCCATACGTTACTACGTTGGAAATTCCCTTGGACATTGGTAGCAAGTAGTCTAAATCTTGATTTAAAAAAATAGTTCCTTGATTAGCGCGAATAAAGTCAAATAATTCGCCCTTACCTTTTCTGACACCCTCCACACCACCAAATCCTTCAAGATGGGCCTTCCCGCAGTTAGTAATAATGCCATGTGTGGGTAAGGTATAGGTGCAATAGCCTGCAATTTCTTTTTGGTGATTGGCTCCCATCTCAATTACAGCAATCGCTGCATCCTTTTGAATACGCAGTATTGTAAGGGGTATACCAATATGATTGTTCAAATTACCTTGTGTGGTGTAGGTGCGATAGGTACTGGAAAGAACCGCATGTACTAATTCTTTGGAAGTGGTTTTCCCATTGCTACCCGTGATGGCAATAAAGGGTATATTGAATTGTTGCCGATGAAATTTTGCCAATTGCTGTAGCGTAGCAAGTGTATTTTCAACTACAATTGTTCGTTGGTCAATATAGGCGCTCGCATCATCTATAATTGCTGCCGCTGCCCCTGCTGCTAATGCTTGTTTTGCAAATTGATTGCCATTGAAATGTTCTCCACGTAGTGCAAAAAACAGACAGCCAGGCTTTAGTTGCCGGGTGTCCGTTTCTACAAGTGGATATTGCTGAAAGAGGGTATAAAGCGATTCAATTGACATAATGCAAAGGTACTTGGACGCGTATAAAAAAACCCTCCGATGGGGAGGGTTTTAAATAGTCTTTGGTTCGATATTTATCGTTTTTGTCTTTTTGTAGGAAAGTATAGTCCGGTTTTGCGTTTGTTACCCAGCTCAGGACTGCCTACTCGATTCATTGCGCAACGGAAACCGATAGTGGCAGCGGAGAGATCTTCCTCCAAGAATCTACGTGCACCTGGGCTCAACCAATAAGCGCGGTCATTCCAACTTCCTCCTTTGAATACTTTAGAGCGTTGCGGATCTAACAACGTAGATGTGCCATAGGCATAAGCAGCAGCAGAAAGCGAATCTCCATCAAGATAGTCAACTACATTTCCCTTCTGATAATTTCTTCTGTTGCGTGCATCGGCTTCAGTAACCTCTAACATTTTTACACGTCCTAATGAATCTCGCTCATAACGCGCGGAAGGATCCAGTGTCGTGGAATCTGCCACATATAATTTCATGAACTTGTTACCACGGAATGGGGCAGGTTGATCATCAAAATCTAATGTAGATAATGGGCGATAGGTATCTTCTACCCACTCACTCACGTTACCGGCCATGTTATATAAGCCAAATGCATTGGGATAATAGGATTCAACGGGAGCTGTGTAGAACGAACGGTCATTTAAACCACCTGCCACACCAGCATTATCTCCATTACCTCTTTTAAAGTTGGCAAAGAACTGTCCTTGTAAACTACCTCTGCGATTTTCACGAAGGCCATTTACATTCTGTGCCCAGGGATATACTTGTTTGTTTGATTGTAATTCTTCTCCACGCTTTCCTTCTTTTATACTAGTGCGGGGGTTCTGTCCAATCAAACCATAGGCTGCGTATTCCCACTCTGCTTCAAAAGGAAGGCGATACTCAGGGCTAACAATACCTGATTCTAAGGATGGTTGCTGCGGTGCACGCCCACGGCTAGCGCGCATTGCCTTACCCGGAGGGGCAGTATAGAGTCCTAGTAAATAAGAGCGTGTGTTAAAGTTGTTATCTCCTTGCTGTGCTCCTGGTTTTAAATTATTCTTGTTGATAAAACCCTTGTCCACTAGCACAGATTCATTGTAACGATCAGTTCTCCATAGACAAAAATCTTTGGCTTGTTTCCAGCTTACGCCCACTACTGGATAGTAATTGAAGGCGGGGTGACGGAAATACAATTCAACTGACGGTTCGTTATAACTTAATTCACTTCTCCAAACTAAAGTATCGGGAAGTGCACCTTCAACAATTTTTACATTCTCAGGGTCTGAAGGGTCAAATATTTTTGCCAACCAAAAAATGTACTCACGGTAGTGTACATTGGCTACCTCTGTGCGATCCATATAAAAGGAGGGTACGGAAACTCGGCGGGGAACATTGTTCCAGTCTCCCATGACATCTTCCTCGGTTTGTCCCATTGTGAAGGTTCCACCTTCTACAAAAACTAACCCGGGACCAGTGGCCTGATCCTTGGCCTGTGATACTTGAAAACCACCTTTTTCATTGTAGTTCCATCCGGTAACACTGGATTTAGGAGACTTTTTTGCAAAAATTCCTTTTCCCTTACAGGAGTTCAACAGCACAAGACCTGACAGAGCCAGGAGAATAAAAATTGGACGTTGCATTTGTAGCATAAAGCTTCGATTGGTATTGTCTAACGCAGGTTTAATCCGGGTTATTGCCCGGGATTCTTCCCTTGATCTACAGGGCTTGCGAATTTAAGCAGTTTGAGGCAAATACAATTCCAGACCCCTATTATTTTTTAAGAATCTAATTTGTTTTATGTCAATGAGTTATACGGAAACCGGGTTAAAGAAGAAATTTTAAAAAAAAGGTAAATTTTAACAATATAATTGAAATAGAGGCGTTTATCCTCTGTCGGAGTCTTCTAATTAGGAAGAAAATCTATACGGAAGTTGCTCATTATGACTGATTTCCCGAAGTTTGAAAAAAATTCCTTTCTGGAGGGCTTTTTGATCAAAAACGCTATATTTACACACTATTAAAAATTTTCTAATGAGACTAACTGCCTTAAAACTGACTGCCAGCATCCTGCTATTATGTGGTCTGACTGCAAATGTTAATGCGCAGACTGACCCAATCAATGTGGTTACAACTGCCGTTCCTTTTCTTCGTATTTCTCCTGACGCTCGTTCAGGTGGTATGGGTGAAATGGGAGTAGCTACTTCTCCAGACACTTATTCAGCTATCTGGAACGTTGCAAAAGTTGCTTTTAATACAACTGACGCACGTATCTCTGCTACTTACACTCCTTGGATGAAGGACCTTGTAAACGATGTTTACCTGGCTTCTGTAACAGGATTCAAGAAATTAGACGACAATCAGGCTTTATCTGCCTCTGTTCGTTATTTCAGCCTTGGCAACATTCAGTTCACTGATTTCACAGGTGCTCCTCTTGGAACAGAACACAGACCTCGTGAGTTTGGTGTAGATCTTGGTTATTCTCGTAAACTGTCTGATAAAAGTGGTGTTGGTATCACTTTAAAATACATTAATTCTGATTTGACTGGCGGGTTGACCAATGGTAGCACTACTTACAAGACTGGTTCCTCTGTGGCTGCTGACCTTGCTTACTACCATGATGGTAAAAAGAATGGTACTGGCCTTGCTTGGGGTGCTGTTCTTTCTAACTTGGGTGCTAAGATTGCCTATACCAGCAATGCTGATGCAAAAGATTTCATTCCCGCAAACCTTGGTTTAGGTTTGAACTACACAAAAAAATACAACAACACCAACACTCTTTCTTTTGGTGCTGAATTCAACAAATTGCTTGTTCCAACTCCTCCCGGTGCTGGTGCAACTGCTGCTGACCTTGCTGCATACAGAAACAAAAGTGTTGTTGGTAGCTGGTTCAGTTCATTAGGAGATGCTCCTGGTGGATTTGGTGAAGAAGTGAAAGAAGTTTCTGTAGGAGCCGGAGCTGAGTGGAACTACAATGGTCAGTTCTTCTTTCGTGGCGGTTATTTCTACGAGAACAAGACAAAAGGAGATCGTCGTTATTTCACAACAGGTTTGGGTGTGAAGTACAATGTTTTCCATTTCAACTTTGCTTATTTGATTCCTTCTGGCAGTGGTGTTAATCGTAACCCACTTTCAAATACACTTCGTTTCCAAGTTTCATTTGACTTGGGTGGTAAAAAGTAATTATAGCGAATTACAATTCAAAAAGGCCTCGGATTCCCGGGGCCTTTTTGTTTATTTGCACTAAATACAACACATGTCTTTTCGCATTGGTTCCGGAATCGATTTTCATCAATTAGCACCTGGTCCTTCTTTATGGATTGGAGGTGTTCAAATTCCACATCATAAAGGCGCTGTAGGACATAGCGACGCTGACGTTTTATTACATGCCATCTCTGATGCCTTGTTAGGCGCTTTGGCCTTAGGCGATATTGGTAAGCATTTTCCTAATACGGATCCTGCCTATAAAGGAATCGATAGCAAAATCCTTCTTTCAAAATGTGTAGACCTAATCCATGCCAAGGGGTATCATGTTGTTAATGTAGATGCTACTTTATGTTTGGAAGCGCCAAAGATTGGTCCTTTTGTTAGCGCTATGCAGGAGGCAATTGCACCTATATTGGCCATTACTACTGATGCGGTATCTATCAAAGCTACTACTACAGAAAAAATGGGATTTGCGGGCAGAGAAGAAGGATTGATGGCAATGGCAACCGTTCTCTTACAGCAATCCTGATAATCCCAACCTATCTTTGCGCGATGCCTGTTTTGTCTATTAAGATTGTTAATCTTTCGTCCAACCCCATACCCTCATATGCTACCGAGGCTGCTGCGGGCATGGATATACGGGCAGCACTTCTTGATCCTATTCAATTAGCTCCCGGAGAGAGAAAATTAATTCCAACAGGCCTTTTCATTGAGTTACCCATGGGTTATGAAGCGCAGGTTAGACCTCGTAGCGGTTTAGCGCTCAAGCAAGGTATTACTTGTTTGAATGCACCTGGTACAATTGATGCTGATTATCGTGGTGAAATTGGCGTGATCTTGATTAATCACTCAAATGAAACACAAGTCATACAACCTGGCGATCGAATTGCCCAACTGGTAGTGCAACCTGTGGTACGTTGTAGTTGGGTTCCTGTAGTTGAATTATCTGATTCCACACGTGGTCAAGGTGGATTTGGCCATACGGGAGTAAAATGAATCATATCTATGCGAATTGTGGTGATATTATTAACGCTGGGTATATTTTTTACTTCATGTAGAAGTACAAAAAAAATTCAGACAGCCCTGGTAAAAAGGGATACGGTTCAAATGAATGTGCTTTCTGATTTGGAGCGTGCTCGATTGGATTCAATTTCCTTTATCCAAGAGCAGTATGAGCAATTGCAGGCTAAGCGTATACAGTTTACCACCTTCAATGCAAAACTAGATGTGGATTATGAGGATGGTACAGGCCAACAATTAAACTTGAATGCCCAGTTGCGTATGTATAAGGACAGTGTCATTTGGGCTTCGATCACTGCTATTTTGGGCATAGAGGGATTACGTGCTTACATAACCCGTGACTCGGTAAAGTTATTGGATAAACAAAATAAAATTTACATAGCGCGTAGTGTGGCGTACTTGACTGAGATAACAGCATTACCGCTGGATCTGCGCTCGCTGCAAGATTTATTAATTGGCAATCCTCTTTTTTTAGACTCATCCTTATATGCGTATAGCAGGGGAAATGGGACTATTTCATTACAAGGAGCTAATTCCTTTTTCCGCCTATTATTTACCATCGCCGAACAGGAAAAGGTATTGCTTAGTACCAAATTGGACGATTTGGATTTTACACGTAACCGTACCAGTTTTTTAGGTTACGCAGAATACGATAATCGCACCGGGGTATACTTTTCCCAAAGCAGGAATATTGCTGTATCTGAGAAAAAGAAATTGAATGTAGAGTTACGCTTCAAGCAGTATGCCTTTAATGAAACGTTAAGTTTTCCATTCAGTATCCCAAAAAATTATCGCCGCGGTTGATGGATAAAATTTATTTTGCACGGAATCTTCATACTAAATCCATGCGGCATCGCTTTTTTGTCTTTCTATTGCTCTTGATTACTAGCACTGCACAGGCTCAGCCTGGTGCAGAGAAGGGGCAATTGGAAAAAGAAAGACAGGAAATACAAAAAGAACTCAAGGAGATTCAAACCTTATATGAATCCGTTAAAGGGCAGACTAAGAAAACATTGAGTCAGCTTAATGTATTGAATCGAAAAATATCTTTGCAAGAACGCTATATCAATAGTATCAGCCGCGAAATTCGTTCCATAGATGATGATATCTATCTCAGTGAACTTGAAATTTATCGACTAAACAGACAACTTGATACATTGAAAGTGCAGTATGCTCGTTCGGTGTCCTATGGCTATAAGAATAGAAGTAATTATGATTATGTCAATTTTATTTTTTCGGCTAGCAGTTTTAATGATGCCGTAAAAAGAATTTCTTATCTCAAGAGTTACCGGGACTATCGCGAGAAACAAGTGGGTACTATTTATAAAACCCAGGAGTTGATTTTGCAACGACGTAAACAACAACTGGTTCGTAAAGATAAAAAGAATATAGCACTCGAAAAACAAACCAAACAAGTGCAAGAGCTGGCCGTACAGAAAAAGGAAAAAAATGCTGTGGTGGCCCAATTGAAGAGTAAGGAAAAAGAGTTATCCAGACAAATTGCTGAGAAAAAGAAGAAGGACCGTGATCTGCAAAATGCTGTATTAGCTATTGTTCGTCGGGAGATTGAATTGGCTAAAAAAGAAGCGGAAGAGCGTCGAAAAAAAGAGGATGAGGAAAGAAAACGTGCCAATGCTACCACCGTAACTACCACAACAACTACAAAACCTGCTGTTACTACTCCAGCTCCAACCAGCGAGGAGCTAGCGGCTGCAGCAAAGCGTACCGAGCCTACCCGTCGTCCAGATAGTTACCTGGATCTTAATGCCAAGGATATTGCACTAAATAGCAGTTTTGAAGCAAACCGTTATAAACTTCCCTGGCCTGTTGACAATGGAATTGTATTATTGAAATTTGGCGATAATAAAATTGAAAATACTTTCTTAACTATCGATAATCCGGGTTTAACTATTGCCACTCCCAGTGCCGGATCTAATGTAAAAGCTGTCTTTGAGGGAGAGGTGCGAGGTATTTATAACTTGGGGGATGGCATGGCAATTACTATTCGTCACGGTAAATATTTTACTACCTACAGCAACCTATCTGCTGTTACTGTATCCAAGGGGGCCTTGGTAAAAACCGGACAGATAATTGGTAAAACGGGTAAGGATGACGAAGGAAATGGTGGTCAAATTGATTTTATCATGACCATGGAAACAAAGAAAATAGATCCGCAGGGTTGGTTACGTCGTTAATCAACTTTTTACAAAGTTGCCATAGAGTTTTTCATACTGAGGAACAATATGATGAATATCAAACTTACAAGCTTGTTTGAATGCATTGTTGCGAAATGTTTTCAGCGTGCTTTCACTTTCTAGTAACTTCAGTACTTGTGTACTCATGGAGTCTGTATCTCCAACTTTACTTAAAAAGCCTGTTTCTCCGTGTATGTTGATTTCGGCAAGACCGCCAGCATCACTGGATACTACTGGCACTTTTGCTGCCATGGCTTCCAGTGCGGCCAGTCCAAAACTTTCGTATTCGGATGTGAGTAAGAATACATCAGCAATGGCTAAAATATCTTCCATTTGCTCTTGCTTTCCTACAAATAATACATCGTCACTTACCCCTAATTCACGACTTAAATCTTCCGCCGTACTACGCTCTGGTCCATCTCCAACAAACAGCAGTTTACTTGGAATTTTAGAACGCACATTGGCAAAAATTCGAACTACATCGGGTACGCGTTTTATTTTTCTGAAGTTAGAGGCATGAAGCAGAATGCGTTCGCCCGAAGGGGCAATTGCTTTTCTAAAGGCATCAATTGGTTTGCGATTAAAACGTGCTACATCCACAAAATTCATGATTACCTCTATTTCTTTGTTAATCTTGAAGTGTCTGAAGGTCTCCTCTCGGAGGTTGTGAGAGACTGCTGTGATGGCATCGCTCTCATTGATAGAAAAGGTAACAACCGGTGCATAGGTTTTGTCACGACCTACCAGCGTGATGTCCGTTCCATGTAGGGTTGTGATAAATGGAATCTGAATGCCTTCTTTAGCTAAAATTTGTTTAGCCAAATAAGAGGCAGAGGCGTGTGGTATGGCATAGTGCACATGCAGCAAATCCACATGGTGGTTTTTGATTACATCTACCAGCGTACTTGCTAAAGCAGTTTCGTAGGGGGGGAAATCAAATAAAGGGTAGGTGGGTACCTGAACCTCGTGATAAAAAATATTGGGAACAAACCGTTCCAGCCTAACAGGTTGCTGGTAAGTGATAAAATGAACCTCATGATTTTTTTGCGCCAATGCTTTTCCCAGCTCAGTGGCTAAAACGCCTGAGCCACCAAAAGTTGGATAACAAACTATACCTATTTTCATATGCGTTATAGGATCTGTAAAGGTAGGTTATTTGAAAGGAGCGTCTTCCTGCACAGGATTCTTTACCTTCAGGAATCAAAACAAGTAAGCTATGTTTCTATTCAATCGACTAGTGCTTTTAGTAAGCCTTTTTTGCATAGGAGTGGTGCAGGCGCAATCTATGGACTCTATTTTTATTCGTCAATTAGCCGATGAAATTTTCTTACGTTCCAAGGCCTATGAAAATCTTCGTGTATTGACCAAAAATATTGGCCCTCGCTTAGCGGGTTCTTCCGGAATGGTCAAGGCTGAAAAATGGGGCTTGGCTGCAATGCAATCGGCTGGTGCGGATCAAGCTTGGATGCAAGCATGTATGGTCCCGCATTGGGTGCGGGGTGGAACAGACAAAGCAACAACGATGGTGAATACGGTTGCTGGAAAGCGAGGAGTTTCCCTGGATGTGGTAGCATTGGGTAATTCATTCGGATCGGGACCAAATGGTATTACGGCAGAAGTTGTGGAGGTTAAATCCTTTGAGGAGTTGGAATTGAAAAAGGACCAAGTAAAAGGGAAAATTGTTTTTTACAACTATCCTTTCAATGCTACCTATGTGAAAACCTTTCAAGCATACGGAGATGCCAGTAAATACCGAGGTCAGGGTCCTTCACAGGCTGCAAAATATGGCGCTGTGGGAACCATTGTAAGAAGTATGAGTCATGGTGCCAATAATCATCCGCATACTGGCTCAACTCGATACGATAGTTCATATGCTAAAATTCCTGCGGTGGCAATTGGGTTGGAGGATGCCGATCAATTAAGTCAGTGGCTTGAAAAACAAACCGTAAAGGTTAAGCTCGAAACACATGGTTATTTTTTACCAGATACCATTGGGCATAATATTATTGGAGAATTAAAAGGCGCTGAGTTTCCTGATCAAATTATTACAGTGGGTGGACATTTGGATAGTTGGGATAATTGTGAAGGAGCGCATGATGATGGGGCGGGTTGTGTACAAACAATTGAGATATTACGCGCCTTTAAGGCAATTGGTTATCAACCAAGACATACGATTCGTTTTGTACTTTTTGCCAATGAGGAAAATGGATTACGTGGCGGAACCAAATACGCGGAGGAAGCAAAGGAGAAAAATGAAAAGCACATTTTTGCGTTAGAAAGTGATGCGGGTGGTTTCACTCCGAGGGGTTTTGGATTTTCAGTATCTGATGAACAGTTTCAAAAGATTACGCAGTGGCAATCTTTGATTTCGCCGTATGGTTGCTCGGAGTTTTCTCGGGGCGGAGGCGGAGCCGACATAGGGCCGCTGAATCGCCTATTCAAAACGCCATTGGCTGGGTTGCAACCCGACTCTCAGCGGTACTTTGATTACCACCACGCTCGCAATGATGTTTTTGAGGCAGTCAATAGACGAGAGTTAGAGCTAGGCGCAATAAATATGGCGGCTCTGATATACTTGATAGATCGGTATGCGTTATGATCAGTAAGCGTGTTTTTATGGTTAGACCCCACACATTTGGGTATAACCCGCAAACAGCAGTCAATAATCCCTTTCAGTTCAACATTACAAAAGATGCAATTCCAGAGAGTGCGTTGTATGAATTTGATACACTTGTCAAAGTTTTACAATCCAAAGGGGTAGAGGTTCATGTGGTTCAGGACACTGAAGACCCACATACCCCGGATGCCCTATTTCCCAATAATTGGATTTCTTTCCATGAAACAGGTCAGTTTTTTTTATACCCGATGTTTGCAGCAAATAGGCGTGCCGAGCGAAAGGCTCCGGTACTAAAATATATTACAGAGCAATTATCTTTTTCTAAGAGGTTAGATCTTTCCTTTTATGAGCAACAAAATTTTTTTTTAGAGGGAACGGGTAGTATGGTTCTTGATCGTGATGCCAAAATTGCCTACGCTTGCCGCAGCCCTAGAACCCACGAAAGAGTACTTAGAGATTTTTGTATGCTTGCCGGTTACACACCTTGTATCTTTGACGCCATCGATGCCTCAGGTTACCCCTATTATCATACCAATGTATTGATGACTGTAACAAGGCACCATATAATCATGTGTTTGGAAAGTGTTGTTAGCGAGGTGCAAAGACAACAATTGAAATCATGTATTCAAAAATCAAAAAAACACTTGTTAACGATTTCACGTATGCAGGTAAATGCGTTTGCGGGTAACATGCTCGAACTACAGGGCCATAGTATCTTGCCTTTATTGGTTATGAGTACGCAAGCCTTTCTTTCGTTGACCCCTTTGCAATCTGAGCAACTAAGTTGTTATAACGAATTAGTGCACTGTGCACTCTATACGATTGAGAAGGTTGGGGGTGGCAGTGCTCGATGCATGCTCGCTGAGATACCAGGTTAATCACCCACCGGGAAGCACTAAAAAAATAGTGGGGCGTTTATGCAGTTTTGGCAGATCTCTTGCCCAATCAGCCACCGTTCGGGTACAAACCCACTCAGTGGGTCCTGTTAGCTCTACTGCTAAGCAAAGAAGCGTAGACGGCTGCAGATGCTTAAGCAGCGCTCTCAACAATTGGTCATTTCGGTAAGGGGCCTCAATAAATAGTTGTGTTGTATTTTCATTTTTAGCTGCGAATTCTATACGCCTAATCATTTTCTGTTTTGCATTATCCTCTATCGGTAAATAACCAAGAAACTGAAACTGTTGCCCATTTCCTCCACTTGCCATTAAAGCAAGTAAGATTGAACTGGGTCCAACGAGCGGTTTGACAGTAGCGCCGTGACGGTGTGCTAGGTCAACCAACTCTTGCCCTGGATCGGCAACACCCGGACATCCAGCTTCGCTGGCAATACCGATAACATGGTTGGTCTTGAGTGTGTTTATGAAAACAGCTTTGGTAGCAGGCTCACCGATTGTATGCCATGTATATTCATCGATGATCATTTCTTTCCAGTACTGTTTGAAATACCGACGGCAGGTTCGTTTATTCTCAACAAAAAACACCTTGCATTCCTTAATGGCTTGCAAAACATACTCGGGTAGGACTTGAGTGGCCTCGGGATGTAGCGGAGTGGGAATCAGATAAACAGTAGTCATACTTTTTTTACTTGTCTAACACTTAATGTGGCAGCAATTATTGCGTAAGCAGGTGCTAGCAACACAAATAAATGCATGACAAAAAATAATAGGCCATTACCAACAGCTAATCCTTTATGGTGGCTGCAGAAAACAGCACTTTGTTTGGGGGTTAATTGATTACGTGCAAAAGAATAGTCTAGCATGGAGAATCCAAAGTAATAAACTTGCATCAATAGCCCAATTAATGGAGTAATCCATCCAACAACAGGAATCAGTGCCAGTACAATCAGTCCCCCAAAATAGAGTGCTTCCAGCCAGGTATTTTTTATAGCAAACCGAATACCACGTTGTGCAGCTCTCCAAACTTCTTCCCAACAAAATTGATGATCTTTTTTTTCAAGTAATGCTTCGGTCTTTTCACTCAGGTAAGCAAAGCCGGGAGCACCTACAATAAGAACTAGGTTTTTAAAAAGTGCAAAATAAAATAGAAGCAGTACTAGTCTCAGCATCATTCCGTTCATCACAAATAAAAAACTAAGCCACTCACTTCTTTCTTTTTGTAGCCATTGTTCAATCCCAATAGTTTCACTCATCCAGCTAACGGCATCATTGGAAGAAATCAAAAAGAGTATTAATCCAACAACAGAGAGTAGCGTATATAAAATACCCGGCCAAAGAATTCCCCGCAGCAGATTTTGTTGCTGAATAAAATGGCGTGCCTCCTGCCAGGAGCGAAATGCAATTACAATCTCTTTCAAAACTGTATTTTAAAAAGTAACTGTTAAAAAGTAGGACAGTTGAGTCTTTTGAGACTGGGGTCAGATGGCTTTTTGATATAGATCAGTGATATCTCTAATCCTCCTCTTGCGTTAGAGGCGGGTTTTAAAATGGACGTGTTAGCATCGTAGCTAGCACCCAATCTGAGTCCACTAAATTCAAGACCAATGTAAGGAATCACCGCATCATTCAATCTGTACCAGCTACCCAAGTATACATTCACGGGGTTATCCTCATTTCTATTGACGCTATAGGAGAACGCTGCTCCTACAATGGTGTTTGTTGCTTTTGCTTGCATGCTATGATTAGCGGCCAGGTGAATATAGTGGTAACCACCAACAGGAATCCTACCACCAGCTTGGAGTGTGGTACGTGTGTTGAGGATATATTGACCACCTTGAAAACTTTCTTTGGGGCGGTTGAGATGATACATAGAAGCTCCCAGATAGAAATTATTATATCCATTGGTGGTGCCACTGTATAGTAATCCGGCACTGAGATCAAAGTAACCCAGACTCAATTGACGACTATCAAAAATTTCATTGGTTACTCCTGTGAATCCAAGTGGTGTTAACTGATCAGCAAAAACTACTTTGCTAACATCTAATCGTTTGTTGACAAAAGCCCCTTGAAAGCCAACACCAATTTGATGAAATCCATCTTCGTCCAATCCCTTATGGTAAGAAAAAGAAGCCCCAGCGTAGTTGGTAACAAGAATTCCATCCCCTGCCACATCTGTCATCCCCAATAAACCCACTCCCATGTTATCAGAACTGATCAAACGATTCCTCATCAATCCAAAATCAACAGATACGGTTTTAGTAACAAAGGCATTTTCAATAGTAGGCCACTGGTTGCGATAATTTCCGGCTACCCTAACTGCGCCATCAAATTTTCCGGTAAGGGCAGGGTTTAGAGTTAAGGGCGAAGCAAAAAATTGGGAAAAATTAGGATCCTGTGCCTTGATTATCAAAACATTAGAAATAATGAGGGTCAGGCTAAGGATAATTCTTCGCATAGGTCTTAAAAAAACGGTCAAATAGGGCCTTTAATTGTGAGACAGGCAAGTTACGATTTTTGGTCCAAAATCACTGCTGAAGCTTGGTGCCAAATGCCAGGTCTCCAGCATCCCCTAATCCAGGTACAATATAGCTTTTAGCCGTAAGTTCCTCATCTATGTCTCCGCACCAGATATGGGCATGTGGGGCATGACGCTGCACATATTCAATACCTGCTGTACAGGCAATGGCAACCACTAAGTGAATGGTGCTGGGTTTGCCTAGTGCTGCTAACTCATGTATGGTTTTAACCAGCGAAGCACCGGTTGCCAGCATGGGGTCTGCAATAATAAGTGCTCGATTATTTAAATCTGGACATGAAACATACTCCAGACTAATCTCAAATGTTCCGTCCTTGTGGTGTTTGCGATAGGCGCTGATAAAGGCACTGTCTGCTTTGTCAAAGTAATTAAGTAATCCTTGATGTAGGGGTAATCCAGCTCTCAAAATAGTTGCCAACACTGGCTGCGATTCCAATACCAGATGCGTAGCAATTCCCAATGGAGTTTGAACTTCTTTCTTTGTGGTGGGAAGTGTTTTGCTGATTTCATAGGCAGCCACTTCTCCTATTCGTTCTAAATTTCTTCTAAATCGCATTCGGTCTCCTTGTATGGTGATATCTCTGATTTCACTAATCCAATTACTGACTAAGGAGTGATCTTTACAAAGATTAACTAGCATGCGATTTGTTTCGGGTGAACAGTTTACTTTTACTCGCCGAATTTAATTTGTTTTTATGGTTTATCACGCATTGGGTATCATGAGTGGCAGTTCGTTGGATGGGCTGGACCTTGTTTTTGCTCATTTTCATGAGCAAGGGGGACAATGGTCGTTTGAAATAGAAGCAACTGCCTGTTACAAGTATACTGCTGAATGGGAGAACCGTCTTAAAGAGGCTGCTCAATTGAACGCACGTGCCTATTGCCAGCTTCATGTTGATTATGGACATTACCTAGGAAAAGAGGTAAATCATTTTATTGAAGAACATCAGCTTGCTTATAAAGTCAGTTTGATTGGGAGTCATGGACACACTGTATTTCATTCTCCCTCTACTGGTTTGACCACGCAAATTGGAGATGGTGCAGCTTTGGCCGCAGCAACCGAGTTGCCTGTTGTCACGGACCTGCGCTCAATGGATTTGGCTTGGGGTGGTCAGGGTGCACCCTTGGTTCCCATTGGTGAACAACAGTTATTTCCAGGCTATTCATTTTTTTTGAACATAGGGGGTATTGCCAATATTACACGTGCCATTGATCCCTACGTAGCTTTTGACTGTTGCCCGGCTAATCGAGTACTCAACTTATTAGCTTCAAAAATTGGAAAGCCCTATGATCATGCCGGTCAGCTTGCTGCCAGTGGACAAATCAATACTGCGCTACTTGAGCAATTGAATAGTGATCCCTACTATAAAAAGCCCTACCCAAAATCGCTTGCTAATGAAATAGGTACGGACCAACATTTTCCATTATTGCTAGCAAGTGGTTCCTCCATACCTGATTTGTTGGCAACCTACACACAACATATAGTTGATCAAATTGGTCAGGCTGCAGCGTTACTGACCTCCGCTGCTACAACTACGGAAAATAAATGTTTAGTCACTGGTGGAGGCGCATTCAACACCTTTTTAATTGATTGCTTGGATGCGGCATTTCGTAAAAGTGGAATTACACTAGTGGTACCACCCGCTGATTTAGTAAACTACAAGGAGGCATTGATCATGGCTTATTTAGCTGTTTTGCGTTGGAGACAAGAATACACGGTAATTCCAACTGTAACAGGTGCGCGTCGAGCCAGCATTGGCGGGGCGCTTTGGAATGGTCAGGAGGCTTGAGAAAGTATTGGCTGCGTGCGTGATTGTAATAATGCAATAGCCTCCTCCTTACTAGCGAACATATTATCAATATTGACTAATCGGTCAGCAAGTTTATCATACCGTTTTGTCATTAACCAAATAAAAATATGCAAGTAGTGGATGCCTTCAAAAGTGAAGATTTTTTTTTCGGCCAACTTGCTTTTAACACGTAGAAACTCATTAGGCAATTCTGTGTAGTGCATGGCGGGGCGGTCATGATGTATGGCATGATACCCATCGTTCCAACAAATATGGTTGTAGTGGGTATTAATACAATTAATTGTATTTTCTTCAAGGTGTTGTGGATCAACAAACGCATGCTGCGCCCAATTACCCAGCATCATTACAATGCGTGCAAAGAAAAATGGAATGATGAATATAAATAAGGCTGCTTTTGCATTCAGCAGGTATAATAAAATGCAGGCTATATAAAATGCAATTTCTCCAGCTGTTAATCGCATGTAGAATCGTTTCCTTTTTCTAGAGAAGAAATAGAGAAAGGTATCTCGGAAGCCCAGGAATAAGAAGCGGGATACATAACAAATAAAATCCCACAAAGAATCGCGTCGATAGTGTAGCGTACTGCTGGCATCCTCCTCCATGTTATTCTCTACATGATGCATTCCCATGTGATGGGCAAAATATGTTTCTGGTGTATGACCAAAAAATGGACAAACGGCCCAAATAACCCAGTGCTGTAAAAAAGCTACTTCTTTTTTGAATAGACGACGATGCACAATACAATGCAGCATTAACCCAAATCTACCTTTAAAATAAAGTTGAGAAATATAGAAGTAGGGTATATAGGCTAGCCACCAATAGAATCCTTGTAAAAGAGGGGTGAAAAGCAAAATAGCTACTGGTATCACTAAAAGATGTATACCTGTCAACAAATGAATAAAGGGTAGATCTCTTTTATCATTGATAAAGGATAACCAAAATTTTTCGTAAGCTGTAAAGCGATCGGGTAATTGATAAACAGGGTCGCTGATGAAGGTCAGTGTGCGCATAATAACAATCACCAAAGTTAAATCCTTCTGCTTACATCTTGAGCGTTGGCTTATTGGAGCGTACTCCCGTGGTGGCACCACCTTCCAGGGTAAGGTTAACCGGCTGGTTTTGTTTCCAATTTCCTCTTGTAAAATCAGGGATGTCTACGGTTCGGGATCTTTTCTGGGTGGAAAGGACACTGAGGGGAACAATACTACTCCATGATGCTGCATCATAAACATCCTGATCAAGTGGAAGGCCATTTCTTAAACAATCGATCAATCTCCAATCCATAATAAAGTCCATGCCTCCATGTCCACCCACTTCCTTAGCTATGGCACCAATATGTTTTACAATGGGGAGTGTATATTTTTCCTCGAGGGATTTCATTTCCTCCGTCTTTACCCAACTATGCCCAAAAGCAATTCGAGCTGGGCCAGGCCATTTTTGTGCTATGCCCTTAGTGCCGCTTACAATATGTATACGTGAGTAAGGGCGTGGAGTTGATACATCATGTTGAATTAAAATGGTTCTTCCTTGCACCGTTCGTATCAGGGTGTTGTTCATATTGCCACGATAACTTTTTCCAACATAGGGCTGAAAAAAAGAATCTTTGGCGGCCATTTCAGTAGCTAATGGAGCCAGGCTAAAATCTCCGGTACTCATACTTACCAAATGCTCCATCAAATCTCCTCTGTTAATATTCATACATTGGGCTACCGGACCCAGCCCATGGGTAGGATAAAGACTTCCATTTTTCCCGATATTTTCCTTGATACGCCACATATCTGCGTAAGCTCTTTTATTAAAGAGCCAACCAGTAGAAAGATCATGTACATACGCTCCTTCAGCATGGACTATATCTCCAAACAATCCTTGGCGACTCATATTCAAGGTTAGTAATTCAAAAAAATCATAGCAGCAATTCTCAAGCATCATGCAATGCCGCTTTGTTTTCTCAGAAGTATCTACTAGTTCCCAGCACTGTTCTAGTGTTAGTGCAGCAGGCACCTCAGTGGCTGCATGTTTGCCATTTTTCATTGCATATACAGCAATGGGGGTATGCAATGACCAAGGGGTGGTTATATATACCAGATCAATTTCGTTTGATTCGCAGAGTGCTTTCCATCCTTCTTCACCGCTGTATTCTTTTGCTTTTGGTCGATTGACAGCAGCCAAGGATTTTTGGGCTCCAGCCAGTCTATCTGGATATTTATCACAGACGGCCACAATCTCTACTCCATCTATATAAGCTAATCTTCCCACTGCATCTGATCCACGCATGCCTATTCCTACAATTCCAATTCTAACTACCTCTAATTTTGGTGCAGCATATCCACACATATTGAAACTGGGCGGTTGTTTCAGCATCTGTGCGGAGTGGGCCAATGCTTCCTCGGTAGGTGCTGCGGCAAAAACAGGTAAACCCGTGGCTAAGGCAGAACCGCCAATTGTCATAGTGCGAATAAAATCTCTTCTGGGTGTGGACATATTTTTAATTTAATCGTTCAGTAAATCGGGTCTTCTTTCTTTAGTTCTTTTCAGTGCCTCTTCATAGCGCCATTCTTCAATATTTTTATGATTACCGCTTAATAAAATAGAAGGTACGCTCCAGCCTCTGAACTCCTCTGGTCGAGTATAAACGGGAGGAGAAAGTAGATTATCTTGAAAGGAATCGGTTAATGCTGAGGTTTCATCATTTAATACACCCGGAATCAATCTTCCAATGGCGTCTACTAAAATAGCAGCGGGCAATTCCCCTCCGCTTAGCACGTAATCTCCAATTGAGATTTCGCATGTGACATACTGGGCTCTGATTCTTTCGTCAATTCCTTTATAATGTCCGCAGATCAATAAAAGATTTTCTTGTAATGAAAGTTGATTGACACGGGATTGTGTCAATCGTTCACCATCGGGTGTTAAGTAAATGACTTCATCGTATTTTCTCTTAGCTGCCAGTGCATCAATGGCATTCGCTAATGGTTCACACATCATGACCATGCCAGCACCTCCACCATATTGATAATCGTCTACCTGGCCATATTCATTCACCGCCCATTTCCGCAGCGAGTGCACTTCAATAGTAAGTAAGCCTTTTTCCTGTGCCCGTTTCATCATGCTATGTTGAAAAGGGCTTTCCAACAGACCAGGCAATACAGTTAGTATATCGATGTGCATATTACAAATATAACCTACTGCTTTTTTGTAACATACACAAAAAACCCCTGCCCACTTGGACAGGGGGAACCCTCAAGGGGCCAATGCTGAATGCTTTTTTTCAAGTTCTTTTGTTTCCATACGGTATTTTTTAGCATTTTAAACGATGCTACGAATCTAAACCGCTGGTATCGCTACTTCAATGATAGCTTACAAACTGTAATTGATCAACATCAGGAAAGTGAAGCAAAATATTGGTGGAAATAGGGAATGGTTTCAATCCCTTTAAAATAGTTTTCAATATTATATTTCTCGTTGGGACTATGTAGATTGTCATTATCCAAACCAAAGCCCATAAAAACTATTTTCACACCAAGCTCTTTCTCCAAGATGGAACAGATTGGAATACTGCCTCCACCTCGTACAGGAATGGGCGTTTTTCCAAAGGTGGTTTCTATTGCTTTAGCTGCAGCTTGATAACCTTTGCTATCAATAGGAGTCATGTAAGGTTCACCGCCATGGTGAAGGGATGCTTTCACTTGCACACCTGCCGGCGCAATAGATTGGAAATACTGGATTAATTTTTGTGTTATGGTGGTAGCGGATTGATTAGGGACCAACCGTGCTGAGATTTTTGCATAAGCTTTTGAGGGCAATACAGTTTTAGCTCCTTCTCCTGTATAGCCACCCCAAATTCCATTTACTTCAAGTGTAGGTCTGATGCCGGTGCGTTCATAGGTTGAATAACCCTTTTCACCCCATAATTGGTTAATGCCTAACTCTTCTTTATATGCTTTTTCATCAAAGGGTGCTTTATTGATTAGTGCACGTTCTGCAGCGCTGGCTTCTACCACATCATCATAAAATCCGGGTATGGTAATGTGGTTGTTCTCATCGTGACAGCTTGCAATCATTTTGGCTAGTATGGTTATGGGATTAGCCACCGCTCCTCCATAGGTACCACTATGTAAATCTCGGTTGGCACCCGTGACTTCTACTTCAATATAACTTAGTCCTCGTACACCTGTATCCAGCGATGGGGTATCAAAACTTAGCATGGCAGAGTCGCTTATTAAAATGACATCCGCTTTTAGTAGTTCTTTATGTTTGGCAACAAAGCTGCCCAGGTTGGGGGATCCAACTTCTTCTTCGCCCTCAATTAAAAATTTGATATTAGTACAAAGCGTTTGTGTTTGGTTCATCAATTCAAGGGCTTTCACATGCATGTAGAATTGACCTTTGTCATCAGCAGAACCACGGGCAAAAACTTTTCCGTCTTTGATTACGGGTTCAAACGGCCCGCTATGCCATAACTCTAAGGGATCAGCAGGTTGAACATCGTAATGACCGTACACCAAAACAGTGGGGGCTTTTTCGTTTATTATTTTTTCTCCGTAAACAACGGGGTAGCCTTCGGTGGGCATTACGGCTGCTTGTTCACAACCGGCATCTAATAACCTTTTTTTTACGGCTTCTGCGCAACGTAACATGTCTTCTTTGTGTGCTGATTTTGCACTGATCGATGGTATTTTCAAGAGATCAATCATCTCTTGTAAAAAGCGATCTTTATTTTTTTCCTGATACGATTTCCAGACAGCAGACATGGTATTAATTTATTGGTGATTGAAATGCAAAAATACTATTTGTTTGGGGTCTTGCCGGTAGCTGTTTTATCTTCTTGAAGGGGTAGTATACCCGCTTTGGTGAGGGTGTGTTTACCAAAGCGATTATTCAAGTGATCTACTGCTTGGTAGAGTTGTAATTTTTCTGCAGCTTGGTCAAACAGACTCATCTGTAGCGTAATAGGAACCAGTTGACTACATCTAACGCCAAGTAATCGAACTTTTCGACCGGCTTGATATAGCTCAGCAAATAATTGTTTTGCTTTTTCGGCAAGTACATCATCTAGCGCGGTATAGTCAAGGGTACCTTGTTTGGAGTTCACTTCAAAGTCCTGATACTTTATTTTTACAGTCAAACATCCCGACATCTTTTCTTCTGCACGAACTGCCGCTGCTGTTTCTTCTACCAACTGCAGCAATTGTTGTAATAAAAAACTTAGATCTTGGCTATCCTCGTCAAACGTTTTTTCATGGCTTACACTTTTTTGTTCCCACTCGGTACTAATAGCAGTACTTCCTATTCCATGTGCTTTTTCCCATAGTGATTCCCCCCATTTACCAAGATAAGAGACTAATAACTCAACTGGTGTTTTTGCAAGATCCTCTATGTAATATAACCCCTTGCTTTTTAATAATGCTGCTGTTTGTTGACCTACTCCGTTTATTTTATCAATAGGTAATGGCCAGAGAAATTCTTTTTCTTTTCCGGGGGGCACCATTAAAAATCCATTTGGCTTGGCTTCATTGGTGGCCATCTTAGCGATATAGCGTGAAGTGGCCAGTCCACAGGAAATGGGAAGCCCCGTTTTTTCAGTAATGTGCTGTCTTAAGGATTGTGCAAATGCCGCCACTCCAAAAAAACGATCCATACCAGTCAGATCAATATAAAATTCATCGATGCTGGCTTTTTCAAACAAAGGAACTTTTGCGGCAATTAAATCAGTAACCCACCTTGAGTAATGACTATACTGTTTACGGCTGGCATTGGTGATAATAGCTTGCGGGCAACGTTGCAACGCTTGCTTGATTGGCATGGCAGAGTGGATACCAAACTTTCTAGCCTCATAACTACAGGCAGCAACAACGCCTCGATCACCCCCGCCCACAATTACCGGTTTTCCTTTTAGGGAGGGATTATGAATAATTTCAACAGAAACAAAAAAGGAATCCAGATCTAAGTGTGCAATATGACTAAGGGGGGCTGACATGAATAAATCAAGACAGATAGATGTCTAGTAAGCCATCTGGTAGCCGTACTATTACTTTTTTTGCAGCATGATCAATTGATAGTAAGGTATCCTCATGTAAGGGTATCAGTACCTCCTGTTCTTGGATGAACACTTTACAAAGTAATTGTTGTGGCTGCTCAATTACCTCAGTGATGGCGCCAATTTCTTTTCCATTCTCAACAATCTGATATCCCAATAAATTAGCTGGTGCATTTTTACTGGCTAATTGGTGGTAGCGCTCCTCAGGTATCCATACTGCTCGGGATACAAGTTGCTGTGCTCTTTCTCTGGAGTTAACACCTTCAAGCATAATAAACACAGCGTTGGTGGTTTTTTTTCTACTGGTTGAAATAAAATAGGGTAGCAATGCTTTTTTATGATCTTCTATAAAAAGCACGTCCACATTTTTAAGCGATGTTGCTCTGCCTAATGTATGCTCGAGCAGCAACTCACCAGTTAACCCGTGTGCACTGACAATTTTCCCCAATTTTAAATAAGAGGCCATCAGTTGCAAAGCAAATCAATAAAGTGGAGCAAAAAAAATCCCGATGTGTGTTACATCGGGATTGTTATAAAATATTTAATGAAATTATGCTTCTTCGCCACCGGCTTCATCAGCAGCAGGAGCTGCTTCTTCGGCAGGTGCAGCAGTGACAACTTTCTTAGCTGCAGCTTCGGCAAGAACAGCCTGGCGCTTTTCACGGCGTTTGCGCTGGTTATCTTCTTCTCTTTTTTTGATTTGTTGCTCATGCTGTGCAGTCCACTCAGTGAATTTCTGCATAGCGGCGGCCTCATCAAATAATCCAAGACTCACTCCACGGAGCAAATGCTTGAGATAAAGCACTCCTTTGAAACTAAGAATACGACGCACCGTATCAGTTGGGGTGGCGCCTTTGTTTAGCCATTCCAACGCTTTTTGACGATCCAACTGGACGGTAGCAGGAATTGTAAGTGGGTTATAAGTGCCCAACTTTTGAATAAACTTACCATCACGGGGAGAACGGGAATCGGCTACTACAATAAAGTAGAATGGTCTTTTTTTAGACCCATGTCTTTGAAGACGAATTTTGGCTGACATAAATAAAAATTTAACAGCGTTAAACAATACCCGGTAAAGACCGTGTTGCAAATATAGGGTGAAAATCTTGTTTTTCCAGTATTTAGCGACGCATTCCTGGCATCATTTTCCCAGAAGCTCCCAACTTGTTCATATTCTTCATCATATCACGCATTTGGGCAAACTGTTTTAGGAAATTATTAACCTCCTGAATGTCTTTTCCGCTCCCCTTAGCAATCCGCTTTTTCCGACTCAAATCGAGTAAATCCGGATCTGCTCTTTCTTCCGGAGTCATGGAATTAATCATGGCTTCTATACCCTTGAATGAATTTTCGTCAACGTCCAGCTCTTTGACCTTGCTACTCATACCGGGAATCATTGAGAGCATTTCTTTCATGTTTCCCATTTTCTTGAGCTGTTCCAATTGAAGCTTAAAATCTGCAAAGTCAAATTTGTTCTTACGGAGTTTGGCTTCCAATTTTTTTGTTTCTTCCTCATTGAATTGCTCCTGTGCTCTTTCCACTAGTGTGGTGATGTCACCCATTCCCAAAATCCGCTGGGCCATTCTCTCTGGATAAAAAATATCCAGGGTTTCTAGTTTCTCACCACTACTAATAAACTTGATAGGTTTATTCACGGTGTAGGTAACAGATAAGGCGGCACCTCCACGTGTATCGCCATCTAATTTTGTGAGTACTACTCCGGTAAAATCTAATCGGTCATTAAAAGCCTTGGCAGTGTTGACAGCATCTTGTCCTGTCATGCTGTCTACTACAAAAAGAATCTCTTGTGGTTGCACGGCGGAGCGAATGGCTGCCACCTCATTCATCATTTCTTCATCAACAGCCAGACGACCTGCTGTATCAATGATTACTACATTTTTATTTTTACTTCTTGCAATGGCCACTGCTTGTGTTGCAATTTGCACCGGATCTTTTTCCGCTGCCTCAATATGCACCTCCACTCCAATCTGTTCACCCAGTATCCGTAGTTGCTCCATAGCAGCAGGACGATAAACGTCTGCCGCTACTAAAAGTGGCGATAATCCTTTTTTGTTTTTTAAATAATTGGCAAGCTTGGCACCGAAGGTGGTCTTACCACTTCCCTGTAAGCCGGCAATTAATAGTACGGCCGGGTTTCCTTTGGCATTCAGCGCAGCTTCCTGTCCACCCATCAAGGCAGTTAGTTGGTCCTTGACAATTTTAACCATCAACTGTCCGGGAGAAACCGATTGAATTACTTTCTCTCCAATTGCTTTTTCTTTTACTTGGTCAGTAAAATCTTTTGCAATTTTAAAATTAACATCAGCGTCCACCAGGGCTCTCCGAATTTCTTTGACGGTTGTGGCCACGTTTAACTCGGTGATACGCCCTTGACCTTTGATGTGTTTAAAGGCGGACTCTAATTTTTCTTGTAATCTGCTAAACATAGAAGGGCGCAAAGATAAGAAGCCTATTCTTTACGCCCGCCCAGATAGGAACGTAACTGTTGCGTTCGTTGTCCATGTTGCAGCCGGGCAATAGCTTTTTCTTTTATTTGACGAACTCGTTCCCGACTTATCCCCAGTTCTTTGCCGATTTCCTCCAAACTTTTGCCCTGGGGCTGATTAATACCAAAATAGGAGTTTAGTACAAATTGTTGACGTTGAGACAGTGTGGTAAAGGATCTTTTTATTTCTATTTGAAGAGAGGTTACTTCCTCCAAGTATTGATCTGCTCTTCGGGTATGGTTATCTGCTAAGGTTTCAGAAAGGTTTACGTTTTCTTCTTCTGCTAGGGGTGCCTCAAGTCGATAATGTCTCACATTTACCAACAGGCTTGTTTTAACTTCTTCTTTTGAAAAGCCAGTGGAGATAGCGAGTTCCTCATCTGTGGCCTCCCTTTCCAGCTGCTGTTCCAGCAGCGATTGCGCTTTGTATACCTGTTGTGTAACGCCAACTTTGCTAAGGGGAATGCGCACAACTCTTCCATGATCCGCCAGTGCTTGTAGTACCGCTTGCCGAATCCACCAAACTGCATAAGAGATAAATTTGAAGCCCTTTGTTCCGTCAAACCGACGCGCGGCTTTAAGCAATCCACAATTCCCTTCATTGATTAAATCACTCAGAGGAAGGCCTTGGTGTTGATATTGTTTGCAAACAGAAATCACAAATCGAAGGTTGGCAAGCACCAGTTGGTGTAATGAGGCCTGACATCCCAGTTTGATTTTCTCAGATAGCAAGAGTTCGTCCTCCGCACTTATTCTTTTAATCCTGGGAATTTCCATAAGATACCTTTCCATACTAGCCGTATCTCTGAATGTGATGGAAGTCCCAATTTTTATTTGTCGCATCCGCATGGCCCTATTTTAAGATTAAATTACCACCCTTGGCGGGGGTTAAACAAGGGGGTTTAAACAAAATAGGGGTGTAAAAACCCCTTTTTTGGGGATGATGTTATTTTCTCTATTATTGCAACAGGTATAATTAATTTAACGAATGGCAAAACTGCTTTACACATTGGAATTTCCTGTACGATGTTCCCCCTCTATACTGTATGACTTTCTGGCAACTCCCACTGGTTTAAGTGAGTGGTTTGCAGATAAGGTGGACGAACGGGATGGTATTTTCTATTTTGCCTGGGATGGTAATGTGGAACAGGCCGAAGTAGTGGAAACAGTGGAAGATAAATTTATTCGCTATCGCTGGCAGGGCGCTCCTGCTACAGAGTATTTTGAATTTGCCATTGAAAAATCTGAGATCACTAATCAGACTATTCTTGTAATCAAGGATTTTGCTGAAAAAAAGGATATCAAGGATCAGACGCTTCTTTGGGATCATCAGGTGAAAGACTTGTTCCATCGATTGGGTAATTAAGATTCTCCCTCTAGGAATAACTTACTTTTGTAGGACATCGTTACCCGTGTTTAAAAAACTAGATAAGCTGGTGGTTAAGGCCTTCTTAGGTCCTTTTATGGCTACGTTCTTTATTACGTTGTTAGTATTGGTGATTCAATTTTTCTGGCTTTATATTGATGACTTTGTAGGAAAGGGGTTAGGTGCCGGTGTAATTCTTGAATTCATCATTTATCAAAGTGCCGTCTTAGTACCACTAGCGCTTCCACTGGCAGTGCTGCTATCTTCTCTCATGACATTTGGAAGTCTGGGAGAAAGTTTTGAATTAGTTGCCATCAAATCAGCAGGCATTTCACTACTTCGATTCATGCGGCCACTTTTTTTTATCAGCCTATTGGTTGGTTTTATTGCTTTTCTTTTTTCTAATTACGTTATTCCTGTTGCAAATCTCAAGTCGCGGACCTTGCTAGCCGATATTGTTTATGCAAAGCCTGCTTTTGATTTGAAAGAAGGTGTTTTTTACGATCGAATCAATGGCTACGCTATTAAAATTGGAAGTAAAGAATCCAATGATAGTATCATTCGGGATGTGATTATTTACGAACAAGGCAATTTACTGCAGGATAACTTTATCATGGCTAAATCCGGTGTAATGCGTGTTACTCCAGATAAACGTATTCTAGAATTTAATTTACAGGATGGCTGGCGTTACCAGGAGCGGGGTAATCCTTATGAGGGAACTCGGAGTGAATACATTCGAGTGGGATTTAAAACCTACAATAAACAATTTGATTTAGGAAGTCTTGGATTTACTAATAGAACGGCTGATAGTGTCAATAAAAATAACGAACGCATGTTTAGTATGCGACAACTCAATAAGGCACTGGATTCCTTGGAGAGGGAAACTAAAGCGGTGATGGATCGAATGGCTGCCGATATGACTTACTTATTTCCCTTTTCAACGGTGTTGAAAAAGCCTTGGAAAACTGACAAGCTTCCTGCTGCTGAAAAAAAACAAATTGGCGCTGTCAAGCAATTTAAACAGTTGCTTCCCGACACCGCAATCATAAATGTGGGATCTGCTGCAAAGAGCACCGCTTCCTCTGTTCGTATGAGTGCCGAATCGCTTCGCTACGTAATGGAAGACAAGAACAGGTCCATCCGTAGGCACGCCATTGAATGGCATCGAAAGATAACGCTCTCCTTAGCTTGTATTATTCTTTTTTTAATTGGGGCACCCTTGGGTGCTATCATCCGAAAAGGTGGATTGGGTACTCCTTTAATTTTTGCCATTGTCTTTTTTATGCTATTTTATTTTTCAAGCACCATTGGTGAAAAATTTGCAAAAGAGAATACAGTTACACCTTTGCTTGGTATGTGGATGGCCACATTGGTACTCTTGCCCGTTGGGCTATTTTTAACGTACAAGGCCCTGCGTGATTCAAAGTTGTTGAATAAGGAAACGTACACGCCTATACTACGATTGTTTTCCTGGATTACTTATCGGAAAAAAAGTACAACTTGATATGAAAACAATTACTAACTGGAAAGGAGAACTTGCCTTTGAATCGATGCAAGCGGAAGTGGGTCCGCTTATAATGGATGGAAATTTAAAAAAGGGATTAAGTCCAAAAGCCTTATTGTTAGCTGGCTTAGCGGGCTGTTCTGCTGTTGACGTAGTTGAGATTCTACATAAAATGCGCGTCCATTTTACATCTTTGCAAGTGGTGAGTGAAGCAGATCAGACCGATCAGCATCCACGGGTCTTTAAAGACATCACGCTTATTTTTATTGTAAACGCTGCGCAAGTTGAGTTGGAGAAGGTTCAAAAAGCAGTGGATCTTTCAATGGAAAAATATTGTGGGGTGGCTGCTATGTTACGAAAAAATAGCACCATACACGCAACCGTACAACTTATCTAGAGCGGGGTAATGTTTGCCTCGAATATTTACGCAATTGTAATAATGTTACCTGTAATTCTTTGGGAAGCTCAGCTTGTAGCGTAATAGTTTCACCTCCTAGATCAGTGAACGTTAATTCCATGGCATGAAGCGCTAGTCTATTTAATAAGGGTCTTTCCTCTTCTTGATTTTTGCTGATTTTATAATTGGATTTTAACCTTGACAGGTATAAGGGCTGTGCGTCTCCGTATAAATTATCACAAGCCAGCGGGAAACCAATGGATTGCATATGTACTCGAATTTGGTGCGTTCGTCCCGTGATAGGTTTAAATAATACCCAGCTATAGGGCGCAAACTGTTCTGCTACTATATAGTTTGTTTGAGAGGGTTTACCGTTTCGATGTGTAACCATTTTCCCTATGATAGCGTGATGTTCTTTAATAGGGCTGGTAATACTGCCTTCCAAAGGGAGCGGTTTTCCAATGACAAGACCTCCGTATCTTTTTTGTACCCCTCGTTGTTCAAATTGCATCGAAAAATAACGATGTGCTTCTTCATTTTTTGCAAAAAGTATCACACCGCTGGTGTCCCGGTCTAAGCGGTGGACTGGCCAAATTTTTCCATATTTTTTTTGCAGCTGTGATTTGAGGGACGCTTCTTTACCTTCTCTGTCTGGTACAGATAGTAAACCAGCGGGTTTATTTAGCGCCACCCACTGATCAGTTTCGCCGAGGAGTAGCAACCCTTTTTTCATCTTTCTTATTGTTTCCAAAATGTTTGAGCAGTCGAACTTCTTTTTCTGTTAAAAAGCGCCATTTACCCCGGTCAACATTTTTTTTAGTAAGCCCAGCAAACAATACCCGATCCAGATTTTTTACGTCGTAGCCTACATGTTCAAATAATCTTCGCACAATCCTATTACGTCCATTATGAATCTCTACACCTATTTGTCTTTTATCCTTGGGGTCTGAATAAGCAATAGCATCAATGGTAGCTGGTCCATCCTCCAGCACCACGCCTTTAGCAAGTTGTTCAAAATGATTTTTTTCCAGGGGTTTATCTAATGTTACCTGGTAAATTTTACGAATCTGGTGACTGGGATGTGTCAATTGCTGTGCCAGATCTCCATCATTAGTCAGTAACAAAACACCTGTTGTATTTCTGTCTAGTCTTCCAACAGGATAAATTCTTTCTTTAGTTGCTTTTCCCAGTAAATCAATTACCGTTTTTCTTTTTTGAGGGTCATCGGTAGTAGTGATATAGTCCTTGGGTTTGTTCATTAAAATATATACCAAGGATCGTTGTGGTAGTACTTTCTTGCCATTCACGGTAACGATATCAGCTGGCGAAACTTTATAACCGGGTTCGTTCACCACAGCACCATTAACTTTTACCAGTCCATTTTTGACCAGTTCTGCTGCTTCTCTTCTGGCCGCTATACCCCCATGCGCAATAAATTTATTCAAAGGCATTTTTTCTGTGAACGGCTTTGCGTTGGTAGGGGCAGCAGGTTCTTGCTGGGGATTACGAAGGGCAGCTTTTTTCTTTTCAAAATACTCTTCTCGCTCTTTTTTCGCTTTTTTCTTTTCTTGACGAAACTGCTCCTTTATGGCTGCATTGGATTTGCGCGGGGCAAATTTGGCAAAGGGATTGCCGGTAGATTTTTTCATATTGAGGGTGCTGTTTTACAACAGGATGGTGTAAAGATACAATAAAAGAAAAGAAGCACTAAAAAGCCCTCCATTAAGAGGGCTTTCAATCTTATTATTCACTTCATATAGCACTAGTGTTTCTAACAGGTGGTGGTGACGGCGGGGGCGGAGGACCCTTTCTTTCCCGATTGCCACGCGGTCTTTCTTCCATCTTACCTCGAAACTCTTGCATGCGGTCTCGCATCATTCGTTTGTATTTTTCTAATTGTTCGGCATTTAATAATTGACTTAAACTATTTTTTTGTTCTTCCATCATGCTTCGAAGCTGTTCGCGATGGCTATCCCGAAATGACGTAGCTTTCTTTTGCATTGCACGCATGGATTGCTGAAACTTCTCTTGTTGTGCTTGTAGCTTTTCTACTTGTTCATCAGACAAGGACAACGCCTCTTTTAATCGAGCAGCTTGTTTCTTTTTAGCACTGTCTTTTCTGGCGGTTTGTTTTTCCTTTATATCCTTGAGTTGCTTTTTTTGTTCTGGTGTTAAAACCTTTTCAAGTGCTTTCTCTTGCTCTTTTTTTAATTGCGCTCGTTGTGTTTCACTAAGGTTCAATTGTTCACTAAGTTGTTGTTTTCTTTCCTCATACCTCCTTGATAATGGCTCTCGTGGTGCCGTTTTACGTTCTTGTACAGGTTGTGCATTGGCCCATGTGCCCCACACTAGTAATGTGAAAATAAAAATTGCATTTTTCATAAAATGGTTACTTTAAGATTAGCAAATAGTAATGGTAAGAAGCCTTACAAGCAGTAAGATTTAATGCTCGTATAAAAAAATTACCCTTTGTTGGCTAGTTGTCCGCAAGCGGCGTCAATATCCTTACCTCTACTTCTGCGTAACCGTGCATTGACCCTGTTTTTGCTGAGGTAGTCCATGAACTGATCCACCTTCACGGCATCAGGTTTTTCAAATTTAGCTTTATCAATCGGGTTGTATTCGATAATATTAACCAAATCTGCAGGAACCTGTCTGTATAGTTTAACCAACTCGTCCGCATCACGTTGTCCATCATTAAAGTCTTTGAATAAAATGTATTCAAACGTGATTTCGTTTCCGGTTTCCTGGTAAAAATAGTTTAGTGCATCAACCAATGATTTAATATTGTTGGAATCATTGATTGGCATAATCTGGTTTCGCTTGGCGTCATTGGCTGCATGGAGGGAGAGCGCTAATTTGAATCGTACCCGATCATCTGCCAATTGTCGTATGCCTTTTGCAACACCCGCCGTAGAAACAGTGATTCTTCGTGGGCTCATGCCCAGTGCCTCAGGTGAACTGATAGTCTGAATAGCACGTAAAACCTGTTTGTAATTCAGTAATGGTTCGCCCATACCCATAAAAACGATGTTGGTAATTTTTTTATCCAACATTCGCTCTGCTTGTTGATTTAATAAAACAACCTGATCGACTATTTCGTCAAACTGCAGATTTCTTTTACGCTCCATGTACCCGGTGGCACAAAACTTACAAGTAAGTGAACAGCCTATCTGAGAGGACACGCAGGCTGTAATTCTTTTATCCGTGGGAATCAATACGCCCTCAATAGCATGTCCATCCCATGTCTTGAAACGGGATTTAATAGTGCCGTCTGAAGAGTATTGCGTGGTATCTACTTGTAATGCAGGAAGACTAAATTGCTCTCCTAATTGTTGGCGCAATAATTTGCTGAGGTTTGTCATATCAGCAAAGCTCATGGCCTGTTTTTTCCATAGCCACTCATGAATTTGTTGGGCCCTGAATTTCTTTTCGCCAGATTGTTCTACAAATTGCTCAAGCTCAGCCAAGCTTAACTCACGGATGTTGCGGGGTTGATTAGTCACGATGCAAAGATAAAGGCCCGTGAACCGTTTTGAAGAATTAACGGATATTTGCACAAAGCATGCTATGAAACCAGTCTATGTTGTTGATGCAGTAAGAACACCAATTGGTAGGTATGGTGGCGTATTAAGCGGTGTGCGTCCAGATGATTTATTAGCTACAGTACTTCGTGCCTTGTTAAATCGAAATGAAACAATGGATCCTTCTGCCATAGGAGATGTTATTGCTGGCGCTGCTAATCAAGCCGGTGAGGATAACAGAAATGTAGCCAGAATGGCGGCCTTACTTGCTGGTCTTCCTGTAACGGTTCCTGGAACCACGGTAAATAGACTTTGTGCATCAGGACTACAAGCTATTATGGATGGAAGTCGTCAAATTGCTTGTGAGGATGCTTCGCTTATTTTAGCAGGGGGTGCTGAGAGTATGACCCGTGCTCCTTTTGTGATGGCCAAATCAAACAGTGCTTATGATCGTAATGCAACCGTGTTTGATACCACCATAGGCTGGCGATTTATTAATCCTTTGCTGGCACCACAATATCCTCCCTATACCATGGGAGAAACTGCGGAACAGGTAGCCACTCAATGGAAAATTAGTCGGGAAGAACAAGATGTTTTTGCATTGCAATCGCAAACAAAGTATGCAACAGCTAAGGCGGGAGGAAAATGGGAGAACGAACTTGTTGCAGTTGAATTAAACAATAAAGGATTATTGAGTTGGGTGGTTGATGATGAACATCCGCGTCAAACATCATTGGAGAAATTGGCTGCTTTACAGCCGGCATTTAAAAAAGGCGGAACAGTAACCGCAGGAAATTCTTCCGGTATAAATGATGGAGCAGCGGCTTTATTATTAGCTAATGAGGAAAGTATCAAGTTGTTTTCTTTACAACCGCTGGCACGTGTAGTAGCAATGGCAGTTACCGGCGTTGACCCCTCTATTATGGGTATTGGACCAGTTACTGCTACCAGGCGTGTGTTAACGCGTGCCGGATTACAACTAAAGGATATTGGTTTATTTGAATTGAATGAGGCTTTTGCATCGCAATCCCTGGCATGTATCAAAGAATTAGGATTGGATCCTACTCGTGTTAATGTAAATGGAGGTGCCATTGCAATTGGTCATCCACTAGGTTGTAGTGGGGCTAGAATTTCTGCTACACTTCTTTATGAAATGAAGCGTCAACAGGTAAAATACGGGATAGCAACCATGTGTGTGGGAGTAGGACAAGGAGCTGCAGTGGTATATGAATTAGTTTCCTAAATGTTTACCCAAGACTGTCCAGGAAATTGTTTCTTGTATTCCTGTTTGTAAGTTTTTAACGGTAGCCGATTGTGCTGCAATTTCTTTATCGCCCATTATTATTACCGTTGCAATTTTTTTTCTTTCGGCATATTTAAATTGCTTATCAAACTTAACGGCCTCGGGATAAAGTTCACAGGATATACCAGCTTGTCTTAATTGTTGCATTTGTTGAAAGGCCACTTTTGCCTCTTCTTCTCCTAAATTGAAAAATAAAACTTGTGTACTTGATTGTGTGGTTGATGGAAAGAGTTGTAATTCTTCTAATACATCATAGATTCGATCCACACCAAAAGAAATACCTACGCCAGGCATATTGGGTACCCCAAATAGTCCGGTAAGGTCATCATAACGGCCGCCGCCTCCTATGCTACCAATCTTGACTGAATCAGGGGCTTGCATTTCAAAGATCACACCCGTATAATAATTGAGTCCTCTTGCAAGCGTTGAATCTATCTGAACAGGCACCCCTTGTTCTTTTAAAGAATTGTACAAGGTGCTTAGATCACTAAATCCCTCTTCTGCAGCTTTTTCGTTTCCAAGTAATTGACTTAATTCCTGAAGCAATGCCAGCCCATCTCCTTTTGCCTGAAGATATTTTTCTATGCTACCAATTGCGGGTGCTGAAAGCCCTCGCAATTGGAGTTCGTCTTTGACCTTTTCTAATCCAATCTTATCAAGTTTGTCGATAGCCACGGTGATAGGTACTAACCAATCAATCCCGCCACATTTTTCTGCTAACGCCATTAATAATTTTCGGTGATTGATGCGTAGGGTATAGCCAGGCAACCCCAGCTTCGTGAAAATCTGATGTGAAATGCAACCCAACTCAATTTCATTTAAGAGTGAGCCACTACCTACAACATCCACATCACATTGGTAGAATTCCCTGTATCGTCCCTTTTGTGGTCTGTCTGCACGCCATACTGGCTGAATCTGATAGCGTTTAAATGGCATGGGAAGTTGCTGGTGCCAAGTAGCAACATAACGAGCAAAGGGTATGGTTAGGTCATATCGTAGTGCGCGTTCTGTGATTTGCTTACTTGATTTTCCGTCAAGCACTTTTTCCCACTCTTCCCGAATATTTTTTTCTTTCTCCGGATTATCTAACCCGTTATTAAGAATTTTAAAAATTAGTTTATCACCCTCTTCGCCATATTTGCCCAATAGGGTGTCCAGGTTTTCCATAGCTGGTGTTTCGAGTGGCTCAAATCCGTAGCACTCAAAAACAGTACGAATGGTATCCAGTATAAAGCGTCTTTTTCGGACAACATCTGCGCTAAAATCTCTGGTTCCTGATGGAAGGCTGGGCTTTGACATTTTATTTAGCGGCGTTAGGGTTGGTTTGGTACTTTAAAATTAGCTGATCACAAACTTCATCCAATAAAGCATAAACTTCATGGAAGTCAGGCTCCCCCCCATAGTATGGATCAGGTACGTCTAGGTTTTTACCCGGGTATTGCTCATTAAGCAGCAAATCTACCTTTGAATTGTCGAATTTATCACCCGTAATTCTTTGAATATCGTTCAACACATCACCTGCAAGGGCATAGATTTTATCAAACTGAGTTAAGTCCTCTGTGGTAAACCTTCTGGCTCGCTGGTGTGTGATGTCAACCCCATTTTCTAATGCAACCTTTTGTGAGAGGGGATGTGGCGGGTCACCTGTGTGATAATGGTTGGTACCGGCACTGTCAATCACCCAGTTGAGTCCGGCTTTTTTTACCTTCTCTTGGAGGATACCTTCAGCCAGTGGACTTCTGCAAATATTACCCAGGCAAACCATTAGAATTCTCATCCATGCAAATATAGTTAGCTCTCTTAACGTATTGGTCATTCTACTGGAGCCAAAATTTGTCTAATTTGCCACCATGCGTATCGATTTTCAAAAAGAACGGAATAAACAGCAAAAGCAATTACTCCTGCTTCGAGATGTGGGCATGGGAGTGGTAATACTTGGTGCTGGTTTATTCTTTTTGCTTCGTTCTTGGTTTGTGTTGGATTTTAATCAACGCTATCCACCAGACCAACTGGATAAATTGTTTGGGATTGTTTGTTTACTCTATGGCGGATGGCGTGTCTATCGGGGATATCTACACACCCGTTCGTCTTCAATATCTTCACATGAGCAATAAAAATATTGTTTGTTTTTTCTTCTTGTTGGTTGTTGGGGTGGGATGCACCTCCTATGAAGAACAACGAAATCAACTACCTGACACACCAGATCGGGGACAGATTAGCATTTCAATAGATGAAACTTTTAAACCAGTTATGGACGAACTGGTACAAGTGTACCAATCCAATCATCCACAAACAAAAATCGAAGTAGTGTATAAAACCGAGGCAGATTGTTTACGAGATGCACTCAGCGATAGTGTACGCCTGCTATTTGTAACGCGTCGGTTGTCTACTGAGGAAAAGGCTCTTTTAGCTGACTCGCTCCGACTCAATGCGCGGAGTTTAGTAGTAGCTCGCGATGCAATTGCAGTAATTGTTCATCCAAACTCTCCCGATACAATTTTTTCCATGCAAGAGATAAAAGAGATTCTCATGGGGAAGTACAAGAAAAAGTTAATTCCCGTTTTTGATGGAGTAAAAGCTACCAGCACGGTCCGATTTATTGTAGATTCAGTATTAAAAGGAGACTCACTGACTCCGGGTGCTATGGCGGCCAGAAGTAGTGAAGGAGTGGTTGATTATGTGGCCAAGAACCAGGGTGTCGTTGGATTTGTAGGGGTAGGTTGGGTGGGTAACCCGGAGGATTCCTTGCAGATGAGTTTCCTTAAAAAAGTAAAAGTAGCACACTTGGAAAGCACCGATAAAAAAGGAGCTTATGTTAAAGCATACCAGGCCAATATTTATGCAAAACGCTACCCGATGGTTCGGGATTTGGTTTATGTGCTCAAAGAGAAACACCGGGGATTGGCTACGGGCTTTGCGCATTTTGCCAGCGGAGAATTGGGGCAGCTTATTTTTAGAAGAGCCTATTTGGCGCCTGCGCAAAAAAGACTGGGTATACGCCCCGTTAAACTCAACGAGTAATTCCATTATATTTACAACCCTTTTAATGTAAAAAGTTTATGATGAATCGTGTCCTTGTTTTGTTTTTGTGTGTTGCACTGAATGGTTTTGTTGTGGGTGCTCAAACTATCCAAGAAGGTAAAGCGCATTTTTTTGCACAGCGTTATCAATTAGCCAATACAGTTTTTCAGCAATTATTGAAGAATAATCCAGCAGATGCGGAAGCATTGTATTGGGGTGGTCAATCAGCCATCAGTCTTGAGTTAGATTCAGCCCGCAAACCTGCTGTAGCCAGGGCTTGGTATGATAAAGCGATGCAAACAGCCGCTGCTTCCCCGCTTGTACAAGTTGGGGCAGGGCAGGCTGACTTGTATGAAAATAAAATCAACGAGGCTCGTCAGAAATTTGAATCTGCCTTAACGCAAACACGGACCCGCAAAGGGGATAATGCAGATATACTAATTGCCATTGCACGTGCAAATACAGATGCACCGTTTCATGATTTAGAAACCATCATTGCAAAAATCAATGCGCAAATTGAAAAAGGCGAAAAAAATGCTGAATTGTATCTGCTACAAGGAAATGCTATTCGTAAAGCAAGACCTGGCGAAGGTGGGGGCGAAGCCTTTAAAAATTATCAGGAGGCGCTCAAGCTCAACCCTAATTACGCCTTTGCAAGTTATCGCTTAGCTCGCTTGTTTGATTCTCAAAAAAACTGGGAAATGGTATCCCAATATCTCAATGAGTGTGTGCAAAAGGATCCCAATTTTACGCCGGCTTATTACGAACTGTTTTATTACTATTTCTATCGCAGGGACTATGCTACTGCAGAGGAACAACTAAAAAAATTCATTGCTACTAAACAACCTGAAAAAGATATCCAGGACGAATTTCTTTACTCTCAATTGTGTTGGGCTCGTGGTGATTTCAATTGTGCCATTACAAAAGCGGAGTCAGTCTTAGCGGCACTCGGGGATAATACTAAACCACGCGTTTTTCGGTTGTTGTCCGATGCTTATTTCCAAGTAGGGGATACCTTACAAAAACAGGGTAATACTGATGGGGCTACTACTTCATTTGCCAATGCAAAAAAGTACAGTGATAGTTTTTTTGGTAAAACTGGTGAGGAAAGTGATGCCGTAATCCTCTATGATTATCAATTACGTGCTGATATTTTGGATAAAACCGGAGGAACGCCAGAGGAAATTTCAGCCACCTACCTGCGCGCCACCCGTGTTGATACGTTGTATAACCTCAAAGTTGATCTTTTAAAGAAAGGAGCTGACCGATTCAAGACAAAAGGAGATAGTCTTAGCAGAGTACTGGAAGGGGTCCTTCGTACGGAGATCATAAAAGTAAAACCTACGCCTAGTAATCGTGATTACTTTGATGCTGGTTTTGCTTTTTACCAAGGAAAGGATTACCTGCGTGCTGATAGTATTTTCTCAATTTATGTTACCAAGTATCCTGACGAACCGTTTGGATATATGATGCAATATAATATTCAACGAGCGGTGGATACAGCAATGGAGAAAGGATCTGCTGTGCCTTGGGCTATCAAATACCTGGAAATTCTGGAACGTGATACGGTAAAAAACAAGAAGACCATTATTGGGGTGGCTGGCTACCTGGCCGCTTACAGTGCTAATATCCTCAAGGATAAAGAAAAAGCACTTCAATATTTGCGTCGAATGTTATCATTGGATCCTTCCAATGCGGCCATTCAACAGAATATTTCTGTCCTGGAAAAGGCACCTGCCAACAAGCCCGAATCTCCAAAAGATACGGTTCCAGCCAACCAGCCGGCAAAGCCTACTGGAAATACGCCCTGACCGCTGAAAACATAAGGTTTTCTCCTGCCCTCACCCTAACTTTGCGGCCAATAAAAAAGGGCTATGTTTTATTTGCTTCAAGCTGGTGCTACTTCGTCGAGTGCAACCACTTATTTGCCCCTTGCCTTACAGGTTCTGATAGCGGTGGGACTGGTTGTTTTTTTGATGGTGTTGACGCATCTATTGGGTCCCAGTCGCAAAACGTCTGACAAACTTCAAAACTTCACGAGTGGTATCGAATCTCATGGTGATGCCCGACAGCCCATGGCAATCAAATACTTTTTGACTGCCATTTTATTTGTACTCTTTGATGTGGAGGTAATTTTCTTTTACCCCTACGCAGTAAATATTCAAGGCTTGGGATGGTCTGGTTTTTGGGCAGTTTTGTTGTTTGTTGGCTTTTTCCTTTGTGGTTTTTTATACATCGTCAAGAAGGGTGCGTTGAATTGGGAAGATTAACGTTTTTGTATTCAACTGATCGCCTCCTTACTTGTTAAAATAAAAAGTGTTGAATATGAGTCGTCCGGTTTCTTACAATTTAATTCAAAAGCCGCTCGAAAAAGATATCAGTGTGGCGCCTTTGCCTGATGGACATCAGGGGGAAGGATTTTTTGCAACCTCTTTGGATAGTGTAATTGGTATGGCCCGAAAAAATTCTATTTGGCCTTTACCCTTTGCCACTTCTTGCTGCGGCATTGAGTTCATGGCTACTATGGGTTCGCATTATGATTTGGCTCGATTCGGATCTGAGCGCGTGGGATTTTCACCCCGTCAATGTGATTTGTTGATGGTAATGGGAACCATTGCAAAAAAAATGGGACCAGTTGTTAGACAGGTTTATTTGCAAATGGCAGAGCCGCGTTGGGTTATTGCGGTGGGAGCTTGTGCTAGTAGTGGTGGAATTTTTGATACCTACAGTGTATTGCAAGGTATTGATCAAGTAGTACCTGTGGATGTGTATGTTCCAGGTTGTCCTCCTCGCCCGGAAGCAATTATAGACGGGGTGCTACGTATACAGGATTTGGTGGGAAAAGAAAGTCTTCGCAGAAGAAATGGTGAAGAGTATAAAGCACTTCTAAATAGTTACGGAATCCAATAAATGATTTTCATCGTATGGCTTTAACTACTCTAAACATACAACAACGTATTCAGGAAAAATTTGGCGAAAGTGTATCAGCTGTTGTTGACAGTTATGGCCTACTTGAGATTACGGCTCCCCGGGAGTTAAATCTAAAAGTGCTCAACTTTCTTTATGATGATGCTGCTCTGCAGTTTCAGTTTTTAACTGATTTGACGGGGGTTCATTATCCATCTCAAAAAGGGAGTGAGTTGGCTGTTGTATATCATTTGCATAGCCTCAAAGAAAACGTAAGAATTCGTTTTAAAATATTTGCTCCCATTGAGCAGCCTGAAGTGTATACCGCAACCGGCTTATTTTCAGCGGCTAATTGGATGGAGCGAGAGACCTATGATTTCTTTGGAATATTGTTTGTAGGGCATCCCAACTTAAAGCGAATTCTCAACGTTGACGAAATGGATTATTTCCCTTTACGTAAAGAATTTCCATTGGAGGATCAGACCCGTATTGATAAAGACGACGAAATGTTTGGAAGAGGGGGAACTATAAAATAAACTGATTGACGCGATAGTATATGAGTGAACAGCATATCAAATTACCCGAGGGCTCCATTGAGAAAACCACTACCACGCTCAACCTGGGGCCAACGCATCCGGCCACTCACGGGGTCATGCAAAATATCTTAGAGCTGGATGGAGAAAGAATTGTTTCGGCTGACCAAACCATTGGCTACATCCATCGTGCTTTTGAAAAGTTAGCGGAAAGACGTCCCCTTGCCCAAATCACTACACTTACCGATCGTTTGAATTATTGCTCTGCTCCGCTCAATAATATGGGTTGGCATATGACTTGTGAAAAGTTATTGGGTGTGCAAACACCAAAGCGGGTGGATTATTTGCGTGTGATTATGATGGAGCTGGCTCGTATTGCTGACCACTTGATTTGTAACTCAATTATGGGCGTGGATGCAGGTGCGTATACCGGCTTCTTGTATGTGATGCAGTTTCGGGAGTTGATTTATGAGATCTATGAAGAAGTTTGTGGAGCGCGTTTAACCACTAACATGGGTCGTATTGGTGGTTTTGAAAGAAACTTTACAGATAAAGCTTTCCAAAAGTTAGAAAAATTTTTAGCAGAATATCCACGAGCATTGAAGGAGTTTGAAAACATGTTCCAGCGGAACAGAATTTTTATGGACCGCACGATGGGAGTGGGTGGTATTTCAGCTGCGCGTGCGTTGAATTATGGATTTACCGGACCCAATTTGCGCGCGGCTGGCGTCGATTATGATGTACGTGTGCAAAATCCTTACGCCAGCTATCAGGATTTCAATTTTATAATTCCTGTTGGTTCTACCGGAGATTGCTACGATCGTTGGTTGGTTCGTGAGCAAGAAATGTGGCAAAGCTTGTCCATCCTAGAACAGGCGTATCAGAAAATTCAAGCTTTCAAAGGCGCTGAGGCGGAAGTATATCATGCAGATACACCTGCCTATTATCTTCCTGAGAAAAAAGATGTGTATACTAAAATGGAGGCACTGATCTACCATTTTAAAATTATTATGGGCGAAACTGAAATTCCTGTTGGCGAAGTTTATCACTCGATTGAAGCGGGTAACGGTGAGTTAGGATTTTACTTGATCAGTGACGGTGGTCGTTCGCCCTATCGATTACATTTCCGCCGTCCTTGTTTTATTTATTATCAGGCGTATGAGGAATTAGTAAAAGGATCTATGTTGAGTGATGCCATCATGACCATGAGTAGTTTGAATTTGATAGCTGGAGAAATGGATGCTTAAAGTATAAAGATGAAACTAAGTTTTACAAGCGAGCAATTACAGGAAGTACAGCGGCTGATTAGTCGTTATCCTGAGGGACGTGAAAAAAGTGCCCTCATTCCTATTTTGCATTTAGCCCAAGACACATTTGGAGGTTGGTTAAGTACGGAGGTGATGGACTATGTTGCTTCCTTATTGCAATTGAAGCCTATTGAAGTGTACGAGGTGGCTTCTTTTTATTCTATGTTCAATCTCTCTCCGGTTGGAAAAAACTTGCTGGAAGTATGCCAAACAGGTCCCTGCATGCTCAATGGAAGTGATTCGATTGTGGAATATATCTATGAGCGGTTGGGTATTGGTCCTGGTGAAACCACAAAAGATGGTCAGTTTACGTTGAAAACAGTGGAGTGTTTAGGCGCCTGTGGTTATGCGCCGATGTTACAATTGGGAGAACATTACAAAGAGCATTTGACTAAAGAAAAAATTGATGCGCTGATCGAATCTTGTTATGCAAAATCAGCCGCACTAAATTGAATTAACGAATGGGAAGAAAATTATTATTAGAAAAAGCACAGGTCGAAAATATCCGCTCTTACGAGGTTTATCGAAAACAGGGAGGTTATCGTAGTGTGGAGAAAGCGCTTAAAACGCTATCACCGGATCAGGTAACTGAAGAGGTTAAAAAAAGTGGATTGCGGGGTAGAGGTGGAGCGGGTTTCCCTACTGGAATGAAATGGAGTTTTTTAGCTAAGCCAACAGGTGTTCCCCGTTATCTGGTGGTGAATGCAGATGAATCCGAGCCTGGTACTTTTAAGGATCGTTATTTGATGGAGTTCATTCCACATTTATTGATTGAAGGAATGATTACTTCTTCTTATGCGTTAGGATCAAACCGATCTTATATCTATATACGCGGTGAATATGCCTGGATCACCCATATTCTTGAGCAGGCTATTGAAGAAGCTCGTCAACATGGCTGGCTAGGAAAAAATATTTTAGGTAGCGGATTTGATTGCGATATCTATGTGCAACGTGGTGCAGGTGCCTATATCTGTGGAGAGGAAACGGCCTTATTGGAATCATTGGAAGGTAAACGTGGCAATCCACGCATCAAGCCTCCTTTCCCTGCTGTAAAGGGGTTGTGGGGTTGTCCTACTGTAGTCAACAATGTAGAAACTATTGCTGCCTTAGTGCCCATTATTAACGAGGGTGGTGAGGAGTATGCAAAAATTGGAGTTGGTAAATCTACCGGTACTAAACTCATCTCTGCATGCGGTAATATTAACAAGCCAGGTGTTTATGAAATTGATATGACCATTTCGGTGGAAGAATTTATTTTTAGTGATGAATATTGTGGGGGTATTCCGCAAGGGAAAAAATTGAAAGCTTGTATTCCGGGCGGTTCTTCCGTTCCTATTCTTCCCGCCAACTTATTGTTGAAAACAGCCAAAGGTGAAACACGTATGATGAACTATGAGAGTTTGGCTGACGGAGGATTTGCTTCTGGATCCATGATGGGTTCCGGTGGTTTTATTGTAATGGATGATAGTCAGTGTGTGGTTCGTCATACCTACACACTTGCGCGTTTTTACAGACATGAAAGCTGTGGACAGTGTTCCCCTTGCCGAGAGGGCACTGGTTGGATGGAAAAAATTCTTTGGAATCTTGAAACAGGTAAAGGACGTTCCAGTGATATCGATTTGCTCTGGGATATCCAACGAAAAATTGAAGGAAACACCATCTGCCCATTGGGCGATGCAGCTGCCTGGCCTGTAGCTGCTGCGATTCGTCATTTTAGAGATGAATTTGAATGGCATGTTACACATCCGGAAGAAGCGCAAAAACGTAATTATGGATTAGCGCACTATGCGGATCCTTTGCTTGCACCTGTGGCTTGATGGTAGAATAAAAAAGAAATTGATTATGGCAGACGAAATAAAAAAAACACCGGCTCCACTAAAGGTAACCATTGACAATATCACGGTTGAGGTTCCTGCTGGCACAACTATACTCAATGCAGCTCGTCAAATTGGTGGTGATGTTACACCGCCAGCTATGTGTTATTATAGCAAGTTGGAAGGCAGTGGTGGTAAGTGTAGAACTTGTTTGGTGGAAGTAGCGGCTGGTTCTGCTGCTGATCCTCGTCCGATGCCTAAGTTAGTAGCCAGCTGTCGAACAACGGTGATGGATGGCATGGTTGTAAAAAATATTACAAGCGAAAGAGTACAAGAGGCTCGCGCTGGTGTTGTTGAATTCTTATTGCTCAATCACCCGCTGGATTGTCCGGTTTGTGATCAGGCGGGGGAATGTCATTTACAAGATCTGGGATATGAACATGGTAAAGAGGGCACTCGTTACCAATTTGACCGCAGAACTTTTGAAAAAGAAGATATTGGACCTACGATACAGCTGCATATGAACCGTTGTATTCTATGTTACCGCTGTACTTATGTAGCAGATCAACTAACTGATAATCGCGTACATGGTATACTGGATCGCGGTGATCACGCAAATATTTCTACACATATCTCTAAAGCCATTGATAATAATTTCAGTGGCAATATGATTGATGTATGCCCGGTAGGAGCGTTAACTGATAAAACTTTCCGTTTCAAAAACCGAGTTTGGTTTACCAAGCCAGTGGATGCACATCGTGATTGTCCTGATTGTTGCGGTAAGGTTACGTTGTGGCAACGTGGGGACGAAGTATTGCGCGTTACTGCACGTAAAGATGAGTGGGGAGAGGTGCAATCCTATGAGGGCAAGCCAGGCTGGATTTGTAATACCTGCCGTTTTGAAAAGAAAGCAGCAACTGATTGGGTGATTGAGGGGCCTACCACGGTAAATCGACACTCTGTAATTTCTCAGGGACATTATCTGGGTATGCAAAAACCTAAGGAGACTATTCAAGAGGTTATGAGTGGACTCAATCCTCGCTTACTTATGGATATTCATGATGTAAGCGAAGTGAACAAACTGGAATTAAGTCAGCTGCCCGGTGCGGCCACCAGCGCTAATTTTAAAAACGAATCAACTAAATCAGAATAATGGTGATAGCTGCTGTTACATTATGGTTTATACTGGAGAAGGTCTTTTTGATTGCCTCTATCATTGGGCTGTCCTTTTTTATTGCGATGTATACCACGTTGGCAGAAAGAAAAATTGCAGGGTGGATGCAGGATCGTCACGGCCCGAATCGTGCGGGTCCTTTTGGTATTTTGCAACCACTAGCGGATGGCGGTAAATTATTTTTTAAGGAGGAAATCACTCCAGTTTCTTCTAATCGTTTCTTGTTTTTACTGGGTCCGGCACTTGCTATGATTGTTGCCTTGGTGACCAGCACCGTAATTCCTTGGGGCGCCCCGGTACTCACTGCTGCTGGATCTATTTCGTTGCAAGTTGCTGATGTGGATATGGGAATTCTGATTGTATTCAGTGTGGTTAGTGTAGGAGTTTATGGCATTATGATCGGAGGTTGGGCCTCTAATAATAAGTTTTCGTTATTGGCTGCCATACGCGGTGCTTCTCAGATGGTATCATATGAATTGCCCATGAGTTTAGCGTTGATTGCAGTTCTATTTATGACTGGTTCGCTTAAGATGAGTGAAATAGTTTCCTATCAAATGGCCAATGGTTGGAATATAGTTTATCAGCCACTTGGATTTTTGATATTTTTTATTTGTGCATTGGCAGAATGTAATCGCACTCCCTTTGATTTACCGGAGGCAGAGAACGAGTTAAACTTTGGTTACCATCAGGAGTACTCCTCAATGAAGTTGGGATTTTACCTCTTTGCAGAGTACATCAATATGTTTGTCAGTAGCGCGGTGATGGCTACTTTGTTTTTAGGTGGCTATGATATTCCATTTGTCAACGAAGCTAATTGGGGACTTGAGCCCTGGTTGTATTCATTGATCAGCTTTAGTGTAATGATGGCAAAGGTTAGCTTTTTGCTATTTGTATTTATTTGGATACGCTGGACCATTCCTCGTTTCCGCTACGATCAACTAATGAACCTGGGCTGGCGTAAACTAATTCCGCTGGCACTTTTTAATATGGTATTGAGTGCAGCCATTTTATTATGGCTTAAATCATAAACTGAAATGTGTAACTGACTATGCAACTCACACAACGAGCAAAACCGGTAGACCGCAGTCCCATGACTTTCCTGGAAAGTTTGTATCTGTGGAATATAATTAAGGGAATGGGTATTACCCTTAAGCACATGTTCCTCAAAAAAGCCACTATTCAGTATCCCGAGGAAAAGCGTCCTTTTTCACCTGTGTTCAGGGGCTTACATGTATTGAATCGGGATGCGGAGGGTCGTGAAAATTGTACGGCTTGTGGACTTTGCGCAGTAGCTTGTCCAGCAGAAGCTATTACAATGGAGGCCGCAGAAAGATTGCCTGGTGAGGAAAAATTATATCGCGAGGAAAAATATGCAGCTAAATACGAGATCAACATGCTGCGTTGTATTTTCTGTGGACTTTGTGAAGAGGCCTGCCCCAAAGACGCTATTTATTTGTCGCAAACTTTTGCACCTGCCAACTACGCTCGCAAAGGATTTATCTACGGTAAACAGGAGTTATTAATTCCTCACCCTATTGAACAACCCGAGGCTTACCATCAGGCACTTGGAGATCGTCAACCTTCTACTAAAAACGCAAACCCACCTATAGCATGAGTATATCCGCTATTTTATTTTGGGTGCTGTCAGTAGCCGCATTATTTAGTGCACTCATGGTGGTGACCAGCCGTAATCCTATTCATAGTGTAATCTGGCTTATTGTTACTTTTTTTGCTATTTCCGGTCACTATATTCTTTTAAATGCCCAATTCCTGGCCGTGGTTAACATCATTGTTTATGCAGGGGCCATTATGGTACTATTTTTATTTGTAATCATGTTGATGAATTTAAATAAGGAAAGCGAGCCTGCGCGGCATCGCTGGTTGCAATTAGCTGGCGGAGTAAGTGGTGGTGCGCTATTGTTGGTTTTAGTGGCAGCACTGAAAGACACGGAATTAAAATCACAACAATCCTTATTGCTGGAGGGCCATACCGGCTTGATCAAAACGTTGGGCCAAGAATTATTCTCCACGTATGTAATTCCATTTGAGTTGAGTAGCATTTTGTTTTTAAGTGCTATGGTAGGAGCCGTATTAATTGGTAAAAAAGATTAATAAGAACAACATGCCAATCAATTATTATTTATTCTTAGCCATTGCTCTTTTCTCCATCGGGGTAGTTGGTGTATTAACAAGGAGAAATGCTATCATCATTTTCATGTGTATTGAATTAATGTTGAATGCAGTTAACTTGTTATTGGTGGCGTTTTCAAAAATGCACTACAACCAGGCTGCCGCCGCTGCTATCCCCATTGCTAATCCAGGTATTGATGGTCAACTTTTTGTTTTTTTTATAATGGTGGTAGCTGCAGCAGAAGTGAGTGTAGGGCTGGCAATTATTGTTATGTTATATAGAAATATTCACTCGGTGGATATTAATTTCTTAAACCGATTGAAACACTGATCAAACTGAACGCTTATTATGCAATCCTCTTTTCAACTTGCTTTTTTAATTCCCTTACTGCCCTTGATAGGATTTTTAATCAATGGGCTAGGGCGTAATTGGCTCTCTAAGCAATGGTCAGGATTGATTGGAGCCGGTACTATCTTAGGTTCTTTTCTGATTAGTCTATTTATATTCCAAGCTGTAAAGGCCGGTCAGGGTGAAGTAATCTCCTATTTTGATTTTATTCGAATGGAGGGATTACGTATCCCTTTTGCCTTTCAAATAGATGCCCTTTCCTCTTTATTTCTACTCATTATTACCGGCATTGGGTTTCTGATTCATGTGTACTCTATTTCTTACATGCACGAGGAGTCCTCCACTTCCTTTGCGCGCTATTTTTCTTATTTGAACTTATTTGTGTTTTCCATGCTACTGCTGGTACTTGGCAGTAATTATGTGGTGTTATTTATTGGTTGGGAGGGTGTTGGCCTTTGTTCGTACTTGCTTATTGGATTTTGGATTAAGAATCAGCAGTATACAAAGGCGGCCAATAAAGCTTTTATCATGAATCGTATTGGCGATTTGGCTTTTCTATTGGCTATTTTTTGGTTGATTATTAAAACTGGTTCTGCCTCCTTTCAGGAAGTTTTTGACTTTATACAAGCTAACCAGGGAACGAGTAAGTTCTCCGTTACGGACATTACTATTGTGACCTTACTATTATTTATAGGGGCTACCGGTAAGAGCGCGCAGCTTCCCTTATATACTTGGTTGCCTGATGCCATGGCGGGTCCTACACCGGTTTCTGCACTGATTCACGCTGCAACCATGGTTACGGCAGGTATATACATGATTGCGCGTAGTAATATTATTTATTCGCTTGCACCACTTACGCTTTCTATCATTAGCTGGATTGGTTTGGCCACTGCTTTCTTAGCCGCTACAATCGCATTAAGACAGTATGATATTAAAAAAGTATTGGCTTACTCTACCGTAAGTCAATTGGGTTTTATGTTTTTAGCACTCGGAAGCGGTGCCTATATCGCAGCTGTATTTCATGTACTCACGCATGCTTTTTTCAAAGCCCTTCTTTTCTTAGGTAGTGGAAGTGTAATACATGCCATGGGTGGCGAACAAGATATACGCAAGATGGGCGGACTCTCCGGCAAGCTAAAAATTACGTATGCTACATTCCTAATTGGCTGTTTAGCAATTGCAGGGCTTCCTCCCTTAAGCGGGTTCTTTTCCAAGGATGCTATTTTGTTAAGTGCCTTTTTGCATCAGCCTTTACAATATGGAATTGCCTTGTTTACTGCATTTCTAACTGCATTCTATATGTTTCGTTTGTTGTTCTTGACCTTTCATGGTTCCTTTCGCGGTACTCCCGAGCAACAAGCCCATTTGCATGAGAGTCCTGCTTTAATGACAATTCCGCTAGTGATACTTGCTATACTATCCGTAGCGGGTGGATGGATTGGAATTCCCGCTGTTCTATTACAGGATGCAGACTGGTTGGGTAATTTCTTAGCTCCGGTGTTAGGATCAACCACACATGAGGTTTCACATGCTACTGAATGGTTGTTGATGTCACTCTCAGTGGGAGGGGTCTTACTTACAATAGGGTTTGCTTGGTTTTTGTTTCGTCATTATAGAGCAACTGAATCAAGAGGTATTTTACGGTTTTTTGAGAATAAGTGGTATGTAGATCAACTCTATGATCGAGTTATCGTTCAACCCATTTTTTACCTGGGCCGAATATTAAAAGAATGGGTTGAGCCTCGAATTATTGATGCATTGGTCAATGGGGTAGGCAAAACGGTTCAATTAGCCGGCAGACAAATTCGATTTTTACAGAGTGGGCAGATTGGTAGCTATGTATTGTTAATGGTGATGGCTATGGTAGTGGTGCTGTTAGTTCAATTTTTTATTAGAAAGTAAAAGCGTAAGACGCAAAAAATATGGTTGTTCTATTATTACTCTTGATTCCGTTGATTGGTGCTTGTTTCCTCTTTTTATATAAAGGGGATCATCGCTTTGTAGCTGCTGCGGCCCTTCGGCTATCCATTGTTTCATTGCTAGTGATGGGTGCCAGCTTATTTTATTGGAATACACCCGAAATGCTTTCTTTCACTGCACCCTGGCTAACCACATTAGGCAGTTCACTTTCCTTACGGATGGATGGCTTGGGAACAATACTCAGTTTGCTAACTACTACCGCTTATTTTATTCTATTCTGGTATTTGAAAGGAAGAACTATTGAGAGGCCTGCTGCATTTTTTGCATGGTTGTTATTGGCGCAAGTGGGTATGTTGGGTGTTTTTTTAGCCATGGACTCCCTATTATTTTACTTCTTTTGGGAGTTGGCATTGATTCCCATGTATTTTTTAGCTTCTCAGTGGGGTGGTGCCAGAAGAATTCCAGTAACATTTAAATTTTTTATTTATACTTTTTTGGGTTCGGTATTTATGTTGATTGGCATCTTATACTTACAATCAAAAACAGCCGATCATTCATTTGCCATAGAAAGTATTAGGAGAATACGTTTGACCAATGAGCAGCAGTCCTGGCTATTCTGGCTTTTTTTTATTGCATTTGCCATCAAACTTCCCGTTTTCCCTTTTCACACTTGGCAGCCGGACACATACGAAGAATCTCCAACACCCGTTACTTCTATTTTAAGTGCGGTGATGGTAAAAATGGGAATATTGGGTTTGTTGCGTTGGTTGTTACCGCTATTCCCCATTGCCTCCTACATGTGGGGTGATGTGGTGATGTCATTAGCTGTGGCAGGAATTGTGTATGCTTCTTTTTTAGCCATGCAGCAAGTTGATCTCAAGCGTTTGATTGCGTACTCCTCTATAGCGCACATTGGATTAATAGCAGCAGGTGCCTTTGCCTTGAATCAGATGGCTTACCAAGGATTATTAATTCAATTGTTTACACATGGGATCAATATTCTTGGCATGTGGGTGCTTGCGGATATTATTGAACGTAAAACAGGAACACGCTCTCTAGATTCATTGGGTGGTATTGCACAACATTCACCCACGCTTACCATATTCTTTGTAATTATTGCCCTTGCTAACATTGCATTGCCGCTTACCAATGCTTTTGTGGGTGAGTTTCTTCTTTTCAATGGTATTTTAGCCACCCCTTCAAATTATTATTGGGTATTTGCAGTAGTTGGAGGGTTGGGCATCATTTTCGCTGCTGTTTATACGCTTCGAATGATTCGTGCTATTTTTTATGGCCAACCCAGTGCCACTTCTCCAGCACCCATTTCTTTAGCGACGCATGAAGTTGGGGCACTTGTTGTGATAGTGGGATTGATACTTTTCTTTGGTATCTATCCGCAACCCCTCATAGATATGACAGCTGCATTCTCTAAAGAATTATTTGATCAAACTGATATCACCTCCTTATTCCGCAAATCCTAAGCATCCTCTATGAACGCTTTACTTGTATCTGCAATCCTGGGAGTCTTATTAATGCTCAGCAGTGTTTTTATTAAAAACAGATCCTATATACATGCATTAGCCTTGGCTGGATTAGCGACTTTATTTGCGCTCAATTTGGCAGAACTCAATGGATGGTTGCTTTTTGAAATTGATGTGAAGGGAATGCTTCGGTTTGATCGATATGCGTTAGTGATGAATGCAATTATGTTGGCCTCACTTTTCTTTTACCTGTTACTTAGTGGAAACGCCATGGAGAAAGTAGGCCCCCATTATGCGGATTACCTCGCTTTATTGTTTTTCATCTGTGCTGGACTTTTTATGGTAACGGGGTACGCCTCTTTATTAATCTTATTCTTGGGTATTGAAGTGATTTCAATTCCTTTATACATTCTCACCGGAAGTGATAAACGAAACTTAAAGAGTAATGAGGCGGCATTGAAATACTTTTTGTTGGGATCTTTCTCAACGGGGTTACTCTTGCTAGGGATTGCTTTCTTCTATGGGGCACGTGGTAATTTCACTGCCACAGTTTCAGTAGACCCTACCGTAGTGGGGTCTTCGCTTCAACTTGCAGGGCTCTTGTTGTTATTATTTGCCATGTCTTTCAAAGTTTCTGTAGCTCCCTTTCACTTTTGGACGCCAGATGTCTATGATGGGGCACCTACCGTTTTTACCTCTTTCATGGCTACTATTGTTAAAGTGGCTTTGTTTGCAGCGTTTGTTCGTCTTTTTGAAGATACTTTCAGTCTCCAATTCTCGATATGGCAGCCTTGGGTAGCAGGTTTTGTGGTAATTACACTACTCATTGGAAACCTTACCGCCGTTTTTCAACAAAGTGTAAAGCGAATGCTTGCGTATTCAAGTATTGCACAAGCAGGATTTATGTTGTTGGCTGTCTACGCAATCAATGGAGATAGTAAAGAAGGATTGTTATTATATGCAGCTTCTTATTCGCTGGCAACCATTGGCATATTTGCTGTACTAACGTACATGCAGGATTATGCATTTGAAGGATTTAATGGTCTTGCAAAAAAGCAACCATTGGTGGCAGCTTCACTTGCTATTTTCTTTCTTTCCCTTGCGGGTATCCCCCTTACCGGGGGGTTCCTGGCCAAACTTTTCATGATTAAAGCAGCGCTTGCTTACCAACTTTGGTTGGCCATTGTAGCTGTAATCATGGCTGTGATATCTGTCTTCTATTATTTCCGGGTAATACAAGCCATGTATTTCCGTGACAATACACAATCGATCTCACCTGAATTTCCAAAAGCATTCTCCATTTTATTACTCATCACGGCATTAATTGTAGTGCTATTGGGAATATTGCCGGAGGCCATCCTAGGGCTTCTCTATTTTTAATGGTCTCAACAAGCCGTTCATCAAGCTTTTCTTTGTGTGGAGTAGTTCGGGTAGTACCTTCACCCCTCTATGATGCAGTTTGCTGATATTTTCTCACTCGCATTCAGAACCATTCGTGGTAACAGACTTCGAACGGGTCTTACTGTTGCCATTATTGCTTTTGGAATTATGGCGCTCATTGGAATTATCACAGCTATTCAGGCTATGAATCAAAAACTGACGGAGAGCTTCTCTACCATGGGGGCAAATGGCTTTACCATCCGTTACAAGCAACGGAATATCAGATTTGGGCAGGGCGGGGGTAACAACTCCGAAATGAAAGTCACCCAAAAAGGACAACGCAAGGAACGTACTTCCAACTTGGACAAAAAAATTACCATTAAGCAAGCAGCGATGTTTGTGGATAGTTTCCAATTTCCTGCCACTATTGGAATTGGGATTAGTGGTGGACGAAACAGCATCATATCATACGAGACTCGAAAAACAAGTCCCAATATCTTTTTGCTGGGGGGAGACGAAAATTACCTGGCTTTGAATGGCTTTGCCGTAGAGGTTGGACGAAATTTCAATCGATTGGATATTCAATCCGCTCGCAATGTTTGTTTGTTGGGGTACGATGTAGCCAATAAGTTGTTTAAACAAGGTCTTCAGGGGGCCGTGAATAAAATTATACGTATTAACTCCATACCTTATCGCGTGTTAGGGGTGCTGGAGAGTAGAGGTTCTTCATTTGGATTTAGCCGGGATAATGTAGTGTTGACCAGCTACACCAATATGGAGCGAAATTTTAATTCAGGAGGCTCTTACAATATAGCTATTCAGGCAACTGATATCAATCAAGTGCCTGCTGCCATGGGCGAAGCGGAGGCATTATTTAGATCCATACGTAGATTGAGCACTACAGAGCAAAGTAATTTTGTATTGGATCGTGCAGATAGTGTAGCGGAAAAAGCAATGAACAGTCTTGGATTTTTAACCATTTCTGCAACCGTGATTGGTCTTATCACGTTGATTGGTGCGGCCATTGGACTGATGAATATCATGTTGGTTTCTGTATCAGAGCGAACGCGTGAAGTAGGGTTAATCAAAGCCATTGGGGGTAAACGCAAATCCGTCAGCCGCCAATTTTTATTAGAAGCGATCATTATTAGTATACTGGGTGCCTTTTTTGGGATTATTCTGGGTGTTGCCGTTGGCAACCTGTTCTCCTATGTGCTCAATACCGGGTTTGTGGTACCCTGGAACTGGGTTTTTTACGGGATAGTGATCTGCACCGGTGTGGGATTAGCTGCTGGTATCTACCCGGCACGTAAGGCCGGTAAGTTAAACCCCATAGAAGCATTGAGATACGAGTAGTTTTCCCACATTTTATCCTACTTTTTGGGGCTTGCAGATCAAGTTATTATGAATTTCTGCCACAAAAATTTGCCCTTTTCAAAAATTCCTTAACTTGACCCTCCTTCCATTGGGAAGGGTGAAAAAGAATTATTTAAACACCTATAACTCAACAAAAAAACAACGACCATGGCAGAGACTAAACCAACTGCAACAGCTGCTTCAAAGGCAACTTCCGTTCAGGCGAAACATGATAATAATATTATTTCATGGCTCGCACCATTAGTTTGTACACTAGCAGGCTATGCAATCTGGCGTTTTATGATGGGAAGCGCAGATGGATTTGCTGAACCCGATTCAAGTGGTGGATTTTGGCCTTCACACAAAGGACCTAAAGATGCCTTTCATCGTATTTACGAAGGTGGTATCATCGTTCCATTATTGATTGGTATGTTCTTGATGGTAGTTGTATTCTCTATTGAGCGTTACCTGACTATCCGTCGTGCATTAGGAAATGGTCCTATTGCAGATTTCATCCGCAAAGTGCAATTTCAATTAGCCAGTAAAAACGTAGATGCTGCTATCGCTGAATGTGATAAGCAACGCGGTTCTGTAGGAAATGTGATGAAGGCGGGCCTTCGTCGTTACAAAGAAATGATTGCTGAAGGCGGTATGTCTACAGATCAAAAAGTGATTGCTATCCAAAAAGAAGTGGAAGAAGCAACTGCATTAGAATTACCAATGATGCAAAAGAACCTGGTGTTCTTATCTACCATTACTTCTGTAGGTACCCTGATTGCCCTGTTGGGAACTGTATTGGGTATGATCCGCTCATTCGCTGCCCTTGGTGAAGAAGGTGGTGGAGGTGCAGCTGCTGACCTGGCGGTAGGTATCTCTGAGGCCCTATATAATACGGCATTGGGTATCGGTACTTCTGCTATTGCATTAATCCTCTATAACGTATTTACTACAAAAATTGACTCTATCACACACGGTATTGATGAATCTGGTTTCACATTGACACAAAGTTTTGCTTCTTTATATAAGTAAGCATCTCAGCAACAACATGTGTAACTGATTCTTCACGAAAAAACTAATTCATCATGCCCAGTGCCAAGATACCCCGGAGAAGTACGGATACCGATATGACCCCGTTTGTGGATATCGCGTTTCTGATCCTTTCCTTTTTCATCATGGCCACCAAATTCAAGCCACCTGAGCCTGTAGAAATTACTACACCTGGTTCGGTGCTTTCTCAGAAACTCCCTGAGAATAATGCTGTGATGATCACCATTGACTCTTCTAACAAGGTGTACTTTACCGTTTTGTCTAGTCGCGATCTTTCCAAATATGACGCAATCATTCAAGGATTAAATACTAGTCAAAATCTAGGATTGAGTCCTGCTGAAATGGCAAATTTCAGAAAGACATTTCTGGTAGGAGTTGACTTTGCAAACCTCAAGCAGTTGCTGGCTACTGATTTTCGCGATCAAGCAAAAATCAAACAACCCGGTATACCTGTTGCAGATACATTGAACAACCAGCTTATCTGGTGGATTAAAGAAGCAAAAGCGGCTTTTGCCGGTGAAAAGCTTAATTACCTTATCAAAGGTGATGAGCTTTCCAAGTATCCCACTTTTGCTGCTGTTGTATATGCATTGAAAAAGAATGAGGAGTTCAAGTACAACCTGGTTACTTCCCTTGACGATGTTCCTCCAGGGACAGAACTATTTAAGGCGGAGCAAACCAAGAAATAAATTATAATCACTAAGACACTTAATTATGGCAAGTATAGATACCGGTGCGGAACAGGGTGGCAAAAAAGGTCCAGGCGTCAAGAAAGCAAAAAGACTTTCTACCCGTGTGGACATGACTCCCATGGTTGACCTTGGCTTCTTGTTGATTACCTTTTTCGTTTTCACCGCTACGATGAGCTCGCCCACCACCTTAGACCTGAACATGCCTAAGGATATTAAGAAGCAAGAGGATCAAACAGAGGTAAAAGAATCTTCTGTGTTGACTGTCATGCTTGGGAAGGCTGATCAGGTTTATTATTACGAAGGAAAACTAGTGGTAGATGCCACAGGTAATAATTTTAAGCAAACAACGTTCAAAGGAATAAGAGACATCATCATCAACAAAAAGAAAGAGGTGATGGATCGTTATTACCAGCGTCCTGATCCTGAATGTGAGGCTAAGGCCAGAGCAGAGGGAAAGCCTGTAAGCAATTGTGCTGACAAGGATTTTGTGGTAATTATTAAACCTAGTGATGATGCTACCTATCGAAATACAGTAGATATTTTGGATGAGATGACTATTAATCAGGTTCGTACTTACGCCATGGTTAAAATTGCGGATGTAGAATACGAACTCATTAAGAAGACAGAAGAATCCAACGGCATCAAATAGTTAACGACAAAACAGCGAGCATGGAAGTCAACAAAATACTATCCGCAGATTTGCTGGATATCATATTCGAAGGAAGAAATAAAGAATATGGTGCCTACTATTTGCGTAAAACCTACAATGAAAGAGTCAAGCGTGCTTTGATTATTACGGCTTCAATTGCCGGAGCAATCCTGCTGATCTCTTTCCTAAATCAAACCCTGGGTGATAGGGGTGATTCCAAAGTAAAGATCAATGAAATGACTTTACAGGATGTAAAGCAGGAGGAAAAAGAACCCCCGCCACCACCTCCACCGCCCCCAAAACAGGAGCCTCCTAAGGTGGAAATGAAGCAATTCACTCCACCGGTAATTAAAAAGGATGAGGAAGTTGAAAAACCACCGCCACCACAGGAAGAACTTAAAGAAGCAAAAATCGATGTGGTTAACGTGGAAGGTATCAAAGACGAGGGCTTAGCCGCTCCTGTAGACATTGATCAGGGTCGTCAAATAGTTGAAGAAAAAATTGACGATAATAAAATCTTTGATAAAGTAGAGATTGAAGCCAGTTTCCCCGGTGGAGACAGTAAATGGCGTCAGTATCTTGAGCGCAACGCTAATGGACAGGTGGCTACCGATAATGGTTCTCCTGAGGGAACGTATACAGTAGTGGTGCAGTTTGTGGTGGACAAGGAGGGGAATATCTCTGACGTTCGCTCACTAACCAATCACGGTTATGGAATGGAGGAAGAAGCAATGCGCGTAATTCGTAAAGGACCAAAATGGAATCCTGCCATTCAAAATGGCCGTCAGGTGAAAGCGTATCGTAAACAACCTATTACGTTCCGCGTAGAATCTGATTAACCTTACTATCATTTATTTCTTTTGTCCCCTCCCTGTGAGGGGACATTTTTTTATACCCCCGATCCCTTTGTGTTAATTTTGTGGTATGCATCAATTGTCGGGTTGGGATGATACCATAGTAGCCTTAGCCACTCCTCCAGGTGTGGGAGCCATTGGTGTAATCCGTGTAAGTGGTCAACAAGCACTCCCTATAGTTGGCCAATTGTTTCCCGCCAAGGATGTAACAACACTTGCCAGCCATACGGTACATGTTGGCTTGTTGCAATTGGGTAGTAAAGTATTGGATGAGGTAGTAGTAACACTTTTCAAATCTCCACGATCTTACACGGGAGAAGATGTAGTAGAGATAAGCTGTCATGGCTCACCCTTTGTACAAAGACAGGTAGTTGATGCTATTGTTCAATTAGGAGCGCGGTTAGCCCGCCCTGGTGAATTCACACAACGCGCATTTTTAAAAGGGAAACTTGACTTGACACAAGCAGAAGCGGTTGCTGATCTTATTGCTTCAGGAACCGAAGCTGCACAGCGCGCCGCCTTACAAGGATTGCGTGGAGGTTTTTCGGCTGAATTGAAACAACTCCGCGAGCAGCTCATTCAATTTTCATCACTCTTGGAGTTAGAGCTTGATTTTTCACAGGAGGATGTAACATTTGCCGATCGTACACAATTGAAGGAGTTGTTGAATCGTCTTGCTAACACCACACAAGTTTTACTGCGTTCATTTAAGTTGGGTAATGTGATTAAAAATGGAGTAAGTGTTGCCATCGTGGGTAAACCTAATGCAGGGAAAAGCACCTTACTGAATAGTTTACTGAATGAGAATAGAGCCATTGTTAGTGAAATTGCCGGTACCACAAGAGATACTATAGAAGAAGTAATAAATATAGAGGGTGTTTTATTTAGGCTAATTGATACGGCAGGTCTTCGTGCAAATACGGTAGATCAAATTGAGCAAGTGGGTATTGAAAGAAGCTATGAAAAAATGAGAGCGGCTGATTTGGTGCTTTATTTGTTTGATGTAGCCAATCCTATTGAACAAGTAAAGCAGTGGGCTAAGGAAGCAACAGAACAGGGGTTTCATTTTTTGCTTGTCGGGAATAAAATAGATATAGCCAGTGCACCATCACTGGATGAATATTCTTCTCAGTTGCCTATTGTTCCGCTCCTCATTGCTGCTAAAGACAAAACAAATGTGGACGCACTTCAAAAAGCCATGGTGCAGGAGGTGCTGAGTGGCCAATTGTTACATGAAAATATTGTGGTAACAAACGAGCGTCATTATCAGGCCTTATTGCAAGTGTCCTTGGCCTTGGCGGATACAAAAAAGGGAATAGAGGAGGGATTGGCCAGTGATTTAATTGCCCTAGAAATAAGAAGATGTTTGCGGTACCTCGGAGAAATTACAGGTGAGATTACCAATGAAGAGCAACTAGATTTTATTTTTAGTAAGTTTTGTATCGGGAAGTAATTTTGTCAACGGACTTATAAAATAATCCAGCGTGGCTGTAAATGGATTTTTAAAAAATCCCATAGAATATTTAAAAGGAGTGGGTCCTTTAAGAGCAGACTTACTAAAAAAGGAGCTGGGCATTTTTACCTATGAAGATTTATTAAATCATTTTCCTTTTAGGCATATTGATCGAACCAGCGTAAGTGTTATTTCACAATTAAAACAAGAAGCAGATTTTGCACAGGTAGCCGGTGTAGTGCTACACGTAGAAATTATTGGGCAACGTGCGGGTAAGCGCTTAGTGGCACAATTAAAGGACAAGTCGGGTATCATGGAGCTAACATGGTTTAAAGGAATAAATTGGATACAAAAAACAATTATCCCAGGTCAATCTTATTTGGTTTTTGGTCGATTGGGATTTTTTAATGGTCGTCCGCAGTTTGTTCATCCAGAGATCGAGAAAATCGAGCCTTCTCAGTCTTTGGAAAAAAATTATTTGGAGCCGGTATATTCTACTACTGAAAAGTTAAGAGCAAAGGGGTTAGGCGGCAGGCAATTAGCCAAATTAACACAGGTATTAGTAGCGCAATTAAACCCTACTGTTCTGCCAGAAATTTTATCCCCTTCTTTGTTTACGGAACTTAGTTTGATGGGAAGGGCAGCGGCCTATCAACAAATTCACTTTCCTTCTAATGCAACACAAGCTGCGGCTGCATTGAAAAGATTAAAGTTTGAAGAATTTTTTATAGCCCAGCTGCGTATGCAGTTGGTTCGCGCTCAAAGACATCATCAGTCTGCGGGTGTGTTGTTTGAAAAAGTGGGAGATGCATTCAATCGGTATTATTCCACTTGCTTACCCTTTGAATTAACAGGTGCACAAAAACGTGTCTTGAAAGAAATTCGTACCGATACGGCCAAGGGAACACAAATGAATCGGCTACTGCAAGGGGATGTGGGAAGTGGTAAAACCATAGTAGCGCTACTGGCTATGTTATTAGCGGTGGACAATGGGTATCAGGCTTGTATCATGGCACCTACTGAAATTTTAGCGCAACAACATTTTGCTTCTATTCAAACTTCGCTAGCTACTATCGGTTTATCCGTGGCTTTATTAACCGGTTCTACTAAAACAACCGAGCGCAAAAAGTTATTAGCGGCGCTAGAGGAGGGATCGCTTTTACTTTTGGTGGGTACGCATGCATTGATTGAAGAAACGGTACAATTTAAAAAGCTGGGATTGGTTGTGATTGACGAACAACATCGATTTGGGGTAGCACAACGGGCACGCCTCTGGAAAAAAGCTGCAGTGCCTCCACATATTTTGGTGATGACGGCTACACCTATTCCCCGTACATTGGCTATGACAGCTTATGGCGATCTTGATTATAGTGTTATTGATGAACTACCTCCCGGACGTAAGCCCATCCAAACAGTGCATCGTTATGAAAAAGACCGGAGTCGTGTGATGGAATTTATAAGAACCGAAATTGCCAAGGGAAGACAGATCTATATTATTTATCCATTGATTGAAGAAAGTGCCAAGTTAGATTATGAAAATTTAATGAAAGGGTATGAGGAGGTGAAAGCATTTTTTCCAGAGCCAAACTACTGGATTAGCATGGTGCACGGTCGTCAACCGGCTGCACAAAAAGAAATAAACATGCAGCGGTTTATAAGTGGCGATACACAAATTATGGTGGCCACTACAGTTATTGAAGTGGGGGTTAATGTACCTAATGCCACCGTAATGCTTATTGAAAGTGCAGAAAAATTTGGATTATCTCAATTACATCAGCTACGGGGAAGAGTGGGTCGGGGAGCTGAAAAAAGTTACTGCGTTTTGCTAACGCCGCCCAGTATTGGTAAAGATGCAAGTGAACGAATGAAGATCATGGTACAAACGGCAAGCGGTTTTGAAATTGCGGAAAAAGATCTTCTATTGAGAGGACCAGGTGAAATTGAAGGAACCAGGCAGAGTGGAGCGCTTAATTTTAAATTGGCCAGTTTAGTGCATGATCGTTCATTGTTAGAATGGGCACGGGAGCAGGCTGCCCGCCTTTTAGATGCCGATCCCACACTTGGGAAGCCTGAAAATCAGCCGCTGAGGTATTACCTGCAACAGCAAAAAGGAGCTGTGAATTGGAGTAAAATATCTTAGGGTTTTATTCGTTTCTTAAACAAGTCAGTCATTCGATGGTCAAAAACAGGGGGAATAGCCTTTCTTAACAGTTTTTTTCCAACCCTTGACCGTTAAATTCGTTATTTTAAAGTAAACACACCAGTTGCGACTCTTATTTTCTATACTCTGTATTGGAATAACTTTTTCCTTATTGCACGCGCAGGAAGCTATTCAATTTGTCGAGAATAAAGGACAATGGAATACGGCAGTTCGTTTTCGCGGTGAAGTATCCAATGGTGTTTTCTTTATTCAGGAACATGGGCACACCATTTTACAACATCACCCTGCTGATATGGCAAGGCTGCAAGAGGCCAAGCATCATACTAATGATACTTTTTTGATTCGCTCTCATGCCTGGGAGGTTACATTCTTGAATAACGATGGCAGTGAAAATAAAAATGGCACCCTGTTGGTTCCAGAAAAAAAATTGCCCACCTACAATAATTATTTTGTTGGAAATGATCCCATTAATTGGGCAAGTGCTTGTTCCATTTACCAAACTGTTACCATGCAGAATGTATATCCCAATATTGATGTTCGCTACTACACTGATCGGGGTACACTGAAATATGATTTTCTGGTAAAACCAGGTGGAAGTGTAGAGGATATTTTGATAAAATATACGGGTGTAGATGGGTTAGCCGTGAAAAATAAAGAACTCGTGATTCAAACTTCGCTGGGTGCTTTTCGTGAATCGTCTCCTTACACGTACCAACCAACAGCTGCTGGACGTGCAGTGGTCTCCTGTAACTATAGTTTGAAAAATCAATACCTGCGTTTTAAAGTAGGGAATTATGATAAATCACAACCATTGGTAATTGATCCTTCCATCATTTTTTGTTCATTTTCCGGAAGCACAGCAGACAATTGGGGATTCACAGCTACTTATGGTCCAGATGGCAGTATGTTTGCAGGAGGAATAGTTTTTAATGATGCAGGAAGATTTCCAACTTCATTAGGGGCCATTCAATCCAATTTCCAGGGTGGTGAAACAGATATGTGTTTGATTAAACTTAGTCCGGACGGTAGGAATCGATTATGGGCATCTTACCTGGGAGGATCTGGGAATGAACAGCCGCATAGTCTGGTGGTGGATGGACAACAAAATTTGTATTTAACCGGACGAACTAATTCTCCCAATAATGCAACGGGTTTTCCAGTAATAGGAAATGGCACAGTAGCTGGAGATGGATTTGATATTGTTGTTGCTAAAATAAATGCAACAGGCACCACTTTGCTTGGCTCACGTAAAATAGGAGGCAGTAGTGCTGATGGTGTAAATATTGCCACCACACGTGCTTTGAATTCTTTACAAAGAAATTATGGAGATGATGGAAGGGGAGAGATTGTACTTGATCAGGCCGGTAATGTTTGGATTACTTCTCATTCGCAATCAGGTGGTGTCACACCTGGGTCTATAAAATTTCCAGTTACTACTGGCGCATTTCAGACAAATTTTGGAGGAGGATTGCAGGATGCGGTGGTGCTAAAGTTTTCTAATAATCTTTCCAATCTGCTTTTTGCAAGTTTTTTTGGGGGATCTGCTAATGATGCTGGTTATGTTTTATCTGTAAATCCAAGCAATGGCAATGTTTATATGGGCGGAGGCACTGAGAGTCCTAATTTAATTCCAGCTTCTCAAACGGGTACCATTATCGGACCTTCATTAGGAGGAGCCATTGACGGATATTTGACTATTATCTCTCCAGATGGCACTCAGCGTTTACGTACCAGCTATATTGGTACTGCTGCTATTGATCAGGTATTTGGAGTGCAGTTTGACGTGAATGGTTTTCCCTATGTAATGGGACAAACAACAGGGGCCTGGCCAATTCAAAATGCTGTATTTAATAATCCAGCAGGTAAGCAGTTTATCGCAAAGTTGCAACCTGACCTTTCTGCATTTGTTTATTCCACTGCTTTTGGATCTGGTTCAGTGATTCCAAATATTTCACCGGTTGCTTTTTTAGTGGATCGTTGTGAAAATGTATATATGTCCGGCTGGGGCGGAACTGGATTTGGATCCGGATTTACCAGCGCTGGAACGGCTGGACTTCCTGTTACACCAGATGCTTTTAAATCAAATACCGATGGAAAGGATTTTTATTTTTTTGTTTTAAAGAAAGATGCAAGCGGTCAATTGTTTGGAAGTTTTTTTGGAGAGGATAATACTGTGAATGGAGGAAATGATCACGTGGATGGAGGCACTAGTCGATTTGATCGTAGTGGGGCAATCTACCAAGCCATTTGTGGTAACTGTTCTATAGGTAATGGGCCACGTCCTAACTATCCAGTCACGGCCGGTGCCTGGTCAACTACCAATAATTCAAGTGGTGCCGGTTGTAGTTTAACCATGGTGAAAATTGCTATGAATTTGTCAGGAGTTCAAAGTGCCGTTCGTTCAAGTATAAATAATGTAGCTGGCGATACGCTGGGTTGTGTGCCATTGACTGTTGCATTTAGAGATACGGTAGGTAACGCACAAACTTATGAATGGGATTTTGGAGATGGCTCCCCTCGTGTCACTACCAATACTCCTAACAATACACATACATTTTCTACGGTAGGAACTTATCAAGTGATGCTGATTGCCACAGATCCGGCCACTTGCAATGGTAAGGATACTTCCTACGTACAAATACGGGTAGGAAATATTGAAGCAAATTTGAATTTCAATCCAGTCAAGCTGGCACCCTGTACTTCCTTCAATTACCGTTTTGATAATTTATCTACCACCTTGCCAGGATATCCGTTTAGGGCCAATTCTTTTATTTGGAATTTTGGGGATGGGTCAGCTTCTGTCACTGCGGGTTCCGGTCCTGTGCTGCATAGTTACGCTGCTCCAGGAAGCTATCCCGTTACACTTTATTTAGTGGACACTACTTATTGTAATGCTCCTGATTCTTTACGGATCACTGTTACGGTGGCAGAAAATGTAAAAGCTACTTTTACTACCGGCTCTATTGGTTGCGCTCCTTATAATGCAGTGTTCAATAATACATCAACTGCTGCACAAACATATCAGTGGATATTTGGGGATGGGAATGGATCTTCACAAGCTGCACCCACCCACACTTATACAACACCAGGCACCTATCAAGTACTTTTGATTGCTACTAATCCCAATACTTGTAATCTCACTGATACAGCTCGATTTACCATACAAGTATTAGATGCACCACAATCTAATTTTAGTTTTTCACCACTCACCCCGGTACCGAATACTCCCCATACTTTCACTAATCAATCGAGCACGGATGCTATTCGGTTTAAGTGGACCTTTGGCAATGGAGATAGTTTGCTGACCACTTCAAGATTGCCTATTACGTACCAATATCTTTCGGCAGGAACATTCCAAGTTTGCTTGACAGCCTATAACCAATTGGATTGTCCTCGTGTTTTTTGTAGAACGGTAGATGCTGCTATTAATCCGCTGGTGGATGTGCCAGCTGCATTTACACCTCAAAGCGGTGATGTCAATAGCATTATACAGGTAAAGGGTTTTGGTATAGTAAAACTTAAATGGGAGATCTGGAATCGGTGGGGTCAGAAAGTATTTGAAACCAGTGACCAATCCTTAGGATGGGATGGTAAGTTTAAAGGAGTTTTACAGCCAATGGATGTCTATATGTATACATTATCTGTTGAATTTTTTGATGGAAGAACACTGAATAAAAAAGGAGATATTACTTTAATACGTTAAACAGTGCGGAGAACTTTTATTTGTATAGTGTTATTCTTTTTCGCCTTCAAAATGCAAGGCCAGGATCTTCATTTTTCTCAGTTTATGCAAACACCGTTGCTTATTAATCCTGCTAACACTGGATTTATTCCTGATGGAGATTATCGGATGGGTGTCAACTATAGGAATCAATGGGCCTCAATTTCTGCGTTTCCGTATAAAACGATGAGTGCATATGGTGATTGGCAATTGTTGCAAAACAGGGAGGAAACTGGTTGGCTGGGTGCTGGCGGATTGATTTTGAGAGATGTTGCTGGTACTAGTGTACTAACCTCTACCAAAGTATATGGTTCCTTAGCGTACCATCAAATGATAAACAACGGAAGTTTGGTGAGTCTTGGTTTTAATGTGGGTTGGGCCAATAAAAGAATCAATACGTCTAATCTCACTTTTCCCTCGCAGTGGAATGGTCAATTCTTTGATGTGCATCAAAGTGCACAAGCGCCTTTGTTGGCGGCTAATCAAACTAATTACCTGGACTTGCAAGTGGGTGTGAATTATGCCTACTTTCCCAGTTCGTCCATTTATATCAACACTGGTTTCTCTGCCATGCACCTTAATAGGCCCATTGAAAGTTTTTGGGCTAATGCCACTGGTGTAGATAACCGAGTTGCGGTTCGCTACAATGGTTTTTTAAATGCCAGCTTCAAGCTAAATGATCAGGTAATTATTCAGCCTAATTTCTATTACTCCCGACAGACCCGTGCATGGGAAGGGGTGGGTGGATTAGCGGCCCTTTATAATGTTTCCGGTGATGGTGAATACACGCTTTCTGCTGGGGCCTACTACCGAATTAGTGAGTCATTGATTCCGCAGGTGGGGTTAGGCATCCGTCGGCTTCAATTTACTTTTACCTATGATGTGACGACTTCCTCGCTTAAGAATTTTAATGATCGAAGAGGTGCTTTTGAGCTATCCATCACCAAGCAGGGTGTTGCAAATCCCTATCGAGGAAACAGACAACAGTCTCTTTGCCCAACTTTCCGTTGACTTTTCTTACTGGTAATTTATTCCGAAATTCGTGGCCAATCTATTACTATGCCCAACCAGGGAAAACTAACCAGTCAACATGTAGATCAGTTTCGCAAAATCCTGGGAACTGAGTTTGTATTACTTGATCAAGAAACACTCGAGCATTTCTCCCACGATCAAACAGAGAACCTTCGCTTTTTACCAGAGGTGGTAGTTAAACCCAGAACGCCAGCGGAGATTAGTGCTATTTTGAAAATATGTAATCAAGATTTAATTCCTGTAACACCAAGAGGAGCAGGAACGGGTTTAAGTGGGGGCGCGTTACCACATTTGGGTGGTGTGTTACTTAGTACAGAGCGCATGAATACGATACTTGAAATTGACGAACGAAATCTACAAGTAACTACTGAGCCGGGTGTAATTACAGAGGTTTTACAAAATGCGGTAAAGGAAAAAAAATTATTTTACCCCCCTGATCCCAGTAGCCGGGGCTCTTGTTTCATTGGGGGCAATGTAGCAGAGAATAGTGGAGGACCCAAAGCGGTCAAGTATGGTGTAGTGAAAGACTATGTATTAAACTTAGAAGTGGTTTTGCCAACCGGTGAAATAATTTGGACGGGTTCCAATGTGATTAAAAACGTAACGGGGTATAATCTAACGCAGTTATTGGTGGGTAGCGAAGGCACATTAGGCATTGTTACAAAAATTGTACTTAAGCTGATTCCGCTTCCTATTCATGATTTATTGATGCTAGTTCCATTTCGAAACCTGGAACAAGCCGGTGAGGCTGTTAGTGCCATTTTCAGAGCCGGATTTACTCCCAGTGCATTAGAATTGATTGAAATTGATGCGTTACGCATCGTAAGTAAAATGGTAGATGATACTGCCGTGCCTATCACTGATGATACGGCTGCGCACCTTATTATAGAGGTGGATGGAAACGATACCGATGTATTGATGCGTGAGATGGAGGCTATTGGTGAGTTATTAACACAGTATAATATTGGTGAAATTTATTTTGCTGAAGATGCCACGCAGAAAGATCGTTTGTGGAAACTAAGAAGAAGGGCAGCAGAGGCGGTGAAATTAGTGGGGTATACCATCGAGGAGGATACGGTAGTCCCTCGGGCCGAGCTACCTACTTTAATCCGTGAGCTGAAGGCTTTAGGGAAAAAGCATCAGGTGGATGTGGTTTGTTATGGTCATGCCGGAGATGGGAATTTACATGTTCGTTTGCGTAAAGAAGGCACGCCGAATAGTTACGGGGATCCTGAAATGAAAAAAATACTGACTGAATTATTTGAGATTGTCTACCGACTGGGAGGTACCATCAGCGCAGAACATGGAATTGGACTCATTCAAAAAGAGTTTATGCCCATTGTTTTCCAGGAAAAAAGTCTGGACCTAATGCGTGCTATCAAAACTGTTTTTGATCCCAACGCTATTTTAAACACAGGTAAGGCAATCTAGATTTTTATAAATAGGATGCTAATTCGGAGGGCTGTTGTATAACATGCAACTTTTCTAATCCTATGCTAGTAAAAAACCCCTCTGTTTGCATGGTTTGTAATTGCGCTAGTAAGGGGTTGTAAAAATTATTGGTGTTTAAAAGAAAAATCTCTTTGTCGTGTATTGTTAATTGATTCCAAGTGAGTACTTCAAATAATTCATCTAGTGAACCTACACCGCCTGGAAGTACTAATGCAGCATCGGCCTTACTATAAATTTTGAGCTTTCTCTCGTGCATATCGTCGCAAATAATCAATTCGGAGATTGTGCGATGCTCAACCTCCCATTCCACGAGTAGTTTTGGGATGATACCGGTTACCCATCCCCCGTGGCGCATTACCTCGTCTGCTATTACACCCATTAATCCTACACTACCACCTCCATATATCATTTTAATTTTTTTATGTGCCAGTAATTGGCCCACTTCTTGGGCATGGTCACTGTAGCAGGAAGAATTTCCCTTTTTTGATCCGCAAAAAACTGCAATGGATACAATTGCCATGGTAACAGATTAGTCGAACAAAGAGAATCTTTTTTTAGCTATCTTCAAAACTTAATCCAACCTATTGGTATGTCTCCATTGCTACTTTTTTCATTTGTGATTGGGTACTTTTTTTTATTACTAGGCGTAGCGTGGTATACATCACGCAATGCAGATAACGAGTCCTTCTTTATTGGTAATAGAAATAGTAATTGGATGTTGGTTGCCTTTGGAATGGTAGGAACCTCCCTTTCCGGTGTCACATTTGTGAGTGTTCCGGGTAATGTGGGGGCCATTCAGTTTAACTATTTTCAATTGGTAATTGGTTATGTGCTTGGCTATGCTGTGGTAGCCTTTATTTTATTACCGCTTTTTTATAAAATGAACCTGACCAGTATCTATACTTACCTGGAAAAACGGTTTAGCATGAATGCGCACAAGGCTGGCGCCTTCTTCTTTATATTATCTCGCACAGTGGGGGCTACAGCCAGGCTTTATCTGGTGATTAATATTTTACAATTATTTATACTTGATAAGTTAGGTATTCCCTTTATAGCTACAGCTTTAGTAATGCTGGTCCTTATTTTACTTTATACGTTTGAAGGTGGGGTACGTACTATTATTTTCACTGACACTTTACAGACTTCTGGTATGTTAATTGGATTAGTAGTTTGTTTAGTGGTTTTGATGAATACGCTTGGTACTGATTTAGGGGGTACCTGGCAATTGATCAGCGATAATAATTATAATCAAGTGCTGAACTGGGATGCTAAAAGCCCTTTCAATTTTTGGAAGCAGTTGATTGGCGGAATGTTTATCACAATAACCATGACCGGACTGGATCAGGAAATGATGCAGAAGAATATTAGTGTTCGGACACTTAAGGATTCACAGAAAAATGTGATGACCTTAAGTTTTATCCTGGTAATCGTGAATGCCTTGTTTCTTCTTTTAGGAGCCGTACTCTACCTATATGCTACTACTACCGGTTTAACAGCTAAGGGAGATGATTTGTTCCCTACTATTGCGTTGAGTGATGCCTTCTCGGGTACCATTGGTGTGATTTTTATAATTGCATTGATCTCAGCACTTTTCCCCAGTGTAGATGGGGCTATTACCTCTCTGACTTCTAGTTTTTGTATTGACATTTTAGATTTTAATAGGAGTACGGCTGCGGAAGCTGTAAAAAGGCGTCGCCGACTAAACGTGCATTTATCTTTTGCGATACTATTCCTATTCATGGTTTTGATATTTAAAGCAATAAATGATAAAACCATTATCCAGTTCATAATCAAATTTGCAGGAATCACGTACGGGCCTCTGCTTGGATTATTTTCATTTGGGATCTTAACAACGCGAGTGCTTAATGATGCGCGTGTATGGGTTATTTGTGTGGCAGGACCTTTCTTAACCCTGGTTTTGGATGTACTTTGTAATCCGCAATACTACGAGGGCTTATTACATATACCATTGGGAATTGACTCGCTTTCGCAGCAATTATTCAATGGATATAAGATTGGACCCGAATTGATTTTACTCAATGGGGTGATTACATTCTTTGGATTGTGGTTGATTTCCAGGCCGGCGAAACCATCCCGCCATTGAGTTAACATCCAGTACCTTTGTCCCTAAATTTTAGTTGTGGACATTCTTCACCCGCTTGCGCAACGCTATGCTGAATTGCATAGCACTCCACAGGACAGTCTGCTGCAGGAGCTAGTGTTGTATACTAGGTCTCATCATCAGGCCTCGCATATGATCAGCGGATTTTTGCAAGGAGGTTTTCTTCAGTTATTCAGTACATTATTACAACCGAAGACAGTGTTGGAAATTGGAACCATGACTGGCTATAGTGCATTGTGTTTGGCAGCAGGTTTAGCGCCACTTGGAAAATTACATACCATTGAGTTGAGAGAGCAAGATGCTGCCGTTGCGCAATCCTTTTTTGATCGATCTCCTCATGCAGCCAAGATTCACCTTCATTGTGGTGATGCACATACCATTATCCCAACCTTACAGCAAACTTGGGATCTGGTTTTCATAGATGCGGATAAGGTTTCTTATTTAGACTATTTTAACATGGTTTTGCCTTCTGTTAGAGTGGGTGGTTATATCTTAGCGGACAATGTTTTTTTTCATGGACAGGTATTTGAAGAACCGCTGCAAGGAAAAAATGCAAAAGCAATTGCAGCCTTCAATACAACAATCATAAACCGAGAGGATGTAACAGTTACGGTTGTACCGCTTCGGGATGGATTAAGTGTGATTCAAAAAGTTAAGTAGTATGCGTTATTTTATTTCACTGGTTCTCATTTTCATCGTAAAAGGCAGCTTGGCACAGCGGGCAGAAACTATACAAGATTACATTGACCAATTTAAGGACCTTGCCATTAAAGAGATGAAGCGTACGGGTATACCCGCCTCCATTAAATTAGCACAGGGAATTCATGAGACGATGGCAGGGCAAAGTCCATTGGTTATAAAGTCCAATAATCATTTTGGAATCAAGTGTAAAACGGGATGGAATGGACCTTCTGTTCGTCATACAGATGACGCACGCAATGAGTGTTTTAGAAAATATAACTCAGCAGAGGAGTCTTACAAGGATCACTCTAATTTTCTAAAGGGGAGCAGTCGCTATGCTCCGCTTTTTGAGTTGAATCCTACTGATTATGAGGCATGGGCCAGGGGATTGAAAGCGGCAGGATACGCTACTAATCCCTTTTACGCACAGACATTAATTCGATTGATAGAGGACTACGATTTACAGCAGTATTCCATGGTAGCATTGGGATATGAAACAGGGGATGATGCAGCGGAAAAAACTGTTGATAGTAAAGAAATCGAAAAGCCTGTGGTTGCTACTGGCTTAACAGCTACCCCGGCGCCGCAGACTTCAGTGGAAACTGCAGCCGTGACAATAGCAAAGAAGTCTGTTAGGGAAGAAGAGCAAAAGACGACTCCTCCTTTGCAAAAGCCAGTTGAAAATCGCTATCCAAGTGGCGTATTTAAAGAACAAGGGTATCGAGCCATTTATATAACTGCGGGTACTCCATTTTTAGTGATTGCGCAGCAATATAATGTGCCTCTAGCCAGACTCTTTGAATGGAATAATTTAGTTCCTTCTACGGAAGCTGCATCTTCGCAGGTACTCTTTTTAGAGAAAAAAACTAAAAGTTTGCTTCGATTACCATCCTTACGTTCCAGCATGTAACTTAGCTAGATAATTTTCTTATGGAAACAATTCGCGTACATGATAAGGAATTTAAAGAATACCTCTCAGCGGATTTAATCCAACAACGTGTTGCGGAATTAGCAAAGCAGATTAATGCTGATTATGCTAAGAAACAGCCATTATTTTTGTCCATCCTTAATGGCTCTTTCATGTTTGCGGCTGATTTGTACAGGCAATTGAAATTGGATGCCGAAATTTCATTCATAAAAATTGCATCGTATCAAGGAATGCGATCTTCTGGTCAAGTGATGACAGCAATTGGTATGGACCAGGATTTACATGGAAGGGAAGTTATCATTGTGGAAGACATTGTAGATACAGGGAAAACGTTACATCATTTTCTTCCTTCTCTTCATCAACAAGAGCCCGCCTCTATTCGAATTGCCACCTTTTTGCACAAGCCAGCAGCTACTACATTTCCGGTACCCTTAGATTATGTTGGGTTCTCTATTCCAAATAAGTTTATGGTGGGATACGGCCTCGATTATGATGGATTAGGACGAAATTATGGTGCTTTGTACCAGTTGATTTAACGTCGCTATCTTAATTGGTTTCAATATAGTTGTCTATGCGGTGTGGAAGTATCTTGTTCTTCTTCTTGTTTATTTGTACGGCTACTTCTGTGGCACAGGAGTACTATATACGGGGAACCATAAAAGATTCAACTGGGCGACCGTTACAAAATGTACAGATTAGACAAACTTCAACGGGACTACTATTCAAAAGCGGCGTTTGGGGTAGTTTTGGATTCACTTCGAGTAAGCTTGCTGATACCTTATTGATTTCATTGAGCGGATTTCGTGCTGAAAAAATTATTACCGATGGGGCTACTCCACTTCAAGTTGTTCTGAGTCCGTTACCTCTGGGGCAACGATTTACCGAGCGCACACGTTTGTCCTCTCGTACAGCTAATATGAGCAGGGATCAGCGGAAAGGCTGGTTCACCGGGGATGAAACCTATGCAGACTTGTTGGAGAATAAATGGGTGAGTACAAGTGCCTTTCCCACCACCGGTCTCTCTTTGACAGTAGATCAGGCATCCTATTCTAATATCCGTCGTTTTATTTCACGCGGCACCTATGTGCCCGCAGATGCTGTGCGGGTTGAGGAGATATTTAATTACTTTCCTCCACCATATGTTCCACCGGTTGATTCGGCTGTTTTTTCTGTTTCCTCTAACGTAGGGCCTTGTCCTTGGAATTGGAATAATCATTTGTTACAAATAAATCTTTCGGCGCGCAAGCTGAACCTGGATTCTCTTCCCCCGACTCACTTGGTTTTTTTGATTGACATTTCTGCGTCAATGGATATGCCAAATAGATTGCCTTTGTTGCAGGCTGGTTTCCGCATGTTGTTATCCAACTTGCGTGAAAAGGATTCTGTCTCTATTGTTGTTTACGGGGGCATGACCGCAGTACTGGTACGTGCACTTAGCGGCTGTGAAAGGGATAGTCTCACTACGGTGATTAATGGATTGGTTCCGGGAGGAGCCACTCCTGGTGAGTCTGGTATTCGATTGGCTTATCAGGTTGCAAAACAACATTATATTGAAGGTGGAAATAATCGTGTAATTCTTGCAACGGATGGGGATTTTAATGTAGGACTGAAAACAGAAACTGAGCTAGAGGAATTAATAAGTATACAGCGGGAGCAAGGAATCTATCTCACTTGCCTGGGTGTAGGTATGGGCAATTATAAAGATTCAAAAATTCAATTATTAGCGGAGCGTGGTAATGGAAACTTTGCATATCTGGACCAGGAAAAAGAGGCCGAACGCGTTTTGATGATGGAGTTTACAAAAACACTCTATGCAGTTGCTGATGATGTGTACATGAATATGTCATTTGATCCATCCCTGGTAAAAAGTTATCGGTTGATTGGATTTGCTAATAAGGCAGGGGCACTTTTGGATTCACTGGCACAAATTGAGGGTGGGGAAGTGGGATCCGGTCATACCCTCACCGCATTATTTGAAATTGAACCCACTGCCATATTCTCCTCGGTCGCCTATAAAAAAAAGGATCTTGATTCAATAGCCCAACTGCAGCTACTCTATCAATTACCAAACGATACAGTGCAGCGCAAACAGCAAGTGGGTATTCCGCTTTACTATGTTTATCTGGAACAAGAGCTGAAGCAATCAATGTTTATGGCTGCCTTAGCACAATTTGGCATGTTACTAAAAGGTTCTCCGTTTTTGAATAAATCCAGTTGGACTGATTTGGTGCAATTAGGAGAACAGGTAATTGATACTACCAGTCAGCCACAAGTGGAGTGGCTTACCCTGATTAAACAATGCCAAACTCTTTATGATAAAAAGAGAAAAAGAAGTTGGAAGCGATTGAGACGTTAGTTATTGAAAGATGTCCTTGATCCTATCAAAAAAGTTTCGTTCGGATTTGTCCGGTTGCGGCTGCATGTTGGGAGATTCGTTCAATTTCTCTAATGCTGCTTTTTCCTCTGCATTCAATTGTTGTGGTGTCCAAACGCTTACTTGGATTAATTGATCTCCTTTTTCGTAGGAATTAACCGCCGGAAATCCTTTGCCTTTTAATCTAAAGATTTTGCCGCTCTGCGTGCCGGCAGGAATTTTAATTTTTGCTTTTCCGTCAATGGTGGGGACTTCTACTTGTGTACCAAATACAACATCGGTAAAAGCGAGGTGCAATTCATAGGCAACATTCAGTCCCTCACGGTATAGCTCCTTATGCGGTTCTTCTTCTATCAGAATAATGAGATCTCCGGGGCTACCCCCTCTCTCACCTGCGTTTCCTTTGCCTGTTACGTTAAGTTGCATACCCTCTTGTACACCGGCAGGAATTTCTATGGTTACTGTTTCTTCCGCATAGGTTCTGCCTTCTCCTTTGCAAGCAGTGCATTTTGCCGTGATAGTCGAACCTTCTCCATTACAAGTAGGACAAGTGGTAACTGTTTGCATTTGTCCAAGAAAAGTGTTTTGAACTCTTCTCACTTGTCCACTTCCATTACAACCTGTACAGGTTTGTGTACTGCCCTTGTCTTTTGCGCCACCACCACCGCAGGTAGAACAAGGAACGTATTTTTTTACTTTAATGTTTTTGTTGACACCGTTTGCAATCTCTTCGTAATTCAATTTTAATTTGATTCTGAGATTGCTACCCCGTACGCCACGGGCGCGGGAACGACCAGCTCCACCGCGCTGACCTCCTCCAAAAAATCCTCCAAAAAGGTCATCTCCAAAAATATCTCCAAACTGACTGAAGATATCTTCCATGTTCATTCCTCCACCGTATCCTCTTCCACCTGCACCGCCAACTCCTGCATGGCCAAAACGATCGTACTGTGCGCGTTTGTCCGTATCACTTAATACCTCGTATGCTTCCGCCGCTTCTTTAAATTTTTCTTCAGCTCCTTTGTCTCCCGGGTTTCTATCCGGGTGGTATTGCATGGCAACTTTGCGGTAGGCTTTTTTTATTTCGTCCGCTGATGAAGATTTACTAACGCCCAGTATTTCGTAAAAATCTTTTTTGCTCATATCTTATTTTCCTACCACCACTTTTGGATGACGGATTACTTTATCGTTGAGTAAATATCCCTTGACCACTTCGTCAATAATTTTTCCTTTCATTTCCTCTTGTGGTGCAGGAATTTCTGTTACAGCTTCGTGCAAGTCGGCATCAAAAACTTGGTTTACCACTTCCATTGCTTTCAGCCCTCTGTTCTGCAATTTTGATTTGAGCTTATTAAAAACCAGTTTAACGCCTTCCCACTCAGCCGCCTCTGTTTGCCCAGCTTTCTCCAGCGTTTGTTGCGCCCTTTCGCAATCATCCAACACATCTAATAATTCTGTGATAATGTCTTTACCAGCGGTTTGCATTAACTCAATCCTTTCTTTTGCGCTTCTGCGTTTGAAATTATCAAACTCAGCAATAGTTCTAATGTATTTGTCTTTGTATGATTCAAGCTCCGCTTTCAGTTTTTCCAGTTCGGACTCCTCCGTTGTATTTTCCTCTTGCCCAGGAGCGTTGGTCAATGTTTCTTCACCAGTAAGGTCTGATTCTTGTGGTTTCTTAACTTGTTCTTCCATAGAAGGTTCTAAATTGGTTGCAAAGGTAGGTCTGGCAATTTTATTGCCAAGCAAAAACTACTTGACGCTTCTGCGGTTTTAAGGACAAAATGGCTTTAATTACAAGCGATAGCGCCTTTCTGTCTGTCCTTGAAAAGCTACCTTCGCCATCTATGAGTCGAGTTTTTCTACGTCGAAAAATTGCACCCCGTGTTCAAAACGGCCATCCTTGGATTTTCATGAATGAGGTTGACAGGGTTGAGGGCTCTCCCGAGCCGGCTGCTATTGTGGAAGTGTATACGCATGATGAGAAGTGGATTGGAAGCGGCTATTACAATCCCAAATCTCAAATTATAATCAGGATACTCTCTCGAGAGAAGGGACAACAAATTGATGCTGGGTTCTTTAAAAACCAAATTCAACGGTGTTGGGAATATCGGCAGCAAACTGGTTACACGGAAAACTGCAGATTAGTTTTTGGAGAGGCTGATGGGTTGCCACAACTAATCATAGATAAATTCAATGATTACTTTGTTATTCAGACCTTGGCCTTGGGTATCGATCGTTGGAAATCTGTCATTGTTGATGCCTTGCAGGAAATATTTTCGCCCAAAGGAATTTATGAAAGAAATGATGTACCTGTCAGGGAACTGGAAGGCCTTCCACAACAAAAAGGATTTTTAAGTGCGCCGTTTGAAACAAAAATTATTATTCGTGAGAATGGTTTGCAATTTCATGTTGATCTGGCAAATGGACAAAAAACGGGGTATTTTCTAGACCAGCGGGACAATAGAACTGCCATACGTTCCATTGTAAAAAATGCAACGGTGTTGGGGGCGTTTACTTACACAGGGACCTTTGAAGTGCATGCTGCTCATTATGGAGCAAAGTCTGTTTTAGGATTGGATATTTCTGCTTCAGCAGTTGAGCAAGCCAACGAAAATGCCAGGTTGAATGGACTTCAAGACCGTTGTTCTTTTGAGGTGGCTAATGCATTTGATTTTTTAAAGCAATGGTCAAAAGAAGGGAAGCAATACGATGTGGTGATGCTGGATCCTCCTGCTTTTACAAAGAGTCGTGCCACTATTCAAAAAGCAATAACAGGGTACAAGGAAATTAATTTGAGAGGAATGAAATTAGTAAAGCCTGGAGGGTTTCTGGTCACATCCTCTTGTACTAACCTGGTCCCTGCTGCCCTTTTTTTAGAAATTATTGCAATGGCAGCCAAAGACGCAAGAAGAAAAATTAGACAGGTTTGTTTCCAAACACAATCTGCAGATCATCCAATTGTATGGGAAATGGAAAACACACAATACCTTAAATTCCTAATTGTGCAGGTGCTGTAAGAACCTATTTGGTTACTTGAAATTTACCAGACTCGATAATCTTGCCGGTGCTTTCTACAAGATGATACACGTAAATACCACGTGTAAATTCATTGAGTGGAACGGTGACTCTTTCAAGGGAGAGCTTGGTGTCAATCATCTTTTTACCCAGAATTCCATTGTACACCTGCAAACTTAAATCTTTGCGACCTGCATTTTTTAATTCAAATACCACATAACTAACAGCAGGGTTAGGGTAAAGCTTCACTAACTTTTCTGTGTTTGCAACCGCTGGATTTTGCTGTGCCTTCAAGGAAATGGACAGCACCAACAGCCCAATTGATATGAGTAATTGCTTACGCATGTATCCAAATATACTTCAATAATTAAAAAAAGGCTATAACAAAATGGTAAAGCCCAAGAAATAGGTCTCTTGGGCTTTGATGGTCAGTGCGTTAAGGAAAGTTGTACCGCTAGGGATTTATGCTACAATTTTCAGCGTTTCATTTATTTTTTCAAAGTTGGGAACCTCCCCAGGATTGTCAAGTACCTCTACATATTGCACAATGCCATTTTTGTCGATCAAAAAGGCAGAACGTTTTGAAACACCCTTCATATCCAAAATCCAGTCTTGATAAATGGTGTGATAAAGCCCGGAAACACTCTTGTTGAAATCGCTTAGTAGTGGAAAATTCAGTTGTTGTTCCTCTTTGAATTTTGCCAGTGTAAATACAGAGTCTACTGAAATACCCAGCACAGTAGCATTAGCCCCGTTGTATAAGGCAATGTTGTCTCGTACCGAACAAAGCTCCTTGGTACAAACTCCCGTAAATGATTGCGGAAAAAATAACAATAACACGTTTTGTCCTTTCAAGGAGGAAAGCTGTAAGGGGTTCTTGTCAGAATCAAACAAGGTAAAATCGGGGGCTGTTTGTCCAATTTGGATGCTCATAGTGTATGGTTTTAATAGTATTGAGTTAATAAGACAATTTAGATGCAAAAAAGTTCCCGCAAAGATGCCCAAAATGCACGTATTTTGAAATTCCACAAAGCATTATCATGAAAGTACGCGACATCACACATTTTTTGGATACCATGGCGCCTCCTTCCTTACAAGAATCCTACGACACTATTGGCTTGCTGGTGGGAGATCCTGAAACAGCTTGTACCGGAATCCTTTGCTGTCTTGATGTTACAGACGCTATCCTGGATGAGTCACTAAAGAATGGTTGTAATTTGATCGTTGCGCATCATCCGTTGATCTTTGGTGGCATCAAGCAGGTTAACGCTAATGAACAAACCGGTAGATTGATTATAAAAGCAATACAGCATAATATTTCTGTTTATGCCATTCATACCAATCTGGATAATATGTTGGAGGGAGTCAATGGAAAGATGGCAAAGCGCTTGGGGCTTTCTCAATGCAGCGTACTGTTGCCAAAATCGGGTGTTTTAAAAAAGTTGATCACGTATGTACCAGTGGCACAGGTGGAACAGGTTCGCACTGCACTTTTTTTGGCGGGTGCCGGCCAGATTGGACAGTACAGTGAATGTAGTTTTTCCAGTAAGGGAGAGGGCACATTCAAAGCAGGTATAGCCGCTTCTCCCTATGTTGGAAAAGTAGGTGTGAGACACACAGAAAATGAAGTAAAATTAGAGTTGATCTACCCTTTTTATTTGGAAGCAGACTTACTTACCGCTCTCAACACTGCGCATCCTTATGAGGAGGTGGCTTATGATTTGGTTCCATTGACTAACACCAACCAAGAGGTGGGAGCGGGATTAATTGGTCAATTACCAGCTCCTCTTACGCCGGATGAGTTTTTAAAACGGATTTGTGAAGTTTTTAAAACCCCTCTTGTTCGTCATACAACCCTATTGAATCAACCCATTCACAAAGTGGCGCTTTGTGGAGGAGCGGGTAGTTTTTTGATTTCTGCTGCCTTACGTGCTGGCGTTCAGGCTTTTATAACTGCAGATTTGAAGTACCATGATTTTTTTAAAGCAGCGGCTAAGCTGGTCCTTGCGGACATTGGGCACTTTGAGAGTGAGCAGTTTACGATTGACCTTTTACAGGAGCGTTTAGCCGAAAAATTCCCTACCTTTGCCGTCCTCAAAACAAGCGTTTCCACCAATCCGGTCAACTACCTATGGCACAAGTAAAAGATTACTCGATTCAGGAAAAGCTGGTCTCCCTGGTGACCCTTCAGCAGATCGACAGCAAATTGGATGAGATTAAAATCCTGAAAGGGGAGCTTCCTATGGAGGTGGCTGATCTGGAGGACGAAATCACAGGTCTCTCTGCTCGCAAAACCCGTATCGAGGAAGAAATTAATGGCGTTACTGAATTTATTGAGCAACGCAAACTCTCCATTAAAGAGTCTGAGGCTCAAATTAAAAAGTACGAAAAGCAAAGCGAGGATGTAAAAAATAACCGCGAATACGAAGCCATTAATAAGGAAATTGAAATGGCCCAGTTGGATATAAAACTAGCCGAAAAGCATATCAAGGACGCTACCGATGAGATTGCGGAGAAAGCAATATTGTTAGATAAAGCAAAGAAAAATATCACATCCAAAGAAGGTGTATTAACCAGCAAGAAAGAAGAGTTAGAAAAAATTATTGCTGCTAACGAAAAAGAAGAAAAGCAGTTCAATAAAATGGCTGTTGAAGCAAAGGAAAAAGTTGATCCTCGTCTGTTGACCAGCTATGAAAAAATCCGGGGCAACTATCGTAATGGTTTGGCGGTTGTTCCAGTTGAGCGTGATGCCTGCGGGGGGTGTTTTAATGCGATTCCTCCACAAAAGCAAAGTGAGATTCGCCAGCACAAGAAAATCATGATCTGTGAAAACTGCGGTCGAATCTTGGTCGATGAAGAACTAAAGAATACGGTGCAGTTGTAATTGTCACCACAAGTAATAGTATCCCGTTCAAATTCGAACGGGATTTTTTTTGGAATAAAAACTTCAATCTGTGTTAGAACACTTTGTGACGCTGGTAAAGAGTGTTAATTTGTGAACATGCTGCAACGTCTTTTCATACAGAACTATGCTATCATTGAAGAAATTGCAATTGAATTCACGGCCGGATTTGTTGTTATTACTGGAGAAACTGGCGCCGGTAAATCAATTCTCATGGGCGCATTAGGTTTGATTTTGGGAGAGCGTGCTGATACCAGTGTGTTGGTTAATAAAGAAAAAAAATTGGTGGTAGAGGGTGTGTTTGATTGTACCCACAACAGCCGCGTGGCAACTTTTTTGAAGGCGCATGAGTTGGAGGAAAGTGCATTAGTGCTAATCAGACGCGAAATAAATCCGCAAGGTAAATCGCGTGCCTTCATCAATGACACACCTGTTAATCTTTCACAGTTGCAGGAATTGTCCGCGCAATTGGTAGACCTTCATCAGCAATTTGATACACTCTCATTGGGACAATCCAGTTTTCAACGAGAAGTTTTGGATGCTTTAGCGCAACAACTGGATAAGGTTGAATCCTATAAGTTGGTATATCAGGAATGGGTTATTGCCAAGGCAACCTTAACTGATTTACAAGCTAAGCAAGCACGTGCTGAAGCGGAGACTGTCTATATTCAGTTTCAATATCAGGAATTAGCCGAAGCCGGATTTCGGGAAAATGAAATGGAGGAATTGGAACAGGAGGTGAGGTTATTATCCAATGCAGAAAGTGTACAACAATTTTTAGGACGAACCACGGGAGCCTTGTCAGCAGGAGAAGAGCCTCTAGTAGGAAGATTGAAATCTTTATTGAACGAATGGAATTCTTTTTCTTCCTTTCATGCTGATTTTCCAGCACTGGCTGAAAGACTTCGCGCTTCCTATGTTGAGTTACAAGAATTAGCGAGAGATATTGAGCGTGTAGCGGATACGGTGTTGATGGACCCACAACGGCTGGAAGAGGTTACTACTCGTTTATCATTGGGATATAAACTCTACAAAAAACACCAGGTTAATGCTACTGCTGGATTATTATCCATTCAAGCAAACCTGGCAACACAATTAAACAGTATTGAGCATTTAGGCCAAGCTATTCAAGCGCAGCAAAAACAAGTGGAATTGCTGGAACAAAAGGCCATAACATTAGCTTCTGCCATTTCAAAGGGTAGAAAAAAACAAGTTTCCTTCTTAGAATCCAATGTCCAACAATTACTACATCGCGTGGGTATGCCAGTGGCACAACTAAAAGTAACTATTGAAACAGGTTCATTAGGAACTGAAGGAACAGATCAAATTGAATTTCTCTTTGATGCCAACCGAAGTGGACAATTTAATTTTTTACGCAAAGTGGCCAGTGGCGGTGAACTGAGTAGATTAATGTTATGTATCAAGTCGCTTGTTGCGGCATCCATGCAGCTTCCCACTTTGATCTTTGATGAAATTGATACAGGTATTGCAGGTGAAGCCGCCAGACAAGTGGGTCTGTTATTAAAGGAACTTGCCCAACATCGTCAGGTGGTTTGTATTACGCATCAGCCGCAAATTGCTGGTAAAGCCCGCACTCATTTTTTTGTATTCAAGCAAGCAGGGCTTTCTACAACCGGGGCTGTTCAAACTGGTTTAAGACTACTCAGCCAGGAAGAACGCGTGCAAACGATTGCACAAATGATTGGGGGAGAGGATCCCACCCCTGCTGCCTTGGCCAATGCTAGGGAACTTTTAAATTAATTGTGGATAACCTCCAATTTTGCGTGCAGAAATCGTGAAGAAAGAAAAATTTTTTCCATTTTCTTTTTGGGGCTTATTTCGTTGTCCCGGTTTAGCTCAAATCGTTAAAATCTACGGCTATGGAACTATCTAATTTGAATAAGGACAGACAACGCAAACGTAAATCTGCAGTTGAATTAGGAACCATGGTCTATGGAAAGGTTCCCCCACAAGCCAAGGAATTGGAAGAGGCTGTATTAGGAGCCATGATGTTGGAGCGTGGTGCATTTGATATTGTAGTGGAAGTTTTAAAGCCTGCTTGTTTTTATGTGGAAGCGCATCAGCGCATTTTTGCGTCCATGCAATCCTTGGCTAATAAAAGTCAACCGATAGATCTTTTGACGGTAGCGGAGGAGCTACGCACCAAAGAAGAATTGGATATAGTAGGGGGACCCTATTATTTAACCAGACTTACCAATGCGGTGGTTTCTGCTGCTAATATTGAGGCGCATGCCCGTATAATACTTCAAAAATTTATTCAACGTGAATTGATACGCGTAAGTGGCGAGATTATCAATGATGCATTTGAAGATGCAACAGATGTATTTGATCTGCTAGACGATGCAGAAAGTAAATTATTTGAGATCACTAATAATAACCTCCGTAAAAATTTTGAATCGATTGACTCGGTATTAGTCAATACTATCAAACGTATAGAGGATCTCCGTACTAAAAACGAAGACCTGACAGGTGTAGCCAGTGGATTCCCCTCTTTGGATCGGGTTACTTATGGATGGCAACGTACGGATCTAATTATCCTGGCAGCACGTCCTGCTGTGGGTAAAACGGCTTTTGCCTTAAATCTTGCTCGCAATGCGGCCATGCAGGCCGGTAAGCCTACTCCTGTTGCTTTTTTCTCATTGGAAATGAGTGCCAGTCAGCTGGTACAACGTATCCTGTCTGCAGAAAGTGAAATATGGCTGGAAAAAATCAACCGGGGTAAAATGGAGGAGCATGAGATGAAACAGTTGTATGCACGTGGTGTGCAACGGTTGGCGCAGGCTCCATTGTTCATTGATGATACTCCGGCACTTAATATTTTTGAATTACGTGCTAAGTGTCGTCGTTTAAAAAATAAGCATGACATTGGTCTAGTAATTATTGATTACTTGCAATTGATGAGTGGTACTGGTGATGGGCGTAATAGCAATCGCGAGCAAGAGATCAGTAATATTTCAAGAAACTTAAAAGCATTAGCCAAGGAATTAAGCATTCCAATAATTGCACTCTCTCAATTAAGCCGTGCTGTTGAAACACGGGGTGCAGGTAAGGATGGTACCAAAATGCCTCAATTAAGTGACTTACGTGAGTCAGGAGCCATTGAGCAAGATGCGGATATGGTTATGTTTTTATACCGTCCCGAGTACTATGATATTACGGCTAATGAAATGGGGGAGAATAACCGCGGTGATACTTTTGTCAGAATTGCAAAGCATCGTAACGGATCTTTGGAAACAATCAAATTGCGCGCTTTACTCAATATTCAAAAATTTGTTGAAGATGGAGGGGGAATGGGTGTTACTGGCATACCCGGTAATTGGAAACCTGTCAGGGATGAGGATGGGAATGGTGGCGCCCGCGTATTTGTACAAACGGGAAGTAGGATGAACGAATTAGATACTGATATGGATGATCTTCCAACCTAATTATGACTGCTCCATTATTTTATAGTGCAACGTTAGGTCAGCTGGGTTCATATTTGGAATTAGATTTCGATAATAGTAGACACGCCATTCAGGTGTTACGATTAATACAGGGAAGTTCTATTTGCATAACCGATGGGAAAGGGAACTGGGCTGAGGCAACGATAGCTTCGGTTGATCGAAAAAAATGTGAAGTGCAAATACAATCGATACAAAACGTGGCAAGACCTAAGCGCTCCATCACGCTTGCCATTTCATTACTCAAGAATCGAAATCGTTTTGAGTGGCTGTTGGAAAAAGTTACTGAGCTGGGTGTTTCCACCATTATTCCGTTGCGATGTGAACGTACTGAGAAGGAAACAGTTCGTATGGATCGGTTGGAATCTATTCTAATCAGCGCTTTATTGCAAAGCCGACAAGCTTGGTTACCCACGCTACTAACTCCTCAATCTTTTGCTGATTTACAACAATGGAAATTAATGCATGGAGAGAACTTAATAGCCCATTGTGAAAATACCACACGACAGGTATTATCCAGTTTAGCTGCTTCACTTTCGGAGGAGGTGCTGATAGGAATTGGTCCGGAGGGTGATTTTTCAACGAGTGAAATTCAACAAGCCTTAGCCGCTGGATTTACGCCAGTACAATTGGGTGCTACTCGTTTAAGAACCGAAACAGCAGGCGTGGTGGCTGTTTCCTTGTTAGCCTGTTAGCCCTCGCTAAACAGGGCTAGCTGCTGAAATATTTTTTGCAATGGCCGGGCCCTCATATACAAACCCTGTCCATACTTGTACCAATGAAGCACCTGCTTTGAATTTCTCAGTTGCATCTGTTGCAGTAAAAATTCCACCAGAGGCAATCAAAGGAATTTTCCCATTTGTTTTTTTGTGAATATACGCTAGGAGGGATGTATTTCTTTCTTTAAGTGGTGCGCCGCTTAATCCACCGGCTCCCATTCTGCTTACTGTATTGGGGGGAGTTAGTAATGCATCACGCCGAATGGTAGTGTTACTAACTACTAAACCGTCTAATCCAATGGCCAGCACTAATTCAATGACTTCATCTACCTGTATCCATTCTAAGTCAGGTGCAATTTTTAGAAAAATAGGTTTTGGATTTTTCATCTCCTGATTTTTCTTTTGAAGCCCTGTTAATATTTTTTCTAAAAAGCTTCGATCTTGGAGCGCGCGTAGACCTGGTGTGTTGGGAGAACTCACATTCACTACAAAATAATCTACCCAGGGGTGTAATCTTTCAAAACAAAATTCGTAATCTCTCCAGGCTTCTTCGTTGGAAGTGCTTTTGTTCTTTCCGATATTACCGCCTATGATCAATGGTTTTTCTAAATCAACATAGGGCTGCACTTCTTCTCTCCAGTATTTTAATCGTTTGGCTATGGTTACCACACCATCGTTATTGAAACCCATACGATTGATTAATGCATTATCAGCTGGTAATCGAAATAAGCGTGGTCTTTCATTTCCCCGTTGTGGCTGCGGAGTTACGGTGCCAATTTCAACATGTCCAAATCCCAAACAACTTAGCTCGCGTAAATGCAATGCATTCTTATCAAATCCGGCTGCAAGTCCCACAGGATTTCTAAAATGAATACCCGCAATAGTAATGGGTGAAACTTTTACAGGTTCAAAAAAATTGCGAAGTAGTTTACGAGTGAAAGGAGTACTACATATAAGTTGCAATAAGAAAAGTGAAACATAGTGCGCTTCCTCAGGAGGAAGTAGAAATAAAATTTTTCGAATTACCTTATACATGTCGCGGGCAAATATATTGCAAGAATGTGGCCCATGTTCAGTTTGGAAACAAGCATTTCAGTTGTAAATTTGGGAAAGAAGGTTGCATAAACAACTAAATAACAGCACATGCAAGAAGCATACATCGTGGCGGGGTTTCGTACAGCCGTTACCAGGGCAAAAAAAGGGGGCTTTCGCTTTACAAGACCTGATGATTTAGCTATTGATGTAATCAAGGGGCTGGTTGCCACGCTACCAGCGTTAAAGCCCACTCAAGTAGATGATGTAATTGTTGGAAACGCAGTCCCAGAAGCAGAACAAGGCTTACAAGTTGGTCGAATCATTGCAGCGCGAGCGCTTGGAATTGAGGTGCCGGGTATAACTATTAATCGTTATTGTGCTTCAGGGTTAGAATCTATTGCAATAGCAACAGCTAAAATCCGAGCAGGATTAGCTTCTTGTATAGTAGCTGGGGGTGTTGAAAGTATGAGTATGGTTCCTGCAGCCGGATGGAAAACAGCCCCGGCTTATTCTATCTCGAGTGAGGAGCCGGATTATTATTTGAATATGGGGTTGACTGCAGAGGCTGTATCAAAAGAATATAGTGTTAGCCGTGAGGACCAGGATCAGTTTTCATTGGAGTCACACCAGAAAGCTATTGCAGCTATCCAACAAGGTCATTTTAAAAATGGAATACTTCCCATAACAGTAGAAGAGGTTTTTCTGGATGAAAAGAAAAAAAGACAAAAAAGAAATTTTGTAGTGGATACGGATGAAGGCCCGCGTGCGGATACTTCACTCGAGGCACTTGCAAAGTTGAAGCCTGCCTTTGCTACCAATGGTGTGGTAACAGCAGGTAATTCCTCACAAACCTCAGATGGAGCTGCCTTTGTTGTGGTGATGAGTGAGTCAATGGTAAAAGAGCTGGGACTTACACCCATTGGTCGGTTAGTTTCCTGCGCTGTGGCGGGTGTTCATCCAAGAATTATGGGGATGGGACCCGTAGTGGCAATTCCAAAAGCATTGCAACAAGCTGGAATGCAACTTTCACAAATAGATCTGATTGAGTTAAATGAGGCTTTTGCGGCACAGGCACTGGCTGTTATTCGGGAAGCTAAATTGGATTCATCAAAAGTTAATATCAATGGAGGTGCTATTGCATTGGGTCACCCCCTAGGTTGTACCGGGTGTAAGCTAACCGTTCAAAATATCAATGATCTTCAACGACTTAATAAAAAATACGGAATGATTACCGCCTGTGTGGGAGGGGGGCAGGGCATAGCTGGGATCATTGAAAGACTATAATTTTTAGGTATTTCTCATAACATTTTATAATTTTTTTGGGTTTTTTTTTTCATAATTTTATTATATGGATCGTCGAGGTTTTTTCACCGAATTGAAACCTGGCATAAAAAGTACTGCCCCTGCAATTGCAGTGGGTCGTACACAATCAGGTTTGAATCCTTACACAGGCACATGGAGTGAGGAAGAAGTTTTGCATTTATTACGTCGTGTACAATTTGGAGCAAAGCGAACCGATGTAGCTTACTTCAAAAGCAGAACACTGAACCAAGCTGTAGATGAATTATTAACTCCTACCAGTTTATCGACTAACCCGCCTATCAAAGAATATGCTACACCCACCACACTTGGAGTAGTGCCCGATCCAACAGTTACACAAGGAACAACCTGGATCAATAATGTTAACAATAATGGTACAATCCAGGGCTTACGCAGAGCATCTTATAAAAAATGGTTAACCGGCAATATGATCAATCAGGATCGCAGTGTCCTGGAAAAAATGATTTTATTCTGGACCAACCATTTCGGAAATGAGTCTTCAGAAGTTGGCAATGCTAACCTGATGTACAACCAACACGCATTGATTCGACGATTTGCCCTAGGCAATTTCAAAACCATGGTGCGTGATATTACCATCGATCCCGCCATGCTTCGATATTTAAATGGTTATTTGAATAATGCTAATGCCCCTGATGAGAACTATGCTCGTGAGTTGATGGAGCTATTCACTTTGGGGAAAGGCCCCGATTCTAAGTACACTGAAACGGATGTGAGGGAAGCTGCCAAGGTATTGACGGGTTGGACTATTAATTATAACACATACCAGCCTAGTTTTGTTACCACCAGACATAGCGCTCTCAATAAAACTTTCTCCTCCTTTTTTAACAATACGGTCATTACCGGTCGTACCGGTACTACAGCTGGTCAGGTTGAAATCGACGATTTACTCAATATGATTTTTGCACAGCCGGAGGTTGCCAAGTTTATTGCGCGTCAACTCTACCGTTGGTTCGTTTATTATGATATTGATGCAAATGCTGAGCGAAACGTAATTATCCCTCTCGCTGATATATTCCGTAGTACAGGGTATGAGATTAAGCCAATGCTCTCGGCTTTATTTAAGAGTGAGCATTTCTTTGATAAGTTGAACCGTGGCTGTTATATCAAATCACCTGCTGACCACGTTGTCGGTTCACTTCGTGAAATGGATACAACATTTGCTCCTGCAACCGATTGGGATACCAACTATGGTTTATGGAATACCTTTTACTCCTGGATGGTTAATATGGGCCTCAATTTACACGATCCTCCCGATGTAGCTGGATTTCCTGCCTTTTATCAAGCACCCTCATACCACGAACTTTGGGTTACCCACGACTCGCTTCCCAAAAGAAATCAGTTCACGGATATAATGATTAGTGCTGGCTATGTGCGAAATAACGTCCGTGTCCAATTTAATTGTGTACAGTGGGCTCGCAGTTTACGTAATCCTGGTAATCCCAACGATTTATTAAATGAAGCATTGGTTTTTTTGTATCAAAATGCATTAAGTCAGGTCTCAAAGGATCAAATTAAAATACAGATCCTTTTGACAGGTCAGCAATGGGATTATTATTGGACAAATGCCTGGATGGCCTATGAATCAAATCCCACAACTGCCAATTTTAATATTGTCAATAATCGTTTGAAATCACTCTTTCAATATTTATTTAACTTATCTGAATACCAGCTGATTTGAGTATGCAACGTAGAGATTTCTTATCGGGGGCCTTGCCCATGGCTGCACTGCTGCCGGAGCTGATAAATGGCTATTCCGTCAAGGCATTCAATATGAATTCACCGTTGGTGCAAGCCTTGCTACGTGGTAATACTCTCACTGACCACGTCTTGGTAATTGTACAACTATCCGGTGGCAATGACGGTTTGAATACAGTTATTCCGTTGGCAGATTATTCAAAGTACTTTAATGCACGTGCCAATGTTGCCATACCTGAAAATGCTGTGCTACCTATCGCGGGAGTAACAGGCACAGGTCTTCACCCAGCAATGACGGGATTGCAAAGTCTTTTTGCTGATGGCAAAGCTAAAGTAGTACAGTCTGTAGGGTATCCGCAACCAAACTTCTCTCACTTTCGGGCCACTGATATTTGGATGAGTGCATCCAATAATAACCAAGATGTTAATAGTGGATGGGCTGGTCGTTATCTGGATTATGAGTACCCAAATTTTCCAATCGGTTTCCCCAACACAAATATGCCAGATCCTCTGGCCATCCAAATTGGAGGATTATCCTCTCTTACACTCCAGGGGCCTACACGAAACATGGGAATGAGTATTACTAATCCTACCTCATTTTATAATTTGATTTCTGGTACAAATGACTATGCGCCTAATACACGTGCAGGTAAAGAGTTAACCTACGTTCGTAATATCAACCGTCAAACACAAGGTTATTCTACTGTTATTCGTGCTGCCTCCAACGCAGTAAGTGTCCAATCTCCCTACCCTACAGGAAACCCGTTGGCAGATCAATTAAAAATCGTGTCACGCTTGATTAAGGGTGGTTTGAAAACGCGTATTTATATGGTAAGTACAGGTGGGTTTGACACACACGCCAACCAGGTGAATGCGGATAAAATTACGGGATCGCACGCAACTTTATTGGGTCGTGTCTCTGCAGCCATCAAGGCCTTTCAAGATGATATAAAGTTTTTGGGAACAGAGAGTCGAGTGCTAGGTATGACTTTCAGTGAATTTGGCCGTCGTGTAAAATCTAATTCAAGCATTGGTACCGATCATGGTGCTGCTGCACCTTTATTTTTATTTGGAAATCAAGTAGATGCTGGCATGCTGGGTGTAAATCCAACTATTCCTGCCAATGCCTTGGTGAATGATAACGTACCAATGCAATATGATTTTAGAAGTATTTATGCCACCATTTTAGAAAAATGGTTTTGTCTCGACAAACCAGTGGTTCAATCCTTATTCCCTCCTAATATCAATACGCAACTTCAGGTATTACCATTATTAAAACAAGGAGCCTGTACCGGCGTTACGCCACCTCCACCCCCTCCTGTTACTAATACCGACTTATTGGTGACAAACTTCCCTAACCCATTCACCAGCCGAACAACTATCCAATTTACAACTGCAGGCGGGCACACCCTACTACAGGTTTTTGATACATTGGGTCGCTTGATTACGATGTTGACAAATCAAGAATATAATGCAGGCACGTATCGAATAGACTTTGATAGCGAGGGGTTACCTACCGGATTATATTATGCGCGTCTCCAAAATGGAGCTACACAGCAGGTGCGAGCTATGATGAAAGTTCGTTAGTCAGCTCACTAGTCAGTGAGCCGGTGTCCCGCATTCACCCAGTCAGTTATTTTTTGCTTATCAATTAGAGTAAGCTGTCCGTTTTGGGGCATAAAGGTGGGTAAGCCATTTACACAGCGTAAGCGTATCCGATCCCAGCTGGCTACAATGCTGGAATCTGTATCTAGATTTTTTCCACCTCTGGACTGACCGTCCAAATGACAGGGTCCACAATAGCCCATCATTAATTGACGAACGGCTGCGTATTTAGGACCATACGCAGCAATCATCACATGAATAGTATCTGCACATCCCTTTTGATTGATCACTTTTACAATATTATTCCCTGGAGCTAATCCGGTTAAATTTGGGCTTTGTTGTGGTGTGCCATTGTTAACGGCATATTTTAATGTGTCACCTCGTGGGTAAAGTACAGTGATACTGCCATTATTTACACCCCCAATTGCAGCAGTTTTTACAATTTGAATATCATAGGATGTACCTGCACAGGGATCTGGACCCTTATCTTTTTGACAACCCCCCATGGAAATTGTCACCACTAGGATAAAAAAAAGGTATTTTTTCATCAATGTAAACTTACATTTTTTTGTGATATTCAAGCCTGAAAGTCATAAATTTGTGTTAATAGTCGAGCCGTTGCTAATCAAAAAACATATCAGACCACTTCTAGCCGCTGGAATAGCCCTAATTTTTACAATTAGCGTTATCCCTCAAAAATATTTACATGGTTTATTTGCTAATCATGAAAATATTTTGGTCGCAGTGAGTGACGGCAACTCTACTAATTTTAAAATTGTTTCTGAGTGTGATTGTAATAAAATTGTAATTATATCTCCCTACACTGTGTGTGTAATTGATACTCCCACCTCACTTCTTGCTACCTACTCCCCGCTGAAGGGTTTAAAAACTAAAAATCTTGACAATCCCCTCCACTGTTTCTTAGGTTTACGTGGCCCTCCCATGGTTTAATAACCTTTAAAATCGCATTTGTCATGCGATTTATTTACGTTTTCAATGGATAATTCTTTTTGAGCAGGTGAAAGAATCCATTGATCTGTTGTTGTTAATACTCCAAAAAATGGTCTTACGTTTCTTCTTCTTTTTTTTTGTGATAATGCACAATGCGAATTATATTTTCTCGCAATGTAATCTCCGCTATTCCGGCAAGATAATGGACAGCGATACCCAAGAATTACTTGAGGGAGCCACCATTGAAATCAAAGAAATTAATTATAGGGCATCTACAAAAAAAGAGGGAGTTTTTAAAATTGAGGGCCTTTGCCCCGGTCACTACGACGTAATTATTAGTCATGTAGGGTGTGAGACTCTTTATATACATATCGATTTGAAAAATGATTTTTTACAAGATTATGCATTACCACACGCATCCGGTCAGCTGCGTGAAGTCACTCTTAATAGTGCAGGTAAATTATTTAGCGCTATGTACATTAGTGGCAGGGATCTGGAGGCATCAAGGGGACTCACGCTGGGTGAATCGCTAAAAAAAGTTACCGGCGTGAGTGTTTTGCAAACCGGCTCCAACATATACAAACCCGTGATTCACGGTATGCATAGCAATCGGGTTCTAATATTAAATAATGGAATAAGACAGGAAGGGCAGCAATGGGGTAATGATCACGCACCAGAAGTTGATCCATACATTGCTGACCGAGTTGCAGTTATAAAAGGTGCCGCCACAATTCGCTTCGGAGGCGACGCTATCGGTGGGGCCGTTATTATTGAACCTAAGCCACTAAGAAGTCAGCCTGGAGTAGGCGGCGAGATAAATCTGGGTGGATTCAGTAATAATCGGATGGGAGTCATGTCTGGGATTTTTGACTGGAACGCTCCAAAGCGAACAGCATTAAGCCTCCGGTTGCAGGGTACTGTGAAAAGAGCCGGGAACGCAAAAACACCTAATTATTGGTTAAGCAATTCTGGCATGGCTGAGTATAATTTTTCATCTACTGCAGGTTGGCGCAAAAAAAAATGGGGTACTGAATTATTTTACAGCCAGTTTAATACTAAAATTGGTATTTTCTCCGGTTCGCACATAGGCAATTTAACAGATCTCATGAATGCAATCACCAATAATGAGCCGCCTGATTATATTAGAGATGTTGGTTTTAGTTATGTAATTGAACGACCTTATCAAGACGTACAACATCATCTTTTAAAGTCAAAAACATTTTTCAGTACTGGTAATATCGGCCGATTAAATATTATTGGTTCATTTCAATACAACAACAGGAAGGAATATGATAAAAAGCGTTTTCAGAGCAGTGAAGACGTCCCTCAATTAGATTTTTCAATTGCAACAGGTGGTTTAGATGTGGTATGGGATCATTTTACAATAAATAAATTCAGGGGAACAGTTGGTGTAACCGGTAGCTTTCAGGATAATTGGTATAGCCGCCGTTTTTTCATACCTAATTATCAGTCAGCAAGTGCAGGAATATTTATGATTGAAAAGTGGGAAAAAAATAAGTGGCTGCTGGAGGGAGGTATAAGATTTGACTACCGTAATTTTTTTAATATCTCCAGCAACGCTGGCAGGATTTTCCCAGATAGAGAATACAGTAATCTTTCTGGTAATACTGGAGCCACCTATAATTTTAATAAGCATTTTCAGTTGATTGTAAACTTATCCTCAGCCTGGCGGAATCCAAATATAAATGAATTATTTAGTGATGGCTTGCATCACGGAGTTGCAAGAATAGAGAAGGGTGATAGCAGACTCACTACCGAAAGAGCTAATAGCGTGATGAGTAGTCTCATTTTTTCAGGAAATAAATTGAGTATAGATGCAGGTTTTTATATAAAATATGTGAATAATTTTATTTTCCTTGAACCAACTTTTCCACCCCAACTCACTATTCGCGGATCTTTTCCCTCTTTTCGTTTCTCCCAAACTAATGCAAGATTGCATGGTGCCGATATTTCAATAAACTATGAGATATCTAATCACCTCCGGTGGGTTGGCAAAGCCTCGCTAATCAGGGCTTGGAATAAAACTACCAATGATTGGCTCATACAAATGCCAGCAGACCGTTTTGAAAATGAACTAGATTTCAGTTTTCGCAACAATAAATTTTTTCAGGATACTTATTCCAAACTTACCATACAAAATATTTTACAGCAGTCAAGGACTCCGAGTATAGGCTTAATAGAAATTACAAGACCTGATGGTTCAAAATATTTTGCATCCGATTATTCATCTCCCCCTCCAGCGTATGTTTTGATAGGTTTTGAGATGGGTACTCAAATTCAATTTGGTAAAAGTAAATTAAACTTAATTTTTTCAGCCTCTAATTTGCTAAATTATAAGTACAGGGATTATATGAATGCTTTTCGATATTTCTCAGACGAAATGGGACGTAATATCTCTATTCGTATAAAACTGCCGTTTAATTTTACACCTGATAATCAAAAAAATGTATCGAAATAAAACAATAAGTCTTTTTTTAGGAAAACTATATATTTATTCAAAACCAAAATTCATCATTATGAAAAAAACAGTCTTTCAATTTTTACTTTCTTTTCTTCTAACAGGTCTCTTATTCTCCTCATGTAAAAAAGATGTGGATGATCCAAATGAAGAAGAGCTAATTACAACTGTAAAATTACGCTTCACTGAAGTTGGTGGTGCTGGTACAGTGAGTACCTTCACATTTAAAGACCTTGATGGGGAGGGTGGGGCACCCCCATCTATTTTTCAAGATATCATTTTGGCACCCTCAAAGGTATACACACTTGGAATATCACTCAGTAATGAAAGCGTATCACCGGCTGAGGACATAACTGCTGAAATTGCAGCAGAGGCTCTTGATCACCAATTTTATTTTGTGCCCACAGGTGTTAATGTAACCGTTAGTAATCTCAATACTGATAGCCGTGGATTACCACTAGGACTTACATCTACATGGACAACAGGAGGGGCAAGTACCGGTAATATGAAAATAACATTGAAGCATAAACCCGGTATCAAGGCGGCGGGCGATCCCGTTACTAAAGGTGACACCGATATCGATTTGACCTGGGTGACCAAAGTTCAATAAAGTGAACTCATATTTCTTGCTGTGAGATTCTTTTAATTAAAACTTTGTTGTACCAACCTAAATTAACAGAAAAATGCCCCTTTGGCTTCGCATTTATTTTAATCATGGCAAGAATAACTAAACTTAATTGACTCTATTATTAATTCCCAATATGATTATTATTGGGAATTAATAATATTTTCCAACTTACGTTCTCCAATCTGCTGTCTCCACATGGCATAGTAAAGTCCTTTTTCTGCGAGGAGTTCCTCGTGTTTACCTGTTTCTACTATCTCTCCCTTTTCCAAAACATAAATACGATCTGCGTGCATGATTGTAGATAGGCGGTGAGCAATCAGGATAGTGATTTGTGTACCTGCTTTTGAAACTTCTCGAATGGTTGTAGTTATCTCGTCCTCGGTCAATGAATCCAATGCAGAGGTTGCTTCATCAAACAAAAGTAATTGGGGTTTCCGAAGAAGGGCTCTGGCAATCGAAAGTCGTTGTTTTTCTCCTCCTGATAGTTTGAGTCCTCCTTCGCCAATCATGGTATCTAGCCCATTTTCTGCACGATGTAATAAGTTTTGGCAGGATGCTTTTTGTAATACATCCAATAGCATGTTCTCTGTAGCCAGCGGATTAACAAAGAATAAATTTTCACGAATGGTGCCTGAGAACAATTGCGTATCCTGTGTTACAAATCCAATTTGATTACGTAAGTCTTCAAAATGAATACTATTTTCATCTAAACCATTATAAAGAATTTGACCACTGTCAGGTCTGTAAAGCCCCACCAATAATTTCATCATGGTTGTTTTACCAGATCCAGAGGGTCCAACAAATGCAATGGTTTCCCCAGCCGTTACTTTAAAGCTAATTCCATTTAGTGCTTTTTGAAGTGCAGTGGGGTGTTGAAAACCTACCGATTCAAACGCTAGTGTTTCTATTTTGCCTAATGACGAAGGATTAGCAGGAATAGCCTCTGGGGCTTTTTCCATCAAAAGATTAAAATTCTCCAACGATGTTTGGGCTTCACGATACGTTAGGATGATATTGCCAATTTCTTGTAATGGGCCAAATACAAAAAAGGAGAAAATTTGCATAGTTACTAACTGGCCTGCGTTCATTTCGTCTTTAAACACCAAAAAAAGTAGCATAAAAAGTATAACCTGCCGAAGTGTGTTTACAAAAGTTCCTTGAAGAAAACTGATACTTCTGATTTTTTTTACTTTAGTCAGTTCCAGACCTAAAATTTTGAAGGTATTACGATTGAGTCGTGCTACCTCTTGTTCAGTCAATCCTAAGCTCTTCACCAATTCAATGTTGCGGAGTGATTCTGTAGTGGCGCCGGCCAGGGCAGTTGTTTGTGCTACAATTTTTTTCTGTATTACTTTAACCTTTTGGCTAAACTTATTGGAGAAGTATACCAACAAAAAAATACCTCCAAAGTAAAAAATAGGTAAGCGCCAGTCAATGGCTGTGGCGTAAACCGCTACAAATACAATACCAATTATAACGGGGAATAACACATTGATAAAGGAGGAAACCAGGCGCTCAGTGTCTACACGTACTTTTTGAAGAATACTCAAGGTTTCACCGCTGCGTGCGTCTTCAAATTCGCGAAAAGGTAATTTCATGGCATGCTGCAGTCCCTCTGTAAAAACAGCAGCTCCAAATTTTTGAGTAATTAAGTTCAGGGTGTAATCTTGAAAGGCTTTTGCAATTCTACTGATCATTGCCACGGAAACAGAAGCCAGTAATAAAGCTATTACGCCATAGTGTGGAGCGGCCGAAAAAGAGAAAAAGAATTTTTGATTGGTATACTGATCCCGGTTTTGTGCAAAATGGTTAGCCAGGTTCACTAATTTTCCAAAAATTATCGGGTCAACCAGTGAAAACCCAATATTGATTGCTGATAATAACAGTACCAAACTAACTAACCAACGATGGGGTCTTAAATACCTAACTAAAATCTGCATGTGTAAGCGTTCTTTTTGCAAAAGTCGTTTAAAAAAGGCAAACTCTCTTTAGGTTATTGCAGTCTATCAACTGTTGTTCCTAAATTGAATGGCCTCTGCAAAGTGACCCGGTAATATAGCCGTTTGTTCCTCCAGATCGGCAATGGTTCTTGCTACTTTAAAAAGTCTGTCCACTACACGTGCAGAATAGCCAAATTTAATGGCTGCCTTTTCTAAAATTTTTAATCCTTCAGTTTCAACTTTAGAGACAGTGCGAATCAATTGCCCACTAGCCTGTGCATTAAATGAGTGAGCTGCTATCTTGTTCCAGCGCTGCATTTGAATTTCTCTTGCTCTTTTAATTTTTGCTATCGTGGCTACTAGCGTACTATTTTCTGGCGTCACTGTATGTATTAATTCAGCACTCCCTACTGGTTTTACTTCTACGTGTAGATCAATTCGATCTAACAAGGGGCCAGAGATTCGATGTTTGTAACGTTGAATCATTCCTATTGTACAGGTACAGTTAATGGTAGGATGCCCATAATATCTACAAGGGCAGGGGTTCATTGCCGCAACCAATAAAAAGGAACAGGGATAATGGCATGTTTGTCCTGCTCTGGCTAACACAATGCATCTTTCTTCAAGTGGTTGCCGCAGTGCTTCTAATACATTCCGTCTAAACTCTGGTAGTTCGTCCAGAAATAGTACGCCATGATGCGCTAATGAAATTTCTCCCGGTTGCAGGTTGCGGCCTCCACCAATTAGGCCAGCATCCGAAATAGAGTGATGTGGATCACGAAAGGGGCGCTTTCTATTCACTAATTGTGAATGAATTCCTTGGCCTGCTGCGGAGTGAATAAGGCTGGTCTCTATGGCCTCTGGATAAGATAGTTTAGGAAGTAATTGCGATAAACGCCTTGCCAACATAGTTTTTCCAGCGCCCGGTGCTCCATAAAGAAGTAGATGATGTCCGCCCGCTGCTGCTATTTCTAACGCTCTTTTTGCCAATTCTTGCCCAATGACAGTTTCTTTCAATTCCACCGCAGTATTCATTTCTTCTTGCTCCAGTGGGCAATAGTTTTTTACTATCTTTTTTATTGCATGTTGGTTATTAAATAGCGCCACCACCTCATTCAAGTGTGCGGCACCAATGATAGCAATGGATTGAATAAGGGCCGCTTCACTAGTATTTTCTTTGGGCAATATGACTCCATTAAATCCATCTTTTTTTGCTTGGAGCGCAATGGGAAGGGCTCCTCGAATTGATCGAATACAGCCGTCTAAAGACAATTCTCCCATCAATAAATATTTTTGTAAATCTTCCACATTCGTTAACTGGCCTGAGGCTGCTAAAATTCCAATAGCAATAGGGAGATCAAAGGCCGTTCCGCTTTTTCGAATATCTGCCGGAGCCAGATTGATTACCAATTTAGTCCGGGGGAATTTATAGCCATTTGTTTTAAAAGCACTTTCAATTCTTTCTAAACTTTCTCTAATGGCACTATCAGGTAACCCCACCAGTGTGGAGGCCTTACCAGTGAATAACCAATTAACTTCAATATGTTTTTTTTGGCCTCAATACCAATCAACGCACTACCGTAGGTTGTTACAAACATCCCTGAGTATAGACGATAGGATTGTCTAAATCAAGTAGAAAAAAACAATATAGTAGGTTTAACCTTCCAGGTGTATGGAAAATACAATCATGCGACTTTGTATTCTGTCAATCACATTCGAGAACCGTAAATCCTGATCACGTGCATGAATATTTCTGATACCATTGCTGATTTTAATTTCAGGAGAGAAGATAAAAGTGGGGAAGAAAAAATTGAAACCTATCCCCAGCTCCGGACCCCAGTCATTTTTTTCAATTTTAACAAGCTGTTCGGCCCGTTTGGCTCTGGCATTACTTGCCATATCGATATCTCCCTTTATTCCTGCAAGCGTGTAGACTCTGAAATTTCCGATTCGATCACTTTGAAATTTAAAATGTACTGGAAATGACATGGTAATTGATTCTACTTTTTTTATTATCTCTGTCTGGTTATAGGAATCGGGGTCTGGATAACTTAAGACATATCGTATACTTCTATCAATAAAAAATAATTGGGGATTAAATCGAAACTGAAAGCGATTAGAAAGCCGTACTGTTGCTGATAGTCCTAGTGAGGCACCTCCTGTGTTATTTGGCTCTGCAACTAACACACTATCTGATTGTAAGAAAGTGGGATGGAAACTGGTGTGAAATCGTGAACTATTTCCACCTATTGTAATGCCAAAATAGTAAGGTTTGCTATCATGCTCAGCCAAATTTATTTCTACGCGGCTATGGTGGTGCTGTGCCATTACTGATTGTCCAACCAGTAAGGCAATACCTGCGATGATGCTAGTTATTTGCTGGCGGTGTAGATGCAACATATCCCAAATGTCAAAGGTTGAAAAGAAGCGTCCGTGTAACCTGCCTCTTTCAATAAAAAAATAAAGTTCTCCCGGTCAGGAAAAGCATTGGTGGAGCGATTAAGGTAGGAGTAGGCATGATGATCTGTACCGAATAATCTGGCTAATAAAGGAGCAATTCCTTTCATGTATGTATTATATAGAAAACGAATCAATGGGTTGCGTGGGGTTGAAAATTCAAGAATTAATACTTGTCCACTTGGTTTTAATACACGATGCATTTCTTGAAGCCCTGCCAGTAAGTTTTCGAAGTTTCTGACTCCAAATGCCACCGTTACCGCATCAAACGTGTTAGTGGGTGCATTTATTGTTTCTGCATCACCATCTTGTAGCTCAATTTTTGACTGCAATCCCCGCAGCTGAATTTTTGTTTTTCCTCCAGCCAGCATGCCTGGGGATATATCAATTCCAGTGATGTGTGCTGGATGCAGGATATCATAAGCCATCAGCGCAAAATCTGCTGTCCCGGTTGCTACATCCAAAATAGCGTTGGGTTGTTTGGCCTTTAGTTTTTGCAGGGCAATTTTTCTCCATAGACGATCTATACGGCCTGAAAGCATGCGGTTCATGAAGTCATAACGGCCTGCAATTCGGTCAAACATGTCAGCTACTTGCTTTTTTTTGGGGAGTCCGGAATGTTGCTCCGGTGTAATGGGGTCATGGGGTAGCTGCATTTCGCAAATGTACGAGGAGACGGGCAGAACTTGATTCCTTGTTGATTGCAATGAAAATGGTTACTTCGTGTATTCAAATGAGAGAACCTACTTTACAAGCCAAGTACTTAATCAGCAGTGAAACACATAAGCAATGTCCGGTTGCTGATAAGCCAGAGTATGCCTTTATTGGTCGTAGTAATGTGGGCAAATCTTCATTGATCAATCTGTTAACGGGTGCAACAAAATTGGCTAAAACCTCTGCCACTCCCGGTAAAACTCGTTTGATCAATCATTTTGAAGTACTGGATACTGATAAAACAAAGTGGTATTTAGTCGATTTGCCAGGATACGGTTACGCGGCTACGGTTTCTCAAAAAGCCAGGCGTAACTGGGGAAACATGATCGAGTCCTATATTCGTAAGAGAGAAAACCTGCAAAATTTATTTGTATTAATTGATAGTCGGCATTCGCCCCAGGCTATTGATCTTGCGTTTATTCATCAATTAGGGGAGTGGCAGGTGCCCTTTAGTATTGTCTTTACAAAAACAGATAAAAATAAACCGGGTGCCACGCAGCGAAATGTAACATTATTTACCAGCCGCTTACTCGAGGAGTGGGAAACGCTCCCTCCCATTTTTCTAACTTCAGCAGAAGCCAAAGAGGGAAGAGTGGAGTTGCTGCATTATATACGCAGTTTGCATCAATCAAAAAGTAAGCGACCTTAGTTCACCATTTTGTTAGCACAGCTAGTGCTGGCAAAAGCTTCAGGTTTTGCTTTGAATGCAAAACCCATTCCCAATATATAACCCATGGCTTCACGCAGCGCATCATGGCTCTTGAATTGAGGATTTGTATTGATATCTGCATGCACTTCCATGTCAACATCATATTGGGTAAAAAGTGTACATAGTTGATAAGCCACCTCAATGCTCTTAGAAACTTCTGTCAGCATGCGTTCTTTAATGGTGAATGGTTGACGTGTTTTTTCATTATGAATAAACATAAAGCCACCCTGTCCCTCTCGAAGAAACACTATCACAGTGGCAAATTCAGTTTCTTTTCCTTTTACTTGGGAGTCAGTGCCAATACAAACTTTTAAACGGTGTCCCTGTTGTGTCTCTCGAAGAATGGCGGCTTCTACGGCTTCAAAAATGGGAAGCTCCACCGGATCTCCGTTGAATTTTCTCCATTGCATAATTTTTCTGTTTTCCTAATTTACTAGCTTATTCAATTGTTGTTGATTAAGTAATCATTAAGATATACACAGAATGTGCAGGGTAATGTGAATGGGGCTTGGCCTGGAATCAGTACTGCCCAGTTCGGAGCAGCACTAGCGTGCATGCCTCCAACGTTTTGATTCCAGCTTTTTCTGCGAGCAATTGAAGTTCTTCATTTTCTGTGCCCGGATTGAATATGATTCGTTGTGGAGAAAGCTCCAAAAGGTAGCTGTAGTAAGGCTTTTGGTTTTCTGGTGAGAGGTATAAAGAAACAGTATTGAGCGCTGTTGGATAAATCAATTCCGTTTCAATAGGGGTTTCACCAACCTTACCTTTACGGACTCCAATAGCAAAAACTGGATGTTGATAGCGTTGTAGGTCCTTGATAGCTCGGTTACTATATCGATCCTCTTTTTCTGAGGCGCCCAATACTAGGGTAGATTTTGAAGTTCCCATGCAGTAAAGCTACAGCAATTCAAAAATGTAAGAGAAGTCCGTTGAATTCTTTAGTAATTTTCCTGTATGAAATATTGTCTGCTATTTATTGTGCTGTTTATTCAAGGGATACTTGGTGCACAGCAAAGGACTTTTCGGTTTGCATTTGTAACCGATACACATATCGGGTCACCCAATGGTGCTGCCGAGGAGGATTTAGTAAGAACTGTAAGAGATATTAATGCACAACAAGATTTAGCCTTTGTGTTATTGACAGGAGATATCACCGAGTTAGGCACACAAGAGGAGTTACTTCTCGCAAAAAAAATCTTGGATAGTTTAAAAATTCCTTGGTATATCATTCCTGGTAATCATGATACAGGTTGGAGTGAAAGTGGTGGACTAGGTTTTACCCAAGTTTTTGGAATGGATCGTTTTAGTTTTTCTCACGCAGGGATACAATTTATTGGTTGTGCCTCTGGCCCCTATGTACGTATGAGTGACGGACATGTTCCGCGTGATGCTGTCAATTGGTTGGATAGTACATTGGCCTCCCTACCTGATGGAACTCCCCTGGTAATGGTCAATCATTATCCGCTTGACAATTCATTGGATAACTGGTATGAAGTCACCGATCGTATTCGTAAAAAAAATACGGCTATGGCCATTTGTGGGCATGGGCATGCCAATAAAAAAATGGATTTCGAGGGTATACCAGGAGTGATGGGACGTTCTAATTTGCGAGCAAAGGCAGAAGTGGGTGGATATAATATTGTGGAGTGGAGATCAGACAGTGTTCTTTTTGCTGAACGCAGACCTGGCCGTAGAACACTTCCTGTATGGAATGCAGTATCACTCCAACAAAGAACACAGGCAGCTGCTGTAGAGTATGTAAGACCTACCTATGAAATCAATTCAACGTATCAGCAAGTAAAACGAATTTGGGAAGTGGCTGATCAAGCTAATATCATTTCAACACCGGCCTACGCAGCCAATTGGGTAGTAGTGGGTAATCAAGCCGGGATTATAAATGGCTATGCTGCAAAAACGGGAAAAAGAAAATGGCAATTTGCAACACAAGGGCCTATTTATTCTACGCCCGCCATTAAGGATAATCGAGTTGTAGTGGGTTCTGCAGATAAGGCCGTGTATTGTTTGCATGTAGAAACAGGAAAATTGCAATGGAAATGGCAAGCGCGTGCTGCGGTATTAGGTTCTCCCGTAATAACAGCAGATACCATTTACATAGGTACTAGTGATCATCGCATAGTAGCGTTGCAAATTCAAACCGGTAAATTAATCTGGGAATTTGAGGGACTGGAAGGACCCGTTGTAAGCAAGCCGTTAGTAGTGGATGGCAAAGTGATAATTGGTGCTTGGGATCGGCACCTCTATGCTATCGATTCACGTACGGGAAAATTAGTTTGGAAATGGAATAATGGGAGTATGGTAAGAAATTTCTCTCCTGCTTCCTGTATCCCAGTAGCCAGGGATGGGGTAGTTTTTGTAATGGCTCCAGATCGCTTTACCACTGCTATTGATTTAAATTCCGGTCAAACTCTTTGGCGTGCAAAAGATGGTGGCGTACGTGAATCTATAGGTATCGCTACTAATGGTAAATGGATTTATGGTAAATCCATGCAAGACACGTTAGTGGCTTATCAAGCAAGTGCTAGTCCTCAGGTTGCTGCCTGGAAGATGCATGTAGGTTTTGGATACGAACATGTACCCTCTATGATTATTGAACAAGATGGCTTGTTATTATTCGGTACTCGCAACGGAGTAGTGTATGCCGTTGACCCCAGGCTTCAAAAAGTCAATTGGGCACACAAACTGGATAATTCCATGATAAACACAGTTAATCCTATCGGAAAAAATCGCGTGTTAGTTACTACGATGGATGGAAAGTTGGCCTTATTGCAGTATTAGCTTTAAAGAAAAAGTTGGATAGGGCTCTCCAAAAATTTCTTAACGGTTTGCAGAAATGCAGCTCCGGCTGCGCCATCTACACTACGATGATCGCAACTCAAGGTTACTTTCATGATTTGTGTAGCTGCAAATCCATCCGCTTTACGGATTACTTTTTCGCTTATACGACCTACGGCCAGGATACAACTATCAGGCGGATTGATGATGGCGGTAAATTCATCAATATCCATCATGCCCAAATTAGAAATGGTAAAGGTGTTACCAGTGAATTCGTTCGGTTGTAATTTTTTATTCTTGGCTTTGGTTACTAACTCTTTTGCCTCTGACGCAATTTGAGGAAGTGTTTTATTGTCTGCAAATTTTACTACAGGAACAATTAATCCGTCCTCAATGGCAACAGCTACGCCAATATGCACATGTTGGTATCTTCTGATTTTGTCGCCAAGCCAAGATGCATTAACAGCAGGATGTTGACGTAGTGCCAATGCTACTGCTTTAATAACAAAATCATTAAAACTTACCTTGACAGGACTAACTTCATTCAACTGTGTTCGGGCAGCAATGGCTTGATCCATATTTATCTCCATCTTGAGATAAAAGTGCGGTGCTGAAAATTTGCTTTCGGCCAAACGACGGGCAATTACCCCACGTATTTGTGAATTAGGAATATCGGTAAATCCTTCTGTGGTTTGTCCAGAATAACCAGGGGCTGCACTAGCCAGAGCGGTTGGTGTTCCTCCAGCTGGAATAGCGTCTAGATCTGCTTTTATGATTCTACCGCCATCTCCACTCCCACGTAGTGAAGAAAGGTCTACCCCTTTATCCTGTGCAATTTTTTTGGCTAGTGGAGAGGCTTTAATTCTTTCGTTAGTAAAAGTGGTAGCCGCTTCAGTGGTAAGTTGTGGTATGGAAACAGCGGTTGCTGCCAAAGTAGTGGGTGCTTGTGAACTAGCGCTGGCAGTAGCAGTGGTGGATGAAGTGGTCTCAACCTTAGAAGCCGCAATAATGGCGTCTAAATCCACCTTGCCTTTTTCACCAATGACACAAAGCAAACCATTAACTGTAATTTTCTCACCTTTCTCGGCACCAATGTAAAGTAGCGTACCATTCTTGTAGCTCTCTAATTCCATGGTCGCTTTATCCGTTTCTATATCTGCTAGTACCTCACCTTTTTTTACAACATCACCCACTTGTTTATGCCATCCGGCAATTACACCCACTTCCATGGTGTCGCTAAGTCGTGGCATTAATACCACTTCATCCATTTTTGATAAGTCCAAGGTAGTTGCGGAAGCAGGAGAAGTAGTTGCAGTTGCGGGAACGCTTGCTGGGGTGGAGGAGGGAGCAGGGGTTGGAGCAGCAGGCGCATTAAGTAGAGAAGAAATATCCTCACCTTCATTTCCAATGATAGCGAGTAAGTCATTGACCTGGATCTTAGATCCCTTCTCACCACCAAGATGCAACAACACTCCATCTTTGTAGCTCTCGAGTTCCATAGTGGCTTTATCTGTTTCTACTTCTGCAAGCAGATCACCTTTCTTTACTCGATTTCCAACCTTTTTATGCCAGGCAGCAATAACGCCTTCGGTCATCGTATCACTAAGTCTCGGCATGAGGATCACTTCGGCCATTGCCAACTAAATTTTGAGCCGAAATTAAGATAAAATAAGGGATTAGTAATCCAGATCAAGCTTCAATCGTTCTTTCAATTCCTGGATCAGCGGATATCGTTTAACCATTTCCTGGTAACGCTCTTTGGAGTTTAAGATTCCCTCTGTGGCAGGGAGGGCCCCTTTTTGTTCGTCCGTAACCACACTAAACTGAAGGTTCTTGTTAGATAATCTATCTTGTAAAAAGGCGTATAATTTGTTTCTTTCTTGTTCAATAAAACGTTGCTCGATATTGTTTGCCGTTTCTACCTCAAAAGTCATCGTATCTATTATCCGCAGGTTAGCTGAGTCAAAGGGTTGAGCAGCCGGATTTTTAACGTCTTTTAGTTGCTGCGTGTATAGCTGCCAAGCTTCCAGTAAAGTAGATTCCTCAAGCTGTTTTTCCACTACTGATTCTGGTCCTGCAGTTTGTTTGAATTGCTCTCGAATTTTTGATAAAGCGCTGAGCTTTGGGGAAGGGGTTTGTTCCTTTTTTTCATTGGTAACGGGTGCTGTTTGTTCAGCGGTTGTTTCTATCACCAATTTAGCACTTGAAGGAGCCGTTTCTACTTGGATTGCCGGAGCCGGTGCAACAGATTTTGTGGAGGATACAGGAGTGTAAGGACGAATGGGGCTGATCTTAAATCCGATAGGGGACTCAGTTATTTTTTTTTTGGAAAGAGAAGACTCTCCCGCTGTAATCCGTATGGCCTGCTCCAGGTAGCAGATTTTGATGAGCATCAATTCCACATACAATCTTTTGTTGCGTGCGGCTTTATAGTTTAGTTCGGCATCAATCAAAATATTCAAGAGGCTTACTAAGGTAGCTGTTGAAATAGTTGCAGCTGTTTCCTTGTATTTGTCTTTGAAGGATGCTACTACGTCCAATAAAACAATGGCTTTGTTATCTTGACATACCAGTAGGTTTCGGGTAAATTCAGCCATGCCATTAATGAAGAGATCGCCATCAAAACCCTTTTTATTGATTTGGTCGTACAATAGAAGTGCCTGTGCCAGATCCTGTGTTTGCATGCAGTGCATGAAGCGGAAAAAATAGTCTTCATCCAAAATATTTAAGTGTTCAAGTGTTTGCGTATAGTCCACCAACCCATTGGTGAAACTGACAATCTTATCCAGCAGGCTAAGTGCATCTCGCATGCACCCCTCACTTTTTTGGGCAATGATTTGTAAGGCCGAATTTTCTGCTTTAATTTTTTCTTTTTTGCAAATACTTTCAAGGTGCGCTACGGTGTCGGCCGTAGTTATTCTTTTAAAATCAAAAATCTGACAGCGACTTAGAATGGTAGGTAGAATCTTATGTTTTTCGGTGGTAGCCAGAATGAAAATTGCATAGGGGGGTGGCTCCTCTAAGGTTTTTAAGAACGCATTAAAGGCAGCAGTGGAGAGCATATGCACCTCGTCAATAACATAAACCTTATAACGGCCTCCTTGTGGAGCAAACCGAACTTGCTCGGTGAGGGTACGTATATCTTCAACAGAATTGTTAGAGGCTGCATCTAATTCAAAATAATTGATTGAACCTCCTTCGCGAAAAGACACACAGCTGCTGCACTGTTCACAAGCTTCGCCCTCTTTTGTAGGTTTTTCGCAGTTGATGGTTTTAGCCATGATCCGGGCGCAAGTAGTCTTGCCTACTCCCCGGGGTCCACAAAATAAAAATGCATGTGCCAGCTGCTGGTTTCGAATTGCATTTTTCAGGGTGGTAGTAATATGTTCCTGCCCTACAACTGAATCAAACAATTGCGGTCTGTATTTACGAGCAGAAACTATAAAACGATCCATGGTCGCAAGATAAGAAACTCAAGAGTCAAATGACTAGCTATAAAATAGGATGTCTTTCAAAAGGTAATGAAGGGTCAAATTGATAACGCCAAGTGATCAACTGTCTGGTCAGGTAGGTGTCCCCCAGCCCTGTTGCAACATTGATCATTTTTGGATTAAAATCGCCAACCCATTGTAGTTCGTAATAATTATAGCGATGTAAGGCTTGCACAACAAACTTGGCTTCATTGATCATAAATGCATCAATCCCCTTTCCCTGAAATTCCGGGACCACGCCAAAAATGATACCGGTAAATCGTTTATTGGGCTTGGTCCATTTGATCCATAAAAATTTAAGCTTACTCAATAACCCAAATTGGCCATTGAGGTATTTGAACCACTGATTTAGGTCAGGTATATTTAAAAAAATTCCAATGGGCCGATCATGGTAGTAGGCAAACCACACAATTTTCTCATCCATCACGGGCTTCATTTTTCTAAACATGGCAATAGCAAGATCCTTGCTGATTTCTTTTAACCCACCATGCCCCGCCCACGCGCTATTGTATACCAATGAAAAATCTACTGCAAACTTGTCTAATTCTTTTTTGGTCACATGAACGGCTTTGAAACCAGGATCTTTTTTTACTTCTGCATGACGTTCAATCAGTTTTTGGCTGATTTCCCTGGTGGGGTCTAAGCCATAACAGTATTGATTAAAAAAAGGCTGAAAGCCATATCCCTCAAATAGAGTACGATAATAGGGTTTACTATAACTCATGCAATATAAAGGGGGTTGGAACCCTTCCACGATCAATCCCCACCACCGGTCTCTTTCTCCAAAATTGATGGGGCCGTCCATGGCCCCCATGCCTTTTGCAACCAGCCATTCACGTGCCGTATCAAATAAAAGGTTGGCGGCTGCTTGACTATCAATGCAATCAAAAAATCCTACCCCACCCACAGGAAACCGATCGCCTTTTGTCCTGTATTTTTTATTGACAAAGGCGGCAATTCGGCCTATTAAATTTCCATATTGATCCTCAAGGACCCAGCGTATGGCTTCTCCGAATCGAAAGGCCTTATTTCTAGCAGGGTCAAAGACCTCTTCTACATCTTTATCAAGTGGGCGAATGTAGTTGGGGTCACCCTTGAACAGGGTTACGTTCACTTTCAAAAAATTTCTCTGGTCTCTTCGATTTTTTACCTCCCGAATTCGCATGGGACAAATGTAGGAAAGTGGGTCCGGCCAAACGTGTTTTAAGGGGGTCAGTTCCTGTCAATTTTTCTTTTCATTTTTTCCCTGCGCGCCCCTACCTTTGCGGCCTGAAAACGCGGGGTTATTCGGACCTCGAAAAAAATCTTAAAAAATGGCTATAACTGGTAAAGTTAAACAGGTAATCGGAGCAGTTATCGACGTGCAATTCGATGGCAAACTTCCTGAGATCTACAACGCATTAGAGTTAAAAAGAGAGAATGGTGATACGCTGGTACTAGAGGTACAGCAACACCTGGGAGAGGACAGCGTTCGTACCATCGCAATGGATGGTACGGAAGGTTTGGTTAGAGGGATGACAGTAGTAGATACAGGAAAGGCAATTGCGATGCCTACCGGTGAAGGTATTAAAGGTCGTTTGTTTAATGTTACTGGAGATCCAATTGATGGATTGCCTGCTGTAACAAAGGAGAACGGTCGTCCTATTCACAGCCAACCTCCTTTATTTGAAAATTTAAGTACTGCCAGTGAAGTACTCTATACTGGTATCAAAGTAATTGACTTGATCGAGCCTTATGCAAAGGGTGGTAAGATTGGGTTGTTTGGTGGTGCGGGTGTAGGTAAAACGGTATTAATCCAAGAGTTAATCAACAATATTGCAAAAGCTTATTCAGGATTATCTGTATTTGCTGGTGTGGGCGAACGTACACGTGAGGGTAATGACCTCATGCGTGAGATGATTGAAGCAGGCATTATGAAATATGGAGATGCTTTCAAACATAGCATGGAAGAAGGTGGATGGGATTTGAGTAAAGTGGATATGAAAGAATTGGCTGATTCAAAAGCTACTTTCGTTTTTGGACAAATGAATGAACCTCCAGGAGCACGTGCACGTGTGGCACTTTCTGGATTGACCATTGCAGAATATTACCGGGATGGAGATGGACAAGGAAAAGGTCGTGACATCTTGTTTTTCGTAGATAATATCTTCCGTTTCACACAAGCTGGATCTGAGGTTTCTGCCTTATTAGGTCGTATGCCTTCAGCGGTGGGATACCAACCAACACTCGCTACTGAAATGGGTATCATGCAAGAGCGAATCACCTCTACTAAGAACGGATCTATTACATCAGTACAGGCTGTGTACGTACCTGCGGATGACTTAACTGACCCAGCTCCCGCAACTACTTTTGCGCACTTGGACGCTACAACGGTATTATCGCGTAAGATTGCCGACTTAGGTATTTATCCAGCGGTGGATCCACTGGATTCTACTTCTAGAATCCTTACTCCACAGGTGGTAGGTGAGGCGCACTACAATTGTGCAAACCGTGTAAAATCAATGTTACAGCGATATAAAGAATTACAAGATATCATTGCCATCTTGGGTATGGATGAATTGAGTGAGGAGGATAAGATGGTAGTATCTCGTGCTCGTAAAGTACAACGTTTCTTGTCTCAGCCTTTCCACGTGGCAGAGGCCTTTACTGGATTGAAAGGGGTATTGGTTCCCATTGAGGAAACAATACGCGGATTCAATATGATTATGGATGGAGAGGTTGATAATTATCCAGATGCTGCTTTCAACCTGGTGGGTTCTATTGACGACGCAATTGAAAAGGGCAAGAAATTATTGGCACAAGCAAACGCGTAAACTGAACGGATATGACAGTTGAGATTCTGACACCTGAAAAAAAATTATTTAGTGGCGATGCCTACGGCGTGCAAATGCCAGGTCTCACTGGATCATTTGAAGTGTTGGAAAAGCATGCTCCATTGATCAGTGCCCTCCAAGCAGGAACCATTAAAGTATTGCGTGACAAGCAAAATGACCTGGCTCGTTTTTCCATTCAGGGTGGATTTGTGGAAGTGTTGAATAATAGAGTTACCGTACTTGTTGAAGGCGGATCCGCATTATAATCAATATATTTTTTGTAGAACGAACCCTTGTTGAAAAACAAGGGTTCATTTTTTGGCGTTAAAAAAATGTGAATGCCCGGTATTATGTTCAATCACTGTTCCCAGAGGTTGTATTTTTATCCCTTGTGAAAAAGGTATTTGCCCCCATTACACTACTGATTAGCCTTTCTTTAATTGGTATCATTCTTATTCAGGTTTCTTGGATTAAGAATATGGTATTGCTAAGAGAGGAGCAGATCAAGCATCGTGTTGGAGAAGCTACTATGCAGGTGGCAGAGCAACTGGTTGATATTCCCAACGCGTATACCCCAGGTTCTACACAGAAAAAAAGGGGATTAATAGAAGGGTTTGGCTGGGATTTTTTTGTGCCTCCAACTGTGGCAAGTAGACACACTACGGCAGATATACAGAAGCGTTTTGTAAAGGCTTTTCAGCAATATGATCTAAAGGGTGTTTCTTTTGAATTTGGGATTGCCACATTGGGTCCTTTAGGAAATAATGTTTTTGAAAAAACTTCCTCTCGGTTTTTTCAGGTTTTTGAAGATACCATTCATAATTATTTTACCATAAGAGGGTTGCGCCAACCTGCTGCAACCGGTTTTATGGGAGAAGCCATTGGCGTTACGGAGTTGTTATTTGTGACCGTTCCTGGCATTGATGCTATTGTTCTTCGCTCATTACGCTGGAACATTGCCGCCTCAATCCTGTTTACACTCGCTATATTGGCTGCTTTTTATTTTACCATTCGTACTATGATCCAGCAGAAAAAAATTGGTGAAATGAAAACTGATTTTATTAATAATATGACGCATGAATTTAAAACACCATTAGCTACTATTTCATTAGCGGTGGATGCCATGCGAAATGAGAAAGTGATACAGGATCAAACTAAAATGCAATATTTCAGCGGTATCATTAAGCAAGAGAATTTGCGGATGAATAGACAAGTGGAGACTATTTTAAAAGCTTCACAATTTGATAAAGGGGAAGTACAGTTGAATCTAAAACCCATTGCTGTTCACGCTACTATCGAAAAAGTGGTAGACAACTTCAAATTACAACTTGAACATACAGGGGGGCATATCAATTTGTTTCTTAAGGCAGGCACTGATATGGTAGAAGCTGATGAAGTTCATCTTTCTAATCTGCTTACCAATTTGATTGATAATGCTATCAAATATGCTAAAGAGAAGGTGCCCGCTCAAATTCAAATTGAATCACGTTGTACAGATCGATTCATTCAACTTCGTGTGGAGGATAACGGAATAGGAATGACTCGAGATACAGTAAAGCGAATTTTTGAAAAATTTTATCGAGCGCATACGGGTAATTGCCACAATGTTAAAGGCTTTGGGTTGGGGCTTAGCTATGTGAAAAGTGTTACAGAAGCTATGGGAGGAAAGATTTATGCAGAAAGTATAGTAGGGAAGGGTAGCACCTTTATACTTGAATTGCCCTTACAAATTAGTTGAGTTATTTAAGAAGTTTTCCAGAGCAAACTACTATCTCCATAGCTCAAAAAGCGATAGTTGTTTGCTAGCGCATGGTCGTATATTTTTTTCCAATCATCGCCAACTAATGCTGCAATCAATAACAACAAAGTGGAGCGTGGCTGATGAAAATTGGTAATTAGTCCGCTGCTTGTTTTAATACTATAGCCAGGTGCAATTAATAAACCTGTTTGTGTGACAAGCCGCTCTAGCTTTCTTTTTTCCATCCACATAATGAGACTATCCAGTGCGTCTTGAACAGTAATCGACGCATTCTGTAATTGATACGGTTCCCATTGTGATAACGCAGGGACTGATGCGGGGTTCTCTTTCAATAATTTTACGCCTATCCAATAGAGCGACTCCAATGTCCGCAAGGAGGTGGTTCCCACTGCCAATAGTGGTTGATCAATTCGTGTGCGCCAGTTCTTTAAAAAATCTAATGAGGCTTCTATCCATTCCTGATGCATTTCATGTTCAGCCAGTGTCAATGCTTTTACTGGCTTAAAAGTTCCAGCTCCCACATGTAAAATCGCTTGCGCGCTTGCGATTGAGCGTTTAGCTAACTCATGCAGTATTGATGGAGTGAAATGCAAACCTGCCGTGGGTGCGGCTACGGATCCTTCTTTGCTTGCATATACCGTTTGGTAGCGGCCTGCATCACTTGCAACAACCTTTCTTTTCAAGTAGGGCGGTAATGGCGTTTGTCCAAACACCGCTAGTATTTTAGCAAACTTATGCGTTGCAGGCAGCCAAGAAAATGCGAGTATAAAAGAATCCTTCTCCTTTGTTATTAAGGATACTTCTAATTGAATATCCTCTTTTACCTGTGTAAGGAGGGTTCCTTTTTTCCATTTGGAGGCACCTCCAACCAAGCAGTGCATCATCACAGCCTGTGTGCAAGAGAGTGCTTGGTGCATATCTCCCAATGCCGCTATGGGTTCTAAACAAAAAACTTCTATCTGGCCTCCTGTAGATTTTTCAAAAACCAATCTTGCTGGAACTACTTTGGTTTCATTGAAAACCAGCCAAGCATTGGATGGAATTTCATTGGGTAATTCATGAAAATGATGATCTGAAATTTGTTTGTTTTTGAATTGTAACAAACGAGCCTGTTCCCTTTTCTCCAATGGAAAGGCTGCAATTTTTTCCGCGGGAAGCGGATAATCAAATGCTGCAATTTGCAGATTGCCGGGATCAGGGCTCATACAACTAACTGTTGTGGGCTGCAAATGTCGTAAAAATCGTCCTTTTCTGGGCTATACACTGCTTATCCACAGCTATTCACAGGTAATTAACATCTAAAATTGGGAATATATATTCCCACCTAATGAAACCCTTTGTGGTAAAGAGTTTCAGCCAATATGATATTGGGGATAAATATAGAATGGCAAAATTTAAATTTAAGGTGGGAAAAAGTGTTATTTTGTGTCAATAAGAGGAAAAAACTCTTCAAATCACTGATAATGATAGGTTTTCTTGGAGAATTTGAGGCTACACTGGACGCAAAGGGGCGTTTTCTACTTCCTGCCGGTTTTAAGAGGCAGGTAGGGGAAGAGGAATTGAACCGTTTTGTTATCAATCGCGGGTTTGAACAGTGTTTGGCTCTTTACACGCTAAAAGAGTGGGAGCCCCTTTTTGAAAAGATAAAGGGTTTGAACGAGTTCGATCCAAAGCAGCGTGAATTCAGGAGAGCTTTTTTAAATGGTGCCACGTTTGTGGAGCCTGACACAGCCGGAAGAATTCTGCTTCCGCCAAACTTAAAGGCATATGCGGGTCTTGAAAAAGACATTGTTATTGCAGCTGCCGGCAACAAAATGGAAATCTGGGATAGTAATAAGTACAAAAAGTTCTTTGACTCCTTTTCTTCTGATGCTTTCAGTGATTTGGGAAGGGATGTGATGGGAGGTGGAAACTTGAATTAAGGGGAAGCGGTGCAGTCAGCGTATCATATACCCGTTCTGCTCCGCGAAGTGATTGAAGCACTTAACATCCAACCTGATGGTGTGTATGTGGATTGCACATTTGGCGGAGGTGGACACGCAAAAGCCATTCTTGAAAAGCTAGGACCCACTGGTAAATTAGTTGCCTTTGATCAGGATGAAGATGCCCGTAAAAATCTGCCAACAGATAAGCGGTTATTATTTGTACCTGAAAACTTCCGTCACGTACAACGGTTTCTTCGCTTACACAAAATCGAAGAGGTAGATGGATTGTTAGCGGATTTGGGTGTTAGCAGTCACCAGCTTGATGCAGGCGAACGCGGGTTTTCAACACGGTATGATGCAAACCTAGACATGCGAATGGATCGTAGGTTGTCCCTAACTGCCTATGAAATAGTAACAACCTACAGTGAGCAAGCATTGCATAAACTCTTTGAGCAATTTGGCGAGGTGACTAATGCAAAAACACTAGCACGATCCATTGTCCAAGTAAGACAAACGCAATCGCTACGAACTATTGAAGGATTTAAACAAGCCCTACACGAAGCAGTAAAAGGAAATCCAAACAAATACTTTGCCCAGGTATTTCAGGCTTTACGTATGGTAGTCAATGATGAGATTGGAGCGCTGCAGGAGTTATTGACGCAATTACCCACCCTCATCAAGACCGGTGGCCGTGCTGTGATTATCACTTTTCATTCAGGAGAAGATCGAGTTGTTAAACAATTTTTTAAGCGTGGTTCATTGGAAGAGCTACCTGACAATCCATTTATCTCGGTTCCAGTACAACAACAATGGAAGTGGGTGTATAAAAAGCCGTTGGTAGCCAGTGAAGAAGAGCAGCAGCAGAATCCTCGCTCTCGTAGTGCAAAACTGCGGGTAGCAGAAAAATGTTGAGTATCGACAAAAAGTAACATGTCAACAGAAAAAAAAATAGAAACCAATAAACAAGACTGGAAACGCTGGCTGAATTACCATTCCCTTGTACAGCAAATTCCTTTCCTGTTATTTCTGGCCTTTTTAGCTGTATGCTATATCTATAATGGACATCATGCTAACAAAACAATCAGGGATATTAACCGAACAGAGAGAGCCGTGAAGGAGTTGAGTTATGAATATAAAACGGTGAAAGGCGAACTCATTGCGAGTAGTAAACAAAGTGAGTTAATGAAGGCTGTTGAACCATTGGGATTGAAAGAGTTGGTCGTATCTCCCATTGTATTAGTTGATAGTAGTCAATCAAAAGCTGAATAAAGAAGTGGAAGTAAAACGGGACATATTGTGGCGGGTGTATTTATCATTCATTGGACTAGCCCTATTAGGGGTGCTGGTAATGGGTAGGGCTTTTTATATTCAGCGGGTTGAGGGTAGTTATTGGCGTAATATGAGTGACAGTCTTCACCAACGCTTTGTTACGCTCGATGCACAGCGGGGAACTATCTATAGTGAGGATGGACAATTTCTCAGCACTTCTATTCCCACTTTTGATATCTATTTAGATCTCTGTGCTGATGGTTTACGGGAGAAAAAGGGAAAACGATTCAAGGAAAATATAGATTCTTTTTCAATTGCATTGGCAAGGCTGTTTCAAGATAAAACAGCAGCTATTTATAAAGAAGATATAGTAAAAGCCTGGGAGAAAAAATCCAGATACTATCCACTCAAGAAGAAACTGAGTTTTGCTCAGTATAAGTTGTTTCGAGAGTTACCATTGGTGCGTTTAGGTCCCAACCGGAGTGGTGTGATAGTAGAGACTAATAGCAAGCGCTTGGTTCCTTTTGGACTTTTAGCAGGACGCACCATTGGTCTTTCCAGAGAGCACCTTGCGAGCGATGGAAAAGTAAAAAAGCAAAATGTAGGTATTGAAAAAAGTTTTGACACCATTCTCAGTGGACGAGAGGGACAGAAATTAGTGCGATTTGTGGCTGGAGGGGCGGCTATTCCTATTGCTGGTTATGAAACGGAACCCGAGCATGGCAAAGATGTGTATACCACACTCGATTTGCGCTTACAGGATATTACTGAAACAGCTTTGATGCGGATGATGCTGCAAAGCGAGGCCTTATACGGAACGGCCATCGTTATGGAAACAGCAACTGGGAAAATAAAAGCAATTGCCAACTTGGGTCGTCGTCCGGACGGTAGTTATTGGGAGGATGATAATTATGCTTTACGCACTACAGAGCCAGGTTCTACTATTAAGCTGGCCACCTTGTTAGCTGTATTAGAAAAGGGTACAAGTAAAATTTCAGATCAAATAGAAATAGGAAGTGCCGGTAAGGCAATGGTAGGTCCTAAACTTGTCTATGACGCAGAACGTTCTCCCAAACCATTTTTAAGTGTTCAAGAATGTTTTTCGCACAGCTCCAATATTGGTATGAGCAAGTTGGCCTTGAAAGCATTTGGGAAAAAGCCAACTGAGTTGAAAGATTATTTGCATCGCTATCAAATGGATACTCGTTCTCCAATTGATCTGAATGATGTGCCTCGTCCACGAATGGCGCCGCTTAATGAGAAAGGAAGTTCATTGGGTAATATGTTATGGATGAGTTTTGGTTATGCCCTTCAGGTAAGTCCCTTGCATACGCTTACCTTATATAATGCTGTGGCCAACGAAGGAAAAATGATGAAACCTTATTTGGTAAGTCGCATTCAACAGGGAGGAATCATTTTCAAAGAGTTTACCCCAACAATTTTAGAAAGTCAACTCTGCAGACCTGATGTCATTACTGCTGCGCGTGCTTCGATGGAGTCTGTGGTCACGGAAGGAACTGCACGACGTGCATTTGAAGGGATGCCTTTTGCCGTTGCTGGTAAAACCGGCACCGCATTGGTGGCGGATGGCCCAATAAAGTATAGTGCCCGCGTTTATCAAGCCTCTTTTGTAGGTTATTTTCCTGCAGAACGGCCTCAGTACTCATGTATTGTAGTAGTGCGTACTAAACCATTTGCTGCTTCTCACTATGGCGGGACTGTTGCAGCACCTGTTTTCAGAGAAATCGCATTGAAGTCGTATGCACTTTATGTAGAAAGAAAAGATGCTTCACAATTTGCAGCAAAAAGAGATAGCGCCCTCTACTATTACGCTGGGTACGCTCCTGATATTCAAAAAGTCTATCATACGCTCTCTATCGGATATACTGACTCCATACAACAACAGGATTGGGGAAGGGCTTATGCAGAAAATGGTAAATCCATTTTAAAAGCACAGCCTATCCGGAACAAGGTGATGCCTAATGTAAAGGGAATGGCGCTCCGGGATGCTTTGTTTTTATTGGAGAATATGGGTGTACGTGTATCGGTGATAGGTAAAGGAAGAATCATAACACAGTCTATTCCGCCAGGAACTGCCGTAGACAGACCCTTGCAAATAGTACTGGAGTTAAGTTGAAAGTAGAATTGACATGAAGCTGAACGAATTGTTGCAAGGAATCAGCACTATAGTAGTGCGAGGATCGATGGATACTAGTATCCGTTCGATTACTACTGATTCGCGACAGGTGAAAGCAGGGACTTTGTTCATAGCCATTCGAGGAACTAGGCAAGATGGACATACGTTCATTGAAAAGGCAATTGAGGCGGGTGCTATTGCGGTATTGTGCGAAGAAAAACCCCACCCTACAACAACAGTAGCTTGGGTGCAGGTTCATACCACTACAGTAATAGCAGGAAAATTGGCCGCCCGTTTTTTTGGAGAACCCAGCGCGTTTATGAAAGTGATTGGCGTAACGGGTACCAATGGAAAAACAACGATAGCAACCTTGCTATACAAGCTCTTTACAAGACGGGGATATACCTGTGGATTGATTAGCACAGTGGAGAACAGAATTGGAACAACCAGTATGGCTGCAACGCATACAACGCCAGATCCAATAGCACTGCAATCATTACTCAGTGAAATGAAGCAAGCGGGATGTACACATGTGTTTATGGAGGTTAGCTCTCACGCCATACATCAGCATCGAATTGCTGGTTTAGACTTTGCGGGTGGAGTATTTAGTAATATAACCCATGATCACTTGGATTATCATCAAACCTTCGAAGCTTATGTAGCTGTCAAGAAGTCATTTTTTGATCACTTGAATGCGCAAGCTTTTGCAGTAAGTAACGCAGATGATAAGCGTGGAAAGGAGATGCTTCAACACACACCGGCTAAGAAAATTTACTACGCATTGAAAACAATGGCTGACCACAAAGGCAAGATTTTAGAGAATAGCCTGGCTGGTTTACAATTGGATATTGACGATGTGGAAGTTCATTTTCGATTAATAGGAAGTTTCAATGCTTATAATCTCTTAGCCGTTTATGCAACTGCTCGTGCGCTTTGTTTGGAAAAAACAGCGGTACTAACCACCTTAAGCGAGTTGACTGGTGCACCGGGACGGTTTGAATGTATTGTTTCTCCTAGTGAAAAGGTAATGGTCATTGTTGATTACGCACATACTCCAGACGCATTACTGAATGTATTGAGCACCATCAAGCAATTCAGAAATCCGGCTCAACGCATTACTAGCGTTACAGGTTGTGGAGGAGATCGCGATAAAACAAAACGACCCTTAATGGCTGCCGTGGTTTGTGCGCACAGTGACAGAGTGATTTTTACAAGCGATAATCCGCGGAGTGAAGATCCAGCTGCTATTTTACTGGACATGGAACAAGGCATTCCAGCGGCAGATCGAAAAAAGTATATCCCTATTTTAAATAGAGAAGAAGCTATTAAAACCGCTTTGGTCTTATCCCAGCCACAGGATATTGTGTTGGTTGCTGGTAAAGGGCATGAGACCTATCAGGAAGTGAAGGGAGTGAGAGAATATTTTGATGATCGGGAAATGGTTCGAAACTGGATTAATAAACTGAGTAAGTAAAAGAAGCAATATGCTCTATCATCTGTTTGATTGGCTAAATGAAGAAGGAATTCGCTTCCCAGGTAGTCGGGTATTTGATTTTATCACCTTTCGTACCGCGCTGGCTATTTTACTTTCTCTTTTTATAACACTTGTATATGGCAAAAAACTGATTCTCTTTTTACAACGTCATCAAATTGGGGAGAGTATTCGAGAGGAGGGGTTAACAGGTCAGGCTAGTAAAAAGGGGACACCCACTATGGGGGGAATCATAATCATCTTGGCAATTTTAATTCCCACTTTATTATTAGCTGATTTGACTAAAGTATATGTGCAGTTAATGATTGTTAGTACCCTTTGGATGGGTGTTATTGGATTTATTGATGATTACTTGAAGTTGCGAAGTAAGCGGTTAGCGCAAGAAAAGGGGGAAGATTATAAAAAGTCAAATGCAGATGGGTTAGCCGGTTGGTTTAAAATTCTTGGTCAGGTTGGTTTAGGATTAACGGTTGGAGCTACACTTTACTTTAATGCAGAGACGGTGATCTGGAGAGAGTATCGTGGTAAAAATCCAGCTGCTGATCCTACCGTATTTGCAAAAACCTTTAATGGGAAAATCCATTATTATGTAGAAACAAAAACTCCCATTACCACCATCCCCTTTGTAAAGAATCACGAATTCAATTATGCAAAGCTTTTGCCCGCTTCCTGGAGAGAATATACTTGGTTGCTTTATTTATTGATAGTGATATTTATCATTACGGCTGTTTCTAATGGGGCTAACCTCACAGATGGCTTGGATGGACTTGCAACGGGTACTGCTGCACTCATTGGTGTTTTGTTGGGAATCTTTGCTTACGCTAGCGGAAATCTGGTTTTTGCTGATTACCTGAATATCATGTATATCCCCAATCTGGGTGAACTCTCTGTGTACATAGCAGCCATGATAGGAGCTTGTATTGGATTTCTTTGGTACAATTCTTTCCCTGCACAATTATTTATGGGTGATACGGGAAGTTTGATGCTGGGTGGTATCATCGCTTCCCTTTCTATTATTGTACACAAAGAGTTATTGATTCCAATTTTTTGTGGCGTATTTCTGGTTGAATCGCTGAGTGTCATTTTGCAAGTAAGTTATTTCAAGTATACTAAACGTAAATACGGAGAAGGGAAACGCATTTTCCTCAAAGCACCGCTGCATCATCATTATCAAGTGCAAGGTTTTCATGAAGTGAAAATTGTGACGCGTTTTTGGATTGTCACCGTATTACTGGTGGTATTGAGTATTGTAACATTAAAGTTGCGATGAAGCTGGTCATTGTCGGAGGAGGAGAAAGTGGCGTAGGCGCTGCGCTATTGGCAAAGCAGAGAGGCTATGAAGTGTTTTTGTCAGACGCAAGTTCTTTGAAGGAAAACTATCGTAAGGAGCTTAGGGATGCGGCTATTCCTTTTGAGGAAGGGGGGCACAGCCTGGATAAAATTTTAACAGCTGATGAAGTAGTTAAAAGTCCAGGTATACCCGAGCATACTGCTATCATGGAAGCCATCCGCGCAAAGGGAATACCGGTAATCAGTGAAGTGGAGCTTGCTTTTCGCTACAAGGGTGATAGTAAAATTGTTGCTATCACCGGTAGTAATGGCAAAACTACTACTACCTCATTGGTTTATCAGTTATGTAAGCGAGGAGGACTCGATGTGGCATTGGTAGGCAATATAGGGTATTCATTTGCCAGACAGGTAGCACTCGATCCGCGCCCGCTCTATGTGTTAGAGGTAAGTAGCTTTCAGTTGGATGATATTCAATCTTTCAGACCCAACATTGCCATTCTTACCAACATCACCGAAGATCACCTGGATCGTTACGAATATGTTTTTCTGAACTATATAAAAAGCAAGTTTCGGATAACAAGCAATCAAAAGCCTGAGGATTACTTTATCTATTGTGCTGATGATGCGGTTACTGAAACCTATAGAAATAATTTTTTTATTCAATCAACACAACTGCCCATTAGCATGAAAAGAGAAGTACCAAACGGAGGGTTTATTAAAGATGGTGATATGTACGTGCGGACAGGTAATGAAGTGATGTCTATGAGCGTTTTTGATTTTGCGCTCAAGGGGAAACATAATCAATACAATACGATGGCTGCTTGTGTGGCTGCTGCTACCCTAACCATCCGAAAAGATAAGATCCGGGATGCCGTTCAGAATTTTCAACAGTTAGAGCATCGTATGGAGTATGTAGCTACTGTGCGGGGCGTATCGTTTATCAATGATAGTAAAGCCACTAATATTAATTCAACCTGGTATGCATTGGAGAGTATGACGCATCCCACGGTGTTGATTTTAGGTGGTGTGGACAAAGGGAATGATTATTCGTTATTGGTTGAGGGTGTAAAGGAAAAAGTAAAAGCAATTATTTGTTTAGGGGTCGATACTAAAAAAATTCATGAGGCATTTGAGGGAGTGGTGCCCGTTTTAATGGATTCCCAGGATGCGGCTGAGGCCGTTCAGTTAGCCTTTCGGTCAGCCACAAAGGGGGATACCGTTTTGTTAAGTCCCGCTTGTGCCAGTTTTGATCTTTTCAAAAATTATGAAGACAGGGGGCAACAATTTAAAAACGCAGTTCGCGATTTATAAAAATGGAAGTAACAAAGGACATACGATTTGGTGAATTAAGAAACAGTTTTACCACTGACCGCTTATTACAAAAAACGAGGGGTGATAAAGTAATATGGGCCTTAGTAGTGGTATTGACATTAGTTTCTTTATTAGCTGTATACAGTGCAACAGGATCCTTAGCGTATAAGTTCTATAAAGGAAATACCGAAGTTTATCTTTTTAAGCAAGTAGCATTTATACTAGGCGGATTATTGGTTATTTATTTTGCGCATTTAGTCAATTACACATTTTACTCTAAAGCAGCCCGCATTGTATTTCTTCTTTCAATACCCTTATTGATTTACACCTTATTTTTTGGCGTCAAAATGAATGAGGGAAGTCGATGGATACGATTGCCATTGATCAATATGACTGTTCAAACATCTGATTTAGCAAAGTTGGCTCTTTTTATGTATTTAGCTCGTTTATTAAGTAAGCGGCAGGAACTGATTAAAGATTTTCGCCAAGGGTATCTTATGGTTATTTGGCCTGTAGCAGTCACTTGTTTATTAATAGCCCCTGCAAATCTATCTACAGCGCTGTTATTAGGTGCTAGTTGTTTATTGCTTTTATTTATTGGACGAGCTAATACAAAACATCTTTTATTAACCATTGGCCTGGCTATGATTCCAATCATGCTATTGATTGGTGCTGCTGTATATCAACATCAGCAGGATGAACCTGAGGATATCGTTACTCCGGTTAAAAAAGAAGATGGTGCATTGACCCGAAGAGTGGATACATGGATAAATCGGGTAGAGAGTTTTATTTACGGCAGTGACGATATTAATACAGATGCTTATCAAGTCAATCAAGCCAAAATTGCTGTTTCCAAGGGTGGATTATTAGGGGTTGGTCCTGGGAACAGTACCACTAGGGATTTTCTGCCTCAAGCATATAATGATTTCATCTATGCTATCATTATTGAAGAATATGGTTTAGTGGGAGGAGCCTTTATGGTATTTATTTACCTGGTTTTTTTATATCGCTGTATTCGGATATTCAAGCGATGTCCCTTTGCATTTGGTGCTTTTCTGGCACTTGGATTAAGTTTTACGTTGGTGATACAGGCACTGGCTAATATGGCGGTTACCGTCAATTTATTTCCTGTAACAGGTGTGACACTTCCCCTTGTCAGTATGGGAGGAAGTAGTTTCATTTTTACTTGTTTAGCCATTGGAATCATATTAAGTGTGGCACGAAATGTTGAGCAATTAGAAGGAAAAAATAAAGAAGAACAAGCCAATACAGCTGTTGCATGAGTAGACGTATGATTATAGCAGGAGGAGGAACCGGAGGACATATTTTCCCGGCATTAGCTGTGGCTGCTGCTTTGCAAAAAATGGACACTACGTTGGAGTTACTTTTTGTTGGAGCTAAAGGAAGAATGGAGATGGAAAAAATACCACAAGCTGGATATACTATAGTGGGATTAGATATCGCTGGGTTTAACAGAAGTTCTTTGATTAAAAATATGGGATTGCCATGGAAGCTGTTGAAGAGTTTTTGGCAGGTTCGACAGGTGTTTAAGCAATTTCGTCCGCATGCTGTATTGGGCGTAGGTGGGTATGCTAGTTTTCCTGTTTTACGTTATGCACAAGTAATAGGCGTTCCAACTTTTTTGCATGAGGCTAATTCTTTTGCCGGACGATCTAATCAACTCTTGGCAAAAAAAGCTACACAGGTTTTTGCAGGAGTAAAAGGATTAGAAAAGTTCTTTCCCTCTGCTAAAGTTTGTTACACCGGAAATCCAGTTCGTACTTCTATTGTACAATCTACGGTTACTACGGAAATGGGTCGTTTGCATTTTGGCTTAGACCCTGCTACTAAAACTTTATTAGTGGTGGGTGGGAGTTTAGGTGCCCATTCAATCAACCATGCAATTGAGGCAGGAATGAATCAATTGGTTGAAGCAGGAATTCAAGTGATATGGCAAACCGGAAAAAATGAAGCGCTACGTTTGACGCAATTGACGCAACGTCATAAAGGTGTTTGGGTTGGCGCTTTTATAAAAGAAATGGAATATGCGTATGCTGCTGCGGATTTGGTTGTTGCACGGGCAGGAGCTTTAACCGTAGCTGAATTAGCTGTAGCAGCAAAGCCTGCAGTATTTGTGCCCTATCCCTTAGCAGCGGAGGATCACCAGACTGCAAACGCTAAACAGTTGGTGGAGCAACAGGCTGCTTTGTTAGTTGCAGACAATGATGCGCAGGAAAAGCTAGTAGCGGTAGTACTTGATTTAATTATGAACAAAACCAAATTACTACAGCTACAGGCGCAAATAAAATTAACGGGAATAAAGGATGCGGATCAACGTGTTGCCGCTGAAATTATGAAATGGATATGAGTAAATTATTACTTGATACTAGTTTGTTGACTGTTCCTTTTGCGGGTGCAGCCGGTATCAAGGAGGTGTGCTTTATTGGTATTGGTGGAATAGGGATGAGTGCCTTAGCTCGTTTCTTCTTGGAACAGGGAGTGACAGTGACCGGGTATGATAAAACACGCACAGCACTCACCATACAGTTAGAAGACGCGGGAATACAAATACACTATGAAGACGGTTTGGATCAGGTTTCGCGCAGTGCAGCTATAGTAGTGTATACGCCTGCTATACCAGCTGATCACAAAGAATTGAATTGGTATCGAGAAAATGGCTACACCCTTTACAAGCGTAGTGATCTGTTACAGCGAATTACCGCTAGTTCTTTGAATATCTGTATTGCTGGAACACATGGTAAAACTACCACCAGCACATTGGTAGCACATATTCTCAGACATAGTAAAATGGGGTGTAATGCGTTTTTGGGTGGTATTGCTAGTAATTATGAAACAAACTACTGGAGTAGTACTACTAACTGTTGTGTAGTGGAGGCGGATGAATATGATAGGAGTTTTTTAAAGTTGCAACCACACATCGCGTTGATTACATCCATGGATCCTGACCATCTTGATATTTATGGAACACCCGAAGCCATGGAGGAGGCCTTTATCGCTTTTAGTAAATTAATATCACCAGCGGGAGTATTATTATACAAAAAAGGACTGCATCGAGCAACTTCTTTAGAAGCCACGCATAAATTAAGCTATCACTTGCAAGATATTACGGCAGATTGTAGATCAGTTGAATTGCACGTAGAAGATGGAACGTATCGGTTTGATGTGGTTGTAGCGGGAGACTTATTGAAGGGCTTTCAATTACACATGGGAGGGCTGCATAATGTTGAAAATGCGGTAGCAGCCATTTCAATTGCCTGGTTAATGGGAATAGAAGAAGAAAAAATCAAGGAGGCTATTGCCAATTTTAAAGGTGTACAAAGACGTTTTGAGTTGATCTGGCAAAGTAAACAAGTGGTGCTGATCGATGATTATGCACATCATCCTGCGGAGTTAACAGCGTTAGTAGCGGGTGTTCGTTCGTTACATGGAGATACGTCTTGTACGATAATTTTTCAGCCTCACCTGTATTCTCGCACTCGGGATTTAGCTGCAGCATTTGGTGCTGCATTGGATGCGGCTGATCAAGTTATTTTATTACCTATCTATCCAGCAAGGGAAATGCCACTAGAAGGTGTTAGTAGTGAGTTGATAGCTTCTCACATTAAAAACGCAAGAGTATCAATGCTGCCTAAAGAACAGGTTACAACTTGGGTGGCAAATGATTTGAAAAGAAATGAAAATCAAAAAAGAATTTATTTAACGGCCGGTGCGGGGGATATTGATCAATTGTTGCCCTCGCTTCGTCAACTATTAAGTATATCGTGCAACTAAAGAAAACCATACAACGTATTTTATTTATTCTGTTTTGGACAGGAATCGGAACTGGCATGATTTTACTGTTAGGTGCTGCAATAGGGAGAAGAAATCAAGAACGATTCCGAGATTACACCATTGAAATAAAAGGTCAGTATGGCGGTAGCTTCCTGAATGAAGATTCTATTGAACGATTATTGAGACAACACACTGCAGGCGTTAAGGGTGAGTTATTATCAGTACTGCAATTAAGAAAAGTAGAGCAAGGATTGAAGCAACATCCATGGATTAGAGGGGCTCAGCTTTATTTTGATAACAAGGATATTCTGCATGTAGGTATTACAGAAAAGACACCCGTTGCCAGATTGTTTATGTTGGATGGCCAATCGATGTACTTAGATGAAATAGGGCAGCTTATGCCATTAGCCCAGCATCGTGCAGTGAAAGTACCCGTATTTACGGGGATTTCCGGTGGTACAGGTAAAGGCAGTAAGGATAGTTTATTCTATCTGCGGATCGGCGAGATGGCAAAGAAAATTGTTGCAGATAGTTTCTGGTCAGCACAAGCAGCACAATTTGATTATTTGCCGGACAGTAGTTGGGAAATGATTCCTGTAATTGGTAATCATATTATTCGCTTGAAGGATGGCAGAGACTTTCAGGTGCAATTAAATAAGCTAATGCTTTTTTATAAACAGGTATTGGTCAAAACGGGATTTGATCGGTATCGCGTAATCGATTTACGTTTTAATAATCAAATTGTAGCTTCTTATACCGCTTCAACCCGTATCGATTCTATTCGATTACGCCGCAGTGTAGAGCAATTGTTAGCACAATCACGTGCAGCGGAATTGGATACTGCTATTCGATATTTACCTAAACCATTACAACCCTTATTGACGGATGATACAATAGCGGTGACTGCTGAAATGAAAAATAGTTTACCAATCGATTCTATAGTAACTCCACAAAAATCTATTAAAAAATAAACAACTAAAAACAACATCCCTATGAACAACGAAAACCCTATCATTGTCGGTCTGGACATCGGTACCACCAAGATCGCTGTGATTGCCGGTCGTAAAAACGAGTATGGCAAACTCGAAATTTTAGGATTTGGTAAGTCAAATTCCAATGGTGTGAAACATGGACAGGTACTCAACATTGATGAGACTATCAAAGCCATTCGTACTGCCTTGGACAACTGTTTTGCCTCTAATCCAAATCTTGAAATTGGTGAAGTGTATGTTGGTATTGCCGGTCACCACATTAAAAGTCTACAAACGCGTGGTGATATGGTTCGCCATCGTACTGATGAGGAAGTCAGCCAGCATGAAATTGATAAATTGATTGATGACCAGTATAAAACATATATTCCGGCTGGCGATCAGATCATCGATGTCATTCCGCAGGAATTCACCGTGGATAATATTCCAAACATCGCCAACCCCATTGGATATGGCGGTGTCAAAATTGGAGCTAATTTCCATATCATCACCGGCGATAAAAATGCCATTAGGAATATAAACAGAAGTGTTGAAAAAGCTGGATTGCACACTAAAGATTTAGTATTACAGCCTTTGGCATCTTCTGCCGCAGTAATGGCGCAGGAAGATTTAGAGGCGGGAGTGGCAATCGTGGATATCGGAGGTGGTACTACCGATTTAGCTGTATTTAATGAAGGAATTTTAAAACACACGGCCGTTATTCCTTTTGCGGGAGAGAATATCACCAATGATATCAAATCTGGATTAGGCGTATTACGCACGCAGGCTGAACAAATGAAGGTACAGTTTGGTTCTGCCTTAGCCAATGAAGCAAAGTCTAATGCTTATATCACTATTCCTGGATTGAGAGGTATGCCTGCCAAAGAAATCAGTGTAAAAAATCTGGCCAATATTATCCAGGCAAGAATGAGTGAGATCATGGATTTTGTCACGTACCATTTAAAGCAGGTAGGATTAGATAATAAAGCATTGAATGGTGGAATTGTTTTAACAGGTGGAGGATCGCAGCTCAAGCACTTGATACAATTGACAGAGTATGTTACTGGACTTAATGCGCGTATTGGTTTCCCTAATGAACATCTAGCCGCTGGTCATATTGAAGAGCTGTCTAAGCCAACCTATTCAACTTGTATTGGTTTGATCTTGAAAGGGTATGACGATTTTGAACATAACCGTAAAGAGTTTGATAAGGGATATCGTAAAGTAGATGTTCCCACTACGCTACGCAAAACAGCTGCGGGTGAAGTAGTAGAGGCTACGGAGCCTACTACTGTGAGTGAAGAGCAAATGCGGAAACGTAGAAACTTGACTGGATTTTGGAGCAAGTTTAAAGATCGGATCATTGACCTCTTTAAGGAGGAAGAAGATCGTCATCTCTAAATGTATGAACTTAACTAACCCATTAATAATTCGAAAAATAACTTCCAATGATTCAATTTGATCTTCCTACTGACAAGTCGTCTATTATCAAAGTGATTGGAGTAGGCGGTGGTGGAAGCAACGCCGTCAACTACATGTTTAATCAACACATCGAGGGTGTCAATTTTGTGATTTGTAATACAGATGCACAAGCCTTGGCTATTAGTGGCGTACCTAACCGTATTCAGTTGGGCCCGCTATTGACACAGGGACTTGGTGCGGGTGCTAATCCTGAAATTGGTAGACAAGCCACAGAGGAATCACTTGAAGAGGTGAGACGTATCCTTGAAGTGAATACTAAAATGGTATTTGTTACTGCAGGTATGGGTGGTGGAACGGGTACTGGTGGGGCGCCTATCATTGCAAAAATTTGTAAAGAGATGGGTATTCTCACTGTAGGGATTGTTACCACACCTTTTGCTTATGAGGGTAAGAAACGTTTGCAACAGGCCGAGGAAGGAATTCGACAATTACGTTCTCAGGTTGATACGTTACTGATCATCAGTAATGATAAGCTGAGACATCAGTTTGGAAATCTTAAAATGCGAGAGGCATTTGAGAAAGCTGATAATGTATTAGCAACGGCTGCTCGTTGTATTACAGATGTTATCAATAGCACAGGTCAAATCAATGTTGACTTTGCTGATGTTTGTACTGTCATGCGTAATGGAGGAAGAGCTATCCTTGGTCATGCACTAGTAGCCGGACAAAACCGTGCTCAACTTGCCTTAGAGGAAGCCTTAAGTTCTCCTTTATTAAGTGATAATAATATTTTAGGAGCCAAATGGATTTTGATTAATATCAATTCTTCCCGAGGAGAACATGAATACACGATGGACGAGGTTGAAATTATTCAACAATTATTATTGACCAGAGCAGGGGAGAATACCGATGTTATTTTAGGAATGGGCTATGATGATAATCTTGGTGATAAGTTAGCCATAACCTTGATTGCAACTGGATTTGAACATAAGGATTTAGTTACGCCTTCTTCACCCATACGGGCAAAAGTTCAGGAGGAAGAAAAAATTGTAATGGTATTGGGACAACCTGAAGTAGCGCAAGCACCTGTTTCACCAGTAGCCCCAACTGAGTTGCCTACGGAGACACCCGTAGCCCCTGCTCCAACTGTTGCCTCTGTTGAGCCAATTGCAGTTGTCGAAGAAACATTGGTATCTGCCCTCACTCCTACATTAATAGAAGAGGAGGTTGTAAAGCCAGTAGTGGAAACGGAGGCAAGTTTTTTGGCTGCAGCAGTGATAATGCCTGAGCCTGCTACAGTTACTCCTGTTATCTCAGGAGGGTATTTGGCCAGACCTGTAAATATTTATGCATCAACACCAACCCAAGATCAAGCAACTGCAATTAATGAAGTAACTACACCCCTTTCAGTTGCACAACCAGTGCAAATACAATTTGTAGAAGAGGAAGTTGCACCAGTTAGTCAACCCATCGCTGTTGCTCCTCCTGTTGAGGAAGTTGCAGAGATGTTAGAAATGAAACTGGTAGAAAAAGAAGAAGACGCTGCACCTGCAACGCCCCTATTGTTTGAGCTGCACCGTACCACACCATCACCTACCATTGAGCCTGCGGAAGAGGACGAAACAATTGCTCAACAACGTCGTGCTGCGGAGCGATTACAAAAGTTGCGTAACCTGTCATTTAATGTCAATGCAGCTGATCCAAATAATGAGTTTGAAACAATTCCAGCCTATATTCGTCAGAATATGGAAATGTACAACTCCAAAACTCAAATAGAGAACTTTTACAGTAACTATGAGGTAAAGGAGAATCCTTCTAAGCAAGGACCCATCAGTACGTTGAATAGTTTTTTGAATGGTAAGAAACCTGATTAAAGAGGCTCACTTCAACTAAGCTATTGAAGTGACATAAGTTGGTCTGTTTTTAGTTGTTCCTCCCGGTTTTATCCGGGAGGTTTTTTTATAAAGGATCATTTACGATTGTAACTTTGCGTATTACTATGGAAAGGGTTCTAATTGCAGGGGGAACAGGATTAGTGGGTAAGGCGTTAACCAGCTATTTATTGGAGCGCGGATATCATGTGATTATATTAACTAGAAATATATTTACCGCGCAGTCTTCTTTCCCTCCACATTCCCAGTTAACCTACTCTCTTTGGAATCCTACAACATCTTTTATCGATCCTGCAATTTTAAAAATATCGGATCATATAATTAATCTGGCTGGCGCAGGAGTGGCCGATAAGCGTTGGAGTAGTAGGCGAAAAAAAGAAATTTTCGATAGTCGGGTAATTGCAGGTGCTTGTATTGTTAGGGCACTTGAAGAACATCCGCATCATGTTAAAACAGTAGTAAATGCCTCTGCTATTGGTTGGTATGGTCCGGATACAGCCACAGTAACTGATGGATTTTCAGAAGAGGCGCCTTCCAATGCTGATTTCTTAGGTGCTACCTGCAAAGAGTGGGAGCGCAGTGCAGCTGCAATTGATAAATTAGGTATACGAGTTGTAACGCTTCGTATTGGTATTGTTTTAACACCTGCAGGGGGAGCTTTATTAGAATTCATTAAACCATTGCGTTGGGGTATTGCTACTATGCTGGGAAATGGGAAACAAATAATCAGTTGGATCCATATTCATGATCTGGTTTCACTTTTTGAATACGCAATTATAAAAAATGATTTACAAGGAGTTTATAATGCAGTGGCACCAAAACCAGTGACCAATCAGGAATTAGTTCAGACGTTAGCAGTCAGTAAAAAATCTTTTTTTATTTCTATTCCTATTCCAGCTTTTCTATTAAAGCTTATTATGGGTGAGATGAGTATCGAAGTATTAAAAAGTACAACCGTCAGCTCAAAAAAAATTATGAACGCTGGCTTTCAATTTCGCTTCCCCACTATACAGCTTGCTTTGCGTTCCTTTTTTTAATTGCGAATGGGTCGTCCACTTGTCAGAACGCTTTGAATTCTTTCCAAGGTTTTCTTCTCCCCACAAAGAGAAAGAAAAGCTTCTCTTTCTAAATCCAGTAAATACTGCTCATCAACGGTAGTTGGTTCACTCAAATCACCCCCACACATTACCGATGCTAATTTTTTAGCAACTACTGCATCATGATCCGTTGCATAACCCGCCGTTTTCATTGCATGAATTCCTGCTAGTAATGGACCTAGCCCCGCTCTCCCCAACACAGGTATAGCTGTTTCTTCAAGAGGGCGGATATATCCGGCTTGGTGTAATTGTAATACTGCTTGTTTCGCATACGCAACCCTGCGGGTTGGATTTAATACTATTTCATCTATCCCCTGTCTATAAATTCCCAGCGAAAAAGCTTCGTGCGCAGAAGTGCCCACTTTAGCTGTTGCAATAGTCATGAACCTGTTTTTTAGTGTATTCATCTCTGGTTCGTCCCCATGCATTTCTTTGGCAGCACGTAGCACAAATTCTTTTGTACCACCACCACCTGGGATCAGTCCTACACCCAATTCCACCAGTCCTGTATAGGTTTCTGCTGTTGGAAAACACTTGTCCGCGTGTAAATTCAATTCGCAACCCCCTCCTAATGTTAAACCATGTGGTGCCACTACTACAGGCACATTCGAATACCTAACGCGCATCATGGTTTGTTGAAAGTAGCGAATTGCCATGTTTAGCTCATCAAACTCCTGCTCAACAGCCAACATAAAAATCATACCCACATTGGCTCCGGCAGAAAAATTAGCACCTTCATTGGCAATAACAAGTCCTTTGAAGTTGGCTTCCGCTTTTTCAATGGCAGTTTGTATTCCTGCTAGTACTTCTCCTCCAATGCTTCCCATTTTTGTATTCCATTGCAGTCCTAACACGTCATCGCCCATATCAACCAACTTGCAACTTGCATTTTTCCACACCATTTTATCTTGTAGATGGCTTAGTATTAAAAACGCACTCGCACCTGGTAAAGGTTTGTAGTCATGCGTCAAGGGATCATAGCAATAACGTTGCCCATTCTCGGTTTTATAAAATTGCTTATGGCCGCTTGCTACCATTTTTTTGATCCAAGGTGCAATGGGAAGTTGAAACTTTTCCAAGCTGTTTAGCAGCGATTCAACACCTAACAAATCCCAGGTTTCAAAAGCGCCTATTTCCCATCCAAAACCTGCTTTCATCGCATCATCAACCTGGTAGAGTTTATCGCTAATCTCTGGTATACGCAGCGCGATATAAGAAAATAGATGCGCGTGTAATTGTTGAAAAAAATTGCCAGCCTTATCTGTTGCATGATGTAACAATTTTATACGGCTGGGTAAATCTTCCAGTAATTTAGCCGCATCAAGGGAGGGAAATTTTGGTTTTTGTCTTGGTTTGTATTCTAGTGTTTCCAACTCAAGCGTCAGAATCTCTTTTTTGCCCTCTTTTGATTTGGTTTTTTGAAAAAATCCTTTTCCAGTTTTATCTCCCAGCCACTGATTGACAACCATTTTTTCTAACCAACTCGGAATTTTAAATAAATCCTTTAACTCATCTTGTGGACAATTTTGAGCTACTCCCTGGGCTACTTTCACCAATGTATCAATACCTACTACATCAGCTGTTCGGAAGGTTGCTGATTTTGGTCTGCCTATGACAGGTCCGGTTAACGCATCAATCTCATCAATACTGAGTTGTAACTTTTCTTTTATATGCATGATAGCCATCATGCTAAAAACACCAATTCGATTAGCAATAAAAGCGGGCGTATCCTTACATAATACAGTGGTTTTGCCCAATTGTTTGTCACCATAGCTCATCAAAAAATCTACTATTCCTGGATCTGTGTGAGCCGTGGGAATGATTTCTAGTAAGCGTAAATAGCGTGGCGGATTAAAAAAGTGAGTACCGCAAAAGTGTTTTTTGAAATCCTCACTTCGCCCCTCCACCATTGCATGAATAGGAATACCTGAGGTGTTTGAACTGATCAGGGTTCCCGGTTTGCGATATTTTTCTACTTTTTCAAATAATTGTTTTTTTATATCTAATTGCTCGATTACCACTTCAATGATCCAATCAACTCCTGCGATATCGGAGAGATTATCCTCAAAGTTTCCGGTAACTATATTTTTTGCAAATTGTTTTTCATATAATGGAGACGGTGAGGATTTAAGCGCAGCCTGCAGAGAATCATTCACCATTTTATTTTTTGCACTTGTGGGGGCATCCACTGGTAAATTGGCGGGGGGAATATCTAATAATAACACTTGATGTCCCGTACCAGCAAAGTGGCAAGCAATGCGGGAACCCATTACACCGCTTCCTAACACGGCTACTTTTTTTATAAATCGCTTATGCATGGTCAAATAGTTAGTTATGCAACTAATTTACTATTTCTAAGGTAGCCCATTTCGCGGCAGCCCAAAACTTTATGGCTTAACTTATTTGTGAACCTGGCTCGATTGGATTCTCTGGTTGGACAAAATGAAGTTTTCCACTCTTGTCGGTAGCCATTAGTATCATTCCGTTACTTTCTATGCCTCTCATTTTTCGGGGAGCCAGGTTGCATACAACGGTAACTTGTTTTCCAATTATTTCGGATGGCTGATAATGCGCAGCAATACCACTTACGATTATGCGATTTTCTTCCTGTAATTCAACCTCTAACTTAAGCAGCTTATCTGCCTTTTCTACTTTTTCAGCTTTTCTAATAATACCTGATCGTAAATCCAATTTTGCAAAGTCTTCAAATTGAATGATTGGCTTCTCTGGAGTAGGGGTAGTGTTATTTGCCGGAGTAGTAGGGGTTGTAGTGGATGACATGATTTCTTTTTGAAGTTTTTCAATTTGTTGCGCCACTTCAGCGTCTTCAATTTTTCTGAAAAGAAGTTGTGGAGCACGTAGCGGATAGCCGGCATTCAATAATGTAAGACTTCCCGCATTTTCCCACGCAAGCATGCGATCTACCACTTTCATCATGTGTAATAGGGTAAGCGCTGTGTTTGGAAGAAACGGATTGATTAAAATTGCCAGGTTAGCAGTAAGTTGTAAACATAGGTGCAGACAATTATCTATTTGCTTTTGTGCAGTAGGATCTGTTTCTATTTTTTTTGCAAGCATCCATGGTTCTTTCTTTTGCATGTATTGGTTGCCTTTGCGAGCTAGGTCCATTACTTCAAATAAAGCATCCCTGAATTTATATTGCTCAATCAATTCGCTAATGCGCCCAGGCGCTGCTTGTATCTCTCTACTTAATGATTGTTCGTTCTCCTCAAATAATGTAGGATGGAGGTGTGGAACTTTCCCATTACAAAGTTTGTGCATCAGCACCCAAGTGCGATTTACAAAATTGCCAAAGATGGCTACCAGTTCACTATTTACCGCATCCTGAAATCCCTTCCAAGTAAACTCACTGTCTTTTGTTTCGGGTGCAATTTGAGTTAAGTAATAACGGAGCATATCAACACATTGTCCTCCGCCATTTTCCGCCTTAACAAAATCAGTAATATAATCTCGCATATCCAGCTTCCAATTACGGCTGGTGCTCATTTTATCTCCCTCGAGGTTTAAGAATTCATTGGCTGGAACTTGTTCTGGTAAAATATAGCCATGCAGCTTTAGCATCACCGGAAAAATGATACAATGAAAAACGATATTATCTTTTCCGATGAAATGCACCAATTTAGTTTCTTTATCCTGCCAAAATGGAGTCCAGTCCTTTCCATGATCCAGGGCCCATTGTTTTGTGGCACTGATATAGCCAATGGGTGCGTCAAACCAGACATATAAAACTTTGCCGGCACCTCCCTGTATTGAAGCAGGAAGTTTTACTCCCCAATCTAAATCACGTGTTACGGCACGGGGTTGTAATCCGCCTTCAATCCAACTTTTACATTGTCCTACAACGGTAGGACGCCAGTCCTTGGCATGCGTTCCTAAAATCCATTCTCTTAAAAAATCTTCATGTTGATTTAGGGGGAGATACCAGTGTGTTGTTTTTTTCTTTTCAGGAGTAGCCCCACTAAGTGTACTGAGTGGGTTGATTAGCTCATCAGGGCTAAGCGTTCGTCCACAAGTTTCACATTGATCTCCATAAGCTCGATCGCTTTTACAATGGGGGCAGGTGCCTTTGATATATCGATCAGCTAAAAACGTTTTTGAGGCTTCATCGTAATACTGTTCACTCTCTTGCGTAATTAAGTCCCCTTTTTCCTGCAGCTGTGCAAAAAATGCGGCTGCTGTTTCATGATGAAGCGGCTCGCTAGTTCGGTGGTAAATATCAAAACTCACCGATAGGGCATCAAAATCTTCTTTGAGTGCCTGGTGATATTTGTCAATAATTTCTTGCGGGGTAGAACCCTCTTTCTTTGCCTGGATTGGAATAGCCGTACCATGTTCATCACTGCCACACACAAAAACTACTTCTCTTTTTTGAGCACGTAAATAACGAACATAAATATCAGCTGGGATATAAGCACCGGCAAGGTGTCCAATATGTTTTAGTCCATTGGCATAGGGCAATGCGGAAGTAACTAAATATCGTTTGGGAGTAGACATGTGGTGCAAAAATACCGGAAACCAAGGCTTGCCCAAAATACATTGCAGGTATTACCTTTATGGTATTCTTTGTATGATAACGCCCAACTATCTAAACCCTGGTGATACAATCGGATTAGTTTGCCCCGCAGGTTACTTGCCTGCTGCCTCTGTGCAAACTTGTGTTGCTGTACTGGCACAATGGGGATATGGTGTTATGCAGGGCTCCACTATCGGAGGCAGCTCCCAGACCTATTTTTCAGGAACTGATCAAGAGCGATTGATCGATTTGCAACGAATGCTAGATGATCCTACGGTAAAAGCGATTTTGTTTGGTAGAGGCGGATATGGCACAGGCCGTATCATTGAACAAATCGATTTTACAAAATTTGTTCAATCCCCAAAGTGGATTATAGGGTATAGTGATATTACGGTGCTTCACGCACATATACATCGGCATCAACAGGTGGTCACATTACACGCTCCCATGGCAACTGCTTTTTATGGGGATGGATGGAAAAATGAATACGTCCATTCATTGCGCGAAGCCTTAGAGGGAATCAGTTCAGCTTGTTCTGGCCCGGATCATTTATATAATCGATTGGGAACGGTAACGGCCCCTTTGGTAGGGGGAAATTTAGCTTTATTGGCACACCTGGTTGGCACCTCCTCCGACTTGGATACTACTGGTAAGATTCTTTTTATTGAGGACGTGGGAGAGCAATTATATAATATTGATCGCATGCTTTATCAATATAAGCGAAGTGGAAAATTACAGTCACTGGCTGGACTTATCGTAGGCGGTTTTACGGAGTGTAAGGATACAGAACGGCCGTTTGGCAAATCTGCTTATGCAATAATTCAAGAAGCAGTAGCCGAGTACCACTATCCTGTTTGTTATGATTTTCCGGTAAGTCATACAGAAAGAAATGTTGCATTAAAAGTAGGAGCTACCTATAGTTTGCGCGTGGATGCAACGGGCTCTTTGCTTGCAGAGTAATCAATCGGAAAGCCATGTTTTCAGCGCTCTTCTAGCTATGTTGAAATGGTACAAGTTATTGTGTGTGCCCCCCTTGATGAGTAGTAAGGTGATGCCTTTTTTTTGTTTGGTCAGCGTTATGGAATGTTGATGTGCAATCACAAAATCACTTGTACCGTGTAAGATTCTAATGGGTACTTCTACTTGTTCTAAATATTGTTGAGTAGGAAACTGATAATGCAACAACGTTTTAAAAGGATAAATGGGAACATAATAGGCAAATACCGCTGGAAAATTTGTGTAAGGCGTTTCAAGTATTAGTTGTTTGCAATCTTTTTTTGAGGCCAGATAAGAAGCTACGCCTGTTCCTAAACTCTTACCATATAAAATAATTTCCTTGGATTCATACTTTTTGCGGGCTAACTGATAAACCCAAGTTGCCCATTGATAAATTTTATATTCTGATTTTTCGCCTCTGCTTTTTCCATAGCCCGGGTAGTCCATCATTAAAACTTCATACCCCTCACGCGTAAATAAATCAGTTTGTGTTGCATACCATTCCACGTTTTCACGGTTGCCGTGAAAATAAAGAACTACGCCACGGGCGGGCGTATTTTTTGTTTTAAAACGAACTAGGTGTATGGTATCTGCCTGATTAATTGGAATAGTGATTTCCTCATGTGTCGCTTGAATAGCTAGTTTCTTATCTGTCTTGATAATACGCGCTCTAAAAATAAATGTTTCCTGGTTGGCATAAAAAATCCATCCGAGAAAAAGATAGAGCAACAACAACCAACCTATGGGTTTTATCCACTTGATAAACGAGACAATTATTTTTTTTGCTTCCATTAATATTTTAGAATATCGCGAATAAAGTTGTGGTATTCATCAAAGGAAGGTAGATTATTATGACCACCGCCTTCAATACGAATCAAGGTTGTTTTACGAGGATGTTGTGCTTGTAAAGCAATGCTATGCCGGATAGGAATCAATCTGTCACGGGTTCCATGTATAATGTATGTATGACATTTTACAAGGGGCAACCATTTATCTGATCGTAATTGATAACGCAGTACTAATCGTACGGGTAAAAAGGGTAAAAATCGTTCAATAACTTTTTTGAAATTAAAGTAGGGCGCATCCAATATCAAATAACGTGGATCGTTATCTGAAGCAATTTTTGTAGCAAATCCACTTCCCAAACTTCTTCCGTAAATAATCAAATGGTCCTCAGGATATTTTTCTTTTAGTCTCTCATACACATATTGCATATCCTTTAGCATCTCTTTTTCGTTTCTTTTTCCGGTACTCTTCCCAAACCCTCGGTAGTCAACTAATACTACATCATAGTCAAAACGGTAAAAATCTTTTGCATAACGTGCCCAACCTTTGATACTTCGTGTATTTCCATGAAAATAAAGGATTAGTCCTTTTGGATTTTCTCTGTAAAAATGTAATCCATTGATTCGAACACCGGGCGCGCTATCAAAAAAATATTCTTTGAATGGCAGTTGATACTTGAATGTAAAATCAGCTTTTAAAATTTCTGGACGAAAAATAAATTTTTCCTGAAGCACATAAGCCAAGATGGATAGTAGGAGGATGGCACCCAAGACATACCACAAAAATGTGGGTATCATAAATTACTTTTCGACGCGTTTGAGACGAAGATTTGTAACAGGTGCTACAATCAGTGGAAATTTTTCTACCGTCACATTTGCTTGGTCCAAGCCAAACCCTTTCTCTTCAGACAAGCTATGATCTTTGAGCCAAAAATAGAATTTCATGATTACTCTTTCAATAAAGGGTAATTCATTGTCTTGGCTTAGGTATTTTTCCATCACCATAAACTGAAAATCTCCTACTACTTTGCTTTGGGAGAGACTCTCGTATCTACTGTTTATGGTAACTTCTTGGTTGGTCACTAGTTCTTCCACCACTTTTCTAAACATCAGGTTTACGCGTGGTTCAGTACGGAATCCAAGTCTTATATCCACGCGTATGATATCATCAGCAATTATATGTGTTACTTTATACTCACAGGTATAGGGCTCATCTACGGTATCTATATGTACAAACCAATAAATATCTGCACGCTTTGGTTTGCGATTTAGTATGGAGTAGATAATCTTGTGTTCAATTTCTTTTGGATTGTTGGCGCTGGTCATATATACCAGGTGCGTGGCATATTTAGGCACCGTTGCATCACGGCTCAGCTCCTGTATTTTATCCAAGTAGTGGTCAAGTCGTACAAATTCAATATATCGGTTTTTGATTTTTCTGGCTCTATACCAAACATACATGATTGCAAAGATGATAAAACCAATCAGCAGGGTAATAAAGCCACCATGCAAAAATTTAACCAGCAATGCAATCAAATACGATACTTCAACAATTAGGTAACCAACTAAAAACAAGTATATCCAAGTTGCTTTAATACGATGTAGCACTAAGTAATTGGCAAATAGTATTGTGGTGCTGAGCATTGTCACAATAATGGCAAGTCCATAAGCCGCTTCCATATTTGATGACTTACGGAAGTATAATACCACTCCCGCACAACCTAGGAACATCAAGAGATTAATCGCAGGAATAAAAAGTTGCCCTTTTTCTTCGGACGGGTATCTGATTTTTAATTTGGGCCATAAGTTTAGTCGCATAGACTCACTTATTAGTGTAAAGGCTCCGGATACCATGGCCTGGCTGGCAATAATGGCAGCAGAAGTAGCCACAATTACTCCTGGAATAATAAACCATTGCGGCATTAGGTCATAAAAAGCATTAATTCGAAGTTGTGTTTTTAGTGCTCCGGTAATGGGGGCATTTAAATCAACAAGATTTATAAGCTTTCCGTTCCAATTATACTGTTGCGCTAGCAGGGAAGCGCCCTGTCCAAAGTAATTGATCAATAAGCAGATCTTAACATAGATCCAAGAAATACGAATATTGTTCCTTCCACAATGACCGAGATCGCTATATAGTGCTTCAGCCCCGGTAGTACATAAAAATACGGCACCCAAAAGCCAGAAGCCATTAGGGTAGGTTCGTAAAAACGCTACAGCATAGTGTGGGCTTATTGCTCTGAAGATAGAAAGGTCATCAAAAACATGTGTTACGCCTAAAACCAGCAACATCGTAAACCAAACAAACATCACCGGGCCAAAAAACTGCCCAATCGAGGCGGTGCCAAATTGTTGAAGGAAAAAGAATAAGGCTAGAATTGAAATAACAATGATTACAACGGTATTGCTTCCTTCTCGAATACCTAATGCGGGGAGCTCTTTTAAACCCTCAATGGCAGAGGTTATAGAGATGGGAGGGGTGATGATTCCGTCAGCTAGCAAGGAAGCTCCTCCTACCATGGCTGGGAATACCAACCACTTTCTTCTTCGTCTGACCAGTGCATATAACGCAAAAGTTCCACCCTCTCCACGATTATCGGCTCTAAGGACCATCAGCACATATTTAAATGTGGTCTGTAATGTTAAGGTCCAAATAATACAGGATAGTGTGCCTAAAATTAGCTCCTCCGTAATAATACGGTTGTCTATAATGGCGTTAAAAACGTAGAGCGGGGAGGTGCCGATGTCTCCAAAGATGATACCCAGTGCTACAAGCAGGCCAGCGCCCGTTACCTTGTTGGTCGAAACTTTCACCCAACAAAGGTATAGGCAAAAATGTTAATCAAATCGAGGTAACTTTATGGTGCTATGAAAAAACTAGCGAAACTATTTGCCCTAGCTGGCTTATTTGCTTTAACTCTTTTGCACGAACACTCGTTCGGTCAACGCATTATTTATTCCGATCCTGAGAAAGACGACAATAGACGGTTGAACTTTGAAATTATTGGAAGAGTGGGGGGTAATTTTTTAGTTTTTAAGAACAATCGTGCTCGAAGCTGGATTACAGTAATGGATGAAGAGATGCAAGTGACTGCCAAAGAAGAACTGGGTTATTTGCCTAACCCTGATAAAACAATCAATGTAGATTTTTTTGCTTACCCCGAGCATATTTGGATGATATATCAATATGAAAGGAAGAATATTGTTTATTGTATGGCCGCCAAATTGGATCGGATGGGAAGGCGAATGGGGGAGTTGATTGAACTGGATACTACTCAGGTCGGGTTTGCTTCAGATAACCGACTCTACGCTGTTACAGGAAGTGAGGATAAGCGAAAGATTGCTGTTACCAAAATTAACACACGTGATAGAGGTCTTTACAGGGTAAGTTCACTTCTTTTTAATGACAAAATGGATTTGATCCGAAAGGATTTGCTATACATCCCCATTGAGGATCGTACGGTACAACTGGGGGATATTGAAATTGATAATGAAGGGTCACTTGTGTTAACGCGTTTCCAGCGAACGTTTAATGATAATATTTCCAACGCCTCATTGCTCTATCTCAAACCTGGAGTTGATACCTTGGTTGAATATCGCTTATCGATAGCTGGTAAGTGGTTAGATAACCTTCGTATTAAAATTGATAATTACAATAAACGCTATATCCTGACTTCACTTTTTAGTCAAGAGCGAAGGGGCGGAATTGATGGCTACTATTTATTGGTCTACAATAAGTCTCAATCTACTCCACAAGTGGAGCAGTTATATACTTTTTCAGATCAAATTCGTCAAGAGGCTAAGGGGAATGCTACCACAAAAACCGCTTTTAACGACTATTTTATTCGTCACCTTATTACCAGGCGTGATGGAGGGCTGTTAATTGGTAGTGAGTCCTATTATACTACCTCTAGGGCTAACACGTGGAATCGCTGGGACTATTTGTATGGTTCACCTTTTTGGGGGATGAATAACTTTTATATTTCACCCTACTCAAATAGAATGTGGTGGGGTAGTATGCCCCGTAACCAACAAGCGGTCCGGTATCATGCAGATAACATTTTAATACAATCATTTAGTCCTGTTGGCGAATTAGAATGGAGTCAGGTTATTAGTAAATCACAGTTTGATGACGAAACGGATGATTTACTTTCATTTCAATTGATGAATACGGGGGGGGAGTTGCATGTGCTATATAATCAACAAGAGCGGAGAGATAAATTGTTAAGTGACCTTACTATTCAGGCTACTGGTCAATCAGCAAGGAATCCAGCTTTGAAAAATTTGGATAATGGTCATCAATTCATGCCTGCAAGAGGAAAACAAGTGAGTTCTCGCATCATGATAGTACCCACCGTTTACAGAGGGTATATTTGTTTTGCAAAAGTTGAGTATAATTAAAACTGTGCCGTTTTGATTGCGCTATTTTATAAGAAGACCCCTTACACCCCCTTTCTTTTATTGCTTTTTGCCGTAGTGGTAAAGCTTCCAATTTTCTTGGCCCCAGCACTTCCTGTTGAAGAGAAAGGAGATGGGGCTATGTTTATTTTTTTTACGAAATGGCTTGCGGCACAAACTCCTGCCGCTTCGGTTGTTTTTGCTTTACTGACCTTTTTGATTTTGTTGACCCAAGCTATTTATCTGAATTATTTTTTTAATCGGCATCGCATGACTAACCGTCCCACTGATTTACCGGGGATGGCTTATTTATTGGGGACCTCCTTGTTGCCAGCATGGAATAGTTGGAGTGCGCCCTTATTGATTAATTTATTGATATTATTTCTTTTGTCACATTTATTTGAAAGTTATTCGTTAGCCGATATCCGAAAACCACTTTTTAACCGTGGATTGGCTATTGGTTTAGGACTATTTGTTTATCCTCCTGCTATATGGCTTGCACTTTGGTTTGTTTTTTCACTGCTGATTATTCGTCCTATAAAAATTCAAGAGATTTTAATTGCTTTTTTGGGGCTGCTGACCCCCGTCTACTTTCTACTTATTGGATTGTTTCTAACGGATCAGCTAGGTCTGTTTACTAGTTATTTTTATGTTTCGTTTTCATTTCCAGATACCGTACCGCCTATCTGGTTCGGGGGTTTATTATTTATCTTATTTCTTCCCTTTTTGGTAGGATTTTATCATGTACAGGATCAAGTACGTAAAATGCTAATTCAGGTTCGTCGGGGATGGACGGTTTTCTTTGTGCTTTTATTGATTAGTTTTTTTATGCCCTTATTCTCAGCCGCCCCCTTTACAGGCTGGATGGTTCTATTGATTCCGCTATCGGTTTATCACGCCTCCTTTTATTATTATACCTCATTTAGGATCTTTCCGTTACTTTTTTTCTGGATTAGCTTATTATTTGTGTTACTTAATCAGTATTCGGGCTCAAGCGGAAAGATTATCTTTGGGCCTTAATAATTTATACCTATGAAATTTGGAGTGGTTGTATTTCCTGGTTCTAACTGTGATGCGGATATGCGTGACGCATTACAAGAAGATTTAGGGCAGGAGGTAATCATGTTATGGCATAAGGATCGGGATCTTTCTGCATTTAACACAGAAGATTGCATAGTATTACCAGGTGGTTTTTCATATGGTGATTATCTTCGATGCGGAGCTATTGCTCGATTTAGCCCCATGATGCAATCCGTAGTTTCTTTTGCACAAAAAGGAGGAAAGGTGTTTGGCGTTTGTAATGGATTTCAAATTTTATGTGAATCGCATTTATTACCCGGCGCACTGCTTCGTAATTCAAACCAGCAATTTGTTTGTCAAAATACTTTTATAAAGGATCATGCGGGAAATGTTTATAAGATTCCCATTGCACATGGAGAAGGTCGTTACCATGGTTCTCAGGAGTTGCTTAGCCAACTACAGCAAAACAACCAGATTCTATTTACCTATTGTGATGAAAAAGGTACTGTTACTGCTGCAGCTAATCCTAATGGCTCTACGTTGAATATTGCGGGTATTTGTAATGAAAGCCGAACTGTTTTTGGTATGATGCCACATCCTGAGCGTGCTTGCACTGCTGCGCTTGGCAATATAGATGGAAGAGCTATTTTTCAAGAATTATTAATGGCTGAGGCTTTAGTTAAATAAAAACGTACACATGAAATTCTTTCTTTCTCTTTTTTGTTTGTTATGGAGTACAGGGGTAATGGCCCAGCCTAATCCGGTAAGCTGGACTTTCAGCGCTAAGAAAGTGGGTGACAAAACTTTTGAAGTTGAAATGAAAGCAGCCATTATACCCGGCTGGCATCTCTATTCTCAACAACAGCCAGCGGATGCTATAGCCATCCCTACTGAATTCAGTTGGAATCAAAACCCATTGGTACAATTAAAAGGGAAAATTCGTGAGGTAGGAAAAATGGAGCGTTACAAGGACGCTACATTGGGGGTTACGGCTCATCAGTATTCGGGTCTGGTTAGTTTTGTTCAAACGGTGGAGTTAAAAGCAAAAGTGAAAACTGCCTTATCAGGGACAGTTGAATACCAAACCTGTGATGATGAAAAGTGTCTTCCTCCTAAGAAAATACCTTTTACCATTACTCTAAAGTAATTAATGCAGTTGCGCAATTATCTTGTTGGAGTTTTATTAGTAAGCTTCTTTACTGTTTTTGGACAGACCAAAAGTGAAGGAAATCCCACCTGGAACGTGCGTGCTGAAAAGATAGGTGCACAGCAGTTTCGATTAGTTTTTACTACAACACTTGCTGAGGGATGGACGCTATATACCCCACAACAGTTAGTATTTGATGTTCCGGCAGCAGCCATTCAGTTTAGTGATACTTCTATTCTATTCCTAGAACCATTGAAGCACCAGGGACTTGCAAAGCGAGTTACAAGTGAGTTGCTTTTACAGGAAGTAGAATGGCAACAAGGGGAAATCAGCTGGAACACATTGATCCAGATAAAGGGAACCATACCTGCTGCTTTGCAAGGAAAATTGCTATATACTTATGGCCGTGATGCTGAAATATATCCGGCAACACCAACCAACTTTTCAGTTGCATTAGCGGGCGGACAGGTACAAGAAAATATAAAGCGAACTAGTATACAATTGGCGTCTCCACTTGTTTCTTGTGGAGATCAGGGTGCTTCACAAAAAAGTTTATGGAGTATTTTTTTATTAGGTGTATTAGGTGGCTTAATTGCTTTACTAACTCCGTGTGTTTTTCCTATGGTGCCTGTAACAGTAACTTTTTTTACAAAAAAAGCAACCACTCGTAGGGAAGGAATTGTCAATGCCTTGCTATACGGTATATTCATTTTATTGATTTATGTGCTCTTAACGCTACCGTTTCATGTGGCCGGGAAAGCTATCAGTCCTGAAATCTTTAATAATATTTCAACTAATGTGTGGTTGAATCTTTTATTTTTTGTGGTTTTTGTTGTTTTTGCACTCTCTTTCTTCGGTTTATTTGAAATAGGACTTCCTGCAGGACTTGCTAATCGTATGGACGCTCGATCCGGATTAGGTAATCTGGGGGGTATTTTTTTTATGGCTTCAACATTGACCATTGTTTCCTTTTCCTGCACAGGACCTATTCTGGGTACTTTGTTGGTAGGAGTGGCTGAGCAAGGAGCCTGGCCATTGACTGTGGGAGCCGCAGGTTTCGGTTTGGCATTGGGTTTACCTTTTGGTTTATTTGCGCTTTTCCCAAATTGGCTACAATCACTGCCTCGCTCAGGGGGATGGATGACCGATGTAAAAATTGTTTTGGGATTTATTGAGCTGGGATTAGCCGTTAAGTTTTTATCAAATGCTGATTTAGTAGAACAATGGGGCTTCTTAAAAAGAGAAATTTTTATTGGTAGCTGGATAGTAATTGGTGGTTTGATAACCCTCTACTTAGCAGGTGTATTGCGTGTCGGGCAGCAACGTGTAGGCGGTGCTCGCAGTTTTATTCGTTACTTTTTTTTACTACTTTTTGGATTATTCACGTTGTATTTGATTCCGGGTATTACCAAAACAAAATATGCTGAACTGAGTTTAATCAGTGGATTTCCACCGCCCATGACTTATTCGTTATATAAAAGCGAGGGCAAGACGCATACTGTTTTTAAGCCTTTGCATAATGCGTATCAAAAAGCATTGCAATTAGCGGCTGCTGGAGATAAGCCGGTATTGATAGATTTTACAGGTTGGGCTTGTGTTAACTGCAGGCGAATGGAGGAAAAAGTATGGACTGATCCTCGTGTGGACAGTCTTTTGCGAAATGCCTTTATAGTTGTTTCTCTATATGTGGATGAGCGCGTAAAACTCCCCTTAACGGAACAACAACTAGTGACTTTACCAGATGGCTCAAGTAAACAAATTGAAACAGTTGGAGATAAGTGGGCTAGTTTTCAAATTCAAAACTTTGGGGCCACCTCTCAACCTCAATACGCACTACTTACACCCGACGAGAAATTGTTGAATCTTCCAAAGTTTTATACACCCGATCCAACTGAATTTTTGGAATGGTTACAATGTGGGCTAGCTGGGTATGCTTCAGAAAAAGAAAAGTAAGATTATAACGAAATCTGCCGCTGCGTCATCATTTTACGCAGATTGATCAATCCGTAACGCATTCTTCCTAATGCGGTGTTGATACTGCAATTAGTTAACGCAGCAATTTCCTTAAAGCTCATATCAGCGTAGTGGCGTAAAATAATTACCTCCCGTTGATCTTCTGGTAACTGTTGTAAGAGTGTTTGTAGCCGTTCTTGTCTTTGTTGACGCATGATTCTGGTTTCTGCATTCTCCTCTGTAAAACTCAACGTCTCGAATACGTCCTGATTTTCTGCAGTACGGATCACGGGACTCCTTTTTACACGACGAAAATGATCTACACAACAGTTGTGTGCAATTCGCATAGCCCAAGGAAGAAATTTCCCCTCCTCTGTATAACGACCTGCACGAACAGTATCAATTATTTTGATAAATACATCTTGAAATATATCCTCCGCCAAGTACTTGTCTTTGACTAAGAAATATATGGATGTATAGAGTTTATCTTTATGACGGAGTACTAATGACTCCATGGCTTGTTGATTCCCAGCACAGAATAGCTGGATCAATTCAAGATCAGTCAATTTAGAGAGTACTTGCATAACTTTTACGCATTGTGCTGTTTGGAAACAGCTGGTTTTCAATAAAAGGTCGCTGGGCGACCGGGTTTGCGTAAAAGTCTAGCGATAGGCGTTCTTTTGGTTTGTCCGCAAATGCGGAATATAAATATACTTACTTTTTCGAAACTAAGTGTTCCGGGTAGTAATTGCCAGCTTTAGCTCGCCAAAAAAATGTTAATTGCCAGTACCTTTGCTCCTCATTTCCCCTCATGGATCTTACTCCCATATTGATCAAGGGTGCACGAATGCACAACTTAAAAAATGTGACAGTAGAAATACCTCGTCGCAAATTGGTAGTAATTACTGGAGTGTCAGGGTCCGGCAAATCTTCATTGGCTATTGATACCTTGTATGCCGAGGGGCAACGGCGGTATGCAGAAAGTTTGAATTCCTATGCAAGGCAGTTTTTGAATCGAATGGATAAGCCCGATGTGGATACCATCAAAGGATTGAGTCCCGCTATTGCAATTGAACAAAAAGTTATTACACGCACACCTCGTAGTACGGTAGGAAGCTTAACCGAAATCTATGATTATCTCCGATTACTTTTTGCACGGGTGGGACATACCATATCCCCGATCTCTGGGGAGGAGGTTCGTAAGGATGATATCGAAGATGTAGTAGCCGTTATAAAAAAATGTAAGCAGGGTGATCGGTTTTATATCGTATCACCACTTCATTTTAAATCCAAACGTTCTTTGCGCGAAGAGTTAAGTGTACTACAGCAAAAAGGATTCTCTCGTGTGTATTTGGAAGCTACTAATGAAGAGGCACTTCAAACCATTGATTCTTTATTAGAAAAGACCGATAAGGATTTAAAAAAGTATCACCCCACGCATTTATTAATTGATCGAATTATTGTAAAAGAATTTGAAGAGGAAGACTGGCATCGTATTAGTGATTCTGTTGGTACCGCTTTTTATGAAGGAGAAGGGACCTGTGCGTTGCTAGAAAATGAAAAAAAATGGCATTATTTCTCAAATAAGTTTGAGCGAGACGGACTTGTATTTGAAGAGCCAGCCCCTACATTATTTTCGTTCAATAATCCATTTGGAGCTTGTCCAACCTGTGAGGGATTTTCTCAGGTATTAGGAATCGATGCGGAATTGGTACTCCCCAACAAAAAGTTGAGTGTGTATGATGGTGCTGTGGCTCCTTGGAAGGGGGAGAAGATGGATTGGTGGCGGCAACAATTTGTAAAAGGGGCCAAGAAACTCGATTTTCCTATTCACAAACCCATCGAAGACTTATCTGCCAGGCAGTTGAATGCGCTTTGGAAAGGCGGGGAGGGTGTATATGGGATTGATGACTTTTTTAAAGATGTAGAAGCGCATCTCTATAAGGTACAGTTTCGGGTACTATTAAGTAGGTATCGAGGAAGAACTACTTGTCCAACCTGTGAGGGATATCGGTTACGAAAAGAAGCCTTGTATGTAAAAGTATTGGGAAAGCATATAGGAGAATGTTGTAGCATGCCTGTTCACCTTTTGTTAGATTGGGTGAATGAAACGACCACTAAACTTACCGTTGCTGAGCAAAAAATTGCTACTCGAATTTTTATTGAATTAAAAACTAGATTGTCTACACTGTGTAAAGTGGGCTTGGGATACTTAACACTCGATCGATTGGCCAATACCCTTAGTGGTGGTGAAAGTCAACGAATACAACTCACACGCCATTTGGGAAGTAACTTAACAGACTCACTATATATTTTGGACGAACCTTCCATTGGCTTACATCCAAGAGATACTGATAATTTAATTACGGTTTTGAAGGAATTGCGTGAGTTGGGAAATACGGTGATTGTAGTAGAGCACGATGCGATGATTATGCAGCAGGCTGACTACATAATTGATATGGGGCCATTGGCTTCTCATCTGGGAGGTGAAGTAGTAGCACAGGGGGATTATAAATCCATGCTAAAAGAGTCCAGTTTAACTGCCAAGTACCTCCGAGGAGAAATGGTGGCTGCGGTATCCCGCAAACCACGTAGTTGGAAGCGCTGTATAGAAATTAAAGGAGCCCGTCAGCATAATCTTAAGAATATTGATGTACAAATACCGCTTCAGGTTTTTTGTGCTATTAGTGGTGTAAGTGGTAGTGGTAAAACTACATTGGTAAAACAAATTCTTTATCCAGCACTACGCAGACATTTGGGAGACTTTTCACTCCAGCCAGGTGCTTTTTCAGGTTTGGGAGGAGAGCTGAATCTGATCACACAGTTGGAATGGGTAGACCAAAATCCCATTGGAAAATCCTCCCGAAGCAACCCGGTTACCTATATAAAGGCCTATGATGCCATTCGAGATTTATATGCAAGCCAGCCACTCAGTAAAATGCGCGGGATGCAGCCTCGTCATTTTTCATTTAATGTAGATGGAGGCCGTTGTGATACGTGTAAAGGAGAGGGCGAACAATTAATTGAAATGCAGTTTTTAGCGGATGTGCATTTGACCTGTGAATCCTGTGGTGGTAAACGGTTTAAAGAAGAAGTGCTGGAGGTTACCTATAAAGAAAAGTCAATTTATCAGGTGTTGGAAATGAGCGTGGATCAGGCCATAGAATTTTTTGCCAATGAAAACGCATTAGTAAAAGCCCTACTTCCACTTCAAGAAGTAGGGTTAGGGTATATCAAGTTAGGTCAGTCTGCTACCACTTTATCAGGAGGAGAAGCACAGCGTGTTAAGTTGGCCTCATTTTTAGGTAATCGTCGTGCTACGCAGAAGATCTTATTCATTTTTGATGAACCTACAACCGGACTACACTTTCATGATATTGGAAAATTATTACAATCATTTCAAGCGCTTATCGAGCAGGGGCACTCTGTTGTGGTGATTGAGCATAATACAGACGTGTTAAGTGCCGCTGATTGGATTATCGATATGGGACCAGAGGCAGGTGCGGGTGGAGGGCAAATTGTATTTACCGGAACCCCACAGGAATTAAAGCGTTCTAAAAAAAGCTTTACGGCCCAGTACCTTAAATCAACTTAAGCAAGTTCAGGATACAAGGGGAATTGTTGCATCAGCGCTTTTACTTCCTCACGCGTTTGCTGAATTAGCAGTGAATTATCTGGTTGTAAAATTACTTGATCAATCAGGTTAGCAATTTGTTCTATTTCTTTTTCTCGCAATCCGCGTGTTGTTACAGCAGGTACACCAATACGAATTCCAGAAGTAACAAATGGCGACTTATCGTCGAAAGGTACTGAATTTTTATTGAGGGTAATATGGGCGCTATCCAAGGTTTCTTGTGCTTTTTTCCCAGTAATATTTTTATTACGTAGATCGATTAGCATTAAATGGTTTTCTGTTCCACCACTAATTAGGTGATAGCCTTTGCTCATAAAAGCCTTTGCCATAGCCTGTGCATTAGCAATAACTTGTTTACCATATTCTTTAAAGGAAGGATCCAGTATTTCTCCAAACGCCACGGCTTTGGCAGCAATTACATGTTCTAGCGGTCCGCCCTGCATACCTGGAAATACTGCTAAATCTAATAAGGCACTCATCGATCGAATATTTCCTTTTGGATCTTTAAGGCCCATGGGATTGTCAAAGTCATTTCGCATCATAATAATACCACCGCGAGGGCCACGTAGTGTTTTGTGCGTAGTAGAGGTAACAATATGACAATGCGAAAGCGGATCATTTAGTAATCCAGCTGCAATTAACCCAGCCGGGTGTGCTATATCTGCCAAAACCAATGCACCTATTTCATCTGCAACCGCACGAATTCTTTTATAATCCCAGTCACGGCTATAGGCAGAGGCGCCGCAGATAATCATTTTTGGTTTTTCTTTTCTGGCTACTTCTTCAAGCTGATTATAATCAACAAGACCCGTTTCGCGATCCACACCGTAGAAGAAAGCTTGATAATTTTTGCCACTGAAGTTAGCTGGACTTCCATGGGTGAGGTGCCCACCCATACTAAGATCAAGTCCTAAAATTTTATCTCCTGGTTTCAAGCAAGCAAGAAATACGGCAGTATTTGCCTGAGCGCCGCTATGCGGTTGCACGTTAGCCCAACAGGCATTGAAAACACTTTTTAAGCGATCAATGGCCAGCGTTTCAATTTGGTCTACAATTTCGCAACCACCATAATATCTTTTTCCAGGGTATCCCTCTGCATATTTATTGGTGGCAACGGAACCCATCGCTTGCATCACGGCAAGAGAGGTGAAATTTTCTGAAGCAATCAATTCGATTCCTTCACGTTGTCTTTTAAGTTCAAGTTTGAGTAGATCAAAAATTGCGTTGTCTTGCATGGCCGTGTATGAATAAAAAGTTTACGCAAAAGTACGTCCTCTACGGGAAGAGGAATTCATAGGCATCATTAAGTTTTCCTCAAAAGAACTACATTCGTGGTAAGCATGAAAGCGATAATTCCTGTTGCCGGGGCCGGTACCAAATTGCGCCCTCACAGTTATACCCAGCCTAAGGCATTGATTCCGTTGGCCGGTAAAACCATTTTGGGTATTATCATTGAACAATTGCAGGCAGCCGGTATTCAAGATTTTATTTTTGTGGTTGGCTATTTGGGTGAAAAGATTGAAGATTTTGTTCAACAACACTACCCAACGTTAAACGTACACTACGTACACCAGACAGATCGGCAAGGGGTGGGACAAGCTATTTTGTTGACACGTGATTTGGTCCAGGGTGATGACATATTTATTGTGTTAGGCGATACGATTTGTGAATATGATATCAAATCGGTTATAGCAGATTCCCGATCTATGATTGGTCTTCGAAAAGTGGAGGATCCTCGTGATTTTGGTGTAGCTGAAATCGACAGCAGTGGATTAATTGAACGATTGGTAGAAAAGCCACAAATTCCTAAGTCTAACTTAGCCCTGGTGGGGATCTACCGAATAAAAGAAAGTGAGCAACTTTTTCGTTGTTTAGAAAACAATATTAGCCAAGGGGTACGGTCACACGGCGAGTATAGTTTAACAGATGCGTTGGATTGTATGATTGGGCAGGGGATTCCGCTCAAGTCTTTTAAAGTTGATAATTGGTTTGATTGTGGTAGAAAAGAGACCCTCTTAGAATCCAATGCCTTACTGCTAAAAAAGTTTGCTGGTGAAATACCAACCGACCATTTTGAAAATACAGTATTTATACCTCCCGTGGTAGTGGGGGCCGGCTGTTTAATTCGTAACTCGGTGATTGGACCCAATGTTGCCATTGGAGAAAATACAGCCATTCAATCAAGTGTAGTGAAAGAGTCTATTATTGGTTCTTATACCACTCTGCAAGACATTGTGGTGAGTGATTCTGTTATTGGCAGCGATACATTATTGAGAGGGGAAACTCGTTCCTTGAATGTAGGGGATAACACCAGTATCGATTTGGGATAATATTCTATGCAAGCATTTTCCAACCGCATCACAAAATTATTGGGTATTGAATATCCAATCATTCAAGCAGGAATGATTTGGACCAGCGGGTGGCGGTTAGCCGCTGCTGTTACCAATAGCGGCGGATTAGGTGTGATTGGGGCCGGCTCAATGACACCTGAATTATTGAGGGAACATATAAGAAAATGTAAGGCCGCAACAACAAAACCATTTGCTGTAAATCTTCCCTTGCTGTATTCGGGTATCCAGCAACAAATTGAAATTATTGAGGAAGAAGAAGTGCCGATAGTAATTACCTCTGCAGGTAATCCCGTTGCTTGGACCCCTTATTTAAAATCAAAAGGTATTAAGGTATTGCACGTGGTTAGCTCCAGCAGATTTGCGCGTAAAGCGGAAGCAGCCGGTTGTGATGCTGTCATTGCGGAGGGGTTTGAAGCTGGCGGACATAATGGTCGTGAGGAAACAACCACTTTGGTATTGATTCCAGCAGTTTGCAAAGCAGTGAAACTACCTGTTATTGCAGCTGGCGGAATAGCTACAGGTAGTCAGTTATTTGCATGCATGGCCCTTGGGGCGGAGGCTGGACAAATTGGTACACGCTTTGTTGCCAGTGAAGAAGCTTCCAATCATCTTAATTTTAAGAATCGAGTTATTCAAGCCAAAGAAGGGGAGACGCAATTGAGTTTGAAAAAACTTACACCCGTTCGTCTGTTACATAATAAATTTTTTGAACAGGTGCAAGCGGCAGAGGAGCGAGGCGCCACGGCAGAGGAATTATCGCAGTTACTAGGGAAAGGCCGTGCAAAAAAAGGAATGTTTGAGGGTGATTTGGAGGAGGGCGAACTTGAGATTGGGCAAGTAAGTGCACTCTTTGATTCAATAGAACCTGCGCAACAAATAGTCAATGCCATTTGGCAAGAGTTTCTTGCAACATGGAATCAGCCTTTCAACACCAGCGCCTGATTATCCTTTTGTGAAAGCCCAGCGTATCATTTCCTTCCAGGTTACTTTTTTCCCATACATGAGGATACCCGTTCTGTAAATTTTGCCCGCAAACCAGACGGTTACTAAAAAACCTGCCACAAGTAAGCCCATAGATAGTCCTAGTTGCCATAAGGGAACTGTATCAGGCACACCGTATGGAATACGTGCCATCATCACAATGGGAGAAGAGAATGGAATGAGGCTGCCCCAAACAGCAATGGGTCCTGTTGGATTGGCTACGGCTGCGGTCATGATGGCAATAGATAAAATAACCAGCATGGTCACTGGAAAACTTAACGATTGCGCCTCACGCATATCCTCATTTACTGCACTGCCAATGGCACCGTAAAGTGAAGCGTAAAAAAAGAAACCACCTAAAAAATAAAAGGCAAAACATCCAAGAATCAGTGGAACATTAACGGAACCCATCATACGCTGAATTCCACCAACAGCTTCTGTCATAAATCCCAGCGACGTACCTGATTTGGCGCCAATGTTATACACAACAAAAACAAAAATAATCCAGATCAAAAATTGTGTGAGCGCTACCGCACCAATTCCTACTATTTTACCCAACATCATTTGGAAAGGACGAACCGAGGATACAATTACCTCGGCAATTCGATTAGTTTTTTCCTCCATCACGCCCATCATGACTTGCGAGCCATATATTATTAGTATGAAGTACACTAAAAAACCCGCGATATAACCAATCCCTACTGCGGTAGCACTATTAGCTAGTTGGTTGCTAATATTTTTTGTAACAAGACCAATTTTACTTTGTGCTAAGATGGATTGTTTGTTTACATCCAATTGTAAACTATCGTTTAACAACCTTCTCCAAATTCGATTTAGTTTAGCCTCCACTACACCAGTAGAAGCACTACCGTATGATTTATAGGTATTGAAAATTAGTGAGTCGGTACCTTGCTGCCAGTTTAATGAGGGGATGATGATATAGCCGTCGTATTTCTTCTCCTCCTCTTTATTATTTTCTTGTGGCGCATTATTGACTAACACCAAAGTAGAACTTGGATCAATCGTATTTTCAGTGGCAATAGCTTCTTGTGTAAAATAGCCAGATGAGTCTATTACTGCAACGGTTAGCGTTTCTTTGCTTTTCTCAGCTATAAAACCCATTCCGCCAATCAAGGCTACGTATAAGAGGGGAAACAACAGGGTAGAGATGACAAATGTTTTTTTACGAACTCTTGTCAGGTATTCTCTTTCTATGATAATCCAGGTTTTTTTCATGCACTTAAATTTTTTCGAATGTTCGAGCGGTGGGCGTATTGCCTACCAATTGAATAAAAATATCATTAAGGCTGGGTAGTAACTCCTGAAAGGAGTTGATCTCTACTTGTTGGTCCAATAAAAAGCGTAAGACGTTGGAAGAATTATTTTGGGCGCCAATTTGGATAAGTAGTGCGTTGTCTTTTTGGCTTACTACGGAAAATGGTGCTTGTTCCAAGGCTAGCCTATCCAATCCTTTACCAGTGATGCGGTATTGGTGTTGTTTAAATTGTTGTTTTACATCTTGCACGGTACCATCCAAGATTTTTTGTCCCTTATTGACAAGTGCAATGTGATCGCAGATTTCCTCCACTTGCTCCATGCGGTGTGTACTGAAAATGATGGTAGACCCCTCTTGCGCGAGTCTGAAAATTTCATCTTTAATTAAGTTGGTATTCACCGGGTCTAATCCACTAAAGGGTTCGTCCAAAATAATTAAAGAGGGATCATGTAGTACGGTGGTTACAAATTGTAATTTTTGTCCCATGCCTTTTGAAAGATCCTCTACTTTTTTATCCCACCAGCTTTCCATTCCAAATCTGTGAAACCAACTTTCTATCTTTTTCTTTGCGGCTTGTTTGTCAAGTCCTTTTAGTTGTGCCAAGTACAAGGCTTGTTCGCCAACTTTCATTTTTTTGTACAGCCCTCTTTCCTCTGGCATGTAGCCAATCTTTGCAACATCAATAAGCGGATCAAACTTTTTGCCTTCAAAAAATATTTCACCTTGGTCAGGATAAAAAATACCGGTGATCATACGGATGAGCGTTGTTTTACCAGCACCATTGGGGCCGAGTAATCCAAAAATTTGTCCGCGTTCAATTTCAAGGCTTATGTCATCCACCGCTTTCTGTGACTCGAAATGCTTCTTTAAATGCTTCAGTGATAAAATAGAATCCATAATAGTAGGTTGCCACTAAATTTACATACAATTCTGTTGTGAAGGGGCTACACTACACCGAAGGCGCAGATAGGGGGAGAGTGGTTGCTATTCCCCACTGTTGGAGTATGGCAACGGCTACTCTTTCACCATCCATTGCTGCACTTACGATTCCTCCGGCGTAGCCTGCACCTTCGCCGCAAGGGTATAATGTGGCAAGTTGTGGGTGATGTAGCTTTTCAGTGTCACGTGGGATTCTTACAGGAGAGGAAGTTCTGGATTCTGTAGCAATCAGCACCGCTTCATTGGTGTAATAAGATTTCATCTTTTGTGCAACCTGTTTGAATCCCAGTTGTAATCTTTCATGAATAAAAGAGGGAAGCACTTCTTTGAGGTTGACAGCAGTGATGCCAGGTACATAAGAGCAGAAGGGAAGCGCGGTACTTGTCCGATTTTCACAAAAATCTACCAGCCTTTGTGCGGGCGCTTGCAAGTTTCCTCCACCTGCTTTGAATGCCAATTGTTCTACCTGTTGCTGAAATTGTAATAAGGCAAGAGGGTCCCTTTCATTTTTCTTTGTTCTAATATCATCCAGCGCTACGCTTACCACAATTCCACTGTTGGCAAATGGATTATTTCTTTTGGAAGGGCTCCAGCCATTTACTACCAACTCACCGGGAGCAGTAGCGGCTGGTGCTATAATACCCCCCGGGCACATACAAAATGAAAAAACGCCTTTTCCATTTACTTGTTCAACCCAGCTATAGGCAGCGGGAGGTAAGAATGGATCTCTTATTTCACAATGATATTGTGTTTTGTCAATCAAGTGCTGTGGATGTTCCACGCGAACACCCAATGCAAAGGGTTTAGCCTCAATGACAAGTTTGTTACGGTGTAGCAACTCAAATATATCTCGGGCAGAGTGACCTGTTGCAAGAATAAATGCATCACCAACAAAGCGTTCGCCCTGCTTTGTGCAAACAGCTGTTAGTTTTCCCTCAGAAATTTCAAATTCATTGATGCACTGCTCAAAATGAATTTCACCGCCAGCCTCTAGTATAGCCTCGCGCATTTGTGTAATTACTTGCGGTAATTTATTGGTGCCTATGTGAGGATGTGATTCATATAAGATGCGTTCATCCGCTCCAAACCGAACAAAAAGTTCAAGTATTCGGTTCACATCTCCTCTTTTTTGACTTCGGGTATACAGCTTTCCATCGCTATAGGTTCCCGCTCCCCCTTCCCCAAAGCAATAATTACTATCAGGATTTACAATCCCTTCCCTGTTCATGGCTGCCAGATCTCTCCTTCTGGCTCTAACGTCTTTTCCTCTTTCCAAGATGATAGGCTTGACCCCATCTTCCACTAATCGAAGGGCCGCAAATAGCCCGGCAGGGCCAGCGCCAATTATAATTACTCGTTTAGGGGAGTTGGAAACATCCTTAAACGAAAATGTCCGTAGTAGTCTCTTTTCTACAGGTTGGTTGATAAAAGCTTGAAGGGTAAGGTTGACCCAGGTATTTCTACCTCTGGCATCTATTGATTTTTTGAGGATAAGAAAGCCCTGAACACTGCTTACGGGTACCCCTTTTTGCTTAGAAATAAGCTGTTTTAGAAAAAAATCATCAGCCGCCTCAGCGGGCTTGACACGAATTTGAATAGTTTGAGGCATAGGTCAGGTTTTTATCCTGAAACAGCAACAAAGATCAACCTTTTTACGGGAATCGAGTTAGGATTTTGGGATATGGTGTTAGGATGAATTTTCCAAATTTTTCAACTGATTTTTTTCGTTTTTAAAAGAAAAATATTTTTCCGAAAAAAGAGGCCCGAAATTTTTTTTTGTTTGAAGGGGTTTAATGATATTCGTTGCCCTGCGCAAGTTTTTTTATTGACAATTGTGGAAAAGCGTTGAAACCTGCGTAGAGATGTGAATAACTCCTATTATTTCGACATAAACCTGCTTGTAGTAAAGATGGATAAGAACGCGGAAAAAGTCTGGGGAAATTGCTTAAAGATCATCAAGGACATTGTGGAGTGGCAGCATTTCAAAACCTGGTTCGAACCCATACAACCCGTTTCACTGAAACAAAATGTATTAGTTATACAGGTTCCCAGTCAATTCTTTTTTGAATACCTCGAAGAACATTACGTTAATCTATTAGCTAAGACACTCAAGCGTGAGTTGGGTAAGGAAGCCAGATTGGAATATCGAATCATGGTGGACAGTGGCAGTAGTCGCACAAAACCAATGACGGTGGATGTAAGTGGTCAGGGATTCAAATCCTTTTCCAATAATGAAATGGATTTTCCGTTGGTGATCAATAACCCCGTAAAAAATCCTTTTGTTATACCTGGTCTGAAAAAAATGCAGATCGATCCGCAGCTGAATCCTAACTATACGTTTGATGCATTTATTGAAGGGGACTGTAATAGAGTTGCTCGCCGTGCAGGTAAAACAGTAGCTGAGAAGCCCGGTGCCAATTCCTTTAATCCCTTGGTAATCTATGGAGGAACGGGTTTAGGAAAAACGCATTTGGCACAAGCCATCGGCAACGAAGTAAAAAGATTACACCCTAATAAGGTGGTTTTATATGTGAGTGCGGAGAAGTTCATCAACCAGTTCATGGATCACAGCCGTAATAACGCTATCAATGACTTTATACATTTTTATCAATTGATAGATGTATTTATCCTGGATGATGTTCAGTTTTTTGCAAAGGCAGAACGTTCGCAGGATGCTTTCTTTGCCATCTTCAACCACTTGCACCAATCACAAAAGCAACTGGTGCTAACGTCTGATAAATCTCCCAAGGATTTGGAGTGTGTTCAAGATAGACTGTTGAGTCGTTTCCGTTGGGGGTTGAGTGCTGATTTGCAAGTGCCCGATTATGAAATTCGGATTGAGATCTTAGAGAAAAAGATGCGGAATGATGGATTAGAAATGCCTAAAGAGGTTGTAAAGTATATTGCTTACAATATCAATAATAATGTTCGTGAGTTGGAAGGGGCCTTGATATCCTTATTGGCACAGTCCTCTCTGAACCGAAAAGAAATAGATCTAGACCTCGCTAAGAAAGTGCTTCGCAATTTTGTGAAGTCTTCCAGTAAAGAAATTACTATTGACACCATCCAAAAGATGGTTTGTGAATACTTTGATGTGCCTTACGATAAGTTGCTTCAAAAAACACGTAAGCGTGAAATTGTGCAAGCCCGTCAGATTACTATGTACCTGGCAAAAGCTTTCACAAAAAATTCGCTAAAAACTATTGGCGAACATTTTGGAGGCCGTGATCACACTACCGTTATTCACTCTTGTCAGACTGTCAAAGACTTAATGGATACGGATGGAATTTTCCGTGAAAATGTCTTGGAACTTCAACAGAAAGTCCAGTTGGCAGCCATGTAATTTCTCTTTAATTTTGTCCTCCTTTTAAAGGAATGTTTTAGGAGAGGTGCCTGAGTGGCCGAAAGGGCCGGTTTGCTAAACCGTTGTACGGACTTAAATCTGTACCGAGGGTTCGAATCCCTCCCTCTCCGCAAGCAAGGATCATGGTTTGCAGGACAGCTAATTCCACCTTCCAGTTTTTTAATTGCTGGAAGTACGCATCAATAAGCGGGTCTGTTTGCATGTACTAAAAGTAGTACAAGGGGTTAATATTATAGCACCTCAACGCTTCTCTCTACAAATTTGGTCAGCTCAGCCCCTTTCAGCAACCCTTGAGAGAGTAAGGCCAGGTCACAAGCTTGCTTGGCCAACGTAGTTTGGGTAGCCTCGTCTGCCGCCAGAATTTTTCCAATCAATCGATGGTTGGCATTAATGGCAACTTTATAACTATCGGGCATTGATCCATAGAAACTCATGGGGCCGCCACCCATTTTGCTCATTTCTTTCATCCGGCGCATCCATTCTTCCATGGTAATAGTCACGGGTAATGCAGCTTCATCCAAACTTTCAACCTCAACTTTCATAGCTGTATTGTTCAGGGCCTTTTCAAAGAGGGCTTTTACTTGATTGCTTTGCTCTTCAGTAAGTGAATGTTTTGGCGCCTCGTCTTTTTCAACTAATTTTTGAGTAATGTCAGCATCCACTCGCTTGAATGTTGTTTTTTCAAGTTTCATCTCCAAGTGTTGCATAAAATGATTATCGATGGGCGAGTTCATCAATAGCACATCGTACTGCTGTTGTTGCGCACTTTGAATGAAGCTGTGTTGCTGATCTGCGTCACCTGTATATAACCAAATTAATTGCCCTTTTTTATCAGTCTGGAAGTCTTTTACTTTTGTTTTGTATTCTTCCAGCGTGTAGTATTCTTGATTGGTATTAGTCAGTAATACAAAGTCTTTGGCTTTTTCATAAAACTTTTCATCAGATAAGGCTCCGTATTTTACAAAAATGCCAATATCGTTCCATTTGTTTTCATATCCTTTTCTGTCTTTCGAAAATAACTCCTGTAATTTTTCAGCAACTTTACGGCTGATATAACTGTTGATTTTTTTGACGTTGCTATCGCTTTGTAAGAATGATCGGCTTACATTCAATGGAATATCGGGTGAGTCAATCACACCATGTAAAAGCATTAAAAACTCGGGTACTACGTCTTTTACTTCATCGGTAATAAAAACCTGACGGCTAAATAGTTTGATCTTGTTTTTCTGAATTTCAAAATCATTTTTCAGTTTGGGGAAATATAAAACCCCTGTCAAGTTAAAGGGATAGTCAACATTCAAGTGAATCCAGAATAGGGGATCCTCTGTAAATGGGTACAGCTCTTTGTAAAAACTTAAATAATCTTCGTCTGTTAACTCAGAAGGAGCTTTTGTCCAAATAGGCTGCGTTTTATTGATGATATTAGGTACATCAATGCTCTTGTATTTTGTTTTTCCTTCTTCATCTTTTCCATCCTCTACGGACTCAGACTTGGTGCCAAATTGAATTGGGATTGGAAGAAACTTACCATATTTATCCAGTATCTGCTGAATGCGATGCTCCTCTAAAAACTCTTCAGATTCTTGGTTGATATATAAAATAATATCCGTTCCTCTTGTTTCTCTTTTGCCGGCAGCTATTTCAAATGCAGTGCTTCCATCGCAGGTCCATTTAGCAGCCTCTGCCCCTTCTTGGTAGGAGCGCGTTTGAATTTCTACTTTTTCTGCTACCATGAAGGCGGAGTAAAATCCAAGTCCAAACCGACCAATAATTTCATTGGCATCTTTAGCCTCTTTGAATTTTTCCATGAATTCAGTTGCACCGGAAAAGGCTACTTGGTTAATATATTTTTTTAATTCCTCTGCCGTCATTCCCAATCCTGCATCGGAGATGGTAATCGTTTTCTTTTTTTTGTTGACCTTCACCTGCACGGTCAATTCACCCAGTTCTTGGTTGTACTGTCCGAGTGAACTAAGGCGTTTAATTTTTTGGGTGGCGTCTATAGCATTGCTGACCAGCTCTCTCAAAAAAATCTCGTGGTCAGAGTAGAGGAATTTTTTAATGATGGGGAAAATGTTCTCCGTGTTGATCGAAATCGTGCCTTTTTCCTTTATCATGGGGTTTGGTTTGTGTTTCCCTTTATTCAACAAGTATTGTTCCAGTTGGCAGGTGCTTGACAGATTGACATATTATAATATTGACCCTGAATCTGTCCTGAGAATAAGTCAGTTTTTCTTATATTTGCAGCCCTTCCTGAAAAGGATGGCGGGAGGTAGTTCAGCCCGGTAGAATACCTGGTTTGGGACCAGGGGGTCGCAGGTTCGAATCCTGTCCTCCCGACAAAACAAGAAGCTGGCACGTAAGTGCTGGCTTTTTTTATTGGGTGCGATGCGTGTTTACACGCATGAGCACACAAGAGAAAAGCCATTACGAGCGCAGCGAGTCAGCTTCTTGTTTTGGCTTCCCCCAATAGAATCACTGAAAGTAATCCTATCTCCACGACAATTGTAAAAGCCTTAGGTGAGAACCAGGGCTTTTTTGCTTCTTGACATCTGTTGGGCTAATCACTATACTTAGGGTTAGCGTATTTTTTATGTTGTCTGAAATAACCCAACATGGAATGATTCTTGCAGATCAAAAAATCTTAAATAGGATTCATATTATAAGAGAACAAAAAGTGATGTTAGATAATGATTTAGCTGAATTGTACGGGGTTGAAACACGTAGACTAAATGAGCAAGTGAAAAGGAATTGTAAGCGCTTTCCAGCAGATTTCATGTTTCAATTATCCATGAAACAATATGAAGTTTTGATGTCGCAATTTGCGACTTCAAATTGGGGTGGGAGAAGAAAATTACCCTACGCATTTACAGAGCAGGGTGTTGCAATGTTATCTAGTATTTTAAATAATGATACAGCGATAGAAGTAAATATCAGGATAATTCGGGTTTTTACTAGAATAAGGGAGTTCGCCCTGACTAATAAGGATATTTCATTGCAATTATCAAAGCTTGAAAAGGGGATAAAAGGGAATAGTCAAGATATTCAAAACATATTTGTTGTTCTGAGGGAGCTTATAGAGAAAAAAAGCAGGCCTTTGCCTAGGAATAAAATAGGGTTTAAGTATTACGATTAAGGAATAAATATTATTTGGAAAGTCGGCAAATCCTCTTATTTTCAGTCATTAAAACCTACTGCATGAAATCTGCCCGCTTTATCTTACCAGCTTTGGCACTTGGATTTGCCCTACTTATAACTGGCTGTAAGAAAAAAACTGACGATACAAATGGTGGAGGTGGTCCAACGCCCACCACAACTACTTATACGCGTAGAGCCTATGTTGAGGATTTTACAGGTACCTGGTGCGGATGGTGCCCGCTTATGAGTTATACGCTAGAGCAAAAGCAACAACAGCATGGCTCCAAATTGATATTTGTTGGAATGCATTATGGCCCCACAGGAGGTCAGTTTGATCCATATCACTCAAATACTTTCCTTTCAATCATGAATCGCTATGGAATTAATGCGTTCCCAACCGGACTCGTTAATCGTCAAACGGTTGTGAGTTCGTCTACCTTGGCTAGCAATATTGATTTTGCTGTAGCGGCTGAATCCTATGTAGGCATTAAACTTGAAACTACCGTTACGGGTACGGATTGCGCTTTAAAAACTACTGTAAAGTTTGGAAGTGATTTTAGTAAGAAAAACGTGAAGCTGGTGTTGATGTTAATTGAAGATGGATTGAAATATAACCAAGTAAATTATTTGGCGGGCAACAGCTCATATCAAACGCACCCTTATTATTCCGCCGGTAATCCAATGCCTAACTATACCCATAATGGTGTTTTTAGACGTTCCGTTACGGCCAGTTTAGAGGGAGATGTAATCCCGGTAGCTAATACAGGTCTGGGCGGTCAATATATAAATAATACAGTAGTTAGTGTTACCGGAATTCCAACTGGAAAAGGTAAAATAGTTGCCTTGGTGATTAATGACACTGGCTCTAATACCAGCACACAGGTGCTCAATGCACAATCAGTTGTTATTGGGCAAACACAGGACTTTTAAGTGGACAACCTTTTAGAGGTTTAAGGTGTAGTTGAGACTAAATCCATTGTAAGAGGGAACAAAACGGCATATACCTCCCACACAAAGCAATCCAGCTCTTTGCTGCCCAGCACTAAGCTGGATTCGTTGTTTATTTTTTGAGAGGGCAAATCCAATATTATAATAGTGCATTTTGTAGGTCTGGTAATTTGTCATATCGCTTACAAATAAGGATAGTCCATTTGGAAAACTCCACTCGGTTAGCAAGCCTGCCCAGTTTTTTTCGTCACTATTCACCCACATGTGTTCCGCATTAATTCTTAACTGGTGATTTTTCTTTATTTTAATATAGTGATCTGTTACTACCAGCGTGGCGCGTACCTCACCATAAGGTCCGCCTTGTAAAATTGTTCGATTGTAAAAAAGGTTGATAAAGGTAAGTAGCGTCTTGTAGTCTTTAGTCCATCTTTTATCAATGATCAAGTTGAAGTCTCTAAATAATTTTGTTTTACCGAATGCTATGATTTTTTTACTAATAAAGCCTTCTCCGGTTGTTACACGGGTGCTATCTAACGCATGGTAATTGGAATAGTTAATGTCTAGTCTGGTACCGTATTTACCACCCAGCGGTGTATTTTTTTTAAAACGAATAAAAAAATCAGCCATGCCACCTATCTCTCCAATGGGTTGAATAGCGTGCGGATAAATATTTGCTAATAAGTTAGTGTGTTGGCGTGTCAACGCAGGCGTATAATTGATGGAAGCAACGGCATCACTTGAATTGAAATTTCCTTTGTAGTCTGCATTTTCTAATCTACGAAATTGAAGTTGTAGTCCCAGTCTGTTAGCAGGATCTTGCCAACCTGTTTTTAAAAAAAGAATTAATCCTTTCTTTTTAATGAAGTCGTTTGGGAAATTAGCTTCAATGGATTTGTGTACCCATTCTCCAGAAAAATTGATGGAATTATATTCACCATTAAACCGGGCAGCAATGGCATTTACCTGTTGCGGAAAATTAGGATCTGCACCGTAATAGCGCATAAATCGTTTTACATAGCTGGCGCCTACTTGTAGGAGCTGTGTTTTCCCATTCTCCTCTCTATTTAAAGGAGACCATTCTATGTCACCCCCCATTACTTCACCAGGTGATCTTTCCATGAATGTCCGAGGGCGTCCTGCAATTACTTTAAGTTTTATTGATTTTATAGGTGTAAAACGAATTCCCACACCATCAATATTGTTGTCTAACCCTAAACTTCTTTCTTCAAAAGCTCTAAAGATCAGCCCATTCCCAAATTGTTCAAAAAAGTTACCAACGTGAATATCTATTCTCTTATTAGTGAAGCGGATAAACCGGCGTACCAACTTATTCCCTTCGTAGCGGGTAGGAAAACCTTGTAGTGCTGGATTGTACCCTTCAAATTGAATGCCGGCTCTAAAGCCTTTGTATTGGTAGTTAGCATTTAGGTACGTATTGGAGGCAAATCTTTTAGTTGGAGCCAGAATATTTCCTCGTTTATTATCTATGTAATACTGATTATTGGTTTCGAGACTCCCACTCAATTTACTTTCTTTAAAAAAACTTTTTCCTTGCGTATATCCTGAAAAGCTGAGAGAGAGGAATACAGCACATAATAGTACGCGCATCTTACAACGTTTTGAGTAAGGCTAAAATTTTATCCTCATTGCCTGGGACATAAGCAGTATAGCGTTTAATAATCAACCCTTTTTTGTCAATGACTAATGTATGAGGGATTAGTGATATGTTGAGTGCTCTTTTGAGATCTTGATTTTCGTCCCAAAAAACTTCAAAGCTCCAGTCGTGTAACCCAGCTGTTTTTTTGATGCCTGCTGCAGTTCTACTATCATCAATGGAAATGGCAATGATGCGTGCAGGCGTTTCCTTTTTCCATGTTTCCGTCAGCTCATTAAAAGCATCTAGCTCTTGTAAGCAGGGCTTACACCAAGTGGCCCAAAAACTAATCACCAAAGGAGCTTCGTTATCTTGAAAAGTTGCTGTACTGATCTCTTTTCCAGCAATCGATTTTATAGTTACAGCAGGAAACTTTTCTTGCGCCAGTGTGGTTAGTGGAATAAATAGGAGTATAAAGAGGAGGGAGCGCATACCTAATTGTTTATGCGAATATAGCCGACTACATCTTAACTTAAACGTAATTTTAGCATTCGAATGAACAGGAGTGCCGCTAATAAGTTAGAGTTGAACCAATACGCAGCTATTGTAGTACGGGTTTGCTGGGCGCTTGCACTATTGTGGCTCACTCGATTTGTTTTTTATTTTTTTAACCAATCTTCATTTCAGGATATTTCATTACCTGATTGGGGTGCCATCTTGTGGGGCGGGCTTCGTTTTGATATGGCGGCAATTTGCTATGTAAATTCACTCTATATCATTTTGCAAGCGGCTCCGTTACGAGCTCGTTCTAAGCATTCATTTAAACAGTTTGCGCGTGGGCTTTTCTTATTTACCAATGGGCTAGCCTTATGGGTGAGCTGTGTAGATATGGTTTACTTTCCTTTTACGTTACGTCGTACCACAGCCACTGTGGTACGGGAGTTTGCGAATGAGGATAATCTCGGTACCATTTTAACCACGGCTGCATGGCACTATTGGTATTTTCTGCCCGTGTTTCTTGTTTTCTTTTGGTTGTTGCTAGTTGGCTACAACCGAATCTCAGTTAAAGCCCCGGCTAGTTTTAACCCAACCTATTTTTATACTGGCTCCTTGGGCATGTTATTGCTTTTCCCATTTTTATTGGTGGGGGGTATTCGAGGTGATTGGCGGTATTCAACTCGACCAATTACAATGAGTAACGCTGGGCAATATGTAAAAAACCCTGGTAGTATTCCCTTGGTGTTGAATACCCCTTTTTGTATACTACGCACCATCCGACAACAATTTTATAAAGCGGATCAATTTTTCTCGCCCAATCAATTAGCAGCTATTTATACGCCAGTTATTCAGCTAAATCCTGTGGACACGTTCAAAACTGAAAATGTGGTCATCTTAGTGTTGGAGAGCTTTGGTAGGGAGTCTTTTGGTTTTTTTAATCGGAAATTGAATAATGGCAACTATAAGGGGTATACCCCATTTTTAGATTCATTACTTGCAAAAAGTTTTGTTATTGAAAATGGGTTTGCTGCAGGAAGAAAATCCATCGATGCATTACCTGCGGTATTGGCAAGTATTCCTTCGGGAGAGCTCCCTTTTGTTCTCACACCTTATGTTTCAAACCAGCTGCAAAGTCTCCCACAAGTATTAAAAGAAAAAGGGTATCATACTTCATTTTTTCATGGTGCTCCCAATGGCTCCATGGGGTTTAAGGCGTTTGTTAATTTACTGGGAGTAGAACATTATTTTGGGAAGGACCAATATGGTAATGACCAGGACTTTGATGGAACCTGGGGTATTTGGGACGAACCCTTTTTACAATTTTTTGCCAGCAAGTTGGATAGCTTCCCGGAACCCTTTCAGTCAACAATATTTACTGTTTCCTCACATGAACCTTTTCAGGTGCCAGCAACGTATAGGGGCGTATTTCCAAAAGGCGAGCATCCTATTCGTGAGGTTACGGGTTACACTGATTACGCGTTGAAAAAGTTTTTTAATAAAATCAAATCCAAGCCATGGTTTCTGCGAACTTTATTTGTTATCACTGCCGATCATGCTTCCATCTCGCATGATCCTTCCTACCAAACTGCTTGGGGAAATATGGCGATTCCTATTTTTTTCTATCATCCCTCAGATAAACTGAAGGCATTCTTGCCAGGAAATATCCAACAAACTGATATTATGCCCTCTGTACTGGGTTATTTAGGTTATCGAGGCACGGTATTTTCTTTCGGGAAAAATGTGTTTGCGCCACAACCTGAAAATTGGGTGGTAAATTATTATGGAGGATTTCAATTGATACAAAACCAGTATTTATATCAGCAAAGTGAAAATGGAATAGGAGCGCTTTATGATTATAAGAGTGATCCCTTGTTACAAAAAAATCTGGCTGCACAAGACAAGCAACAGGTCATAGCGTTAGATAGCCGGCTTAAGGCTTTTATCCAGCAGTATCATAATAGACTTATTAGTAATCAACTCCTGCCGCCTGCCCGTTAGCGTGTATCTTTGCTACCCTTATGGCGCGCACCACTAGCAAGAAGTTAACCGCTGGCGAAAATCTGGAATTTATTGAAGTTACCGGAGCGCGTGTGCACAACTTGAAGAATCTGGATATTTCCATTCCCAAAAACAAATTAGTGGTCATTACCGGAATCAGTGGTTCAGGAAAGTCCTCATTAGCCTTTGATACTATCTATGCAGAAGGGCAGCGCCGTTATTTGGAAACATTTGGTGCTTATGCGCGGCAATTTGTTGGGGATATGGAGAGGCCAGATGTAGATCGAATTGCAGGACTCTCTCCGGTAATTGCTATTGAACAGAAAACGACCAGTAAAAATCCCCGTTCAACAGTAGGGACTGTCACGGAGGTATATGACTTTTTGCGATTGCTCTATGCAAGAATTGGAAGGGCTTATTCTTACAACACAGGAAAGCCCATGGTTAAATGGAGTGAGGATGAGATTGTGCAGGCTATTTTTCAAAACTTCGAAAGAAAAAAAATTTCAATCTTAGCGCCGCTCGTACGGGGGAGAAAAGGCCATTATCGTGAACTATTTGAGGAGTATCGAAAAAAGGGATACTTAAAAGTACGTGTTGACGGAGTCATGCGGGATTTACAGGCCAAAATGCAAGTGGATCGGTATGTGATCCACGATATTGAATTGGTTATTGATCGTTTGCAGGTGGAGGCTTCCATGCGTGCACGTTTAAGTCAAAGTGTCCAACAGGGATTGCAACTGGGAAAAGGATTACTATTTCTTGAAGTAGAAGGACAGGGAATGGTACAGTATTCCAAACAACTAATGTGTGAGGATACTGGAATTAGTTATGAAGAACCTTCTCCCAACTCGTTTTCATTTAATTCTCCCTATGGAGCTTGTCCTGCCTGCAAAGGCCTGGGTGTAAATCATCATGTAAACATGAAGGCCGTTCTTCCAGATACCTCCCTTAGTATAAGTGAAGGAGGTATTGTACCGCTTGGAGAAGAACGTGATGCGTGGGTATTCAGACAGGCACAGGAAATGGCCAGGAAGCATAAGATTTCTTTTAAAACACCTATTCAGGATCTACCTAAAAAACAATTAAATCTACTGTTGTTTGGGAATGAAGAAGGCCAACCAACGGCAGCTGATTTTTCTGATGTGCAATTTAATCCCAACGGCCCTTTTGAAGGGGTGGTAAACTTACTGCAACGTTGGTTTGCTAACCCGTATAGTGAAAATATACGGGAGTGGACAGAAGATTTCATGGAGGTGAAGCCCTGTACTACCTGTGATGGGATGCGTCTTCGAAAAGAAAGCAATTGGTTTCGGGTTGATCAAAAAAATATTGCTACGCTGAGTGCTATGAATCTTGATAACCTGGCGGCCTGGTTTGATGGGGTGGAACTTCGGTTGTCTAAAAAAGAAAATGCTATCGCTAAGGATATTTTGAAAGAGATCCGGGACCGCCTTGATTTTTTATTACAAGTAGGTTTAGGTTATTTGTCGTTAAACCGTTCTAGTAGAAGTTTAAGCGGGGGCGAATCACAGCGAATTCGGTTGGCAACACAAATCGGATCACAACTGAGAGGCATTACTTACATTTTAGATGAACCTTCCATTGGATTACATCAACGCGACAATCACCAACTGATTCAAGCGTTAAAAAAAATGAGAGACTTAGGCAATACTGTGATTGTAGTGGAGCATGATAAGGATATTATGATGGCTGCAGATCACTTGATTGACATTGGTCCGCGTGCAGGTTTTCATGGTGGAAAAATTGTTGCAGCAGGACCTCCCGCTTCTTTTTTAAAATTGAATACACTCACGGCCGGTTACTTAAATGGAAAATTACAGCTACCGGTACCTGCTATCCGTAGAGCGGGCAATGGAAATGTTTTATCCTTACAAGGCGCTAGTGGAAATAATCTGCAAAAAGTTAATGCTGATTTCCCCCTTGGAAAATTAATTGTAGTAACAGGTGTGAGTGGCTCAGGAAAATCTACACTAATAAATGAAACAGTGTATCCCTTACTGGCAAAACATTGCTACGATTCTCGAGCACAGGCCTTGCCCTATAAGAAATTAGGGGGATTAGAACATATCGATAAGGTTATTGAAATTGATCAGTCTCCTATTGGAAGAACACCGCGTAGTAATCCTGCCACCTATTGTGGTTTTTTCACTGAGATCCGAACGCTATTTTCAACATTGCCTGAGAGTAAGGTTAGAGGTTATGGAGCTGGTCGTTTTTCTTTCAATGTACGGTCTGGCCGTTGCAATACTTGTGAGGGTGGGGGGATGCGCGTGATTGAAATGAACTTTCTTCCTGATGTATATGTGCATTGTTCTAGTTGCAATGGTAAAAGGTATAATCGTGAGACCTTGGAAGTACGTTACAAGGGAAAGTCTATTGCTGATGTATTGGATATGACGGTGGAAGAAGCTATTCTGTTTTTTCAAACAGTTCCATATATCTATCGAAAAATTAAAGTATTGGAGGAGGTGGGACTGGGATATGTAACACTTGGTCAGGCTGCCACTACATTGAGTGGAGGTGAAGCACAACGTGTAAAACTTTCTACTGAGTTAGCAAAGCGTGACACCGGCAAAACGTTTTATATTTTGGACGAACCTACCACAGGTCTTCATTTTGAAGATATACGTCATTTAATGGATGTGCTCAATAAACTAGTGGATCGGGGTAACACCGTTTTGGTTATTGAACATAATTTGGATGTGATCAAAATGGCGGATCACATAATTGATTTAGGTCCTGAAGGAGGTGATGGGGGAGGATCTATTCTTTTCCAGGGAACACCTGAGGAAATGGTTAAGAAAGTAAACACACACACCGCTACTTTTCTACAACAAGAATTGAATGCACGTAACTAAGCCATTCGAATCATATGAATGTGCTCAATTCCGTCTTCCAGGTAGATTGCGCCATCTCGAATAAAACCAAAAGTTTGGTAGAACTTTTCAAGATATAATTGCGCACCTACCTCAATGGGGCCTTTTCCAAATAATTTTTCACAACTGTCGATAGACTCGGTCATTAGAAGTTTACCTATGCCCGTTCTTCGTACGTTTTCTGCAGTTACCACTCTTCCTATTGAGCAACTTTCATAGGCCAATCCTGCCGGAAGCAACCGCGTGTAGGCCACCAGTTGATTGTCAAGTTTACCCAGTAAATGCCATGACTGCTGATCTTTATTGTCCATATCCAAAAAAACACATTGCTGCTCTACTACAAAAATGGCAGATCTTAATTGCAATAACGCATAGCAATCTGATGGCAGTAACTCCTCAAATTTTAAAAGTGACCAATCGATTTTACTCATTTGTTGATTCCAATTCGCTTGAGTGAAGCAATGGTGGCAAGGGGATCCTTGGATTTAAAAACGGTATTGCCGGCAACTAGTACATCAGCTCCAGCTTCGATTATTGCTGGTGCATTTTCAAGTGTTACACCTCCATCAATTTCAATGACTGCAGTTGCATTATGTTCTGTGATTAGTTTTTTTAGTTCTGTGATTTTTGGCAGCGTAGCGGCTATGAATTGTTGTCCGCCAAATCCTGGATTCACACTCATCAAGCAAACCAAATCAATTTCTTTTATAACAGGGGCCAGACTTGATACCGGTGTATGTGGGTTAAGCGCTACACCTGCTTTAACACCCAGCTCTTTTATTTGCTGAATAGTTCTGTGAAGATGTATGCAAGCTTCCGCATGCACAGTGATAATGTCTGCTCCGGCTTCCTTGAAAGCAGTCAGGTAGCGTTCAGGCTTTTCAATCATTAGGTGTACATCACAGGTCTTGGAGGTGGCCTTTCTAAAAAACTGTATCAACATAGGGCCAAAGCTGATGTTAGGAACAAAATTTCCATCCATCACATCCAGGTGGTACCAGTCTGCTTCACTTTTGTTAAGAAGCTCACAATCAGCCTGAAGATGCAGGAAATTAGCGGAGAGCAGAGAGGGGGCTACAATCGGCATAGATGCAAGTTACTAATCATTTTTTACAATGGGCTGACACTTGAACGTTACTCTAAAGATAAATTTGCACGCTACAAAAAGAATCGCATGAAAAATTTATTGGCACCTCTATTCGGCAGAACATTTTTTTTGATGGGGTCACTGCTTGTATTGTTTCAAATTCAGTTACATGGACAAGACAGTCTTCACTATGCAGAAGAATCTCATCTTAAAAATATTCGTCAGTTAACATTTGGAGGAGACAATGCTGAAGCATACTGGAGCTATGATGGAAAATCCCTGGTTTTTCAGCGTACCTCTTTAAAGGATGGAATTCCCTGCGATCAGATTTTTATTGGACGTGTACCCGAAAATCCAACGGCTCCATTTGAATTCAAGTCAGTAAGCACAGGCAAGGGAAGAACCACCTGTGCCTTTTTCACAAAGGATAATCAACATATCATTTATGCCTCTACGCATTTGGTTAGCGGCGAATGTCCGCCAGTTCCGGATCGAGCAAAGTATGGCAACAAGTACATATGGCCTTTGTACCGGGGTTATGATATTTTCCAATCTGATTTGAATGGAAAAATCGTTAAGCAATTAACAAACTCTCCATTTTATGATGCGGAGGCTACTCTTTCGCCCGATGGCAAGAAAATGATTTACACCAGTACCAAGGATGGTGATATTGAACTTTATATCATGGATCTTAAATCCGGAAAGGAAAAAAGAATAACCAATGAGTTGGGATACGATGGGGGAGCCTGGTTCAGTCCTGATGGAAAGAAAATAATTTGGCGTGCATCACGTCCAAAAACGGAAGCAGCTGTTTCAGAGTACAAAGAGTTGCTGGCACAAGATTTAGTGGCCCCCACCAATATGGAAGTTTGGGTAGCTAATGCTGATGGTTCGGGTGCAAAGCAGGTAACCCATTTTGGTCAGGCCAATTGGGCACCCACTTTTATGCCTGACAGTAAACGTATCATCTTTGCCTCTAACCATGAGTACAAGCGGGGATTCCCTTTTAATCTATACACCATCAATGGCGATGGGTCCAACTTGCAAAAAGTGAGCCGTGACAAAGGCTTTGATGCATTTCCTATGTTCAGCCCTGATGGGAAGCGTTTAGTATTTGCAAGCAATCGTAACAATGGGGGGACCCGGGATACGAATGTTTTTGTGGCCGACTGGGTGGAGTAAGAAAGGCTTCATACATTTGTTTACCTAAACAAATGCTATATGGAAACCGGACTTTTGCACTTGCACAATGCCCTTCGTTGGGTATTACTATTATTACTGCTCTGGAATTTAATTCAAGCAATTACCAAAAAAGAGTCCCTTGCTAGTAGTAGTCTATGGCTCATGATTACGGCCCATACCATGTTACTCATTGGGCTTTATCAGGCAATAGCAGGTAGATATGGCTGGACATCATTAAATCTGCCAGCGGGTAGTTCGGTAATGAGCGATTCTTTTTATCGATTCTTTCTCATAGAGCATCCTGTTTTAATGATCTCTTCAATTATATTAATTACGTTAGCGCGTGGAAAAGCAACGCAACGCAACTACCGCTCCGTTACATGGTTACTAGCTATTGCTTTAGTGTTGATCCTAGCGGGTATTCCTTGGCCTGGAAGAGAGTTGGTGGGTAGACCGCTTTTTCCGGGTGCATAAGGTTACTGTTGGTACTACAAATTAATCATTGACACCCTATGGCTCATTATCATAAACTTGGACAAATTCCGCACAAAAGGCACACGCAGTTTCGTAAGCCGGATGGAACCTTGTATAGTGAACAGCTATTTTCCACAGAGGGATTTAGTGATGATTATTCCTTGCTTTATCATTGTCATCCTCCCACACAAATCATAAAAACAGAACCCCAGCAGGATGTATCTCCGCAAGTAGCCGAAGAGAAAATGTTGAAGCATCGCAGCTTCGAGGGGTTTCACATTAAGCCTGAGGCAGATTTTCTTAAAAGTCGTGTACCGGTATTGGTTAATGGTGATTGTCACATTGTATTAGCTTCTCCGCAACAGAGCATGACTGATTATTTCTATAAGAATACGGATGCTGATGAATTAATTTTTATACACGAGGGATCCGGGAAAGTGCTGACACAATATGGACAACTTCCATTTTCCTATGGAGATTACATTATTCTTCCCAGAGGAACTATTTATCAAATACATTTTGATACGCCTACAAACCGTTTGTTTATTGTAGAGTCTTTTTCGCCCCTTCGGTATCCTAAACGCTATATGAGTCGGTTTGGACAGTTGATGGAGCATTCGCCCTATTGCGAACGCGATATTCGTCCTCCACAAGATTTACTCACCATTGACCAGCAAGGTGATTTTTTAATACGAGCCAAAAAGAAAGGAATGTTATACGGGTTGCATTATGGTACGCATCCCTTTGATGTAGTGGGTTGGGACGGCTGTTGCTATCCTTACATCTTCTCAATTCATGATTTTGAGCCCATCACTGGTCGCGTTCATATGCCGCCGCCTATCCACCAAACTTTTGAGACAAACAGTTTTGTTGTTTGTTCTTTTGTACCTCGACTTTATGACTACCATCCACAGGCAATTCCTGCACCCTACAATCACAGCAACATAGATAGTGATGAAGTGATTTATTATGTAGACGGTGATTTCATGAGTCGTAAAAGTGTTACTCGAGGAATGATAACATTACATCCGGCTGGTATCCCACACGGGCCTCATCCGGGTGCTGTTCAAAAAAGCATTGGAGCCAAGGAAACCAAGGAATTGGCGGTGATGGTAGACACTTTCCGCCCGCTAATGTTAACCAAGCAGGCCTTAGATATTGAAAATCAAGGCTATGTAATGAGTTGGGCGGAGTAATTGCCTCACTTTCAAAATTTTAGCGATTTTCTTCTTTATTCGCTGACAAGCGCCTATCTTTGCACCCCTTAAAATCGTATGTCGAAACAACCGCTGATTAAGCAGGATGGAGTCATTTTAGAAGCATTATCCAATGCAATGTTCCGGGTAAAACTGGAAAATGGACATGAAATCCTGGCTACGATCTCCGGAAAAATGCGAATGCACTACATCCGTATTCTCCCCGGTGACAAAGTTGGTGTGGAACTTTCTCCTTATGATTTGACAAGGGGTCGGATTAATTTCCGCTATAAATAAGACTGTTAAACAGAATAACGATGAAAGTAAGAGCTTCTATCAAAAAACGCAGCGCAGATTGTAAGATTGTCCGTCGTAAAGGCAAGCTGTACATCATTAACAAAAAAAATCCTCGCTTCAAGCAGCGTCAGGGTTAATCCTATTTTAAACTAATTAATTTTTAATACTCAATTATGGCTCGTATTGCCGGTGTGGATTTACCAAAACAGAAAAGAGGGGAAATTGCATTGACCTATATCTATGGAATTGGTCCATCTACTGCTCGCTACATTCTCGATAAGAACAATATCGATCGTAACAAAAAAGTGAACGAATGGAGTGATGATGAATTGAATGCCATTCGTAGCGTGATCACTGAAGAATTAAAAGTGGAAGGTCAGCTTCGTTCTGAAGTGCAAATGAGTATCAAGCGTTTGTTGGATATCGCTTGCTATCGCGGACTCCGTCATCGTAAAGGATTGCCAGTTCGTGGTCAGCGTACTAAAACTAACAGCCGTACCCGCAAAGGAAAACGTAGAACGGTTGCTGGTAAAAAGAAGGCGCCTAAGAAATAATAGCTAATATTTAAAAGACTACCTCAAGTAATACAATGGCAAAAGTACAACAACAGCAACCCAGCGCAAAGCAAGCCTCCAAAAAGAGAGTCGTGAAAGTTGACGCTTATGGTGATGCGCATATCTCTGCAACATTCAATAACATTATTGTAAGTCTTACCAACAAAACTGGTCAGGTAATTTCCTGGAGCAGTGCTGGTAAAATGGGTTTCCGCGGTTCTAAGAAGAATACTCCTTATGCAGCACAAATGGCCGCTGCTGATGCTGCAAAAGTGGCATTTGATGCAGGTTTGAAGCGTGTGGATGTGTATGTTAAGGGTCCGGGTTCTGGACGTGAGGGGGCTATTCGTTCCCTATCACAAAGTGGGATTGAAGTAGTGATGATCAAAGATGTGACGCCAATGCCTCACAACGGATGCCGTCCTCCTAAAAAGAGACGTGTATAATTAAATAGTTCGACGCCAGTCGTTTCATTTTATTAAAGGGTGCACGATTAATTTTTTTAAAGCTTTTTACCGATCGTTGCACCGGTTTTTAAAAAAGCTTAAATGAACAAGTACTATGGCACGTTACAATGGTCCTAAGACCAAGATCTCCCGTATTTTCGGGGAGCCCATTTTGGGAAATGGCAAATGGTTGGGTAAAAACAGTAACCCTCCTGGCCAGCACGGAGACAAGCGCAAGCGTAAAACACTTGGCGAGTATGCACTACAGCTTCGTGAAAAACAAAAAGCAAAGTATACTTACGGTGTACTAGAAAAGCAATTCCGCAAAACATTTGAAGAAGCTGCCCGCCGCAAAGGGGTTACAGGTGAAAATTTGATCAAGCTTTTGGAAGCAAGATTGGATAACACTGTATTCCGTATGGGTATTTCTCCTTCTCGTCCAGGAGCCCGTCAGCTTGTGAACCACAAGCACATTGAAGTGAATGGACAGGTTGTGAATATACCTTCCTATTCATTAAAGCCAGGTGATGTTGTTACGATAAAAGACAGCAGTCGTACGCGTACTTCAATCACTAGCCCCATCCGTGGTAAAAATCCAAAGTATGGATGGCTTGATTTCAATGAAACTGAAATGAAGGGTACGTTTATCACTTATCCTGAGCGTGAAAGTGTTCCTGAGAATATCAAGGAGCAGTTGATCGTTGAATTGTATTCTAAGTAAACCAATGAGGTAATACCTCTCACCGAAAAAATAATCGTATGGCAATTCTCAATTTTCAAAAACCTGATAAAATCATTTTACAGAAGGCTACTGATTTTAATGCTCAATTCGAGTTCCGTCCTTTGGAGCCTGGATATGGTGTTACTATCGGAAATGCACTCCGCCGCGTATTGCTTAACTCTCTGGAGGGTTACGCCATTGTGGGTATCAAAATTGAAGGAGTAGATCACGAGTTCGCCACTTTAAAAGGTGTAAGTGAGGACGTGGTAGAACTGCTGTTGAACTTGAAACAAGTTCGTTTCAAAAAGATTGGAGACCAGGATTTCACCAGCGAAAAAATCAGCATCTCTGTTAAAAACAAAACTGAGTTTACGGCTGCTTTGATCGGTGAAAACACACAAGCTTTCCAGATCATGAATCCTGATTTGTTAATCTGTACGTTGGATAGTTCTGCGCGCTTGGATATCGAGTTGACTATCGGTAAAGGTCGCGGCTATGTTCCAGCAGAGGACAACAAACCAAAGGAATCACCGCTTGGGTATATTCCAACTGACTCCATTTTTACGCCTATCAAAAATGTAAAGTACAGTATTGAGAACACGCGTGTGGAGCAGCGTACTGACTTTGAAAAGTTGATCATGGAAGTTTCTACAGATGGCACTATCCATCCTGAAGAAGCAGTAAAGCAAGCTTCTCGTATTTTGATCCAGCACTTGATGATCATCACTGATGAAAACATCACGTTTGATAATAAGGAAGAAAAGAAAGAGGATTTAGTGGATGAACAAACCTTGCAATTGCGTAAGGTATTGAAAACTCCACTAGAGGATTTAGATCTTTCAGTGCGTGCTTTCAATTGTTTGAAAGCGGCTAAAATCAATTCTCTCAGTGAGCTGGTTCAGTACGAACAAGAGGACTTGATGAAGTTCCGCAACTTTGGTCAAAAGTCACTCTCTGAAATTGAACAAGTGCTTTCTGAGCGCGGATTACATTTTGGTATGGATCTTGCCAAAATGGGTATTGATGTAAGTGAATTTTAATTATTGATAACCGCTGTTGAGTCATGTCAATAGCAACCACTGCAATTCCTGACACGGTGCAGTGTTAAAAACAAACAGTCATGCGTCACGGAGACAAAGTAAACAACCTGGGCCGAACCAAAGCACATCGCGAGGCCCTACTCGGTAACCTAGCTTGTCAGTTAATTCAGCACAAGCGTATTGTAACCACTACTGCTAAAGCAAAATCGCTAAGAGGTTTTGTAGAGCCCTTGATCACTAAAGCAAAGGATAACACCACACATCAGCGTCGTATTGTGTTTGGTTATTTGCAAGACAAAGAGGCTATCAAAGAACTTTTTAGTACAGTTGCTGAAAAAGTAGCGGGCCGTCCTGGTGGCTATACACGTATTATTAAACTGGGATTTCGTCCTGGTGATAATGCTGATATGGCAATGATTGAATTAGTTGATTTTAATGAGATCTATAAGAAAGGAGAAGAAAAAGGAACTGCTAAGAAAACACGTCGTTCGGGTGGACGCAAGAAAGCTGCTGAAAAAGCAGTGGAAGCTACACCGGCGGGTGATGCAGCTGCTCCTGCTGAAGAAGCTCCTTCTGCATAAATCAAATTTGAACATACTAAAATGCCTTCCTTCCGGAGGGCATTTTTTTTAGAGAATAGTCCTGTTTGGTCTACCTCCTGCTTGAAACGATTATTTTTGCCACTCAAACTCTAACTATGCGAAAAGTATCTATTGGTGTAGTGCAAATGAGCTGTGTAGCTGACAAGGAGGCCAATCTTCAAAAGGCAATTGCCGGAATTGAAAAGGCGGCTGCTCAAGGGGCACAGATAGTTTGTTTACAAGAACTTTTTACATCACTTTATTTCTGTGATGTGGAGTCTTATGATAATTTTTTACTCGCGGAATCTATTCCTGGTCCCGCAACTGATAGGATACAGGCCATTGCAAAGGCTAAAGGCGTAGTAGTCATTGCTTCGCTTTTTGAAAAACGTGCAGAAGGGTTATATCACAATACAACGGCTGTTATAGATGCGGACGGTTCTTATTTAGGCAAGTATCGTAAAATGCATATTCCAGATGATCCTGCTTATTATGAGAAGTTCTACTTTACTCCTGGAGATTTAGGTTATAAAGTTTTCAAAACAAAATTTGCCACCATTGGGGTTTTGATCTGTTGGGATCAGTGGTATCCCGAAGCTGCACGAATTACTTCATTAATGGGTGCAGAAATTTTATTTTATCCTACTGCCATTGGTTGGGCTACTTCTCAAGATGCGACAACAAACACCGAGCAATATGGTGCTTGGAAAACGATTCAACGAAGTCATGCTGTGGCCAATGGGGTGCATGTGGTTAGTGTCAACCGAGTGGGAGAGGAGCAAAATGGTGCCATGCAATTCTGGGGCGGTTCATTTGTTTCTAATCCTTTTGGTACAGTGCTCTGGCAGGCTTCACATGATAAAGAGGAAACAACCGTGGTTGAAATAGATCTTTCCAAGACTGACTATTATCGTACGCACTGGCCATTCCTTCGTGACCGACGAATTGATTCCTATGACCCCATCACCAAGCGTTATGTCGATGAGCACTAATGGAGCTACCCCTCGGGAACTGGGGTATTATTTTCCAGCAGAGTTTGCACCGCATGAGGCAACCTGGTTAAGTTGGCCCCACAAAGAGGCTTCCTGGCCTGGAAAAATTCATACTATTTTTCCTTCTTACGCTGCTTTTATTAAAGAATTATTAAGGGGCGAAGCTGTTCGAATTAATGTGGCAGATAAGAGCATGCAGGAGTTTGCCGTACAGCAATTGGAGCGTGCAGGGGTTGATCCCGCCGCCGTTGCGTTTTTTTTCAATCCCACCAATGATGCCTGGTGTCGTGATCATGGACCTGCTTTTTTAATCAACCCTACGGCTACACAACCTAAGGTGATTGTTGACTGGGGTTATAATGCCTGGGGAAATAAGTATCCGCCCTATGATTTGGATGATGTGATTCCAACTAGGATTGCACAGCATTATGGTATTCCCGTTTATCATCCCGGGATTGTGATGGAGGGTGGATCTGTTGAATTCAATGGACAAGGGACTTTGCTGACCTCCACCGCCTGTTTGCTGAATCCTAATCGTAATCCACAATTGAATCAAGAACAGATTGAGGGGATGCTTTGTGATTATTATGGAGTAGAGCAAATTTTATGGGTTGATGAAGGAATAGTAGGAGATGATACGGATGGACATATTGACGATACCGTTCGTTTTGTAAATGCAGACACGGTGCTAACTGTTGTGGAAGCCGATCGGACAGATGAAAATTATTCTTTACTACAACATAACCTGAAACAATTGAAGTCCATGCGTTTATTAAATGGAAAGCAATTAAACATAGTTGAGTTGCCGATGCCCCCGGCGCTGTATTACGATGGGCAACGCCTCCCTTGTTCCTATGCTAATTTTTATATTGCTAACAAGTCGGTGATTGTTCCTGTTTTCAATTGTAAGCAAGATGAGCGGGCACTTCAGATAATACAAGATTGTTTCCCCAGCCGTTCCGTGGTAGGGATTGATTCAACGGATATTATTTGGGGGTTGGGAAGTTTCCACTGTCTTAGTCAACAGGAGCCAAAGATATTAGGCTCATAGTTTTTCGTTATGCTGGCTTATATCTAGCCCTAATTCTTCTTCGGCTTCCGTAACACGTAACGGCAATATCCAATTTGTAAAACGAAGCAAAAGCCACGTTCCAGTAAATGCAAATACGGATACACCAACCATGGCGCTACATTGAATTAGAAATAATTTGTATTCACCAAATAAAAGACCGTTTCCTGTTACGTTAGCAGGATTTACAGCTTGTGATGCAAAGACGCCGGTCAATAACATGCCAATAATACCGCCAACACCATGGCAGGGAAAAACATCAAGTGTATCGTCAATAGAAGTTTTAGAACGCCAGTCCACCATCAAATTACTTACTATGCTGCTAATAATTCCTACTGCTAATGAATGAGGGATAGAGATAAATCCAGCAGCGGGTGTGATTGCAACAAGTCCTACAACTGCTCCAATGCATGTTCCCATGGCAGATGGTTTACGTCCTTTTATTTCGTCAAATATTATCCAAGAAAAGGCGGCAGCTGCTGATGCTGTTGATGTAGTTGCTAATGCAACTCCCGCCAAGGCATTGGCACCAAATGCAGACCCGGCATTAAAACCAAACCATCCAAACCAAAGTAGACCTGTTCCTAAAAGTACATAGGTTATTCGAGCAGGCGCATGTGCTGGTTCCAATCTTTTTTTCAGATAAATAGCGCTTGCCAATGCAGCCCACCCTGCACTCATGTGAACCACTGTACCGCCAGCAAAGTCAAGTACGCCCCATTTAAAAAGTAATCCATCGGGATGCCAAGTGGCATGTGCAAGTGGTGAATAAATTAGAATAGAAAAAAGAACAATAAATAATAGGTAGGATGAAAACTTTATTCGCTCGGCAAATGCTCCAGTTATAAGCGCAGGAGTAATGATCGCAAACTTGAGTTGAAAAAAGGCAAAGAGTATTAATGGTATGGTAGGAGCTAGTACCCATGGTTTTCCCTCAATTACTCGGTTCATCATAAAAAAGGTTCTGGGGTCACCTATAATCCCACCAATCGAGTTACCAAAGGATAAACTGAATCCAATGACAACCCAGAGCACTGTAATCAATGCCATGCAAATGAAGCTTTGTAGCATGGTGGATATCACATTTTTTTTGCTTACCATGCCTCCGTAAAAAAATGCTAGTCCAGGTGTCATAATTAAAACCAGTGCAGTAGCTGTTAACATCCATGCTGTATCCCCCCAGCTAATATTCTCCGTACTTGCTGGAGTTACTACAGCTTTACCTGGCCAAACAGAATATACAAGCACCGATATAAGTAATACAAAAGGGACAATTGCCAGTTTTTTGGACATCGACATATTAAAAAAATAATTAAATATTTGCTGAAGGAACAAATTTATCGAAATAACGAATCTCATCATATAGGTAATGCATATTAAAATATGTATTAATATATATGATATTTTCAACTTTTGGTGATTAGCTCGTTGGTTGGCAATAATTTACCAGACCAATTGTAATTGTTGGTTTCTTGTGAAGATTTTTCATTCACTGGCGGCGAAAATGGGTTAATTTTGCTGAATTTGTTTTTTTAAATAATTCAGCCCTATGCCTCAACAACCGAAACCCGCTCTACTGGTTCTTGCCGATGGTACTGTACATCATGGCAGGTCTTTTGGCGCAATCGGAACCACCACTGGTGAAATTTGCTTCAATACCGGAATGACCGGATACCAGGAGGTTTTCACAGATCCCAGCTATTTTGGTCAAATCCTGATTATGAATGCGGCTCATATTGGTAATTACGGCGTCAAAGAGGCCGATGTGGAGTCGGATAGTGTAAAAATCAGTGGTTTGATTGGAAGAAATTTGGAGGATCAATACTCACGAAAACAGGCCAAGGGGTCTTTGGAAGAATATTTACAAGCACATTCCATTGTTTCCATTGAAGGAGTAGATACCCGTTCATTAGTAGCGCAGGTTCGTAAGAAAGGTGCTATGAATTGTATTATTTCTTCCGAGACAACTGATAGTAAGGCGTTGATGGAAAAGTTGAAAGCTGTACCTAATATGGATGGCCTTGAATTAGCATCCCGTGTTTCTACTAAATCATCGTATGAACTAGGTGATGCGGCTTCCTCTATTCGTATTGCTGTGATGGATTACGGAGTAAAGCGAAATATTTTACAATGCATGGTAGATCGAGGAGCCTTTGTAAAAGTATTTCCTGCAAAAACTTCGTTGAAAGAGGTAAATCAATTTAATCCTAGTGGTTATTTTATTTCTAATGGCCCTGGTGATCCGGCTCCTATGGATTATGCCATTGATCTGGTAAAAGAAGTATTAAAGGAAGATAAACCTGTTTTTGGAATTTGTCTGGGGCATCAGTTATTGGCACTTGCCAATGGAATTTCCACCTTCAAAATGCATCATGGCCATCGAGGGTTGAATCATCCAGTGAAAAACTTGATTACGGGCCGTTCAGAGATCACTACCCAGAATCATGGTTTTGGTGTGGATCCTGATGCGGTGAAAAAGGCCAGTCATATAGAAATCACACATGTTAATTTAAATGATCAATCGATTGAAGGTATTCGTGTAAAAGGAAAGCCGGCATTTTCTGTACAGTATCATCCAGAAGCAACGCCAGGTCCACATGATAGCCGTTATTTGTTCGATCAGTTTATTGATATGATCCGTGAATCCAAAAATTGATCATGCGTATTGCCATCATAAATGGGCCCAATCTAAACCTACTTGGTAAAAGGGAACCGGGGATCTATGGTACACAGTCCTTTGATGAATTCCTGATTACACTTCGCGCACAATATCCTACTGTTGCTATTTCTTATTATCAAAGTAATGTTGAGGGCGAACTCATCAACGAATTACAACGTGTGGGATTTGAGTATGATGGTATTATTTTTAACCCAGGAGGCTATACACACACTTCTGTAGCTATTGGAGATGCGGTAGCGGCTATCAAAACACCAGTTTTGGAAGTTCATATTTCCAATGTACACGCACGGGAAGCGTTTCGCAGACACTCTTTTGTAAGTCCCCATGCCGTTGGTGTCATTGCCGGGCTGGGGCTACGCGGTTACGCACAGGCACTTGACTGGTTTATCAATCAAACACGTTTGTAATTCTATTCTTATTTGTTAGCCGTTTGCTGAATTTTATTCAGTTTCCCCACGTACAAACTTCGACCATGTGTACCCAGTACTATTTCATTCTCCCGTTGTTGGATTGCAATGTCATGCACTGGTACAGATTGTGGTAATCCATTGTGCCAAGCTTTGTAGGTGGCACCTGCATCCTTACTTACATAAACTCCACCATCTGTACCCACATATAGAATTGCAGGATTAACGGGATCCTCTCTTACCACATTGACAGGCTCTAGCGGAAGATTACCGCTGATATCCTTCCAGGTAATTCCACCATCCTCACTAACATACACATAAGGGTTAAAGTGGTCATGGCGATATCCATTTAATGTAACAAACACTCTATTTTCTGCATGTTGTGAAGCTACCACCCGGCTTACCCAAAGATTTTTTGTAGCAAGACCTGTTGTTGTTGCGATGGTTCTTTTCTTTTTGGTAGTAACAACAGGTTGTTGGTGAATGGCATTCCAAGTATAGCCACCATCAGTAGAACGATAGATACGACCATCGTCACTGCCCGTATAGAGTAAACCAAACCGAGTGGGAGATTCATCGATAGTGGTCAATGTCCCATAAGGAACATTGCCTTTGATTCCACCACCGGTAAGGTCTCCACCCATGGCAACCAATGTATCACCTTTGTTCATAGATCGATACAAGCGATTGCTTCCGTAATAAAGAATATCGGGTTGGTGTTTGCTTAACAGAATGGGTGTTTGCCAATTAAATCGAAGTGGCTTTTCTCCCAGTTCATGTTGTGGACGAAACATTTTGCCTCCCCCTCTTTTATCCTTATTATAACGCGCGTAAAACCCAAATTGAGAACCTGAATATACAGTGCTGTTGTCACGTTTATCTACTTGTGCTTGCATACCGTCGCCGCCATTAATCATTCGGTAGGCATACTGTCCATCATCGGTCCATCCAATACTCTCTCTGTGTGTAGAAGGGCCCCACCAGCTTCCATTGTCTTGTAACCCTCCGTAAACATTATAAGGTCTGGCATCATCTGTTGTAACATAATAGTATTGCCCAACGGAAGGACTATTGGCTTTAAACCAATTTTTTCCATCATCGTAGGTGAGATTGATACCTCCATCATTTCCATTGATAAGATGCGCATCTTTTTTGGGGTTCACCCATAGCGCATGATGGTCTGCATGTACATTTTCCTTGTCGATAGTAGTAAAAGACTTTCCCCCATTGGTAGATACCTGTGCGGTAAATCCAAGAATAAAAACTTTATCCGGATTGGTATGCGAAGTGTAGATTTTGGCAAAGTAGTAACCATAGGTATTGAAAATACTAATGGGTTTTTCATTTGCTTTTTTCCAATGAGCACCACCATCCTGACTCACATATACCTCGCATCCGGCAATTCCGGTATTTTGAAAACCATCATCACTATCCAACCAATCCCATAGGGCAACGGGCGTTAACTTACCCTCCGCTATTGCTTTTTTAAGGTTGATGGCACTATGTTGACGAGGAAAACGATTTTTACGAAGAAAACTATCTAATCGATTATTATTCAAATTGGCAAAATCTGCTGCACTAATAGATTTGAAAAGTTCCTTGGTGTATACACTATCTGTAGTCTCTTTTTTTCCAGCCAGGGGAGTGTTGTTATCTACCACTGCATAAACCAGGTTAGCATTACCTGGGAATACAGTGAGTCCGATGCGTCCTATTTTATCTCCTTCCATAAAACCGGAGCCAGTTCCTGAAATTTTATTCCAGGTATTACCACCATCAACACTTTTAAAAATGCCGCTGGCAGGCCCGCTCTCCTCAAATTTCCAAGCTTCACGGCTACGTTGCCACATTGCGGCATAAAGCGTGGATGGATCTGTTGGGTGCATAGCCAAATCCACACATCCTGTTTGATTGTTTACAAATAAAGTACGTTGCCAGTTGGCTCCTCCGTCCGTAGTTTTATAAACACCTCTCTCTTCATTGGGGGAATATAAATGACCCAGTACAGCAACCCACGCTGTATTGGGATCGGTGGGATGTAACTTGATATCACCAATATGATGTGATTCGGCAAGTCCCAGGTGCTGCCAGTTTTTCCCATTGTCTTTTGAAAGGTAGACGCCTGTTCCTGCATAGGACGAACGGCTGCTATTCACTTCACCCGTTCCAGCCCAAATCATACGGGGATTTGATTTCCAGTTAACGGCAATGTCTCCCAGAAATAAAATATCCAGGTTATCCATTATTGGCGTAAAGCTTTGTCCGTTATTGTTAGTGTGCCAAAGTCCTCCCGTAGCATAGGCTACATAAAATTCAGTGGGGTCCTCAGGATTCGCTTCAATGTCTACCACACGTCCACTCATGATACTAGGTCCAATATTTCTGAACGAACTGCTGTTGAGCAGCGAGTCATTAAGTAATTCTTTTCGTTGTGCCATAGAAGCCAGCCGGCTACTGGCTGGTGTTGGGGTCACTAGAACTTGTGCAATTACTGACTCAGTTAGAAGGCTACAAACAATTGCAACCAAGACAGCCATCCAATTTTTTTTAACAAGTATACAGTTCATGGGAACAGTTTTTTGGTAGTAAATTGAGGTATGTTCAAACTTACTAAAATACTGGCATTATCCTGCTTCCTATTACAAGGATGGCTGCCTGCTAATGCTCAATGGAAGTCTTATTTGTTATCACGCAGGGGCGATACACTCAATAGGGTAGATCAGTTAGACCAAAAACAGGGACCTTGGGTAGAATCAGTGCCTGAGCAACGAGGGGAAAGGGGCTATGAGGAAGAAGGGCATTATGAAAATGGTCAACGAGAGGGAGCTTGGAAAAGGTTTTCCTTAGAGGGAGTAAAAATAGCAGAGGAAAATTACCGGTGGGGAAAGTTGCATGGAAATCAACGTTACTACTCCTATAATGGAGGATTGATTCGGGAAGAACAATGGAGGGCTATGGATCCTGCCATTGCTTACGATACGGTAGCCGTGTATGATTTAAAGGATCCGGATAAAAGGGTGGGTGAAGTAATTGTAAAAAATGAAGGAATCGCACTCCGTCATGGAAGGATGGTCCACTATGACCCCCGAAGCGGACGGGTGTTATTGGTAGAAAATTATGTGATGAACAAAATACAGGAAGAGGCAACACCACTGGCAGCACCAGACACTACGCCCCGCGTGTTGCCAAAGGTGATTCAGGATTTTGATAAAAAGAAAAGAAAGAATTAGGGGGTAGCCGGCTTTGTAAAATACAGATTGAAGAAAAGTAATTGGAATGCCACGGCATTTGTCCAATAATTCCAATCATGTTTGCCCGGCCTTGTTATATACTCATGCGGAATACCTCTATTGGCTAGTTGTTGGTGTAATTTTTCATTGATTCCAAAGAAAAAATCCTCTGTGCCACAATCAATAATTATGCTCGAAATGGCTGGATTAATTTTTTCAACCAAACCTGTAACGGAGTAGTCAATCCAACGTTGTGCGTGTTTGATGGTATCCCCAAGCAAACGAAGTAAACTCCAACTACTTTTTCGAAAACGCAGGTCAACACCGCCACTCATACTACCACAGGCGCCAAAGGTGTTGATATGTTTTAATCCCAAATACAATCCGCCATGTCCTCCCATACTTAACCCAGTAATAGCTCTTCCTGTTCTATCGGCTTTGGTTGGATAATGCCTGTCAATATAGGCAGGAATCTCCGCAGCTATATACGTTTCCCATTGAAGCGAATCAATCTCGGGACTATTTAAATACCAATCATTATTTCCTTCAGGACATACCAGCATCATCTGGTACTGGTCAGCATACTCTTTTAAGGCAGGTACCCTAATAATCCAGTTGGCATACCAGCCACCATAACCATGCAATAGGTAGGTTACAGGATAAGGCCCTTTTTGTGGTGTTGATTGACTGGGTTGTATCACTACACAGCGAAAAGATTTTTTCATGGCCTTACTCTCAATCCAGACAGTATCTACGATAGCTGCCTGAACGGAGAGTAGGGCAAATGAAAATTGAATGAGTAAGATAAACTTACGCATTCTTAAAATCCTTTTTTAGCTTCTTGAGCGCGTTGCATTGGATTTCCACTTTGACCACCTGCACCACGACGAGGCCCCTGTCCTTGCTTAAACAAAGTGAATCGAGAGGGAGCTTCAAATTTATTCCAACTGTTATTTTTTTCATCAATATCGGCAGTTTCTCTCAGTGGATCTAGTTTAACAGAGGCTACTTCTTTATCCTTGATAAAGGCTTTAGTCACTTTCTTTTCATTCAATCGCCAAATTTGTGCAGGAATCTTTTCCACCTCTTTTGATCCGTCTTTAAACGTCCACTCAATAATGATTGGCATAACCAGTCCTCCTTTATTAGAGAAGGTTAATTCATATTGATGTAGGTTGCTGAATGAAGCTTTTTCTTCAGCAGTTAATTTTTCAGGCGCAGCACCACCAAAGTTTATCTCAATTTGTGCGGTGTCATACGGTTCCAGCCCGCGTGCATAACGCCAGTAAAAATCGCGTAAGGTTGTATCTGCATCAGTGGCATAGGTGATTGACTTATCCTCTCTATTTCGAATTTTAGAGATATCCTCAAACGAGTTGACTAATGGACGATCCACATTTCTCTTAAAAGAGCTAGCTCTTCCACCTGCTTGTGTGGCTGCTGTATCAACCATGGCATATTTTACGGTATCCAATGAGATGTCACAGACTTCAGTGCTGTAAAACCAGCCTCTCCAAAACCAATCCAAATCTTCTCCACTGGCATCTTCCAACGTACGGAATAAATCTGCTGGTTCAGGATGTTTGAAGGCCCATCTTCTGCAATATTCTTTAAATGAATAATCAAATAGCTCACGACCCATTACAGTTTCACGTAAGATGTTCAATCCGGTTGCAGGTTTTGAGTAGGCGTTGGGTCCAAACTGAATAATGTTATGGCTATTGCTCATGATGGGTTCCAATTGATCTTTCGGAAGTTTCATGTAGTCTGTAATGTATGCAGCAGGTCCCCTACGACTTGGGAATTTATTATCCCATAATTCTTCAGTTAGGTACTCTACGAACGTGTTGAGCCCTTCGTCCATCCAACTCCATTGTCTTTCGTCACTGTTGATAATCATTGGGAAAAAATTGTGTCCTACTTCATGGATAATTACTCCAATCATTCCATTTTTAGTACTCTCGCTGTAGGTGCCATCTTTCTCTGTTCGTCCATAATTAAAACAAATCATGGGGTATTCCATTCCATTGGAGGCTTCTATGCTTTGTGCAACGGGATAGGGGTAGGGAATCGTAAACTTAGAATATGTTTTAATGGTATGTGCCACTACTTTAGTAGAATAAGGACGGTATAAACCATAGGCTTCCTTTGGATAACCGCTCATGCACATCACTTTTTTGCCTTCAACCATGGCAGGCATAGCATCCCAAATAAATTTTCGGGATGAGGTCCATGCAAAGTCGCGCACATTATCCGCTTTATAAATCCATGTTTTCTTTTGTGCAGATTTTTGTTTTTCTGCTGCTTTTGCCTCCTCTAACGTAACAACTTCAACGGGTTCTTTTGCAGTTTGTGCTTTATTCCAACGGTTCAATTGTGCCGGGCTCAATACCAAGGGATAATTCTGGCATTCTCCAGTTGAAAGAACTACGTGGTCTGCAGGAACTGTCATTTGAACCTTGAAATTGCCAAATGTTAAGGCAAACTCACCTCGACCAGTGAATTGTTGATTTTGCCAGCCTTTGAAATCGCTGTACACGCAGAGACGGGGATACCACTGTGACATAGTGAACAAATGATTTCCATCTTCAGGAAAATATTCAAATCCTCCGCGGCCACCTACTGTCATGCGGTCTGTAATCTTGTAATTCCAATCCAGCTTAAAAGCAAAACGTTGACCGGGTTTCAATGGAATAGGCAGTTCTACCCGCATCATCGTTTTGTTAATGGTATAGCGTAGTGGCTTTCCAAGGGCATCCGTAAGTTTTGTAATTTGAAAACCTAATCCATTATCCCCTTTTTCTTCTGCAGCTTGTTGCAACTGCTGTATACTTAATTGTCTGCTTATTGACGAACCATTTTGGTAATTAGCATTGTTGACTGAACTATGTTCATTTTCGTCCAGTTGTAGCCAGAGATAGGTAAGTACATCCGGTGAATTATTGAAGTAAGTAATGGTTTCACTTCCTTTTAACTTCAGGTTTTTTTCATCCAACTCGCACACAATATCATAGTCGCAGCGCTGTTGCCAATACTTGGGTCCAGGTGCACCGCTTGCTGTACGATACTCGTTTGGAGTAGGGAACGTAGTCCCCAATTGTTCAAACTTGTTGCCGTGGTTACTTCCCGGGTTGTTTTGAATGTTCTGTGCTTGTACAGAAAGAGTTCCTACAAGCAACATAAAAATAAAGAGCAGGTTTCTCATGATTAGTATATTAAAATGATAAAGGAAATCGATTATAACAAATGCTGGCAGCAATACCTAAAGCAAGTGAGGATAGTAAATAGGAATAGACTGAGGTGGAAGCTTTCATTTTTTCTGTGATTAAAAAAGTAATCCCAACTAAACCCCCCACAATCGTTAACTGCCCTACTTCAAGCCCGCAATTAAAACCCAACAATCCCCAACCCAGCTGTTGATCTTCAGCAAGCATCATACGGATGGTGTTTGCAAAGCCTAATCCATGTATTAATCCAAAAAATAATGCCAGGGCATAGCTTTGATAGAGTTGTTGTGATGCAATAGGTTTAGTAATTAAATTTCTTCCAGCCGTAAGCACTATAGTTAACGGAATAAAGAATTCCACCCATTTGCTATCTACTTGTACCCAATCTCCCACACTCAGTAAAAGCGTCAGCGAATGCCCCACTGTGAAAGCTGTTACCAGGATCAGTATTGTTTTCCAATCCTTCCACCCATACCAAGCTAGCAAGGCCAATAAGAATAGCTGATGGTCTAGTGCGTCCCGGCTAATGATATGCTCCCAACCAAATGGAAAATAAAACGTAAATGCCTCCATGTTTCAGCTAAGAATTTTTAGCGTTTCGAACAAGCTATGAAAATAATCCAGAGTTTTGTGATTGTAAAATAATTTATGCAAACGGCACTTACCTTGGTTGGCTGGCTTTTATGGGGAATTTTGCCTTTAGCTGCCCCTCCCACAGCTACTCATCCCTTTCATGTGGGGGTCTTGGAGGTCAATCACAATACCGCGGAGGCCACCCTGGAAATCCAATGTAAACTTTTTACTGATGATTTTGAAGATGCCTTAGCTAAAGTTTACAAACGGAAGGCTGATTTGATTGCGCCCGCGCTGCATACTTCCATGGATACGCTGGTTCAGCAATATCTTAAATCGCACCTAACCATGCAGGTTAATGGAAAATTGGTTGCTGTAAATTATCTGGGTTTTGAGCAGGAAAGGGAGGCTGTATATGTTTATTTGGAGGTAGAAAACGTGCCTGCTGTAATTGAGAAAGTGGTTATTAAAACCAATTTATTATACGACTTATATGATGACCAGGTAAACCTGGTACATTGCTCTACAAGAAATACGCGTAAAAGCGCCAAGTTAGATTATCCGGCCAGTGTTGCTCAATTGGAGTTTTGACGCTTACTCCATATCCTCTCTAATCGAATCGCTGATTTCTACTAATACTTTATCAATTCGGTGTCTGTCCATGTCCATAATCTCAAAAGTGAAGCCTTTCCACTGAAATTTTTCACCTGTTTTTGGAATTCGCTCAAGTTGATGCAGAATAAAACCCGCCAAGGTGTCAAAATCCTGTTCGCCATCGTTCATCCATTCTGTTTTCTCAAAATGGGATAAGAAATTATAAAAAGGAATCTGTGCATCTATCAGAAAGCTGCCATTTTCACGTTCAATGATTTCGTAATCCGGCCCTTCTTCTTGTGGAATCTCGCCCACAATGGCTTCTAAGATATCATTTAAGGTTAGCATGCCCTGAATACTACCGTATTCATCCACAATAAAGGCGGAATGCACTTTTGCAGATTTAAATCGTTCCAGTACTTGGTAGGCAGAAATATTTTCAGGAATGAATAATGCCGGTTGCATTACTTGCCCAAGTTGTAAATGATCGGGGCTTACATAAAGATTTTTTATGGATACCACCCCTTTGATGGTATCAATACTGTTTTTGCAGATAGGGTAGGCCGAGTGGGGCTCTCCCATAATTTTTTCTTTGATTTGTTCTTCGGTATCTTTTTCGTTGAACCAAATAATATCACTTCTGTGTGTCATTAGTGAAGTGATACTGCGATCGCTAAGGTGAAAAACCCTCTCAATGATCTCCTGTTCCTCTTCTTCGATGTTGCCTGCTTCTGTTCCCTCAGTTATCAGTGTCTTGATTTCCTCTTCGGTAATTGCATCGTTGGTGCTTTTCCGAATCTTGAAAATCTTGAAGAATAATGTACTGCTGCTATTGAGTAACCATACAAAGGGGTAGGTGATTTGCGCAAACAAACGCATAGGACCTGCAACGGCCATGGCTAGTTTTTCTGATCGTATCAGCCCAATTCGTTTGGGTATCAGCTCTCCAAAAATGATGGAAACGAAAGTTACTAGTACTACTATAATTAGGGTGGCAAGTGTATCCGCCAATTCCGGCTCAATTCCTTGTTGTATCAAATGCGGTAATAGGTCTTCGCTAAACTTTTCTCCAGAGTAAACGCCGGTAAGAATAGAAATCAAGGTGATTCCAATTTGAACCGCTGATAAAAATAGCTCTGGATGGTTAGAAAGTTCCAGCGCCCGTTGCGCGCGTTTGTTTCCCTTTTCTGCTAAATGTTCAAGCCGTCCTTTTCTGGCTGAGACTAGTGCAATCTCAGACATAGAAAATAAGGCATTCAAAAAAATAAGTACACCGAGGATAATAAAATCCATCTGAATTAGATCAAGTTTTAGCTACCGAAGATAGCAAATCGTGGCTGTTTGTTGAATTGGTTTGCAAACAGTGCGGCAAGAGCCGTGCCTACGAGGGATCCAACTAACACATCGCCGGGATAATGTACACCTACATATATCTGCGCATACCCAACCAGGAATGCCCATAGAAATAACAAATAACTTGTTTTGCCCAGCCATTTCCCCAGTGTTAAAAACATAAAGGTGGCTATTGCAAAATGATTTGCTGCATGATTAGATATAAAACTAAATCCCGTTCCACAGGCTGGTATTCGTAATAAAACTTCACCTGCTAACAATGGATCATTGCATGGTCGGAGCCGTTGTATAGTTTGTTTGATCAGCTGATTGCCTATAAGATCCACTAACCCTACTGTGGTAAACAAGAAAAAAATCCACCAACCTGCTTTCTGTCTAAATCGGTATAGTAAGGCCACCAGCAATACCAGGTAGGCAGGTATCCAAAAAGTTGGGGTTCGCCAGAGGGGGAGAAGCCAATCAAAAAAAGCGTTTTCTCCTGCGGAATTAATTAATTTAAATAACCAGCGATCCAGTTGTCCGAGTTTTTCCAAGTGTTTTCAATTTCTTGAACAAAAGTAAGGGGCTTGTTTGTTTAAGTTATGTTGTTTCTTTGCAATATGCTTAGGTCACTGATACGGATGCCAAAGACCTTATTATGGGTAACAAACCTGTTTTTTCTACTACTCCTGCTATTTACTTGTTATCGCGTCAGTATTTTTTTGGCATTCAAACCTGCTAATCTTGCGGGGGAGCAGGTTAGTTCCGCATTTCTTTTGGGACTACGCTATGATCTACGTTGGATTGCTATTGCCTTATTTCCAATAATTTTCTTTAGTATCCTTCCCAGTCTTTCTCCTTTTTACTCAACATCCAATAAAAAATATTGGACTTGGTATTTAGCTATTCTCACATTTGTGATTTTCTTCTTTTTTGCAGCAGGATTTGGAAGTTTCTCCTATAACCAAACGCCGCTGGATGCTGGTGCCATGAATTTTGCTGAGGATTTTACTATTTCTGTTAAGATGATTTGGCAAACCTATCCACTGCTATGGATGTTGGGTGGATTGTTGGTGGCTGTGCTGAGTTTTAGATGGATGTATCACAAAAGTCATTGGCAAGTGATTAGTCAGACAGAAGGTATGGGAATTCCGCACCGGCAAGGTTTTTTCATTGGTGGGTTATTATTGCTGAGTCTGCTGATACATGGCTCTTTTAGCTTGCAGCCTTTAAAAAGGGAGGATAGTTTTCGCTTTCAACAAAGTTTTTTAAGCTATTTAGCAATAAACCCGCTTCAAAATTTTGTTGGAACCCTTAGTCTTAGACAACCTAGCTACAATCAAGATCGCGCAAGGGCATTATATCCCATTTTGTCCAATTGGATGGGCTGGAAACAAAATGGCTCAGCAATTTATTGCCGATCAGTTGGTCCCAGGAGCACGGCTACTGAGAGCAAGCCCAATATTGTACTGATTCAATGTGAATCTTTCAGCATGTACAAAAGTAGCATGAGCGGTAACCCTTTGAACACTACACCTTTTATTGATTCGCTATCCAAGCGAGGTGTATTTTTTGAACGATGTTTTGCGCCCACCTTTTCCACCGCAAGGGCCTTGTTTGCCATTCTAACAGGTATCCCCGATGCGCAATTATTTAAATTCTCCAGCCAAAACCCGCAGGCCTTAGATCAATACACGTTGATAAACGGATTAGAGGAGTACCAAAAACACTATTTTCTTGGCGGTGATGCTGAGTTTAACAATTTTGAAGGTATTCTGCGTAACATCAAAGGCTTGATAATGCATACAGGCCAGCGTCCTTCTATTCCACCTATTAATGTATGGGGAATAAGTGATAAAGATTTATTGCTAGAGGCGCATCAAGTTTTTGAAAAAACTACTACTCCTTTTTTTGCGTATATACAAACAGCAGGGAATCATCGTCCCTATCAGCGATCCATTCCCCTTTCCGACAGTAGTTTTATTCGGGATACGTTGCCAATAGAGACCTTGAATAAATACGGATTCGAATCCGTGGATGAGTACAATGCTTTTAGATATACGGACTATTGTTTTAGCGCTTTCTTTAAAAAAGCAGTGTTGGCTAACTACTTTTCAAATACCATTTTTGTGCTGATTGGGGATCACGGGGTTGCGGGAAATGCCAATGCTGTTTATCCTGTAAGCTGGACTACACAACGTTTAACGGATCAACATGTCCCACTGCTATTCTATGCACCAGGTTTGTTGGCGCCTCAACAACGCAGGGAAGTGGTTTCACAAATCGATGTACTACCCACCATTGCAGGATTATTACACCGACCCTATGAAAATCGAACCCTTGGCCGTGATTTATTGGATCCTGCTAAAGCAAATCATTTTGCATTTGTAACCAATGCCTCCGATCGAATTGGGGTAATTACAAATACCTTTTATTTTTCCAGACATCTAAATACTGGAGAGGAGTGGCTGGTGCCATTAGATAGTAGCAGTGCAGTGGTACCCGGTAGTGAGTTGAATAAAAAACAGCGATCACTCTCCGAATTAACAGATGCCTTTTTTGAGACCTCCCGATACTTGATCATGAATAATCGGAAGAATTAATTTTCACGCATTGCATGAAAGATCATTCGTGGTGATTGGTTATTCACAAATGGATTTAGTTGATAATCCCCCCATATAGTTTTTATGGTGAGTCCCTGTTGGTTGAGTAGTGACCATAACTTTTGGTTGGTAAAGCGGGCTACTTTCTCAGTATGTGAAAGCGCTACTTCTTTTCTCGGATCTGCTACTTCAATACGTTTGTATAGGTGGGTCTCATCAAACCAGCGTTCAATAGTAAACTGCACTTGCCGTATTACTTTGGTTTCTTTTTTTACTAGTTGTTGAATAGCTACTTGATCGTTTACATAATCCAAAATCAGTACTCCATTTTTCCGTAGCGTAGTTGCCATCATTCGCAAGGCGCTTTTATGATCTTGTAGCGAGTTGAAATAACCAAAGCTGGTAAAAAAATTAAATACAAAGTCCATGCTCCTGGCTGCATACAGTTGCCGCATATCATGAATTTCAAAATGAAGATGCGGGGTGGCAAATTGATTTGCAAAGCGAATATTTTCTGGAGCTACATCAATTCCGGTTACTTCATACCCCAATGCTGCTAATTGACGGCTATGCCTTCCCCTGCCGCAACCCACATCGAGCATTTTTGCACCCGCGTTAGGTTTTAATAATTGTATCAAGGCAGCTATGAATGCTGCGGCTTCCGATTCGTCTCGGTTAGCATATAAAAGATGATAATACGGGGAATTGAACCAATCCTTGAACCACCATTTCTCTTCCATATTGCAAAGGTAAAGAGTCGCAATCCTTTTGCGGCACAAACTGTATTTTTGCAACGCAAAACCTACCTATGTCTTTACTAAAAAGTATTTCTGGAATAAGAGGAACCATTGGAGGCGCTACTGAAGAGAATCTCACGCCACTTGATATAGTAAGATTTACGGCTGCATTTGCTACCATCATAACGGAGGGGAAAAATGCGTCCTGTGTGGTAGTAGGACGAGATGGAAGAATCAGCGGCCCTATGGTCCAGCAATTGGTGATGCAAACCTTGGTGGGGTTAGGTGTGAATGTAATTGATTTGGGACTTAGCACTACGCCAACTGTTGAAATGGCTGTGCCTGCTGAAAAGGCAGCGGGTGGAATTATTATTACCGCAAGCCATAATCCAAAAGAATGGAATGCATTGAAATTATTGAATGCTTCGGGAGAATTTATTGATGCAGAAACAGGGAACAAGGTGTTAGCACTAGCTGCTGCGCAGCAATTTCAGTTTGCTCCTGTAGAAAAAATTGGTTCTATAGTATATAAGGATTACTTATCATTTCATATTGATGCTATTTTAGACTATCCATTAGTTGATGTATCCGCCATAGCATCCCGTCAATTAAAAATTGTAGTGGATGCCATTAATTCAACCGGTGCCACTTATGTTCCTGCCTTACTTAAAAAGCTGGGGGTACAAGACGTTATTGTAATTAATGAAAACATCAATGGGCAATTTGCACATAATCCCGAGCCCTTACCTGAGCATTTAAGCGATTTATGTGAGGAAGTAGTGCGTCAACGGGCAGATCTTGGAATTGCAGTGGATCCAGATGTGGATCGTCTATGCTTTGTGAATGAAGATGGTAGTTTATTTGGTGAGGAATATACATTGGTGGCCGTGGCTGATTATATACTTTCTAAAAGAAAGGGAAATACCGTGAGTAACATGAGTAGTACCAAGTCATTACGGGAGGTGACTATTGCAAGAGGAGGTCAGTATTCTCCTGCGGCAGTGGGGGAGGTGAATGTGGTAAAGAAAATGAAAGAGACCCATGCGGTAATTGGTGGAGAAGGAAACGGAGGCATTATTGTTCCAGATTTTCATTATGGTAGAGATGCGTTGATTGGAATAGGACTTTTTCTATCACATTTTGCAAAGCAGGATAAAGCGATGAGTGTATTCAGAAAAAATTATCCTAATTATTTTATTTCTAAAAATAAGATTGAGTTGCCTGCAGGTGTGAACCTTGCTGAGCTGATGGACAAACTTGCGTTGAAATACAAGAAGCAACCGATTAACAGGGAGGATGGTCTTCGAATTGAATTTGATCAAGATTGGGTGCATCTTAGAGCCTCCAACACCGAACCCATTGTACGAATCTATGCAGAAAGTGATTTAGAGGCCAAGGCTAGTAACATTGCGCAACAACTCTTGCGAGATATTCGAGAGAATTCTCTTTCTGAATCCTAGTGTATATTCGCATAATTCATGACACGTATCTACTTTGATAATGCTGCTACCACACCAATGGATCCCCAGGTGTTGGAAAGTATGATCCCTTTTTTACAAACGCATTTTGGTAACCCTTCCTCTATCTATTCCTTTGGTAGAGAAACCCGTTTGGCTATAGAGAACGCTCGAAAATCAGTTGCCCAAATATTGGGAGCAAAACCTGGTGAGATTTTTTTTACCAGTGGTGGTACTGAAAGTGATAACATGGCTATCTGGTCTGCCATTGAGGACTTAGGGTGTAGGCACATCATTACTTCCCCAATAGAACATCATGCCGTATTACATACCGTACAGGCATTAGCTAAGCAGCGGCAGCTCTCGACAGAACTTTTACGGGTTTTGCCAAATGGTCATATTGACCTAGTTGATTTGGAAAGAGCGTTGGCTGCTTCCACTGAACGATGTTTTGTATCACTCATGCACGCTAACAATGAAATAGGCAACTTGTTGGATATAGAAGCAGTTGGAATGATATGTGAAAAATATAATGCGATTTTTCATTCTGATACCGTGCAAACAGTAGGCCACTATCCTTTAAATTTCTCTAAAACAAAAGTTCATTTTGCTACGGGTGCTGCACATAAATTTCATGGACCGAAAGGAATTGGAATTCTTTTTATTGCTGATAAGGTTCGTGTGAACCCATTTATTCATGGTGGTGGTCAGGAGAGAAATATGCGTGCTGGTACAGAAAATGTGGCTGGAATTGTGGGGTTTGCAAAAGCGTTAGAATTAGCTACGGCAAACCTCTCACAGGATCAATCGCATATTCAAGCTTTAAAAAATTATTTAGCTGATCAACTCCAAGCAGCAATACCCGGCGTACAATTTAATGGTGATTGGAATGGGGCTTGCTTGTATACTGTTTTAAATATATCCTTCCCTCGAACTCCCCAAGCAGAGATGTTGCTAATGGGGTTGGATATGCAAGGAATATGTGTTTCGGCAGGCAGTGCTTGTAGTAGTGGGGCTAATCAAGGCAGTCATGTAATTCAAGCCCTGTCAAATGGTAACGAGGGTGTTCCTATTCGCTTTTCTTTCTCTAAGTTTAATACTAAAGAAGAAGTGGATCAACTACTGCTCAAACTAAAGCAGTTATTATAGTACTTGTTATAAGCTGTGCCAGGGGTTCCTGCGCGTGGATTGCATGTATTTCCTGAGGTCTCTCCAAAATGCCAAAATCATGTAAATGATAACTGGTGAGCCGAGTGTCATTACCGAAGTATAGATAAAATACTGTCTGATACGACTGGTTGAGATACCCAGTTTTAGCCCAATGGCGGTACAAACCCCAAATACGTTCCATTCTACCAGGCTTTTGAGCTTTTCCATAGGAGGGAGCTAAATATTTACATCCAAATTTACAATACTCAGACGTACCCTCGGAGGGATTTTCTTAATTTTGCAGCGCTAAATCCCCAAAACCTATTCTATGGTGTATGACCTGGATTTGATCAAGAAATTATATGCTGCAATGCCAGCTCGTATTGATGCTGCCCGGAAGTCACTGGGAAAACCCTTAACACTTGCCGAGAAAATATTATACGCCCATTTATGGGAAGGGGTTGCTCCTGTTGATTTTAAGCGAGGACAGGATTATGTGGATTTTGCACCCGATCGCGTTGCCATGCAAGATGCAACAGCACAAATGGCTTTATTACAATTTGATACTACGGGCAGAAAAAAAGTTGCGGTTCCGTCAACTGTTCATTGTGACCATCTAATTGTTGCAAAAAATGAGGGCAAAGCGGATTTATCAACAGCAGTAGCTGATAACGAAGAGGTATATAATTTTCTCTCCTCTATTTCAAATAAATACGGAATAGGTTTTTGGAAACCAGGAGCCGGTATCATTCACCAAGTTGTATTAGAGAATTATGCATTTCCGGGTGGTATGATGATTGGTACTGATTCTCACACTGTAAATGCAGGTGGATTGGGAATGGTGGCTATTGGAGTTGGGGGTGCGGATGCTTGCGATGTGATGGCTGGGTTGAGTTGGGAATTATTAATGCCAAAATTGATTGGAGTTAAGTTGACTGGAAAACTGAATGGATGGACTTCTCCCAAGGATGTGATCCTCAAAGTAGCCGGAATATTGACTGTTAAGGGAGGAACCAATGCCATCGTTGAGTATTTTGGTGAGGGCGCTACCAGCATGAGCTGTACCGGAAAGGGTACTATTTGTAACATGGGTGCTGAAATTGGCGCTACAACTTCCACTTTTGGTTATGACGAAAGTATGCGTAGGTATTTGGAGGCTACCGGTAGAAAAGAGGTTGCTGATGCGGCCGATCAAATCAAGCATTATTTAACTGGCGATCCAGAAGTTTACGCGCAGCCAGAAAAATATTTTGATAAAGTTATTGAGATCAATTTGAGCGAACTCGAGCCGCATTTGAATGGTCCTTTTACACCCGACTTAGCAACTCCCATTTCAAAAATGAAAGAGGTAGCCGCACAAAATGGATGGCCTACAAAAGTGGAAGTGGGTTTAATCGGAAGCTGTACCAATTCCTCCTATGAGGATATCAGTCGTGCGGTTAGTTTGGCTAAACAAGTGGCACAAAAAGGGTTAAAAACTAAAGCAGAGTTTACGATTACACCGGGTAGTGAATTAGTTCGTTATACCATAGAGCGAGATGGGTTTTTAGATACCTTCTCACAGATAGGTGCTCGTGTTTTTGCAAATGCATGCGGACCTTGTATTGGGATGTGGGATCGTATGGGTGCAGAAAAACAAGAACGCAATACAATTGTGCATTCATTCAATCGAAATTTTGCTAAACGTGCAGATGGTAATCCCAATACCTTGGCTTTTGTGGCAAGTCCGGAATTAGTCACTGCTTTAGCTATTGCTGGAGATCTAACTTTCAATCCCATAACGGATACGTTGATAAATGAAAAAGGAGAAGCTGTAAAACTAGATGCTCCTACTGGGGATGAGCTACCCCAAAAAGGATTTGCCGTGGAAGATGCCGGTTACCAGGCGCCTGCTGAGGATGGAAGTAAGGTTCAAGTGGATGTAAAGGGTGACAGCAAAAGATTACAATTATTATATCCCTTTGCGGCCTGGGAGGGTACTGATTTGAAGGGGTTAAAATTATTGATCAAGGCCAAAGGTAAGTGTACTACTGATCATATTTCAATGGCGGGGCCTTGGTTGAAATTCCGTGGGCATTTGGATAATATTAGCAATAACATGTTGATTGGGGCCATTAATTATTTCAATGACAAAACAGATCTTGTAAAAAATCAATTAACGGGTGCCTATGGCCCAGTGCCCGCAACGCAAAGAGATTACAAAGCCGCTGGTATTGGTTCCATTGTGGTGGGAGATGAAAATTATGGAGAGGGATCTTCCCGCGAACATGCTGCCATGGAGCCACGACATTTAGGCGTGAGGGTAGTACTGGTTAAATCATTTGCCCGCATTCATGAGACTAATTTGAAAAAGCAAGGAATGCTGGCACTCACTTTTGCAAATAAGGAGGATTATAATAAAATCCAAGAGGATGATATTATTGACATTACCGGACTTACAACATTTAGCCCGGGTAAGCCGCTGGAAATTGTTGTGAAACACAGTGATGGAAAGGCTGACATGATACAGGCTAATCACTCCTATAATGCACAACAAATTGAGTGGTTCAAGGCCGGTGGCGCTTTGAATGTTATCAGAAAGCAATTTGCCAGCTAACTATTTACCCCAACGGTAGGTACGAATATCAAATCCTGCTAGGTCAAGCACTCTATCAGTAACAGTGGCCGCTACTGCCTCCAGCGTGGTAGGCTTACTGTAAAAGGAGGGAGTGGCAGGGCATATGATACCGCCAGCCAACGTAACAGTTTCCATATTTCGGATATGGATGAGGTTGTAAGGTGTATCACGAATTACACAAATCAGTTTTCTTCTTTCTTTCAATATCACATCAGCGGCACGAGTGATTAAGTCACTGGATATGCCGGTAGCAATTCTTCCTAGGGTACCCATGGAGCAGGGAATAATGATCTGTGTATCGTATTGACCAGAGCCAGATGCAAATGGCGCAGAAAAATCCGTAGTAGCATAAAATTTTACAGGATATTTTTCCCAATTGTTATTTTCCAGTTCAGTAGCCCAAACTTCTTTGGCATTTGTGGTCAGTACTACGGAAAGCTCTGTCCACTGCTCTTTGATGGATAATAGCTTATCCAGCAAACTGGCTGCGTAAATTGAGCCACTAGCACCTGTAATACATACTGCTATCTTTCTCATACTTCTATAACCCCCAACCTTAGAAGAGGTTCATGGAAATAAGTATATTTTAGTAAATAACCCTTAAATCCTAAAGAATTGAACTTGTTTACCATTTAAATCCTTGATTTCTACATAAATTCATACTGAATTTTCATAGGATAAGGTTTAATGGTTAATGGTTTTTGATTAGGGTCCTCCGATTTCCATCGGGGGTTCTTTTTTTTAGTCCTTTTTAGTGTTTTCGTTTCCAAGATTTTTAAGAATCCAATTGGTTTTCATGCTCCACAGGTGAAAGGTGGTGTTATCAGCCGATCCGCCAATCCCATGGTTTTTATTTGGATAATAAAAGCTATCAAAATGAATATTGGCTTTGACCAACGCAGTTACCATTTGTGTGGCATTTTGGAAATGAACATTGTCATCAGCTGTTCCATGGATTAAAAGGTACTTTCCCTTTATTTTTTCAGCATGGTTTAAAGGAGAGTTATCATCGTAGCCTTTTGGGTTTTCTTGTGGCGTACGCATATAACGTTCCGTATATATATTATCATAAAAACGCCAGCTGGTTACGGGTGCTACTGCAACGGCTGCGTGAAAAACATCCGCCCCTTTTGTGATGGCAAGCGTACTCATGAATCCGCCATAGCTCCAGCCCCAATGTCCAATTTTATTTTTGTCTACATAAGGGAGTTTGCCCAACTCCCTTGCGGCGTCTATCTGATCTTCAATTTCCAGTTTTCCTAATTGCAGATATGTTTTTTTCTTAAACTCCTCCCCTCTATAACCCGTACCCGTATTGTCAACGCTTACTACAATAAACCCTTTTTGAGCAAGGAGTTGATGCCAGGTGCTTACTGCCCCAAATCGGTTTGCTACTTGTTGCGAGCCGGGGCCACCATAGTTACAGAAAAGAACAGGATATTTTTTTGAGGCGTCGAATCCAGCAGGCTTCAAAAGCCATCCGTTCAGTGTATCACCTTTGCTATTGGGTATAATGATAAATTCTGCATTGGAAAAAGCATACTCGTTCATTTTTTCCTGCAGTTTGCTGTTTGTACCCAATTGTGCCAGTAGTTTGGAGCTAATTCCTTTTTTCTTATCCACTATCAACTGATACCTGCTCACTTGCTGTGGGGTATTAATAGTGGAGTAATAAAGGAAATACTCAGTAAAGTTGTCATTAAATACGGCACGATTCCAACCGGTAGTTGCGGTTAATGCAGTGGTGTTCTTCCCAGCAAAATCAGTCACCATGATATTACGGTCCATTGGTCTGGGAGCAGCTACTGTGTAGAAAATTCGTTTAGTATTTTCATCTACTCCATTAATCTCTGTAATTTCTTTTGTGCCTTGTGTTACTTGTGCTTTTACCGTGCCATCAAAACTGTACAAGTATAAGTGGCGATACCCATTCATCTCGCTGGTAAAAAGAAAATGTTTTCCATCTTTCAAGAACCACCAATCATCATTAATCTCAACAAAGTATTTGTTTTTCTCCTCATATACCAACTGGCTTTTTCCAGTTGCGGCATTGGTGGCTAAGAGCTTCAATTGATTTTGATGTCTGTTCATCCAGAAAACAAGTAAGGTGTTGTTATCCTGCGTCCATTTAATTCTTGGAATGTAAATATCACCCGTCTCTGTTTCGGCCTTGGCTTTATTACCAGTTTTTACATCATATATATAAATTTCCACTGTGGAATTATCATCACCAGCTTTTGGGTATTTGTATCGGTAATCCGTATTGTGCGAATTGTCATAAAAGGTCATATTGAATTCTTTCACTTTTGACTCGTCAAAGCGATAGTAGGCAAGATGTGTACCCTCTTTATTCCAGGCATAGGCTTGTGAAAATTCAAACTCCTCTTCATAAACCCAATCACAATTACCATTGATTACAAAATTCCATTTACCATCAGTTGTAACGGCCGTGTATTGAGCGGTTGCAATTTGGTATAGATAAAGATTGTTTTCGTATACATATGATACATACTCTCCATTGGGTGAGAAGTTGGCATGTATAAATTTTGCATCTGCTTGCTCAGCACCTTTACCCAGTGGCCCCGTCAATTTTACAAGTTGTGTGTCATTGTTCACTATTTGTAATAAGTATACCACCGATTTAGAGGATCTTCTATAGATGGGCTCTGTTTTTGTTTTGACCAACCATAACCCAGGTTTGGATGGACAGGGCACCACTTCATCCGGACGTGCTATTGATTTGCCAGTTTGATCTTTATAATTACTCCACCGCCAGGCCGGTTCTTTTGAAGTGGTATCAAACCGGGCGTTTATAAACTCACCACGGAAAGTGCCTTTTTTGTAAAGATCCTCGAGCGTAATTTGACGAGGTTGCGCAATGGCTAGCAGGGGGGCGCAAATAAGTGTCAGCAATAATGCACGCATACAATTTTGTTTAGAATATAAATGTATAAAAAAAGACGGCCTTTCTGGGACCGTCTTTAAACTCTTTGATAAGTGGTAGTTACTTCTTTTCAGCCATGTCAGGCATCGCCTCCACTTTGTAGGCACCGGCATCTAATTTGACCTTGGTTTCAGAAAAGGCCTTCAGTGTTGTCTGGATATCTTCATCGTTATGGATTGCGGAGGGGATCAACCGATAAATGATATGCCCTTTAGGTATAACAGGGTACACTACAATGGAGCAAAAAATGCCATAGTTCTCTCGTAAATCCATAACCATAGCTGTTGCTTCCTCTATACCTCCTTTCATGTAAACCGGCGTAACCACTGAATCGGTTTTACCGATGTCAAATCCACGTTCTTTTAATCCTTTTTGCAACTTTAAAGCGTTACTCCAAAGTTTTTCTTTGTATTCCGGATGGTCCCGCAATAATTCCAGGCGTTTCAAATTGCCCACTACCAGCGGCATGGGTAAACTCTTTGCAAAAATTTGAGAACGAATATTGTAACGTATAAAATCCATGATCACTTTGTCACCAGCTACAAAAGCCCCAATGCTAGCCATGGATTTTGCAAACGTTGAAAAGTAAATATCAATTTTATCTTGTATTCCTTGTTCTTCACCGGCGCCGGCTCCCGTTTTTCCCAATGTGCCAAATCCATGCGCATCGTCAACTAAGAGTCGGAATTGAAATTTATTTTTCAGCGCTGCTATTTCCTTTAGCTTTCCTTGATCACCGGCCATACCAAACACCCCTTCCGTGATAACTAATATTCCACCTGCTTTTTGTTTTTCCACTAATGCGGTGGCACGTTGTAATTGCTTTTCACAGTCTTCCACATCGTTGTGCTTAAAAACATATCGATGACCTGGATGCATTCTTAATCCATCAATGATACAAGCATGACTCTCTGCATCGTAAACAATCACATCATGCCGGCCACACAACACATCAATAACACTCAGCATACCCTGGTATCCAAAATTCAAAAGCACGGCATCTTCTTTCATTTCAAATGCCGCAAGCTCCGCTTCTAATCTTTCATGATGATTACTGTTACCACTCATCATCCGAGCTCCCATGGGGTAGGCTAATCCGTAGTCTCGTGCGCCGTCTGCATCTGCTTTTCTCACTTCAGGATGGTTGGCAAGACCCAGATAGTTATTTAGACTCCAAACTATCATGTCTTTACCACGAAACTTCATGCGGCTGCTGATTTCGCCTTCCAACTTAGGAAATGCAAAGTATCCATGTGCGCGCTCGCGGTGTTGACCTAAAGGACCCGCGTTTTTCATTAGTTTCTCAAATAAATCGGCCATATGCTGGTTTTAACAGGTTATTTTCAGCTGCAAAATTACATTTTTTACCTTTTACTTTTTCGCTCTTTAGCCTCCTAAAACCCCTTTTTGATAGCCGCGGGAGATATGGGTGTTCCTTTTACAAATCGGTCCATCCACTCCAGTTGCTCTGCAAGAACATGCAGTAAATTTTCCTTGCCGGTGTAGCCATGCGATTCATAAGGTAAGGTGATATAACGGGCGGTGCCTCCGTGTCCTTTTATAGCACTATACATACGTTCACTTTGTATAGGAAAAGTGCCGGTGTTATTGTCCAATTCGCCATGGATGAGCAATAGAGGTGCTTTAATCTGGTCAGCATAGCTGAACGGGCTCATTTTATTGTACAGTTCTGGCGCCTGCCAATATGTTCTGTCTTCATTTTGAAATCCAAATGGGGTTAGTGTTCGATTATAGGCTCCGCTTCTAGCAATTCCTGCTTTAAAAAGTTTGGTATGTGCCAGCAAATTCGCAGTCATAAAAGCTCCATAGCTATGTCCACCAACGGCAACACGGGAAGGATCACCAACGCCTCTTTGCTCTAAGGTTTGAATAGCTGCAGAAGCGTTCATGGTTAACTGCTCAATGAAATTATCGTTGGGTTTCCCATTATCAGCGGTAGCTACAATGGGCATTTCCGCATTGTTTAATACCGCATACCCTTGCGTGACATAAAACACGGGCGAGCCTCCACTCAAGAAAGTAAATCGATGTTCACTGCCTCTCACTTGTGCGGCGTCAGCAGCTGAATTATACTCCGCTGGGTAGGCCCAAATCAAAACAGGTAACTTTCCATCACGATCCTTATCATATCCTTTAGGCAAATACAAGTCTCCCGTTAACGTAACACCGTCCTCACGCTTGTATTGTATTTTTTCTTTTGTAACACCTTCCATGGCTGGATATGGATTTGCAAAATTGGTGAGTGGTCTATCTGCAATGCGTCTTTTTAAATCCTTCAAAAAATAATTAGGCACAGCAGTTTCACTTTCTCGTTGGGTAACCACTACTCCTGTTTCTGCATCGAGTACTTTTTGAATGGTCTCAAAACTTCCCTCAGCACAACGCCAGAGTGTATCAGATTTTTTAGTATGAACCTGAAAAGAAAGTAAAAAGGGGAGATCTCCCTTGGGCGAACTTCCTGTAACATTATTGAATAAAATACTGTTTCCATTTTCAATAGTCCATAAAACAGGTCTTCCAAATTGGTTAGGATGTGTTACAGGGTTGCCAGGGTTTGTATAGGCATCTGTGGTATTGCGCGTAAAAATTCTTTCCAGGTCTCCGGTAATTGGATTGAATCGATTGATTCCTGCCACTTGTTTAGAGCGGAGTCCTTCATACACCAGCGCTAGACCTTCGTTTCCCCAAATGATATTATTGAACCGCATCTTTGTTTTGAACAAGAGTGTGGGTGTGCTTGTAAAAGGAGCCTCCCAGGAAAACACAGCATCATGGTAGTCTACTTTATTTTTAATCATGCCGCTGTCCAATGGTTGACACCAAACTAATGTAGCAGGACTATCATCCTTCCATTCGTGACCTCTGGCAATGGGCTGCACATTATCATTTCCACTGGGTGCCGTTTCAGCAGACGGCACTTCCATCACTTCTTTTATCTTGTTTCCCTTATTGTCTGTAATGAAGAGCAATGAGGCAAAACCTCCAGCAGGAACTGAGTAGGAGAAGGGAGGTTTGATAATTTCAGTTAACAGGTAGCGTTTATCAGGTGAGGGAGTCACTGATTTATACAAGGCAGGAGTGCCAATTTTAGACTCTATCCCTTTGTTGTTGATTACAAGTTGGACAGTTGCGTAAAAAGTAAACAGACTTTCATCGTACGGAGATTTTATTAAATCCTGGTATGTTGGTCGGGGAGAGGCTTTGCCACTATTCTCTTGTACCGTGGGTCCATCTGGCACGGCAGGTTTAACGGGAGCTTCTGTGGGTTTTTGTGTACTAGTAAAGTAAAGCAAGGCCTCTGCTGAGAGCCATTGGTATCTATTTAAAACAATATTTAAAGGGGCCTTATTAATTTTAGTTGCCTTTTTAGTAGCAATGGCTACTGTGTAGAGGTCTACTCCTCCATTTTCAATTTGCAAAAAAGCAAAACGTTGCTGATCGGGACTCCAGGAAATAGATTGCGCACTGAGTTTTGCGGGGAGTCCGCTTATTGCATATTCTTTCCCCGTTTTTACATCTTTCAATTTAATTGCGTGCACAGCATTGATACGGCTGGGCGAAAAGTTGGCCGGGTTTATTCGAAGACCTGCAATTCTCAATTCAGGCGCAGCCAATTCCTCCATCTCTGCATAGCCATTACTTTGTTGCAATACCATCCACTGGCCTGTATTATCAATTGAAACAGATGCTGGTCGTTTAGCAAGTAGCATATCTGCAACAACAGCAGGTGGCGTTTTATATCCGGCTTGACTCCATCCAAGATTTGTGATGACAAGTAGACAGATTGTTAAAAAAATGCTGCGTATAAAAAGCTTTTGCATCGGTTGTAATTTTAAGGTAGTAAGTTAGTCAAAATGGCGATCTTTACAGGATCAATCGACCCTTAAAATGAATATAAAAGTTTGTGGCATTACAACCTTCAAGCAGCTTCAACAGCTCGATGGTTTAGAAGTAGATATGGCAGGCATTGTGTTAGTGCAAGACTCTCCATGGTTTGCTGGAAATTTATTAGATGGCAAAGAAGTATGTAAGGCCGATTTTGATCTTAAAAAAGTAGGTATCCTTTACAATCCCTCCTTGTCAGAAGCCTTGGATTGGATTGACATGTATAAGCTGGATGTTGTTCAATTAAATGGGACTGAGGATCCTTCCCTTTGTGATGACTTAAGCACGGAGGTAGAAGTAATCAAAACTTTTCAAGTGGGGGATTCCGCAAAAGAACTGGAAAAGCAACTAGCCGATTACGACGCAGTTTGTGATTACTACCTATTTACGGGTAATAGTCAATCTACTTCGGGAGTGTATGGAACTGGTTTTGATTGGGCATTATTAGAAATGCTTCGTATCGAAAAGCCATTCTTCCTTTCTGGGGGTATTCATCAGCAACAGGCGGGCGTACTTCGTAAGTTTTCTCATCCTGATTTTTTTGGCCCAGACCTTACGCAGTTATTTGAAACAACTCCGGGTGAAAAAGACTTAAAGACTATTTTACAATTTCGTCAACAGGTTCGTTAATGTAATTAGCATGAAAAATATTTTTTTATTCATTTTTTGTTGTCTTCATTATGCTGTGTTGTTGGCGCAACAAAGCGAAGGATTTGAGTTAAGAGGTCAGCTAACTGGATTTGCTGACAGTGTACCTGTTCGACTTTTTCGCAGTGGCGAAAACGCTCCTTTTTTGACCACTGTGTTGAAGCAGCAGCAATTTATGCTGCGCGGGCAACTAGGGGAACCAGCCTTAGTTTTTTTATTTGTGGGAGATCAGCAACAGCCTGCTGAGTTATTTCTTGAGAATGCATCTATTCTTGTAAAGGGAGAAAAAGGAAGTCCTACTAACTGGGTTGTTGTGGGAAGCCAATCACACCAGGTATTTCGGGATTTTGTTGCAAGTTTCATGCCTTACGTTCAGTTACGAAATAACCAAGCAAGTTTGCTTAATGAATCTGGAGCGGGCTCCAAGCGGGATAGCATCATGGATGTTTACACCCAGGCTAACCTTAAAATGCAGGAGCAAATTGACAAGTTGGTTAAAGCGCATCCGAATTCTCCCGTAACTCCCTTTGTACTTGCTGCAACATACGGTTTTACAAATGATCCGGTACAATTAGAACAACGGTTTAATCAGTTATCAAGCAGTGGTCAGCAAGGAAGTATGGGGCGGCAACTAAATGCGTTAATACAAGACTCCAAAGTGGGTGCCATAGGATCGCAGGCTATTGATTTTACACAGCCTGATGTGAATGGTAAGCCTGTTTCACTTTCCTCCTTTAGGGGCAAGTATGTACTGGTAGATTTTTGGGCAAGTTGGTGTGGTCCTTGTCGGCAAGAAAATCCTACTGTAGTGTATAACTACAATAAGTTCAAATCAAAAAATTTTACAGTATTGGGTGTTTCGCTCGATCGTGAGGATTTGCGCGAAAAGTGGTTAGAGGCCATCCGTAAAGATGGATTAGCCTGGACGCAGGTCAGTGATTTAAAATACTGGAATAATGAAGCGGCAAAACTCTATCGTGTTACAGGAATACCCGCTAATTTTCTGGTAGATCCTGCAGGAAAGATAGTTGCTAAAAATCTAAGGGGCCCCGCCTTGGAGCAAACGCTGTGTCAGCTACTAGGTTGTAATTGATTCATTCAAAGACCTAACACTTCTTTCATCGTGTAGATTCCTTTTTTATCTTTTATAAAGTTTGCAGCTAAAACTGCACCAGCTGCAAATCCGGTACGATTATGTGCAGTATGAATTATTTCTATGTCATCTACTACGGATGCATATTTTACGCTGTGGGTACCGGGTGTAGGATCAATACGTTGACTGATGATCTCAAGATCTTCGGGATTGTCACTAATGTCATTCACCCACTGTTTCTTTTTTTTATTGTGTTGTAATATCTGCTCAGCTAAGGTCAAGGCGGTTCCACTAGGGGCGTCTTTTTTTTGTGTATGATGAATTTCTTCAAGAATTACTTCGTACTGTGGATGCGGAGCCATTAGTGCGGCTAATTTTTTATTCAATTCAAAAAATAAATTAACCCCAATACTAAAATTGCTTGCATATACCATGCTTCCGTTCAAGTTCTTGCATTGTGCTTGTATAGCAGGTAGTGCGTGTGTCCAACCAGTAGTGCCACACACAATAGGAACACCTGCTTGTAGACAGCTTTCAATATTTTGGGTGGCGCTCTCAGGAGTAGTGAACTCAATAGCCACATCCGCTTGTTGCAGCAATGCACTATTGCAAAGCGCGTTATTGTTTTGGCTGTTTATTTTTAATACTATTTCATGTCCTTGCTGGAGGGCAATTTCTTCAATAGCTCTACCCATTTTTCCATAACCGATAAGTGCAATTTTCATACTGATTGAATTCTGGCAAAGGTAAGTCAACACTTGTTCCCTGTGCTGACAGTGGTCAGCGTAAATTGTTATTTACCTATTTGTAAGCGTAAGCTAATGCCATTGGTTTGGGCCATAGGGCTGTAGCCGGTTTTTAACTGTAAACTCAGATCAGGTCCCACATCAAATGTTTTTAAATGTGCATCTACAGAAGCGTCTACTACATTAAGCCCCCAAAGTAGAAGAAAAAATAAAACTGAGTAATCTATATCTCTTCTAAACTGGTCTCGGTAATAGCGAAGGCTTTCTTCAGGAAGTGGTTTTAAATTCGACTTTATGGCATTGAATAGCAGCGAATCTGTTTGATTGACACGCATATTATATTTTACCCGGTAGGCAAAACGAGTGTCACGGTAATTAGTAATGTTATACACGAACACGGCACCACTTGCCCCAAGCGCACCATACACAATTGGAAGTTTCCAGTATTTTTTATTGTAAATCTGACCAAGACCTGGCACTAGTGCAGAGCGAATAGCCGCTTTTCGGGGACTATGCGCTGCCTGTGCTGAGTCATATTTATTGTTGCCGTTGGGCACTTGACTTATAGCTTGTGCCCAACTTTGCTGCGAAGCAGCTAAAAGAAGGAGAAAAAAAAGTGTGCGTTGTTGCAGCCGTTTCATTAGTCCAGTGGAACATTCAGTTGCCGGAGTATCTTATTAAGCTCTTCAGTGGTATAATACTCAATGATCAGTTGGCCATCACCACGTTTACTCTGTTTGATTTTTACTCGGGCGCTAAAATGTGTTGCTAATTTATCTTCAATTCTTCGATAAGGAGAGACGTTGTTTGAATTTTTACTTTTTTTAACAGCGGGTAACTGCTTTTTGAGTTGTTGTACAAGCGCTTCTGTCTGACGAACAGATAATTCCTTTGCTATGATTTCTTTAAATGCGATAAGTTGCGCATCAACAAGCTCAAGTGCAATCAAGGCTCTGGCGTGTCCCATAGAAAGTGATCCTTTACGAACGGCCAATTGTATGTCAGGGGGTAGCTTGAGTAATCGGATAACATTTGCAACAGTACTTCTATCCTTACCCATACGATCCGCTACTTGCTCCTGTGTATACTCCAGTTCGTCCATCATTCTTTTATAGCTAAGAGCTACCTCCATAGCATTGAGGTCCTCGCGCTGTAAGTTTTCCAATAATGCCAGCTCAAGTAATTGCTGGTCGTTGGCTTGACGAATAAATGCAGGGATATCTTTTAAGCCAGCCAGCTTTGCAGCGCGCCAGCGACGTTCTCCAGCAATTAATCTGTATTTACCATTGGAGAGCTTCGATACAGTTACTGGTTGAATAATATCATGCGTTTTGATTGATGCGGCTAATTCTTGTAACGCCGTATCTTCAAAATCACGACGAGGCTGCTTGGGATTCGGTTCTATATCTTGTACAGCAATGCGGGAACTGGAGGTTACATGTTCTACCACAGAAGGCTTCAATTGCCCGCTTGTAGTTTTAAGATCTGTATCGATACTTTGTAGTAAAGAACGAATACCTTTTCCCAGCTGATCTTTATTTTGTTTTGGTGTGCTCATTCCTTAAGGTTCGAGGATACGTTCCTCATTCTTGATACGTGTGAGATTATTTTTTTGCAAAATCTCTTTTGCTAAGTTTAAATAGTTGGCAGCCCCTTTACTGTTAGCGTCATAAAGGATTACAGGTTTGCCGGTGCTTGGCGCTTCAGCAAGTCTGGCATTACGATGAACGATGGTGGTAAAGACCATGTCTTCAAAATGTCTACGCACTTCACTCACCACTTGATTGCAGAGACGAAGTCTTCCATCGTACATGGTCATCAGAATTCCTTCTATGACCAACTCAGTGTTCAATCTGCTTTGTACAATTTTAATGGTATTGAGCAATTTGCCCAACCCCTCCAATGCAAAGAACTCTGCTTGTACAGGAATTACTACTGAATCAGCAGCAGTCAGGGCGTTGACTGTAATAAGTCCCAATGAAGGTGAACAATCGATGATGATAAAATCATATTCATTACGAACCGAGTCAAGCATTGATTTTAACACCATTTCCCGGTTGGGATGATTGATCATTTCAATCTCTGCACCAACCAGGTCAATATGTGAAGGTATTAGCTCCAAATTTGGGATTTCAGTCTTTAAAATCACATCTCTGGCACGTGCCTGGTTTACCATACAGTCATACAGGCTTTGAGTAACGTTATGTAGGTCGAATCCTACACCCGTTGTACTATTGGCTTGCGGGTCCGCATCCACCAATAATGTTTTATATTCTAACACGGCAAAACTGGCTGCCAGGTTGATTGCTGTAGTGGTTTTTCCCACTCCGCCTTTTTGATTTGCTACTCCTATAATTCTTGCCATGTCTGCTGAACTTCCTTGGGTTGAGTTTGTTAGTTATAAAGATGATAGTTCCGGGTAAGACCGCAAAAATAAGTTTTGCCCACTAATTTTGCCGACTCTATGCGAAACGCCCCCTTTTGGTGGATTTTTTTGGCGCTGTTGTTATTGCTGGACTGGTACGTTTTTCAAGCCATTAGAACCCTAACGGCCGGATTGCCGGTAAGAAGTAGATTTATCTGGCATACCGTTTATTGGTCTGTTACCGCATTTAGTATTTTGTTGTTGGTGCTGCTCCCATATTTTTTTTCAAAACCCGGGCCACAGTATGCACGTTCTATTTTATTTGCCTTGGTTGCTGGGCTCTTCTGTGCAAAACTGGTTGCATCGCTTTTTTTTCTAACTGATGATGTCAGGAGGGTTGTGCAATGGATAGGGTATCAAATTATTCCCAAAAATAAAAGTGTAGATAGCACAGCCGAGCTGTTTTCCCGATCAGTGTTTCTGAGTTGGGCGGGTTTATTAGCTGGGGCGGGATTATTTAGTGCCTTGTCTTATGGTATAAATAATCGCTACCGATATCAAGTCAGGAAGTTAAGGCTGAATTTTCCAACACTACCAAAAGTCTTTGATGGTCTAAAAATTGTTCAGCTTTCAGATATTCATGCTGGTAGTTTTACCGATCCGCGGGCAGTAGAAAGAGGAATTCAATTAGTGTTAGACCAACAGCCAGATTTGATTTTGTTTACTGGAGATTTAGTAAACAATCTGGCTAGTGAAATGAATGAATATTGGTCCTTGTTTGCCAAATTGAAAGCTCCGCTGGGTGTATTTTCAATTACGGGTAATCATGATTATGCTGACTATATGCAATGGGAATCTCCTGAACAAAAAAGTGCAAACTTTGAAAGATTGAAAGCGGTTCATGCCAAGATGGGTTGGCAATTGTTGATGAACCAACATGTGGTGTTAACAAGAGAGCAAAGTAGTATTGGGGTAATTGGAGTAGAAAATTGGAGTGCCAAAAGCCGATTTCCCAAGTATGGTAATTTCAAAAAAGCTTTTGCTGGTGGGGGAAATATTCCGTTTTCTATTTTACTAAGTCATGATCCCTCGCATTGGCGCGCAGAGATTCTTGAGAAATATCCTTCCGTGGCGCTTACACTTTCTGGGCATACACACGGCATGCAGTTTGGATTTGAAATTCCTGGATTGAAGTGGAGTCCCGTGCAATATGTTTACAATGAATGGGCCGGGCTTTATAAACAAGCGGCGCAGATCCTATACGTGAACAGAGGATTTGGTTTTATTGGCTATCCGGGTAGAGTGGGCATATTGCCAGAAATTACAGTAATTGAATTGTTTTCAAAAGATTAACACCCGGTGGATAATATCCCTGGGAGTTGCAGCATTAGTACTGGGTATATTTGTCTATCTAATAAAATCAAGCTTATGCGTAAAATATTATTACTCTTACTAGTGGTAGTTTCTTGCCCTGTATTTGCACAATTTCATGTTGGGGTAAAAGCAGGTGCTAATGTTACTAAAGTAGATGGTAAATCTTTTAAGGACGAGTTTAGGTCTGGGTATGCATTGGGTGCTTTTGCTGAAATTAAATTATCCAAAAAATTATACCTACAGCCTGAGTTATTAATCAATCAGTACAACACACGTCTGGATACCAATTACAATAATCTTTTGGGGAATGTATTCAATGGAATGACAAGCGTTAAACTAGATTATTTATCTGTTCCTATTTTATTGAATTACCGCTTAGGTGGCGGATTTATCAGTTTGCAAGCAGGACCTCAATATGGCGTATTGATTGACAAGAATAATTCCATCTTGCAAAATACCGGCAACGCATTTAGAAACGGTGATTTCTCCATGTTAGGTGGGGTACAAGTAAAGGCGGGTGCCTTTCGTCTCAACGGACGTTATTTTATTGGCTTGATTGATATTAATGATCTTACAAATGACAGTAAATGGCGAAACCAAGGGTTTCAGCTGTCAGTGGGGCTTACTTTCTTCTAATTCAACCAATTTTGTCAGTTTTGACCCAGGGGCATGATTGTTGAAATGTTTTATTTCGGCAAACTGCCCCATTTTTGCGCCCAAACAGCCAAACAGGGGTGACAACCTGCCACCAATTATTTATGCAAGTAAACAAACTACTATCGGGTCCTGAGGAAGAAATGGACTTTTTACCAATAATTCCATTAAATGAGGGAGGGCAGGAAGATGGTCAAGAACTCACTGTTCCTGATACCATTCCACTTTTGCCACTTCGCAACACCGTACTTTTTCCAGGTGTGGTTATTCCTATTACTGTGGGCAGAGATAAAAGCATCAAGGCCGTACAAGATGCGTATAAAGGAGATAAGTTGATTGGCGTAGTGGCGCAAAAAGATAGCAATGTTGAAGATCCTGGAGTTGCTGACTTGGTACAGATTGGTACAGTGGCCAAGATTGTAAAACTGATCAAGATGCCAGATGGCGGTACTACGATAATTATTCAGGGTAAAATTCGATTTAAGATCAATTCTATAACGGAGGAAGAGCCTTATTTCAAGGCCGCTATTACCACCTTACAAGACGAACAAGCACCAGCGGATGAAGATTTTAACGCCTACGTAGCTAATATTAAAGAGCTGGCTGCGCAAATTATTCAGTTGTCTCCCAATATTCCAGCAGAGGCGGGGATTATACTTCGCAATATTGAAAATCCTTCTTTTCTAATTCATTTTGTTTCCAGCAATCTCAATACCGACATCAAAGAAAAACAACAGTTACTTGAAACAGATCCGATCCGTCAACGAGCGGATTTATTGATGCAACTCTTGCAGAAAGAATTACAGTTCGCTGAACTTAGAAATAAAGTCACTGCCAAAACAAGAACAGAGTTAGACAAACAGCAGCGCGAATATTTTTTACAACAGCAATTGAAAAGTATCAAAGAGGAGTTGGGGGGAGATACTAATGCGCAAGAAATTAGGGAGATGCAGAAAAAGGCCGAACAAAAGAAGTGGCCTGAAACTGCAAAACTTGCTTTTCAAAAGGGTGTAGAAAAGTTAGAACGTATGCATCCCAGCACCCCTGACTATTCTGTGGTGTACAATCACCTTGATCTAATGTTAGATTTGCCTTGGGAATCCTATACCACCGATCACTATGATTTGAAAAAGGCGTTGACAACACTTGACAAGGATCATTATGGAATGAAGCGGATTAAGGAGAGAATTTTAGAGCACCTGGCTGTGTTGAAATTAAAGGGGGATATGAAAAGTCCTATCCTTTGTTTTGTTGGGCCTCCGGGTATTGGTAAAACATCATTGGGCAAGAGTATTGCTAATGCACTGGGTAGAAAATATGTGCGTCTTAGCTTGGGTGGGCTTCATGATGAAAGCGAAATCAGAGGGCATCGTAAAACCTATATTGGTGCAATGCCTGGGCGCATTCTTCAATCAGTTCGAAAAGTACAGTCCTCCAATCCCGTGATGATACTTGATGAAATTGACAAAATTGGAAATGATTTCAGGGGAGATCCTTCCTCTGCTTTGTTGGAGGTATTAGACCCCGAACAAAATAGCAACTTCTATGATAACTATCTGGAGCTGGAATACGATTTGAGCAAAGTTCTGTTCATTGCAACAGCCAATAATTTACAAGGGATACAACCTGCACTAAGGGACCGTTTGGAAATTATTGATTTGAGTGGTTATGCTGTAGAGGAGAAAGTAGAAATTGTCAAGCGTCATCTTATACCCAAGCAAAAAGAATTGCATGGTTTAAAGAGCACCCCCATACGATTTACTGATAAAATGATTGAACGAATCATTCAGGATTACACAAGAGAAAGTGGTGTGCGCGAGTTGGATAGGCAGATTGCTTCAATTATGCGTTATGAAGCCCGGGAATTGGTGCTAAAGGAAAAAATAAAACCATCATTAGGCCCAGCACTGTTAGAAAAAATATTGGGAAAATCACGCTACAGTAGTGACTTATATAAAACAGCTACCATACCTGGCGTAGCAGTAGGGCTTGCCTGGACGTATGTGGGTGGTGATATTCTTTTTATTGAAGCAACTAGCTGTGAAGGGAAAGGAGAATTAAAGTTAACAGGTAATCTGGGTAATGTGATGAAAGAAAGTGCCTCAACTGCCTTGACTTATTTACAGGCTAATGCAAAAAAGTATAAGATAGATCCGTTGTTATTTACGCAACAGAATATTCATATTCATGTTCCTGAAGGGGCGGTACCCAAAGATGGACCTAGTGCCGGTATTACCATGATGACTGCTATTGCATCTGTGCTCTCGGGAAAAAAAGTAAAATCTCACTTAGCTATGACGGGGGAGATTACACTTCGTGGTCAGGTTTTACCTGTGGGAGGGATTAAGGAAAAAGTGTTAGCAGCCAAGCGTTCAGGGATAAAGGAAATTATTCTATGTGCGCATAATGAAAAAGATGTACAGGAAATTGAACCTGCCTTTATAAAAGGAGTAAAGTTCCATTATGTAAAAACAATGGGGCAGGTTTTAGAGCTGGCATTGGTTTAAGGTCTAATTATTTGTATAGTGCCTTCATTCCAACGAATTATTTGGGAGGGTATGCCATCTTTATCCTCCTCCTGTCTCCAGTGAACAACGTAGTCAACGCCATTTATAATAGCTGTATCTATTGAACTAAAGCGTAAGGCAGTGGGCTTGCCTGAGATATTGGCAGAGGTAGAAACGATTGGTTTTTTAAATCGCTTAATTAATTGTCTACAAAAAGGATCGTTGCAGATTCTGATTCCAGCTGAACCATCCTTACCTGTGATTGCATCGGCCAAACCAATTACTTGTTGGTAAATGACGGTTGTAGGATTTTTACAGGTTTCCAAGTAATCAAAAATTTCAAGATCCGGGGCTGCCACATATTTTAGAATATCTTGTTCCGCTGTTACTAAAACCAGTAGCGCTTTATGATCTGCTCGTTGTTTTAATGTATAAACTTTTTCCACCGCAAGATTGTTGGTGGCATCACATCCAATTCCCCAAACGGTATCAGTGGGGTATAGTATCAAACCTCCCTTCTCTAGTACGGTCAGACACTGCTGTATGTCAGATTCAAAATTATTTGACATAATTTATTGCTTGATAAGTTCATTATAAACTTGCATTACCCTGGAGGCGGTTAACAAGGGTGTAAATTGTTGCGCATGTTGCCAACCTGCTTCAATTTTTTGTTTCACCATTTCTTTATTGTTTGAAATAAGGTGTAGCTGTGCTGCAATTTGTTCTGGTTTGTAGGGGTCCACATAAAATGCTCCAGGTCCTCCGGCTTCAGGTAAACAAGATTGATCAGAAGTAATGACAGGGATTCGACTAAATAAACCTTCCAGTACAGGAATTCCAAACCCTTCAAAGGTGGAGGGATAGAGTAGACCTGCTGCATTTTGATAAATACCGGGTAGATCCTTAGCAGTAAGAAAGGCTGGATCCTTTTTATTTGTTGGGTGATCCCATAGAAAGATTACTTGTTGCGTAAGTCCATTTTGTGCCAGAAAATTTTTTACTTTTTTCTTGTAATCTCCTCCATTTCCTATCACCAATAATGGAAGCCGTTCTTCTTTATGTTGAAGTGCCATGGCTTTACAAACGGCTAGTAAATTTTTTCTTTCTATAATTGAGCCAACTGATAGTAAATAGTGGCTAGGGAGGTTATACTTTATCCGAATTCTTTCTTTCTCAGTCTCTTCAATTACTTCCCCAAAGGCCGGATTACAGCTTTGATAACAAACCCGAATTTTGGCAGGATCTGCTTGGTAATATTCAATGAGGTCTCGTTTTGTTTGCTCACTGATAGCTATTACCCGATCTGCATGTTTTAGTGCATATTTAAATTTTGCACGATAAATTTTTCGGTCAGTCCATTGATATTGCTTGGGGTATCGTTCAAAGATCAGGTCATGCATCGTAACAACGGAGGCTATACCTTTTTTTTTCAGGCCAAGCGGAATCTCGTGACTAAGGCCATGATAGAGTTGAACATTTTGTTGTGCCAGTTGTGTTACACAGCTTTTTGTTCGCCATAAACCGCTAAGAAATTTTGGGTAGAAAACGGGTGGCCGCCATTCATGCAGATTGTGTCCTTTTAAAGAAAAAAGGGAAGCGTGTATAGGGTTTAGTAAATAATATTCGTTTTGCGGATAGGTATTGGCAAGCGCATGAATCAGGGTTCTGCTGTAATGACCAAGGCCAGTACCATTATGAAAGGCTCTTTTAGCATCGAAGGCTATTCGCATTTTTCAAAGATACGTTCGTTAATCTGAGATACTTTGTCTTGAATTACTAATTTAGCGCCCATGGAAACTTTGCAACAAAAAATACAAGCTGCTTGGTCAAACAGAGAATTGCTTAGGGAAAGTGTATATCAGGATGCGGTTCGTGCGGTGATTGAGGAAGTGGACAAGGGTCAACTTCGTGTAGCTTCTCCCACAGAAAACGGTTGGCAAGTAAATGAGTGGATCAAACAGGCAATCCTACTGTACTTTGCTATTCAGCCTATGCAGACTTGGGATCTTCCTCCCTTTACTTTCTACGATAAAATGTTGTTGAAAAAAAATTTTAAGGAGATAGGTGTTAGAGCTGTTCCACATGCTATTGCCCGCTATGGAGCTTACCTTGCTTCACAAGTAGTGTTAATGCCTTCTTACGTAAATATTGGTGCCTATGTTGACCAAGGAACCATGGTAGATACCTGGGCCACGGTGGGAAGTTGCGCACAGATTGGAAAAAACGTCCATCTAAGTGGGGGTGTTGGGATAGGTGGTGTATTAGAACCTTTACAAGCTTCTCCGGTAATTATTGAAGATGGTTGCTTTATTGGTAGTCGTTGTATAGTGGTAGAGGGTGTAATTGTAGAGCGCGAAGCTGTGCTGGGGGCCAATGTGGTGTTAACACAGTCTACAAAAATTATTGATGTAACAGGTACTACTCCTGTTGAATATAAGGGTCGCGTTCCGGCAAGGAGTGTAGTAATTCCAGGCACTTACACTAAGGAATTCAACGCGGGTGCTTATGGGGTAAGTTGTGCTTTAATTATTGGGCAACGAAAACCAAGCACGGATTTGAAGACAAGCTTAAATGATGCGTTGCGCGATTTTAATGTAAGTGTTTAAGGCATTAATAGGTGACCGGACAATTAAAACGATTGTCCTTGCGTGGATAGATTTTAAATCCTATTTGAATGTTTTGTCCAAAGTAGGCATCATTATTTGCAGGATTACCTCTTTGTATTCCCACTTGATGAGGAAGTTGCCCACCTAAATCGTAAAGTCCCTGATAATACAGACGTTTTGCTCTTGCCGCATCCGCAGGGTTGAGATAGGTATCAAATAGTGTGGGGTCTACATAAAAATTAGCGCTGACATTATCAATCTGATCTGTAAATAATTTACGGTAAACAATTTCAGTTCCAATGTAGATTGATTCATTCACATAATATCGAATTCCAATACCACTTAATAAATTTCTTTGAACCAGTTGATATCCTTTACTACCAGGATATTCAGCAAAATCTTGTCCTTCCAATCGTAGCGGATGAAGTGCTACCCAGGTGCCGTCCGTATCCTGTGCTTTTGGATTGAAGCGGAATAGCCCTACACCCATAAAGCCATAGGGTTGTATCTGATCAAAAATGGTAACTCGTTTGGTGGGGATCATACGAAAAGGATAAACTTCAACTCCTGCATAAAATTCGTCCAGCCTTGATCTGAAGTGTAAATTCCTGTTGAATCTAAAGATGTCGTTGGGTGTAAGATTGGGCGAGTGCCGGTCGTTGGCAGAGAGGGTTCCATGAAAATAGCCGGCTCTCAGGCTAATCCAATTGACAGGGTAAAAATTGAGTTGTCCGCCAATTCCTAATCTGGTTTCCTGCCAATCAATATCCTTGAAAAACTGCGTGCCTGCACCCATATTTCCACCAAGGTCTCCTAAGAAAAACAAGGGGCCCGTACTAAATCCTAATTCAATTTTTCTAAGAATACTTGCCTGACCCTGTGCTGCTTTGTTACCAATTGTCAAGCTTATATACGCTACCAATAGGAAGAGGTGGCTAAATCTCAAAGGGTTGAATTTCACTAATAACGGGACTGGAGCTAGTTTATTATTCATTGAAAATCTGAACATTCAAATTTAACAAATCCTCCTCATTTGACTCGCTAACCCGCCAGCTTTTAAGCGATAATATGCTCCATTGAAATACAAGGCCGTCCATTTGTGGAAAATTAACAGGAATTCATTGCCTGTGTCAAGTGCCTGGGGTACATTTGTAGTCCAAAAAAAAATTTCATGAAAAATCTATTTTCTACTCTTTTTATCGCTTGCTTTTTAGTTGCTTTTTCAGCAAACAGTTTTGCACAAACAGTGGATGAAGTAATTGCCAGCCACGTAGCTGCCACGGGTGGTGTTGAAAACTGGAAAAAACTTCAGTCAATGAAAATTACTGGACATATTGAGGTGCAGGGTATTGAAATTCCTTTCACCCAGCAAGCTGTCCATAACAAAGGATATAGAGTAGATGCAGAGTTTCAAGGTATGCAGATCATTCAAATCACTAACCAGACAAAGTCATGGGAGCAAATGCCTTTTGCTGGTAAAACCAACTTAGAGCCTTCCAGCGAAGACGAACATAAACAGCGCGTTGATCAACTTGATATCCAAAATGAATTTGTTGATTGGAAAGAAAAGGGTTCGGCTGTTGAGTTGTTAGGTAAGGATGAGGAAGATGGAAATGAGTACTTCAAAGTTCGCTTGACTACAAAAACTGGAAATGCGGCTATTCACTTTATTGACACTAAAACATTCCTGATCTATAAGACCAAGCGTACTGCTAAAATGCAAGGACAGGAAATGGAAATGGAAACAAAGTTGATGGATTATAAACTGCTTTCTGTTGGTGTGAAAATTCCACACAAGACAGATCAAATGGGACAGGTATTAGTATTTGATAAGGTAGAAGCCAACGTTGCCATTCCTGAATCTACATTCGACGTAAAATAAGTTAGCTATGCAATTTTCACGTTTTACGCAAACAGTATTGTTTGCAACACTATTCCTATGCACTTTATTGAGCCACTCATTGGAGGCGCAGCTGAAGTTAAATGAATTCAATTCGTCCTATTTCCAATCAATGGGCGCTCGAAATCTAGGTCCTTCTACTATGAGTGGGAGGATTACTTCCATTGTTGGTTCAGTGCAAGAGGGACAGGTCAATTTATTTGTTGGAACCGCGGGGGGAGGGATTTGGAAGAGCTTAAATGGAGGATACACTTTTATACCTGTCTTTGATAAATATTGTCAATCCATTGGTGCCTTGGCATTAGATCCAAAAGTTCCGCGTACTATTTATGCTGCTACGGGAGAGAGCAATATGCGTAATTCTGTTTCTATTGGAGATGGTATTTATAAATCAACGGATGCAGGTGCTAACTGGCAAAAGTTGGGACTTGACAGTACTGAGCATATCAGTAAAATATTAATAAACCCCAATGACAATAAGCATTTGTTTGTGGCAGTGCCGGGCCCACTTTGGTCCTCCAGCAAACATCGGGGTCTATACGAGAGCAAGGATGCAGGAAAGACGTGGAATAAAATTTTATATGTAGATGAGAACACAGGTTGTGCGGACATAGCGCAGAGCCCCCGTGACCCTAATATAATTTTTGCCAGTTTCTGGGAATTCAGAAGGCAGCCCTATTCGTTTTCCTCTGGTGGAAAAGGTAGTGCGTTGTATAAATCTATTGATGGAGGAAAAACATGGAAAAAGCTATCCAATGGTTTGCCTGAGGGCGAACTGGGACGTGTTGTATTGTCAATCAATCCATCTAAGCCCAATGAATTGTTATCTATTGTAGAAGCTAAAGTGCCCGGCTTATATTTATCTGGTGACGAAGGCGAAACATGGAAAAAGTTAGCTTCGACCGACAATATCACAGCTAGGCCATTTTATTTTAGTACCCTGGAATTTGATCCAAAAGATCCCAAGCGAGTGTATCGTCCGGCTTTTGATTTCCAATATTCCACTGATGGGGGCTACTCTTGGTCTGGTCAACTTTTTTCAGATGTAGTGCCACATGCAGATCATCACGCACTTTGGATTAATCCGGAAAATACCAGCCAACTTTATTTAGGTACAGATGGTGGTGTGTACGTGAGTTATAATAAAGGACTTTCTTGGGCATTTCTAAATAATCTCCCTGTGGGTCAGTTCTATCATGTTAGTGTGAGTAACGATCAACCATTTAATGTTTATGGTGGTTTGCAGGATAATGGTTCTTGGCAGGCACCCAGTTCCTCTCCAGGGGGTGTTGCAAGTATTGATTGGCAGTTTTTAAATGGAGGTGATGGATTTTGGGTTCAACCTTCTCCGTTAAATTCAGCTACTGTATTTGCAGAGTCACAAGGTGGAGAGATGAATCGAATTAATTTAAAAACGGGACTTTCTTATGGTATAAAGCCGCAGCGAAGAGAAGGAGAGGAAACACATCGCTGGAATTGGAATACACCTATCGTAACCGCACCAGCAACAAAACGTGTCTCAGGATATAATTTATATACCGGTAATCAATATCTCTATAAGTCTGCAGATGAGGGAACTAATTGGCAACGTATTTCCCCCGATTTGACCACTAATGACAAGGACAAGCAGAAAACAGAAAAAAGTGGCGGTATCACTGGGGACAATACCAGTGCAGAGAATCACTGTACCATTTTTACCATTGTTCAGGATCCGCGCAATGAAGACATCATTTGGGTGGGGACCGATGATGGTAATGTGCAAAAAACTATTGACGGAGGAAAGACCTGGAAAAATATGGCTACCGGAATTTGGGAAACTGGTGTTCCAAAGCATGCTTGGATTTCTTCAATTGAAATATCTACCTCCAACCCAAATCAAGTATTTATCACAGCAGAGAATCACATGTATGGGGATCATCAAACCTATTTGGTAGAAACGGTTGATGGTGGAAAAACATGGAAGCGTCATAGCTCAAAAGAGTTTACCGGATTTGCACATGTGATAAGACAGGATCCTGTTGAACCCAATCTACTTTTCCTAGGTACTGAAATGGGATTATTCCTTTCGCTGGATGGCGGTCAAAATTGGATAAGAAGTAAGTATCAAAATGTTCCCTGGTATGCGTTGGTAAGAGATTTAAAAATTTCTAATTCGGGTGATTTAGCTATTGCCACCCATGGTCGTGGAATTTATGTGTTGGATAATCTCAGTTCTTTACGACGTATCATCAAAACTTCAATTGATAAAGACGTTGTGTTTTTCCCCGTACAACCTTTTGTGTATGATGTGCAAGCGCAGACGCCAGGTGCATACGGAAACCTAGAAGGTTGGACTGCGGGAAGCAAAGCACAGCTACCTGTGATGGAATATTTCTTAAAAGATAAATCCATGCAGGCTGTAAAAATTCAATTGTTTGATGCCAAAGGGAATAAAATTCGTGATTTGAATGCATCTGGTAATAAGGGATTGAATAAAGTTTATTGGGGCTTGGATCAAAATCCACCTAAAGTGGCAGTAGGAGGATTCACAGCGGGCTCCACAGTATTATTCTCTTCGGTGATTGGCCCACGCGCACCAATTGGATCCTACAAGGCTGTATTGCAAATTGGAGACGCCAAATTTGAACAAACCCTACAATTAGTTGAAAACCCTAAAAAAGGATTTTCAACTCAAACTATTCAGTCCATTCACAATCAGTCTATGCGGCTCTTCAAATTACATGAGCAGCTTTATCAATTAGTTGATTCAATGGATAAACAAATAGCTGGTTTGAAAAAGAATGAGCAGCGCACTGAAATAGAATCAAACAAATTGAAACAACTTGATAGCTTGCGTGCCGAGATCATTGAAACTAACAGAAAGACGGTATTTTTTGATGAATTCAAATACCGCAGAAAATTGAGTGATGTGTATGTGGCTATTTGCACAGCATTAGAGCCTTTCTCTCCTTCAAAGATCGGCGCTATCGAAGTGTTAGAAAAAGAATTTGATTCGCTGCGAAAAGCCTACGCTGTAATCAAGTAATTAATTTAATTGACTGAGGGCTCCGTCCCACAATGCAATGCGAGAGGCTAGTGCTTTTTCAACAGCAGTACTGGCCTCTTGCCATTTTTGAGAGTCATTGCCGCATAGCTCTTGTGTCATTTCAAGTGCCAATTGAGAATGGTGTCCTCCATCCACTTCAATGTGACGTTCTATATAGTATTTAGTCAAATCAATACTGTAATTGCTACCTGGTTCAATTTTTTGAAGTATACTCAAGAACATATCAGGTATCAAGTCCTCTCTTCCAAAAGTGAATACGGCAGCTAGGATATGCGGTTGATTTTTTTCAATTAAGTCAAAAGTGTGTTGTGCAAATTTCTTAGCTGCATCGGGTAACGAACTTGCAGCCAGTGCCTGATCAACGGGTTTGCCTTGTTGCAGGGATGCGATTAATTCCTGAATGGGTAGTTTATTTGCCCCTGCTTGCTCCATTGCTTTCAGGTAAAGTTCAAAATGGCTGATTCGATTTCCCGCCTGATCTACATCTGATTCCTCTCCTGTAACAATTTCATTGATAAGGTAACGCGTGTTAGCGGAGCCCACGGGTAACCAGGGATTGGAAACGCAGGTTAATTCGCGTTGTAAGGATTTAAGTAAAGACATGAAATCCCATACTGCCACCACATGGTGTTGCATGAATACGCGAATAGATTCAATGGTATTTATTTGCGTGTAGAGTGGGTGTTGAACTATTTGCTGACGAAGCGGTTCAATCCGTGTCCGGAGGGTTTCAAGTTTCATGTGCTTAAAACAACTAAAATGGGCAGTTGTTCAAGAACTTGAAAAATAAAAAGTGCTGTTTATGAAATTCGATTTTTTAACCTCAAAAAGTTAAATTCTGGTTGGTGAATACCAGATTTTCATGGTGCATCGAAAAGGTGAAATCATATTTTGAAATGGCGGAGAACACAGACTTAGCGGGTCCTTTGCGCATATTATCGTGTACTTCTATGATTAACATTTTAGTACGAGGTAGCCATTCTTCCACATTTTTTTCAAACACTTCTTTTTCGGATCCTTCGATATCCAGTTTTAGCACATCCAGTGTAGCCCATCCCTGTTCTTGCATAATTGCGTGAATAGAAAAAGCAGGGAGACTATCGGTTGTATTTTCTTCTACTTCAGTTACCATGAAAGAATTATCGTAAGCAGATTTATCAATGATGGCCAGTTGTTTGTTGTTGTTCCATATACCTCCTAGTTTGGCCATAACATTCGGAAATTTCTCCGTATTCTTTAGTATCATATTGTAATTCTCTTCGCTTGGCTCAACGGCAACAATTTTTGCAGCCGGAAAACGGTGTGCGAAGTATACAGATGCAAGGCCAATATTAGCTCCTCCATCTATAAGGGTAGTAGGGGTGAAGGGAAAATTGAAATTATATTGATCCTCCAGGAAAACTTGTTTGAAGGTATATTTATCGGCAAACTTGTCTCGAATATAGATATCACATTGATACCGGCTAGATCTGTAGCAACCGGCTTTTTTAATAATTCTTTTTTAAAAGAAGCGTAAGCCATCAATTAGACCAAAGGCACGTATTAAGGGGATGAGGCGTTTTGACATAGCGAATGCTTAGTTCTTATAGGGGTTCGGGATCCTGATACTCTCTTTTTACACGTTTAAGAATTCTTTTCATTTTATCGAGTTGAGTTCTGTATGTGGGATCTAACACTAGGTTATTTTGTTCTGCCGGATCATTTTTCAAATCGTATAGTTCCCATTCTTTGACGGTATAAAAATAAATCAGTTTATACTGATGGCCCCTAATTCCTAAATGGGGTAGTACAGTGTGATCTGCTTTGTATTCGTAGAAGTGGTAGTAAAGAAATTTTCTTTTTAAATTTTCCTTTTTCCCCTCTAAAATTGGCAAAAGACTTTTGCCTTGCATAAATTTTGGCACAGCCACTCCTGCTACGTTTAATAAAGTTGGAGCATAATCAATTGTTTGGGTGAGGGCATTAGTTTCTATACCTGATTTGATTATTCCTGGCCAACGTACCAACAATGGTGCTTGCATTGAGACGTCATACATCCAGCGCTTATCAAACCAGCCATTTTCCCCCAGGTACATGCCTTGATCACCTGTATAAACAACAATTGTATTGTTGGTTAGATTTTTCCAATCCAAATAATCAAGTACGCGGCCCACATTTTCATCAACCGAGGCTACACAGGCTGCGTAATCCCGCATATACCATTGAAATTTTAGTCTTAGTAATGCATCTCCAGTTGGTCGTTGTTCTTGAAGAATTCTGCCTCGGCTTTCATATAGTTTTTTAAGCTCCGTACGCTCAGGCTCGGGGATTCTATTTATGATAGAGTGATAATAGGAAATTTCTGTTGCATCAGGTTGTAAGCCGGGAATATTCTCTAAAAATTTCGGATCTACTTTTAGATCACTACATAGCTTCATATCTTTCAAGATACTCATGGTTTGCAGCTTCCATGCCGTACCATGTTCTTCCATGTTAGCATACAAAGTCGGCGGCTCCTCGAATAATGTAGTGTGGAATTGTTTTACATATTTAAGCGGGGCTAAAAAATAGCGATGTGGAGCTTTGTGGTGGATGTGTAAGGAAAATGGCTTGGATTGATCACGGGATTCTAACCACTTAATTGCTTCATCTGTGATCACATCAGTGGCATATCCTTCCTGCGTCAAGGTATCTCCTTCCTTGTTTATAAAGCGAGGATTTACATAAAGCCCCTGACCGGGTAAAATCTTCCAATAGTCAAATCCCACAGGGTAGGAGTGTAAGTGCCATTTGCCTACTAGGGCTGTTTGATAGCCATTTGCTTGCAGTAGCAATGGCAAAGTTGTTTTGCTGGAGTCAAAGCGAATTCTGTTGTCGGTAACTCCATTAAGGTGCGAGTGCTGTCCTGTTAGCAAAGTGGCACGTACCGGTCCGCAAATTGAGTTAGAAACAAAGTTTTGATTGAACTTAATTCCCTCTTTTGCTAATCGGTCGATATGGGGTGTTTGTAGAATTTTATGGGAGTATGCGCTGATTGCATCAGCATCATGATCATCACTCATGATGTAAATGATGTTTGGACGTTGCTGTGCCCAGCTTGTTTGGATAGCAAATAGAAGTATAATGAGTCGATACATTAAAAAAAGGTACGAAAAGTTTGAATATTCAATTGGGAAAGTATTGGATTGTGGTTAGGTTGGGATTTTTTGCTGAGAGCTGGATTACTTTCAGTGATCCTATTAAGTTGGTCTTACCCAAAGCCCCACACGCCTTCGGCGTGACGGGCTTTTTACTTGGATGCTTAGGCAAGCGAGCTTGCCACGCACCAACTAAAAAAGCCCTCAACACTTCGTGTTGGGGGCTTTGTGCCCTTTGCTGGACTGAGTTCGAACGAAATATCCACAGATTTGAACTTATTGTCAGCTTGCCTTTAATGGTCAAGTCTTTAACAATTGGGGCTTCGCCCCAAACCCCAAAAATAAAATTGTCAAA
>Ga0194124_10000020_pt1 | contig 254733 bp, 251 predicted proteins | sample TA2KigCas0mmetaG_FD_148605 | JGI IMG/M metagenome (GOLD analysis project Ga0194124, IMG submission 148605) | Freshwater microbial communities from Lake Tanganyika, Tanzania - TA2015031 Kigoma Deep Cast 0m | ecosystem: Environmental > Aquatic > Freshwater > Lake | place: Tanzania: Lake...
CAGGACGGCGACACGACGTCGCTCGACAGGACGGCGACACGACGTCGCTCGACAGGACGGCGACACGACGTCGCTCGACAGGACGGCGACACGACGTCGCTCGACAGGACGGCGACACGACGTCGCTTAACAGGGGCGGCGAATCGGGCGACCGTTCACGATCTCTCCTTTGACGGCGTTGCGAACAAGGTTCACGATTCGATGAAACCACCCTGAGTGATCCCTTTCGCTGGGTCATTCGGACCATTACGACCCCAAGGTCACTTTGAGTGGTGGAAAAAACACGCAGAGTCCATCCGTAGGCCCCCGATGCCGGTCTCCTAGGGTGACGGTCATGTTGGTCCCCGGAGATCGAGCCCCGGCCCTCGATCTGTCCGATCAGAACGGGAGCGAGGTGTCGCTGTCGGCGTGGGCAGGCCACCGCGTCTTCGTGTACTTCTACCCCAAGGCCGACACGCCGGGGTGCACACAGCAGGCATGTTTGTTGCGTGATCTGGCGACCAAAATCGGTGAGACGGTGATCATCGGGGTGAGTCCGGACGGAGTCGAGAAGCAGAAAAGGTTCGCCGACAAACACAACGTGAAGTTCGCGTTGCTGAGCGACACCGAACACGTGGTGAGCGAGAGGTACGGCGTGTGGCAAAAGAAGAGTCTCTACGGTCGAACGTACATGGGGATCGTGCGTTCGGCGTTCTTGATCGGGCCGACGGGGCGTATCGAGCAGGCGTGGTACAAGATCAGTCCGAAAGACACCCCGGCCCGTCTGTTGAAGGCCCTCGAATCGTGACGTTCCCGCGACCCGAGGATCTGCTGGCGCACCGACCACCGTTCCTGTTCGTGGACGAGATTCTCCACCTCGAGCCAGGTGTCTCGGCGCGAGGTGTCTGGCGATTGACCGGTGAGGAGTGGTTTTTCGCGGGTCACTTTCCGGGTCGTCCCACCTTGCCCGGCGTGTTGATGTGCGAGTCCATCGCGCAGGTGGGAGCCATCGCCGTGCTGGCCGACGAATCGGCGAACGGACGACTGCCGCTTTTCGGCGGTCTCGACGGTGCGCGTTTCAGACGTCAGGTCGTGCCCGGAGACGTGTTGACCGTCGAGGTCGAACTGGGTCGCCGTTCGGCCCGTGCCGGTAAAGGGACCGGGCGAGCTCTTCTGGGCGAGGACGTGGCGTGCGAATGCGACCTGATGTTCGTATTGGTCGACGCCTGAGAGTCAGACCGGACCAATGATCAGGCTGCCGTTGTGGCCGCCGAATCCGAAGTTGTTCGACATGGCCGGCGCCGGCGCCCAAGGTCGGGCCGCTCCGATGACCACGTCGATGTCCATGTCGTCGTCGATGTGCACGGTGCCCGCGGTGGGGGGAATGGATCGATGCCGAATCGACAGCAGCACGGAGGCAGCTTCCAGTGCACCGGCGGCTCCGAGCGCGTGGCCCGTGACTCCCTTGATGCTGGTGACCGCTGGGCGACTCTCGGCGAACACCGCTCGCACTGCCATGGCCTCGGCCTCGTCGTTGCGGGGTGTGGACGTGCCATGGGCGTTGACGTAGGTGACGTCGGCGGGAGAAAGGCCGGCATCGTCGAGAGCCATGCGCATGCAGGCGATGGCTCCTGACCCGTCAGGTGAGGGTGCGGTGATGTGATGGGCGTCGGCGTTGCTGGCCGAGCCGAGGATCTCACCCAGAATCGGCACGCCCCGCGCCATCGCGTGCTCCCATTCCTCGAGAACGAAGATTCCGGCGCCCTCGCCCATGACGAAACCATCGCGCTCCTTGTCGAAGGGACGACTACAGCCGACCGAGGACAAGGCGGTCATGTTGCTGAATCCGGCCAAGGAGGACGGGGTCGCGGCGGCCTCACTACCCCCACTGATGATGGCGTCACAGCGGCCCATGGCGATCAGGCGGGACGCGTACCCCAGTGCGTGCGTGGCCGCGGCGCAGGCGGTGCAGATGGTCTCATTGGGGCCCCGAAGTCCGTATCTCATCGAGATGGCGGCTCCCGATGCGTTGGCCATCATCATGGGCACGAGGAACGGCGACACCCGTCGCTCGCCCTTCTCCAAGCGGATCTGCACTTGTTCCTCGAGCGTCTCGAGGCCCCCGATGCCGGTACCGAGTATCACTCCGAATCGGGCCGGATCGACGCCGACATCGCCAGCCTGGGCCAAGGCTTCGGTGGCGGCAGCCACGGCGAATTGCTCGACCCGATCGGCCCGACGAGCAACTTTGGGGTTCTCGAAAAACGGGCTCGGGTCCCAATCGTCGATCGTGACCCAGCGCCGTCCGGTCACGCCGGGACCGTGAAGACCGGACCAGAAGGCGTCTTTACCGACGCCGCATGAGGAGACGACGCCAAGCCCGGTGACGGCGACACGGCGTCCGAGCATCAGCCGAGCTTTCCGACGATGAGATCGAAGGCTTGACCAACGGTCTTGATGCCCTCGACCTCCTTCTCGGGCACCTGCACGTCGAACTCCTCTTCGAGGGCCATCACCAACTCCACCAGGTCGAGACTGTCGGCCTCCAAATCGTCACCGAACGACGCGGTGGGGATCACCTTGTCGGCGTCGACACTCAACACGTCGACGGCACACTTCACGAAGCGAGCGAAAAGTTCCTGATTCATGGCTGATCCTCCAGACCGCGCCACGCGGCGCAGACCAACTGTAAGCGGTGAGGGGACGGTCGACGAAGTTTCTCGACCGCGAGGTCAGTGTCCCATACCCAGGCCGCCATCGACCGGAAGCACCGCCCCGGTGATGTAGCCCGCCTCCGGTGACGCCAAAAATGCGATGGCCGCGGCGATCTCGTCACCGGAAGCGATTCGCGCCATGGGCACTGCCGCGGACAATTCGGCCAGCCGCTCGGGACCGAGTGCAGCGGTCATTTCGGTCTCCACTGGTCCGGGGGCGACGACGTTCACCGTGATCGCACGGCTGGCGAACTCGCGGGCCAACGATCGGGCCAGACCGACGAGGCCCGCCTTCGATGCCGCGTAGTTGGCCTGACCGGCCGATCCCATCAAACCAACCACCGATCCCACGAAGATGATGCGTCCGTTTCGCGCGCGGATCATCCCTCTCGACGCCCGTTTGGCCACGCGAAAAGCCGCCGTGAGGTTGGCCTCGAGCACGTCGGAGAAAGACTCCTCGGACATCTTCAACAACAAGCCGTCGCGCGTGACACCGGCGTTCGAGATCACAACCTCGACGGGACCCAGGGATTCCTCCACGGTGGCGAACGCCGCATCGACCGACTCGCTCGACCGGACGTCGCACGGAACCGCCAGCAAACCTTCTGGCGGAGGTGACGTGTTGTAGGTGACGGCGACCCGATCGCCGGCCTGGGCGAAACGGCGGGCGGTGGCCAGTCCGATGCCCGTGGATCCTCCCGTGATCAAAACCACGCGACTCATGTGCTTCCTCCCCAGCGCAGAACGGCGCTACCCGCGGTCATTCCGGCGCCGAAGCCGACCAGCAACACCAGATCTCCCGCGTGTACACGACCCGCGTCCAGGGCGTCGACGAGAGCGAGAGGAATGGAGGCCGAGGATGTGTTGCCCGTGTAGCGCAGCACCGTCGCGGCCCGTTCCATGGGAATTCCGAGGCGCTCGCACGCCGCCTCGATGATGCGAATGTTCGCCTGATGAGGGACGACCAAAGAGATGTTCTCGGCGGAAACACCGGCGGCAGTCAGGGACTTCTGTGCCGAATCGACCATGATGCGAACAGCACGGCGAAAGACCTCCTTGCCTTCCATGTGGATGTGACCGCCGATGTCGGAATACAGGAGCTCCTCGGCTGAGCCGTCGGAATCGATATCCCACGCCAGAAGTTGCCCGGGACCATCGCAGGCCTCGAGAACCACCGCACCGGAGCCGTCGGCGAAGAGCACGGCGGTGTTTCGATCGGTCCAGTCGGTGATCCGCGACAAGGTGTCGGTGCCGATGACGAGCACCTTGCGAGCCCCGATGGCTATCAGGCCGTGGGCCACCGTGAGTGCGTAGACGAAGCCCGAGCAGGCGGCGTTGACGTCGAAGGCTCCGCACGTCAATGCGAGGGCGTTCTGCACGCGGGCCGACGTGGCCGGAACGGTGCGGTCGGGGGTGGTGGTCGAGAGCACGAGGGCGTCGATTTCGCTCGGATCGACTCCCGACTTGGCCAAGGCTCGACGCGCGCTCTCGATGCTGAGTTCGGCGGTAGATCCACCAACGCGCCGCTCAGCGATTCCACTGCGCTCTTTGATCCATTCGTCGGAGGTGTCGAGCGTGCGAGCGAGATCGGCGTTCGTCACCACCTTGGAGGGTAGGGCACTGCCCCAACCGGTGATGGTGGCTCCACGGGCTCCCGGTGAGGTGGCGGGCACGTCAGTGTGTCCTCAGCCAAGCGATGGGCTGACGCGGGGAGACGCGTTCTCCGTCCACGGCGATGAAAGCTTGAAGGACGCCGGCGAAAGCCGAACGAACCGCCGCGTTGCCCACCGAGCCGATCACCGTTCCGATCTCGGTGCGGTCACCGGGAACCAGATCGACGCGCGCAGTGAAGACGCCCGCGGCAGGGCTCACGACCAGGCGCTCGACGGCGAAGAGATGCTCGCCCTCCAAGACCGCCGCAGTGGTGGGTGACGACGCGTTGACCCATTCGATGAACTTGTCGAGATCGTCCGGGGTGGCGATGGATATGGTGCGAGCACCCCCGATGGTGCGTTTGGCCATGCCGGTGAGAACTCCGCCGGGACCGAGTTCGGCGAAGCTGGTCACGCCCAACTCCGACAAGGTCACCAAACATTGACGCCAGCGAACGGGACTGCACAATTGGGCCGACAGCAGACTCGCCCACTCGTCGCCGTGATCGTGGGCGACGGCGTCGACGTTCGAGATCACCGGGACGTCGGTGTCGCGCGGTCTGGCGGCCGCGATGGCCTGTCGCAATCGATCGCGGGCGGGGGTCATGAACGGCGTGTGGAACGCCCCGGACACCGGGAGTGACATCGCCTTTTTCGCCCCCAACTCCTTGGCGATCGCGGCGGCCTTGGCGACTCCGTCGGGTGACCCGGCGATGACGATCTGGCCGGGGGCGTTGAAGTTGGCGACCCACACGTCGGCGTCGGCGCGACGGCACGCAACTTCGACGAGTTCGTCGTCGAGTCCGAGGATGGCCGACATGGTTCCCGGGTTTGTCTGGCCCGCCTCGTGCATCGCATCGGCGCGCTCACAAACGAGACGCACACCATCGTCGAAGCCGAGTGCTCCGGTGGCCGTGAGGGCCGTGTACTCGCCCAGACTGTGGCCCGCGCAGAAACTCGGTTCGACACCGAGTCGCTCGACGGCATCGAGAACCATGAGACTGGACACGAAAGTGGTCAATTGCGCGTTGCGGGTGTCCTTCAACTCGTTGGCGTCGGCGTCGAGGAGCAAACGGGCCACGTCCCGGCCGGCCACCTCGCTGGCCTCGGCGACCAACTCCCACGATTCATGGTCGACCCATGGTCGACCCATGCCGGGGCGCTGGGATCCCTGGCCGGGAAAGGTGAACGCGAGCACGCCGAAGAATGTAGACCCTCCTCGACCGCCGACGGTGCGTCGGCTGACGGGCCTCGGTGTCGTTCGGGTGGAGCGATGGGGCAGTCGGGTAGCGTGTCGCTCAGGCCCCGGTAGCCCAACGGCAGAGGCAGCGGCTTCAAACTCCGTACGGTGTGGGTTCGAATCCCACCCGGGGCACTCCTCGATGCCGTTTCGTCGGGTCGGGCCAAGGTTGCAGACGTCGAGATGATCGTCCACTCGTTCCCTACAATGGGGTGATGGGTCGTCGCCTCGTCGAGCGTCGTCTTCGTGACATCGGAGGCAGGCTTCGCTCCTTGCGCGCGTCATTGGCCATCGCCGACGAGCAGGTGGCCCACCTCAGCGAGGAAGCCGACGACATGGGATTGCGGGCGCTGGTCTCTGAGACCCCGGGGGCCGATCTCGAGTATCGCGAGGCTCGGCGCCATGCCGACGCGATGCAACGCCATCGGGATTCGGTTCGCGAGGCGATTGCCGAACTCGAGGCGCGCCAGGACCAACTACTCGAGCAACTGCGGCTCTGAGAGGGTCGAGCCTCGCAGTCGAGTGAGGCGTTTACCTTCGTCGGAAGCGAGGTTTGGTGGTTGAATGATGCGGTGAGCGTTCGCGTCGTCATCGCCGAAGACGAGGCCATCATCCGCCTCGACTTGAAAGAAACCCTCGAGGAGGAGGGCTATTCGGTGATCGGGGAGACCGGACGCGGCGATCAGGCCCTCGACCTCGTGCGCGATCTGCGTCCCGATCTGGCGATTCTCGACGTCAAAATGCCGGGCATGGATGGTCTCGAAGTGGCCAAAGTGATCGGAGACGAACGTATCTGCGGTGTCCTCGTTCTGACCGCCTTCAGTCAGCGCGAGATCATCGAGCAGGCCCGAGATGCCGGTGCGCTCGCGTACTTGGTGAAGCCATTCCAAAAGAGTGACCTGATTCCGGCCATCGAGGTGGCCATCGGCCGGTTCCGCGAATTGCAAGCCCTCTCCGGTCACGTCGACGCTCTCGGGGAGCAGTTGGAGGCCCGCAAGTTGATCGACCGGGCCAAGGGCCGGCTCATCGACGAGTTCGCAATGAAAGAGCAGGACGCGTTCTCGTTCATCCAGCGCACCGCCATGAAGGAGCGTTCCAAGATGCGCGAGGTTGCCGAGCGGATCTTGTCCGGGGAACTCCGCCCCACGTGATCCCCGGGGGCGAACACCCCGAGCGTCACGCCGTCGTGCGATGATCGCAACATGACCGAAGAAGATCGGACCTTGCTCGTCCTCGACGGGAACTCGCTCACCTACCGTGCTTTTTTCGGTATCCCGTCGGACATGGTCACCGCATCAGGACAAGTGACCAACGCGGTGTTCGGTTTCACGTCGATGTTGCTGACCGTGCTGAAGGATCGCCGTCCCGACGGCGTGGTCGTGGCATTCGATCGGCCCGAGCCCACATTCCGACACCGGGCCGAACCGTCGTACAAGGCGCAGCGCGAGGAGACCCCCGACACCCTTCGTCAACAGTTGGGCATCGTCAAAGAGGTTCTCTCGGTGTTGGGGATCACGTCCATCGAGTGCAGCGGGTTCGAGGCCGACGACATCATCGCCACGGTGGCCGACCAAGCGGTGGAGGGTGGCTTTCGGGTCATCATCGTCACGGGTGATCGGGACAGTTATCAGTTGATCCGCGATCCCGGGGTGCGGGTTCTGTACAACAAGCGGGGCGTCACCGATTACGCCCTGTACGACGAGGCAGGCATCCTCGAAAAGACCGGCGTGCGCCCCGACCAGTATCCGGCGTATGCGGCACTTCGCGGAGACCCGAGCGACAACCTGCCTGGAGTTCCCGGTGTGGGCGAGAAGACCGCGGCCAAGTTGATCGCACGATACGAGAGTCTCGATGGCGTCTTCGCCAACGTCGGCGAGCAAACGCCCAAACTTCAGGCGGCGTTGCGTGAGAACGAGACGCGGGTGCGCAAGAACCTGGATCTCATGGTTTTGCGTCGCGATGCCCCCATCGACGTCGATCTCGCCCGGGTCGACGTCTCGCCCGACATGGCGCGGGTGGACGAACTGTTCCGGGCCCTCGAGTTCCGTACGATGAGCCAGCGCCTACAGGAGGTTCTCGCCCTCCTCGGAAAGGATGGGTCGACCCCCTTCGATCCTCTTCCCGCGGATTCCACGCCGTCGAGTACTCGACGACAGGTTCTGACGGCTCGGGTGGTGGGTCTCTCGATCGGCGAACGACTCCGACGTTTACGCGCCGCATCGGAGGTGGCGATCGCTGGTCGATGGAGCGGTCCGCCGGGGCGATCGGAGCTGATCGGTTTGGCGGTGACCCTCGATGTCGACCAGGGAGAGGTCGCGTGGCTGGACGTGAGCGATCTCGAGGATCGTGGCGTCCGAGAGTGGTTGTCATCGGCGATTTTCGTGGGGCACGATGCCAAGAACCTCATGCGATCTCTGCTCGAACGGGGCATCGACATGAAGAACCTCCGACTCGACTCCACGATCGCCGCGTATCTGATCGACCCGGCCAAGAGCGATTACACGGTCCCCGATCTGCTGTCGCGGTACACGAATTTCGATTTCGGTCCCGACGCGACCGACCGGGGAGAGCTCGATCTCGACGGAACCGCACTGACCGATGCGGCGCAGACGGGCCGGAACGCGTTGGCGATCGCACACTTGGTCGAGCCTTTACGACGCTCGTTGGAGTCCCAATCGCTCACCTCTCTGCACGAGGACATCGAGAACCCCCTGGTGCGGGTTTTGGCTCGCATGGAACACGTCGGTATCGCCGTCGACCGGACGGCTCTTTCGGTCATCGCCGAGCGCCTGTCGCTCGAAACCCGGGAGTTGGGCGAAACCCTGCAACGCATTGCCGGTAGTGCCTTCAACCCGAACTCGCCGTCCCAACTCGGGCGCATCCTTTTCGACGAGAAGGGACTGACGCCACCGAAGAAGACCAAGACCGGGTACTCCACCGATGCGGCCACGCTCGAGAAGCTGCGCGACGACTGGCCCGAATTCATCGACCCTCTCCTGCGATTCCGAGAGGTCGACAAATTGCGTGGCACGTACGGGGAAGGGCTCCTGGTCGAGGTGGCCCCCGACGGTCGCATACACGCATCGTTCAACCAGACCGTCGCGCGCACCGGGCGACTGTCGAGCGATCGTCCCAATCTGCACAACATCCCGGTGCGCACCGATGAAGGACGGGTGTTTCGCACTGCGTTCGTCCCGAATCCCGACCGGCGCCTCCTGGTCGCGGACTACAACCAGATCGAATTGCGGTGCATCGCGCATTTGGCCGACGACCCCGGATTGATCTCGGCGTTTCGTGAAGGGCGCGACGTTCACAATGCCACCGCGGCGCGGGTGTTCGGGGTGGACATGGACGATGTCACGCACGAACAACGCTCGCGAGCCAAGATGGTCTCGTACGGGCTCGCGTACGGCATGGAGGCCTACGGTCTCGGTCAACGCCTGGGCATTGCGACCGGAGAAGCGGCCGGCATTCTCGAGGCATATTTCGCCGCCTTTCCGAACGTTCAGGCGTACATGGATCGAACGGTTGCCGAGGCCAAGAAGCGGGGCTACACGCTCACCATGTTCGGACGACGTCGTCGAATTCCCGAGCTCGAGAGTTCCAACTTCCGAGTCCGACAAATGGGTGAACGACAGGCGATGAATGCGGGTATTCAGGGTTTGGCCGCCGACATCTTCAAGATCGCTCTCATCGGGATCGATCGGACCCTCGAGCGGGAGGACCTGGCCTCACGTTTGGTCCTGCAGGTTCACGACGAGGTCATCGTCGAGGCCCCCGAGGCCGAAGTCGACCGCGTTCAAGAGTTGGTACTCGACATCATGCAGAACGCGGTCGAATTGAAGGTTCCTCTGGCGGTCAACTCGGCCTGGGGTCGGTCCTGGGCCGACGCAAAGGGATGAGTCCGGTCCCGTCACCCGAGAGTGGTGACGCTCATTGGTTCGAGGCTTTGGCGCGTCACATGGGTGCGGCCTATCTGCGCTATTCGTTCACCATGGGCACCACGCAGGAGTGCGATCACGTGGTGGAGGCGCTCGGGCTCGTCCCCGGTATGCGTGTGCTCGATGTCGGATGTGGCCCCGGTCGTCACTCACGCGAACTCGCGCGTCGCGGGATCCACTGTCATGGAATCGACATCAGCGAGGACTTCATCGAGGTGGCCCGAACCGACGCGCCCGAGGGTGCGCTGTTCGAACGTCGGGACGCCCGAGACCTGGCCTCGGCCACGCATCTGCACGGTTCCTTCGATGCGGCGATCTGCTTGTGTCAAGGTGCCTTCGGCATGCACGTCGACGATCGGCAGGATCACGACGTGATCGCCGGAATCGCGGCCTGTTTGCGGTCGCAGGGCCGTCTGGCCCTGACCGCTTTCAATGCGTTTTTCGTGGTGAAACACCACCAGGAGGCCATTTTCGATCCGGCCACGGGAGTGTCAGTGGAGAACACCGTCGTACGAAACACCGCGGGGGAAGGCAAGGACGTTCGACTCTGGACGGGCTGCTACACCCCCCGCGAACTGCGCCTGCTGCTGGCCGCCGAGGGCTTGGTGGTGGACCGAATCTCCTCGGTCGAACCGGGCGCCTACGGAGACGGCGAACCCTCGCTCGACAGCCCGGAGTACTTGGTCGTCGCGAGGCGGGTCTGAGCGGGCCCCGGCCCCGGGGGAATTGCTGGCGGGGGCTGGTAACTTTGTCAGGCTCATCGGGTTCGTCCGCAGAGCGTCTCATCCACCTTCGAAAGCGATCAGTCCCTTGTCCGACACCTTGACCCCCGCCTCGTCCGAATTCGCTCCCATGGGAACGGTCGACGAAGACGGTAACTACACCCCCCGCAAGATCACCGAGAACGACCTGGCGGGCACGTTCGCCGATGCCATCGAAGGCACGATGACCAAACTCGCTGACGGTGAAGTCGTGCGCGGCACCGTGGTCAAGATCGACAAGGACGAGGTTCTCGTCGACATCGGATACAAGAGCGAGGGCGTCATCCCCAGTCGCGAGTTGAGCATCCGAAACGATGTCGACCCGGGCGAGATCGTCGGATTGGGCGAAGAGGTCGAGGTACTGGTCCTCACGATGGAGGATAAGGAGGGTCGTCTGATCCTCTCCAAGAAGCGTGCGCAGTACGAACGCGCGTGGGGCAACATCGAGAAGAAGAAGGAAGCCAACGAGATGGTCGAAGGTCTGGTGATCGAGGTCGTCAAAGGCGGACTCATCGTCGACATCGGCTTGCGCGGATTCCTTCCGGCCTCCTTGGTCGAATTGCGTCGCGTGCGCGACCTGCAGCCCTACGTGGGCAAGGTGTTACAGGCCAAGATCATCGAGCTCGACAAGAATCGCAACAACGTCGTGCTTTCGCGTCGGGCGTTCCTCGAGGAGACCCAGAAGGAGGCCCGCGACGGTTTCCTCACCAATCTCAAGGTGGGCGACGTTCGCGAGGGGGTCGTGTCCAGCGTGGTGGCTTTCGGTGCCTTCGTGGATCTCGGGGGCATGGATGGACTGATTCACGTGAGCGAGTTGTCGTGGAATCACGTGGACAACCCGAGTTCGGAGGTCAAGGTCGGCGATCGCGTGACGGTCAAGGTGCTCGACATCGACTACGAACGCGAGCGAATCAGCCTGTCGCGGAAGCAGACTCAAAAGGACCCGTGGGAAGTGTTCGCCACCGGCCACGAGGTGGGTCAGTTGGTCTACGGGCGCGTCACCAAGCTGGTGCCTTTCGGTGGGTTCGTTCAGGTCGGCGAGGGCATCGAGGGACTGGTGCACATCAGCGAGATGAGCACGCAACACGTCGAGACGCCCGAGCAGGTGGTGGCGCCCGGCGAGGAACTGTGGGTCAAGATCATCGATCTGGACCGCGCTCGCCGACGAATCAGCTTGTCGATCAAGCAGGCCGCCGAGGGTGGCGAGTTGGCCGAGGAGTACCGCAAACACTTCGAGGTGGACGAGCACGGCAACTGGACCGCGGGTTCCGATGACGCGTCGCGTGAAGCCACCTGGGCCGAGTATTACGGTGAGGGCGACGAGACCGGCGCCCCAGCCGCTCCGGAAGCCTGAGCCGGACTCACCTGATCAATCGGCGTCGTCGATGCGCACGACGCCCATGCGAATCGCCTTGATGACGGCTTCAGTTCGATCGCGTGCGTCCAGTTTGGCGTAGATGGACGCGAGATGATTCTTCACCGTCTTCTGGCTGATGAACAGTCGCCCGGCAACCTCAGGGGTCGAGCACCCCTCGGCCACCACTCGTAGCACCTCCAACTCGCGGTCAGAGAGTTCGTGATCGGGCGTGACCTCCAGAGCCTTCAACATCGCCTCGGCCACCGGTGCCGACAACGTGACGTCGCCCCCGAGAATCTGGCGCATCAATGTGACGACCTCGTCGATGGACGATGACTTGTCGACATAGCCGACCGCTCCGGCATTGATCGCCTCCCGAATGGTGCGACTGTCGGTGTGCATCGACAAAACCAGGACGCGTCGACGAGCATCGGCGCGCATGATCGATCGAGTGGCCGATACTCCGTCGCCACCAGGCATCGAGACGTCCATCAGAATCAGATCGGGTCGGTGCTGGAGTGCCAAAGCGACGGCCGATGGGCCGTCACCGGCTTCGGCGACGATCTCGAATCCGGCGGCCTCGAGATTTCGTCGGAGTGCCTCGCGAAGCAACTGATGGTCGTCGACCAGGAGGATGCGTTCGCTCATGGCGCGCTCCGAGTCTCGACGGGCAAGGCGATGGTGATCACCGTGCCGGGCACACCCGGCGTGATCTCGAGGGCGGCGCCGATCCACGCGGCACGCTCGCGCATTCCGAACAAACCATGACCAACGCTCGTGGGATCGAATCCACGACCGTCGTCGGTCACTCGGATGATGACGGTGTTCTCCGTCTCGCGGACCTCGACGAGAATGTTGCGGGCTCCGGAGTGTCGCTCGGCATTCAGAAGAGCCTCGCGAACCATCAGATGAAGTTCGATGGCCGAGCCGTCGGTCCGGAGAGCTTCGAGGGTTCCCGACGACGTGAGGTCGTGCTCGAGGGTGACCGTGATGCCCGAGCGGCCCATCAGGCGTTCGACGAGGGCCACGATCGACGCACGATCGATGGAGCGGCCGTCGTCGTCCGTGCGCAGGTCGTCCAACAACTCGCGTATCTCGGTGACGGTCTCACCCAGATGTGCACGCACGCGGGCGATGGCGACACGATCCTGCTCACCGAGCCCGCGGGCGATGTCATCCAATTCGAAACCGATGGCCGCGAGCGAGCCGGACACCCGATCGTGCAACTCACGGGCCACCCGGGACCGCTCGTCGTGGGCCGCGCGGTCGGCGAGGCGGGAGAAGATTCGAGCGTTGTCGAGAGCCAGTGCTAGGGCGTCGGCCACCCCGACGATCGCCTCGGTCTCGGCAACCAAGGGTTGGTGACCGGTCGACCACTCGCCGGCGAGGAGACCCAGGACGTCGCCGCGCGCGCGAAGAACGTGGTACACCCCGTGATCGGCGTCGGACCACAGTTGATCGCCGGTCAAGGTGAGGGGGCGATCACTTGCGACACAACGCAACACGGGGGAGTCGACCGGTACGAAGGCGCCGTCCACCACGGAATCGGGACCGGCCGCGATACTCCACCGATCGTTGGCGCGGTCGTACAAGGCCACGATGATCGTGTCGGCCTTGACGACTCGTCGCGCCTGCTCGACACCGCGTTGGATCACTTCATCGACGTCGAGACTGGAGGACAAGGTGACTGCCATCTTCTGCAGAGCGAGCAAAAGTTCGTTGGCTCGGGCCAGTTGGTCGATCTGAGCCATCGGGTCGTCGGTGCGAACGGCTCGGCGCCGCTCCACGAGGGGCCACGACATCTCGCCGGTCGAATCTTGGACCGGGATGGGGCGCAAAGCGGGGTGGTTCGGGGACCGGCGGCGACGACGATCGGGCACAGGGGCAGAGTACCGGTCGCACCTCGGCCTAGCGTGTCGCCATGATCTTGGTGGGCCTCACCGGCGGTATCGGCTCGGGTAAGTCCACGGTGTCGGCGAGACTCGCCGCGCGTGGTGCCGTCGTCCTCGATGCTGACGCCATCACGCGCGACGTTCAGTTGCCGGGCTCACCGGTGTTGGTCCAACTGGCCGAACGATTCGGCCCCGGGGTGCTGGCGACTGATGGCTCACTCGAGCGCCAGGCCTTGGCCACTATCGTCTTCGCGGATCCCGAGGCTTTGAAAGCGTTGAATGCGATCGTCCACCCGGCCGTCGGGCGTGAAATGAATCGACGCTTGATCGAGCAACGTGCGACGACCAATGTCGTGATTCTCGACATTCCGCTACTCACCGAAAACCCGCGTGAGGGTTTGCAAGGACGAATCGTGGTCGACGTGCCGGTGGAGACGCAGGTCGAGCGTCTGGTGAAGTATCGGGGGTTCGATGAGGCCGACGCTCGCGCCCGCATCGGGCGCCAAGCCTCGCGCGACGAGCGTTTGGCCACGGCCGACTTCGTGGTCGACAACAACGGTGCGCCCGAGGACCTCGAACCGCAGATCGACCGTCTGTGGGAATGGCTGACGTCCCTGCCCCAACTCCCGGAGGACTACGAGCCCGTCGCGCCGAAACCGCAGACCTGAAATCGAAGAACACATGTTCGTGGTGAGGCTCCTCAGGGTCTAGAATTCGTCGGTGGTCGAAGGCGGCGAATCCCGGGACGGAATCCCGTTTCGCGTCGTGGCCGATTATTCACCTGCCGGCGACCAACCCAAGGCGATCGGGGAGTTGGCCGAGGGGATCGAGTCCGGACTCCGCTATCAGACCCTCCTCGGCATCACCGGATCCGGCAAGAGTGCCACCATCGCCTGGACGATCGAGCGGACACAACGACCAACTCTGATCCTGGCCCCCAACAAGAGTTTGGCGGCGCAGTTGGCTCAGGAGATGAAGGAGTTCTTCCCCGACAACCGGGTCGAGTACTTCGTCAGTTACTACGACTACTACCAGCCCGAGGCCTACATCGCCTCCAGCGACACCTTCATCGAGAAGGACTCGTCCATCAATGACGACATCGACCGTCTGCGCCACTCGGCGACGGCAGCCCTCCTGACGCGTCGGGACACCATCGTCGTCGCGTCCGTGTCGTGCATCTACGGCATGGGCGATCCCGACGAGTATCGGGGTCAGCTGTTGGAACTCCACGTCGGCGTGGATTACGACATGCGCAGCGTGTTGCGTCGTTTGGTGGACCTGCAGTACGACCGCAACGACATGAGTCTCGGTCGGGGAAACTTTCGTGTTCGTGGTGACACGATCGAGATCCATCCGGCGTACGAGGAATCGGTTCTCCGAGTGGAACTGTTCGGCGACACGGTCGACCGTTTGACGATGATCGATCCCCTGACCGGTGAGACTTTGCGGGACTTACCGGCCACCATCGTCTTTCCGGCCACTCACTACGTCACCGGCGAGGAGAGAATGCGTCGGGCGATGGTCGGTATCGAGGCCGAACTCCAGGAGCGACTCGCTCTCTTCAAGGCTGAAGGAAAGTTGCTCGAGGCCCAGCGTCTGCAGATGCGCACCCAGCACGATCTCGAGATGATGCAGGAAGTCGGGTACTGCAACGGTATCGAGAACTATTCGATGCACATCGACGGTCGCTCTCCGGGCGAACCACCTTTCACTCTCTTGGACTACTTTCCCAAGGACTATTTGTTGGTCATCGACGAGAGTCACGTGGCGGTGCCCCAGTTGCACGGACAATTCGCCGGAGATCGCAGTCGCAAGGACATCCTGGTGGAACACGGCTTCCGACTTCCGAGCGCTCGCGACAATCGTCCGTTGCGCTTCGAAGAGGTCATCGAAAGAGTCAATCAGTGTGTTTTCTTGTCGGCGACACCCAGTCCCTACGAATTGAGGGAATCTCAGCGTGTGGTGGAGCAGATCGTGCGGCCGACGGGTCTGGTCGACCCGGAAGTCGTCATCAAGCCCACGAAAGGTCAAATCGACGATCTCATGGAACAGGTGACGAATCGGGTGACCATGGGAGATCGCATCTTGGTCACCACCCTGACCAAGAAGATGGCCGAGGATCTCACCGAGTACTTGCTCGAGCAGGGCATGCGGGTTCGGTACCTGCACAGCAACATCGACACGATTCAGCGCATCGAGATCATTCGTTCGCTCCGGCTCGGGGAGTTCGACGTTTTGGTGGGGATCAACCTGCTTCGCGAGGGACTCGACCTGCCCGAGGTCAGCTTGGTGGCGATCCTCGACGCCGACAAGGAGGGTTTCCTACGAAGTGAGACGTCCCTGATCCAGATGATCGGACGCGCGGCCCGAAACGTCGACGGACAGGTCATCATGTACGCCGATCAGGTGACGCCTTCCATGCAGCGAGCAATCAGCGAGACCAATCGGCGTCGTGGGCTGCAGTTGGCGTACAACACCGAACACGGCATCAATCCCCAGACGATTCGCAAGGCGGTCGGCGACATCTTGTCGATGCTTCGCCCCGATGGCGACAACACCGCCCCGGTGCCCGGAAAGGACCGCCGGCGACAGAGGGAACGTGACAGAGTTCAACGCGAATTACGCACGTTGCCGCAGCAAGAGTTGGCGCGATTGGTTCAGACGCTCGAGGAGGAGATGCACGAGGCGGCCGCCGAACTCAAGTTCGAGTACGCGGCCCGGCTACGTGACGAAATCAACGACTTACGCCGAGAGATGCGTGATGCCGGTTGAGAGTGACGAAGACCCTCTGAGTAGCCTCGAGTGATGTCCGATCGTCTGACTGTTCGTGGTGCCCGTGAGCACAATCTGAAGAACATCAACGTGGATCTTCCTCGGGACAAGATGATCGTCTTCACCGGTCTCTCGGGAAGCGGAAAATCGTCCCTCGCCTTCGACACCATTTATGCCGAAGGACAGCGCCGCTACGTGGAGTCGCTGAGTGCCTATGCACGTCAATTCCTGGGTCAGATGGACAAGCCGGACGTCGACGTGATCGAGGGCCTCTCACCGGCCATTTCGATCGACCAGAAGTCCGGCAGTCGCAACCCTCGCTCGACGGTGGGGACCATCACCGAGGTGTACGACTATTTGCGCCTGCTCTATGCGCGAATCGGGCAGCAACATTGCCCCGCCGATGGCACGCGATTGGCCCGCCAGACGCCGCAGCAGATCGTCGATCGGGTGCTCGGGTTGGCCGAGGGAACCCGGTTCCAGGTACTGGCCCCGGTGGTTCGGGCTCGCAAAGGCGAATACGAGACCCTGCTCAACGACCTGGCCGGTCAGGGCTTCGTACGCGCCCGTGTCGACGGTGAGGTGGTCGACATCGTCGAATTCCTGAAGCGTGACACGAAATTGGCGCGTTACGAGCAACACTCGATCGACGTGGTCGTGGATCGTTTGGTACGCAAAGACGGCATCGACCGGCGCCTGACCGACAGCCTCGAGACGGCCCTGCGTCTGGCCGAGGGGGTGGCCACCGTCGAGATCGTCGGCGACAAGGGGGCCGAGACCGAGAGTTTGACCTTCAGCCAGCACCTGGCGTGTCCGGTGTGCGGGCTCTCCTTCGAGGAACCAGCGCCGCGCAACTTCTCCTTCAATTCACCGTTCGGCGCCTGCGAGACGTGCGACGGGTTGGGGACCACGTTCGAGGTGGATCCCGAGTTGGTCATCCCCGATCCGGATCTCGCGCTCAGCCAAGGGGCCATCGCGCCGTGGCGAAGCGCCACCACCGGTTTCTTCCAACGCATCCTGGAGTCCGTCGCGACGGATCATGGAATCGACATGAACAAGCCGTGGGGAAAACTCCCGGCCAAATCGCAGAAGATCGTGCTGAACGGTTTGCCGGGCAACATCACCGTGAAATTCAAGAACCGCTACGGGCGGGCACGACAGTTCAACACCACGTTCGAAGGAGTGATCCCCTGGATCAAACGTCGTCACGAGGGCGCCGAAAGCGACTGGAGCCGCGAGCAATACGAGGGCTACATGCGACTCGTACCATGTCTCGCCTGTGGGGGGATGCGTTTGAAGCCCAGCACCCTGGCGGTGACGATCGATGACAAGAACATCTCTGAAGTGTGCGAGATGTCGATCGCCGAGTCGGCGGCCTTCCTCGTCGGTCTCCAGCTGTCGGATCGCGATCGCTTGATCGCCGAGCGGGTGGTGAAGGAGATCAACGCACGCCTCGGTTTTCTGCTGGACGTGGGCCTCGACTATCTGACCCTGGCGCGATCGGCCGGCACGTTGGCCGGTGGTGAGGCGCAACGAATTCGGTTGGCCAGCCAGATCGGGTCGGGCTTGGTGGGCACGCTGTACGTGCTCGATGAACCGTCGATCGGCTTGCACCAGCGCGACAATCGCCGACTGATCGACACCCTTATTCGATTACGTGATCTGGGGAACACGGTCTTGATCGTCGAGCACGACGAGGAGACCATCAAGGAAAGTGACTGGATCGTCGACATCGGTCCGGGGGCGGGCGAACACGGTGGTGAGGTCGTGTACAGCGGGCCCGTGAAGGGCATCGGGAAGGTGAAGGAGTCGGTCACGGGTCAATACCTCTCGGGTAAGAAATCGATCTCGGTTCCCGAAAAACGCCGTTCTCCGGGCAAGGAGTGGCTGGAGATCGTGGGAGCGCGGGAACACAACCTGAGGGACGTGACGGCACGCATCCCTTTGGGCTGCTTCGTGGCGGTGACCGGAGTATCGGGAAGCGGCAAAAGCACCCTGGTTCGCGACATCCTGCTTCCGGTTCTGATGCAACAGATCTACAACTCCAAGGATCCTGCCGGTCGGCACAAGCGAGTCAACGGCACCCAGTTCCTCGACAAGGTCATCGACATGGATCAGTCGCCGATCGGTCGGACCCCTCGTTCGAACCCGGCGACGTACACCGGTGTGTTCGACAACATTCGCAAGTTGTTCGCCACCACCGCTGAGGCCAAGGTTCGTGGATACATGCCCGGACGCTTCTCTTTCAACGTCCAGGGGGGCCGATGCGAGGCGTGTTCGGGTGACGGCACCATCAAGATCGAGATGCACTTTCTCCCCGATGTGTACGTCCCCTGCGAGGTGTGCAAGGGCGCCCGTTACAACCGCGACACCCTCGACATTCAATTCAAGGGCAAGAACATCTCCGAGGTCCTCGACATGCCGATTTCCGAGGCGGTGGATTTCTTCGCCAACCAGCCGGCCATCGCTCGTCACATGCAGACGTTGGTCGACGTCGGCCTCGGCTACGTGCGCCTCGGACAGCCGGCGCCCACGCTGTCCGGAGGAGAGGCGCAACGAGTGAAATTGGCGACCGAGTTGGCCAAGCGCAGTACCGGACACACGATTTATCTGTTGGATGAACCGACCACGGGTCTGCACTTCGAGGACGTGGGGCGTTTGCTCACGGTGCTCTCGCGACTGGTCGATCAAGGCAACACCGTGCTCGTCATCGAGCACAACCTCGATGTGATCAAGACCGCCGACTGGCTGCTCGATCTCGGGCCCGAGGGCGGTAGCGGGGGCGGCTCCATCATCGCCGAGGGGCCACCCGAGGAGGTCGCGCGCTCGACGTTCAGCCACACGGGTCGATTCCTGGCCCCGCTTTTGTCCAAGGGCTGAACGTCGTGGTGGCGCGTCCCGACCCCGGATCGATCCCCGAGCAACCGGGTTCGTACCAATTCAAGGACGAGTTGGGGCGAGTGATCTACGTCGGAAAGGCATCGAATCTTCGTCAACGACTGAGCAACTATTTCCAGGATCCGGCGCACTTGCATCCGAGGACCGCTCAGATGGTGGCGACGGCGACCGCCGTGGAGTGGGTGTCGGTTCGCAACGAGGTCGAGGCCCTGATCCTCGAGTATTCGCTCATCAAACAACACCGGCCGCGGTTCAACGTTCGTCTGCGTGACGACAAGAGTTACCCGTTCCTCGCTGTGACGATGGACGAGCAATGGCCCCGAGCAGTCGTCATGAGGGGGGCGAAGAAGCGGGGCATTCGTTATTTCGGACCGTACCCACACGCCTACGCGATCCGCGAGACCCTCGACCTTCTCCTGCGCACGTTTCCGGTACGAACGTGCAGCGCCGGGAAATTCGGTCAGCACCAGCGACTTGGTCGCCCGTGCCTGCTGTTCCACATCGAGAAATGCAGCGGTCCGTGCGTCGCAGAGGTGGACGCCGATCGCTACGCGTCGATGGTCGAAGAGTTGTGTGCCTTCCTGGACGGCGACACCGATGAGATCGTCCGGCGTCTGCAGACGGACATGGACGCGGCGTCCAAGGCCCTGGAGTTCGAGCGAGCGGCCCGGTTGCGGGATCGGTTGTCCGCGGTGGCCAAAGCGATCGAGAAGCAGCAGATCGTCGGGGAGCGGTCCGAGGACATCGACGTGATCGGCGTCGCGCAAGACGAGTTGGAGGCCGCGGTTCAGGTCTTCTTCGTGCGCAAGGGGCGAGTGGTCGGCCGCAAGGGCTTCATCATGGACAAGGTCGAGCAACTCGGAAACGAGGGGTTGATGGACCGCATTGTGGAGGGTCTGTACGGCGAGGATCCTCCGCTGGGTGTTCCGAAGATGATCCTGGTCGCGGTTCGGCCAGCGTCGGCGGTAACGCTGGAGGATTGGCTGTCGACCGAACGTGGCAGTCGTGTCGAGATACGGGTGCCCGCCCGCGGCGACAAGCGGGACCTGTTGGAAATGGTCGACCGGAACGCCCGAGAGGATTTTCACCGGCATCGTCTGAGGAGATCGAGCGATCACAACAGCCGAAGTCGCGCCCTGAGCGAGTTGCAGGATTTGTTGGGTCTGCCCGAGGCGCCTCTGCGCATCGAATGCTACGACATGGCCCATTTGCAAGGAACTGATTACGTCGGGTCGATGGTGGTACTGGAGGACGGGCTTCCCGCCAAACGCGAGTATCGGCGATTCCGCGTGAAAGAGGTGCCGGGAAACGATGACTTCGCGGCGATGGAAGAGGTGCTCACCCGTCGATTGAAGGCGTATCTGGACGAGCGGGACGAGGCACTGGTCGTCGAGTCCGACGAGGCTCGTCGACGGCCGCGCAAGTTCGCGTATCCGCCGCAGTTGCTCTTGGTCGACGGCGGCAAAGGCCAATTGGCGGTGGCGGAGCGTGTGGTTCGGTCCCTCGGTCTCGAGTCAGAGATCCCGGTTGCCTCGTTGGCGAAACGATTCGAGGAGGTGTTCGTCCCCGGTCGACCGGAGCCCGTGGACGTGCCCCGGGGAAGCGAAGCTTTGTTCATGCTGCAACGCATCCGGGACGAGGCGCACCGATTCGCGAACACCTTCCATCGTGAAGTGCGGGCGAAACGTATGGTCGCCAGCGCTCTCGACGGCATCGACGGTCTGGGTGAGGCTCGCAAGCAGAAGTTGATCAAGACGTTCGGTGGGGTCAACGCGGTGAAAAGGGCCTCGCTGGAGGAACTCTCGGCGCTTTCGTGGTTGCCCGAGGCCGTCGCCCGCGCGATACACGCGAAATTCAACCCTGGTTCGTGACGTCGGACCAGGGGACCGGAATCACGCGAACCGAGGTAGCACATTCTCGGCGAAACGCTGGTACATCTCGCGGCGAGCTTCGGGTGTCGACCCGAGCGTGAAATCGGGAATGATCACCTCGTCGAATCCGGCGTCGATGTAGCCCTCGATTCGCTCGCCGATCCGGTCGAGGCTGCCGATGACCGCCCGATCGACGGGCGCGGTGCGGGCCAACCGCTCGGCCTTGCCCGGATCATCGACGACGAAGAACATTGCCTGTACCGAACAACGAATCGTTCGGGGATCACGACCGATCCTCTCGCAGGCGTGGTGCAGAACCGCGATGCGCTCGGACGCCGTCTCCGGTGTCCCCCAGGTGTTCCATTCGTGAGCGTGGCGAGCGGTGATGGCGGTCATGCGCGGGCCGCCCGTTCCGACCAGGATCGGAAGTGGGGTTTGAACGGGTTTGGGTTCGCACGGGGCATCGTCGAGGTGAAAATGACGACCGTGCACCGTCGTGCGCTGCGTGTTCAGAAGACGTGCGATGATGCCGATGGCCTCCTCGAATCGGTCGACACGCTCGGCGGGTTCGAGCATGTCGACCCCGTACGCTCGGTGCTCGTTCACCTGCCAACCGGCGCCGATGCCGAGGATCAGTCGGCCCGCCGAGATCTGATCGATCGACGCCGCACTGTTGGCGAGGATCGCCGGATGACGAAAAGTCGTCGGTGAGACGAGCGAGCCGATGCGGAGTCGCGTCGTGATGGCGGCGATGGCCGCGATCATGGACCAACACTCGTTCACCTGGCCTGCGACGGTGGTGCCGTCCTCGGTGTTGGGCATGAAGTGATCGGCGTACCAGATGCCGTGCCACGGGCCGGCGTCGGCTTCCGTGGCCAGGGTGCGCACCTCCGACCAGTCCCGTTGGGGTGACGGCCACACCGAGAATCGTATGTTGCGCACGCGGGAAGGTTAGCGAGCACCTAGCCTCACCTCGTGTCCGATGGCTCAGGCGCTCCCGAGGATCTCTGGGAGGCCAATGCGAAGTGGTGGATCGATTCTTTCACCGATGGAGTCGACGCGGAGTACGAAGAGCAGATCCTGCCCCTCGCAGCCGAGGAGATGGCCGGTGCGACCCGGCTGTTGGACATCGGGTGCGGCGAAGGACAAGTGGCGCGTCTGGCCAAGCGGATCGGTACCGAGTTGGTCGTTGGCATCGATCCGACGTGGAATCAGATCCAAATCGCGTCGAGTCGCGCGGGAGGGATCCACGTGGCCCGAGCCGGAGCCGACGGCTTACCCTTCGGCGACGAGACATTCGATGTGGTGGTCGCATGTCTGGTCTTCGAGCACATCAGGGAGGTCGACCGGGCCATCACCGAGGTGGCTCGGGTGCTGCGTCGAGGCGGAAGGTTCTGTCTCTTCCTCAATCATCCCTTGCTCCAGACGCCCGGTAGTGGCTGGATCGACGATCGAGTTCTCGAACCACCGGAGCAGTACTGGAGGATCGGCCCCTACCTCGTGGAGGAGGAGTCGATCGAGGAGGTGGAAAAAGACATTTTCATTCCGTTCATCCACCGGCCCCTCAGCCGCTACCTGAACGCTCTGATCGCCAACGGACTGCTCTTGCATCGCATCAGCGAGCCGGCACCCCCGGCCGGTTTTTTGGCTCGAGCCGCCGAGTACGAGGCGGCGTCCACGATCCCGCGCTTGTTGTATCTACGTACGGTGAGGGTCTGAGAGGTCGCCGAATTGACGAAGGTCGGAGTGCAGTTCCAGACCCATGATGTGGAGCCGGCGCGCTTCGTGTCGGTCGCCCGCGAGGCGGCCGAGCTCGGAGTCGATGGAGTCTTTCTGTGGGATCACATGATCCCGTTCGTCGGTTCGCCCGACGATTCGGCCTGGGAGACGTGGAGCCTTTTGGGAGCCATGGCTGGCGCTACACCGGCACTCGGCGTGGACCTGGGTGTCTTGGTGTCGCCACTCTCGTTTCGACATCCCCAGATTCTGGCTCGTAGCGCCGCCACGGTGGCGCGCCTCGCGGATCGTCGATTCGTGTTGGGAGTTGGGGCGGGTGGCTTCGTCCACGACGATCGCCTTTTCGACGATCAGCGATCGCTGGCCCAACGCATGTCCGAGTTCGGTCGTCGTCTGGCGACGCTTCGCGAGGTCGTCGACGATCAGAACCGTCGTCATGGCGTCGACATCAGGATTTGGGTCGGGGGAGATGGGCCGAACGTCACGATTCCCTTGGCGGCGCGTTGGGCCGATGGTTGGAGTGGTTTTGCTCCCTACGAACGTTGGCGGACCCGAAAGGAACTGTTGGAGGCCCACGAGACACGGCCCGCCTTGGAGATCAGTGTTCTGTTGACCCCGCGCGACGCGTCGTCCGACGACGAGATCTGGCGGGCGTCGGGAGCCGACTGGCTGATCCGGAGTCTTCGTCCCGACGGGCTGGGCGGTTTCGATCTCGATCCCATACGGCATCTCGTCGCTGCTGCTCGCTAGTTTCTGCTCATGGCCGACGTTCTCGTGATCACCGGGCTTTCGGGGGCCGGACGTTCGGCCACCGCCGCCGTTTTGGAGGATCTCGGCTGGTACGTGGTCGACAACCTGCCGACTTCTCTCGTGGACACCATCGTCGAGTTGGCCAGTGCTCCTGGATCGGGCATCGAGCGTCTCGCCCTCGTCGCGGGTCGTCAACATCTCGAACTGATGCCCAAGGTCGCCCGTATGCGCGTCGAGGGGCATCGGGTCCGCGTGGTGTACCTGGACGCATCCACCCGCGAGTTGGTGAAACGTTACGAGGCGTCGCGTCGCCGTCATCCTTTGTCGAGCGAGGCCGACGGTCTCGTGGAGTCGATCGAGATGGAGCGGGACCTGTTGGAGCCTATGAAGGTCGATTGCGACCTCGTGATCGACACGACCGAGTTGAACACGAATCAGCTCAAAACGAAGTTGCTCGGTCTGTTCGATGACGTGCGCGAACACCTCCAGATCACCGTCGAGTCCTTCGGCTTCAAGCACGGACTTCCGCTCGACGCCGACATCGTTCTCGACGCCCGCTTCCTGCCCAATCCTCATTGGGACGAGAAGTTGCGTCCGCAGTCGGGCCTCGACGGGTCGGTGCGGGACTTCGTTCTCGGACAAGCCGAGGCCGAGGTCTTCGTGACCAAACTCGTGGATCTGCTGGGGACGATCGTCCCGTTGTACGCGGCCGAGGGTAAGAGCTATCTGACGATCGCCGTCGGGTGTACCGGCGGACGACATCGATCAGTGGTCATCGCCAACGAGGTCGCCGAGCGGATGAGAACCTCGGGCCAGCCGGTTCGTGTGGGGCATCGGGACATCGATCGCTGAGTCACGGTCATGTTGCCGAGGGCATCACGACCTGCGAGAAACGGTTCGGTGGGTCTTTTGCGACTAGTTTTGAGAGGCGTCGCCTGCCGATGGCGACCATGGAAAGGATGATCATGAGCCCCTCTCGGACCGTTCGCGTCGGAATCAACGGCTTCGGACGAATCGGGCGAAACTTCTTTCGAGCGGTTCGCCAGCGTGCAGCGAAGATCGAGATCGTGGCGGTCAACGACCTCGGCTCTCTCGACACGATGGTGCATCTGCTGAAGTACGACTCGGTCTTGGGGAAGATGGCCGGCACCGTGAAGGCCGTCAAGAACGGCATCAGTGTCGACGGCCAGGTTCTTCGCGTGTTGAGCGAACGGGATCCCAAGGCGCTCCCATGGGGAGAGCTCGGTGTCGACGTGGTGATCGAGAGCACCGGCATCTTCACCAAGCGCGATACAGCCGCCTATCACCTCGAGGGTGGTGCTCCCCTGGTGATCGTGTCGGCACCGTGCGACAACGCCGACGCCACCTTCGTGTACGGGGTCAACCACAAGGATTTCGATTTCAAGAATCACAAGGTGATCTCCAATGCCAGCTGCACCACCAATTGCTTCGTTCCGTTGGTGAAGGTTCTCGACGACGAATTCGGCGTCGAGCAAGGCTTGATGCAGACCGTTCACGCGTACACCGGCGATCAGATGCTCGTGGACGGTCCGCACAAAGATCTACGGCGGGCCCGAGGTGCGGCCATCAACATCGTCCCCACCAGCACCGGAGCAGCCCGGGCGACGAGCCTCGTTCTGGCCAGCATGAGGGGCAAACTTGACGGAACCTCGTTGCGGGTTCCGATCCCGACGGGCTCCATCGTCGACTTCACGGCGAATCTCGAGAAATCGGCCTCCGTCGAGCAGATCAATGCCGCGTTCAAGAAGGCGGCCTCGGGACCGTTGAAGGGGATCTTGGCCTACACCGAGGACCCCATCGTTTCGAGTGACATCGTCGGTGACCCGCACAGCAGTGTTTTCGACGCGGGTCTGACCGCGAGCATGGGCAAGATGGTCAAGGTGCTGGCGTGGTACGACAACGAGTGGGGTTACAGCAACCGGCTCGTGGACACCACGTTGTACGCCGGATCCAAGGTTCCCGCCAAGCGTCGCTGAACCGATGATCGATGGTATTCCCACGCTCGAGGATTTGGGCGACGTCGCCGGCAAGCGGGTGCTTGTTCGTACGGACTTCAACGTTCCGATGGAGACGACCGCGGACGGCGGTCGACGTATCACCGACGACTTCCGGGTTCGTGCGGCGTTGCCGACGATCGAGTGGTTGACAGAACGTGGGGCGACTGTCGTGTGCGCCAGCCACTTGGGCCGTCCCAAGGGCAAGCCGGAAGAGAAGTACTCCTTGGCTCCGGTTCGCGATCTGTTGGAGACCCTCGCCCCCGGCGTGGAACTGTTGGAGAACCTGCGTTTCGATGCCGGCGAGGAGGGCAACGACCCTGACTTCGTCGCCCGTCTCGTGGAGGGGGTCGACATCTACGTCGACGATGCGTTCGGGGCGGCCCATCGGGCTCATGCCTCGATCGTGGGTCCGCCTCGAACCCTTCCCTCCGCCATGGGGCGGCTCCTCGAGCGCGAGGTGGACGTGTTGTCCAATCTGCGCAAGAACCCGCGACATCCTTTCGTCGCGGTGTTGGGTGGATCCAAGATCTCCGACAAGTTGGGGGTAGTCGAGGCCCTGCTCGAGTCGGTTGATGCGCTCGTGATCGGTGGGGCCATGTGTTTCACGTTCCTGGCGGCGCAAGGCCACCCCATCGGCGATTCCCTGTTTGAATCCGATCAGGTGGACACGTGCAAGCGTTTGCTACAGCGGGGCAAGGACATCCACCTTCCCGAGGACATCGTCGGTCTGGACGCCGATGGCAACTACTCGACCTATGGACGACGTCTGCCTCCGGGCGCCAAGGGCTTCGACATCGGCCCCGGGTCGGCGGCGGCGTTCAGCGACATCATCATGGAGGCCCGCACCGTCTTCTGGAACGGCCCGATGGGCATGTTCGAGGACGAACGTTTCGCCAAGGGCACCCGAACGGTGGCCCAGGCCATGGCCGACACCAAAGCCTTCACGGTCGTCGGTGGCGGCGACTCGGCCGCCGCGTTGGCGCAGTTCGGGCTCGAGGACGAGGTCGACCACGTGTCCACCGGTGGTGGTGCGTCGTTGGAGTTGTTGGAGCTCGGGGACCTTCCGGGCCTGAAAGCGTTGAGAGAGGCCCCCAATGCCCGTGTCTAGTCGTCGCCCCCTGATCAGTGGCAACTGGAAGATGAACCTCAATCACTATGACGCCATCCAGTTGGTTCAGAAGTTGGGTTATCTCGTCACCAAGGACGATGTCGAACGGGTCGACGTTTCCCTGCATCCGCCGTTCACCGACATCCGAACCGTGCAGACCACCATCGAGAGTGATCGGCTTCCGTTCTTCCTCGGGGCACAGAACTGTCACTCCGACGATTCAGGTGCGTTCACCGGGGAGGTGTCACCGGCGTTCCTGGCCAAGTTGAACGTCCGGTACGTGATCTGCGGTCACAGCGAACGACGACAGATCTTCGGCGAGACCGACGCCTTCGTGGCGGCCAAGGTGGCCACGGTCGTCAAACACAAGATGACACCCATCGTGTGCGTGGGGGAGACTCGCGAACAACGCGAGAGCGGACAGGCTCTCGAGATCGTGCGCGCGCAGCTGCTCGCTTCGCTGGAGGGCCGTCTCGACACCCAGTTCGGGGACATCGTGGTGGCCTACGAACCCATCTGGGCCATCGGCACGGGTCTCACCGCCACGGCCGCCGACGCCCAGGAGGTGTGCGCTCACATTCGTCGGACCGTCACCGAAGCCTGGGGTGGGGACGCGGCCAACGCCGTGCGGGTGCAATATGGCGGATCGGTGAAGGCCGGCAACGTGGCCGAATTGATGGCCCAGCCCGACATCGACGGTGCCCTGGTCGGGGGTGCGAGCCTCGACGCCGACGAGTTCGCGCGGATCGTGCAGTATCCCACGGTGTGACGTTCGTCGGGCCTCGCGACGTCCGACATATGCTCTAGCCGATGTCCGATTCGGCCAACGCTCCGGAACCCCCCGTCCCGTCTGTCGGTGCCCTTTCTTCGGAGGGCTTGTCCCCGTTCCGAATGGGCCTGGCCCGGGTGAAGCAGAACCGTGCGGCCAAGGCGGCCTTCTGGGTCGTCTCGTTCTACGTCTTCGTGGCGGTCTTCGCTCCGGTGCTGGTGCGAATCCTCAACATCGATCCCTATGCCCTCGATCGCGAGGCCATCAACGACTTCGGATTACCGGCTGGCCAATTGGGCGGTATCTCGTGGGATCACCCGTTCGGCGTCGAGCCGGGAACCGGTCGTGACATCCTCGGACGCCTCATGTACGGAGCGCGCATCTCGTTGCTCGTGGGCGCGATCGGCACACTGCTCACCACCGTGGTGGGAGTGACCCTGGGCATCGTGGCCGGCCTGCGGCGGGGATTCGTCGACGCATTGATCGGACGTCTCGGAGACGTGACCCTGGCCTTCCCGTCGTTGTTGTTGATCATCGCGCTGGCCAACCCGATGACCCAACGGCTCGAGTCGTGGGGGGTGCCGGCCGGTAACACCGCGAGGATCACGTACATCATGGCGGTGCTCACCTTGTTCGGATGGGTGTACATGGCGCGTCTCGTGCGGGGACAGGTCCTGTCGCTGCGGGAACGCGAGTTCGTGGAGGCCGCTCGTTCGTTCGGTGCCGGCACCGGCCATCTGGTCTTCAAGCAGTTGCTCCCCAACCTGTGGCCGCAGATCATCGTCTTCGTGTCGTTGAGCCTGCCCGGATACGTGGCCCTCGAGGCCACCCTGTCGTTTCTCGGGGTCGGCCTGCTGGCCCCGGCCGCGTCGTGGGGGATCATGCTCGGGGACTCGGTTCGTTATTACCGAGCCGCCCCGACCTACCTCTTCATCCCCGGGGTGACCCTGATGGTCCTGGTTCTGGCGTTCAACCTGCTCGGGGACGGTCTGCGCGATGCCTTCGACCCCCGAAGCGACCGTCAACAGCTCTGACGAGGGTTCCTGATCGGGGCGATACAACATCGTTGTAGCGTACGAGGCGTCAACGTCCGACATTCGTTGGCGAAAGGGTAGGGACAATGAAAGTGCGAAGCAAAGTTCTCGCCATCGTGGCCCTGGTGGGTCTCGTGGCGGGCGCCTGCGGCGGCTCCGGTGACGGAGTACAAAGCGGCGAGGAGTCCGGTGGTCTGTCGGCCACCTTGGACGGAGTCAAGGACGGTGGCACCTTGTACGTGCTCACGAGCGCGGAGGGTGCGTCTACCCTGGACCCGCAGCGCGTGTACACCGGCGCCGAGCTGGGCGCGTGGGGTTCCACGTTCGCCCGCACGTTGACCTCGTACAAGCCGGTGGCCGGCAAGGACGGCACCTCACTGGTGGCCGACATGGCCACCGACCTCGGCACCGCATCCGATGATCTCACCACCTGGTCGTTCACCCTTCGTGACGGCATCACGTGGGAAGACGGATCGGAAGTGACCTGCGCCGACGTCGCGTACGGTGTGTCGCGCACCTTCGGGTCCGAAGTCACCGCGTTCGACGGCCCGCAGTACGCCGTCAGCTACCTCGACATTCCCGCGGGCGACTACGACACCGATAGTGCCTACCCGGGCCCGTGGTTGGCCACCGAGGAAGAGCAGGCTCTCTTCGACGAGGCCGTTAGCTGCGATGGCAAGACGATCACCTTCAATCTGAAGGTTCCGGTCGCCGACTTCAACTTCACCGTCAGTTTGTTGGCGTTCGCCCCGGTTCCCGAGGCCCAGGACACCGCCGATCAGTACGGTCTCAAGCCGTTCTCGAACGGTCCCTTCAAGGTGGAGACCTACGAGGAGGGCAAGGAGTTGGTACTCGTGCGCAACGAGAACTGGAACGCCGAGTCCGACGAGGTGCGTGCGCCCAAGGTCGACAAGATCGTCTGGCAGTTCGGTCTCGATGAGACCGTCATCGACGAGCGCATGCTCGCCGATTCGGGTGATGACAAGAACGCCATCGTGTACGGCGGCATCCTGCCCGTGAACCTCCAGACCGTGTTCGGCGACGAGTCGCTGAAGGACCGTCGCACCGACGGTTTCGACGGATTCGTGACCTACACGATGCTCAACATCAAGACCGTCTCGTGCCTCGAGGTGCGTCAGGCGATCTGGTTGGCCCTCGACCGCGAGGCTCTGCGCACCGCGGCGGGCGGACCCTTCACCGGTGAGTTCGCCCAGAGCTTTGTCGCACCGTTGTTGACGACCGACTATGCACCGGCGAAGTTGCTCGACGGGACGAAAGGCGATGGCACCCCGAACACGAAGGCCGCCATCGCCAAGATGAACGAAGCGAAGGAGAAGTGCCCCGAGGTGTACGCCAAGGCCACCGAGGACGGCCTGCGCTTCGACCATCCCGACACGGACACCTGGAAGAAGTACATGGCGATCTGGATCGACACGCTTGGTGCCGCCGGCATCAAGATCAACGACAATCCGATAGAGCAATCCAAGTACTACGCCACCATCAACGGTGATCAGGGTGACCTGATGTCCGCCGGATGGGCCGCGGACTGGGCCAATGCCTCGACCGTATTGCCCGAACTGTTCGGAAAGGGGGGCGGGTTCAACTACCACAACAACGAGGAGGATCCGGCCTTCGCCGAGTTCCAGACCAAGGCGGAAGAAGCCAAGATGGAGACCGACCGTGCGGCGCAAGCCAAGCTGTGGAAGGAACTGAACCAGTACGTGATCGATCAGGTGTGGTCGATCCCCGGATCGGCGTCCAAGGCGCAGAACATCGTGGGCTCGAACGTGCGTGGTGCCTACCAGTGGCTCCCGTTCGGTTGGTACAACCTCGGTGACCTCGGCCTGGCCGGCTGACATCGGGAAATGACTCGCCAGGTGGGTGGTCGCGCGGTGCGACCACCCACCAGCGCGTCGCGGGCGTCATGAGATGATCTTTTTCGTTCTTCGTCGTTCCTTCTTCGCGATCGTTCTGTTGCTGATCGTCAGCGCCTTCACTTTCGTCATCTTCTCCGCGCTCCCGTCGGACCCGGCGGCTCTCACCTGCGGCAAGAACTGCCGTCCCGAGGTGATCGAGTCCAACCGCGAGCGTCTTGGCTACGACAGGCCGTTGGTCGAGCAGTACGGCGCGTACATGAAGGGCATCTTCGCCGGCCGTACGTACGGCGAGGAGGGCTCCTCGATTCACTGCTCGGCGCCGTCTCTCGGATATTCCTACGACCGTCACGAGTGCGTCACCACGCTGATCGCATCCACCCTGCCCGTGACGGCGTCCATCGCCCTGGGGGCCTTCGTCCTGTGGATGGTCATCGGGGTCGGTTTGGGCACCCTCGCCGCGCTCAAACGGGGCCGATGGCAGGACCGGGTGGCCACCGCGTTCAGCGTGATCGGTGTGAGCCTCCCGACGTTCTTCCTTGGTTTGATCTTCATCATGGTCTTCGTGATCTGGACGGGCTTACTCCCGTTCCCGCGCTACACCGGTCTCACCGAAAACCCCGTCGAATGGTTCATGTCCTTGCTGTTGCCGTGGTTCGTGCTGGCGATCATCTCGGCGGCGACGTACGTGCGCATGACCCGTAACGGGATACTCGAGGTGATGAACGAGGAGTTCGTGCGACTCGGTATCGCCAAGGGTCTACCGCGACGACGTTTGATCGTCACCTACGTTCTGCGCGCGGCGCTCGTGCCCATCGTGACCATCGCCGGTCTCGACTTCGCCTTCCTGCTGGGTGGTGCGCTCGTGACCGAGAGCATCTTCAACCTGCCGGGTCTCGGCAAGCTGACCTTGGCCGCCGTGATCAACTCCGATCTACCGATCCTGGTGGCGACCACCATGGTGTCGGCCGTCTTCATCGTGGTGGCCAACACCGTCGTGGACATCCTGTACGGCTATCTCGACCCTCGAGTGAGGGTGAAGTGACGCTGTTGTCCGTGCGCGACCTGCGCGTCACCTTCGGCACCGCGGACGGCGACGTCCATGCGGTGAAGGGGGTGTCCTTCGACGTGTCCCCGGGCGAGACCGTGGCCATCGTCGGCGAGAGCGGTTCGGGCAAGTCGGTCACGGCCAACTCGCTCCTGCGGCTGAACTTCGGTGCCGACGTGCGCACCAGTGGGCAGGTGCTGCTGGAGGGTCGCGACATCCTCGCCATGAGCGACGAAGAAGTGCGTCATGTGCGCGGGCGCGAGGTGGCGATGATCTTCCAGGATCCACTCACCGCCTTGAACCCCTTCTACTCCGTGGGTCGACAGATCGGTGAGGCGTACGCGGTTCATCACCCGGAAGCGTCCAAGAAGGAACTTCGCGAGATCGCTCTGGACTCCCTCCACAAGGTGGGAATCCCGGAGCCCGGCAAGCGCATCGATCAACATCCCCACGAGTTCTCCGGAGGCATGCGGCAGAGAATCGTGATCGCCATCGCCTTGGTCAACAGCCCAAAGATCCTCATCGCCGACGAGCCGACCACCGCCCTCGACGTCACCGTGCAGGCGCAGATCCTCGAACTGATCGCGGCGATGCAGGCGGAGCACGGTTCGGCGGTGATCCTGATCACCCACGACCTGGGCGTGGTTGCCGAGATCACCGAGCGGGTGATGGTGATGTACGCGGGTCGGGTGGTGGAGTCGGCCGCGGTGGCCGACGCATTCGTCACGCCGACCCACCCGTACACGCGTGGACTGCTGAAGTCGGTCAAGAGCCTCGACTCCGTTCGTCATGAGCGCCTGGAATCGATCCCGGGAATTCCCCCGTCCCTGATCAATCTTCCGTCGGGCTGTCCGTTCCACCCTCGATGCGCGCACGCGGACTCGTTGGCCGGGCGTTGCTCAACCGAGGTTCCAGAGCTACGTCGGGTCGGACCGGGTTCGTCGGCGTGTCATCTCCCCGACGAGCGCCTCCTGAATTTGCTCGGAGGTGCCCATGAGCGGTGAGGTCGTTCTCGAGGCCCGGTCGTTGGTGAAATGGTTCCCGACCGGATCGTCGAAGTTGTTGAATCGCCCCACCGACATGTTGCAGGCCGTCGACGGTGTCTCATTCAGCCTGGACCGGGGGACGACACTGGCCGTGGTGGGTGAGTCCGGCTGCGGTAAGTCCACCCTCGGTCGCCTTCTGGCCCGTCTCATCGAGCCGACGTCGGGATCGGTGATCCTCGACGGAACCGACGTCACCGCCGCGTCCTCCAAGGAGTTGTTGGCGTTGCGTCGCGACATCCAGGTGGTGTTTCAGGACCCCTACGCGTGCCTCAACCCGCGACACAGCATCGGCCAGAGCATCGGAACTCCCATTCGTATCCAGAAGACCCTGTCCCGGGCGGGGGAGAAGGAACGGGTGCGCGAGCTGATGGGTCTCGTGGGATTGAACCCCGAGCACTACAACCGGTTCCCGCACGAGTTCTCCGGCGGTCAACGACAGCGCGCCGGAATCGCGCGAGCGTTGGCGCTCAGCCCCAAGGTGATCGTCGCCGACGAGCCGGTGTCGGCCCTCGACGTGTCGATCCAGGCCCAGATCCTCAACCTGATGGAGGATCTGCAGCGACAGCTGGGGCTCTCGTACGTGTTCATCGCGCACGATCTGTCGGTGGTGCGTCACATCGCCGATCGGGTGGCCGTGATGTACCTCGGCAAGATCGTGGAAATCGGGGATCCGGAGTCGGTGTACGACACGACCGCCCATCCGTACAGCCGTGCGTTGTTGTCGGCGGTGCCCGTGGCCGATCCCCGAAACGCCAGCCGACGTACCCGCATCGTGCTCACCGGGGACGTTCCGAGCCCGGTCGATCCGCCGTCCGGGTGCCGCTTTCGCACCCGTTGCCCCAAGGCCGAGGCCCGTTGTGCGACCGAGGAACCCCTGTTGGTGGACGCGCCGGGGCGTCGGGCCGGCGAGCACCTGGTGGCCTGCCATTTCCCCGACTGACCCCGTTAGCCTCGAGAGTCGTGCGGGACCTGCTGATGTACTTCATGGTGGTGGTCAACGTCGTATCGACCATCGGGATGGTCGCCGGCATCTTGATGCACAGCGGTAAAGGTGGAGGACTTTCCGACATGTTCGGAGGGGGTAGCAGTGCCGGTATCGGTTCGGCGGCGGCCGAGCGCAACCTGAACCGCATCACATTCGTGGTCACGCTCGTGTGGGTGGTGTCGATTCTGAGTCTTGGCTTCTTGCTGGTTCGGTGATCGGGTCGACCGCCGGTATCTTTGCAGTCCCACGTCGAAGTGGCGGAACAGGCAGACGCGCTAGCTTGAGGGGCTAGTGATCGTAAGATCGTGAGGGTTCAAGTCCCTCCTTCGACACCACCACCGCATCGGCGCAAAAACGGTCCGTTTTTGTCGAGTCACTTGGTCGCTACGCCGCGATACAGGAAGCCCATCACCTTGGGTCCGGCCATGTAGTCGGCGGAGTACGTGTCGATGGTCAGACCACTGGCGCGCACGAGGGCGGGGATGTCACGATCGAGATGACAGCCTCCGAACAGGCGGCCATGAAGGCCGTTGAGCCGACGTTGACGCCGGGCCACGACGGGATCGGGGGAGCGACCATGATCGACGAAGTGGAGTCGCCCACCCCACCGCAACACGCGACGGATCTCGCTGAGGGCCCGTTCGACGTCGGGGATCGTGCACAGGGTCATGGTGGACACCACGTGGTCGACGGATTCGTCGGCCAGTTCCAACCGTGCTCCGTCCAGCCCGACGTACTCGACCGACATTCCTCTCGCCCGAAGGCGTCGATCGGCGATACCCCGCACACTGGTCGCGGGATCCACGGCGTAGAGATGTCGGACCGTGTTCGGTAGGAACGCAACGTTGGCTCCGGCACCGAATCCGACCTCGAGAACTCGTCCGTCGATTTCGGCCACTTGCGTGCGTCGGATCTCGCGGAAATCTGCGGTGTCGAGGACACGGTCGATCAATCGAGGGAGAACCCAGTCGGTGTAGACGCCCATGGTCAGTCGTATTCGAGCGCGCTCATCAGGTTCTCGAACAAGTCGTCGTAGGTGTCGAGCGCCGGGAACTGAGGGAATTCGGCGATCACGTTGTCCGGTGCGAGAAACAGAAAGCCGGCATGTGCGGCACCGAGCATCGCGGTGTCGTTGTACGAGTCGCCGGCGGCCACCACCCGCAGGTTGAGCGATCGGAACGCCTCGACCGCTCGCTGTTTTTGGTTGGCCTGGCGCAACTCGAAGTCCACGATGCGATCGTTGGAGACGATCAGACGATGGCACAAGATGGTCGGGAAATTCAACTTGCGCATGAGCGGGCGGGCGAACTGTTCGAAGGTGTCGGACAGAAAGATCAACTGAGCTCGTGATCGCAGGGCCGCGACGAAGTCGACCGCCCCGGGGAGCGGATCGAGACCGGCGATGACATCTTCGATGAGGGACATGGTGAGCCCCTCGCGGTCGAGGATGTCGATGCGGTAGCGCATCAACTTGTCGTAGTCAGGCTCGTCTCGCGTGGTCCGACGCAGTTCTGGAAGCCCCGTGCGTTCGGCGACTGCGATCCAGATTTCGGGCACGACGACCCCCTCGAGGTCGAGACAAACGAGGCTCTGGCTGGGTCGCTGGGCGATGCTCACCCGGACATTCTGGCATTCGGCGCCGGAGCGTCAGTGAACCTCGGCGCGCAGACGGTCCTGAAACCAGGCCACCGCGATCTCGTGTTTCGGACTCAGCGGACCTCCACGATAGGTGCCCGAATCGAGCCCTCGTTGCACTTGCTCGCACATGGCCTGGTCCTCGTCGAGAACGACGTTGGACATCGAAACCATGGCCTCGATGTCGGCTTGGGTCGCCGACTCCGAGTAGTAGTCGTAGACGACGTGGGTGCGATCTCTCCCCACCGGAATGATCCGCTCGACGTTCATGCCATCGGCATAGATGTTGAGGGCCAGATTCGGATAGCGGAAGAGCCAGGCACCTCCCGACGGTGACCCTTCGGTGGTGTCACAGGTGTGATGGCAATAGCCGGGCTCGGGCACCGAGACCCGGTAGGTGCGCATGTCGAGGGCCCGGGTGAGGGAGGGGTGGATCAGTTGCACGTGGTAGCCCTCGAGATAGTTGTCCACGTACGTCTTCCAGTTGCACTCCAGAGTCCGCACCATGCGGCGCACGAAGCGGAAGCGGTCGACGGGGAAGCGACCCACGATCTCGGTAAGGCCGCCAAGATCACTGAACAGGTCGGTCTCACCCCGACGAATACGCACAAAAACCATTCCACACCAGGTTGCGACATCGACGGGGGTGAGGATCCGTTGTTCGGGACACAGCTCCGTGGACTCTCCGAAATCCCGGGCCGACACCAGATCGCCTCTCCAATTGAAGGCCCACCCATGGTATCGACACACCAAATTGCCGGTGACACCCGAACCGGGCCACAGGATCGGCCCGGCGCGATGCGGACACACGTTGAGGAAACCCACCAAGTCACCACCCGGTCGGCGCGCGACCAGCACCGGAAAATCGGCGATATCCGCGGCGACGTAGGAGCCATCGGACGCGACTTCGGTCTCGGAGCAGAACATCAGCCATTGATCGGACCACACGGAGACCCGTTCACGTTGGTACCAGTCGGCGTCACGGTACAGGCGGGGGTCGAGGGCGATCGCCACGTCAGAGACCCAGGTCCTTGGCGATGATGCTCTTCATGACCTCGGTCGTTCCCCCGTAGATGGTGGTGATCCGAGCGTCAGCGTAGGCGCGCGCGATGGGATACTCCCGCATGTATCCGTACCCTCCGAACAACTGCAGACATTTGTCGGCAACCCGCTTCAACAGTTCGGTGCACCAGTACTTGGCCGCCGCGGCTTCGGCCGCCGAGAGTCGCGAGGCGTTGAGGGCGAGGATGCAAGCGTCGACGTAGGCCTGAGCGACCTCGACCGCGGTTCTCTGCTCGGCCAGAACGAATTTGGTGTTCTGGAACGCTCCGATGGTGGTGCCGAACGCCTTGCGCTCCTTCACGTACTCGAGGGTCCAACCCACACACGCGCGTGCCGAGGCCAAGCTTGCCACGGCAATCGACAGTCGTTCTTGGGCCAAGTTGGAGGTCAGATAGTGGAAGGCGCGGCCCTCGTCGCCGAGAAGATTCGCGACGGGCACCTCGACGTCGTTGAAGAACAATTCGGACGTGTCGGCACTCGTTTGACCGATCTTGTCGAGATTTCGTCCCCGCTCGAAGCCCGGCATCCCTCGCTCGACCACCAGCAGGGACATGCCGGTGTGACGCTGTGTGGGGTCGGTCTTGGCCGCCACGATGACGAGGTCGCTGTTGATTCCGTTGGTGATGAAGGTCTTGGATCCGTTGAGGATGTACCGGTCGCCGTCCCGGCGCGCGGTGGTGGTGATACTGGCCAGGTCGCTTCCGGTGCCCGGCTCGGTCATGGCGATGGCGGTGATGAGTTCCCCCGACGCGATACCGGGTAGCCAACGAGTCTTCTGCTCGGCGTTGCAGATGTCGGTGAAGTACGGGGTGGTGATGTCGTTGTGCAAGGTGATGCCGTTTCCGGCACCGCCGATTCCGGCCAAGGCCAACTCTTCGCCGATGACGGCGTTGAATCGAAAGTCGCTACTTCCACCGCCGCCGTACTGCTCCGGCACGGCCATTCCGAGAAATCCACTGGCTCCAGCTTTGGTGTAGAGGTCGCGGGGGGCGATTCCCTCCTCCTCCCACCGGAGGTAATCGGGGGCTATCTCTTTCGAAACGAAGGATCGAAAGCTCTCGGCGAACGCCAGATGATCGTCGTCGTACAGGGAGCGCTCCATGCCCCCATTCTGCCGTCAGACCCAGCCTCCGGCATAGGCGACGAACTGCCCGGTCGTGAAACGACTCGTTCCATCGAGGAAGGCCATGCAGAAGGACGAGAATTCGTCCATTGTTCCCAATCGGCGCATCGGTACTTGCGACTCGATCTTGGCCCGTACCCCCGGATCGGTGGCTCCCGATGCTTTCAGGAAGGCCGGAAAGTCCATGAAGTTCGTGCCCACCGCGTTGACCTGGACACCGGTGCGGGCCACCTCGTCGGCCACGTTCTTGACCAACATCGTGGCGGCGGCGCGGACCGAGGAATAGAGCGGGGCGCCCGGCGTGGGACGGGCACCCGAGGCGCTGGTGATCACCAGGATCTGGCCCGACTCCCGGGCCGTCATCACCGGCACGACCGATCGCAAGAAGTTGTACGGAGCCTCGACGCACCCAGCGAAAACCTGACGCAGCTGTTCGAGGCTCGAATGAACGAATCGACCGGTGACGATCTGTCCCGAAAACATGACAGCGGAGTCGAGACGACCGAACGCATCGATCGCTGCTCCCACCAGAGCGTCGGCGTCGGCAACGGAGTTCAGGTCGCTGTGTCCGGCGCAGGAGACGACCCGCGAACCCATCGACTCGAGCCGGGCGACGAGTTCGGTGTCGGGTTCACCCACAACGAGGTCGAAACCTCGCTCGGCGAAGCGTTCGGCCAAGTTCGGCCCCACGTAGTAGCGCGTGTCGCAGACGAGAGCGACGGGCCGAGCGGTCACCTGGCTGACAGTAGGTAGTGACAGCACTATTGTCAACAACGCGGTCGAGGGGCGATGGGGGAATCGATGGTCGAGAAGTTTCAAGGTCGTATAGGTCGAACCTATGCCGAATCGGAACCGTGGTGGCCGTCTCATCCCCATCCAGGCGAGGCGGCACCCAACATCATCATCATCTTGTTCGATGACATGGGGTTCTCACATCTCGGATGCTTCGGATCGACGCTGTCGACCCCGAGTATCGACTCCTTGGCGGCCGAGGGTCTTCGGTTCACGAACTTCCACGTGACACCTCTGTGCTCGCCGACCCGGGCGGCATTGTTGACGGGTCGCAACCACCATGCCGTCGGGATGCGGTCCGTCTCGAACTTCAACAGCGGGTTTCCCCACATGCGCGGACACATCGCCAACGACGCGACCACGATCGCCGAGATCCTTCGAGGGGCCGGTTACGCCACCTTCGCGTTGGGGAAATGGCATCTTTGTCCGATGGCCGATGCCTCCGCGGCGGGACCATTCGATCAATGGCCGTTACAGCGTGGTTTCGATCGTTTTTACGGATTCCTCGACGGAGAGACCGATCAGTTTCACCCCGAGTTGGTGTATGACAACCATTGGATCGATCCTCCGGCTGGACCGGACGAGGGATACCACCTGTCCGAAGACCTCGTCGACAAGGGCATCGAGTTCATGCACGACTCGGTGAGCCTTCGTCCGGATCGACCGTTCTTCATGTACCTAGCCTTCGGAGCCACGCACGCGCCCCATCAGGCGCCGGAGCGATACCTCCGCAAACACCGCGGAGCCTTCGACGAGGGTTGGGACGTTTTTCGCGATCGGTGGTTCGCACGTCAGAAGGAACTCGGCGTCATTCCCGTCGACACCGTTCTCGCACCGCGCAATCCCGGCGTGGAGGCCTGGAATGACCTGTCCGAGAATCAAAGACGTTTGGCGTGTCGCCTGCAAGAGGCCTACGCGGCGTTTCTGGAGCACACCGACGATCAGATCGGGCGTTTGATGGAGTCGTTGAAGAATCTGGGTGTCGACGACAACACCGTGATCTTCCTGATGTCCGACAACGGCGCCTCACAGGAGGGCGGTCCGTTCGGGGTCCTGCACGAGATGAAGTTCTTCAACATGATCCTCGAGACTCCCGACGAGGCGATCGCCCGCATCGACGAGATCGGAGGGCCCCACTCGCACAGCAACTACCCGTGGGGCTGGTCGCAAGCGGGGAACACCCCCTTCAAGTGGTACAAGCAGAACACACACGAGGGCGGTGTTCACGTCCCGTGCATCGTGCGTTGGCCCAAGGGCATTCCGACCGGCGGAGAACTCCGCGATCAATTCCATCACGTCAACGACATCGTGCCGACGATCCTCGAAATCACCGGTGTCCCGGCTCCACCGACGTATCACGGGCTTGAAGTCATGCCGATCAGTGGAGTCTCCATGAAGTACGCGATGGACGACCGGTCAGCATCGACGCGCAAGAAGATCCAGTACTACGAAATGGGCGGACATCGGGGGATTCACGTGGACGGCTGGAAAGCCGTGACCCGACACGAGCCCGGGAAGTCGTTCGATGATGACGTGTGGGAGTTGTACCACGTCGACGTGGATCGATCGGAGACCAATGACCTGGCGTCGCATGAGCCGGAACGTCTCGGCGAATTGATCGCGTTGTGGTGGGAGGAAGCCGAGCGCGAGGGCGTTCTGCCCCTCGACGATCGTGGTCTCGAGTTGTTCGGAGCCCGATTCGCGGATCGCTCGGTGCACCCCACCTCGCGGACCTACGTGTACCGTCCGCCGATGGCGCCCATGCCGGCTCAGGCGGCGGCGTCGCTGGGCGGACGGAGTTGGGATTTGGATGCGTTCGTGCGCGTCGCGCACGGTCAAGGTGGTGTGATCTACGCCTCGGGAACGGAGAACTCCGGATTCAGTTTCTACGTGGACGCCGGTCGCCTCGTCTTCGACTACAACATTTTCGGAGAGCATCACGTTTTGACGTCGTCGCGGGTTCTCCCCACCGTTGATTCCGTGGTGTCGGTGCGGTTCCGGCGGACCGGCAAGACCGCCGAGGTTCTCCTGCTGATCGACGGCTCCGATGGGGGATCGATGCACCTTCCCTTCGTGATGCGTACGATGTCGAGCGTTGGACCGAGCGTGGCCTACGACCACGGTTCCCCGGTGGCGGCGGGCTACGCGCACCGTCGCGACGGGTACCCTTTCGAAGGGGTTCTCGATCGGGTCGAGATTCGATTGGTGGCCCCGAACACCCCGACCGACACCTCCGAGGCCGAGAGACGTCAGACGATGGGGCGCCAGTAGCCCGGGTCCTGGGAGGCATCGAGGATGATGCGCAGGAGCGTCGTGACCGATCGGGCGGTGATCTCGGCCCGATGCTCGGATCGCAGGCTGAGAGTGGTGCCCTCTGCAAGGTCGCGGCGCGTGCCGTCGACGTTCACTACAGCCGAACCGGAGACGACGAAGAGCAAGCGGGGATGGTTGGCGCCGACCGACTCGAGGGTCAAAGTGGAGTCGGGTTCGATTCTCACGAGGTCCACATCGGCCAACCCCGCGGTGGCTCCCCGAATGCCGGTCTCGGAGCGTTCGACCCCGAGACTCAGGCTGGTCCACGAGCGATTCGATGCGTCGTGACGCACGAAAGCCTGGCCGTGCCAACGTCGATCGGGATTCACCCCGTTGGGCAACTTCAACGTGCGTTCGACGGTGGTCATGTGCTCGGCGGGGTAGCCGATCTCGACCACTTCCATGCCGTCAGAGTTCTCCAACACGCGATGGCGAATCCCCGGTGGCTGGGTGACACAGTCGCCGGCCTGTAGGACGAAGGGGTCTCCTTGGTCCTCGTAGACGACTTTCACCCACCCGCGACGGCAAAAGATCAGTTGAAAGAGAACATCATGATGGTGGACGTAGTCCGGAACCGGGCCCGCTGCACGGACACGAATGTGGGAGGCGATCACGGCGCCGCCGAGACGCGAGGGCACCAGGTCCCGGTATTCCATATCCGCCCGCCCGAGGTGCCAGGCGCCGACGGCGTCACCGTCCCCCACAGTGGTTTCCTCACGAATCATGGGGACGACGAGGCAGGGAGGCGCTGTCATCCTGATCACGATTCCGTCGGGTCCCTCGACGTCACCGTCATCGGGCCGGGAATCGTCGGAGGGGTGGCGTTCGATGACGAGACGAGCCCCGGTCGGCGTTCCGATGTGGAGGTCGACGAGGGTGCCGTCCCTCTCCAGACGGGCCTCCCGGGGGGAATCGGCCGGTTGGATTCGTCGCAACTCGAAGCCACCGACGGTTCGGAGGAATTCGACCGCATCGGCGATCGACGTCACCGGGATCGACACCGACGTCGATGAAGCGTTCGGTGCGGGCACGGTCGTACTGTAGTGAGCGTGTGCTCCGGGGCCCTTGTCGAGTTCTGCTGATGACGGTCGGCGTCTACTCGGGTCGGGGTTTCCCCATTCATTATGAGGTCGTCGGTGAGGGACCGCGACTCTTGTTTCTCAACGGATCGGGTTCCAGCATCGAGGCAGCTCGACCGCTGATCGACGCATTGGCCCGCTTCAACACCGTTCTCGTGCATGATCAACGCGGTCTCGGACTCACCGCCGTCCCCGACGGACCGTACGAGATGTCCGACTACGCCCACGATGCGCTCGGCCTCCTCGAGCACGCCGGTTGGGTCAGGACCGCCATTCTCGGCATCAGCTTCGGAGGCATGGTGGCCTTGGAGTTCGCCGTGACCAATCCGAAACTGGTCGAGCGTCTCTGTCTGTTGTGCACCAGTGCCGGGGGCGCCGGCGGTTCGTCGTATCCACTCCATCAACTGGCAGCGGCTTCCGACGAAGAGCGTGCTCGTCGTTACCCGACGCTCGTCGACACGCGTTTCGACGAGCCGTGGTTGAACACACATCCCGAGGATCGAGCCTTGCTCACGCCGCGCCCGGCTCCCACGGGGCGAGCCGCCCTCGGCCACCTCTGGCAGATGGACGCGCGGAGCCGCCACGACGTCTGGGATCGGTTGGACCGAATCGACGCGCCGACCTTCGTGGGTAGCGGGATGTTCGATGGAATCGCACCACCGGCGAATGGTCGGGCGATTGCCGAGAGGATTTCCGGATCGGAACACGAGACGTACCACGGAGGGCACATGTTTCTCTTTCAGGATCGCCGGGCCCTGGCCGACGTTCGTGCCTTCCTGTCCAGACCGCAGGAGGAGTCAGAATGATCATGCGATTCGACGAAAAGGTCGTCATCGTCACCGGTGCCGGACGCAATCTGGGGCGCGAGTACGCCCTCGAGTTCGCCGCTCGGGGTGCGAGCGTGGTGGTGAACGATCTGGGGGTCGGAATATCCGATACCGACGGATCGGCCGACGCTCCGGCGACGAATCCGGCTGACGACGTCGTGGACAAGATCCGGTCCATCGGCGCGAATGCGGTGGCCAATCATGACGACATCGCCTCTCCGGCGGGCGGGCGGGCGATCGTGAACGCCGCCCTCGACGCGTTCGGGCGAGTGGATGTGGTGGTGAACAATGCGGGTCAAGTTCGGATGGCACCGTTCGAGGATTTCCCGGAGGAGAGCATCGATACGTTGATCGACACCCAGTTACGGGGCACATTGAACGTCAGTCGTCCGGCGTGGAAGTGGATGAAGGACAATGGTGGGGGTCGAATCGTCAACGTCTCGTCAGGCGCGGCTTTCGGCGGGGTGCCCAACGGGAGTGTCTACGCGATGGCGAAGATGGGCGTGATCGGGCTGACACGGGGTATGGCCAGTGAGGGCGCGCCCCACGGGATTCACGTGAATGTCGTCGTCCCGTACGCCAAGACTCGACCGGGGACTGCCTTTGGTCCGATCCCGTGGTCGGAGAAGTTGGGGCAATGGCTCGATCCACGATTGGTGGCTCCGCTGGTGGTATTTCTGAGCCATCATGACTGTGAAATGAACGGTGAGACGATCAGCGTGGGAGCCGGATGGGCCGGGGGTGTGCACATGGAGTTGAGTGACGGCTTCTCGGATCGCGACGCGACGGTCGAGGATCTGGCAGCCAACGTCGACCGGCTGATGTCGCTCGAACGAAGTCCGTTGACGGCCACATCCTCGAAGGCGGTCCGCTTGCTCATGGCGGGGTTTCGCCCATGACCGCGCCGCGTCTCCAGCTGAACGAACTCGGGTTCTACACCCTGCCCGGTGCCCCGAGGTCGCCTCGTGATTTGATTCGGGAGGTGGGTGACGCCGAGGAACTGGGTTTGGGGGCGTGTTTCATCTCGGAGCGTTTCAACATCAAGGAGGCCGTCACCCTCTCCGGAGCCGTCGGAGCGGTCAGCACGAATCTGGGTATTGCGACGGCGGCGACCAATCACAACACGCGGCACCCGTTGGTGACCGCTTCGTACGCGACAACCATGCATCGCTTGACCGGCGGTCGATTCACCTTGGGGATCGGCCGCGGTGTCGGTCCGCTGTATCGCGCCTATGGATTGCCCATGGTCACCACGGCACAGATGGAGGACTTCGCCGGGATCATGCGACGACTGTTCCGCGGCGAGGTGATCATCGGTCACGACGGACCCATCGGCAAGTACCCGGTGCTCGCACTGGATCCGACTTTCGAGGAGAACATCCCTCTGGGAATCACCGCATTCGGCCCTCGCACCCTCGAGTTGGCGGGACGGGCTTTCGACTGCGTCATCTTGCACACCTTCTTCACCGACGAGACGACCCGGCGATGCGTCGGGGCCGTGAAGCAGGCGGCCGAGCAGGCTGGTCGGGATCCCGACTCGGTTCGGGTCTGGTCATGCTTCGCCACCATCGGCGATCACCTCACGGAGGATGTTCGCTTGAAAAAGACGGTCGGGCGCCTCGCCACGTATCTGCAGGGCTACGGCGACCTGATGGTGGAGACGAACCGCTGGGATCCCGAGGTATTGCGCCGCTTTCGTGACGACGACTTCGTCAAGGGATTTCGTGGCGCGCTCGACAACACGGCCACCACCGCCGAGTTGGAACACGTGTCGACTCTGATACCGGCGCAGTGGTTGGCCCCAGCGGCCACCGGCTCACCCGAACGTTGTGTTTCGGCGATCCGAGGACAATTCGACCTCGGTGTGGACGGCGTGATCCTGCACGGAGCCAGTCCGTGCGACCTGGCGCCCATCGTGGAGGAGTATCGCCGATCCCGTCCGTCCGGTGTCTTCGATCATCGGCGTGCCAACCCCGGTCTGTGAGACAGAGCGACTGCTACTGTCTCACGGGAGGCGGAAATGGGCGATTCACTCGAGATCATCGACTGGGCGACGGATTATGACATCTTCAATCCCGAGTACGTGAACGATCCTTTCCGGATCTGGGACACCCTCCGAGAGACCTGCCCGATCGCTCACAGCGATCGCTGGGGTGGGTCGTGGCTCCCCACGCGCTACGAGGATGTGACCGCGATCGCGCGTGACATCGAGACGTTTCCGTCGGGTGGAGGCATCGCGGTGATTCCGCCGTTCACCGGCTCACCGGGATCGAATCCGCCGATGCCCCTTCCTTATGGTGTGCCACCCATCTCGTCCGATCCACCGCTGCACACCTGGACGCGGCGGCTGATCCTGCCGTGGATGTCGCCGCAGAAATCGTTGTCCTACGAGCCGATGACGCAGGCGCTGTGCAACCGCCTCATCGACGGTTTCATCGACCAGGGACGGGCCGATCTGGCGGCTGACTACGCGCAACAGATTCCGGTTCGAGTCATCGCCCACATCCTCGGTGTTCCCGCCGAGATGAGTGACACCTTCACCGGCTGGGTGCGCGACGTCCTCGAGTTCGCCTTCGATGCCCAACGACGCCAACGGGGAACCCAGGGGGTCATCGAGTTCTTCATCAGCGCTCTCGCCGAGCGTCGCGAGAATCCCGGCGACGATCTGATCTCCGAACTGCTCCACACCGAGATCGACGGTCAGCCGATCGAAGAGCCGATCATCATCGGTATGTGCTCGCTGATGCTCATCGCCGGAGTCGACACCACGTGGTCGGCGATCGGCTCGTCCATTTGGCACCTCGCTACCCACCCGCAGGATCGTCGACGTCTCGTGTCCGAGCCCGAATTGATGTCGACCGCGATCGAGGAGTTCCTGCGGGCCTATTCTCCGGTCACCATGGCCCGACGACTGATGGAAGATGTCGAGTACCGGGGCTGTCCGATGAAGGCGGGTGAGCGGGTCCTCATGAACTTTCCCGGAGCCAATCGCGACCCGGCGGTGTTCGAGAATCCCGACGCGGTCGTCTTGGACCGTTCGATCAATCGCCACGTGGCCTTCGGAGCGGGGATACACCGCTGTGCCGGCTCTAATCTCGCCCGCATGGAGCTTCGCGTCGCGATCGAATCTTGGTTGGCGCGTATTCCCGAGTTCGACTTGGTGGATCCGGAGGCCGTCACGTGGGCCGGCGGACAGGTTCGGGGACCACGCAGCGCAATGGTCGCTTTTTGACCATGTCGGCTCGTGCGCTGCCGGCGCCGATGCTCGGCACCGTTCTGACGGTCGCCGACGTCGGGACCGTCGTCGGTGCTGGTCGGCCGGTGGTGGTGCTGGAGTCGATGAAGATGCAACACGACGTGATCTGCGGGTGCGCGGTGACGGTCGTCGAGGTTTTGGTCGCCCCCGGCGACACGGTGAAAGAGGGTCAATCACTGGTCATGATCGAGGAAGTGGCCCAATCCGAGACCGCACCCGATGTCGCGCCGGAGACTTCGCAACGCCTCGATCTGGAGGAGGTCGTCGCGCGTCGTCGCCTCGGCTCGGATCAGGCTCGCGCCGAGACAACCACTCGACGACATGCAGGTGGTCGTCGCACCGCCCGGGAGAACGTCGCTGATCTGATCGATCCCGGATCGTTGGTGGAATACGGTCCACTCGTTCTGGCGGCCCAACGGCGTCGTCGTTCGCTCGATGACCTCATCGCGCGCACCCAGTCCGACGGCCTCGTGGCTGGTCTCGCCTCGGTCAACGGCGACACGTTCGACGGACGGGCCTCTCGGGTCGCGGTGATGTCCTACGACTACGCCGTCATGGCGGGCACACAAGGACAACAGAACCATCGCAAGAAGGACCGAATGTTCGACGTGGTCGAGCGATTGGGTGTGCCGCTGATCTTTTTCGCCGAGGGGGGTGGCGGTCGTCCCGGCGACACCGATGGTCTCGGGGTGTCGGGTCTCGATTGTTGGGCGTTCCACGATTTCGCCCGGCTCTCGGGAAGGGTTCCCCTGATCGGAATCACCGGCGGTTACTGCTTTGCCGGAAACGCCGCGATTCTCGGCTGTTGTGACGTCGTCATCGCGTGCGAGGGCTCCAACATCGGTATGGGCGGTCCGGCGATGATCGAGGGTGGGGGTCTGGGGGTACACCGCCCCGAGGAGATCGGACCGCTCGCGGTTCAAACGGCCAACGGCGTGGTCGATCTGGTGGCCCGCGATGATGCGGACGCTGTTCGCTTGGCGAAGAAGTACCTCTCCTACTTCCAGGGTCGCATCACGCACGTCGACTTCGACGATCAAAGTCTCCTTCGCCACCTCGTGCCCGAAAATCGGGTGAAGTCCTACGACGTTCGTGTCGTGATCGAGGGTCTTTTCGACCGTGACAGTGTGCTCGAACTCCGGTCCGCGTTCGGGATCGGCATGGTCACCGCCTTGGCCCGTGTCGACGGGCGTCCGGTGGGTGTCATCGCGAACAATCCACGACATCTCGGTGGGGCGATCGACAGTGATGGTGCCGACAAGGCGGCCCGCTTCTTGCAATTGTGCGACGCCCACGGACTGCCGGTGATCACCCTGGTGGATACCCCCGGCATGATGGTGGGCCCGGACGTCGAAGCCACGGCCCTGGTTCGTCATTGCAGCCGTCTCTTCGTCATCGGTGTGAACATCGAGGTGCCGATGATCACGGTCGTGCTTCGGAAAAGTTACGGACTGGGGGCGCAGGCGATGATGGGTGGATCGACCAAAGCCCCGCTGGCCTGTGTGGCGTGGCCCACCGGCGAGTTCGGAGGGATGGGTCTGGAAGGCGCCGTGAGGCTGGGGTACCGTCGCGAATTGGAGGCGATCGACGACCCGGTCGAGCGGGAAGCGACCTACCAAGCCATGGTTGCCCGCATGTACGACCACGGTAAAGCACTGTCGGTTGCGGGACATTTCGAGATCGACGATGTCATCGATCCCGCCGAAACTCGCGCGTGGCTGCGAGCCATCTTGGACTCGGCGCCGACATCCGATCGCACGACGCGCCGACGAATCGTCGACACGTGGTGATCAAACCGGACGCGGGGTGTTCAACCCGGTGACGTTGTCGAGCAGGATGCGCCGTTGGTCCTCGTCGGAGAAGGCCTTCAACTCGGGCAGGTAGTTCAGCGGATCGGGCATACCCTCGATGTGGGGCCAGTCCGATCCGAACAACACTCGGTCGGTGCCCATGATTCGGGCCACCTCGTGAACGTCGTCCTCCCAGAAGGGGTTGATCCACCAGTTGTTGCGCAGGGTCTCCACGGGATCCTCGGCGAAGTATCCGGGCATCTTCTTGGCCGTCGAGGTCAGTTTGTCGCAGGCATCACCGAGGAAGCTCGAACCGTTCTCGACCGACGCCATGCGGACGTTGGGGAAACGGTCGAAGAGCCTCTCGAAGATCGATGTGATGATGAAATCCTGGGCGGCACGTTCGATGGCGAAACTCTTGATGGATGGCTTCCAGCCACCTCCCGAGAATTGGGCGGAGAACGCGTCGTTGGCATAGCCGTTCGAGCTGTACCCGCTGTCTCCGGCGTGGATGACCGTGGTGATGCCCGCTTCGTTCACGCGGGCCCAGAACGGGTCGTACATGACGTCGAACGGGGAGCGTTGTCCGTTCTCGGTGGTGGGAGCCGCCGGTCGCAACACGATGACACGGGCGCCCCGTCCGATCGCCCACTCCACCTCCTGGCAGGCCCATTCGACGGAGGCCAGGGAGATGTAGGGCCCGGCGAAGATCCGACCGGCGTGGTCGAAACCCCAATCCTCTTGAAGCCAACGGTTGAAAGCGGTGAACATGATGCCCACCCCAACAGGGTCGTGTTTCAGCAACTCCTCGTACAGCATGCCCAGGGTGGGGAAGAGCCAGATCTTGGACACGCCCTGGCGATCCATCGTGGTGAGTCGAGCTTCACGGTCCCGGTACTCGGGGCGAATGGCTTCGCGCACCGAGAGGAACTCCAGCGGATGCTTCTTGTCGGGATTACCGCGGAAGTAGTCGTGCATGGCTCCGGCCGGGGCGATGGGGTCGAACGTGGGGTTGGTCACGACACGACTGACCCGGCCACCGACCACTTGGTACTTGCGACCGTCGATCTCGGCCCACTGGACGCACCGCGGACCGTCCTTGGGGGACAGGTGACGGGTGAATGCGTCGAGGGCTTCGTAATAGTGATTGTCGCAATCGAACGGCACATAACCGAGTTCGGAGACCATGGCCGCATCGTACGGTCCGGCGGGTGTCGGGTGGCAACACGACGAGCGACGAACGGGTCGTTCGTGACTCCCGTCTCGGCCGACAGGGCCCGGGATCGGGACCCGTGAACGACGACCGCGCGTCGCGATCACGTGATCGTCCCCCGTCGACAACCTCGATCGGCACCCGGTGAGCGCCCTCGAGTCATCGCTGGTCGACGCCCCGGGTTTCAACCGATGCGCGATTCGCACCCGGGGGCCTGATCGGGCAGGGCACCATCGCCCACCCGACGTTGGATCACGGTGACCTCGTTGGTGGTCGTCGGCCAGCCCATCGGTTCGTGGAAGGCGCGAGAGGTTCTCCACGACGGGATGCGGGGCAACCGCGCCCGGGCCATGATGTCGGTGCCCGCAACTCGTTTTCGGCTCAGTCCCTCTTCGGGTTCGTCGTCGCTCAGAGACAGATGTCGTAAGGACGCACGGGCACCCGAGGTAATTCGCGTCCGACCGCGTTGCGAATGGCGTTGGCGATGGCCGGTGTGACCGAGATGCACGGGGGCTCACCGACGCCCTTGGCGCCCAGGGGCGACTTCGGTTCGTGCTCCTCGATCAAGACCATGTCGACCGTCGGGGCATCGAGGAACGTGGGTAGTAAGTAGTCGGTGAAACTCGGATTTTTCACTTTTCCGTCGGTGACGATGATCTCTTCCATGACGGCCAAACCGAGACCCTGAGCGATTCCGCCTTCCACCTGCCCCTGCACCGAGAGGGGATTGAGCACGCGACCGACGTCTTGGGCGGTGGCGATCTGCACGACCTTGACCAGACCAAGGTCCGGATCGACGTCGACCACCGCACGGTGGGCGACGAAGGCGAAGGCGACGTGACAATTTCCGTGCCCGTCCTCGTCGAGGTCCTCGGTTGCCGGGTGGCGGTATTCGACCGTGTGGTCGATGTCGTACTTTCCGACGACCTCGGTGACCGGAATGGTGGTTCCGGTCAGGGAATCCACGATGTTCGTACCCTCGATCTGTAGTTCGCCACGCACGAGCCCGCGATCGTTGGCCACCCGATCGAGAAGCTCGTCACGCACGGCACGGCACGCCGCGTCGACGGCACCGCCGCTCATCCATGTTTGGCGACTGGCCGACGTCGACCCTGCCGAGCCCACTTGGGTGTCGATCGGATCCAAAAAGACGTCGTCCACGCCGAGAACCGTGCGGGCGATCTGTTGCGCCAGCATCACGAAACCTTGCCCCACCTCGGCGGTGGCGAACTTCACGTGGACGGCCCCGTCGGCGATCCGGCATCGCGCGGTCGAGTAATCGTCGAATCCCTCCGAGTACATCAGATTCTTGATGCTCACACCCCAGCCGACGCCACGTCGGATGTTGGACGCGCGGGCGGTGAGACCCGTACCACCGGGGACCGCCAACTCGTGGGCGTCGTCGCGCAATGGCTCCGGGAGGGGAATTCGATCGGTCTCGGTGATGCAGCGAGTCACCGGTGCCACGCTGTCGACGATCTGGCCGGTGATCAAACGGTCGCCGGTCTCCATGGCGTTGCGCAGTCGTATCTCGACCGGTGACATACCGGTCGCGGCGGCCAACTTGTCCATTTGACTCTCGTGAGCGAAACAGGCCTGCACGACACCGAATCCGCGCATCGCGCCACACGGGGGATTGTTGGTGCGCAAGGCCCACCCGTCGATGGTGGCATTGTCACATTTGTACGGACCCTGAGCGTGAGTGACGGCGTTGATCAACACCGCGGGAGAGGTACTGCAATACGCTCCGCCGTCGAAGACCATCCGAGATTCGATCCGCAGTATGCGTCCGGTCGCATCGGCGTGATGTCGCATCCAGATCGTGGCCGGATGGCGGTGTACATGTCCGTAGAAACTCTCCTCACGGCTGTACGCGATACGCACGGGACGCCCGGTGCGCAAGGCCAACAGGCAGGTGTGCACCTGAAGACTGATGTCCTCGCGGGCACCGAAGGCGCCACCGACTCCGCCCAAAACGAGACGTACCTTGTCCGACGGCATGTCGAGGCAGGCCGCGATCTGCTTGCGGTCCTCGTGGAGCCACTGCGTCGCGACGTACAACTCGACTCCATCGCCGTCACTGTCGGGCACCGCCAACGCCGCCTCGAGGCCGAGGAACGCCTGATCCTGCATTCCGATCTCGTACGTGCCCTCGACCTGGATCTCCCCGATGACGCTTTGGTCACCGGTGAGAATCCGCTGATGGCGGAACACGTTTCCCTGCGGATGGATGGGCGGAGCAGTGCCATCGATGCAGCGCTCGGCATCGATGACCGGATCGAGCACCTCGTAGGTCACCCGTATCGCGGCCAACGCTCGGCGACAGGTCTCGGGATGATCGGCGGCCACGGCCAGTATCGGCTCTCCGAGATAGCGAACGGTGTCACCCACTCGTGCGAAGACCGGTTGGTCCTGCATGATCAGGCCGTAGTTGGGTTCGCCGGGAATGTCCTCGGCGGTCACGATGCATTCGACGCCCGGGATGCTCCAGGCCGCGGTCACGTCGATGCTCACGAGACGTGCGTGCGGGTGCGGACTGCGCAGGGTGGCACCCCACAGCATGTTCTCGGCCCACATGTCGCTCGAGAAAGCGAAACCTCCCTGCACTTTGGCGACGCCATCGGGACGATTCGCATTCGCGCCCAGGGCGCCGAATCGGGTCTCGACCCCGGCGGTCAGCGTCATGCGACGCCACCCGGTGCACGGTCGCGAACGACGACCTTGACGGCCTCCAAGATCCGGCCGTAACCCGTGCAACGGCAGATGTTGCCGGACAGGGCCTCCTTGATCTCCTCGTCGTCGGGATGCGGGTTCCGATCGAGAAGGTGGTGCACGGCCACGATGAAACCTGGTGTGCAGAACCCGCACTGGACGCCACCGGCGTCGAGGAATGCTTGCTGAACGTCAGAGAGCCGACCGTCCTCACCGAGGCTCTCGACCGTCAAGATCCGGGATTCGGTTGCTGAAGCGGCCATCACCAGACACGAACACACCGCACGATCATCCATGATGACCGTGCAACTCCCGCACTCGCCCTGTTCACAGGCCCCCTTGGCGCCGGGCAGGCCCAGCCGCTCGCGCAGGACGTACAAAAGGCTTTCGCCGACCCACGCATCGTTCACCTCGCGGTCAGAACCGTTGACGTTGAGTCGGTACGACTCGTTCAAAGAATCGGAGGAGACGGTCACGCGGCCGACCTTTCGAGTAGCCGACGGGCGAGCACGGACACCGCGTGTCGCCGATAGTCCGCAGTCGATCGGTGGTCGGAGATCGGGCTCGTCTCGCTGGCCGCCCGTCGACCGAATTCCTCGGTGGTTTCGCGGGAGACCCGGAACGAGCCGCGCAGGTCGACCCGAGTGGACAACCACGCTTCGGTTTGTGTGGCGCGAATGATCGTCGGAGCAACCGCGCCGAGGGCCAAGGCGACGTGCCCTCGATCGGCATCGTGGACGAGACACGCCGAAGCCGTGGAGATCACCATGGCGTTGCGGGTGCCGACCTTGGCGTATCCCTGCCATCCGTTGATGACGGGCACGGTGACGGAATGAACGAATTCCCCGGGTCGCAGCGCGTTTCTCTTGACGCCGGTCATGAAGTCGCTCAGATGGACGTCTCGAGAGTGATCACGGTGTCGGACATGGATGACCCCGTCGAGCGCACCGAGCACCGGGAGGATGTCGCCGGCGGGGGAGCAGGTGCCCAGGTTCCCCCCGATGGTCCCCGTGGCTCGAATCTGGGGTGAGCCGACCGTTCGGGCGGCTTGGGCGAGTGCGGGTACCAGTTCGGCGAGTTCGCCCGTCTCCATGTCGGCGTAGGGCACGGCCGCACCGATGGTCACCGTGCCGAGGCGGGTGTGGTGTTCCCAGTGTCGCAATTCCTCGAGAGCCCCGATGGGAACGACCGTGCCGGGGCGCCGACCGTGCAGGTTGATCTCCACCATCATGTCGGTTCCCCCCGCCAACACCGACACCTCGGGGGTATCAGCGAGCAACTCGAGCAGGTGGTCGACGGAGCGCGGTCGCACAACGGGCACAGGAGGAGGTTACAAATTGTCAAGCGTTATCGATCCGTCTCCGGGGTGGGAAAGGGACGTAGCGTCGTGAACTATGTCCCGATTCGGTCGCCCCCGTCAGGTCCCGCGCGACTTCTCCTTGGCCCTCCACGCCTTCACGGCGTCGGGGGTCTTGGTGGGCATGGCGGCGTTGGTGGCGGTCCTCGACGGCTCGGCGCGCCTGGCGATCATCTGGTTGCTGGTGGCCCAGGTAATCGATGGCATCGACGGTCCGTTGGCTCGACGCTTGCTCCCCGAAGAGGCGTCCACCCGTTTCGACGGATGCGTGCTCGATCTGGTGATCGATTTCGTGACCTGCGTGCTGGTGCCGGCCGCCTTCCTGTGGCAGTTCGGCGTGGTGCCCAACGATCGCTACGGGATGTTGGTCGTGGCGATGATGCTGCTCAGCTCGTCGCTTTGGTTCAGTCGGACCGACCAACTGAGTGACGACGGTTGGTTCCGTGGCTTCCCGTCGGCGTGGAACATGGTGATCCCCACTCTGTGGCTCCTCGGTGGGTCGCAATGGTCCAGCAGTGTGGTGATCGTGGTGTTGTCGCTGCTCACCCTCACCAACATCGAGTTCGCGCACCCGGTCCGCGCGGCGACCGGGCGCCTATGGAACCTGGCGTCGATGACGGTTTGGATCTGGTCGGTGGTGGCCGGAGTCGCCACGAGCCCCGACCTGCCCGTCGGTGTCCGATGGGCGGTCCTCGTCGGACCGATGATGGTGGCGATCTCGGCGGTGTGGCACGCGGTCACCTCGGCGACCGATGAGGCCTACGCCGAGCATTGACCGTGCCCGTCGGGCCCCGACTCGGGTAGGTCAGGCGTTCGCATCCCAGCCGGCGAAGGCGTCGATCATCGACGTGACATCTCCGAGCGGGTAGAGGATCGGGCACGTGCAACCGTGGTCGATGTAATGCTTCACCTTGGCACGGGCCTCGGCGGGCGTGCCACTGGCCGTGAGCATGTTGACGATCTCGTCGGGCACCAGTTTGCTCGCCGCCTCCACCTGCTCGTGAGTGGCCGGCCACGTGAGAACGTTGCCGACGTCATCGAGCAACGACTGGGGAACGCCGGACGCTTTCATGATGTGAGGTTGCTGCCCCAGATACTGCGTCACCATGAGCCGGGCCATGTCGAGAGCGGTCTGGTGGTCCTCGTGAACGCTGCAGACCACCAACTGAGGACGATCGATGTCGTCCAATGAGCGACCCGCTTTGCGCGCACCTTTTTCGAGTGCCTCCAAGGCTTGGTCGTTGTATCCCGGTGACACCAAGTAGTTGAGGACCGCTCCATCGGCGATCTCACCGGTCAACTCCATCATCTGCATCCCGGTCGCGCCGATGTAGATCGGCACATCCTTCGGAGCCCGCTCCTGGTACACGTAATCCAACTCGACTCCGTCGAGGTGCACGTATTCGCCGTCGAAAGTAACGGTCTCGTTGTTGAGAAGACCACGTACGACGGTCACGATCTCGCGCATCACCCGGAGCGGTCGACTGCGGTCGATACCGACCTTTCGAGCCAACGGATCCCACCAGGCACCGATCCCCAAGATGACGCGACCCGGGGCCAGATCGTCGAGGGTCGAGAAGGTGGCGGCCAACCGAGCGGGATTACGACTCCAGCAGTCGACGACTCCACTACCGATCTTGATGTGGTCGGTGACGCTGGCGAAAGCGGCCATGGGTACGGTCGCCTCGCGGACCAAACGACTCTCGGCCTGCCATACGGCGGCGAAACCCTTGCTCTCGGCGTACCGAGCAAACTCCATCCCTTCGCGTATTCGGTGAGCATCCTGTAGGTAGATGGCAACGGGTTGGTTCATGGTCGTGCTGTTCCTCTCTAAAGCTTGGCGAACAATCGCCGGGCAGCCTCGGCGGCCTTGGCGCGGACCTCGTCGATGTCGACTCTCGTGGGCCGTCCGTCGACGAGCAATCGTTCACCATCGGCAGAGGTCACGTTGATCGCGCGGATACCGGGAGTGAAGGCGACGTGCCACGGGCTGTCCACGTGGTCGTAGTTCCACTCGACGACATCGCCACGGCACTCGGGGAAGAAGGAGAAGCCGTTTTCCAACCAGGACCAGACAGTCTCGGGACTTTGCGAGACGTCATGGGCCCGCAGAGCCACGTAGGCGAGGCGCATCTCCTCCAACATGTCGGCACCGATTCCGTCGGTGCCGAGCACGATGTCGTTGGCCCGTTCGCCCGGCACGGCGTAGCCGACCCCGTTGTTCATGTTCGACCGCGGGTTGTGGGCGATCGTCCCTCTCAGCGGTCGATCGACGTCGACGCAGTGAACCAGTAACCAATCGTCCGTGGCGAGCCCTTCGAGACGTCGAGCCGCGTCACGATCGTCGGGACCCTCGCCGACGTGGATGTGCACTCCCGTGCCGAGCTCGTCAGCCAGATCGCTCGCCGAGCGAAGAAGTTCGTCCGAGCAGGTGAACGCGGCGTGGACGCCCACCATCCCTCGACCTCCGGCGCGCAGGAAGCGCTCATTCTCTCGCAGTCCGCGCTGGCCGGCTTCACGGCCGTGGCGGTCGGTGACCCCGTAACAACAATTGACCCGCACTCCGACGCTGGTACACGCGGCCGAGATGATGTCGAGTGATCCGTCGATGAGGGATGGACTCTCGTGGTGGTCGATGATGCCGGTGGTCCCCGAGGCCAGAGCCTCCACGGCTCCGAGCAGGGCGGACCAATGCAGGGTGTCGGCATCGAGAGCCACGTCGAGGCGCCACCAGATTTGTTCGAGGATGTCGAGGAAGGTTCGTGGCTGTCTCGCCGGAGCGGGCATCCCGCGGGCCAAGGTCGAGTAGAGGTGGTGATGCGCACACACCAGACCCGGGGTCGTGGTGGTCACTCGTCATCTCCGTCCGGGCGCCGCATCGGAAGCCGATGTCGCCAGAAACCGTCGAACTGGCGCAGAGCCTCGGCGACTGCTCCGGCGGTGGGCACGAGTCCGATCTCTCCGACGCCCTTGATTCCGTACGGTGAATTCGGTTCGGGGGACTCGACGAGGATGACCTTGATCGGAGGCACGTCCTTGGCTCGCAGAATGCCGAGCGAGCGCAGCGTCGTGGCGGTGGGAAAGCCGGTCTCGGGATCGGAGGGGAAGTCCTCGGTCAGGGCGTAGCCCAGCCCCATGTGCACACTGCCCTCGATCTGCCCCTCGCACAGGGACGGATTGACGGCGCGCCCGACGTCATGTGCCGCCACCACCTCCACGATGGCTCCACTCTCGCGGTCGATCGACACCAATTGCGCCGCGTAGCCGAAGGTGGAGTGAATGGTCGGGTTCTCGACCTCGCCCAGCTTCTGGGTCCAGTCGATTCGATACTCGCCGTGGTAATCGATGCCGACACGACAACCGTCGGCGCGGGCCGCCTCGCACGCGGCTTTCACCGCGCCGGCCCCCATCAATGTTCCACGTGAGCCGGTCGTTTGCCCGAACCCGAGTTCTCGGGTGGTGTCGACGATCACCCGAACGTCCTCGGGGTCGATTCCGAGTTCCTCGACGGCGACCTGCAGCGCGACCGTGTCGATGCCTTGGCCCATCTCGGTCCAACCATGTCGCACTTCGATGATGCCGTCGGCGCGGAAATGGATCACCGCGCCGCTGACCTCCTTGAAGCCATTGCCGAGTCCGCTGTTCTTCAGACCCAGTCCCAACCCGACGGCGAGTCCCGCCTCTCGCGCCGCGTCGTAGTGCGGTTTGATCTCGTCGAGGCATCTCTCCGCTCCGAGACATCCGTCGTTCATGATCTGACCCGGCCCCCAAACCTGCCCGGGTCGGATGACGTTCCGCTTGCGGATGGTCCAACCGTCGATACCCACCCGATCGGCAAGGCGGTCGAGCACACCCTCCATCGCGAATTGCGCCTGATTCGCCCCGAAGCCGCGAAACGCTCCACACACCGGATTGTTCGTGCGCGCCGCAATGGCCTCGACATCGATGTTGGCCACTCGGTACGGGCCACTGGCATGCCCGGCCATTCGCTCCAGAACCTTCATGCCGACACTGGCGTAGGCGCCACTGTCACCTACCGCGCGCACCCGAAGGGCGGTGAGGTGCCCCTCGGCGTCACACCCGGCGGTGTACTCCATACGGATGGGGTGTCGCTTGGCGTGCACGAGGAAGGATTCCTCGCGCGACAACGTGCACTTCACCGGTCGATCGAGCAACCAGGCCGCCAAAGCGGTGTGGGCTTGGTTGCTCATGTCCTCCTTACCACCGAACGCGCCACCGTTGGTGACCAACTCGACCGTGACCCGCGAGTTGTCGATGCCGAGGACGCGCGCGATGTCGTTGCGGTCGTCCCACACACCTTGACCGCCCGAATACACGTGCAGTGAACGCGCGTCGCCGGATCCATCGGGCACGGCGACGGTGCTCTCGGGTTCGAGGAAGGCGTGTTCGATCCGCTGGGTTTCGAAAGTTTCGCCAACCACGTGGGCGCTGGCGGCCAGGGCGGCATCGACGTCGCCACGGGCGTAGCGACTGACGCTGAGCACGTTGTCCTCGGTGCCCCACACGGCGATTTCGGTGGACTCGATGGCGGCTCTGGCGTCGGTGATCGGGCGCTGTGGGAGGTAGTCGACCAGAACGAGTTCGGCGGCGGCCCGAGCCTCCCGTCGACTGTCGGCCACCACGACCGCGAGCACGTCGCCGGCATAACTCGTACGTCCCCCCACCGGGATCATGACCGGCCAATCCTTGTGGATGAGTCCGACCTTCAACTCGGCCGGAACATCGGCAGCGGTGAGGACCGCCACCACGCCGGGGGACGACCGAGCCGCGGCGGTGTCGATGGCGACGATGTCGGCGCGGGTGTGAGCCGTGAGATGGAGGGCGGCGTGGAGCATCCCGGGGATACGAATGTCGTCGATGTACCCGCGATCGCCGAGCGCCAGATCCCGGGCCTCGTATTTCATCCCCGACGAACCGATACCCGTCGGTTGCTCGGCCACCATCGGTCGATTCAGCGCGACGGATTCGATGGCGTCGAGAACCTTGACGTATCCGGTGCAGCGGCAGAGATTGGCGCCGAGATGCCTGGCCATGTCGCTCTTGGTGAGTCGATCACCCTTCTTGTCGACCTGGCCCTTGGCCCGCATGATGATGCCCGGGATGCAGAATCCACATTGCAGTCCGCCACACGCGGCGAAGGCCTCGGCGTAACGATCGCGCTCGGCATCGTCGACCCCCTCGAGTGTGACGATCGACTTACCCGCGACCTTCTCCAGCGACTGTTGACAGCTGACGACCGGTTTCCCGTCGATCATGACGGTGCAACAACCGCACTGTCCCGACGGAGAGCAGCCGTCCTTCGGCGAGGTGATGTCGAGTTCTTCACGCAGGGCGGCCAGGAGGTGCGGGTGATCGCCTCTCACCTCGACATCGCGACCGTTGACTCGCAGTGACACGCGTCGAATCGACTCGATGGTCATGAATCACTCTCCGCCGTGATGATCGCGCCCCGCTGTGACGTGATGCGGGTGTAGACCTCGGGTCGCCGGTACTTCTCGAAATCGAACAAAGTGTCCTTGTAGCGCTTGCACCAGTCGAGGTCGCACGATGCCACGATCAACTCGTCCCCGTTGGTCAGGGCCTGGGCCACGATCTGACCGCTTGGGGCGATGATGCAGGATTCAGCGAGGGAGTCGACACCCTCCTCGACTCCGCCCTTGGCCACGCCCACCACCCACGTTCCGTTCTGGTACGCGCCGGCTTGCATGACGAGGGCGTTGTGGAACCCTTGCAGAGTGTCCTGGCTGGGATCGGGAGCGTAGTGGATCGGCGTGTTGTAACCGCACAGGATCATCTCCACGCCCTGAAGGCCCATCTCGCGGTAGGACTCGGGCCAGCGACGGTCGTTGCAGGTCATCATTCCAACGAGTCCGCCGAAGGCCCGCCACACTCCGAAGCCTTCGGGACCGGGTTCGAAGTAGTAACGCTCGGCGTGTTGGAAAGGCCGGTTCGGTTCGTGTCCGGCATGTCCCGGAATGTGTACCTTGCGGTACTTGGCGACGATCGCGCCTTTGCGATCCACCAGGATCTGAGTGTTGTAACGGTGGCGGACTCCGTCCGCCTCGATCGGGGTCAGCTCGGCGTAGCCCAGAGAAAAACCGATGCCGAGGCGCTTGGCCTCGTCGAAGAGGGGTTGGGTGTGTGGTCCGGGCATCGATGTCTCGTACCAGTGGTCGGCTTCGGAGATGTCCTCGAGAAACCAGCGGGGGAAGAAGGTGGTGAGCGCCAATTCGGGAAAAACCACGAGGTCGCAGCCCCGCTTCGACGCCTCTCCCAGCAGACAGACCAGACGAGAAACCACCGAGGCACGATCGTCGGTCCGTTGCACCGGCCCCAGTTGTGCGGCTCCCACGACGATCGTGCGCGCGGTCGGATTGGTGGTCATGGCCGTACCCCGCTCGGTTCTCGTTGGGCCAACTCCCACATGGAGTCGAGAAGAACGTTGGCTCCGGCCACGAGATCGACATCATCGGTGTGCTCGGCGGCGTTGTGGCTGATGCCGAGATGCGAGGGGACGAAGATCATCGCGCTCGGGCACACGCGAGCCAGCATCTGGGCGTCGTGTCCGGCTCCCGACGGCATCCGTTTCACGCTGTGTCCGTGATCGCCGGCGATCGTCGCCACCAGATCCACGACCTCGGGGTCGAAGACCACCGGTTCGAAGCGCGCCAGGCGTCGACTCTGGATCGTCACGGCCTCGCGCAGCGCAATGTCGTCGAGGAACTCCGAGATCCTCCGCTCGGCGCCGAGGAGGAGTTCCTCGTCGGTGTTTCGGACGTCGAGGGTGATTTTGGCGACCGCGGGCACGACGTTGACCAAGTTCGGGGAGAGGTCGATCTTGCCGACCGTGCACACCTGGTTGCCCCCCATCTCCGCCGCCAGTTCGCGCAAGAAGACCACGATCGACCCGGCCACGAAGGCCGGATCACGGCGCAGGTGCATCGGAGTCGTGCCGGCATGATTGCTCTGCCCGGTGATGGTGACCTCTTGCCAGGAAATACCCTGCACCCCATCGACCGCGCCGATGGTGACGCCCTCGGCCTCCAGCAACGGTCCCTGCTCGATGTGTAACTCGATGAACGCGTGTGGCACCGGACCGGGCACCGGCGCCGAACCGTTGTACCCGATCCGAGACAACTCGTCGCCGAGACGAGCCCCATCGATGGCCAGCGTGTCGAGGGCGGCTTCGATGCTCACACCGCCGACGTAGGCCAACGAACCCAGCATGTCGGGTTGGAAGCGAGCCCCCTCCTCGTTCGTGAAGACCGCGACGCTGAGCGGGCGCGAGGGAGTCAAACCGGCGGTCATCAACGTTTCGATGACCTCGAGTCCGGCGAGCACGCCGTAGTTACCGTCGTATCGACCGCCTGTTCTCACGGTGTCGATGTGGCTTCCGGTCATGACCGGCGTGCCGGGAGCGCATTCCCAGGTTCCAAAGATGTTCCCGATGGCGTCGACCTGGACCCGCAGGCCCAAATCGACCATCCACGACCGCACCACGTCGCGTCCGGCCCGGTCCTCGTCGGTGAGGGCCAGACGACACGAGCCACCCCCGGGGATCGGTGAGACCTCGCCCAGGTCATCGAGTCGGGCTCGAAGGCGAGCCGGATCGATACGTACCCCTCGGGCCGTCGGCCTCATGTTCTCGTTGACCTGCGGTGACACGGGGGAAGTTTACATTTTGTCAAAGCCAGATGGGACATGGCCGACTCCCTTATCCTCGCGCCATGGGCGGTCGGCGAGGTCTTCGGTGACCGTCGCTGAGACCACGGCGCTCATTTTGTCGGTGTTCGTCGCCTCCACCACCCAAGTCACCGTCGGATTCGGGTTCGCCTTACTCGGCGTGCCCCTCATGGCCTTGACCTTGCCCACGCGGGAGGCCGTGGTGGTATCCACGGTCCTCGGTCTGGTCACCAGCTCGTTCCAAGCGTGGCATGGCCGCCGCGATGTCGAGCGAGCATTGGTCGTACGGATGGTCGGTTCGGCCGCGGTCGGGCTACCTCTCGGTTGGTTCTTGTTCACCCGTGTCGACGAGGACGTTTTACGGATCCTGTTGGGGGTCAGCGTGATGGTGGCGGTCCTGTTGTTGGCCTCCAAGCGCGTGGCGACCGGCTCGCGACGTCTCGACGTCGTGTGCGGAGTTCTGAGTGGGGCTCTGGCCTCGTCGCTGTCCACCAACGGGCCGCCACTGGTGTTCGCGTTGCAGGCCCGCGGTCTGCCCATGAGCGTGTTTCGTCCCACGATCAACACGGTCTTCACGGTGTCGGGAATCGTCGCCTTGTCGGGCTTCGTCATCAGCGACGACGTGACCGGTGACGCGTTGATCCACTCGTTGACGGCGATTCCGGTGCTCGTGATCGGAGCGCGTAGTGGTTTCATCCTGCGGGGGCGGGTCTCTGAGACCGGCGCCCGACAGTTGGCGCTGTTCTTGTTGGCTCTCGCCGGCTTGGCGGCGATCCTGAGCGCCGTGTGGTGAGGGCCCCCGAAGCACTGGAGTTCGACGTCGTCAGCCGCCGAAGATGGTCAACCACTGCTCTTTCGTCACTGGCTTGAGAACGAAATTGTGCCGGCGCACCGATTCCAACTCCTCGTGGGACTCGTTCGAATAACGATGACCGGGAAAGATCACCGTGGAGTCCGGAAAACTGTCGAGTCGACGCAGGCTCTCGAACATGTCCTCGGGATTGCTGCCCGGCAAGTCGGTTCGGCCGCAACCGTCGAGAAACAAGGTGTCCCCGGACACCAAGCATCCGCCGACATGGAAACACTGGGAGCCCGGAGTGTGGCCCGGGGTGTGTATCAGGTCGATGGTCACGTCGCCAACGGTCACGGTGTCTTGCGATGAGTGCGCCACCAGATTCGCCTCGCTGACACCGGTGGTTCGGGTCACCCACGGCATTTCGTGTTCATTCACATGAATCGGCACATCCACCTTCTCGAGCAATCGGGCGATCCCCTCTATCCGGTAGTTCATCATGGAACCACCGATGTGATCGGGGTGGTAGTGCGACGCCAGCGCGCCGACCAGTTTCATGCCATCGGCTTCGATCAGGTCGACCAACTCGTCGACCCCGTATGCCGGGTCGACCACCACGCACTCCGATGTCGAGCGATCTCCGATCAGGTACACGAAGTTCACCATCTGACGCGCCAAGGGATCCCCAACGGCGAAGTCGCGGCCCGAGAGCAGTTGTCGGAAGTAGAGGCGATCGTCCATATCGAACACAGTAGACCCGAGTGCCGGGTCGAACGACGAGCCACGAAGGATCGCGTCTAATCTAACCACATGACGAAGGAGAGTGAGTCGGTGGGCGCGACTCCAACGGGTGTGTTGACGGCGCTGGAGGCCGGGATGGTGATCCCGTTCGGTGGACGACACTGGGTTCGCGTGGACGAGGGTTTGGCGCGAGCGTTCCGACCGGGCGACCGTCTGTTGGTGCTTCAAACCGATGGGACACTGATTCACGTGACGGCGGCGGTGGCCGCGTGCGTGGAGGAGTCCGTCACTCGGGCGCGAGAAGCGTTCGGAGCCATGCGGCACATCGACCAAAGCAAGGTGACCGATTTTTATCGTCTTTTTGCCGAGCGACTTCGCGATGAGTCGGTCTTCGCCCGGATCGCCCGCGCCAACGAGGCCGACGTTTCTGAGGCTCGCAGCAAGGGGCGAGCGGTCGGTCGATTGATGATCGATGAGAAGATGCGCCAGAGCATGATCGAGGGCCTGGAACTCTGGCGGCACACGGACAGTGTCGTCGGCGCGAGCCTCGAGCACGTCGATCACAGTGGATGGTACGTCGACGTCGTTCGGGCACCTTTGGGTGTCGTCGCCTTCGTTTTCGAGGGTCGCCCCAATGTTTTTGCCGATGCCACCGGAGTCCTGCGTGGAGGTAACTCGACCGTCATGCGGATCGGTAGTGATGCCCTCGGAACGGCTCGAGCGATCATGGAGCTCGCCGTTCGGCCCTCCTTGGCCGACGCGGGACTTCCCTCGGGAGCGGTGGAGTTGATCGACGAAGCCGATCGTTCCGGCGGACACGCCTTGTTCAGTGACTCGCGGGTCTCGTTGGCCGTGGCTCGGGGGAGTGGTCCGGCGGTTGCGCAACTGGGTGCCGTGGCTCGTCAGTCGGGGGTTCCGGTCAGCCTCCACGGGACGGGCGGGGCGTGGATGATCGTGTGTGCTGACGCTCCCGATGGTCGCGTTCGAGATTGCGTGTCCGCATCGCTCGACAAGAAGGTCTGCAACACGGTGAATGTCATCGTTCTGGTCGGCCACGAAGATCGCATCCTGCGGGAGGTTCTGGGGGGAGTCATCGAGGCGGCACGAGGGCGTGACGCACCGGCTACGGTCCACCTTCTCGGCGATTCGGCACGGTCCAAGATCTCTTTGGTGCCGGGCGAAGTCGACGTGAGGCCAGGCGAAATCGTCGAATCATCGACCGAGTGGGAATGGGATGATTCGCCCGAGGTGTCGATCGTGATGGTCGACGAGGTCGACGAGGCGATCGATCTCTTCAACGACTACAGCCCGCGTTTCATCGTGAGTGCCCTCACGGGCAGCGAGGCCAAAAGGCGAGCAATCGTGGATCGCTGTGACGCCCCTTTCGTCGGGGACGGGTTCACGCGCTGGGTCGATGGACAGTACGCTCTGCGTCGCCCGGAACTCGGATTGTCGAATTGGCAAGAGGGTCGCTTGTTCGCGCGGGGCGGAATCCTCTCCGGTGACGCGGTGTACAGCGTGCGCTATCACGCGTCGACACCCGACGCGACACAGCGCCGCTGAGGCGCCGTTCAGTGACCCAGCACCAAGTCCAACAGGCGTTCGATGGACCGCGCCCGACGTCCGGTTCGTCGCTCCCGAGAGTCGGCCAGAGCGGCGAGTTTCGCCATGCCGTTCACGGCGAACCATCGGATGGGCTCGGGCTCCCAGCGGCGACCTTGGTGCCCGACCCATGGCAATCGGGTCAGATCCGACACCCGCCCGGTGATGAGATCGGCCAAGGTTCGTCCGGCCAGGTTCGAGGTCGTGACTCCGTCGCCGACGTAACCTCCGGCGCTCGCCATTCCGGTGCGGGGGTCGAACGTGACCGCGCAACGCCAGTCCCGATGCGCCGCGAGGGGTCCGCCCCAATGGTGTGTGACTGCCACCTCGTCGAGAGCGGGGAACATCGCGCGTAGAGCGGTCGTGAGGTGACGCACCATGCCCTGGTTGGTGTCGAAAGCCGGATCGATGCGCGATCCGAAGTGATACGGAGCCCCGCGTCCCCCAAAAGCAATTCGATCATCGGCGGTGCGCTGTCCGTAGACGATCATTTGACGCCCATCGTTGAACGTCGGTCGACTCGGTGAGATGAGGGGGTCCAAGAGCCGTTTTTCGATGGGCTCGGTGGCGATCATCAGCGAGTACAGCGGTAGCACACGTCGGCGATGCTCGTGCAGGCGAACGGTGAAGGCCTCGGTGGCGCGCACGCTCACTGGCGCACTCATCGGACCTCGATCGGTCACGATCCTTCCGGGCTCGATGGAGATGGCCGTCAGTCCCTCCAGAATTCGCACCCCTCGGGTCCGAAGATCGCCCGCGAGAGCCCGCACCATGGACCCAGGATGGATTGCGGCGCAGTGCGGCGTGAAAACCGAACCGAAGGTGTCGGTCACGTCGATCAAGGCCGCCGTCTGCCTCTTGTCGAGAACCCGGAGATCGTCTTCGGCGACGCCCAGGGTGCGGGCCTCGATCACCGCCTCGTTGAGGCGATCCCATTGAGGACGGGTTCGGGCCACCTGTACGTGACCACCCTTGGCGGTTTCGCGGTCCAAGCCGAGTCGCCGGGCCTGCGCGCACACCTCATCGACCGAGGCGGTCATCGAGCGGTCGAACGACAGAGCAACCTCACGTCCGTGTTCCCGGGCCAAGGTGGCCAGTGACATCGGAAGAGCGGCGGAACTCCAACCGCCGTTACGACCGCTCGCACCGAAACCGACCCGCTCGCTCTCGATCACGACGATTCGCGCCGCCGGATCGAGTTCGATCAAGTAGTGGGCGGTCCACAATCCGGTGAAGCCACCACCGATGATCACCACGTCAGCATCGACATCGTTCGGATCGAACGATGTCGTCGATGGATCGGGCGCGGTTGTCGAAAAGGTCGACGATCCGGTTTCGTCCCAAAGACAGGCTCTACGGACCGTGCCGGTCATGCCCCGAGAATAGCGTTGTCGATCAAGCGGATCCCATCGATTGTGGCCGCCACGAGAATGATGTCTCCGACGCGAACGATGTCCTGAGGGACCAAAGTCTCGGGATCCGCGATGGTCACGTAGTCGACGACGAGACCAGCGTCCTCGATCGACGAGATGGCGTCGGACAAGAGCTCACCCGCCTCGGTTTCGCCTGCCGCGTAACGCGACTCCGCCAACTCGATCGCCTTCGAGATGATGACGGCTCGCGAGCGGGCCTCGGCGCTCAACAGTGCGTTTCGACTGGACAGAGCCAGTCCATTTCCCTCACGCACCGTGGGCACGACCACGAGTTCGACATCGAGTTCGAGATCGCGCACCAGTCTCCTGACCACCAAGGTTTGCTGGTAATCCTTTTGTCCGAAATAGACCCGATCAGGACACACGACGTTCAGCAACTTGGTGACCACCGTGGCGACGCCGTCGTAGTGGCCAGCCCGTGAGCGCCCTTCGAGCACTTGCCCGATTCGTCCGACATCGACACGACAGTCGAATCCGTTCGGATACATCGTCGACGTGGTGGGTCGGTACACGATGTCGACCTCGGTCGATTCGCACATCTCGAGGTCGGCCGCCAGCGTCGCTGGGTATCGCATGAGATCCTCGGAATTTTCGAACTGCAAGGGATTGACGAAAATGCTCACCACCACGACGTCACACTCCTGGCGCGCGCGCTCGATGAGTGCTCGGTGCCCGAGGTGGAGAGCCCCCATGGTCGGTACGAATCCGATGAGCCGGGCTTCCCTGCGGGGTCCTCGGAGAGCCGACGACACCTCTGCGGGATTGTGAACCGAGATCACGCTCAGTTGAAGGAGTGCTCGGCGTCCGGCCAGGAACCGGAGCCGACCTCATCGACGTATTGCCTCACCGCCGAGATGGCGCTGCTTCGAAGGTCGGCGTAGTGCTTGACGAATTTCAACTTGGAATCCGACAGACCCAACACGTCGTGCAAGACCAGCACCTGGCCGTTGCAACCGTTGCCCGCCCCGATACCAATGGTGGGGATACCGACTTTCATGGTGATCTCGGTGGCTAAGGCCATCGGGACACCCTCGATCACGATGGCGCAGGCCCCGGCCTGCTCGACGGCGTGCGCGTCCTCGAGCAGGCGGTTCCTGCTGCCGGCCTCGAAACCGTCCACACGCCCCTGGACCTTGTGTCCACCCATGCGGTGAAAGCTCTGCGGGGTCAGTCCGATGTGGCCCATGACCGGGATGTCGACGCGCGTGATGGCCGCGATGGCATCGGCCACGTGGACACCACCCTCCAGCTTGACACAACCCGCTCCCGCTTTGGTCAAGGCGATGCTCGACTCCACCGCCTGCTGAATGCTGGCTTGGTACGAGCCGAACGGGAGATCGCCGACCACGAGGGCCTTCGTCTGGGCCCGAGCGACATTTCGTGTGTGGTAGATCATTTCGCTCAAGTCGACCGGAATGGTGTTGGCGTGCCCCTGAACGACCATTCCGACCGAGTCTCCGACCAAGATCACGTCGACACCGGCTTCGTCGACCAGACGCGCGAACACGGCGTCGTAGGCGGTGATCATCGAAATGCGACGACCGGCTTCGCGCCACCGACCGAGGTCGGGAACCGTGACCCTCTTGCGTTCGTTCATGGGAAGTCCGGACCTCTCAACGCCACGTCGGTGGCTCGACCTTTGCTGCCAGCGACCGAAAACTAGCGACGCATCTCCCTGCCGACACCGTCCGACGTCGCCGGACCTGTGATTTCCGACCGGTTTTCGGTCCCCGCGGCCCCGGCCGGTCGCCCCGCGGACAGTTCTGGGCCCGTGACTAATCTCTCGGCGTGTCTCGACCGGCCATGCGACCCCCTCCTCTCGACCGCGGACGTCGCTTCCTGGTGCGGTGGCTCTCCCGGATCGTGCATCCCCTGGCCGACGTGATCATCCAGGCGGGGGCCATCGGCCCCGGGACCGTGCGGGGCCGCCGTTTCGGTCGTTTCGGCGAGAACAGCGTCATCTGCTTTCCCCCCAACACCATCTACAACGAGCGATACATACACATCGGCTCGGGCACCATGATCGGTCCTCAGTGCACCCTCTCGGCGGGCATGATGCCCGGTCAAGTGTGCATCACGGATCCGGTGGTGAGCATCGGGGATCGCTGTCTCATCGGCAAGGGAAGCGCCATCGTCGGACATTTCTCCATCTCCATCGGTGACGACGTGTGGACCGGCCACAACGTCTACATCACCGATCAGAATCACGGATACGAGGACGTCTCACGTCCGATCGGAGCCCAGTCGATGCCCGAAAAGCCGGTCACCATCGGCGATGGGTCGTGGATCGGCTACGGCTCGGTCATCCTTCCGGGCGCGACCATCGGGGACCATGTCGTCATTGGAGCCAACAGCGTCGTTACGGGTGACGTCCCGTCCTACAGCGTCGCTGTCGGATCGCCCGCCAAGGTCATCCGACGGTACGAGGACGGCCACTGGATCGGTAACGACTGATCCGCTCAGACCGCCAGATCCATGGGGGCGCGACACGACGTCATCTCGTTGCCGACGGCGAAGTCGTTGAGCAGATTGCTGACGGGGGAGCCGTTCTCCGCCGACTCGGCGAATGGCCCATTCGAGCCCGATCGGAGTTCGACGGTGTACAAACGCCGATCGTCGATGAGCTTTCTGAAGAGGGTCTCCCATGTCCCGACGCGCCGCGCGTCCTCGGCGTCGATCGGTCTTTGCGTGAGAATCTCGTCCACCATTCGCTCGACGATTGCAGTGGCCTCGTCGATGATGTCGGCGCGACGGGCCAGCGCGTCCGAGCCGGCATCTTCGATTCGCGTCAAATCCATCAAGTCGTCGCGTTTCAAGTTCGCTTCACGACAAATCGCCTCGGCTCGTTCGGACCACGTCCGATCCGTGATGCGGACCACCGATTCCTTGGTGGGTGGGAAGAAAAGGGCCCACACCCAGAACACGGCCAGACCAAGACAGATCAGGCCGAGCACGGCTTTCACCCATCGTCGACCGGGCATCAGGACGCCGCGGGTCGGTAGGACGAGACGAGTTGAAGCACCGCACCGCCGACACCGACGGCGAGCGTGATCACGGCACCGTTCCATCCGGAGGCGACAAGATCGACGGAATTGTCCAACGACCAGTCGCCCGGACCCATGATGCCGACCGCTGCGGCCCCGATGGCAATGGTCGCGCAGTACTCCCAGCCTTGGTTGGGGAGGAACACGAAGAAGCCAACCTTGGCGTGGGCGACGACGATCGCCACCACCATGATGCCGATCACCCCGGCCGCCGCCAAAGGTGTCACCAGTCCGGCGGCCAGCAGTATTCCGGCTCCGATCTCGGTGGCGGCGGCGATGCGAGCCTGCCACGCCGGCCACTTCATGCCGATGCTCCCGAACCAGCCGGCGGTGCCCTTCAGACCGCCGCCACCGAAAACCTTGTTGTAGCCGTGAAACGCGAGGAAAAGCCCGAGGCACAGACGAAGGAGCAAAAGTCCGAGGTTGAGTTGATCAGGACCGGAGAAATTCATGACCTGACCCTACCAAGGGGGTCGCTTCGGACGACCGTGCGGGAATCCGATGACGAGTACGGTCGGTGCATGATGCGGTTGTGGCGGGGTTGATCCGATGGAATTGATCTTGGTACGACACGGCGAACCGGAATGGGTTCGTGACGGTTTGAACATGGACAATCCACCCCTGACCAAACGGGGTCGGCGTCAGGCGCGGGCCGTTGCGGACGCGTTGTCCGCCGAGGCGTTCGACGAGATCTGGACGTCCCCGCTCGTGCGCGCGCAGCAAACAGCCATCCCCCTGTTGGCGGATCGGGGAATCAATGACCCCGTATCGGTCACACAGGATTGGCTCGAGGAGATTCGCAATCCCGCCTGGCACGGCACACCGAGGGAGGTTGCCGACGGCGCTTACGCCGAGGAACGTTCGCGGGCATCTCATGATCGATGGCTCGGGTTGACCGGTGGCGAATCGGTGAGGGGGTTCGTGGAACGGATCCGTGCGGGGGCGGGAACGTTCATGGCCGAACGCGGGGTGGAACCGCTGTCGCTCTCGCTACCGGTCTGGCGATTCGAGGGGGAGCACCGTCGGATTCTCCTGGTGGCGCACGCCGGGACCAATAGTGTCCTGATCTGTCACCTACTCGGATTGCAGCCGACTCCGTGGGAGTGGGAGCGCTTCGTGATCGGGCATGCGTCGATCACGCGGTTGGTCTCCCATGAAATGGGTGACGGCCACACCTTCGGCCTCACGCGATTGAGTGACATGGAGCATTTGGATCATGACCACCGCACCTACTGACAGAGCCGAACCGATCGACCCCGACAAACTGAGGATGTTCACGTTTCTCGTCTTCTCCAAACTCGAGGGCGCGGTGACTGCGGGAATGATTCACCTGGGTGATCGACTCGGGCTGTACGCCGAACTGGGCGCGATCGGGGGTTTCCTCACGAGCGATGAGTTGGCCGCTCGGCTCGGATTGCATCCGAGGTGGGTGCAGGAGTGGATCCACAACCAGGCAGCGGCACGAATCGTCGACGTGCGCCACGACGCCGACGCCGACCGGTACACCCTCGGCCCCGAAGCGAAGGTGGTTCTCGCCGACGAGAACCACCCGGCGTTCGCGATGGGCATGTTCCACCGATTGCCTCAGACGATGAACTCTTTGCACGTGCTGCCCGAGTCCTTCCGCACGGGCTTGGGTCACGACTACGACAGTCACGGACCCGATGGAGCGGTCGGAATCGAGCGAAGCTTCGAACCGTGGAGCCGCCATCACCTGCTCGCGACGGTGTTGCCCGCCATCGACGGACTACCCGAACGTCTGGCCGAGGGGGCGCGAGTGGCCGACATCGGATGCGGGGCGGGAGGAGCCGCGATTCGGATGGCTTCGGCGTTCCCGAAGTCGCAGGTGGTCGGCTACGACATCTCCCGGTTCGCGCTCGAGAGAGCCGCGGATCGCAAGTCGCGAGACTCGGTGCCCAATGTCGAGTTTCGCGACCCCCGCCGCGACCCGCTGCCGGAGGATGCTTCTTTGGACCTCGTCACCGCGTTCGACTGCATCCACGACATGACTCACCCGCAAGAGGTGATGGGTTCCATTCGACGAAGTTTGAAAGATGACGGAACGTGGTTGTTGGTGGACATCAAAGCGCTCGACACGTTCGAGGAGACGATTCGAAAGAATCCCATGGCGTCGCTGATGTACGGCATCAGCGTGATGTCATGCATGTCGTCGGCCATGTCGGTTTCGGGTGGAGCGGGCCTCGGGACCTTGGGTTTACCCGAGAGCAAAGCCCGTCGAATGGCCGCTGAGGCCGGTTTCACACGTTTTCGCCGACTCGAGATCGAGCATTCGTTGAATGCGTTCTATGAGATCAGGCCCTAAAGTCCGGACAGTCGAAGGGGGACAACATGCCAGGTAAGGCGGTGACGTTGACGACGGTGAAAGAGTTCGCCTCGACGTTGAGCGTATGGGCCCACCTGGCCACCGTGGGTTCGGACGGCGAGCCGGACGTGGTGCCGGTGCACCCTTGTTGGGAGGACGACGCGCTGTGGGTGATGGTCGGAATCGACTCGGTGAAGACTCGCAACGTCTCGGTCAACAACCGTGTCGCGATGCATTGGCAGGTCACCGAGAACGGCGACGGTGTCGAGGTGTGGGGACGCGCGACGGTTCTGGCCGATCTCGAGACGAAGCGCCGGCTGTGGGATGGGGTTTTCGATTACGACCTGAACGCCTTCGCTCCCGGCGGTCCCGACAACAGTCCTGACACGGCGTTCATGCGGATCGACGTGGACCGGGCGGTGATCCTTCGCATGTACGGCGCGGCCGGTATCGAAAGGTGGACCCGGTCATGATCTCCCTGGACGATGTTCGCTCTGACAGTGTCCGTTACGGACCGTTGGCCTACGTCGCCACGGCGAGTCGCAGGGGTGAGCCCCACGTGGCACCGGTGGCGGTGGCCTGGTTCGGCGATTCGGTGTTGACCTTCGTGCGAACGGACAGCCGAAAGGTGGCCAATCTGCGCAGTAACCCGCGAGCATCGGTCCACTTCGCCGTCGGTCCGGCCACCAATTGGGACTCGTGCATCGTGTGGGGAAGCGTGTCCATCATCGAAGACGACGCCTCACGAGGGAGCCTGTGGGACAAGATGGGTTACGACCTTTCCCCGTTCGAACCCGGTGGGCCGACCGCGTCGACCCATGTCTTTCTTCGAATAGAGCCGGATCGGGCATTGATCTTGAGAAATTACGGGATGGCCGGCCGCGAGCAGTGGCGCCGATGAAACGGCTGTCTCGTTTGAGTCGCTCGGTGGCCGGACGTCGTGTGGTGATCACCGGCGCCGGAAGCGGGATGGGTCGAGCCACAGCGCACCTTTTCGCCGATGAGGGTGCGACGGTGTGCATCCTCGACAGTAGCGAATCTGTTTTCATCACCCGGGACGAGATCGCCGCGGCGCACGGGGCGGGCGCCGTCGTCGCCGGGGTGGTGGACGTGACGGACACTCCACGTCTGCGTTCGGCCATCGAGAGCTTCGGATCGATGACCGGTGTCGTGGATGTCCTGGTCAACAACGCCGGGATTTCACGACCGTCCCCGCTCGGTTTCGATGACGACTCGTTCGACGAAGCCTGGAATCGAACACTGGCGATCAACTTGAGCGCCTATGCGAGGGCAATTCGTTGGACGCTCCCTTTTCTGCGGGCGTCCGACGCCGGGCGTGTCGTCAACATCGCATCCACCGAGGCGATCGTGGCCACTGCGGGGATCTCGGCCTACTCGGCCTCCAAAGCCGGTGTCACCGGTCTGACCCGTAGTCTTGCGGTCGAACTGGGTCCGACCGGTATCACGGTCAACTGCATCTGTCCCGGGCCGATCAACACCGGCATGACGGCGGGGATCCCCGACGAGTCGAAAGACAAGTACGCGCGTCGGCGGGTGGCACTGCGTCGTTACGCCGACCCGGAAGAGGTGGCGCACATGACCCTCAATCTGTGTCTTCCCGCGATGTCGTTCGTCACCGGGGCCAGCATCCCCGTCGACGGCGGCGTCACCGTCAGGCACACCTGAGAGCGAGTCACCTCAGCGAGCCGGGTCGAGGAGGTGCTCGAAGCCGCTGGGGGCATGGGGACCGATCACGAGTTGTTCGAGAATCCCGATGCCCTCGACACCATCGCAGGTAGCGCGACAGATGGCTTGAATGTGCAAGTGCCGCGGATCGCAGGGCGTATCGACGGGTAGCGCCCACCGTTCGCCGCCAACAGCCGACTCGCCTTTCCAGAAACCATGTCCCCATTCGGGGTGGCCGTAGCCCAGTCCGATCATCTGGAACTCGTACAACGGTTGGAGGTCGATGTTTCTGGTGGTCGAGCCCTTGCCCGCCAGTTCGATCGAGAACGTCTGCGCCCACCGAGTTCCTGGTCGCCACGCGACCGAGTAGGAGACCTTCGGGTACTCGACAGCGGGCGTCATGCCGTCGGTCAGGTGGAATCCGGTCTGGTGCCAACGTCCGCCGTCGGCGTATTCGTTCACGTCGAAGTGAGTGGCGAAGTCGGGGAAATTCAGCGGTGCCCACAACCAGTAGAATTGACGCTCGCCGACGGGTGCACCCGTGTCGCAGGGCGGTCCGACAGGTCGGGTACCCCACGAACGGTCGCGTGATCCGGGGGTGGTGTCCGTGTGCAGATCGCGCCGAACTCCGTCCACCTCGATCCAGCCACTCCAATGCCCGAACTGCGTCAGACGCGTGTAATCGAAGACACTTCGTTGACCGGCTTTGACGAGGAAATGCGGCTCCTGAATCGGTGCACTGCGGGCCACGAATTCCAACTCCGCCCGCAGGCCGTTTTCGGCGGACTCCACTGTCAACCGATGCCTCTTCAACGGCTCCAGGATCTCGAGCCGTATGGGTCCGACCGAGTTCGCGTCGGCTCGATCCAGGGGGGCGCGAGCGGATGCGTGTACCGAAATCTGTTCCGCCGCGTTCACGACGACGGAGAACGATGCATCGACCACGTGGCGGTTGGGATACAAACCCATCGCCACACCGAAGTACAGCGAGGCGTCGGCGGTGTAGCCGTTGAAGAAGTACCGGTCGTAGTGATTTATGTCGTTGGACGCGGTCTCGTTGATCGGTACGGTTCCCGAGTGGATCGGATAGTCGTCGAAAGAAGACAGCATGGTGTGACCGTAGTCCGCCGAAGTCGGTCGCCCCAAAGGTGTCGCCTAGCCTGAGGTCATGGTTCGGCCTTTGTCCCCGTCTCGCTACGCCTGGATCACGCGCGCGGCTCTGACGTCCTTGGTCATCATCGTCATAACCGGAGCCGCCGTTCGGCTGACGGGAAGTGGTCTCGGTTGCTCGGACTGGCCCCGCTGCAGCGAGGAGCGACTCATCGACGTGTCCTCGTTCCACGGGGCGGTCGAACAACTCAACCGTTTGTTCACCGGGATCGTCGCGGTCCTGGTGGTGTCGGCGGTTCTAGCCGCACGATTCCTCCGCGATCGACGTCGCGACCTCGAACGGTTGGCCGGGCTTCTCGTCGTCGGCGTGATCGGTCAGGTCCTGCTCGGTGGCATCGTCGTTCTGACCGATCTCAACCCGGTGGCCAATCAGGGACACTTCTTGCTGTCGATGTTCTTGGTCGGAGCCGGCTTGATTCTCGTGAAGCGGGCCGGGGGTGACGTCGTTCGTCTCGCCCTCCCGACCAGTGAAACCCGTTTGGTGCGTCTCGTCGCCGTTCTGGCGTCGTTCGCGATCGTCACGGGAACCGTGGTCACCGGCGCGGGACCACATGCGGGCGACGAGAAGGCCCCGCGGTTGGACGTTGCCATCACGGCTGCGGCGCGTTTGCACGGCATCAGTGTGATCGCCACCCTGCTGGCCATCGTGTTGCTGCTGATCAGGATTCGCCGCCGATCCTTCGGGCCGTTGCACACCGCGATCGAGGTCGTTCTGGTACTGGGCGTGTTGCAGGCCACCGTGGGCTATGTCCAGTACTTCAACGACATACCCGCTGCCTTGGTGGCGATTCACATCGCGCTCGCCACCGCTTTTTTCATGGCAGTGATCAACCTTTGGTATTCGGTCGGCCCGCTCCCACGTCAGGCGGACGTTGCCAGGCGGGTGATCGTCTCGCGGTAGACGCGGACGGTTTCCTCGATGATGTCGGCCACGGGACGGACGGCATCGATACGGCCCATGACCTGTCCGGTCAAGGCAATCGACGCCTCCATGTCACCACCGAAGTACAACTCCTGCACCCGGCTCATTTCCGACAATGACACACTCTCCAACCTTTCGAGTTGGCTCGTGCGCTCGGTCCGTAACGCGCGCAGACCGGGACGGGAGAGGCGATTCAGGAAAACGGTGTCGGTTTCCGCGCCAGCAACGATCCGGTTCTTCCAGTTGGCGTGCACCGGAGACTCGGCGGCCGAGACCATGCGCGTGCCCATTTGAACTCCCTCGGCTCCGAGAGCGAAGGCGGCGGCCATGGTGACACCGTCACAGATTCCCCCGGCGGCGATGACCGGTACGTCGACTTTCGAACACACCAGAGGTAACAACACCATGGTCGAGACGTCGCGGGGATTTTTGAATCCACCGCCCTCACCACCTTCCACGACCAATCCGTCGACACCGGCATCCACGGCTTTGAGGGCCGCCGACAACGTCGGCACGACGTGAAAGACCGTCAAGCCCGCGGCCTTGAGGGTGGCCGTGTACTGACGCGGATCTCCGGCCGACGTCGTGACGAAACGAATTCCCTGGTCGACTACGAAATCGACGATGGATGGGTCGCGCACGAACATCTGCGCCACGTTCACCCCGAACGGCTTGTCGGTGAGTTCGCGCATGCGAACGATTTCCCGGCGCACCGCATCCAATTCTCCGGAGGAGGTTTCGATGATGCCAAGTGCCCCGGCTCGACTCACCGCTGAAGCGAGTTGCGAGCGAGCGATCCAGCCCATGGGCGCCTGCACGATGGGGTAGTCGACACCGAGGAGTTCCGTCACTCGGTTTCGAATGGGTCGCGGGACGGTCATAGTTCGACCGTAGATCGTGTCGCCGGCGGGCCCGTCATCGGTGACACCGCGACGATGAGGGCCACCCGGTACGACAAGTCACGGCGCGTCCGTCCTCCTGGGATCGTGGGCGGCCTTCCTCGTCAGTCGACGCGCGGCGGGGTGCGGCCAATCTCGGGTCGGCACGGTCGGTGAGGCCCATGGAGGTGCGGCCCGAGAGGCGCGATGGCCGTGACGGGTTTCCGAGTGACCTCGTAACAGGGTCACTGCTGCCCGCACCGCCACGATCGACCGGCAGGGAGCTCGTGGATTCTCGGAACTGTCGTCGCTCGTTGGTCAACGACTAGATTCGGCTCCGTGCCGGGGCGGTATCCCGGTGAGCGAGGCGGGGGAGCAGACTGGTGCCATCGGAGAGACGCAGAGCCCGCCGAGTGTTGTCTCTGGTGTTCTTGTCGGCGTTCGGTCTGGTCTTCGCGTTCATGTCCAGTCCCGCTCACGGGGCGGACTTCGCCCTTCGGATCCAGGTGAAAGAGCAGTTCCGAGACGCCAACGGCAAAGCCGACAATCAGCCGGTGGCCGGGGTATCGATCTCGGTCACCGATGCCACCGGAGTCGAGATCGGGGCCGCAGAAACCGACGAGACCGGCGTGGTCGTCATTCCCGTCCCCGAAAAAGCCGACTACACCATCACGCTGGACGAGTCGACCCTACCCGAGGGCGCAGCTCTCGATCCGGGGTCTCCCGCGGTCCAAACGGTCACCGAAGACAGCTTCGTCACCGACACCAGGATCGTCGTTTTCTTCACCGGTCAGTCCCAGAGCGAGTCGCAAACCTTCTTCGAACGGTTGTCACAACGAATCCTCGACGGGGTACGCCTCGGACTCGTCTTGGCGATGTGTGCAGTCGGATTGTCACTGATTTTCGGTACGACCGGCCTTACGAACTTCGCTCATGGCGAGGTGGTCACCTTCGGAGGCTTGGTCGTCTTCGTGTTCAACATGGCGGGACTCAGTTTCCTCGGGTTTCTGAGCTTCCTACCGGGAGTCTCCGAGCAAGGTACGTTTCATATTCTATGGGCCGCACCCATCGGCGTGGCCTTCGGCGGACTTTTCGGTTGGGCGCTTAACGCCGCGATTTTCTCGAGATTGCGTCGTCGAGGCGTCGGCCTCGTTACTCAAATGGTGTTGACGGTCGGTCTCTCGATCCTGTTGCGAAACTTCTTCCTGTCGCGTTTCGGTGGTCGCACGCGCCCGTATCGAGAGTTCACGCTGCAGCGCTCATGGGAAATCGGACCGGCCAGTATCACCCCGCGTGATGCAGTGGTGTCACTCCTCTCCCTCGTGATTCTGGTGTCGGTGGCCGTCGTGTTGCGCTACACGCGGTTGGGAAAGGCCACCCGCGCAGTGTCCGACAACCCCGATCTGGCTTCGGCCACCGGTATCGACTCTGAGCGCGTGATCAGGCTGGTATGGATCATCGGCGGTGCGCTCGCCGCGATCGGAGGGGTCTTCCGAGGATTGGACGAGCAGGTCAGTTTCGACATGGGAGGTCGCTTGCTCTTCTTGATGTTCGCGGGTATCACGCTCGGCGGACTGGGCTCGGCTTTCGGTGCTCTCACGGGTGGATTCGTGGTGGGCATCATGGTGGAGGTTGCTAGTTTGGCGGTGCCGACCGAATTGAAGGCCACCCCGGCGCTGTTGGTCTTGATCCTCGTTCTTCTCTTCCGACCGCAAGGAATCCTCGGCAAGGCGCAAAGGGTGGGCTAGATGGATTGGACACTCATCATCGAGAACAGCCTGAAGGGACTGGTCGGAATCAACGCGGTGTATTTCGCCGTGGCCGCCATCGGTATGAACGTTCAGTACGGCTACACCGGGCTTTTGAATTTCGGTCAGGCCGGTTTCATGGCCTGCGGGGCGTACGGATTGGGGATGACGGCGCACTACTTCCACATTCCGATGTGGTGGGGCATACCACTGGGGGTTTTGTTCTCCGTTCTTCTCGGTCTCCTGATGGGAATTCCCACTCTTCGGTTACGGGCCGACTATCTCGCGATCGTCACCATCGCCGCGGCCGAGATCATCCGCTTGGTCGTCCGCTCCGTGAGATTCAAGGCGTATTTCGGCGGTAGTGATGGGATCAACAATTTCTCGGAGACTTTTCGAAAGGTCGGGACCGATCTCGGAATCCGACAGTCTGCCGAATACGGCTTTTGGCCCTTCAGGTTCACCGGACGGGAACTCTGGACCCTCACGATCGGCTGGTGTGTCGTGGCCCTGTTCGGCTTCATCGTGTACCAACTCATGAAGAGCCCCTGGGGTCGCGTGTTGAAAGCCATCCGCGAGGACGAGGATGCCGTACGCAGCCTCGGAAAGAACGTGTATTCCTACAAGATGCAGTCCCTGATCCTTGGCGGCGTGATCGGCACTTTCTCTGGGATGATCTTCGCCCTCGACCGTGGCAGTGTTCAGCCCGACAATTACAGCCGTGACGTGACGTTCTACATCTTGACCGCCCTCGTTCTTGGTGGTGTGGCCAAGGTGTCGGGTTCGATCATCGGCCCCATGCTGTTCTGGGGACTCTTCACCTTCGTCGACAACTTCATGCGACAAATCGCCGAGAATCCGATCAGGATCGGAAACTTCATGATTTTGCAATCCACTCAGATCGGGCAGTTGAACTACATGTTGATCGGCCTCGCCCTGATCCTGCTGATGGTCTTCCGACCCCAGGGTTTGGTGGGCAATCGCAAGGAGATGGCCTTCGATGGGCGCTGAGCGTGTCTGCAGCGAGAGCGCCAAACGAGCGCGGGCCGCTCTCGAGACGTGTGATCGCGTGCCGGGGTCGACGAAGCCGGATCCGATCCTCGTTGCCGAAGCCGTGCGACGAGAATTCGGCGGACTCGTGGCGGTGGACGTGGCACATCTCGAAGTTCAGCGAGGCTCGATCACGGCGCTGATCGGTCCCAACGGAGCCGGCAAGACGACCCTTTTCAACCTCGTAACCTCGTTCGACACTCCGAACACCGGAACCTGGGTCTTCGATGGGCGTTCGATGGAAAAGGTGCCATCCCACCGCACGGCCGCAATGGGAATGGTGCGAACCTTTCAGTTGACCAAGAGCCTCACCAAGTTGTCGGTCATCGAAAACATGCGCCTCGGCGCGACCGGACAAGTGGGTGAGAAGTGGTGGAACGGTTTGTTCGGCGCGCGCTGGCGCTCACAGGAGGCCGACATCACCGAACGAGCCGAGGCGCTTCTCGCGCGCTTCAATCTGTCCCACATGCGTGATGAGTACGCGGGTGCGCTTTCGGGCGGACAACGCAAACTACTGGAGATGGCCCGCGCACTCATGATCGAACCGACGTTGGTCATGCTGGATGAGCCCATGGCCGGCGTGAATCCGGCCCTCAAGCAAAACCTGAATGACCACATTCGCGATCTCCGCGACCAGGGTATGACCGTGTTGTTCGTCGAGCACGACATGGACATGGTCCACGACATCAGCGACTGGGTGATCGTGATGGCCGAAGGGCGAATCATCGCCGAGGGCACGCCTGACGACATCTCGCGCAATCCGGCCGTGATCGACGCCTACCTCGGGGCCCATCAGGGGCGATCCTTGCTGGAGGAGGAAGCATGAGCGATGTCGTTCTCGATGCTCGCGAACTCGTCGCTGGCTACGTCCCCGAGGTGAACATCCTGAACGGGTGCGACCTCGAGGTTCGAGTGGGGGAGTTCGTGGGCATCATCGGCCCGAACGGTGCCGGAAAATCCACCCTCTTGAAGGCCGTTCTCGGCCTGTGCAAAATCCGATCGGGTTCGGTCAGTCTCAACGGAGAGGACATCACCGGACGTCGAGCCCACGACTTGGTGCCGCAGGGTGTCGGATACGTGCCGCAATCCAAGAACGTCTTCCCCAGCCTCACGGTTCGCGAGAACCTGGAGATGGGCTGCTTCTTGAAGCCGTCGCTGTTCAAGGACCGTTTCGAATTCGTGTCGTCGATATTCCCGAAGCTCGCCGACCGAGTCGGTCAGCGTGCGTCGGCACTTTCGGGGGGCGAGCGCCAAATGGTGGCGATGGGCCGAGCACTCATGCTCGAACCCAAGATCTTGCTGCTCGACGAACCTTCGGCCGGATTGTCGCCGGTTCTTCAAGACGAGGTCTTCCTGCAGTGTCGAGCGATCAACAAGAGCGGGGTCGCGATTCTCATGGTCGAGCAGAATGCTCGACGGTGCCTGCAGGTGGTGAATCGCGGGTACGTGCTGGATCAGGGTCGCAATGCTTACACCGGAACCGGACGCGAACTACTCGGCGATCCCAACGTGATCGAGTTGTACCTCGGAACGCTGGTCAAGGCGACCGGCGGCTGAGACGCCGCAGGTCGTCTCTGAGGGTCGGGTCGGGGCTCGTCGCGGACCAAGGGAAAGGCCCCCGGTTTCCCGGGGGCCCTTCCAGTTCCGAAGAACTACGGGATCACTTGCCGGCGTCGAAATTCTCGCCGAGCGCGTTACCGATGAAGCCGTCCACACCGTAGACGGCCTTGTTCTTGGGCCCGATCCCGTTCTCGACCATGGTCCGCAAGATGCGGCTGGCCTCGTCGAACGAGATCATGATGATGGCGTCCGGATCGGCGGCGACGATCTCTGCGATTTCGGCGTCGAACGATGTCGCCGCCGGGTCGTAGATCTTCTTGCCGAGCACCTCGACGCCCGAGGCGCCGAGAACCTCTTCGGCGACATCGGCCAGGCTCGTTCCGTAGGCGTCGTCGAGAGCGATGATGTACGCCGAGGCGTTTCCATCTTCGGCGACGATACCTGCGAGCACCGCACCCTGGAGGCTGTCCGGGGGAGCGTTACGGAAATAGAGACCGTTGTCGGCGTAGTCGGACAACTTCAACGAGGTGTTGGCCGGGCTGAACTGGATGATGCCAGCCTGGGTGATCTTGTCGATGACGGTGAGCGACACCGACGAAGAGGCCGCGCCGATGATGGCGTCTACCTCTTCGCTGATGAGGCGGTCGACGGTCACGCTGGCCGTGTCGGTACTGGTGTCACCCGAGTCTCCCGGTGAGTACTCGACCGGGTTGCCCAGCGCGCCGCCACCATCATTGATGATGCTGACGGCGTACTCCACTCCGGCGATCATTGGTGCGCCAAGGAAGGCGAGCGAGCCGGTCTCGGGGAGGAGTCCACCAAGCTTCAAGACACCGTCACCCTCACGCTCCACACCAGCGCTGTCGAGCGGCAAAACGGCCGACTCGGGCGCAGCGGCGGGGATGTAGGTGGTCAGATCATCGTCGATACGGTTATCCGCGCCGAAATTCAAAACGCCGTAGGAGGCCTCGAGGGGCTCACCATTGCCGTTCAGGGTGTTCGGACCCGAGATACCTTCGTAGTCGACGTCCGTGCCGGCCCTGATGAGTTCGACGCAGGTCGTCCAATCGGAGCACTTTTCTCCGTCCTTGGACACAGCGACAATCTTGTCGGCCAGAGCCGAACCGTCGGTCCCGGCCGCCTCGGCGGCGAGAGCGATCAGCATCACGGAGTCGTACGACTCCGCGGCGTAACTCCAGTCATCGAGCGCTTCGTTGCCCTCGGAGACCCAAAAGTCGCTGACGGCCTGCTTCCACTCGTCGGCGAGTTCGACGAGAGGAGTGGTGCCCTTGAGGCCCTCGAGTTCGCCACCGGAGGCCGGAGCCTCGGTTGACGGAGCCTCAGTGCTGGGAGCCTCAGTGGATGGTGCTTCAGTCGCCGGCGTCTCCTCGTCGTCGCCACCGCAGGCCACAGCGCCCACGAGTGCCAAACCGACGAGCAGAGCGCCAAAGCGGCGTGCGCTGGTCTTCTGCATTGTTTCTCCCCCTATGGAGATACGGGGCGTGAGCCCCATCTGATTGGAGCCATCATGTTACCGCTCACGCGACCCGGTGAAACCTCGGTGCTGGGGGTATTTGCCCAAAGCAGTACGGTTTCCACATGAGCGAAGTCCTGTACGGGGTGGCCGATCACGTTGCCACCATCACCCTGAACGCCCCCGAGCGGATGAACACAATTTCTGGCGCCATGCTGGAAGAACTCTCCGAGCACCTACTCCGTGCGGACCGGGCGCGCGATGTGCGCTGCATCGTGCTCACCGGTGCCGGACGAGCTTTTTGCGCCGGTCTCGATCTGGCGGCCCAGATGGGCCAGAAGGAATCGCTCGGGGTTCTCGACGCTGGTGGAGACCTCGGAGGCGAACTCGACATACGCACGGCACCCCCCGTGGTTCTGCACAACCTCGACACGCCGACGATCGCTTGCATCAATGGCGGGGCGGCTGGGTACGGTCTCGATCTCGCTTTTGGTTGCGACATCCGACTGGCATCGTCGGCCGCCAAACTGGCACCGGGGTTCGCCAAACGGGGAATCCTCCCCGAAAGCGGGGGAACCTGGTTGTTGCCGCGCATCGTCGGGTACGCCAAAGCGGCCGAGATCTGCTTCACCGGTCGCACCCTGACCGCCTCGGAGTCCCTCGATCTCGGTTTGGTCAACCATGTCATCGATCCGGACCAACTCGTCGAACGAACCTACGCCATGGCCGCCGAGATCGCCGCGAACGCTCCTCTTGCGGTTCGCGCCATCAAGAGGATGATGCGCGCCGCGGAGACCGAGACCTTCGAGCAGAACATCCACCACGTGTTCTTGCAGTTGTTGCCGTTGTTCCGTACCAAGGACTTCAAAGAGGGCGTGGCATCCTTCATGGAGAAGCGTCCCGCCAACTTCACTGGTCGCTGATTGCCCCATCGATGGATCCGGTGAATGAAGACCCCCCGCTCGACCTACTCGCGGGTTTGGCGAGCACTCGCACCATTCGCCGCTACACGCCCGAACGCATTCCGTCAGAGGATTTGAACACGATCTTGTGGCATGCCACGCGGGCGCCGAGTGGTTCGAACCGCCAACCTGTTCGGTTCTTGACCCTCGTCGAGGGGCCCCGAGCAACGCGAGCCAAGGCGCTTCTCGGCGACTCGTTCCGGCTTGGTTGGAGGTCCAAGGAGCGTCAGGACGGATACGACAGCGGATCGGGTCTCGATCCGGACTCTCCCAAAGCTCGTCAGGCTCGGGCCATGCAGGACTACGTCGACAACTTCGAGTCCATCCCGGTCGTGGTGTTGGTTTGCCTCGTTCGGTACCGCGATCCGAATCCTTACGAGGGGGCTTCGGTGTATCCCGCGTGTCAGAACCTCCTGTTGGCGGCGCGAGCTCTGGGTTACGGAGGGGCTCTCACCATGTGGCATCAAGCCGTCGAACCCGAGCTTCGTCGCCTGCTCGAAATCCCCGACGAGGTTGCGCTGTCGGCTTGCATCACTCTTGGCAAACCACGTGGTTCGCATGGTCCGGTTCGACGGAAGCCTCTCGATGACGTCGTCTTCGAGGACGGGTGGGGCACGAGGGCCTCGTGGGCCCGGGACCCCGACGGCACGCGTCATTCGGGAGGTCCGCGATGACGACGTCGGACAGTCACCTCCTGCTCGGTCTCTCGCCGCCGGCGACTCGGATTCAGATCATGGAGGCTCGTCGACGTTTGTCCCTTCTTCATCATCCCGATCGTGGAGGAGATGCCGCGCTCATGGCCCGGATCAATCAGGCCGCCGATGACCTGCTGACGAGTCTCGCGCAGGACGGTGCCGCGACGGCTGCCCCGACGGTTCCGAACTCGGGACGGGTCCCCCGCACGGTCGTGGTCGATCACCCGTCTTTCGTCATCGACGTGTTGCCGGTGGAGGCCCACGAGGCTTTGTCGTTGGCCGTGCTGTCGATCGGGGAGATCATGGAAGATGAGCCTCCCTACGTTGTCGAGTTCGTGCTCACGGACGTCGATGGATCAGGTGATCGCGTCTGGTGTCGCGCGGAGATCGTGCCCGATGCTGGCTCCAGCACGGTGTCGTTGACCTCGGATCTTTCACACCCTGACCAGATCGAGCGCATTCGCGATTTGATCGTGCGTGAAATCAACTCTCTCGACGCGCGGAGTTAACGACCCGCGGCGGCCTTCGACAGACGATCGCGAATCGCCAGTCCGATACCTCGAGGCTCGGGGAGTTCGATCAGGAGGCTGTCGATGCCGTCGTCGTCGGCTCGTCGCAATTCGGCGTACATTTCGCGGGCGAACGTGCTCGGATTCACCCTCGCGTCCAAGGTTCGGGTGGATCCTGACATCGGCTCGGTGGGTCGAGCGCCCGACTCGACGAGGACCAATCGGCACTTCGGTGCGTAGTGGCTGCTCAACATTCCCGGTGCTCGACTCGGTCCCGATGATGCAGCAACCGATCGGATGACCGTTTCGATGTCCTCGACCGTGACGGCTCCCGGTCTCAGAATCTGAGGGGGATCGACCGTGCAATCGACGATGGTCGACTCCACACCGATGCGACACGGACCACCGTCGAGAACGTAATCGACCCCGTTTCCGAGGTCGGCACGAACGTGTTGGGCGGTGGTCGGGCTGACCAGGCCGAATTTGTTGGCCGAGGGCGCCGCCAGTCCGTCACCGACCACACGGAGCAACTGCAAAGTCAGGGCATGATCCGGTACCCGAAGGGCCACGCTCGAGAGCCCTCCGGTCACGAAATCAGGAACGAAATCGGCTCGTTCGACGATCAAGGTCAACGGCCCGGGCCAGAACCGTTGGGCCAGAGCGTCGGTCTCCGGCGACCAATGCTGCGCCCATTCTCCCGCTCCATCGGCGTCGGCAAAGTGAACGATGAGGGGATGGGACGCGGGGCGGCCTTTGAGGTCGTAGACCCGTCGGACCGCGATGGCATCGCGGGCCGTCGCAGCCAGTCCGTACACCGTCTCGGTGGGAATCGCCACGACACCTCCGCCGAGCAAGAGACGCGCCGCGCGGTCGACATCGACACCCGATGTGCTCACGAGGGGAGTGCTCCGAGGAATTCCAAGGCCGCGTCGAAGAAGCCGAAGTCACCGGTGGTGGCGAAATGATCGACACCACGCAAGGTCACGAGTCGAGAGTCGGCGATTCTCGAACTGAGGGGTTCACCCGGCCCGGCGAAATCACGGTCACCGATCACCACGAGTGTGGGGCAGGAGATTCGGGCGAGTTCGTCGTCGCCGAACGGTGATCGCTCGCGTTTCATGATGGCCGTCAAGGCCACCTTGTCGTTGCCCGGTTGATCGGCGTACTGAACGAACAAACGGGACAGATTGTCCTCGTCCGAGGGTGCACCTTCGAGCGCCGCGACGAGCCGTTGGTGGGATTCGGGGTCGTTGGGCTCGACGGCGTTACGACCGATGCCAGCGAGGACGAGTCGGGACAAACGTCCCGGATGATCGATCGACAATCTCAAAAGGGTCAGTGCACCCAACGAGAAGCCGACCGCGTCGACCGGATCGTCAGGAAGTCGCTCCAGGATCCGCGTGGTCAGGTCGGCGTACGCCGCCGGTTGGTGGGGTTTCGGAGCGGTTCCATGTCCGAGCAAATCGATCCCGATGACGGTGCGCCCGGCATCTTGCAGGAGATCGACGAACCCCGATGAGCGCCACGTGGTCTCGAAGGAACCACCCCATCCATGTACCAAAACGACGGGATGTCCCACGGCGTCCAAGATAGCCCCTAGCCTGAAGCGGTCGTCCCGCCCGTTTCGGGTCCGTCCAGTGGAGAAGTCGGACACAACATGAGATTCCTGAACGAGACCCCGCCCGCTCACGATCTGACCTATAGCGACGTCTTCATGGTTCCGAGCCTGTCGAATGTCGGCTCTCGACTCGACGTGGACCTTTCCACGACCGATGGTGTCGGTACGACCATCCCCGTCGTCGTCTCCAACATGACCGCTGTGGCGGGACGACGGATGGCCGAAACCGTCGGTCGTCGTGGGGGTCTGGTCGTTCTTCCGCAGGACATCCCCCTCGACGTCGTCGCCAACGTGGTCGGTTTCGTCAAGCGATGCCACCCGATCTACGAGACGCCGATCACCTTGGCTCCGACCGACACCGTCGGTGAGGCTCTCGGCTTGATTCACAAGCGGGCTCACGGTGTCGTCATCATCGTGGACGCTGAACGACGGCCTCGGGGCATCTTCACCGAGGCCGATGCCGCGGGATACGACCGGTTCACTCAACTTCACAACGTGATGTCAACCGAACTCCTGTCGGTCGCCGATGGCACGTCGATGGAATCGGTGTTCCATCAACTCTCGGGACAGCGACTCACTGCCGCACCCGTGATCGACGCCGACGGGCGTCTTCTGGGCTGCGTGACCCGCAAGGGGGCCCTGCGGTCCACCCTGTACCGACCGTCGTTCAACGCCAAGGGCGAATTTCTCACGGCCGTGGCGATCGGGGTGAATGGTGACCCGGCGTGCAAGGCCCGAGACCTGGCCGCCCTCGGAGTCGACGTGCTGGTGGTTGACACCGCCCATGGGCATCAAACCCGCATGATCCACGCCGTCGCGGCCGTTCGTCGGGCCGCGCCCAACGCGGTGGTGGTGGCGGGGAACGTGGTGACCGCCGCCGGCACCCGTGACCTCATCTCGGCGGGAGCCGACATCGTGAAGGTCGGGGTGGGCCCGGGCGCGATGTGCACCACCCGCATGATGACCGGTGTCGGTCGGCCGCAGTTCTCCGCGGTCCTCGAATGTTCCGCGGAAGCCCGCGCCGCCGGGAAATCCGTGTGGGCCGACGGTGGTGTGCGTTATCCACGCGACGTGGCGTTGGCATTGGCGGCGGGCGCCGGGAGTGTCATGTTCGGCTCGTGGCTCGCGGGTACGTACGAATCGGCGGCCGACACCCTCCGGGATCCGGACGGTCGGCTCTACAAGGAGAACTTTGGCATGGCGTCGAATCGGGCGGTTCGGAACCGCACGCGCTCCGAGGCCATGTTCGATCGTGCTCGCAAGGAGCTCTTCGAGGAGGGCATCTCGACTTCGCGGATGTATCTGGATCCCGAGCGACCCGGCGTCGAGGACATCATCGACCAGATCGTGGCCGGAGTTCGGAGTTCGTTCACCTATGCGGGCGCGGCGACGATGAGTGAGTTCCGTGAGCGGGCGGTGGTCGGTGTCCAAGGTTCGACGGGCTACGACGAAGGACGCCCCCTCGGTACCAGTTGGTGACATGAGTTCCACACCCCTCATCGTCGCTATCGACGGTCCCGCCGGTGCGGGAAAGTCGACCGTGTCGCGCTCTCTGGCCTCACGATTGGGGTTGGAATACCTGGATACCGGGGCCATGTACCGTGCGGTGACCCATGCTGCGATCTCTCGGGGTGTCGCGCTCGAGGACACCGAGGCGGTGGCGGCCCTGGCGGGGACGATTCGCCTTCGAGTGGCCCACGGGCGGACCTCGGTCGACGGTGTCGACATCTCGGAGTCGATTCGCGGAGATGCGGTCACGGCGGCGGTCAGCACGGTGGCGGCGAACTCCGCCGTGCGACAGGTCATGCGCGACCTACAACGAGCATGGGGGCTCGCGCGAGCCGGAGGGGTCATCGAGGGACGCGACATCGGCTCCGTCGTTTTTCCCGATGCCTTGTTGAAGGTGTACCTGACCGCGTCACCGCGGGTTCGGGCCGAGCGTCGGGTCGCCGAGGTCGGAGGAGATGTCGACGAAATGGAGAAGGCCATCATTCAGAGGGATCTCAAGGACAGTTCTCGCTCCGACAGTCCGTTGTCCGCTTCGTCCGATTCGATCGTGGTCGACACCGCGGGACGATCCGTCGAAGCTGTCGTGGAGGAGATCGTCACGATGATCGCGCAGCGTCGGACGGCGATTGGATCGTGAGCGAGGTCGAGTCGTATCTGGCGGGAAACGGTCGGGGAAGTCGGCTCTTCTACTCGTTCATTCGTTCTTTGGTCACGCTCATTCTGCGTACGTATTGTCGAATGCGAATCCACGGTCGACGGAACATCCCCACCACTGGTGCTTATGTGCTGGCGCCGGTGCACCGTAGTTACATCGACACTCCGATCGCGTCGGCCTGCACCCGTCGCCGTTTGCGATTCATGGGTAAGGACTCGCTGTGGAGAAACGGCACCGTCGGATGGATCCTGTCGGCTCTGGGTGCGTTTCCGGTGACTCGCGGCTCGGCCGACCGACAAGCCGTCACGCGGGGAATCCAGGTTCTCCGAGCGGGTGAGCCGTTGGTGTTGTTTCCGGAGGGGGAGCGCAAGAGCGGCCCGCTCGTCGAGCCTCTCATGGATGGCGCGGCGTACATCGCCTGCAAGGCCGGTGTGCCGATCGTCCCGGTGGGTATCGGAGGCAGTGATCGGGCGATGGGCAAGGGGGCCAAGTTCCTCTACCCCCACAAGGTCGTGGTGGTCATCGGGCAGCCGATAGCGGCTCCCGCGTCGGTCGACGGGCGCATGCCCCGAGCAGCGGTGAAGGAGATATCGACCCTTCTGCACCAGCGTCTTCAAGAACTTCTCGACGAGTCGCGCCGATTGGCGAGAGGCTGAAGCCGAATCTCCGACGGGGGGTCACAGACGACCGAGAGCCGTCAACGCCCGCACCAAAAAATCGGGATCGAGTGCACCGCACAGCTCTCGCGCCGAATGCATCGACAGTTGAGCGACACCGACGTCGACGGTCGGTATTCCGAGCCTGGTCGAGGTGATCGGACCGATGGTCGATCCGCAGGGCATGGTGTTCTTGCTGACGAACCATTGGTACGGGACCTCGGCCATCGTGCAGGCCCGTTCGAACAGTGCGGCCGTCTCGGCCGTGGTTGCGTAGCGCTGATTGGCATTCGACTTGATGACCGGCCCTCCGTTGGCGATCGGGCGATGCCCGGGCTCGTGTCGTTCGGGGTAGTTCGGGTGAACGCTGTGTGCATTGTCGGCCGAGACGCAGAGCGATCTCGCGCAACGGTCTCGCAAAGAGCCGTCCGTGGCGCCGTGCAGGGCGTGCAAGAGTCGATCGAGTTGGGGGCCGGCGGCGCCATGAGTCGACTCGCTGCCGACCTCTTCATGGTCGAAGAGCGCGATGACGAAGGTGTTCTCCGCGGTGCCAGAATCAGCGACGTCGCAAATGGCCCGAACCGCGGCCCAGCAGGAGACCTGATTGTCGAGACGTCCCGACGCGAGCAGGGTTCCGTTGGCCAACAGTCGCGCCGGTGTCGTGTCGTACATGACCAGGTCGTGCGTGGAGACCGAGGTCGGACTGACCCCCGCTTTGTCGGCCAGGAATCGCAAGAACTCCCCGGGTGACGGTGCTCCGAGGCCCCAGACGGGGGCGAGATGTATCTGACGATCCAAGATGAGACCCCGCTCGTTCACCTCACGGTCGAGGTGCACGGCCAATTGGGGAATTCGAGCCACCGGATCCGCCGTGTCGACGAGCACCGAGCGCCCATCGTTCAGGACCAGTCGACCCGCGACCGCCAAATCGCGATCGAGCCACGAATTATTGAGAATTCCGCCGTATACCTCGACGGCGATCTGCTTCCAGCCGTGCGAACCGGTATCGGGGTGGGGCTTGATCCGTAGCGTCGGGCTGTCGGTGTGGGCTCCGACGATGCGGAATGGACCACCCGAGCCGCACCAGGCCAGGAGAAGCCCGGCCGACCGCACGAACCCTCGGAACGGGAGATGTGTCCCCCAAGAGTCGAAGCCCACCTCTTCGAAGCCCACCGCGGACAGGCGATTCGCCGAGAACGCGGTGGTGTGCGCGGGGGAGACGCAGTGATCGAGATGGGTGATCAGGTCGTCGACGGCCATGTCGATCGTTCTACCGGATTCAACGCTGGAACAGACCGATCGGAAGACCGGAGCCCCGCAAATGCGAGGTTTCGTTGAGAGTCACGATGCTCCGCTCACCGCTGCGGGCGGCGGCGAAACGGTGAAGGCTCGTGTAATTCGGATAAAAGAACGATTGTTGTGCAGTCAGCGGCAGTCCGAGGACATGGGCGGCATAGGCGTTGATGACACCCCCGTGGCACACGACGACCACTTTTTGCGACGGGTGCTGCTCGATCAACCTCTCCACCGAGGCCACGACCCGAGACCCGAAATCCTCTTCATCTTCAGGCACCAAAGGCCACCGACCATTCAACATTTCCTGCCAACGAGGGTCGTTGGTCGCCTTCAACTCCTCGATGGGCACGTACTCGTTGCTGTGACGGTCGAACTCGGCAACCCCGTCGACTTCGACCGCGGTGAGTCCCGTCACCAGGGTCAGGGCGTCGGCGGTTTGTTTGGCCCGACGTAGTGGGCTGGTGTACAGCGCATCGATTCCCTCCTCTCCCAGATAGAGGGCCATGAGCCGGGCCTGGCTGACTCCGGAGGACGACAACTCGGGATCGGCGGCTCCGGATTCGACCTCGCGCCGAACCGGAATGGCGTGACGCACGAGGATCATCTCCATGACCGACTAGATAATCAGGTGTGACCACCGAGCCCACAGTCCGACGAGACTCCGGTTTGCACGTCTCCCGTCACGAGGGTGGTCCTCATCGGTTCGTTCTGGTGCACGGCTCGATGGACCGCGAGGGTGGCTTCGCCCGACTCGTGAAGCATCTTCGACCACACGGCGAGGTCGTCACCTATGATCGTCAGGGTTACGCGCGGTCACTTCGGGCCCCCGGAGATCGAAGCCTTGCGGCGCACATGGAGGATCTCCGAATCGTCATCGGAGCCGTCCCGAGCGTGGTCGTGGGCCACAGTCTGGGCGGGTCGATCGCTCTCGGTCTTGCGGCGACACGACCCGAGTTGTTCCGCGGACTCGTCGTCTACGAGTCCCCGATGAGTTGGGAGCCATGGTGGTCCACAGGCGGTGGTGGTTCGCTGGCGGCCGGGGCCGCGACTCCCGAGGACGCGGCCGAGGCCTTCATGCGACACATGGTCGGTCGGGAGCGATGGGATCGTTTGCCCCGTCGCACCAAAGATTCGCGGCGAGCCGAGGGTGTCGCATTACGAGCGGAGTCGATCTCTTTGCGGCTCGGACCGCCGTGGAAGCGGGCGCACCTCGACTGTCCGGTGATGTCGGGTTGTGGCGCCGAATCCCGCAACGATTTTCTTCGATCGGCCCGCATCGTCTCGGAGTTGTCCGACGACGGACGTCTGGTGGTGATGCCCGGAGCCCATCACAATGCTCATTCGTCGAGCCCCGAGCGCTTCTTCGAGCGATTGGTTCTTCCCCTGATCCGACGCCTCGAAACGGGTTCATGGGAGGTGCCCGCCGCGCGTGAGTCCGATTAGGGGGACAGGGAGACGTCCTGGCCGAAAAAGGTGCAGGTGATCTCGGTGTCGACGACAGCGTCACCAGAGCGCGCGTCGTCGTAACACTCGGAGATTTCCTGCCGCTGAGAGTAGACGGCGACCGCCAACACCACGGCGATCACCATGATGACGGTTCGAACCATCGCCTTGGCCACGAATTTCATCAGGAGTAGACCGATGACGATCGGAGCGACGACTCCCGCCAGGGAAATGTTCTTCAACTGGTCGACGGACAGGGCGAACAACGCACGCACAAGGTGCAGGCTACGGAAAAACGGGGCGTGTCAGCGGACAATTCCCGTGCGCCGTAAGATTTTCTCCATGTCGCAGAACCCCATCAACCTTTCCCCCCAAGGACCCCCCTCGGTCACGTTGCCCGAGGTCGACGCGGCCGTGCGTGCCGAGTTGATGAGGGCAATGGAGGCCGACGGGTCGCAGAGGCGACGACTGGTCGCCGATGTCGTGGCTCGGCACCCCCGTTGGATCGACGCATGGGTGGCCTTGGGTGATGAGGGTCGCGATGACATCGAACGGTATGCGTGTTACCGAGTCGCGTATCACCGGGGGCTCGACCTCCTGCGTCAGAACGGTTGGCGTGGTTCGGGGTACGTGCGCTGGAGCCATGAACCCAATCGCGGCTTTCTACGGGCCCTGAGTCGCCTCGGCTCGATGGCCGATGCGATCGGAGAACTCGACGAGGCCGAGCGTTGCCGGCTCTTCGTTCTCCAACTCGAGCCGGGTGGTGTTCCGGTCGAGGTTTGACCCGATGACGTCCACGTCGGCGGTGATCCTCGTCGGAGGAGCCTCTTCGCGAATGGGGCGGGACAAAGCCCTGATGGAGATCGACGAACAGCCGGCAGCGACACGGATGGCGCGTTTACTCGGCGATTCGGGTTTCCTGAGCGTCAGGTTGGTCGGAGGTTCTGGGGATCGCTTCCACGGTGTTCCCTGTGAGCACGTACCGGATCTCGTGGTGGGCCGCGGTCCGCTCGAAGGGATCAGGACGACTTTGAAGACGGCCGAGGAGGAGTGGACCCTGGTCCTCGCGGTCGATCTGATCGCCGTCGATCGCGTCGCGATCGCGCGCATGCGTGAGGCGTTGGCGGACCATCCCTTCGACGACGTGATCCTCGCGACGTGTTCCGAGGGCCCACAGCCGTTGTTCGCATGGTGGCGACGTTCCTCGATCCAGACGATCGATCGAGAGCTGATGTTGGAGAGACGCTCCCTTCGCAACATGACGAGTTTGCTCCGGGTGGCCAGTGTCGAATTCCCATCCGAGGTGCTGCGCAACGTCAACCGCCCCGAGGACCTCGGTTAGCCTGACGGAGTGACTGATGCGGCTTTCGGGGAGATCGATGTCGACGAGTTGGAGGTCCGACTCTCGGCCGGGGTGTTCTTGGTCGACGTTCGTGAGTCGGATGAGTACGCGGCCGGTCATGTGCGTGGGGCCATCTCGGTTCCGCTCTCCGAACTCGCCCAGCGGGTCGACGAATGCCGCGATCCACGGGGTGGCAGCACGTTGCTGATCTGCCAAGTCGGTGGTCGGAGCGCCAGAGCGTGTGGCCACCTTGCCGGCCTGGGGCTCGACGTGGCAAATGTGGCCGGGGGAACGTCGGCCTGGATCATGAGTGGTCGTGACGTCATCGAGGGATCGTCACCACGGTGACTTTCCTCCTCGTCGACTCCGGAGAAAAGTTGAACGATCTGCTCGACGTTCTCGTCTCCGAGCCCCGAATCGCCCTCGACACCGAGTTTCATCGCGAGCGTACGTATTTCCCGCGACTGGCCCTGGTTCAGGTGGCGTGGTCCGGTGGTGTCGCCATCATCGATCCTTTGGCCGTCGACATCGCGCCGATAACGAAAGTTTTTGGTGATGGAAGCCTGATCGTTCTCCACGCGGCACAACAGGACTTGGACGTTCTGACCCACGCCGTCGAAATGATTCCACGTCGCATTTTCGACACCCAGATCGCCGCCGGATTCCTGGGATTTTCGACTCCGTCGCTGGCGTCGCTCGTCAATGCCGAATTGAGGGTCGCCCTTCCGAAGGGGGATCGGTTGACGGACTGGTTGCGACGCCCCCTCACCGCGGGCCAACTGTCGTACGCGGCGTCCGATGTCGAACACCTCCTCGAGTTACACGATCGGTTTCGACATGAACTCGAAGTTCGTGGCCGTCTCTCGTGGGCTGAGGAAGCCTGCGAGGATTTACGAACCCGCCCTGCGGGTCCGGCGGATCCCGCCGATGCCTGGTTGAGACAGAAGGACCTGCGCGGGCTGAAGCCACGGACTCGGGGAATCTTGGCGTCCCTGGCCGAGTGGCGCGAGAGACGGGCCATGGCCAGCGACATTCCGCCCCGACTGGTTCTGCCCGATTTGGCGCTGCACGGTGTCGCGCAGCGCGACCCCTCGTCGATTGCCGAACTCGCTCAGGCGCGCGGGGTCGATGAACGGCACACTCGAGGGCCGATCGGGTCCGAAATCCTCGAAGCGGTCGCACGAGGCCGAGAGCGTCGTGCCGATCTCCCGACCTTCGAAGGTGAGGACTTGGATCGGAGCCTTCGACCGGCGATCACGTTGGTATCGGCCTGGATCAGTGAGGTTGCGCGGACCCACGATGTGGACACCGCCTTGTTGGCCACGCGACACGACATCGTCGCCCTCCTGCGACGCGACGTGGGTGCTCGTTTGTCGGGAGGCTGGCGTCGGGACCTGGTCGGAGCACAGATCGAGGACCTGTTGGCGGGCCGTTCGGGTCTGTCGTTCGACGGCCGAGGGGGATTGAGGCTCACGTCGGTGTCCCCCGAGGGGTTCTCCGCCGAGACCTGAATCACACCGATCGGTCCACTGGGGCCGGTCGAATCGCACGAAACGGGTTTTTGTGGCGCAGATACCCCGTTGGCGACCGCTCGGCGAACTACACTTCGGGGCGCGAATGGTGGACGTCGTTCACCGTCGGGGCGTCACCCTGTTCGCACATCCACCCCAGTCCCCACACCAGTTCGGAGCCCTGCCGTGAAAAAGGGTCGTCATCGTCGTTTCGAAGAAGCGCGCAAACTGAAGCAAGCCGGTCCCAGCGCTTTCGACCTCGGACTCGGAGGGTCCGATCGGGGTCCGAAATCGCAAGACGACGAGTACGCGGCGTTGGCCGAGAAGTACGGCGTGGTGTTCGACGACGAGGATGAGGACGAGGATCCAGCTGACGAGGCCAGCGATACCGTCGAAAGTGACGATGCCGACGAGAAGTGATTTCTCGTTTCAAGACTGGTATGACGAACCCACTCCGAAATGTGGCCTTGGTCGCTCACGTCGACCACGGTAAGACCACCCTCGTCGATGCCCTGCTTCGAGCCACGGGTACGTTTGCCGCGCACCAACAGGTTGTGGATCGGGTCATGGACTCCAACGATCAGGAGCGTGAGCGTGGCATCACGATCTTGGCCAAGGCGGCCTCCATCACGTGGAAAGACACCAAGATCAACTTGGTCGACACCCCCGGCCATGCCGACTTCGGGGGCGAGGTCGAGCGGGCCCTCACAATGGTCGACGGAATCCTTCTTCTGGTCGATGCAGCCGAGGGCCCGCTTCCTCAAACCCGTTACGTGTTGCAGAAGGCTTTGGCCCGGGATCTTCCAGCCGTCGTCGTGATCAACAAGGTCGACCGAGGCGACGCCCGAGCCCAAGAAGTGCTCGACGAGGTGTACCAACTCTTCATCGATCTCGAGGCGGCTGACCATCACATCGAGTTCGAGGTGGTCTCAGCGGTGGCCCGCGAGGGTCGAGCCATGGTCGGGCTCGGAATGCCGCCGGCCGACGCTGATTTGTCGCCCCTGCTCGACGCCATTCTTCGGTGTATTCCAGCCCCCGACGGAGACCCGAATGCTCCCTTGCAGGCTTTGGTGACGAACCTCGACGCCTCGGAATACTTGGGTCGTTTGGCCGTGGGTCGGATTTATCAGGGTGCACTGCGCAAGGGCGAAATGGTCGCGCTGTTGGAGGAGGAGTTTGTCGAGGGTCAGCCCCCGCTGAAAAGGCGTTTGGCGCAGTTGATGGCGTATTCCGGGGTGGGGCGCGTGGAGCAGGACGTGTTGTTCGCCGGCGATCTGTTCGTGGTGGCCGGGTTCCCCGAGGTGGAAATCGGTGACACCATCGCATCCATCGACAGTCCGATTCCCTTGCCTCGCCTGACGGTCGATGAGCCCGTGCTGCGGATGACCTTCGGCGTGAACACTTCGCCCTTCGCCGGTCGCGATGGGAAGTATCTCACCAGCCGACACTTGCTCGACCGTCTGCACAAAGAGGTGCTTGGCAACGTCTCCATAAAGTTGCACCCCACGGACTCGGCCGAGGTCATGGAGGTCGCCGGTCGCGGAGAGTTGCAATTGGCCGTCCTCATCGAATCGATGCGGCGCGAGGGATTCGAACTCCAGGTCAGCCGCCCCGAGGTGATCACGAAGGAGGCCAACGGCAAGAAGTTCGAGCCCCTCGAGCGGGGTGTGTGCGATGTGCCCGACGAGCACGTCGGAGCGGTCACCCAAGCTCTGGCCCCCCGCAAGGGACGGGTGGTCGATCTGCGGCCGGGAGATCCCGGACGCTCGGTGGTCACCTTCGAATGTCCGAGTCGCGGACTGATCGGCTTCCGTTCACTGTTGTTGACCGTGACCCGCGGGACCGCGATGCTCCACCAACACCACGCGGGCTGGATGCCTTGGTGCGGTGATCTGCCTCACCGCACCGGTGGAGCCATGATTTCGGATCGCGAGGGCATGGTCACGGCCTACGCCCTGGACAATCTGCAGTTGCGCGGAACCCTTTTCGTCGATCCCGGCGACAAGACGTACGAGGGCATGGTGATCGGTGAGAGTTCCCGTGGTGATGAGATGGTCGTCAACGCCGTTCGCGCCAAGGAAAAGAACAACATCCGCACCCACAGCCATGACGACGGCGTGAAACTCGCCGCTCCGATCATCCACACCCTCGAGACGGCCATCGAATGGATCGCCGAGGATGAGTTGGTGGAGATCACCCCGAAGAGCATCCGCATTCGCAAGCGACACCTCGGACTCGAGGATCGACGTCGGGCTTACAAGAAAACCGGCTGAGTCAACTTTTCTTTCGCTTCACCAGGACCGGGTGGGGTAACGGCTCGGAGACGGGGCGCTCGAGAACCTCGACCATCAAGTCGTAGACCGTACGACCGACAGTTTCGATCATCTCGTCCTTGAGGTACTTGTACACCGGCTCACGGCCGACGAACGCGTCGGGGGTGTCGGTGCACCACCAATGAAGGTCGTCGCCGTTGTTCCCCCAGTCCCGTCGCTTCCATTCGCGGACGAAGGTCGTCACCCATCCGCTGGTGTCGGAGTGGTGCTCGAGTCGTATCGGTAACTGCCAGCAGACGTTGGGCTTCCAGTCCAATGGACGCTCCCCGGATTCCATGGCGGCGATGTGAAAGGCACAACCCGCTCCACCCTCGAAACCCGGGCGATTCAGGAAAATGCAGGCCCCGTCGACACGGCGGGTCTTCGTGTCTCCGTCCTTGTGCTTTTTCAAGAAGCCCTTCTTCTTCGCTCTGGACTTCATCTGCCATTGCTCATCAGTCAGTCGAACGACGTGCTTCACCACGTTGGCGACGTCGGCCTCATCCACAAGGTGGGCACCATGGGAGCAACAGCCCTGGTTCAACTCGGGAGTCGGGCGCTCGTAGACCCCCTGACAACCCTCACCGAAAATGCATCTCCACGAACTACGCATGAACGTCGCATCGATCATCCACGTGCGTTGCTCGTCGGGATCCTCGAAGGCGATCATCTCGTGCAGGTCTTCGTGACGTCCTGACAGGCCGGCGATCCGAACTGGCTTGCGAGGCGCGGTGGAGATGCGGGCGGCATCGTGAGAGGGAAGCAGCGACTCGGTCACGCCGACAGGTTAGGGCAACTCCGGCGAATAGCACACGTGAGCAGGAAAAACATCGGGCTAAGATTCGGTTGTCATGACGTCGTCGTCCTCGCCCTCTCCTCGTCTCTCGGCGCCGTCGACGGCGAACGAACTTCGTCGGGCGTTCACCGACTTTTTCACCGAGCGTCAGCACACCGCAGTGGAGTCGGCCAGCCTCATTCCTCACGATCCCACCGTTCTGTTCACGGTCGCGGGAATGGTTCCCTTCAAGACGTATTTCGTCGGAGACGAAGTGGCGCCCTTCTCTCGGGCGGCGACCGTGCAAAAGTGCGCGCGAGCCGGCGGAAAACACAACGATCTCGATGATGTCGGGCGAACGAAGCGCCATTTGGTCTTCTTCGAGATGCTCGGCAACTTTTCGTTCGGCGATTACTTCAAGGAATCGGCCATCCCGTGGAGTTGGGAACTGGTCACGGAGCGGTTGGGCTTCGACGGGGACCGTATCTGGGTCACCGTCCACACCAGTGATGACGAGGCCGAGAGCATCTGGCACGAACAAGTCGGCGTGCCCATGGATCGCATCCAACGCCTCGGCGACGCCGACAACTTCTGGCAAATGGGCGACACCGGTCCCTGCGGGCCCTGCTCGGAGTTGCACATCGATCGCGGTTCGGCTTTCGGTCCGCCCGGTGGTCCGTTGAACGACCCCCATGGGGACCGCTTCATGGAGTTTTGGAACCTGGTGTTCATGCAGTACAACCAGGCTCCCGACGGCTCCCGCACCCTGTTGCCGAAGCCGTCCATCGACACGGGGGCCGGCCTGGAGCGAATTCTGACCCTCATCCAGAAGAAGGACTCGGTCTGGGAGACCGACGCTCTGTTTCCGATCGTCGAGGCGGCCCAGTCCGTGACCGGCGCCCGCTATCTCGTCGGCGACTACGAGGACCGCGCCAGTTTCAGCCTGCGCGTGCTCGCCGAACACGCACGATCGAGCACGATGCTGGTCGGCGACGGTGTGTTCCCGTCGAACGAGGGACGGGGATACGTGCTTCGGCGCATCATCCGACGCGCGGTGCGACACGCTTTCATGTTGGGCACCGAATCGTCGGTCATGCCCACGTTGGTCGACACCGCCGTTTCGGTCATGGGACAGGCCTATCCGGACGTGGTTCGGCAAAGGGATTTCATCCTCGGTGTCCTGAGCAAGGAGGAGGAGCGTTTCCGTCAGACTCTCAAGACCGGACTCGGGATCCTTTCTGATGAGATCGACGTGGCCGTTCGGGAATCCCGAGGCATCTCTGGTTCGACGGCCTTCCTTCTTCACGACACGTACGGGTTCCCTCTCGAGGTCACCGAGGAGATCGTCGCCGAGCGCAACATCTCCGTCGATGTGCCGGGCTTCGAGTTGGAAATGGGTCGGCAACGCGATCGGGCCAAGGCCGCACGCAAAGGTGCCTCCCATGGCCCGGAACGCATGGACCAGTACCGCGAAATCCTCGATGCGTCCGGTCTGACCACGTTTGTCGGGTACACCGAGGCTGCGTCACGGTCCACGGTTGTCGCCATCCTCGAAGCGGGGGACGGAACCCTCGAGGTGTTCCTGGATCGGACTCCGTTCTACGCGGAGAGTGGCGGACAGGTCGGCGACACCGGTGCCCTCATCGGCCCTGACGGAGTCCTCTCGGTGCTCGACACCACGCTCGCCCTTCCGGGCTTGCATCGTCACCTGTGCCGTCCGTCGGGTGGCGTCGTCGAGGTCGGCCAGGCGGTCGAAGCAGAGATCGACGTCGCGCGTCGCACAGCCATCCGGCGTCACCACACTGCGACGCACGTGTTGCACTGGGCCCTGCGTGAGGTCCTCGGTGATCATGTCAAGCAGGCCGGTTCGCTCGTGAACGACGATCGCCTCCGGTTCGATTTCAGCCACTATGCGGCGGTCACCGTCGATGAGTTGTGTCGCATCGAGGAAATCGCGAACGACGTGACCCTTCGCAACACCGAGGTGCGATCCGAGGAAACGGACAAGGAGACCGCTCTGCAGCGCGGCGCGATCGCTTTCTTCGGTGACAAGTACGGGGATCGGGTCCGTGTTCTCGAGGCCGGACCGTCCATCGAATTGTGCGGGGGAACGCACGTGTCGGCCACCGGGGACATCGGACTCATCAAGATCACCTCGGAATCCTCGATCGGCGCGAACCTTCGCCGTATCGAGGCCGTGGCCGGATTGCGCACTCTCGAGTTGGCGCGATCGATGGAAGGATCCCTGTCCGAGGCGGCACGCCTCGTGGGTTCGTCCGTCGAGGAGATCGTCGGGGGTGTGTCGAAGAAACTCGACGAGATTCGGGCCCTCAACGACGAGAACAAGGTCCTCCGCGGACGCGTGGCGACGGGTCGGGCGTCGGAGTTGTCGAGCCTGGCCGTCGACGGGGTCGTGATCGCCCGGGTCGACGATCTCTCGCCGAGCGATCTCCGCGATCTGGCCGTGGCCATCCGGCAACAAGCGGGCATCGAGGCCGTCGTGCTCGGGGGCGTTTCCCCGACCGGTGGCGTGTCCCTGGTCGGCGCGGTCGTGGCCTCTTTCCGCGTGCCGGCCGCCCAGCTCATTCGGGAGGCGGCCAAGGCCGTGGGCGGAGGAGGCGGGGGAAAGGGAGATGTCGTCACCGCCGGTGGGAAGAATCCCGCCGGGCTCGACGAGGCCCTGCGTCTGGCTCGGGAGGCAGCCGGGGTCTGATGCGGGCACTCGGCATCGACCTCGGAACCAAGAGGATCGGATTGGCCACGAGCGACCCCAGTGGAACGATCGCGACGCCACTGTCGACACTCGAACGTTCGCGTTCCGTCCGCTCGGATCACGCCGCCCTCGCGCGGATCGTCTCGGACGAGGAAATCGGGATCGTGGTTGTCGGTCTTCCCCTTCGAATGAACGGCGAACTCGGCGTCGCCGCCGAGGCCGCCCAGCGAGAGGCGGGGCTTCTCGGTACCTTTCTCGATGTGCCGGTGATTCTCTTCGACGAGCGGATGACGACGGTGGCCGCCGATCGTGTCCTGAAGGAGGCCAGCATCAGTGCGAGTCGTCGTCGACGCTACGTCGATCGGGTTGCGGCGGCAGTGATGTTGCAGTCATGGCTCGACCGGGGCTGTCCCCGATGACGGACCTCGATCATGATCGTTTGACTCCGGAGGTTCGGATCGCATCTCCGAACTGGAGGCGTTGGCGGCGCGTCATCGTCTCGGTGGGACTCGGCATCGGCATGATCGGCCTGTTGTGGTTCGGTATCGATCAGTTGACGTACCTGCGCAAGGTGAATCCTCCCGGCAACCCGTTGGCCGCCGACGTCTTTCGAGTCGTCGAAGGATCCGACGTCGGCTCCCTGGCCCTCGATCTCGAAACCGCGGGATTCATCGTCGACTCCTCGGTGTTCGAGCGCTACGTCGGTGAAAAAGGTGGACTCGAGATCACCCCCGGGTACTACACCATGCGACCCCGAGATCACCTCGGCAATTTGTTACGCGTTCTTCGAACCCCACCCAACGAGACCTACTTCAAGATGACGTTTCCCGAGGGTTTCACCGTCGATCAAATCGCCGAGCGGGTCGCCGGTGAGATGCGCTCAGTCGACGTTGAGGACTTCGTCACCGACGCCGGTCTGAAGGGGACCGCGTCGGTCGTCAGATCGAAGTATCAACCGGACACGATCTCGAGTTTGGAGGGTTTGCTGTTTCCCGACACCTATTTGATTTCCGGTGATTCCACGAGCGCTCAGATTCTGCGCGACATGATCTCACTCATGGAGCGGGTCGGTCGTCAAGAGGGTCTCGACGACGGCGATCTGGGACGAAGCCCTTACGACGTTCTGATCATCGCCTCCATGATCGAGCGGGAGGCCAAGCTCGACGATGATCGGGACTTGATCGCTCGGGTCATCTACAACCGCCTCGAGGCCGGAATGCCCCTCGAGATCGATGCCACGCTGTATTACCGACAGGATCCGGCTCTTCCCTTTGCCGATCTCAAGGCCATCGACAGCCCCTACAACACCTACCTCTACCTCGGCCTTCCGCCGACACCGATCGCCAACCCGGGACGAAAGTCGATCGCGGCAGCCCTCGATCCGGCGCCGAATCCGTCGGCCGGTGATCCGCTCTGTGCACAAATCACCGAGGTCGACCGATGTCGCTATCTCTACTATGTGTTGGCCGACGAGGACGGGCGACACGTTTTCGCGGCGACGTTGGACCAGCACCTTGCCAACGTTCAAGCGGCCATAGCAGCGGGAGTCCTCTGATGACGGAACGACGGGAGCCCATCACCGGTCGTACGCGTTTGGCCGTGGTCATCGGCGATCCCGTGGAGCAAAGTCTGTCCCCGGTCATTCACAATGCGGCGTTCTCCAGTTCCGGCGTCGACTGGACCTACGCGGCGTTGCGGGTCTCGTCCGAGACGCTCGGAGCGTTCATCGGGTTGTTGCGTGGTTCGTCGATTTCCGGTGTGAGCGTCACGATGCCCCACAAAGATGCCGTCGCCGGACTCGTGGACCGACTCGACGATTCGGCCGCGGCATTGTCGAGCGTCAACACCATCGTGAAGAAGGATGACGGACAGTTGGTCGGATACAGCACCGACGGGGACGGTCTCTGTGATGCCCTCCGCGAAGCCGAGGTTTCGGTGGAGGGGAGTCGGGTGTTGGTTCTCGGCGCTGGTGGTGCCGCGCGCTCGATCGTCGACGCGATGGCGCGAAACGGCTCGGACGCGATCCTCGTTCACAATCGAACCGTTGCCAAGGCACAGCGCTTGGTGCCCTTGGCGCAAGGTCGGGGAACGGTGGTCTCCGGCGATGATTTGGCGGCGGCGATACGGGACAGTGAGATCGTGGTCAACGCCACGAGTGTCGGAATGGGACAGCCGGAGAGTCCGCTGCCCGACGGGGTACTCGGCCCGAAACACGTCGTGGTCGACATCGTCTACCACCCGTTGCGCACCGTTCTCCTGCAACAAGCCGAGCGCTCCGGCTGTCGAACGATCGATGGTTCGCGAATGCTGATCCATCAGGCCGCGCGTCAACAGGTTCTCTGGACAGGGCGTCGTCCCGACGTCACGTCGATGACGCGAGCCGCTCGACGGGCTCTGGCCTGACGAAACGGTATCCTTCAGGCGATGTTGCGCTTTCTGACCGCCGGCGAGTCCCACGGGCGAGCCCTGATGGTGATCGTGGAGGGGCTGCCGGCCGGTCTCGCGGTCACCGTCGAGGACATTCAGTCCGAACTCTCGCGTCGCCGACTCGGCTACGGACGTGGCCCCCGGCAGCGCTTCGAGCAGGACGAGGTCACCTTGGTCGGGGGAGTCCGACATGGTCGGACCCTCGGATCACCCGTCGCCATCGAGATCCAGAACACCGAGTGGTTCCGCTCCGACAAGTGGCACGAGGAAATGGATCCGGCGCCCGGTGCCACCAAGGCCCCCCTCACGCGGGTTCGCCCGGGACACGCCGATCTGGCCGGTATGCAGAAGTACGGCTTCGACGACGCCCGAGATGTTCTGGAGCGGGCCAGCGCCCGGGAGACCGCTGCCCGTGTAGCTGCCGGCACCTTGGCGAAGTTGTTGCTCGGGCACATCGGTGTCCAGGTCATGTCGCACGTCATCCAGATGGGCGCGGTTCGTTCGAACGCGATGCGGCCCACTTTTGCCGACCTGGCCGCAGTGGACGAGTCTCCGGTGCGTTGTTTCGACTCCGATGCGGCCGCCCGCATGATCTCCGAAGTTGAACTGGCCGCGAAAGAAGGGGACAGCCTCGGCGGCATCATCGAGGTCATCGGGTTCGGAGTACCCGTGGGCCTCGGAAGCCACGTTCACTGGGATCGGAAGTTGGACGCTCTGCTGGCACAGGCGGTCATGAGCATTCAGGCCGTGAAGGGAGTCGAAATCGGCGACGGCTTCGAGGTGGCTGGTCGTCGCGGCAGTGCGGCTCATGATGCCGTTCATTGGGACGATCAGACGGCTGGATACGTCCGCGAGACCGCCTTGGCCGGGGGCACCGAGGGCGGCATCAGCAACGGCGGTTTGCTGGTGGTCCGCGCGGCGATGAAGCCACTGGCGACCTTGAACAAGCCGTCTTTGCCGACCGTCGACGTGGTGACCAAGGACTCCACCGTGTCGTTCAAGGAGCGCACCGACGTGACCGCCGTGCCGGCCATGGGAGTAGTGGCCGAGACGATGGTGTCGCTGGTGTTGGCCGCCGAGGCCCAACGAAAGTTCGGCGGCGACTCGCTGACCGAGTTCTGTCGCAACGCGGCGAACGCCACGGCGCGATGATTTCGGCCGTGCGCCACGTGGCTCTCGTGGGCCTCATGGGTAGCGGCAAATCGACCGTGGGGCGCCGTTTGGCGCGCTCGCTCGGGCGTGAGTTCGTCGACACCGATACCCGCGTCGAGGTCATGTCTGCGCGGTCCATCCGTGACATCTTCACCGAGGATGGCGAGGAGGGTTTCCGCGACCGGGAGTCGCAGGTGTTGGTGGAGGCCCTCGACGCCGTGACGTCGTCGGTCATCGCCACGGGAGGTGGTGTCGTGTTGCGCGACGCCAACCGACGTTCGCTCGTGAACCATTCGGTTATCTGGTTACGAGCCCGTCCCGAGACACTCGTCGATCGGGTCGCGAGTTCCACCCGCGGCGGGGCCGAGCACCGTCCCCTCATCGGCACGGATCCGCTCGCTAATTTGTCGCTCATGGCCAACGAACGACGGACGATGTACGAAGAGGTCAGCGACGTCATCATCGATGTGGACGCCCTCGCCATCGACCAGATCGTCCGCTCGTGCGTCGAGGCCGTGAAGGAGCTCGAGCGGTGAGCCGTCACGAGGTGATCGTCGATCTCGCGGAGCGGTCCTATCCGATAATCGTGGGGCCTGGAGTCAGTCGCGAAGTCGTCGGGTTCCTTCCGTCGGCAGCGAAACGTGCCGTCATCGTGACACAGGACGGTCTTCCGACCATCGACCTCGCGGGTGTGCCGAGCACCACCGTGTACATCGGTCGGGGCGAGGAACACAAGACGCTGGCGACCGTCGAAGAATTGTGCCGTGCGTTCGCCGGGTTCGGGCTCACTCGAAACGATGTCATCGTCGCGGTGGGCGGGGGAATGGTCACCGATGTGGCGGGTTTCGCGGCCTCCATGTGGCACCGGGGAACGGCGGTCGTTCACGTGGCGACGTCCCTCGTGGCGATGGTCGACGCGGCGATCGGGGGCAAGACGGGGGTCAACATCTTCGAAGGCAAGAACTTGCTGGGAGCCTTTTGGCAGCCCGACGCCGTGTTGTGCGATCTCGACCACCTCGCCTCCCTACCCGCCGCCGAGACCCGGTGTGGGTGGGGTGAGGTCGCCAAGTACCACTTCATCTCGGGACAGGACATGTTGGCGATGGATCTCGACGAACGGGTGGCCACGTGTGTTCGAATCAAGGCCGAGATCGTCTCGGCGGACGAACGCGACGCCGGTGCCCGGGCGCTGTTGAACTACGGGCACACCTTGGGTCACGCCATCGAGACCGTCACTCGTCACTCCGTGGCTCATGGAGAGGCGGTGGCGATGGGTTTGGTGTTCGCCGCTCGTTTGGCCCATCGTCTCGGACGAATCGACTGGAACCGTGTGCAGCGCCACCACGAGGTGGTCGGTCAGGAGTACGGGTTGGCCGTCAAGCCGTCGGGACCCTTGGACGTGAACGCATTGATGGTCGCCATGGCGCGCGACAAAAAGGCGACCGCGGGCCTCACCTTCGTCCTCGACTCTCCGCGCGGCCTCGAGGTGGTTGCCGGCATCGATCCGGACATCGTGTCGTCCGTACTCGTCGAGTACCTCGCTCCCTGAGTCAAAAGACGATCGTCCGCGAGTCCGGCAGGGGTAGTGTCCGAACGTGTCCCGCATCCTGCTTCTTCACGGTCCGAATCTCGACCTGCTCGGTCAGCGGGAACCCGAGGTCTACGGCCCGAGCACCCTCGACGACTACGTGAAGGTGGTCCGAAAAGTGGCTGAGGATCGCGGCTGGTCCGTCGACGACCTCCAGTCGAATCATGAGGGCGATTTGATCGACGCCATTCACGGCGCGCGCGGTCGCCACGATGTCATCATCATCAACGCCGGTGCCTTGACCCATTACTCCTGGAGTATCCACGACGCGTTGGGCGCGTTCGAGGGCCGGATCATCGAGGTCCACATCTCCAACCCTCATGCCCGCGAAGCTTTTCGTCATACCAGTGTCATCACGCCCAAAGCGACGAACACGATCGTCGGACTGGGGCTACGGGGTTACGAGATCGCGGCCCAAGTGGCGACGAGTCGGTCGTCGCGACCATGACGATCGCGCGCGACCGTTGCGGGCTGGCGTTCACGTTGGCCGGCTCCGATCATGACGTCTTGTTGCTGTCCGCCCTCGAGGATGTCCGATGGTGCACCGGTTTCACCGGATCGAACGGCTGGCTCGTGATATCGCGTGAATCCACCGCCTTGCTCACCGACGGTCGCTACACGGAGCAAGCGCGAGCCGAGGTTCCGGTCTCTATCGACGTCGTCGAGTGTCGATCCGCCGGGGCCATGGTCGAGGCTCTCGGTCGTGTCGCATCGTCGGGAACGATCGCCGTTCAGGAGGGAGACCTGACGGTGTCCGCCTGGCGAGGAATTGCCAAGACGGTCGGGCGCCGACTCGCGCCCGCTTCGGGAGAACTGGCAGATCTACGACGTGCGAAAACCGACAGTGAGATCTCGATCATCCGGCGCGCGGCTCGGATCGCTGACGATGCCTTGGCGTCCTGCGTCGAGTTGCTTCGTCCGGGATCGAGTGAACGCCTGGTGCGCGACGCTCTCGAATCCCGCATGCGCGAGCTCGGTGCCGATGGACCTTCGTACGACACCATCGTCGCGGGTGGGCCGATCAATTCGGCGCGTCCCCACCATCGACCGACCGAGCGGACCTTCCAAGCGGCTGATTCGATCGTGGTCGATGTCGGCGCGTTGGTGGACGGATACCACTCGGACATGACGCGCACCTTCTTCGTGGGAGAACCGGCCCCCGAGATGCTCGTCTGGTACGACACGCTTCTCGAGGCGCAGTCGACGGCGATCGATCTGGTCGAGCCTGGTCGGGCGGTCCGTGAGATCGACGCGGCCTGTCGAGAGGTTCTCACTCGGGCCGGACTCGCCGAGTACTTCACCCACGGTCTCGGCCATGGTGTCGGGCTGTTGATCCACGAGAATCCTTACATCAACCAATCCGCGACTGCGGTTTTGCGACCCGGCGATGTCGTCACGATCGAGCCCGGGCTCTATCGTGGGGGTTTGGGAGGGATGCGGATCGAGGACCTGATCCTCGTCACAGAGTCGTCCCACGAGAATCTCACCAGTTCCCCGAAGGATCCCAGATGCCCGCGATAACCACCAACGATCTGAAGAATGGAATCACCCTCGAATTGGACAATGGCTTGTTCCAGGTGGTCGAGTTCCAACACGTGAAGCCGGGCAAAGGCGGGGCGTTCGTCCGAACGAAATTGCGCAATCTTCGCACCGGGAACGTCTTCGACAAGACCTTCAACGCCGGGATCCGCGTCGAGCAGGCGATCCTCGACAAGAAGGACATGCAGTTCCTGTATCGCGACGGCGACGATTACGTTTTCATGGACACCACCAGTTACGAGCAGATGTCGGTGGCTCCGGTCGCCCTCGGTGACGCTGCCAACTATCTCGTCGAATCGATGGTGGCCATCATCGCCATTCACAATGCCGAGATCGTGTCCGTCGAAATTCCCGCCTCGGTCGAGCTGACCATCGCCAACACCGAACCCGGTATCCAGGGTGATCGCGTGTCCGGAGCGCGAAAGCCCGCCGAACTGGAGACCGGCAAGGTGATCCAGGTGCCACTGTTCGTCAACATCGGGGACCGGGTGAAGGTGGACACCCGCTCTGGCGATTACATCACTCGAGTCTGACGTGGCGCGCCGTTCCGGGATCGAGGATCCGCGGTCTGTGGCCCGGGAGTCGGCGCTCACGTTGCTCTACGAAGCCGAGTCGAAGGGCATAACGCCCGCTGCTGTCGTCGCGGCCCAGGTGATACCGGTCGAGGAAGTGGTGCGAGTCCTCGTGCTGGGCGTGATGGAGTATCAGCCTCGAATCGACGCGTCGATCACCGATCATTCGACCGGCTGGACGATCGAGCGGATGCCCGTGTTGGATCGGAACATATTGCGGTTGGCGACCTTCGAATTGATGCACCGTCAGGAGGTCCCCACGGCGGTGATCCTCGATGAAGCGGTGGAGTTGGCCAAACGTTTCAGCACCGACGATTCCGGTCGCTTCGTGAACGGAGTCCTGTCGGCCATCGCCGCCGACACCCGTTGACGGGAAAACGTCACCTCAGTGCAAGGACTCGGGCCAGGGACCCTTTCCTCGGGCGGCATCGGCGACCTTGGCCAACGTGAATCCCTCGAGGTGTTGGCGCATGTGATCGCCGGTTTGTTTCCAGATCGCCAACAACACGCATTGGCCCTCGTGGTCGCATGATCCATCTTGATGCGGCTCCCCGAAGTCACCCAACGTGATCGGGCCGTCGACGGCGGAAATGATCTCGTTGAGCCGAATTTCACTCGGCGACCGGGCCAGCGTGTAGCCACCCCCCACCCCACGTTTGGAACGAACGAGCCCCGCCCCCTTGAGGGCCAAGAGAATCTGCTCCAGGTAGGGCTGAGGCAGGCCGGTGCGCTCGGCGATGTCGCGAACCGACGTCGGGCCGGGGTCGTCGGCATGCAGCGTGAGGGACAAGAGCGCACGGCAGGCATAGTCACCTCGGGTGGACACTCGCACACGTCCATCGTAGGAGGTCGATGAGTGGCTGAAGTGCACCAATGGCTCTGCGATCGGCGAGGATGTAACCGTGACACCGCAGCCGACTCTGCCGGACTATTCGGGCGCGAACCTCTCGGGGATCGTTCCAGGTTGCCTTCTGGCCGGCCCGGGACGACGTCCGACGTGGTTTCCCGAATCTCTCCAATTCGCGCAGACGATGGTCTTGGTTCTCGTCGACGGACTCGGGTGGAACCAACTGGTCGCCCGGCCTCACCGCGCACCGTTCTTGAATTCGCTGGGCGGCGGACCGATCACCACGGTGGGACCCTCGACCACCGCCAGTGCCCTCACCAGTTTGGCCACCGGGGCGACGCCGATCGAACACGGGATCGTTGGCTACCGGATGGACATGGGTGATGGAGTCATGAACAGTCTTCGATGGACCGTGGGGGACCGCGACATGCGCAAGGTGTTCGAACCGGTCACGGTGCAACCGATTCCACCTTTCGCGGGGATCTCGGTACCGGTCGTCAGTCGCGCGGATCTGCAGGAGACTCCGTTCACTTTCGCCCATCTTCGAGGCTCGCGACCCCACGGATGGCGCTGCGCCAGTTCCATCGTGACCCAGTGTGCTCGTCTCGTGCGCGACGAGGGCCAGACCTTCGTCTACGCGTACTACGACGGGCTCGACAAGATCGCCCACGAATGCGGCTTGGGAGAGCACTACGACGATGAACTCTCCTTCGTCGACTGGCTCGTTCGATCGTTGTTCGAGGCTCTTCCGACCGGCACCTGCTTGGTGGTCACCGCCGACCATGGGCAAGTGAACGTGGGCGACAACGTCATCGAACTGCCGTCTCGATTGTTGGAGCACGTCCACCACCAGTCGGGTGAGGGACGGTTCCGCTGGTTGCACGCCAGACATGGTCACGAGGCCGAGCTCGAGCGAATCTGCCGCGACCTCTATTCCGACGTCGCCTGGGTGGCCAGCAAGGAGCAGGTCGTCGACGAGGCCTGGCTCGGCCCCGCTCCTGGAGGAAGGGGGCAAGATGCCGCCATTCGTCGTCTCGGGAGCGTGGCCTTGGCGCCCCATACCCCGACGACCTTCCACGATCCTTTGGACTCGGGTCCCTTTGGGCTGATCGGGCGCCATGGCTCGTTGACTCCCGACGAGATGCTGGTGCCGCTGCTGGCCGTCACTCGTCCATAATGTGTCATGAGCGATCTCCCCATTCACACCCCCGATGAGGTTTTGATCTCCACCTCGGAGTCCGACTCCAGCGATGTACCCCCGAACGGGAGCATCACCGAGCCGGGCAAGGTGATGCGAATCGGGTCGATGATCAAGCAACTTCTCGAGGAAGCCCGCACGGTGGCCCTCGACGAACCGAGTCGCGAGCGGCTGGCCGAGATTTACGAACGATCGATCACCGAATTGGCCGAGGCGCTGTCTCCCGATCTGCAACAGGAACTGCGACTGCTCGCGCTCCCGTTCTCCGGAGAGGCCCCGTCGGAAGCGGAATTGCGGATCGCTCACGCCCAACTGGTGGGCTGGTTGGAGGGTCTGTTCCATGGCATACAGGCGACCCTTTTCGCCCAACAGATCGCCGCTCGACAGCAGTTCGACCAAATGCGTCGTCTGGGGCAACCGGATCCCGGTCAGACCGGGCCCTCATCGGGCGACGAGCGCCCCGGGACCTACCTCTAGGCGGCTGATACTCTCGAATCACAATCGTGTGATTCGGACCGTCGGTCCGATCAGACGCACGGCATCGCGGGTGTTCCCCCGTCCATTCATCGACAAGGAGGTATGACATGGCCGATTCGTTCGCGCATCTCCACGTTCATACCGAGTATTCGATGCTCGATGGTGCGTCCAAGCTCGACGAGTTGGTGTCCAAGGCGGTCGAGGATGGCCAGCCCGCCCTCGGAATCACCGACCACGGGAACATGTACGGCATTCTCGAATTCTTCAAGGAGTGCCGCTCGCAGGGAATCAAACCCATCATCGGGACCGAGGCCTACATGGCCTACGAAACCCGTTTCGAGCGTCCGACAAGACGTGGGTTTATCGACGACTCCGGCGGCGACACCGAGGCGGGTCGAAAGCTGTACTACCACCTCACGCTGTTAGCCGAAAACAACGTCGGGTACAAGAACCTGATCAAGCTCTCCAGCCTGGCTTTCCTGGAGGGCTATTACTACCAGCCCCGCATGGACTGGGAACTCTTGGAACGACACCACGAGGGGCTCATCGCCACCACCGGGTGCCTCGGTGGTCACGTGCTGCAGTCCCTGTTGCGCGACGACTATGCAGACGCCTTGGCCAAGGCGGCACGGCTGCAGGAGATTTTTGGCAAGGACAATCTGTTCGTCGAGTTGCAAGACCACGGTATCACCTCGCAAAAACGCACGAACCCCATGCTGCGACGCCTCGCTCATGATCTGGGTGCTCCTCTCCTGGCTACCAATGACTCGCACTACACGCATCGCCATGACGCCGATAGTCACGACGCTCTCCTCTGCGTGCAGACCAACTCGCTCAAGAATGACCCGAAGCGGTTTCGCTTCGAAGGTTGCGAGCACTATCTCAAGACCGCCCAAGAGATGCGTCACATCTTCAGCGAGATACCCGAGGCCTGCGACAACACCTTGTGGATCGCCGAACGCGCCGATGTGAGTATCGAGTTTGGTAAACCGCAGCTCCCGAGTTTTCCGGTGCCCGAGGGTTTCACCGATGACGCCGCCTATCTCGATCATCTCACCCGCGAGGGAGCGCGGCGTCGATGGGGTGACAAGCTCGATCCCCGCGTTGTGGAAAGGTTGGCCTACGAGTCCAAGGTCATCGCCGACATGGGATTCGCCTCGTACTTCTTGATCGTGTGGGATCTGATCCGTTTCGCTCGTAGCCGCGACATTCGAGTAGGGCCGGGTCGCGGTTCAGCCGCTGGTTGTGCGGTCGCCTATTGCCTCGGAATCACGGAAATCGATCCGATTCGTTACGATCTGTTGTTCGAGCGCTTTCTCAATCCGAGTCGAATCTCCATGCCCGACATCGACATGGACTTCGACTCGCGTTACCGGGACGACATGATCCGCTACGCGACCGAGACCTACGGCCGCGAACACGTGGCTCAGGTCATTACTTTCAGCACCATCAAGGCCCGTAACGCCGTGCGCGATGCCGCGCGGGTGTTGGGGCACCCCTATTCCGTGGGAGACCGGCTGGCCAAGGCGATGCCCCCGATGGTGATGGGGCGCGACACGCCTCTGCGATTTTGTCTGGAGAAACAACCCGCATACGAGAGTGGCTACCAGGCGGCCCAGGAGTTGCGGGACCTCTACGACAGTGACGCGGATTTACGACAGGTCATCGATGTCGCTAAGGGCCTGGAGGGGTTGCGTCGGTCCACCGGTATCCACGCCGCCGCCGTGGTCATCTCCAAGGAAGAACTCACCGAGTACCTCCCGGTGCAGCGCAAACCCGAGGCCGGAAGGCCCATCGAGGAGGCACCGGTCACGACCCAGTACGAAATGCACGGCGTCGAAGATCTCGGCCTACTGAAGATGGACTTCCTGGGGCTCCGAAATCTCGATGTCATCACCGACACGATGGCCCTCGTTCGTAGGAGCGACCCCGACTTCGACGTCGACCGGATCCCTCTCGACGACAAGACGACCTTCGAAACACTGGCCCGGGGCGACACGATCGGGGTGTTTCAACTCGAGTCGCCACCCATGCAACAGTTGCTGCGGGCCGTGAACCCGACGTCTTTCGATGATATCGCGGCCGTCATCGCCTTGTATCGCCCGGGACCGATGGGCGTGAACATGCACTATGACTTCGCTGATCGGAAGAACGGTCGCAAACCAGTCGAGTATTTCCACCCCGACGCTCGGGAACTTCTCGGCGACACCTACGGCCTGATGATCTACCAGGAAAAGGTGATGCGAGTGGCGCAGCGCTTTGCCGGTTATTCGTTGGCCGAGGCCGACAACTTGCGTAAGGCGTGCAGCAAAAAAGTGCGCGAACTCATGAGAAAGGAGCGCTCCAAGTTCGAGCAGGGCTGCGAGGACCAGGGGTACGGGCGAGTTCTGGGAAAGGAACTGTTCGACATCATCGAAAACTTCGCCGATTATGCCTTTCCCAAGAGTCACGCGTTCGGCTATGGATACATCTGCTATCAAACGGCGTACCTGAAGGCGAACCATCCCGTTCAGTACTTCGCCGCCTTGCTGACGAGCGTGAAGGCGAATCTCGAAAAGGCGGCGGGTTATCTCGTCGACGCTCGGGCTCGCGCCATCTCCGTCAAACAGCCCGACATAAACGTTTCCGACGTCGACTTCATCTCCGACACGGAGAATCGTTTGATCTACTTCGGATTGAGCGCGATCAAGGGTGTCGGGTCCTCGGTCTGCGAGAAAATCGTGGCTCATCGCAAGACTCACGGCTCCTTTTCGTCTTTCCACGACTTCTGCATGTCCGTACCGACCGAGTGCCTCAACAAGAAGGGCATCGAATCGTTCATCAAGGCTGGTGCCTTCGATTCGCTGGGGCACACGCGGCAGGGTCTGATGTTGGTCTTCGAGCAAATCATCGACGACACCATCAGCCGTCGTGCCGAGGCGGATCAAGGGGTCATGAGTCTGTTCGATTCCATCGAGTCGGAACCGGCTCAGGTTCGATTCGACCTCGACATTCCCATTCCGACCACCGAGTTCGACCAGTCCCTGAAACTCAAGTTCGAGAAGGAACTACTCGGCCTGTACATCAGTGATCACCCTCTGGACGGTCATGAACGGACCTTGCGTCGCCATGCAACCACCGTGACGTCCCTGCTCGCGGAGTCGGAGACGGGGACCGTGGCCACCATCGCGGGAATCATCACGAAGGTCGAGCGCAAAGTCACCAGAAAGGGTGACCCGATCGCGGTCCTGCAAGTCGACGACCTCCACGGTGGAATCGAGGTCACCGTGTTCAGCCGCTCTCTTCAACAGCACGGAGACAAGATCGCCGAAGAGTCGATCGTGGCGATCAAGGTTCGGGTGAATCGACAAGCCGGGGACGATCGTACGACCGTCGCAGCCCTGGAGGTGACCCCCTTGGTGTTGCCAACGCATGCCCCGGAACTGAGATTGAACCTGCCGGCGGTGGCGCTCGATCCAAAGACCGCGTCACGTCTCAAGGAGATTTTGTCGGCGTATCCGGGCGACGCCCAAGTTTTCATCCACCTCGGCGGGTCCCGAGTGCTCCGGTTGGGCTCCGAGTTCGCTGTCGATGTGGACCGAGTGATTCCCCCGTTGAGGGTGGCCTTCGGGATGGGCGTGATTCGCTGACACGTCGTTTCGTTTCTCGAGTGGACCAAGTGGCAGAATGAGGTGGTCGGAGGATCGTCCTTCGATGTTGGGAGCACAGGTTCGAATGTCGGTGGCGGTCGAGACGCGGGATTGTGCGGCCCTCTCCGAGGCCGAAATCGAGGACATGGTCGCCATGGGCGGCGCCTTCGACCTCGGTCGTCTGCAAAAGGCCAAGGAGGAGTGGGTTCTGTGCACCACGGCCACCGAATCCGGCAAACTCCACGGGTTCACATTTTCGACGCTCGAACGGATCGGGGGCACGCCGTGCGTCCTGATCGGACTTCTGAGCGTGAAACGGTCGGGAAAACGCGATGTGGTTCTGAAAGGGCTGATGGCCGAGGCGTTCCACCGGGCCCTGATGGCTTTCCCCGACGAAGACGTCGTGGTCGGAAGTCGTTTCGTCTCCGCCGGAGGTTTGGATGCCTTCAAGCAATTGAGCCAGCCAATCCCGAGACCGGGACATCGAGCGGTCGGCGAGGAGCGCGCCTGGGGGCGTCGACTCGCTCGTCGCTTCGGGGTCGATGCTCACTACGACGAGAAGACCTTCATCGTCGGCAAGAAGGGACAATCCGGCTTCCTCGATCACGAATCATCCAAGCCGGAGAAGATCGCTCCGGATATCGCGGGCATGTTCCGCGAGGTCAAGTCCGAGGTCGGGGGTTCATTGATCGTGCATGGCTGGACCATGGCCGAGGATCTGGCCAAACTCGGGCGCCGCTGAGGCCGTGTCCGACGACCTGACGTCCATCATCCGGCGTCGCCGCATGACTCGATCGTTCGCTGGTGGACCCTCGACTGAGGAACTCGTCGACCTCTGTGACGTCGCGCGTCGCGCGCCCTCGGCGGGATTTGCTCAGGGTTCCCATTTCCTCGTCCTCGACGGTGCCGACAAGGACCGGTTCTTCGAGACATCGGGAGCCGGTGAATGGTTCGCACAACGGGCCCCGGGGGTCCGAGACTGCAGCCAGGTCGTTCTGGTGCTTGCCGATCCCGACGCGTACACCTCGCGGTATGCCGAGGCCGACAAGGTCGAACTCGGGTTGGTCCAACGCGAGTCGTGGTCCTGCCCCTTTTGGCTGACGGATGCGGCCATGGCCGCTCAGAACCTACTTCTGCTCCTCGAGGAGCGCCGGTGGGGGGCTTTGTTGTTCGGGCTGTACGGACCCCGCCAGACAAGCCTGGACCCCTTCGGGATTCCCCCGACGATCGAGTGTGTCGGCGTCATCGCCGTCGGGAGCCGGAGCCCCGATGACCAACCCACCGGATCGGCGACCCGCCGTGCGCGTCGACCGGCCGCCGAGGTGATCCATCGGGGGTCGTGGTGAACAGGTGGGTTACCGTCGAGATCGTCATGGAGTCTAAGGTTCGAGGGTCAGCGCGCCTCGGGAGTGAACATGCCGACTCAGATCCCTCACGTCAGTTACCTCGAACTGGGTGATCGTCCTCACCTCGTGGCCCACGAGTGCGTCGCATGCGGGGCGAGGTTTTTCGACCGTCGTAACGCCTGCGCCAACTGTTTCGGCACGGAATTCCGCAAGGCGATGGTGGCCACCGAGGGAGTGTTGAGGGCCTTCACGATCGTGGCCTTCGCCGCCCCGGGCGTGCCGGTGCCCTTCGTAGCCGGGATCGTCGATTGTGCGGGCACGAGCGTGCGCGCCAACGTCATCAACGTCGACCCCACCCCCGAAAAGGTTGCCCTCGGCATGAAGGTTCGCTTGACCACGTACAGCCTCGGCGTCGACGACGAGGGTGTCGAGGCCGTCGGATTCGGCTTCGAACCCGCCCCCTGACCAGCACCCACTCTCGTAATCTCGACAAAGACAACGACCAAAGGAACCAACATGGCCAGTGACGACATCTGGATTCTCGGAATCGCGATGACGAAGTTCGGTAAGCATTCCGACAAAGACATCGTCGACCTCGGCGCCGAGGCGGTCATGGCTGCCCTCACCGACGCCGGCATCAGCATGCGCGAGATCGGAGTCCTGGCTGCGGGGAACCTCATGGGTGGTGGAGGATTCGGACAGATGCTCCAGAAGCAGGTGGGGCAGACGGGTATTCCGGTGTACAACGTCACGAACGCGTGCGCCACCGGCGCCACTGCCCTACGTACCGCGATCATGGCGGTCAGGGCCGGCGAGGTGAAGTTCGGACTGGCCGTTGGAGCCGAGAAACTCGCGGGGGCAGGATTGCTCGGCGGTGGTGGTAGCGCCAAGAAGGACGGTAACAAGTGGGAGCCCAAGGGTCGTTTCGGGAGCGTCGCTCCGACGGACGGCCGTATCGGCACCGACACCATGCCGGGCACCTTCGCTCAAGTCGGCATGGAGTACGGCCACAAGTACGGTGGCGTGTCCTTCGAACTGTTTGCCCGCATTTCAGAGAAGAACCACGCCCATTCCGTCCTCAATCCGATGGCCGCTTACCAGAAGCGCTTCACTTTGGACGAGATCATGAACGACATGATGATTTCCTACCCGAACACGCGTCCGATGTGCTCGGCCAACTGCGACGGCGCCGCGGCCGCCGTGGTCTGTTCGGGGGAGACTCTGAAGTCGTTGTCTCCCGAGCAGCAGCGACGTGCCATCAAGGTCACGGCATCGGTGCTCACGACCGACCCGTACCAGGAAGCCTGTCAAGTTCTGCCCGATGTCAACACCCTCACCCGCAACGCCGCCAAGATTGCCTACGAGCAGGCGGGTGTCGCACCATCGGATCTCGATCTCGTCGAGTTGCACGACTGCTTCGCCACGGCCGAATTGGTGCACTACGACAACTTGATGCTGTGCCCCGAGGGCAGTGCGGCGGACTTCTTCGACAGCGGTGCAACCTGGCGCACCGGGTCGACACCGGTGAACGTGTCGGGAGGCCTGCAATCCAAGGGACACCCCATTGCGGCGACGGGTATCGCCAACGTCTGGGAGATCTGTCATCATCTTCGCAACGAAGCCGGAAGCCGTCAGATCGTGGGTGCCAAGGTCGGTTTGGCTCACGTCATCGGCCTCGGATCGGCCTGTGGTGTTCACATCCTGGAACGCAGCGGACGCTGATTCAGGCCCCGGTGGCGTGATAACCCCCGTCCACATGGATCATCGAGCCGGTGGTTGCCGGAAACCAGTCGGAGAGTAGGGCCACCACGGCGCGGGCCACTGGTTCGCCGTTGGTGACGTCCCAGCCGAGCGGTGCCCGTTGGTCCCAGACGTCTTCGAAGGTCTTGAAACCCGGGATGGACTTGGCAGCCATCGTCTTGACCGGACCCGCCGCCACCAAGTTCGATCGAATACCGCGCGGACCCATCTCTTTGGCCAAGTAGCGGTTGATGCTCTCGAGAGCTGATTTGGCCACGCCCATCCAATTGTAGGCGGGCCAGGCCACGGTGTTGTCGAAGTCGAGTCCCACGAAGGCTCCACCGCGACCCATCAACGGAGCGAAAACGTCCGCCAAGTGCTTGTAGGAATAGGCACTCACCTGCATGGCCACGGCGACGTCGGACCATTGCGCCGCCATGAAATCGTCGCCGAGGCAGATCTCGGGGGCGAAACCGATGGAATGAACGACGCCGTCGACCGAGCCCCAACGCGAGGCCACCGCCTCTCGCACCGTCGCCGCGTGTTCAGGAACCGTCACGTCCAACTCCAAGACGTCGACCGCCGAGGGCAGTTTTCGGGCGGTTCTCTGGGTCAAGCTGAGTGCTCGACCGGCTCCCGTCAAGATGACGGCGGCTCCCTCGTCGAGGGCCAAACGAGCGATCCCGAACGCGAGCGAGGCATCGGTCAGTACGCCGGTGACGACGATCTTTTTCCCCGCAAGCAGACCCATGTCGTTCCTCCCGGCATCAACTTAGACGACGCCAAGGAACTGCGACCCCCACGCCGGCGATTCGCGTGTGTAAGGCTGGGCTGATGCGGATCGGGATACTGGGGGGCACGGGACCGGCCGGGTCGGCTCTCGGCTCCCGACTGGCCTCGGTCGGGTACGACGTCGTCATCGGCTCGCGCTCGGCCGAGCGCGCCGCCGCGGTGTGCAGCGAATTGGTCGCGAGGTATCCGGAGATCGTGACTCGACTATCGGGTGGGGACAACGCGGCAGCCGCGGAGGGCGACGTGGTCGTCGTCGCGACCCCGTGGGATTCTGCCGCCACGACAGTTCGAGAGAATTCCGAAGCGTTGCAGGGGAAGGTCCTCGTCAGTATGGCCAATGCCCTGGTCCGGGTGACCGGGGAGTTCCAGCCACTTCTCCCGCCGCGAGGCAGCGTGGCCGCTCACATCCAGGCGGCGGCGCCTCGGAGCAGGGTGGTGGCCGCCTTGCATCACCTTCCGGCCAAAGAGCTGGGCCATCTCGGAGCGCCGATCGATTCTGATGTTCTCATCTGTTCGGATGATCGGGAGTCGGTGCGAATCGTCAGTGAGATCGTGGAACGAATTCCGGGTTGTCGTCCTCTCGACGCCGGGCAGTTGTCCAACGCCACGGCGATCGAGGCGTTCACCGCGGTTCTGTTGCAATTGAACGTTCGTTACAAGACGCGGGTCGCCCTCAAGTTGAGCGGATTTCACTCTCCGAGGACGCACGCCGAGTGAGTATGCGCCTCTACGACACCTCACGCCGTGAGGTGGTTCCGTTCGAACCGGATCATCGAGTGAAGATGTACACCTGTGGAATCACGCCCTACGACGCCACCCACATCGGCCATGCCGCGACGTTCTTGACGTACGACGTATTACAACGTCGACTCATCGACATGGGTCACGAGATTCGTTGCGTTCGCAATGTGACCGACGTCGACGATCCGTTGTTCGCCAAGGCGCGCGAGCTCGGCGTGCACTACCTCGATTTGGCCGCCGGCGAAGAGGCGCGTTTCGAGCGGGACATGAAGGCACTCAACGCTCTTCCCGTTCATTCGACGCCCCGCGCATCATCGGCGATTCCCGATATCCGTGGCTTCATCGGTATGGTCCTCGAGAGGGGATACGCCTACGTCTCGTCGGGCTCAGTTTTTTTCGACGTCAGCAAGTTCCCCACCTTCGGGTCGGTCAGTCATTACTCCCGAGAGCAGATGATCTCCTTCGCTCGTGAGCGCGGTGGTGACGTCGACAACACCAAGAAGAGGGATCCGCTCGACTTCGTCCTGTGGCATCCCTCGGCCGACGACGAACCCTCCTGGGAAGCGATGTGGGGACCGGGCCGTCCGGGTTGGCACATCGAATGCAGTGCGCTCGCGTTGCGTGAGTTGGGCGAGACGATCGATCTCCACGGTGGTGGGAGCGACCTCATCTTCCCTCATCACGAATGCGAACGTGCGCAGAGTGAAGCCGCTACCGGGCGGCCCTTCGTCAAGCATTGGATGCACGTGGCCATGGTCCTCATGGACGGCGCAAAAATGTCCAAGAGCCTCGGAAATCTGGTCTTCGTCGACGCACTTCGTCGTGAGTGGGATCCGCGGGCTATTCGGTTGGCGATTCTGGAGAACTCGTATCGGCACGAGTGGGAGTGGACCCCGAGTGCCATGCCGCGAGCCACCGGGAGGCTCGAGCAATGGGGTCGGGGTCACACCTCGGATCCGACCGTTCTCGAGCGGGTCCGCGAACGCCTGGACGATGATCTGGACACCCCGGGTGCGCTGGCCATCATCGACGAGGCCAGTCGGCTCGGGGTCGACGTCGGCGCCCCCGCCGGACTTCTCGGAGTTCCTCTCTGAAAACTCGTCCGCCATCACCTTTTTTCCGAGACTCATCTACTATCCGCCCATCGGAGCGAGAAGGTGCAGTCGATGAAGGCGCAAGGTGCCGGAAAAACCCAAGAGCGCTTTCGTCGAGTTTTGTCTCCGATCGCCCGTCGGCTCTGGAACATCGAAGTCTCCGGACTCGAGCGTCTTCCGTCAGATGGACCGGCGATTCTTTGTCCGAACCACATCTCCTTCTTGGACTCCGCCTTTCTCATGCTGGTGGCCTCACGCAACATCTCCTTCATCGGAAAATCGGAGTACATGGATTCGTGGAAGACGAAGTTCCTGTTTCCGATCATGGGGATGATTCCCATCGATCGTTCCGGCGGCGACAAGAGCCAGGGAGCGCTCGACGTTGCCCGACGGGTTCTCGATCGGGGCGAGTTGTTCGGGATTTTCCCCGAGGGAACGCGAAGTCGTGACGGCAGCCTGTACAAGGGTCGCACCGGCGCCGCGCGTCTCGCGACGAGCATCGGTTGCCCGATTTTCCCGGTCGGTATCGTGGGAACGGACAGGATTCAGCCGCCCGGTGCGAGGGCGCCCCGACTTTCGGGGCGTTGCTCGATCACGATTGGGCGGCCCATCGAGCCCGAGCGTTATTCGTCGGAGGGGGAACCCCATCGGGTCTGGCGCTCCATGATGGACGAAATCATGTTCGAGATTCGGGAGTTGACCGGTCAGACGTACCGGAACGTGTACGCCGGATCGACGTCGGAATCCGAAGAGGTCACGATCGGGGCCGTGGCCCACGTCCAGGACCCCACGCATCCGTTGTTGCGGCCGGCGGAGCTGATATCCGAGGGTCAGGGTTCGAGCCACCAATAAACTCGGACCATGCCCGAGTTGAAGGTCCGTCTTCCCGATGACTCCGAGCGGGTCGTGGCCGAGGGATCGACGGTGCTCGATCTAGCTGCGGTGATCAGTCGAAACTTGGCCCGGGCTGCGGTGGCGGCGGTGATCGACGGCGTCGAGACCGACCTGACCACCACCATCACCGACGGGGCTCGAGTTCGAATCGTCACCGCGGATAGCGACGAGGGACGCCACGTTCTGCGACATTCCACCGCTCACGTGATGGCACAGGCGGTGACTCGGTTGTTCCCGGGGGCAAAGTACACGATCGGTCCGGCCATCGACAGTGGCTTCTACTACGACTTCGACCTCGGTGGCCGCGCATTCACCGAGGACGACCTGGCGAGCGTCGAAGCCGAGATGCGCTCGATCATCAGAGCCGACCAGCCTTTCACCCGGTCAGTGATCCCGGTCGCCGACGCCTTGTCCTTGTTCGAATCACAGCCCTACAAGTGCGAGATCATTCGTCGTGTTCGTGACGGAGGTGCCGACGGTTCGGACAGCAGCGAAGCCGGGGCTGATGTCGACACCGTGAGCCTCTACCGAAACACCCCGGAATTCGTGGATCTGTGCCTCGGACCTCACGTGCCCACGACGGGACGGCTCGGGCATTTCAAACTCCTGAAGGTTTCGTCCGCCTATTGGAGGGGGAACGAAAGGGGTCCGGTTCTTCAACGCATCTACGGCACGGCGTGGGAGTCCAAGACCGCCCTGGAGGAACACCTCCATCGTCTCGAGGAGGCAGAAAAGCGCGATCACCGTCGTTTGGCCGTGGAATTGGACTTGCTCTCCTTTCCGAGTGAACTCGGGGGAGGTCTCGCTGTCTGGCATCCCAAAGGCGCAACGGTTCGAAAGTTGATGGAGGACTACAGCCGAGCACGTCACCAAGACGGCGGGTATCAATTTGTTTTCACTCCCCACTTGTCGAACGCGTCCCTGTTTCGTACCTCTGGGCACCTCGATTTTTACGCTGACGGTATGTACCCGGCCATGGAAATGGACAACGGCACCTATTACCCGAAGCCGATGAATTGCCCGATGCACTGTCTCATTTTCCGGGGCCGACAACGCAGTTATCGGGAACTGCCGCTTCGATTGTTCGAACTCGGCACCGTCTATCGCTACGAACGAGCCGGGACCCTGCACGGTTTGATGCGCATACGTGGTTTCACCCAGGACGACAGCCACATCTTCTGTACCCGCGAACAACTGCAAGAAGAGATCATTTCGTTGTTGGATTTCATCGTCAGCGTCCTTCGGGCCTTCGGCTTTCAGGACTTTTCGTTTCACCTGTCCACCAAGGATCCCCATAAGTTCGTCGGTTCCGAGGAGATCTGGGACGAGGCCACCGAGGCGCTCCGGGCGGCGCTGACGACCCACGGACTCGAGTATTCGTTGAAGGAGGGCGATGCGGCTTTTTACGGACCCAAGATCGACATCCACGTGCGCGACGCCATCGGTCGTATTTGGCAACTCTCGACGATCCAATGCGACTTCAATCTCCCCGAACGCTTCGATCTCGAATACGTCTCGAGTGACGGATCCCGCCGCCGCCCCATCATGTTGCATCGTGCTTTGTTCGGGTCTGTCGAGCGTTTCTTCGGGGTCCTGGTGGAACACTACGCCGGAGCCTTCCCGACCTGGCTCTCGCCCCTGCAAGTTCGTATTCTTCCAGTGGCCGAAACGCACGAGAACTACGCCCAGAGTGTGCGCGATCGTCTCGCATCGCGCGGAATTCGCGTGGACGTCGTGGAAGCGACCGATCCACTGGGCAAGAGAATACGAACGGCGAAATTGGAGAAGATCCCGTATTTGTTGGTCGTGGGCGATGATGACGTGACGGCGGGAACCGTCGGTGTCAACGCCCGTAGTACCGATGTCGAGCGTGGGGTCACGGTCGAGGAGTTCGTCGACCGCCTGACGCGTGAGATCCACCCGAATTCCATCGTCTCATGATCGAGAACCTGTGGGCCGGATGGCGCGATCCTTATCTGTCGTCACTACCCGAGCGTGCCAGGCGTGACGACAAGGATGGGTCGCAGTCGAAAGAAGACCCCAGCGTCTTCACCTCGATCCTTCGGTCCGGTCGTCCCGACGAGGAGACCTACATTCTTCGTCGGTCCGATCACGTGTTCGTGATCCTCAACGCTTTTCCGTACGCGGTCGGCCACTCCATGGTGCTTCCGTATCGGCAGGTGGCGGATCTCGATCAGTTGTCTGCGGACGAGTCCCACGATCTCTGGCGTATGGTCACCACCTTGTGTCGAGCGGTTCGTCGCGAATACCGGCCGCAAGGGATCAATATCGGAGTCAACCTCGGGTCGGCCTCGGGCGGGAGCGTCCATGAGCATCTCCACGTTCACGTCGTTCCTCGTTGGGCGGGGGACACGAACTTTCTGGCTGTTACGGCCAACACCAAGACGATTCCCGAGCCCCTGGATGTGACGGCTGCCCGCCTGAGGGCGGCGCTGTGCGACATCGAGTCGGACTCCGAGTCCACGTAACCTCACCGCATGGAGCAAAACCCCCCGGTCGAACCGCCGCCGCCCTCGGGCGAAATTCGCGACTCGTTACCCGAGGATCTGAACGCCGTGGAGAACCGCGCCGCGTATCGGTTCCCCGACAACAGTCGCCGGCGTATTCCGGGGGTCACGTATCTGCTGCTCGGCACCGTCGTCCTGGTCATGAGGTTCGTCGCGTCGGATTCGTCCACCTATAACGGCGGGCTCGTCGTCGGGGCGGTCGTCCTCATGTTTTTCGGGCTCTTCTCGCTGTCGTCTGGCTGGCGCATGAGCATCGACGAGCAGGGTGCTTTGGCCGCGGCGGGATCGGCCGTTGGCTTTGCCGTCGGACACGCATCGGCCCAGCAGGTCTGGCGGGGGATTCGCAGTCGTCCGACGTGGAGGGTTCTGTGCTATTCCGACGAAGACCCTCCGTTGCGTCGCGGTCTGGTGCTCGTCGATGCGGTGGACGGCTCGGTGAAGGAACACTTCGTCGAGGAAAATTTGGAGAAGTGGGACGACGCGACGACCTGAAGCCGCTCCGACCAGGTCCCGTCCTCGAGTCGGTATCGTGCCTGCGTGACGTGTTTTGTCGGCGTGTTCGCCCACCGGTGCGGTTCATTCTTCTTAGACTGACGATATGTTCGACGGCCACCTTCGCACTTCGGTAGACAAAGCGGTCAAACCCCTGGGTGACAGCCTGCGTCGCACGAGAATCACCCCCGACCACTTGACGATCGCCGGGATGATCATCGCCGTCGCCGCTGCGGTGGCCATTGGTGCCGGCCTCCTGCCGCTCGGGCTCCTCCTGGTGATACTGGCGGCTCTTCCGGACCTACTCGATGGTGCTCTAGCCAAGGCATCCAATACCTCCAGCCAACGGGGGGCCTTCTTCGATTCGGTGGTCGATCGAGTCACCGACGCCTTGTTGTTGGGCGGGGTGGCGTGGTTTTTCACCACCGAGCACTCACCCAAGACAGCTTTGTTACCGGTAGCTGTTTCGGCCGTGAGTTCGGTGATCTCTTATGAGCGAGCCAAGGCCGAATCGCTCGGATTGACGGCCAAGGGCGGTCTCATGGAGCGGGCCGAACGGATCATCTTGTTGTGCCTCGGTCTTCTTTTTCCCGTTCTCTTGTTGCCGATCATGTGGATCATGTTGGTCCTCACCACGGTGACCGCCGTGCAACGTTTCGTGAAGGTTTGGCGTCAGGCGGCGGTTGCGCCGGTTACCGCCGCGCGGATAGAGCAACGCCGGTCTCGCCGTCAGAGTCGTCGTTCGGCGCGCCTCGGGCGGCGTGCCCGGGCATCGTCGCGTTCGCGTTGACGACGTGGCCCGGAGCCCACGACAGGAGATCTCCGATTCGTTGACGGTCGGGGCCTACAAACTGGGTTCCCTCTTGTCCAAGGGCGTGCCCACCGTTTTGTCGGCGCTCGTAGGTTCGGCACTCGGTGTTCCGGCGTCGGTGGCGTTGCGCGAGAAGCGTCTCATGGTCGAGCGACACATGAGACGTGTGGTGCCGTCGGCTTCGGATTGGCAGATTCGCCGCCTCACGCAAAAGGTCTTCGACAGTTACGCGCGCTACTACGTCGAAAGTTTCCGTCTACCCGTCCTCGACGCACAACAGGTGGCGAAATCGTTTTCGGTCGAGGGATATGACGAGCACCTGGTGCCGGCTCTCGAACGCGGTAATGGTGCGATACTCGCCTTGCCCCACCTCGGGGGTTGGGAGTGGGCCGGTCGTTGGGCGGCAGATCTCGGAAACAAGATGACCGTAGTCGTCGAGCCGTTGCAACCACCCGAGCTCTTCGATTGGTTCGTGGAACTTCGCGAAAAGTTCGGGATGAGGGTGATTCCCGTCGGTCCCGAGGCCGGATCGGCGGCGTTGGCGGCGCTTCGCGCCAACGAGGTCCTGTGTTTGCTTTGTGACCGGGACATCAGTGGCGGGGGAGTCGTCACTCGATTCTTCGGCGAGTCGACTCTGCTTCCCGCGGGCCCGGCGACCCTGGCCCTTCGAACCGGGGCGGCACTTCTACCGACCGCGGTGTACTTCACTGACCGTAGCGACGGTCACCTCGGCGTCATACGACCACCAATTCCGTGCCTACGCACCGGACGGCTTCGCGCTGACGTCGAACGAATCACCGGTCTGGTGGCGCGGGAGTTGGAGTTCCTCATCGAGCGTGCTCCCGAGCAATGGCATCTGCTTCAGCCGAACTGGCCGTCGGACCCCGGTTACCCCTTCGTTGTCGGCTCTGGTGGTTCAGATCCGGCGAGCACGGTTTAGACTGATCTAGTGCGCGCTCACGTACCACTGTCCCTGATCTTCACCACACTGGTCTCGGTCTCGTGTGGTTCGGATTCGTCGTTCTCCATCGTTCTGCGCGACGCTGACGACATTCAGGTGTTGACTCCCGAAGAGGTGACCGCTCTGCGGGCCAAGGCGTCCGTCACCATCTCGGACGGCACAACCCCAGCCGATGAAGTCGCCTCACCCTCCGAGGGTACCGACGACACGATTCCCCTGAATCAAGACGACCGGCCGGCTGAATTGAAACTTTTCGATGCTTTCTCGAAGTTCCGCGGTTGTGTCGAGGATTCGGGCGAGACGATTCGGGGAAACCTTCAGGACCCGAACAACCCGGCCTATCAGGACCCGAAATACCTCGAGCTGATTCAAAAATGCGCCGCCCGTAGCGACATCGTCAACGTCTTGAGCGAGGTCGCGGCGACCCGAGCGTCATTGACGCCCGAGCAGATCGAGGACAGGAACGTCGCCTTCAAACTCCTCAGTGAATGTCTGAAGAAGAGGGGGTGGAAGATCGAGTCCGCGACCGACGAACAGGGGCTGATCAGTCCGACCCGCTTCGAGTCGGCCGACGGAGATCTCGACGAGCGGGACATCAATCAGTGTCTCACGGAGACCGGCATCAACGAAGCCATCGAGAACAGTCAGTAGAAGAAGAGAGCGACTCATGAAGAAGCCGGTGAAGATCCTGGGAGGCTTGGTCACCGTAGCCCTCTTACTCTTGATCGCAGTGTTCGTGTTCGGCTCCGGAGCGAACGATTCAGGCGACGAATTGCTGATCACGCCCCGCCTCGTGGAGCGTCGAGATCTCCAAGACGTCCTCACGGTCTCTGGTGAGGTCCGTCGTGATGAGACGCGCAAGATCAACTCCGCTGTGGACGGGAAGGTGAGTTTCATCAACGTCGACGACGGTGAAACCATCGAGGTCGGAGACGCAATCCTCGCGCTGGACGGTCGGGCCTCGGTGGCCGTGGACGGGGATTTTTCCTTCTATCGGCGACTCTCCGTTGGCAGCGTCGGCCCCGACGTGCGTCAACTCGAGGAAGTTCTCGTGGCCGCCGGTCACGACATCGACCAACCGGACGAACTGTTCACCGAGGAGACTCGACGAGCATTGGCCGAGTGGCAACAGGCGCGAGGTTATGGAGGCGCGACCCCCGAGGGTAATGAGACCCTGACCGTTGGTCTGCTGTCCAACCCGTCGGCGTACGCCGTGGGGCGCGCCAACACGGTGGCTTTCGTCGTGACGCCCGCGGTGCCCAACACGTCGGGATCCGGTCTCCACCCCCGAGCCCCCCTGCCGGTGATCGGAATCACGGTAGACAAAGCCGAGGTGAACGAGGGGGAGACGGTCACCTTCACCGTCGCTGCGTCGGCGCCCTCGACCTCCAATTTGGTCATCGCCATCGCGACAGGCGGCGAGGCTACCGAAGGTGACGATCCCATGGATGGTGACGACTACAGCGAAATTCTCGGCACCGTCACATTGCCGGCCGGTCAGACATCCGTGACTTTCGGCGCGGAGATCTTCGTCGACAACGTCATCGAAGATGCAGAGGATCTCACCGTGACCTTGACCGAGCAATTCGGTACCAATCCGGATTACGACGTTGGTCCGACGAACCAGGCACGGACCGTGATCAGAGCCAACGGTGCCGACCTCGATCCGCGTCTGACGGTGACGGCCAGCAACCAATCACTCGACGAGGGGGGTACCGTCACCTTCACCGTGCGCACGACGGTGGAATCGAATCGGGATCTCGATTTCGAGGTTCTGCTGTCTGGTACGGCGACCGCTGACGCCGACTACGTGCTACCGGACGATGACGAGTACTCCATTCCGGCTGGTGCCCGAAGCACGGAGATACAGATTCAGGCTCGGCGCGACGACGCGGTGGAACCCGACGAGACCCTCGTTTTCACCCTGTTGGCCGACGTCCCGGCGGGGAGCAGCCAACCGGCGTATTCTTTGGGCGGTTCCTTCCGATCGACCGTGACCATCGAGAGCGCCGATGTACCGGAGATGACCTTGATCGGCGGAGGCACGGTCGCCGAGGGGCGGACGGGTTCCTTCCGTATCGTCGCCGACTCGCCCGTCACCGAGAACACGTCGGTGAACTATCAAATCAGTGGAACAGCGACGAATGGAACCGACTTCGATGTTCTGGCCGGAACCGTCATCATGAGGGCGGGCACCGCCAGTGTCACCGTTTCGGTCAATTTCATCAACGACGACGTGGTCTTCGAGCCGTCCGACATGATCGTGGCCGATTGGCCGGCACGGGTTGGATCAGTGGAAGTCGATGAAGGTGAGTTCGTGCTTCAGGGCGCGCTGATGCTGAATCTCACCGAGCCACAGTTCACCATCACGATGAAGGTGAGCCCGTCGGATCGCGCGGAGTTGTCGGTAGGCCAGGCAGTATTGGTCGATTTGACCGTCGGGGGCCAGGTGCTCCCCGGAGTGATCTCCGCGCTCGATGACAGCGCCACGATTGGAGCCCAAGGCGAGGAGTCTTATGAGGGAACGATCGAGGTCGAAGGCGAGTTCTCCGCGGTGGACGGGGCCGCGGTTTCGATCGACGTGACGCTGGCGAAGGTCGAAAACGCTCTCGTGGTGCCGGTGGCGTCCGTGCTCCGCTCGGCCGACGGAGACATCGTCCGAGTCGTGAACGATCAGGGAACCATCTCTCGGGTACCGGTGGTCATCGGTCTGATCGACGGAGAATGGGCCGAGATCAAAGAGGGTTTGAAGGGCGACGAGTTAGTCATCGTCGACATCGAAACCGGTTCACCCGCCGATGACGCCTGAGGTTTTGCCCGACGCCCTGATGCGTTTGACGGGCGTTTCACGTTCCTACGGTTCCGGCGAGGCGATGGTGTGGGCCTTGCGTGATGTCTCTTTGTCGATCCATGCCGGCGATTTCGTGTCCATCGTTGGACCGTCCGGTAGCGGCAAGTCCACGATGCTCGGGTTGCTCGGTTGCCTCGATGCGCCCACGTCGGGGTCCATAACGGTGGGAGGTGTGGAGGTCACCGGGCTCGCCGACACCGCTCGAACCCGGGTGCGTGGACAGAGCATCGGATTCGTCTTTCAGCAATTTCACCTCATTCCGCACCTCGACGCTCTCGGCAACGTCGAAACGGCGTTGCTCTACCGCGACTTGAAACCAGGGGAGAGGCGCGATCGCGCGATGGACTCGTTGGAGCGGGTCGGGCTCGGTCACCGATCAGACCACCGCCCCGTCCAGTTGTCCGGAGGAGAACAACAGCGCGTCGCCCTAGCACGGGCCCTCGTGACCCAGCCGAAGATTCTTCTGGCCGACGAACCCACGGGTGCCCTCGACACACGCAATGCAGCGAACGTGATGGAGATCTTCACCAGTCTGCAGTCGAGTGAGAGAGCGGTGGTGATCGTCACCCATGATCCGAGTATCGCCAACTCGGCGGCCCGCAAGGTATCGATGCTCGACGGGCGAGTCGTGAGCGACGAGTTGTTGTCATGAACGCGTTCCGCGACCTCATTCGCGTCGCCATGGTCGGCCTGCTCGCGAGAAAGGTTCGTACGCTCCTTTTGCTACTCGGACCCATGATCGGAGTGGCCGCCATCATCGCGGCGGTTGGCCTCACCGACTCCGCCAAGGGCGACCTGAAGGCCAAGGTGGCGGAATTGGGTACGAATCTCGTCGAGGCCTCGGCCTCCAGTTCTTTCGGTGGACAAGATCCCACCTTGCCCGAGGACGTGGTGGACCGAGCCACCACCGTCACCTCGGTGCAATCGGTCGCGCCAATCGTCCAGTTGTCCAACATCATCGTCACCCCATACGAAGAAGCACGCGAGAAATACGAAACGGTCCCGATACCGGTCGTCGGAGCGGACCCGGGTCTCCCTGAGGTCCTGGAGGTACCGATGGTGACGGGTCGTTGGCTCAACACCTTCGATGAGAGTTCCGGTGCTCGGAGTGCGGTGATCGGAGTTGGTCTGGCCCGTGAGTTCGGGGTCTTGCCCGACGAGTTACGTACCATCGACGTGGGTGGATTCGATTACACGGTGGTGGGAATTCTGGACACGGTGCTGCTCGAACCGGGTTTCAACACTGCGGTCTTCATTTCATTCACGAGCGCGGAAAACGACTTTATCGCCGACGATGTGCTCCCCAACAAGATCTACGTCCGCGTCGACCCGGCTCGGGTCGACGAGACAGCGTCGGCCCTCACCACTGCGATCGGCCTCGGCGGACCCAATGAGGTGCAGACCGATGTGAAGAGCGAAGCCCTCGAGTTGGCGGCCCAATCGGATCGTCAACTGCAGTTGATCGTGGTGTCGATGGGACTGTTGGCGATCATCGTCGGTGGCTTGGGAATCGCCAACGTCATGTCGATTTCGGTCATCCAACGTTCGAGTGAGATCGGCATCCGGCGCGCCTTGGGTCACACCCGCCGAATCATCGCAGTCCAGTTCCTGTTGGAAGCGATGGTTGTGGGCGTGATCGGAGGAATTTGTGGTGTGCTTTTGGGGATGCTGGCGATCTTCGTGGGAGCCTCGATCGCCGGTTGGGTCTTCGTCATGGCGCCGTGGTTGGCACCCGCCGGAATCGTCTTGGCGATCACGATCTCGATGATGGCCGGCCTGTATCCGGCCCGACGAGCGGCCCGCCTGGAGCCCCTCGAAACGTTGAGGCTCGGCTGACGAGTCAGCGGTAGAGGTCGAAGAGTTGACCGATGGCTTTCACTTGTCCGCCACTGGTGCTGGACATGACGGCGATGGGTTCGACGCCGATCGCTCGCCAACGCTCGAAACCCTCGACAATGCTTCGAGGAGTGCCGAAGAGTGTGCAGTCGGCCAACCAGTCGTCGCTCATCAGTTTTCCAAGGTCATCAGTGCTCTTGTTGGCCAATGCGACTTCGATGTTCTCCATCTCCTCGACGTATCCCGCGGCCTTCCAGTAGTTGCGATAGTTCGGTAGTCGAACGTAGGTGCCCATGGTACGTCGATTGGTCGCCGCGGCGGCCTTTACGTCGTCGTCGATGACGGTCGGAATCATGTTCGCGAGATAGAAGCCGTTGCTCCGGAGGTCGAAGGGAACGCGTTCCACCTGAATCGTCGTGTGACGGAGGCTTGCATTCGCCCACAGGGCCCCCTGAGCGATCTCGCTCGCCAAGTCCAGCATACGGTTCCGCAGCGCAGCCACGTAAACGGGTGGCAACTCTCCGGAGTACTTCGCGTTCGTGCGCAGAGCCTCGACGAACGTTCGCATGTCGGACAGGGGAGGCCCCATTTTGGCCCCAGTGCGCCGAACCATCGGCTCGTGGCTGACGCCGAGACCCAGGGCGAAACGCCCGCCGGACACTTCGTGCGTGTGACTGGCCAAAGAACCGATCTCTCCGATGGAATTGCCGTAGATCCCCTGAATCGCGGTATAAAAACGAATGCGGTGGGTTTCGTGAGCCAAACTGACGGCGAGGCCGAGAGCCCCACCGAGACTCGGGCACGCCAAGGCGGGGAAACCGAGACGCTCCGCTTCCCGGGCCAAATCCAAGATGGAGCGCCTTTTGCCCGGCGAGGCGACGAGCGACAACGCCGGCAGGGTGGTGTCCGAGCCGTTACCGAATGACATGCGGAGACGGTAGTGCAGAGATCGGGACCATGTGCAGTGGTCATTCGGTATCTTGAGACCTCGTGCCGGTATCCGAACGTCTCCGAATCGGCATGCTCTGTCCGTACAGCCTCACCACTCCCGGGGGTGTACAAAGTCAGGTCATGGGCTTGGCCCGCGAGTTGCGGCGAATGGGTCACGAGGTACGGGTGCTCGGTCCCTGTGACGGCGCACCTCCCGACACCTTCGTCACGCCCCTCGGAGACTCCCTACCGACCGCCGCCAACGGATCAGTGGCCCCGTTGGCCCCGGATCCGTCAGCGTCTCTTCGAACCATTCGTGCTTTGAAGGACGAGGAGTTCGACATCCTCCACCTCCACGAACCGCTGTCACCAGGTCCCACTTTCACCTCTCTCGTCATGCAAATGGCTCCGATCGTGGCTACGTTTCACGCCGCGGGCGAGAGCGCGAGTTACAAGTACCTCAATGCTCCGTTGAAAGCGTTCGCCGCGGCCATCGAATACCGGGTCGCGGTGTCCAAGGACGCCGTCCTGCTCGCCGAGCGTTACCTCGGAGGTGATTACGAGATTCTCCCGAACGGGGTCGAAATCGAGCGATTCGCTCCGGCCCCCAACGAGTCGGGCGCCACCCGTCGAGCGATATTTTTCTGTGGTCGCCACGAGCCTCGCAAGGGTCTCGAGTATCTCTTGAGGGCCCACGCGACCTTGCCCGATGACGTCGACTTGTGGATCGCGTCCGACGGTCCCGACACCGCTCGACTCATGCGTGAATGGGCCGGCGACGCGCGGGTGCAGTGGCTCGGGCGCATCAACGATGTGGAGAAGGTCAACCGTTTGCGACAAGCGACGGTGTTCTGCGCTCCATCGGTTGGCGGTGAGAGCTTCGGTGTCGTGTTGATCGAGGCGATGGCTGCCAACACTCCGATCGTGGCGAGTTCACTCGATGGGTACATGAACGTGGCGACCAACATGACCGATGCGATTCTCGTGGAACCCGCCAACGTCTCGGCTCTGGAGGCTGGTTTGCGACGGGTCCTCGACGATCCGGACCTGGCCGCCTCCCTCGTAGAGCACGGCGCCCACCGGGCCGCTGGGTTCTCGATGCGGAGTCTGGCCCTTCGGTACGAGGAGATCTATCGGCGAGTTTTACAGAACCACTCCGTGCGCGAGGCGCCGACTCGACGCGGGCGTATCCAAAAATGGTGGTCCATCGCCAAGCGCCTACGTGCTCTTGCCAGCAACTCGATTCGCCGTATGCTGGTGAAATGACGCTCATCATCATCGGCATCGTCCTGCTGGTGGCCATCATCGGCATCGTGCTCTACAACGGGCTGGTTCGCAGTCGGAACCAGGTCGACAATGCTTGGTCCCAGGTCGACGTTCAGCTCAAACGCCGTCTCGACCTCATTCCCAACCTCGTCGAAACCGTGAAGGGCTACGCCGCGCACGAGCAGAAGACTTTCGACGCGGTCATCCGGGCCCGCAATGTCGCCTTGTCGGTGGCATCGACGCCCGAGGCACAGGCCTCGGCGGACAACTTGGTCAGTGGTGCTCTGCGCCAGTTGTTCGCACTCTCCGAGGCCTACCCCGATCTGAAGGCGAATCAGAACTTCCTCGCCCTGCAAGAAGAGTTGAGCGCCACCGAGGGTCGCGTCGCCTACGCTCGTCAGTTTTACAACGACAGCGTGCTCGACTATCACAACAAACTGGACACGGTTCCAACCTTGTTCGTGGCAAAGTTCGGATCATTCGCCCGCCGTGAGTTCTTCGAAGCCGAGGACGCCGCCCTCGTCCCACCCGACGTCAAGTTCTGACCGTGTTCGACGAGATACGCTCCAACAAACGGCGCAGTGTCCTCTTGATCGTGACGTTCGTGTTCGTCACCGTGCTCATCGGTGTCGTGGTAGGCACATTGATCGGCGGTGGGTTTTCCACAGTGATCATCGCCTTTCTCGTTGCCACGATCACCGCAGTCATATCGTATTGGAGGTCCGATCAAATTGCCCTTCGGGTGAGTCGAGCGGTTCCCGCCGACCCCGTCGTTTATCGTCGCCTGCACAATCTCGTCGAGGGACTGTGCATCGCCAGTGGGCTTCCCAAGCCCGGTGTGTACGTCATCGAGGACCCCGCACCGAATGCCTTCGCGACAGGGCGCAACCCCCAACATGCCGCAATCGCCGTCACGACCGGACTACTCGAGAAGATGAACCGCGTGGAGCTGGAGGGAGTCGTGGCCCACGAACTGTCCCACATTCGCAATTACGACATCCTGGTCTCGACCATCGCTGTGGTGTTGGTCGGGACCGTGGCCATCGTGACCGATCTCGCCATCCGACTGATGTGGTGGAATGGAGGACGGGTCAGCCGAGACGGTGATCGTCGGAATGGTTCCAACCCGCTCGCTCTGTTCGGCATAGTACTACTGGTGGTCGCGCCCATCGTGGCAAAAGCCATGCAGGCGGCTCTCAGTCGGCGCCGCGAGACTCTGGCCGACACCTCCGCTTGTCAGATGACGCGGTATCCACCCGGATTGATCTCGGCGTTGGAAAAATTGAAAGAAGACACGACGACCACTCACTCGGCGAGCATGGCGACCGCTCATCTCTGGATCGAGCAGCCCCTGTCGGGGGTTCGTGACGAGGGTCGCCTCGGCTGGTTTCACCGTATGTTCGACACCCACCCACCTCTCGATGCCCGCATCGCCCTGTTGAAGGAACTGTGATGATGAGACAGACCACGAAGAACTATCGGTTTTCGGCGGTGCTCGCCGCTGTTGGCCTTGCTGTGACCTCCTGTGGGGGAGGGTCGCCCTCGGCCGGCTCCACGACCACGGTCCCCACGACCACTCCTGTCTCCACCACCTCCGGGGTGGCGACGCCGTCGTCCGAAAACACCACGACCACCGTCCCGGTTCCGGTGATGCCCTTGACGGGTTTACCGGTGGTCGATGAAGCAGCCGCGGTTCGTCCAGCTATTGCGGCCAAGATCGACAATCATCCCGGCGCGAGACCGCAAACGGGGTTGAACGTCGCCGACATCGTGTACGAGGAGAACGTAGAGAAGTGGACGCGGTTTGCCGCCGTGTTTCATTCGACGGGAAGCGATCCCGTCGGACCTCTGCGGTCGGGTCGAACCCAAGACATCGATTTGTTGACCTCGCTCAACAGTCCGTTGTTCTTGTGGAGCGGGGGAAACGCCGCTGTCACAACGGCGATACGGAATTCGTCACTGGTGAATATGAGTTCCTCGGTAGCTCGTGACGGCGGCGGATTTTTCCGGTCCACCGACAAAAAGGCTCCCCACAACCTGTTTTCCAAGACGACCAACATCTGGGCCCTCGATGAAGGGCGTGGCGGTACCCCGCCTCCGCAGTTCGAGTACCGGGACTCCCGAGATGCAACTGTCGACGGGGGCGCCGGCATCGTCGGCGTGAAGTTGACCATGGACGGCTCCATGCGGGCCGCGTGGGAGTGGAACGCCGACACCGGTAAGTTCCGGCGTTTCCACGAGAACACGGCTCATTCTGACTCTGACGGCAATCAGATCGCTTTCGACAATGTCGTGGTCATCCAATGCGAGTACAAAACGAGCTCGGCCGACGCCCGCAGCCCGGAGGCCCAGACGGTCGGGTCCGGTCCGGTGTGGGTGTACTCGGCGGGCACGTTGGTCGAAGGCACCTGGAACCGTCCCGACAACCGGTCGGCGTGGAACCTGCGGGACTCCTCGGGGGCGACTATCGCCTTGACAGCGGGCCGCACCTGGGTGGAACTGATTCGTGAAGGGCAAGCCGTCACGGTGCCCGCCGGACAGGCTCTTGCCGATGTCGCGTGGCCTTGATCACAGAATCTGCCTCGGCGTCAATGAGGAAGCACGGTTAGCCTGAGGCCATGTCTGAATCGTCGTCGTCCTTTGGTTCTTTTCCCGTCAAACGGGGGCTGGCCGAGATGTTGAAAGGCGGCGTCATCATGGACGTTGTGACCCCCGAGCAGGCCAAAATCGCCGAAGACGCCGGAGCGTGTGCGGTCATGGCGCTGGAGCGGGTACCGGCGGACATCCGCCGTGATGGTGGTGTCGCCCGAATGAGCGACCCGGAGATGATCCAGGGCATCCAGGGAGCGGTGTCGATCCCGGTGATGGCCAAGGCGCGAATCGGTCACTTCGTCGAGGCCCAGATCCTGCAGTCGCTCGGCGTGGACTTCATCGACGAGAGCGAAGTGCTCACTCCGGCCGATGAGGCGCACCACATCGACAAATTCAAGTTCGTCGTGCCTTTCGTCTGTGGAGCCACCAATCTCGGTGAGGCCCTGCGACGTATCAGCGAGGGTGCGTGCATGATTCGTTCGAAGGGTGAGGCCGGCACCGGAAACGTCGTCGAGGCGGTGCGCCATCTTCGTTCGATTCTCGGAGATATTCGCAAGATCGGCACCGCTGACACCGCCGAGTTGTTCGAATGGGCCAAGCGGCTCCAGGCTCCGCTTCCACTCGTGCAGGAGATTGCCCAGACGGGCAAGCTCCCCGTCCCTTTGTTCTGCGCCGGAGGTTTGGCGACGCCGGCTGATGCTGCGTTGGCCATGCAGTTGGGCGCCGAGGCCGTCTTCGTCGGGTCGGGAATCTTCAAGAGCGACCACCCTGCGCCCCGTGCCAAGGCCATCGTGGAGGCCACCACTCACTTCGACAATCCCGACATTTTGGCCAAGGTGTCACGGGGTCTCGGAGCTCCCATGACCGGAATCGGGATGGACGAGATCAACCAACGTTACGCCGAACGCGGCTGGTGACGCCGATGGTGGCAGCGAGGCCTCCAGGTGAACGCACCGTGCGCTGTCAGAGTGGGCGTCCTCGCGCTGCAGGGTGGGTTTTCGGCGCACCTTGACCGGCTTCGAAACCTCGGGGTCGAAGCGAGATCCGTTCGTCTGCCGGTGGAGTTGGAAGGGCTCGATGGTTTGATTCTTCCGGGTGGGGAGAGCACCACCATGTCGAACCTTCTCCGAGCGTTCGATTTCGTCGAGCCCTTGCGACGGTTCGTCGTTTCGGGGCGGCCGGTCTTCGGCACGTGTGCCGGGATGATCCTGTTGTCCGAACGCATTCTCGATGGACGGTCGGATCAGATCGCGCTCGCATCGTGTGGAATCGTCTCCCGCCGAAATGGCTACGGGCGACAGGTCGACTCCTTCGAGACCGACATCGAGGTGGCGGGGATGTGCGATCCGTTCCACGCGATCTTCATCCGTGCGCCGCGGATCGAAGAGACCTCCTCGGAAGTGACGGTCTTGGCACGTCACGACGGCTGCCCGGTCCTGGTTCGCGAAGGCAACGTCTTGGCCGCCTCCTTTCATCCCGAGTTGACCGACGATGACCGCATTCACCGTCTCTTCGCCCACATGGTGCGCGATGCGAAGAGCCAGGACGAGTTCCCCGACGAGGCGAGGTAGATCATGTCCGGACACTCCAAGTGGGCCACGATCAAGCACAAAAAGGGGGCCGCCGACAAGGCACGGGGAAAACTGTTCGCCAAAATCGCTCGTCAGATCGAGGTCGCTGCCCGCGAGGGTGGGGGGGATCCGTCGTCGAACGCCCCGCTTCGAACGGTGGTGCAAAAAGCCAAGGCGGCGCAGATGACCAACGACGCCATCGACCGTGCCATCAAGCGGGGCAGTGGGGAGGCGCTGGGCGACAGCTATGAGTCCATCACCTATGAGGGGTATGCGCCAGGCGGTGTGGCGATGATGGTCGACACTCTCACCGATAATCGCAATCGCACGGGGGCCGATATTCGCAACATCTTCACCAAACTCGGCGGAGCGATGGCCGAACCCGGCGCTGTCGGCTGGCAATTCAGTCGTCGCGGTGTCATCTACGTCGAGGGGGTGGCTTCTGAGGATGACGTCATGATGGCCGCTCTCGAGGCTGGCGCTGATGACGTCACCCGCGACGGCTCGACGTGGAAGATCCTCACCGAGCCGTCGGCGGTCTACGATGTGAAGGCCGCTCTGCAGTCTGCTGGCTTGCCGGTGGTCTCGGCCGAATCGACAATGGTGTCGTCCACGTCGATCGTCGTGGATGATCCGGACACCGCCCGCAAAGTCTTGAAGGTGCTGGAGGCGTTGGAGGAAAACGACGACGTTCAGGATGTTTACGCCAACTTCGACATCAGCGACGAGATTCTCGAAGCCGTCGGCTGATCCCCGGCGATGAACTAGGGTCGACTCATGAGCCTCAAGGTCGGAGACATCGCCCCCGCATTCACCCTTCCCGGAACGGGCGGTCGCGATTACTCGTTGTCCGAGTTCGGGGGCAAATCCTTGGTGATCGCGTTTTATCCCGGCGACGGCACGCCGGTCTGTACCAAGCAGTTGTGTTCCTACAACAGCGGCTTCGAGGAGTTCGAGAACCTGGACGCGGCCGTCGTGGGGATCTCGGCTCAAGACGTGAACAGTCACGAGGCCTTCGCCGCAAAACACGGATTTCGCTTTCCTCTGTTGTCCGACGTCGACAAGACCGTCGCCTCCGCGTACGGCACCCTCGGACCGCTCGGCTTTCCACGTCGAAGCGTGTTCGTGGTCGGGGCCAACGGCCGTCTGACCTACGTTCACCGAGCCCTGGCGGGAGTGACGTACCGATCGGTTGGAGAGATCACGGCCGCCATCGGCGCCAGTTGATCACTGCTGGTCTATCTGGGTCCCGACACAGGGACCTCCACAGACGTCGATCAGCGTGCCGTCCAGGAGGAAACCCAGAGCCTGGATGAGAACATTCGGCTCGTCACTGCCTGCGCCATGCGGATCCCGGCCGAATTCCGCACCTATCGGGGGGCGTGGCCCCACCGGCGGAGGCGGCGTTCCGTAATCCCACATCACCAACTTGGAGGAGGCATCGCCATAATCGACGATCGGTTCGATTCCCCAGAGGGGGACCGAACTGAGGCTTCGTCCCTCACGAAGAGCGGGCGAATGGACTCGGGCTCCGATCGTTCGCGCCAACATCTCCGTGGACACGTTCGCCACCTGGTGATCTCCGAACGCCTCGACCAGAAGGACCACTTTGGGGTCGATCCCGTCGTACGTGTTCGACGTCAGATGCTGGGCGTAACCCGAGTTCTCCCCCCGATCCCACAGCAACTGGACCAGCATCAATGCCATGAGCCGGTCGTCGACGTCGGTGTACGCGGCTTCGAAGACCACCTGGAACTCGGGCCAATCCGTTGAGCGCGGTAGGAGGAGTGAATAGTTCATACCCGGTACTCCGAGCACGGCTCGTGTCCACTCCGACGAAACGGCCGAAGCCGCCCCACCCAGAATGCCGCCCTGGCTGTTGCCGACGAAGACCGTGGCATCCTGTTTCAACATCGACGAGCCGTCGGCGTTCTGGAAGGCCGGATTCGACGCGAATCCGGAGGGGTGGTTGGTGAGTCGTCCCAACATCGAGAAGGCGACGTGTCCGTGCAGCATGCGGTCGGCCTGCTCGTTGAAACGTCCCATGTCCGTGAGGATCTCGCCCACGATCGCGATGTCCTCTGACGCCATACCGAGCCAATCGACGGCGCAACCGACGAGAAGTCCCTGAGCGGCGAACGTCGCGAAGAAGTCGACCTGACCGCGATTGCCCAAGAGTCCGTGTCCATACAGCAGTGCCGGCACCGCCGCCCCGGTGGAGCGCGGCACCACGCATCGGTACGCCACGTCGTACACGGGAACGTCGTCGTTGATTCGAGGTGCTCCGTCGGCATCGAGCAGGAGGGATCCACCCGGCCCACCGTCATTGTCGAGATAATTCGGTATCTCGAAGGTTCCCTCGATCACCTTCGCCTCGCCATCGGTCACGGTGTCGACGGTGAAATTCGGAACGCCGTCGCCGATCGACTCGTATGCCCCGTCGCGCATGGTCAACAAACGACCGGACAGTGATTCGGCGCTGGCGATGGTGAATGTCCACGACGAGGGTTCGACGACAACCTCGGCTCCCGTTTCGTCGACGAGCCCGGCAATCGACACCTCGATGGTGTGACCCTCGGTGAACGCCACCGCGGGTCGTAAGGTCACCAGGCCCGATTGGATGTCCAGCTCACCCCAAAAGGGCACCCGTTCCCCTGTCACAGTGTCGGTGATGGTGGTGCGTGCGTCGGCGGCGACGGACTTTTCGATGCTGGAGCTGTCGGGAACCCCACTGGCTGCGAGGTCCACCCCGTCGGCCGCAAAGACCACCGCCGAACTCGGCGAGAAGCCGTCGGCCCGGTTTTGGTCGGTCACATCCATCGCCCGGCCGTCGACGTTCACCGGGACGGCGTCGGCGGGGATCGCCAGCCGGCGTCCCGTGGGGGTGCCGTCGTCGGGCACCGTGAGGCGGTCGTCGGGCCACGGCAAAAGACACGCCCGAACCCCGGCCTGGTCGCAGGTTGGGTACTCGACCGACGGTGGCGGCGAGTCGGACACGGTGGTCGGGGATTCCGGTGGATCGCTTTGCGACGTCTCATCGGGTTCGCCTGAACAAGCGACGGCCACCGACGCGACGGTCAAAGCGGACACCATTGCTCTGAAGAATCGCATGGCTTTCATCTTGCCACAGGCACAACGTCCCACCTTGGGAGACTGGTGGCGGTATGATCGTACGCATGTTCGTAGGGACCAGCCAGCGAGTGTTGGGTATCGACCCGGGCCTGACTCGCTGTGGGTACGCGGTTCTCGACGCGCACGGCCCGTCAATCGCGTTGGTGTCGATCGGTGTGTTACGCACGGCAACCGACGATTCGTTGCCCGAGCGTTTGGCCCGGTTGCATCGGGACCTCAGCGACCTGCTGGCGGAGTTCCGTCCTACCAGCGTGGCCGTGGAGCAAGTCTTCTTTCAGGTCAACGTGCGAACCGCCATGAGTGTGGGTCAGGTCAGCGGTCTGGCCCTGGCTCTGGCCCACGCCGCGGGATGCACGGTCGTTCAATACACCCCGAACCAGGTCAAAGAGGCCGTCACCGGGTGGGGAGGGGCCGGCAAGGAGCAGGTCCAGCGCATGGTTCAGGCTCGCCTCGGTCTGACCACCGCGCCCGCGCCGGCCGATGCCGCCGACGCCGCCGCGTTGGCCATCTGCCATCTGGCCGTCGGACCGGTGCACCAACGCCTCATTGCTGCCGGCGCGCCTGACGTCCATGGGCGGGCCCGAAGTCGACGAAAGGCGGGAAGATGATCGGCTCGTTGCGTGGCACCGTCATCGAGCGATCCATCGACGGCACGGCACTCGTCGAAGTCGCCGGCGTCGGCTACATCGTCCACGTCACTCCACGATGTCTGGCCGAATTGGAGCCGACGTCACCGGCTTTTCTGTACGTACACCATCACATCAGGGAGGACGCGCAAACCATCTTCGGCTTCTTGAGCCTCGACGAGAAGTGGACCTTCCAGACTCTCATCGCCACGCACGGCGTGGGTCCCTCACTGGCCCTGGCGGTCCTGTCGACCCATTCTCCTTCGAGCCTCGTCGACATCGTCGCATCTGGCGATGTCGCCGCGCTCACCCTGGTGCCCGGAGTCGGTAAGAAGACCGCCGAGCGACTCCTCATCGAGTTGAAGAATCGGCTCTCGTTGCCGTCTTTCAGCGATCGTGCCGTGAGTGGAGGATCTGGAGCGACCGTCTCGGATGTTCGTGAAGCGCTGATTGGTCTGGGCTACAGCGAGAGCGAGATTCGCGAGGCGCTGCGCTTCGTGCCGGGCGAAACCGACGCCGCCACCATGTTGCGCGAGGCACTCGGACTGCTGGGGGCCCGTCGTGCGTGACGAATTCCTGGACCCGAAGGTGGAGAGCCCCGTGGAGCAGTCCGACGAGGTCGGGTTGCGCCCGAAACATCTGCAGGAATTCGTCGGGCAACGTGAACTCAAACAGAAGTTGGCCATCGTGCTCGAAGCGGCTCGACGTCGGGGGGAAGCCGTTGATCATCTTTTGTTCGCGGGTCCACCGGGACTGGGCAAGACCACGTTGTCCGGGATCATCGCGGCCGAGATGGGAGTGCGGTTGCACATCACCTCGGGACCGGCGCTCGAACGCGCCGGAGATCTGGCGGCCATCTTGACCAAACTCGAACCTTCGGATGTCTTGTTCATCGATGAAATTCATCGTTTGGGACGTGCAGTCGAAGAAATTCTCTACCCCGCGATGGAGGACTTCCAACTCGACATCGTCGTCGGCAAAGGCCCGGCCGCTTCCAGTATTCGTCTGGCCCTTCCGCGCTTCACCCTCGTGGGCGCCACCACCCGTACCGGCATGATCACCGGACCCCTGCGTGATCGTTTCGGATTGGTGGCCCGGTTGGATTACTACGACGACGACGAACTGACGTCCATCGTCCGTCGCACTGCCGGCATTCTTTCGGTGGACATCGATGACGAGGGGTGCCACGAGATCGCCCGCCGTAGTCGTGGTACGCCACGAATCGCCAATCGGCTCCTTCGTCGCGTGCGTGACTTCGCCGAAGTCGAGGAGTGTGGTCGCATCACCGGTCCCGTCGCCGATCGGGGTCTCGCCGTCTTCGGCGTCGATCAGCGTGGCTTCGACAAGGTCGACCGCTCCCTTCTCGCAGCCCTGTGTTCGCGCTTCAACGGCGGGCCCGTTGGCCTGACGACGCTGGCGATCGGAGTCGGCGAGCAACCCGAGACAGTCGAAGACGTGTACGAGCCCTTCTTGATACAGCAAGGCATGATCGCCCGCACCCCTCGCGGGCGTGTCGCCATGCCCGTGGCCTGGAAACACATCGGGCTCGAGCCTCCGGCTGGTCAGCCCGACCTCTTCTCCTGAAACGTGCACCTCTCCGATTTCGACTACGAGCTGCCCAATGAGCTGATTGCCCAAGAGCCCATCGAGCCGCGAGACTCAGCGCGACTTCTCGTCGACGGAGGCAATCACCGGTACCACCGATTCGTGCGTGATCTCGTGGATCTGGTCGGCCCCGGCGACGTCGTGGTGGTCAACGACACCCGAGTGATTCCGGGTCGTCTGCGGGTGCGTCGCGGTACCGGTGGGGCCGTCGAGGTACTTCTTCTCGAGATGGCCGACGGTGGATCGTGGTCCGCTTTGGTTCGTCCCGCGGCGAAACTCCGACCGAACGAGATTCTTCTCGACGATGCCGGTGGCGAGGTGCTGACTTTCGTCGGGCGTCGCGACGACGCAGACACGTTCACCGTTCGCCTTCACGACGACGGACAGCCGATGTCGCTACTCGAACGCATCGGTTCATTGCCCTTGCCGCCGTACATCACGTCGGACGAAAATGCGAACGAGAGATACCAAACCGTCTACTCGCGTCGTCCCGCATCGGCCGCCGCACCGACCGCCGGACTGCACTTCACCCAGACGTTGTTGGAGAGCATTCAAAAACGCGGTGCCCGACTGGCGCGCGTCGAGTTGGTCGTGGGCCTCGACACCTTTCGGCCGATCAGTACCGAGGACCCCCGGCAGCACACGATCCACACCGAGTTGTACTCGGTACCCGACGAGACCATCGACATGGTTCAAGGGGCCAATCGTGTGATAGCCGTGGGCACCACGGCGGTCAGGGCCCTCGAAACCACCTTTTCCAGTGGACGACAAAGCGGTCGAACAAGTCTGTTCATTCATCGGGGGTACGAATGGAAAGTCGTCGATCTCATGATGACGAACTTCCACATGCCCCGGACCACCTTGCTGATGATGATCGACGCTTTCGTCGGCCCCGTGTGGCGGGACATTTACCGAGAAGCGGTCGAGAACCGGTACCGTTTCTTGTCGTTCGGCGACGCAATGCTTCTCGACCGACATGCCCACGATCACTGACCATGCGCCCCGTCCTGCTCGACATCACCGCCACCGATGGCGCGGCCCGAACTGGGGTGGCCCACACGGCGAAGGGTGACTACGAGTTTCCGTGTTTCATGCCCGTTGGTACCCGCGGGGCGATCAAGTATCTCAGCGCCGCCGACTACGAACGACTCGGGGCGCGCATCGTCCTGGCAAACACCTATCACCTCATGTTGCGCCCTGGCGCCGACGTCGTGGCCCGTTTCGGGGGTCTCGGCAAGTTCGCGGGTTGGGACGGATTGACCCTCACCGACTCCGGCGGTTTCCAGGTTTTCTCGCTCGAACCCCAGGTCGATGATGACGGAGTCACCTTCGCCTCCACCTACGACGGCAGCAAACATCGCTTCACCCCCGAGTCGGCCGTGTCGGTCCAAGAGTTGCTCGGAGCCGACATCCAGATGGTTCTGGACGTTTGTCCGCCGTTGCCGTCTCCGGAATCCGTCATCCGATTGGCGTTGACACGCACCGCGGCGTGGGCCGAGCGGGCCCGTTGCGCCCACCGACGAACCGACCAGGCCTTGTTCGGTATCGTTCAAGGTGGTGTCTCGCCAGCCATGCGGGCCGAGAGTGCTCGGCGTACCGTCGCGCTCGATTTCGACGGGTACGGGATTGGCGGCCTGTCGGTGGGCGAGAGTCGGGGGGAGATGTTGCCCGCTCTGGCCGCCGCGATCGAGCACCTGCCCCTCGATCGGCCCCGATATCTCATGGGAGTGGGAGACCCGGCGTCACTGGTCGAGGCCGTGTCGCTCGGGGTCGATCAATTCGACTGTGTGATGCAAACTCGCCTCGGCCGGCATGGAACGGCTCTCACCAGCCTCGGCAAGGTGCACGTGAAGAACGCGTCGAACGCCTTGGACGATGCTCCACTCGACCCCGCCTGTCGGTGCGAGGTCTGTCGGCGACACTCGCGGGGATACCTGCGCCATCTGCTTCAGGTCAACGAACCAACCGGCTCGCGTTTGTTGAGCCTGCACAATCTGGCGTGGACCCTCGACTTGATGGCCCGGATGCGGTCGGCCATCGCCGCGGGGACTTTGTCGGTCCTGCGTCGGGAAATCCTCGCGGTCTGGGGCGACGGTGGCTGAGACGATCGGAAAGTTCCCTTCGAGATCGCGGGCATCTCGAATCATCCTCGTCGACGAGTAGGCTCTCCACGGTCGTCCGACCCCCTTCATCGAAGGAACAGTGAAAAGGATTCTCATGGTCAATCTCGCCTCCCTGGTGGCGTCCTCCGAGCAGAACAGCGGTGGAAGTCCCCTTGTCACTTTCGGATTCATGGGTCTGATCGGCTTGGCCATGTACTTCTTGTTGATCCGGCCCCAACGCAAGCGTTTGCGGGCCCAACAGGCCCTGCAGCAGGCCATCAGCGTCGATGACGAGGTCATCACCAATTCCGGCCTTTACGGCTTCGTGACGGCCATGGACGGCGACGTCGTTTGGCTGGAGATCGCCGAGAATGTGGAGATACGGGTCGCTCGCAACGCGCTCATGCGTCGCATCAATCCCGCCGAGGAGACTGCGGGCGGAGAACCCACCGAACCGGCGTCGCCTGCCCCCGAGTGAACCTTTCATGACCCGCCGCCGCCTCGCGATCACCCTGCTCGGCTTGGTCGTCGTGGTACTCGGTTCTTTGGCCGGGAACATCGTCGCGGGGAATGAACCGTCCCTTGGACTCGACTTGAGGGGTGGCGTGTCGGTCACGCAAGAACCCGTGGGGGAGTTCGACTCGGAGAGCCTCGACTTGGCCGTCGAGCGCATTCGTGAACGCGTGGACTCCCTCGGCGTCGCCGAGCCCGAGATCATCCGCCAGGGCGACGCGATCGTGGTGAATCTGCCGGGCGTCGACAATCAGGACGACGCCATCGAGTTGGTGAAGGTGACCGGGGAGGTGTTGCTACGTCCGGTTCTTTTGGCCCAGGTGGTAGACGGCCTCGATCCGACCACGAACGGCGTATCGACAACGGTCGCGCAGACCCCGACCACGACGGTCGCCCAGACCCCCTCGACAACGGACGCGCAGACCCCGACCACGACGGTCGCGCAGACCCCGTCGCCGACTGACTCCAGCACCACCCTGCCCGGTGGACCCGCTCGTCCGATCACGGCCTCCAGCGTTGCCGACAGCACCCCCACGACCACAACGGCCAGCGGCCTTTCGACCACAACGGCCAGTGGCCTTTCGACCACCACGGCGGTGACCGAGACCGGGGGGCCTCCCGGCACTGAAGCTCCCTCCGCCGAGGCGCCCGTGCCCACCGGGATTCCGGATCCCTCCGACCGCGCCGCCACCGTGCTCGCGCAGAACGCCGACGGGACCGAGTACTACCAATTGGGACCCGCCTTCGCGACCGGAGAGGTGTTCAAAGGCGATGCCCGAGCCGACATCATCGGCGGTGGTTGGGGAGTGCGTATCACTCTTCGTGACGGTGCCACCGGTGCCGACCTCTGGAACCTCGGGGCCTCGCGTTGCTTCGTCAAGGACACCTCGTGCCCGACGGGACGCATGGCCATCGTGCTCGACGGAGTCGTTCAATCCGCTCCCAGCGTCAACCAACCGTCCTTCACCGGCGGAGTCGACATCACGGGAAGTTTCGCCGAGAGCGAGGCGAAGCAGTTGGCCCGAGTATTGAGAAGCGGTGCACTGCCGGTTCGATTGCAGGTCCAGGCCGTGCAGGCTGTTTCCCCGACGCTTGGTGGCGACTCTCTGCGAGCCGCCGTCATCTCCGGCCTGATCGGCGTCGGCCTGGTTTTGTTGTTCATGTTGCTTTACTACCGCAGTCTGGCCGTCGTGCTGATCATCGGGCTCGTCGTCTCGGGAGCCCTCCAATGGAGCGTCATCTCGCTGTTGTCGCGCACCAATGGCTTGGCTCTCAGTCTGGCTGGAGTCACCGGCATCATCGTTTCCGTTGGTGTGACCGTCGACTCCTACGTGGTTTTCTTCGAAAAGCTCAAGGACGAGCTGAAAGTGGGGCGCACCTTGCGCAACTCGGCGGAGCGTGGATTCACATCGGCCTGGCGAACGATTCTCGCCGCCGACACCGTGTCGTTGCTGGCCGCCGCCACTTTGTGGTGGTTGAGTGTCGGATCCGTGCGGGGTTTCGCCTTTTTCCTCGGATTGTCCACGCTGTGTGACCTGATCATCGCCTGGTTCTTCACACGGCCGACGATGCTGTTGTTGGCTCGATCGAACTTCGCCGTCGGTCGTCGTATCCTCGGCATCGGAAAATCCGTTCTGACACCCGGAGGCTCCGCATGAGCGACGACAACTCGTCGACTCGGCGTGGTCCGCTCGGGCGGCTGTACCACGGTGAAACGGCCATCGACTTCTATGGTCGGCGTCACTACGGATTCATCGTCTCCGGTGCCCTCGTTGTGATCACGGCGATCTCGCTATTTTTTTCCGGCCTCGAACTCGGTATCGACTTCGAGGGCGGAGTGGCCTGGCAGGTGCCCGCGTCGCCCACGTTGGACTCCGAGGTCGCGCGATCGGTGGTGGCGCAGAACGGTGTCGAGATGGCCAACGCGAAGGTTCAGACGCTCAAGAGTGGTGAACTCGAATCGATTCGAATTCAGGTGGGGGATCAGAGCAGTGAAGTCCGATCCGCCGTGCAGGCGGCGTTGGCGGTTGCTGCTGGAGTCGACATCAACGAGGTGTCGGTCAGTTCGGTCAGCTCGTCGTGGGGTCGAACCATCACCGAAAAGGGGGTTCGGGCACTCGTCGTGTTCCTGATCCTGGTCTCCTTGTACATCGCGTGGCGATTCGAGTGGCGTATGGCGTTGGCGGCCATCATGGCGATGCTCCATGACGTCCTCATCAGCTCCGGCATCTACTCTCTCTTCGGTTTGGAAGTCACGCCGGCGACCGTGGTGGCCTTCCTCACCATCTTGGGTTTCTCGCTCTACGACACCATCGTGGTTTTCGACAAGGTGAAGGACAACATGGAACGTTTCAGCGCCTCCCGCACGGGGATCGCCGACATCGTCAACGTCTCCATGAACCAGGTACTGATGCGTTCGTTGAACACCAGTCTGGCGGCGGTTTTGCCGGTCATTTCGTTGCTCGCGGTGGGTTCTGGTGTGTTCGGAGCGGTGGCGTTGCGCGAGTTCGCCGTGGCTCTCCTCGTTGGATTATTGATCGGTAGTTATTCGTCGATTTTCGTCGCCTCACCGTTGCTGACCGTGTTCAAGGAACGTGAAAGCCATTTTCGCAACCTCCGCGGTCTTCACGCCTCGGGAGCCGAACTCGAACACATGGTGGTGACCGGTAACGCGACTGGTTCGAAGAAGGTCCGTCGCCAAACCGAGGTGGACACCGGGTCGAGCCAGGCGAGCCCGGTCGCGCCGGGATCGCCGCTCACCCACCCGCCTCGGCCCCGTAAGAAGCGTCGTCGGTGAGCGACAAGGCGATGAAGCACCTCATTCGCGCCATCGAGGACTACCCGACCCCAGGTGTCACCTTCCGTGACATCACACCGTTACTGGGCAACGGCGCCGCCTTCGGCGAGGCCATCATCGCTTTAGCCGACTGTTTCCGCTCGGTAGGGGTGGAGCGAGTGGTCGGCGTGGAGGCTCGCGGATTCATTCTGGGCGCTCCGGTGGCGGTCGAACTCGGCGCCGGGTTCGTTCCGGTTCGCAAAGCCGGCAAGTTGCCGTGGGCCGTGGCCCGCGAGGAGTACGAACTCGAATACGGAACGGACAGGTTGGAGATCCACCGGGACGGCGTGCGTCCCGGCGAGCGGATTCTGGTCATCGACGACGTTTTGGCCACCGGAGGCACGGCCGCGGCCACCTGTCGTTTGGTGACCGGCCTCGGGGGAGTCGTGGTTGGCGTGGGCGTGCTCCTGGAGCTCACCTTTCTCGACGGACGTCACAAACTCGGAGACGTCCCGATTCATTCGCTCCTCACCTACTGAGGTCGATTTTCGACCTATCTTCGGCTCGCGTCGACGTGCGAAGGCCCTGCGGGCTGGGATAATGGAAGCATGGTGACCGTGACACGACTCCTTCCCTGGAGACGCCACAGCGGTTCACCCACCGACGAACTTTCCCCGGTGATCGCCTCGTACAAACGTCGGCACCCCAAGTCCGGTACCGCGACGATGACCAAAGCGTTCGAGATCGCTCGCCACGCTCACTCGCTACAAAAGCGCAAGAGCGGCGAGGGCTACATCAACCATCCATTGGCCGTGGCCAAGATCGTCGCCGACATCGGACTCGACGAGATCACGGTCGCCGCCGCCTTGTTGCACGACGCGGTGGAGGACACCGAGATCACCATCGCCGACGTCGAGCGTGATTTCGGCTCCGAGGTTGCGGCCATCGTCGATGGTGTCACGAAGTTGGAGCGCATCCAGTTCGACTCTCAGGAGGCTCAACAAGCGGCAACCATGCGCAAGATGTTGGTCGCCATGGCCAAGGACCTTCGGGTTCTCATCATCAAACTGGCCGATCGTTTGCACAACATGCGTACCATCGCCGCCATGTCGGTCGACAAGCAGCAACGGATCGCCTCGGAGACCCTCGACATCTACGCTCCGCTGGCGCACCGCCTCGGCATGCAGGGTGTGAAACAACAACTCGAGGATCTCGCGTTCGCCTCGCTGTACCCGAAGAGGTACAGCGAACTGGATCATCTCGTCAGCACGCGCAGTCCCGAGCGCGACGTGTATCTCGCCAAGGCCATGGCTGATGTTCGTTCCCAGCTGATGGAATTGAACATCGACGCCGACGTGACCGGTCGTGGCAAGCATCTGTGGAGCATCTACGAGAAGATGATTCAAAAGGGCAAGGAGTTCGATGAAATCTTCGACATCGTCGCCCTCCGGGTGGTCGTCGACTCGGTGAAGGACTGTTACGCGGCACTCGGATGTATTCACGGACGTTGGAAGCCCATCGTCGGTCGATTCAAGGACTACGTGGCCATGCCGAAGTTCAACCTGTATCAGAGCCTCCACACCACGGTCATCGGGCCCGAAGGCAAGCCCTTGGAGATTCAGATTCGCAGTCGCGAGATGCACCAGCGGGCCGAATGGGGTGTCGCCGCCCACTGGGCCTACAAGGACGGGGCCGAGACTCCGGACATCGATTGGCTGAACCGCATCATCGATTGGCAGAGCGACGTCGTCGATCCGGCTCAGTTCATGGAGAACCTGAAGACCGACTTGGATCAAGACGAGATCTTCGTGTTCACACCCAAGGGTCGAGTGGTCGCCCTACCACTGGGCTCGTGTCCCGTGGATTTCGCCTACTCGGTCCACACCGAGATCGGGAACGCTTGCATCGGCGCTCGGGTCAACGGTCGATTGGTGCCGCTCACACATCAGTTGAAGAGCGGTGACACCTGTGAGATCTTCACTTCCAAAGTCGAGACCGCCAGTCCCGCTCGAGAATGGCTCGAATTCGTGTCCTCCCCGAAGGCCCGCACAAAAATCAAGCAATGGTTCTCCCGCGAGCGCCGAGAAGATTTGATCGAGTCGGGCCGTGAGGAGCTGATACGAGAGCTTCGCCGGGAAAGACTCCCCGTCAATCGTGTGATGGAGAGCCCACAAATGGAGGCCGAGATGGCCGCGCTCAACTACACCGATCTCGACACGTTGCTCGCCGCCATCGGGGATGGTCACGTCGGGGCGCGGGCCGTGGCACAGCGGCTCGGGCAACGTTTTCAATCGAATGATTCCGACGAGCGTCTGCCGGCTTCGGTTCGCCACCCGTCGGACCTGCGACGCAAAGGAAACAACATCGGCATCCACGTGGAAGGCTTCGATGACGTCCTCGTGCGCTTGTCGAAGTGTTGTACGCCGGTTCCCGGAGACGAGATCATGGGCTTCATCACCCGTGGACGGGGAGTCAGTGTGCATCGCTCCGACTGCGCCAATGGAGGCTCACTCGCCGGCGACCAGGCGGCTCGTTTGGTCGATGTCGAGTGGGACGGCTCCTCGGTCGGATCGGTCTTTCGAGCGGGCGTCGAGGTGGTGGCTCTCGACCGCTCGAGGTTGTTACGCGACGTCGCCAACGCCCTGTCCGAGCAACACGTGAACATCGTCGCCTGCAGCACGCACACCGGTGGCGACCGGGTGGCCAAGATGCACTTCGAGTTCGAATTGGTCGATCCCGGTCACCTCGAAGCCGTCCTGCGCACCATCAAGCGGATAGATGGGGTCTACGACGCTTTTCGCTCGGTTCCCGGACGATCGAACAACATCGACTGACGCTCTCGTCGGACTGAATCGGCGCCGTCCGTCCCGATCCCCGCCGGTAGCCTTGGGGTCGTGCCCGAGTTTCAGACCAGTCCCGGCATGCGGGACGTGTTGCCTCCCGAGTCGGCCCGCTGGCGTCGTTTCGTGCGCACTTTCGACGAAACGGTCTCGGCGGCCGGGTACGGCCAGCTCGTCCCCCCACTCTTGGAAGACATCGGGGTTTTCCATCGCGTCGGAGAGGCCACCGACGTGGTCTCGAAGGAGATGTACGACTTCGTCGACAAAGGTGAACGTCACGTGGCCCTGCGTCCCGAGCAGACGGCCAGTGTGTGTCGGGCCTTCGTTCAGCATCGCCCCGTCACGCCCTGGAAGGTCTGGTATGCCGGTCCGAACTTCCGCTACGAGAAGCCCCAACGCGGGCGCTACCGCCAATTCGACCAGGTCGGAATCGAGGTGCTGGGTTCGCAAGATCCACTGCTCGACGTCGAGGTGATCGCCCTGGGCTGGCGTTTCTTCCAACAACTGGGACTTCGGCAAGTGTCCCTGGTCGTGAACAGTCTCGGTGAACCGGACGATCGGGCCGCCTTCGTCGTGGCCCTTCGAACCTACTTCGAAGCGAACCTCACGCGCCTGACGCCGGAGAGTCGCCTCACCTTGGCGAGAAATCCGCTCCGGGTCCTCGACTCCAAGAGATCCGAGGACGCCGACGTGATCGCGGCCGCTCCCCGCATCGCGAACTTCCACAGTGAGAGCGCACGTCGAAGTTTGTCCGCGGTGTGCGCCGGTCTGGGGGCCTTGGAGATTCCCTTCACCGTCGACGATCGTTTGGTTCGCGGTCTCGACTACTACCGGCTCACCACCTTCGAATTCGTGGGTCGGACGCTCGACTCGGTGCAGAACGCGCTCGGGGGTGGAGGGCGTTATGACGGACTGGTCGAAGATCTCGGCGGTCCGGCCACGCCGGGGGTCGGTTTCGCCATCGGTCTCGATCGCACCTTGCTGGCCTGTGACGACGAGGGGGTTTTCGACGCGCCGGAGGAGCGAGTCGACGTTTTCGTCATCGATACCACCGGTGGGATGAACGCCCTGTTGCTCACAGACCAGTTGCGGGCCCAGGGCATCAGGACCGATCGTGCCTATGAGAACCGCTCGATGAAAAGCCAAATGAAGGCCGCCGACCGCAGCGGAGCCGCCATCGCCGTCATCGTCGGACCCGACGAGGTCGCGACCGGAACCGTCGTCGTGCGGCCGTTGCGTGACGGAGCGGAGCAATCGACTGTGTCCCGCTCTGAGTTGACCGACACGCTGAGGAAAGCCCTGTCATGACCGAATCGAATCGTAAAACGTCGATGCGATCACACATGTGTGGCGAGATTTCGGACGGTCTCGTCGGGAACGAAGTGTCGCTGTGCGGCTGGGTGGCCAAGCGGCGCGAGCACGGCGACAAACTGGCCTTCGTCGACCTTCGGGACCACACCGGCATCGTGCAGTGCGTCATCGATAATACGGTCGACGTTCGCAGCGAATACGTCGTTCGCGTGACCGGAGTCGTGCGTCCACGTCCGGAGGGAACCGCAAACGCCACTATCGCCACCGGGAACGTGGAGATCGGTGACTGCGTCGTGGAGGTGTTGCGATCGGCCGAGCCGCCCCCGTTTCCCCTGGATCAGCGGGCCGACGAGGTCGACGAGAACGTGCGACTCCAACATCGGTACCTCGACATTCGTCGCGAAAGGATGCAGCGCAACATTCGTACTCGTGCCAAGGTGAACGCCGCCGTGCGCGGCGCGATGGAGCGCCAAGGCTTCGTCGAGGTCGAGACACCCATGTTGGTGCCCTCGACTCCCGAGGGGGCTCGTGAATTCCTGGTGCCGTCACGAAAGGAGCCCGGGTCGTTCTATGCCCTTCCCCAGAGCCCGCAGTTGTTCAAGCAGCTGCTCATGGTGGCGGGAATCGATCGCTACTACCAAATCGCTCGGTGTTTGCGCGACGAGGATCTTCGCGCTGATCGCCAATACGAGTTCATGCAGCTCGACGCCGAGATGAGTTTCGTCAGTCAGGACGACGTGCTGGCTGCCATCGGTGAAGCCGTGCTGTCGGCGGCCGAGGCCGTCACCGGAGTACGACCCGATCCGATCGAACGCATCACCTGGCGCGACGCTATGGAGCGCTTCGGGGTCGACAAGCCCGATCTTCGGTTCGGAATGGAGTTGAAGGAACTTACGAGCATCTTCGGCTCCACTGAGTTCAAGGCTTTCTCCGGGGCGGCGTGCATCAAGGGTTTCAACGCCAAGGGTGCCGCCGAGGAGTTCGGCCGGAACAAGCTCGACCAGATGACCGACAAGGCCAAGAGGATGGGAGCCAAGGGTCTCGTCTGGTTGAAGAAGACGGCCAACGGATACGACTCACCGGTCGCCAAGTTCCTCTCGTCGGGCGAGCAGGAATCACTGACCTCGACGTTGGCCGCCGAGACCGGTGACCTCATCTTGATCGTCGCCGACGAGTGGATGACCACTTGCGGCGTGCTCGGGCAACTACGCAACGATCTCGGTCGACCTCCCGTGCATCAGGGCCCGTACCGATACGTATGGGTCGTGGAGTTCCCATTGTTCGTTGGTGTCGACAAAGACAGCGGGCGTCCCAAGCCGGGACACCATCCCTTTTGCCGGCCGCATCCTGACGATCTGCACAAGTTCGAGAGCGACCCCATGTCGGTGCGGGCTCTGGCGTACGATCTCGTGCTCAACGGCTGGGAACTCGGCTCGGGAAGCATTCGAATCCACGAACCCGAAATGCAACGTCGAGTCTTCACCGCCCTCGGTATCAGCGAGGAGGAGGCGAATCGCAAGTTCGGTTTCTTCTTGAAGCCCTTCACGTTCGGAGCACCACCCCACGGCGGTTTCGCCTTCGGTCTCGATCGATTGGTGGCGATCCTGGCCGGTGAGGAGAACATCCGCGAGGTGATCGCCTTCCCGAAGACCCAGAACGGACAGGATCCGATGACGAACGCTCCGACGCCTGCTGAAGCCAAGCAGTTGGATGAACTCGGTATCCGGACCCTGGCGCCCCGGACCTGAAAGGGGTGGCGTGGGAGTCCAGCAGTTTCGTGCCGGAGTCGCGTTGATCGTTCGGCGCGAGAACGGGGACGTGATGGCCTTTGAACGCGTCGACACGCCCGGGGCCTGGCAACTGCCCCAGGGTGGTCTCGACACCGATGAGGAACCCGTCGACGCCGCGTGGCGCGAACTTCGCGAGGAAACCGGACTCACGCGCGAGCACGTGCGACTGGTGTTGGAACTGCCCGAATGGATCGCCTACGAGTTGCCGATGGAGATCCGTGAGCGCGTCCACGAGGGGAACAAGCGTCGCGGGCAGGTTCAAAAGTGGTTCCTTTTCGGTGTGCTCGATGAGGACGTGGAGCCACGTCCCGACATGCACGAGTTCGGTGCCTGGCGATGGATGGATCCTCACCACTTGGTGGCTCACGTCGTGGAGTTCCGACGTGACGCCTACGCCCGCGCCTTCTCGCGGATCCTCCCGTGAGTGATCTGTTCAGTTCGGCGGCCGAGGATCGCTTGCGTGAGCAGGCACCGCTGGCGGCACGACTGCGACCCTCGACGATCGACGACGTGGTCGGCCAGGAGCATCTGGTCGGACCGGGTCGCTCCCTGCGCCGGCTCGTCGAGCGGGACAAGTTGACCAGTGCCATCTTCTGGGGACCACCGGGAACCGGCAAGACCACGTTGGCCTTGGCGGTGGCCGGAAGCACCCGACGATACTTCGTCCAATTGAGCGCGGTAACCGCCGGGGTGAGAGATGTGCGCGAGGTGATCGAGGATGCCCGCCAGCGTCTCGGAATGCACGGCCAAGGGACCATTTTGTTCCTCGACGAGATTCACCGCTTTTCCAAGTCGCAACAAGACGCTCTCCTTCCGGCAGTGGAGGACGGCACCTTGACCCTGATCGGTGCAACCACCGAAAATCCTTTCTTCGAAATCAACGCGCCGTTGCGATCACGCAGCACCTTGTTCCGTCTGGAGCCGTTGTCCCCCGAGGCCATCGCGACCCTGATCCAACGAGGCCTGACCGCCCTCGGCACGACCGCCAGCGCCGCGGCCACCGACCTGCTCGTCGATCGAGCCGCAGGGGACGGACGCCAGGTTCTCACGTCGCTCGAGGTGGCCGTGGCGCTCGCCCATCCGGGACGGGTCGATCTGACACACGTGGAAGCCGCACTCGGGACCAGCGCCTTGCGCTACGGCCGCGACGATCACTACGACGTCGTGAGTGCCTTCATCAAGAGCATGCGAGGCAGTGATCCGCAGGCAACGATCTACTACCTCGGGCGCATGTTGCAAGCCGGAGACGACGCCCGATTCATCGCCCGACGGATGATCATTTTCGCCAGTGAAGACGTCGGGATGGCCGACCCGACGTCCTTGTTGGTCGCGGTGGCGGCGGCCCAGGCCGTCGAACACGTTGGTCTTCCGGAGGCCCAACTGAACCTCAGCCAGGCTGCGATCCATTTGGCCACCGCCCCCAAGAGCAATCGAACGGCGCTGGCCATCTGGGGTGTCCGTTCCGACATCGGCAACGGTGCGTTGGGGGAGGTCCCACCCCATCTGCGGGACGGTCATTATCGGGGTGCCTCCGAACTGGGCCATGGTGTCGGCTACCGCTACCCTCACGATGAGGAGTCAGGCTGGGTGGAGCAGCAGTATCTTCCCGACGGACTCAGGGATCGGGTCTGGTACGAGCCGAGCCATCACGGGCGTGAGCGTGAGGTGGATCGGCGAATGAAGGAACTTCGTGCGGCCGAGGTGAGTGAGGAGGATTCGAGATGACTGCAGGGGAACTGGCCATCATCACCGCCGCGGTCTTGCTGTCCATTGGATTCGCCGCGCTGGTCGTCGTTTTGTCGCGGGTCCTCGACACCTTGCGAATTTTGCGGTCGGAGCTGACCGATCTGCGCCACGAGACCCGACCGCTCCTGGCCGAGCTTCGCGCCTCGACCGATGAGGCCCGTGGTGCCGTCGAGGAGGCGCGCCACGATCTCGACCGATTCGACCGCGTGCTGGGGTCGGCCGAGTCGATTTCGCACGCCGTCGCCTCCAGCGGCCGAATGACCCGCTTGGCTTTGTCGGCTCCGGTCATCAAGGCCACCGCTCTCGTCACCGGAACCGGCCGCGCGGCGCGGCGTTTACGTCGAGGTGGTCGACGCGAAAATGAACGGGGCACCGCTACCGGGCAACATCTCGTCGTTGTCGACGACCAGCGAGCACGGCGCCGGAGGCTCGGATGATCAAGCGCCTCGTTTGGTTCGTCTCGGGCCTGGTGGCCGGCGTGAGCGCAGTGCTCTTGGCTGGTCGACGGGTGAAGCGCACCATCGGAACCATGGTCCCCGTCAGGGTGGCCGGACGAGCAGCAAAGGCGGCTCGCTCACGATTCGAGCACCTGCAAGAGGCGCTTCAGGATGGTCGTGCTGCCATGCGCCAACGGGAAGCCGAGTTGCGCGCCCGTCGCGATGGACGCGTCGATCATCTGGACTCTGGTGCCACGTTGGATCCCATCGTTCCCGGCGACTCGGTGCTGGTGGACGGAACTGCAATCTCACCGAGCCGCGTGATCGTGCTGCGTCAGGTCGACGAACCGGTCGGCCCACGTCATCGTCGGATCCACCGTCGGCGACCATGACCGACGAAGTCATCGAGGCTTTGCGCTCGGCAATTGGTTCCGACTTAGTCCGTAGTAGTGACGCTGAGTTACGTCTTTTCGCCCATGACGCGTCCAACCTCGTCGGCGAGGCCGGGGTCGTGTGTTATCCCCGAGATGTCGACGATGTTCGTCGAGTCATCGCCGTGTGCCGTCGCTTCGGCATCGCCTTCGTGGCCCGCGGGGCCGGGACCGGACTCGCGGGCGGTGCCACACCGATCGGGGGAGCGGTCGTCATTTGCACGACGAAGATGAACCGCATCCTCGACGTCGACCCGCTCGCTCGCCTCGCCTGGGTGGAGCCCGGCGTCTTGAACCTCGACCTGACACGTCACGCAGCGAAATTCGGACTCCACTTCGCTCCGGACCCGAGCAGCCAGCAGAGTTGCTCGATCGGAGGCAACGTGGCCAACAACTCCGGAGGCCCTCATTGCCTCGCTGAGGGTGTGACCTCGGCGCACGTTCTCGCCTGCGACGTCGTGCTCAGTGATGGATCCGTCGTTCGGCTCGGTGGTGAGGAGCCCGAGCCCCCGGGTTTCGACTTGCGGGGGGCCTTCGTGGGAAGCGAGGGAATGTTCGGAATCACCACTGCCATATGCGTGCGCCTGACGCCCGATCCCCGAGACGTTCGAACCATGTTGCTCGACTTCGAGACGGTTCGCGCCGGCACCGACACCGTCAGCAGCATCATCGCCGCCGGAATGGTGCCCGCCGCCCTCGAGATGATGGACCGTCTGTGTCTCCAAGCGGTGGAGGCCTTCGTTCACGCCGGCTTTCCCACCGATGCCGCCGCCGCACTGTTGGTCGAGGTGTCCGGAGCGGCGTCGGCGGTTGCTGCCGATGCCGAGGCCATCGAGCGGATAGGTCGCCAACACGGGGCTCGCTCGGTGAGAGTCGCTCGCGACGACAATGAACGGTCGTTGTTGTGGAAGGGACGCAAAAGCGCGTTCGGGGCCATTGCGCGGATCAAGCCGAACTACTACCTCCATGACACCGTGGTACCGAGGCGTCACTTGTCAGATGTCCTCGATCACGTGTATCGGATCGCCGCTGAGGAGGATCTCGCCGTTCTGAACGTCTTCCATGCCGGCGACGGGAACCTGCATCCGCTGCTCGTGTTCGACCGGCGCGAGCCCGGAATCCTCGAGCGGGTGCACCGGGCCGGGACGGCGATCGTGGCGGTGAGCGTCGAATACGGGGGTGTGCTCTCCGGCGAACACGGAATCGGCTTGGAAAAGCGCGATCTCATGCCGTTGATGTTCTCCGAAGACGATCTGCGGGCCCAGAGTTGGCTTCGCGAGGCGTTCGACCCGTTGGGTCTGGCGAATCCCTTCAAGGTTCTTCCGAGTCCATCGGGCTGTGGCGATGCGCATGCCCACGTGGAGGGTTTGTGGGTGTGAGTGACATCGCCGAGTTCGCCTCAGCCATCGGCGCGACTGGTCCGGTGTGGATTCGAGGTGCGGGGACCCGGGTAGTGGGGCCGGCGAACGTCCGGGCGGTCGAGTCGCCTCGGGGCATCAGGTTCTTCGAACCCGAGGAAATGACCGTGACCTGCGGTGCGGGTACTTGTCTGTCCGAGCTCGACGAGATTCTCGACGATCGGGGTCAGTATGCGAACCTCGGCCAACTCCGACATCCCCACGGAACCGTGGGTGGAGCGCTTGCCAGCGGTTGGAATGACCAACTTCGTCTCGGTCGTGGCCCGGTGCGTGACTCGCTGTTGGAGGTTCACGTCGTGACCGGACGAGGCGACGTCGTCAAAGGGGGCGGACCGACGGTCAAGAATGTGAGCGGTTTCGATCTATGTCGTTTGATGGTCGGGTCCCACGGACGTCTCGGGGCCATAGCCGAGGTGACGTTGCGCACGCGTCCCAAGCCGAGGGCGAGTGCCTGGCTGGTGGTGGACAGCGTGGACGGCTCGCGAATCGAGGAGCTGGTCGGTCACTTGTACCGTCCGTCGGCCATCTTGTGGAATGGCCTCGTCTGTTGGATCTGTGTGGAGGGTCACCCCTCCGACATCGAGATCGCTCGAACAGAGTTGCGACGCCGTGGCTTTGCGAGTCAGGAATCAGCATCCGGCCCCGACCTTGGCGCGTTACCTCATCGTTGGTCGGTCAGTCCTCGTGCGGTGTTCGAACACGTAGGGGAACGGGTGGGTCAGGTCATCGCCGAGGTCGGTGTCGGTGTGCTCCATGGCGACCAGCCTCCTCCGACACCGATTATCGACGCGGCGGTCGAAAACATCCATCGGCGCCTCAAGGACTCTTTCGATCCCGAGCACCGGCTGAATCCCGGGGCGGGTGACATTCTCATTCGGTGAGGATGATCGTGATCTCACGGCGTCGCGTCACCACAGGACCAGGGGACGGCGGGTGACGCGACCATCGGTCAGATCCCGAGGCTGCTCCACTCCTCGGAGGCTCGCGGATCTCCGAACGCGACCACACCGGTGTGGCGTCGACCCCATGCCGCCAGCATCAACGCGACCGCTGAGCCCCTCCAGGCCACGTCACCCTTGGAATGCTCGTGTCGCACGTCGAGAGCATCGCCGTCGGGGATGATCATCCATTCGCCGGGGCCATCGGTGCAATGAAGGTGCAGGGTCGATGGGGGAAACGCCCGAGCCTTACGCCTCATCCCCGGTGGGAGGATGACACCGTAGGCCTCGTCGATGCCATCGCAGGCCATCGCACGATCCATCGTCGTCGTGATCGCGATCGCCCGCTGCAAGTCGCAGACATGCACCGCGGTCTCGTGGACCATCCGACGTCGATAAAAGCGGCCGGTGTGATCATCGGACCAAGTCCATACTTTTTCATCTGGGGCGATGTTCGACAAAGCCGTCAACATGGCATCACAACGTTCGTCGATCCAGTCGAAGACAGCCGATTTCTCCGGTGCGTTCGCCGCTTGGCCCGGATCCAGCGGGCCGGTCGCGCGGGCGTCGACGATGGCAGTCACGCTGGCGTAGACGCGTCCCAGATGCACGATCACGTCGCGGCCCGACCAACCCGGGCAGTCCGGCACGATCGTGTCGTGAGTGGAGCGAGCCAGGCGACGGAGTTCGTCGGTGCTGTCACGAAGGGCGGAGAGGAAATCCGGAGAGGATGACACGGGAAAATCCTAGTGATTCGGTCATGGGCGTCGGTCGAGCGACGATTACCGTGCAGATGTGGGGTCGATCCGTTTGGAATCCGTCTCGTCGGGCGACATCGCCGCCTGTGTGGGATGTGGCTTGTGTTTGCCCCACTGTCCCACCTTCCGGGCCTCCGGTGAAGAAGCTCTGTCGCCCCGTGGTCGTATCGCGATCATGAAGGAGGTGAACGAGGGTTCGCTTCTACTCGATCGTGAGGCGGTCGAATTTCTCGACACTTGTATCCAATGCCGCGCCTGCGAGCCCGCGTGTCCGAGCGCTGTGCCGTACGGACGCATGATCGAAGGCGCCAAATCCGATTTGGCGCGGGCGAGAAAGGTGACACCACGCCTGATGCGCTGGGGACTTGGCGCCCTCAGACGACGTTTCCTCTTGCGCGCGTCGCGTCCTTTGCTCGTCATCGGCCAGCGCTTGCACCTCGTCCCGCGGCGCCTCGCCCTTCCTCGACTCGCGTGGCGCAACGAGCCTCGACTGCGAAACATCGCCGTTGATCCCGATGTGTGGATCTTCACCGGCTGCGTGATGGACGTCTGGCAACGCGAGACGCACCGTTCGGTTGCCGACCTCGCCGCTCGAGCGGGGCTGTCGTACGGAGTTCCCGATCGCTTTGGCGCTTGTTGTGGAGCGCTCCACGCTCACGCCGGCCTTCGTGAAACGAGCATCCGCTGGGCCGAGCGAACCATGCGTTCGATGCCTGGAGATGCACCGATCGTCGTGGACTCGGCTGGATGTGGCGCGGCCATGAAGGACTACGGAACGTCGATCGACACTCCGCAGGCGCGGATCTTCTCGAACCGGGTGATCGACGCCGTGGAGTGGCTGGCCGGGCTCCTGGAGAATCCCGATGTCGCTCGTTCCTTGGCCCCGCGTTCGGCGGATCGACCGACCGTGGTCATCCAGGACCCGTGCCACCACCGGCACGTGCAAATGGTCCACGGCGCCACCCGGCGCGTGCTCGCCGGGCGCGCGACCTTGGTCGAATTGGCCGACGACGGTTTGTGCTGCGGAGCCGGCGGTGCGTTCTCGCTCGCACACCCCGATCTCGCCGACAGCGTTCGGGCGCGCAAGGTCGACATGATCAAATCGTCGACGACGAACGACGGCCAGATCGTCGTGGCCTCGGCCAATCCGGGTTGTTCCATGTTTCTCGCCGCCGCCGGGCTGATGGTGCGTCACCCGGTCGACATCGTCCGGGACTCCTTGGGAGACCCTCCGTGAACGATGATGACTCGCGATTGCGCGAACGCTTGGTCGAGATCGTCGGTGAGTTGCGTGACCTGGTGGCGCGACTCGACGATCTTCAGTTCGATCTCTTGCGTGAGGCATCGGAGCGCCACCAACCTCGACCGGCCATGGACAAGACCCTGTCCCAGGCCCGTCGCGCATTGGAGAAGGCCCTCAATCTGCTCGGCGACTGAGCCGGTTCTCCTGGTCTTTGGCGTTCAGGGCCGCGAGCAACTCATCGAAACTCTTTCGGAAAGAGGCCACCCCCTCGCGTTCGAGTTGCTCGGCCACGTCATCCATGTCGACTCCCAAACGGGGTAGCAACGACCACACGCGGTGACACTCGGTGACATCGGCGTCGATCCGCCGCGCCACCGTTCCGTGGTCGGCGAAGGCGTCGATCGTGGCGTCAGGCAGCGTGTTCACCGTCGACGGGCCGATCAGCTCGTCCACGTAAAGGGTGTCGGGATACGACGGATTCTTGGTGCTCGTGGAGGCCCACAGGGGACGTTGAACGCGGGCTCCGAGGGAAGCCAACGTCGACCAGCGGTGCCCGTCGAAGGTGCGCTGGAACGCCTCGTACGCCAACTTGGCCTGGGCGACGGCCGCTTTGCCCTGCACGGCTCGGGCCGCGGTCGTTCCCGAGGCCTCCAGACGTCGGTCCACCTCACTGTCCACCCGCGAAATGAAAAACGAGGCCACGCTGGCGATGTTCGACACGTCGAGACCGGCCGCCACCCGGTCTTGGAGTCCTTCGATGTAGGCGTCCATGACCCTCTGGTAGCGCTCGAGTCCGAAAATCAGGGTGACGTTCACGTTTCGACCCTCGGCGATCATGCGCCGGATGGCCGGCAGACCCTCGACAGTGGCGGGAATCTTGATCATCAGGTTGGGTCGCGCGACTCGATTCCACAGATCTCGACCCGCCGTCAACGTGGCCTCGGTGTCATGGGCGAGGTTGGGGTCGACTTCGACGCTGACGAACCCGTCGGCGCCGCGGCTGGTTTCGTACAGGGTTGCGAAAACGTCCAGTGCACCATGAATGTCACTGACCACCATCTCCCAGTAACACTCCGGAATGCTGGCTCCGGCGGCGCGCAAGGAGAAGAACTGCTCGTCGTAATCCGCCGAGCCCTGGATGGCCTTTTGAAAAATGGTGGGATTGGATGTCAGGCCACGCACCCCCGAATCGCGCACGGAAGCCAACTCGCCACTGCGAACCAGATCTCGACGCAAATTGTCGAGCCACGGACTCTGCCCTTGTTCGGCGTACAGCCGTACGAGACGATTCGACTTCGTCATGGCGGTTAGTCGACCGCGTCCGACCGCAGCAGAGACTCCACCACGTGCACCACATTGCTCGGGCTCATTCCGAGGTTGATGAGTGACGTGGTTCCCGGTGCGCTGACTCCGAAACGATCGATCCCGACGCACGCGTCAGCGTACTTGTGCCAACCCAACGTGGCACCGGCCTCGATCGACACCGTCGGCATCGACGGCGGGAGAATCGCCTCGGCCAACGCTCGATCGTTGCGCCGAGTGGACTCGAAACGATCCCATGACGGCATCGACACCACTCGGGCCGAGACACCTGACTCCGCCAGTCCATCGGCGGCCGCCAAGGCCACCGCGACTTCGCTTCCGGTGGCGACCAGGCACACGTCCGAGCCCTCGCGAAGCACGCCGGCCCCCCGTGTCACCGCACCGCCATCGCACACCACCGGCAGGTTCTGACGACTCAAAACCAAAGCGGTCGGTCCGTTGTGTTCGATCGCCGCCCGCAGAGCCGCGGACGTCTCGTTGGCGTCGCAGGGACGAATCACCTGCAGATCCGGTATCGCCCGCAACGCCGCCAAATGCTCGATCGGTTGATGGGTCGGCCCATCCTCGCCGACCCCTACCGAGTCGTGACTGAACACGAAGATGCATTTGGCCCGTGACAACGCGGCCAGGCGAACCGGCGGCTTCATGTAGTCGAAAAAAACGAAGAACGTTCCGCCCACCGGCAACAGGCCACCGTGGAGAGCCATTCCGACCATGATCGATCCCATCGCATGCTCTCGGACCCCGTAGTAGACCTGACGACCCTCAGGTGTGGTGGGGGCGAGGGCGCTTTGCCCCGACAATCGGGTTCCGGTGTTTCCGGTGAGGTCGGCCGAGCCCGCGACGAGTCCGGGAACGCTCGGGAGGATCGCGTCGAACCCTTTTTGAATCGCCACTCGGGTGGCGAGGGACTCACCGATCGGAAAGACCGGCAGAGACTCGGCCCATCGCGGATCGGGGCCGCTCATCATCGCCTGCCACTCGGCGTGCGATGACGCTCGCTTCGCCCAGGCCTCCCGCTGTGCCTCGTAGCGTCGCGCGGCGGCGCGCACGGCGGTCACGACGGCCTCGGGGGCCCAGAACGGCTCATCGGGGATCCCCATGACGTCCTTGGTGCGCGTCACGTGTTCGGCGGAGAACGGATTCCCATGTGCCTCGTGCCTACCGGTCCAATCGGGGGAGGGCACACCCACTTGGGTTCGAAGCACGAGCATCTTCGGTCGTTCGTCGCCATCATCGCGTGCGGCCACGAGAGCATTCTCCAAGGCCTCGAGATCCTCACCGATCTCGCCGAGAGCGCGAACCGACCATCCGTAGGAATCGAAGCGCTTCGCGACATCGTCACTGCAGGACAATCCGGTTCCTCCATCGATCGTGATTCCGTTGTCGTCGAACACCACGACGAGACGCGAAAGTTTTTGATGTCCGGCGAAGGAGGCCGCTTCGTGGCTGACACCCTCCATGAGGCAACCGTCTCCGGCGATCACCCAGGTGTGGTGGTCGCAGAGATCGGAACCGAACCGCGCGCGTAGGTGACGCTCGGCCATGGCCAAACCGACCGCGTTGGCCAAGCCTTGTCCGAGCGGTCCGGTGGTGACCTCGACCCCAGCGGTGTGTCCGACCTCGGGGTGACCTGGCGTGGCCGAACCCCACTGACGGAAGGCCTTGAGGTCGTCCAGTGTGGTGCCGTATCCCTGGAGAAAGAGCATCGAGTACTGCAGGATCGAGGCGTGCCCGGCCGAGAGTACGAACCGATCGCGGTCGGCCCAGCCGGGGTCCGATGGGTCGTGCTTCATGACCCGGCTGTAGAGGACGTGAGCCAAGGGTGCCAACGACATCGCGGTGCCTTGATGACCGCTTTTGACCGCTAACGGGGCGTCCATTGCCAACCCGCGCGCGATGTTCACCGCGGCATGATCGATGGTCGGATCCAAGCGCGACGGCACACCTCGACTGTAATCCGCGGGCCCCGACCACCCGGCGACCCGCGGCGAATCGGGTCGGGTCACGCCGGGGGCAGAAGGGTGAAGGGAACCAAATGCCACGGCCCGCGGTCGACGCGGCAATGAGCGAAGATCTGGCCGTAGTCGCAGAACTCCAATTCGGCTTTGACGAGCCGATACGTGAACTTGCCGGGCTCGACAGTGAACGGGCTCACGTTGCGGGCGATTTCCTCGTCCTGCTCGCTCATTCCGCGACGGAACACCACTTCGAAAACGCCCGAGCCACTCTCCTGTTGCGCACAATGAATCAGAGCGACCAAATGCGGATCGAGGGTCACGGGGACCGGACCGGGTGCCGCCATGGAGAACATGGCACCGGTGATGTCGATGCGAGTACTCGGCCCCGGGGCCTTGCGCATTTCGAAGTTCTCCACGAAGAGGGCCGCGATGATCTGCATGCGACGCACAGTAGCGACAGATCAGAGTTCAGCGAAGGCGTAGGCCACCGAGCCAGACCGCGGTGATGTTCAGGTCCTCGTTCAATTCCACCAGGTCGGCGCGCGCACCCACGCGAATGACGCCCACGTCGTCTCGTCCGATCGCACGGGCCGGGGTGGTCGTGGCGGCACGAAGAGCGAGGTCGAGCGGAACTCCCGCCGCGCGACACACGCGAAGTCCGTCCGACATGGTGGAGGCGCTGCCGGCCAGGGTTCCGTCGGCCAAACGGGGCGCTCCGTCGACGACGCGCACGGCCGTCGGTCCGGCCGTCCCACGACGAGTGGCTACCGAGTCGGTGACGAGGGCGACACCATCGGGCTTGCACCGAAACGTGAGGCGAACGACGTCTGGATGGACGTGAACACCGTCGGCGATGAGCCCGGCGATCACCCGGTCGTCGTTCAGCGCCCACGTGGCCAGACCAGGCTCTCGGTGGGCCATGCCACTCATGGCGTTGTGAAGGTGGGTGACCATGCGTGCCCCCGCATCGATGGCATCCTCGTAACTCGATCGATTCGGTCGGGTGTGGCCGATCGAGACCGTGATCCCGCGACGGACGAGTTCGCGAATCGTTTCCGGTGCATGTTCGTCTTCCACGCCCATCGTGACCATCAGGGGAAGGTGGGGAAGGGCATCGAAGAAGTCGATCACCGGCCTCGAGACGAGATCGCGTCGGTGCGCCCCATTCGCCGAGCCGAGGAACGGTCCCTCCAAGTGCACGCCGGCGATGCGTGGCCGACGTTCATCCACTGGTCGTTGCGTCAGATAGGACATCGCGTCCGCGTAGTTGTCGGCAGCGGCGGTCACCAGGGTCGGGCACCAGGTACCGATGCCACGATCGATCAGCAGGTCGTCGAGACGGTCCCACGACCCGTCGTCGGCCGCGAGAGCACTCGCCCACACGTCGACATCTTCCACCCCGTTGCTCTGCAGGTCGACGAAGGCGGGGACGAGGATCGTATCGATCCGACCCGCAGAGGCGGAGTCGTCGGGAGCGGCCTCGACGGCCGCTATTCGGCCTCCGTCGACGGCGATCGTGGCGGGAACGAGTCCGTGCTCGGGGAGCAAAACCCGGCGACGACGAATCTGCTCCACCGAGGCATTCTGCCCCCCGGGGTCGACCGTGACACAGTGTTCCCATGAAGTACGCCGAGGAACAGTTCGAGGAATTGCCCGCCGATGCCGCCGCCTCGTGGTTGCGATTCGGGAAGTGGGATCGGGTCTACTTCCCCAAACTCGTCGGCCTCGAGGTCCAAGCGGTGCGCCTCGGGTATTGCCGCATGCTCATGCCCTTCAAGCCCGAACTCGAGCAACCCGCCGGGATCGTCCATGGCGGAGCCATTGCCACGTTGATCGACGCCGTCGTCGTTCCCGCCATCGGCTCGGCCTATGGTCCGGAGGTCGGCTATTCCACGCTCGACATGCACATCCAGTATCTTGCCGCGATGTCGAACGAGGGCGCCGTCGCCGAGGGAGTGGTGCTCAGGCGCGGGCGGACGGTGGTGTTCTGTGAGGCGAACGTCTTCGGACACGCGACAGGCAAACATCTGGCTCGCGGTTCACTGACCTACAACGTGATCGCCAGCAAATCCCCTCAGTGAACGTCGGGAAGCCCGAGGACCGCCAAGGCGTTCTCGCGCAAGAACTTCGGCCACACCTGATCTTTGAAGGGAACGTGAGGCATGTCGCCCATGATGCGCTCGTAGGTGAGTCCCATCGGCCAATAGCCCGCGTACAACACTCGATCGGCCCCGCGGCTGTTGGCGTAGTCGATGATGCGTGAGTCGTAATGCTTCGGGGCGAAGGCACTCGTGGAGTAGTACAGATTGGGCCACTTCAGCATCAGCTTCACCATCAACTCCGTCCAAGGCTGACAACCGTGACGAGTCACGATCTTGAGCTCGGGGAAGTCGTAACACACGATGTCGAGCAGTTCGACGTGCTGACACATGCTCGGCACTCGTGGACCAGGAATACCGGCGCACACGAAGACGGGCACTCCCAACTCGGCGCACACCGAGTAGATCGGGTACCAACGGGCGTGATCGATCGGGACTTGAGGCGTGCAACCGGCGGGAAAGGTGCCGACGGCTTTCAATCCGTGTTCGTCGTGCAGGCGTCGGATCTTGCGCACTTCGTCCAGTCCGTTGTTGGCGTCGGCACTGCACGACGGGATGAAACGTGCCGGAAACTCGGTCAAAGCCCGCAGTCCGGGGTCACCCTCGATGCCGATCATGGAACGATCGATCCCGAAGTGATCCATGGTGGTGATGGCCACCTCCACCGGGTCGAGATCTTCGGTCAGGGCCGTCGGAACGTTCTGCTTGAACAGGTACTCCACGGGGAACATCGTTTCCTTGCTCTCCTTGTCACGGATGTTGCCGCGGAAGAAGTCGTACAGACGACGGGGATCGGGATCGGGGAACCCCATCATCGTCTCGATGATCCCCAAACCCCCGGGACCAACCTTGGGCATGACCATGATCAGGCCCCGGTCAGGCCGAGGAACTGACGGGCATTGTCGCGCATGATGCGTCGCACAGCGTCCGGGGAGAAATTGGCGATGTCGTGAACGAATCGCGTCGGCACCGCCAAACCCTCGGCGTGTGGGTAATCGCTGCCGAACAACAAGCGGTCGTCACCGAGTACCTCGGCGAGGAGATCGATGTCATCCTCGTAAAACGGAGCCACCCACACGTGCTCGCGGAACTGTTCCACCGGATCCTTGGCGAACAAATGCGGCTGCTGGGAGTACGCCTTCTTGAACTTCTTCACCAGGTTCGGCACCCAGTCTGCGCCGGCCTCGATGGATGCGGTGCGCAGCTTCGGATGCCGCGAGAACACCCCGTGGGACACGAGCACGGCGAACATGTCGAATGGAGCACGGTCGCTGGTCATCACCCGCATGGGGGAGGACCGGAAGGCCTCGAATTCTCCGAAGGGTTCCCAGTCGTCGATGTACTTGCCGTACCCGGCGTCACCGGAGTGGAAGGCGACCGCGACGCCGGCTTCGGCCAGACGGGCCCAGAACGAGTCGTACACGGCACTGCCGGGTGAGCGGGTTCCACCGGCGGGGTCGATGGCCGGGGAGGTGCGCATGACCACTACCTTGACGCCCCGAGAGATGGCCCAATCGGCTTCCTCGACCGCCCACTCGGGGTCGGCCAAGGAGATGTACGGGGCGGCGTAGATCATGTCCTGGTACGCGAAGCCCCAATCCTCCTCGAGCCAACGGTTGAAGGCTCGGAACGCAGCGCACAAGGCCACGGGATCATCCCGCAGGGACTCTTCCATTCCCACGGCCAATGTCGGGAAGAACATGGCGCCCTCGAGGCCCTGCGAGCGCATCAGGGCCACGCGGGCATCCCGATTCCGGTACGCGGGACTGATGGGATCGAGCTCGCCGAACAACTCGCGCATGTCGTCTCCGGCGACCTGACCGCGGAAATAGGCGTCGAGGGCCCCGGGCTTGGACACCGGGTCGAAGGTCGGATTCGGGATGAACCGATTCACGCGACCACCCACCAACAATCGCTTCTTCCCGTCGACCACCGCCCACTGCATGCAGCGCTTGGCCATCTCACGAGGGATGTGCCGGATGAACGCGTCCTCGGCCTCGTAGTAGTGGTTGTCGGCATCGAATGCCGCAAACCCGAGGTCGACGGGGGTAGCGACGGTGACCGTGGGCGTCATGTGATCCTCCTAGAGACCTCAAAGGTACTAGAGCGAGGTTCCGAGCGCCTGATCGCGGGTACGGTGAAAGTCATGTGCGGACGTTTCACGTCGCTCACGCCGCCCGACCAGGTCGCCGAGATCTTCGGGGCGGAGCCGCCTTCGCTCGCGCTCCTCGACGAGTACCGGCCGCACTACAACGTTGCGCCCTCGTCGCGGATCATGGCGGTCGCGCTCGACGGGAGGGGAAACCGGCGGGTCGGGATCTTTCATTGGGGACTGGTGCCTGGCTGGTCCAAGGACCCCCGCATCGGAGCACGACTGATAAATGCCCGATCCGAGTCCGTGTCGGAAAAACCGTCGTTTCGATCGTTGGTGCCGACGAAGCGGTGCATCATCCCGATGGCCGGATTTTTCGAGTGGCGAACGAACGGCGTCGATCCCCGGGGTCCCAAGCGACCGGTCTACGTGACGCGGCGTGACGGTGCGGTGCTAGCCGTGGCCGGTCTCTGGACCTCATGGAGAGACCCCGTGGCCGGCAGGGATTCCCCGGTCTTGCATTCGTGCTGTGTGATCACCACTGCGGCCAACCGAACCATGGCCCCGATCCACGATCGTATGCCGGTGATTCTGGAGGCCCGGGACTGGAGTGACTGGCTCGCGGTGGGACCCGCCGGCACCCCTTCCAGTCGGCTCGCGGAGTTGATGGTTCCGGCCGACGACGACATCGTCGTGCCTCGCGACGTGAGCACCGCGGTCAACGCCGTTCGCAACAACGACCCGACATTGATCGACGCCGTCTGATCACTCGGCTCAGGCGACGTTCTCGTGGCCCATACGGCGCAACTCCACCCGTATCGCCTCCGCCGCCCTGTCGAGATCGGAGCGGTCCACCGACGCCGCCGCGTTGGCAAAGGACAACTCCCTCATGGTGTTCGTGGGAATGACGTGAACGTGGGTATGGGGCACCTCGTAACCAGCCACGATGACACCCACCCGCTCGCACCCGAAAGCGGCCTGCTGTGCCCGCCCGATGATCCGCGTCACCTCGAAAAGGTGAGCGACCACTTCGGGATCACCGTCGACCCAATGATCGAGTTCCTCGATCGGAACAACCAGAGTGTGACCGAACGCCATCGGATTGATCGACATGAATGCCACGCAACGTTCGTCTCGCCACACGAAAGTTCCCGGGATCTGTCCGGCGATGATGAGGCTGAAAACCGTGGGCATCAGACCCAGCCGCCCGAGACCGGAAACACCTCGCCGATGCAGTACGAGGACTCCGGGCCAGCAAGGAACCGCACCACCTCGGCCAATTCTTCGGGACGAGCCATGCGCCCGACCGGGACCTGCATCACGATTCCTGCTCGGGAGACCTCGTCGAAAGGGGCCAACAACGGCGTGTCCACCCATCCCGGACACACGGCGTTGACCCGCACTCCGAAGGGCGCCACTTCCTGAGCGGTGGACTTGGTGAGCGCGACGATCCCCGCCTTGGCTGCGCTGTAGTGCGGGGCGCCCGGGGCCGGGCGCAACGCCAGTATTGAAGAGATGTTCACGATCGAACCGCTTCGCCGAGGGGTCATGTGTCGCAGCGCCGCGCGGGTTCCATGGAAGGTTCCATACAGGTGTACCCGAATCATCCGATCCCAGTGCTCGTCACTCAATCCCACCGTGTAGTCGACGGGCGTCAACTCCGATGTCCGACCCTCCAGGCGCTTGGCCTGATTCTCGAAGTTGAGGATCGTTCGCGCCTCGTCGCGAGGGGGAGCGATACCGGCATTGTTGATCAACACGTCCAAACGACCGTGATGCGCCACGATTCGATCGACGGCGGCATCGAAAGCCGCGGCGTCGGCCACGTCGAAAACGGCCACCTCCCCGCCGACCTCTTCGGCCACCGATCCGGCCCCCGACTCGTCGAGGTCGTTGACGACGACGTGCGCCCCGTCGGCCGAAAGACGACGGGCAAAGGCGGCGCCCATCCCCGAGCCGGCTCCGGTGACGATGACGATCTGCCCGCCGAGAGGACCCCCGCGCACATTGCCCATGGGCCGACCTTAGACGGTTCGGCCCGAACACCTTGTTGTAGCGTACGAACGTGGGCTCGCAGCGGAACGACCGAGCGGCCTCGCGGTCGTCGTCCACCCGGGGGATCGCCACCTGGCCCAACCTGATCACCCTGGTCCGCCTGCTGTGCCTACCGCTGTTCGTTTGGTTACTGCTCGGACGCGATGACCGAGCCTACGCCGGCTGGTTGCTGGGCCTGCTCGGTGCCACCGACTGGATCGACGGGTGGGTCGCACGGCGTTTCGATCAGGTGAGCGAATTCGGCAAGATTTTCGATCCCACCGCGGATCGACTCATGTTCATCGTGACGGTCGTGGCGATCATGATCGACGGCTCCGCCCCGTGGTGGTTCTGCGTGGCCGTCCTGGTTCGCGAGGTCGTCTTCGGAGCAACGGTGGCGGTGCTGAAACTCTTCTTCGCCATGGACCGCTTCGACGTGACCTATCTCGGCAAGTGGGCCACATTCATCCTGATGTTCACCTTCCCCGGCTTCGTTATGGGTGAGAGCGCGCTCGGGATCCGGGGCTTTTTCGAAGCGTTTGCCTGGGTTGCCGGGCCGATCGGCTTGGCTCTCAGTTACTACACCGCTATCGCCTACGTCCCGACCATCCGTCGGAGCTTGCGAAGAGCCGGCGATGTCGTGGTCGGCGAACCTCACGATCCAGCCGACGACGGGGAGTAGATTGGCCCCGTATGAGCGTTCCGTCCGACCTCCTGTATTCCAAGGACCACGAATGGATTCGAGTCGTCGGCTCGGTGGCGCGGGTCGGTATCACCGATTTCGCCCAAGATGCCCTCGGAGACGTCGTGTTCGTCCAAGCGCCCGAGGTTGGTTCCAAAGTCAGCGTGGGTCAATCATTCAGTGAGGTCGAGTCGACCAAGTCCGTCTCCGACATCTACGCACCAGTCAGTGGCATCGTCAGTTTGGTGAACGCGAGTCTGGTTGCGGACCCGTCTCTTTTGAACTCGGATCCGTACGGTGCCGGTTGGATCTGCGAGATCACTGTTACCGACGCTGTCGACTCCTCACAATTGTTGACATCCGATGAGTACTCGGCGCTAATCGGTTCCTGACATGTCGGTCTTTTGCACCAAGTGCGGCCACAAGAACAAAACGGGTGCATACTTTTGTAGTTCCTGCGGCTACGCCCTCGAATCAGACGGGGACAAGACGATCGTTATCGCCAAGGTCGATCCGCTTCAGGATGCCCCTGGTCCCCAGGACAATGCCGCAGTCGATTTGCGCTCCTTGCCCACGGACGTGGCCACCCTCATGGTGCGGAGCGGACCCCAGGCTGGTGAACGTTTCACTCTGACGTCAGCCATCACCAAACTCGGACGCCACCCCGACAGCGACATCAGTCTCGACGATGTATCGGTGTCGCGACGGCATGCCGAGATCTCCCATCAGAGCGCCGAGTACGTGTTGCGCGATGCCGGGTCCCTGAACGGCACTTACGTCAATCAGCGGCCGGTCGAGTCGACCGTTCTGCAGCAAGGCGACGAAATTCAGATCGGGCGCTTTCGTTTGATCTACCTCGGACCGGCGAACGAATCATGAACACGAAGTCGGCCTCGGAGCGCCCGTATCTCTCCATCGGCGAGGTGCTCGGCCTGTTGCTCGAGGAGTTCCCCGATGTCACCATTTCCAAGATTCGTTTTCTCGAAAGCCAAGGCCTGATCGTTCCCGAGCGAACCAGTTCGGGCTATCGCAAATTCTACGATGACGATGTCGAACGCTTGAAGTACATCCTGCGCGAACAAAAAGAGAAATTTCTCCCGCTACGCGTCATCAAGGATCGACTCGAAACCCCACCCGACGGCATCGAGCGTGCTGCTCCTCGGGGAATCAAGAACGTGTCCGGTTCGACTGTGGCGGGCGACCCTGCGGACCCGGCGTCGATGAGTGGGTCAATGACCAAGCCCTCCAAGAGCCATCCGGCGGCGCGAGCGGTGAAAACGGTCAATCCGATCACCGACAAGGCTCCGAAGCGACCGGCTCCTCCGGATCCTTCTGATGCCGTGGGTCGCCCGGCGACGTACGGCCGAGACGAGTTGTTGTCGCTGTCCGGTTTGGATCTCGAGGGCCTCTTGGACCTCGAGCGCTACGCATTGGTGGCTGCTCACGGCGGCCATGGGCTGTACGACGAGCACGATTTGGCCATTGCCGAGGTGGCCCGGGGCTTCATCGACGCCGGAATCGACATTCGACACCTGAAGGGCTGGAAAACCTCGGCCGAGCGAGAGGCGGGACTGTACGAACAACGAGTCCTGCCCGTGCTTCGGCGTCGTTCACCCGAGTCCCGCGTGGAGTCCAACGAACTTCTCGATGACCTCGCTGATCTCGGTTCCCGCCTACGGGCGATCCTGATCGCTCGGGCTCTCGGGTCGCTTCGCGACCCCGGATGACGGGTCGCTTCGCGGCCGTGGATGACGGGTCGCTTCGCGGCCGTGGATGACGGGTCGCTTCGCGGCCGTGGATGACGGGTCCCTCGCCGCCCTGGATGACGGGTCGCGACCAATGTGGCGCTGACAGTCAGGCGGGTCCTACCAGCGTCACGGACTACGCTTCTTCCATGGTCGAACTCGAACTCATCGGTGTACGCGTCGAGATCGTGGGAAACACTCCGGTCATCATCTTGCGTGAACGCGTCGGAGAACGGCGAGTTCTTCCCATCTACATCGGCAAGCCTGAAGCGGCCAGCATCCAATGGGCCCTCGACGGACTCGAGCCGCCACGACCCTTGACGCACGACCTCATCGTCGATCTCCTCGGGGCACTCCGGGCCCGTCTCGAACGGGTCGTCATCACCGATGTCGTCGACGGTGTGTTTCATGCCGAAATGGTGTTGGAGACTCCCTCCGGTGGGGTGAACGTATCTTGCCGACCCTCTGACGCCGTCGCCGTCGCCGCGCGTACGAACACGATCATCCAATGCACCGCCGCCGTCATCGACGATGCCGGCAAATACGCCGCACTCGGTGACTCGGACGAGGACCAAGACGACATGGACGAATCGCCGACTCCCGACGAATCGGAGTTGTTGGGGGAGTTCCGCGACTTCATCGAAAACATCAATCCCGACGACTTCAAGCCCTGATCCCGGCGAATCCCGAGGCCGTGAGCAGGGGTGACCGGAGGTCCCAACGTCCAACGTTGACGGTCGTCGACGCGAGCCGTACCCTGAACCTCTGGTGTAACTACACCCGTGTCACCCGAGGCAGTGGAGCGACGTTGAAGACACCCGAGACAGCCTTTTCCGGTAAGCAGGCGGCCGCCATCGTCGGTATCTCCTATCGGCAGCTCGATTATTGGGCGCGTACGAACCTCATACGCCCGACGTTGGTGGACGCCGCGGGAAGCGGCTCACGCCGTCACTACAGCTATCGCAACCTGCTCGAATTGCGCATGGTCAAGAGTCTCCTGGATGCCGGTTTCCGACTGCAATCGGTGCGAGAGGTGTTCCGGTATCTGCGCGACCACGTGAGCGCCGACCTCACCTCGGCTCATCTCGTCATCAACGGCTCCGCGGTCGTGCTCTGTCAGGGCGACGAACTCATCGACGTGGTGCGTCGTGGACAAGGTGTGCTGAACCTGTTGCCGCTGGCGCAGGTGAAGGTCCAAGTTGACGGTCGCATCGTCGATTTGTACCCGTTGCTGGCCGACGAAATCGGTGGCGGCTCGGTTCGACGCGTGGTTTGATACCCGGCCGATGAAATTCTCGCCGCTCGACTCCGAGCACCGCGCCCTTGGAGCGCGTCTCACTCCTTTTGGCGGTTGGGACATGCCCCTTCAGTACGAGTCCGGGACCATCGCCGAGCACCTCGCGTGTCGGAGTAGTGCGGTGGTCTTCGATGTCTCCCACTTGGGGACGGTTCGCGTCGATGGACCCGACGCTTCGGAACGTCTTCAGGCGGCCTTCACCAACGATTTGACCAAGATCGCACCCGGACGGGCTCAGTACACGCACCTACTCGATCCCGACGACGCATCCGTTGTCGACGACATCATCGTGTGGTGGGTGGACGAGCAGTCCTTCGACGTGATGCCCAACGCGTCCAACACCGACCGTGTGATCGCCTCGATCGGGGGTGTCGACACCACCGAGCGACGGGCGGTGTTGGCCGTCCAGGGCCCCGAGAGCCGCGCCAGGCTGCGAACTTTCTTCCCCGAAGCCGCCGCCGTCGGTCGATTCCAGGTCGCTCGTTGTGCGTGGAACGACGTCGACTGCACGGTGGCCGGTACCGGTTACACCGGTGAGGTCGGGGTCGAGATCGCGGTGCCGGCCGAGATAGCCCCACGCTTCTGGCAGGCGCTGTTGGAAAACGGCGTCGTGCCCGCGGGGCTCGGCGCGCGAGACACGCTGCGCCTCGAGGCCGGCCTTCCCCTGCACGGTCACGAACTCGGACCCGGCGTCACCCCGTTGCAGGCGAACCTCGAATGGGTCGTGTCGTGGACGAAGAGTGATTTCATCGGACGCGACGCTTTGCGGGCCGAGAAAGAGCGCGGTCCGTCACGGATTCTGCGCGGCATCTCCACCGACGGGCGTCGTCCGCCCCGGGCCGACTGCGTGATTCGGCGTGCCGACCCCGGCGATGACTCCGCTCTCGGGATCGTGACGAGTGGCAACTTCTCGCCGGTTCTGGAGCACGGCATCGCGCTGGCCTTCGTGTCGCCCGACGTCGAGATCGGGCAGACGGTCGTGATCGACGTGCGGGGCAGCGAACTGGCCGGGAGGGTCGTGCCCACACCCTTCGTCTCGAAGAAGTAGCCGCGTCAGCCGGTCGACTTCGATTTGGTGCTGAACATACCTCCGGCCAACTCGGCGAATTGTGTGAGCGGTCCGAGCCGTCCGGCCAGGTCGCCCAAAGTCGCCACCGCCTTGGTCACGTCGGCGGGAAGGGTGCCCACCTGGTTCATGATGCCGTCGACTCTCTTCAACGTCCCGCGAGCCTGCTTCACCCCGGCTTGAACGGCGGGGAGGATCTCCCGCAACGGAACTTCGAACTCGTCGAGCAGGTTGTTCACGCGGTGCGCCACGCGATTCAGTTCGGTCATGGTGTCGTTGAAGGTCGAGATCGACTTCACCACCTCACCGGTCATCTGAGTCACCACTTCGACGACGCGACCGACGGCCATCAGGGGAGAGGCGCCACTCAGAAGCGAGAGCAGATCGGCCAACCCGGGTAATCCGCCCGGGCCACCGGATTCGGCGGAGGTTTTCGCGTTGTTGTCGATGGCCATGAGAAAAAACTACCGCCGGAATCAACGTGACGACGCGTAGGACTCCAAAGGTTCGCAGGTGCACACGAGATTCCGGTCTCCGTACGCGGCGTCGATGCGACCGACCGGCGCCTGATACGACGAGCCACGGGGACGACCCACCGATCGGGGATACGAGCGCGGCCAATCACCGACCAGGTCCTCGACGGTGTGCGGGGCGTGGCGCAGTGGGCTCTCCTCGACGGCGATCTCTCCGTTCGCCACGCGGTCGATCTCCACCCGTATGGCCACCATGGCGTCACAGAAGCGATCGAGTTCGGCCTTGGTCTCGCTCTCGGTGGGTTCGATCATCAGCGTGCCGGCGACCGGAAAACTCATCGTCGGCGCATGGAAGCCGTGATCCATCAGGCGCTTGGCCACGTCGTCGACGGTGACCCCGGTCTCTTTGGTGATCGGTCGTAGGTCGATGATGCATTCATGGGCCACGTGACCGTTCGCACCGGTGTACAGAATCGGGAAGTGGGCATCCAGACGACGCGCGACGTAGTTCGCGTTGACGATGGCCATCTCGGTAGCGGTACGCAAGCCCCGCGCCCCCATCAGGCGAACGTAGGCCCACGAGATCGGCAATATCCCCGCCGAACCGAACGGAGCGGCTGACACCGGGCCGACGGGGGAGTCGTCGCCCAGGGGGTGTCCCGGCAGGAACGCGGCGAGGTGGGACTTGACCGCCACCGGGCCGACTCCCGGCCCGCCGCCTCCATGGGGGATACAGAAGGTCTTGTGCAGGTTCAGGTGGCTGACGTCGGCGCCGAAGGTCCCCGGTCGCGCCAAGCCCACCAGTGCGTTGAGGTTCGCGCCATCGACGTACACCTGACCGCCCCCGTCATGAACGATTCGGCAGATCTCCGAGATGCCATCTTCGAACACGCCGTGCGTGGAGGGGTAGGTGACCATCACGGCGGCCAATCGATCACCGGCATCGTTGACCTTGGCCTGCAGGTCGTCCAAATCGACGTTCCCGCCGGAGTCGCAGGCCACCACGACCACCGACATACCCGCCATCACGGCACTCGCCGCGTTGGTGCCGTGCGCGCTGGAGGGGATGAGACACACCGTGCGTCGATCCTCTCCGCGGCTGCGGTGATAGGCGCGAATGGCCAGTAGCCCGGCGAACTCACCTTGGCTTCCGGCGTTGGGTTGCAGACTGACAGCGTCGTAACCGGTGACGACGACGAGCATCTGTTCGAGTTCGGCGATCAATTCTCGATACCCCACCGTTTCGTCATCGGCCGCGTAGGGGTGAACGTTGGCGAACTCCGGCCAGGTGATCGGCTCCATCTCGGTCGTCGAGTTGAGTTTCATCGTGCATGATCCCAAAGGGATCATGGTGCGGTCGAGGGCCAGGTCCTTGTCGGCCAACTTGCGCAGGTAACGCAGCATTTCGTGCTCGGTGCGGTAGGCGGAGAAGACCCGCGCTCGGAGAAGGGCCTCGGTTCGCCGGGGCACATGGAGCAATCCGACCGCGTCACCGTCCAGCGTTTCGTCGAGATCGACTCCGAAAACAGTCAGGAGTGTGGCCAGTTCCGACAACGTCGACGCCTCGTCGAAGGTGACCCCGACGTTGTCCTCATCGATCACACGGACGTCGAACCCGCGAGAGCGAGCACGGTCTCGGGTGGCCGAGGCGGCACCCGGTGTGCGAACCGCGACGGTGTCGAACCACGAGTCGTGAGCGGTTCGAATGCCTACTGAACGGACGTTGGCGACGAAAAGCGATGCCAGTCGGTTCACCCGATTGGCGATGCGACGCAAGCCGTCAGGGCCGTGCCAACAGGCGTAGAAGCCGGCCATGTTCGCCAGCAGGGCTTGGGCGGTGCAGATATTGCTGGTGGCTTTCTCACGACGGATGTGTTGCTCGCGTGTTTGAAGAGCCAGACGCAATGCGGGACGCCCGGCCGCGTCCGTGCTGACTCCGACCAAGCGACCCGGCAGGGTCCGCGCCATCGACTCGGTGGTCGCCATGTACGCCGCGTGCGGTCCGCCGAAACCCATCGGGACACCGAAGCGTTGGGCCGACCCGACCGCGATATCGGCGCCCAACGAGGCCGCCGACGCCACCAACACGCTGGCCAAGGGATCCGAGGCGATCACGGTGATCGCTCCCTGTTCTTTCACCCGCGCCACGTGCGGTCGAGGATCTTCCAACGAACCGGTCGAGGTGGGAAAGGAGAAGAGGGCTCCGAAGCACTCGCCGGCGTCGTCGCGCTGCCCCACATGGAGACGTATACCCAAGGGCTCGGCCCGAGTGGCCAAAACCGCGATGGTTTGCGGATGGGTGTCGGCCTCGACGAAGAACACGTCCGACGACGACTTCGAGGCGCGGCGCGCCATGGTCATGGCCTCGGCCGCCGCCGTGGCCTCATCGAGCAACGAGGCGTTGGCGATGGGCAGACCAGTCAGGTCGATCACCATGGTCTGGAAGTTCAGCAGGGCCTCCAGACGTCCCTGGCTGACCTCGGGTTGGTACGGCGTGTACGCGGTGTACCACGCCGGGTTCTCGAGCACGTTACGACGCAACACGGGCGGGGTGATGGTGTTCGTGTAGCCCATGCCGATCATGCTGCGACGCGGGCGATTGCGCGCTGCCAAGTCTCTGAGGGCGGCGGTGACGTTCACCTCTGACATCGCATCAGGCAGGTCGAGATCCTCGCGAAGACGAATCGACTCGGGCACCGTGGCGTCGATCAACTCGGCGACCGTGGACACCCCGATGGTCCGTAACATCGAGTCACGATCCTCGACGTCGAGAGTGCCGATGTGACGGCCGACGAAATCATCGGGCGCAAAGAGGTCGGACAGTGATTCAGCGTTCATGGAAGCCTCCGGTTCGCTCGGTTCGCTTCCCCCGCTGTCTCTCCACCAGAGGTGGGCCTGAGAGCTTCGACCATGGTGGTCTTTCCCCGTCGGCGAGATCCCGAGAGATCCACTTTCCAGCGTTGTCTCGCCCGACCGGTCCGGTGGCCTGAGAGATTCCGGGGAGGTTGCTCCTTCGGCGTCCCGGTGCTGGCGGCACCGTGACTCTCCCGGTCGGGTTCAACGACAAGCCCGATCGTAGTTCACCGATGCCCCGCTCCGTGGTTGGAGCGACCATTTTCTGAACGTCGAGGTCACACCGCTCGGTGACGGGCCTCATCGGCCGTCCGTTGCTCGCTTTCAGTCGATCGTTCCGTAGGTTCCACCCCGGCCTCGACGATCTGTGCCGCGCAATTCGAGCGTCACCTCGCCGAGATCGGCCAGAAACTCCTCGACGGTGTCGGCGTGAGATGCGTTCACCGTGCAATGCAACGATGGGGGAGGGCCTTGTCGGTCGATGTACCACCCACGCGTGGCCATGGCCTCGGCCACGGCGTACACGTCGATCGAGTGCCTTTGCTCGTCGGCTCCGAAGGACAGCAGCGTGGAGTCCGGACGGGCGCGAACCACGAGTCCGTCGATCCCGGCGATTCCATCGGCCAGGCGCAGACACGCCTCGCGGGCCCGTCGGGTCAGGTCGAGATAGCCCTCATCACCGAGGAACTTGGTGACCGCCCACGCCGCGGCCATCGGACCTCCACTCTTGGTACCGAGCACCCCGGAGGAACCGTAGAGACCACCGAGCCAGTTGTCGGTGACGAAGGTCTGGTACGAGCGCAGACGACGGTTGCGATGCACGATCACCGACGCTCCCTTGGCCGTGTACCCGTATTTGTGGAGATCGACCGAGATGCTGGTGACGCCGGGAACCGCGAGGTTCCACGGGGCCACGGTTTCGCCCATTCGTTCGAGGTACGCCAAGGTGACTCCACCCATGCACGCGTCGACGTGACAGTTCACATCGAGTCGAGCGGCGATCGCGGCGATGTCGGGAATGGGGTCGATGACCCCCTGCGGGTACTGGGGCGCCGAGCCGACCAGCAACACCGTGTTTTCGTCGCACGCCGCGCTCATCGCCTCCACGTCGGCCCTCCAATCATCGCGCACGGGGGTGCGGCGGGCCTCGACTCCGAGGTAGTGGCAGGCCTTGTCGAAGGCGGCGTGGGCCGACACGGGCAGGATCGCGTTCGGTGCGGTGACACCACGGTGCTGACGACCGCGTTCTCGAGAGGCTTTCACCGCCATGAGGATGCTCTCGGTTCCTCCGCTCGTCATGAAACCCGCCGCCTCGGTGTCACCGCCAACCCAGTTGGTCACCGTAGCCACCACCTCAGATTGGAATTTCTTCAAACTCGGAAAGGCCTCCGTGTTGAGCCCGTTCGCCGACGAGTACATCGCGTGAGCGCGTTCGGCCACCTGTTCGACTTCCTCGCCGGCGTAATACGCCAGGGAGAAGACTCGACCCTCCCTCCACGCGACGTCACCGAATCCGGCCTGACGAGCCTCGTTCAGAATCGCCTGAGCACGATCAGAGAGTTCCATCGTCGGTACCGTAGACGCATGAGCGTACCCGCCCCACTCGTGAGCGCCGCCGAGTTGAACGCCAGGTTGCGCGACCTGTTCGGAGCCGACATGCACGGATTGACGTCCGACATGGTCAGCGAGCTGGAGTACGGGATGGTGCTCACCACCATGGAGGTGAGCACCAAACAGTTGCGTCCCGGCAAGATCATCAGTGGCCCGACGGTATTCGCCGCTTGCGACGCGGCGCTGTTCTACGCCTGTCTTTCGGTGTACGGCTTCGACATGATGATGCTCACCAGCGACATGCAGATTCGTTTCCTGCGTCCGGCCAAGGGCACCCGGCTCCACGCTCGCGGGCGAATACTGAGCATCGGCAGCAAGCTGATCACGGGGCAGGTGGTGGCGTTCACCGACGACGAGTCCAAACCGGTCGCCGTGGCCCAGGGGTCGTGCGTTCCCCCGAAGAAAAACACCGACTCCTGACCCACCGGTCAACGTCGCCTAAGATCCGATGATGCCCGACTCGACCAAGCCGACGATCACCATTCCCGCGGGCGACCCGCCCGACGAACTCGTCATCGATGACCTCGTGGTGGGCGAGGGGACCGAGGCCTGCGCGGGCTGCCGACCGGTGATGCACTACGTCGGGGTGGCCTGGAGCACCCAGCGCGAATTCGACTCGTCGTGGAGTCGCAATGAGACCTTCGATTTTCGTCTCGGTGCCGGCGAGGTCATCGGGGGATGGGACCAGGGCGTGGCGGGAATGAAGGTCGGAGGCCGACGTCGCCTCACCATTCCGCCACACCTCGGATACGGCGCCCGCGGCGCCGGTGGGGTCATCAAGGGCAACGAGACGCTGGTTTTCGTCGTCGACCTCGTCGACGTCCGTTGAACGACCTCGACGAGGAGGAGAGGGGCATTATCCGCCGCGTCGACCGCGGGCTACCCGCGCCCGTCTCAATGTGTCATAACGGTTATTATGGGCTATCGCGGTGGGGAGCCACGGTCCGATTGTGCAAGGGCCGGGCGGCATCGAGGAGCCACCGCAGGGCTTCTTGGAGACTGGCCACGGTTGGTCGCCCCGCACCAAGTTCGCGGTCGGTGTCCTCGATGGCACACGACAACACGTAGAGGTCATCGTAGAGACGATCCAATTCGCGTCGGGCCACGACCAGTTCGTTCTCACTGATTTGCAACTCGCGAGCCCGTTGACGCGACACCCAATCCCACTGACGACAGGCCTGGGAGCAAAAGACCTTCGGGCGCCCGGGACCCGATCGGTTCGTCAGCACACGTCGACACCACCGGCAGCGGGGGCGGTTCGCCGAAGCCTCGTCTCCCCGACTCTGCGACCCCTTGGTTTTTTTCGTCATGACGAAATTATGGCACAGTCACGGGAGCGGGCGGTGGGATCGGGTGGCGATCGCCGACAGACTCGGGGCATGTCCGCTCCCGTCGCACCGCTCCATCGGTTCGCCAGTGACAACAACGCCGGGGTCCATCCCGCAGTCATGGAGGCTTTGGCAGCCGCCAATCACGGTCATGCCACTGCCTACGGGGACGATCCGTGGACGGCGATGGCAACGCGAGATTTTGCCGATCTTTTCGATCACGACGTGGTCGCCTTGATGGTCTGGAACGGAACGGGGGCCAACGTGCTGGCGCTCGGATCCGCCCTCTCCCCCGCTGGGGCAGTCGTCTGCTCGGACTGTTCGCACATCAACGTCGACGAGACCGGCGCCCCGGAGCGTCTGTTGGGTTCGAAATTGATGGACCTTCCGACGCGGGGCGGCAAGCTGACCCCCGATCAGGTGCGCGGGTTGCGTCACAATCTCGGGGTCGTTCACCACGTTCAACCGAGCGTGCTCTCGATCACGCAGAGCACCGAGTGGGGGACCCTCTACTCCCCGACCGAGATCGCTGCCTTGTGTGAGGTGGCTCACGAGATGGGAATGCGGGTTCACCTGGATGGTGCCCGAATCGCCAACGCCACCGCGGCCCTTGGCGGCTCGCGCGAGGTGTTGCGCTCCTTCACGCGGGATGCCGGGGTCGACATGGTGTCCTTTGGAGGCACCAAAAACGGCATGATGTACGGCGAGGCAGTGGTGTTCCTCGATCGTGAACTGGCCCGTTCCGCCGGGTACACCCGGAAGCAGTTCACGCAACTCCCGTCCAAGGTTCGCTACATCTCGGCTCAGTTTTCGGCGTTGCTGTGCGAGGACCTCTGGATCGACAACGCCCGACATGCCAACGACATGGCGCGACACCTCTATCAGGCCGTGCGGGGTCACCCGGCGTTCCACATCGCATCCGAACCGTCGGTCAACAGCCTCTTTCCGACTTTTTCGCCCACGGTCGAGGCCGACCGCATCGAGGCTTTGCGCGACTGGTCCTTTTTCTACGACTGGGACCCTTCTTTGCGCCAGGCGCGTTGGATGACCGCGTGGGACACCACCCCGCTGGACATCTCGGCCTTTCGCGCCGGCCTCGACCACTTCGTCGGTTGAGATTTCGCGGGTTGAGGATTCGTGGGTTGATGGTTCGTGGGTTGAGGGATCGCCGCCGGTGGTCGGGACCACGGGGCTGACATTTTTTAATTGACTCACCGGTTAGATAGTCCTAGGGTGAAGGGGTCGTCTCGGGGGTCGAGGCGTCGGTAGGGGGAGTTGTCAAGGGGGAACTCGTGGCGGCAACAGACATCGTCATCACTCGCCAGCAAACCGACGACGCCTGGATGAACAAGGGGGCATGCCGCGGCATGACCCACCTCTACTTCCCCCCTAGTGCCGAGCGTCCCCAAGCGCGCGAACGTCGCGAGGCTATGGCCCGAGCGGTCTGCTCCGCCTGCGCGGTCAAGGAGACCTGCCGTGAGTTCGCGCGCAGCAATCACGAGTACGGCCTCTGGGGCGGCGAGAGCGAGGACGAGCGACACGAGGCCGGATTCCGCCTCATCGCTCCCATCGGTATCCGAGCTGCCTCCTGACCTCGTCGCGTTCACCAGCCAAGAGACCTACTTGGTTCGCGTCATGATGTGAAACTGACGCATGGTCGCCGATCACCGCTCTGCTTTGTATTCGGCGTGGGAGGCGTTCGGAGACCACCGACGCATCGTGGCCATCTATGACACCAGCCCGATGGTCTCGACCAACACCGTGTATCGGCTCGACCTCGACCTCCCCGATGATTCTGGGTCGCGGCGGGTCTTCGCCAAAATCTCGAACTACGGCTCCTACTTCTTGTTCGCCGAGGATCACGACCGGCTCTTCCGCTGCTCACAACTCTTGCGCGGCACTCGATTCGACGGTTTTCTCGCCCCAGTTCTCGGTCGCAATGATCGTCCGTTCACGTACTACGACGAACGAGTCTGGGTGGCTTTCTACAGCGAGGCGCGACGGGGTGAATCTCTCCCGGCACGTCTCACTGCTCGGCAAACTCGTTGCCTCGCCCGTGAAATGGCCACGTTTCACGACGCTTGCACTGATATCGCCCCGGCCGTCCCGGCCACGTCGAATTCGATCAAGTCCGATGCGATCCATCTCCTCGATCTTTTGTCCAGTCCGTTCGCCTCGCGCAACTTCGAATTGTCCACCGAACACGTCAGCCTCCTCTGGCGACGCACCCACGACCTGTTGTTGACCATGGAGAACATCCGGTACGACTCCTGGACGCGCATCCCGATCCTCGTGGATTGGAATCTCGGCAACTTCTCCGTGCGGAGTGATCTCTCGGGTGACTTCGAACTCCACTCGCGTTGGGACTACGACTGGTTCCGTGTGGAATCCCGCATACTCGACTTCTATTTCTTGTCGCGCGTCTCGTCGGCCACCGGAGATCGCACCCATTGGACGTACTCACCACACACGCTGACCGAACCGTCCTTCGCCGACTTCATCGCGGCATACCATGCCGTGAGCCCCTTGACCGAAGAGGAGATCCGCTTTCTTCCGGTGGCGTACACCTTCTTCATCGTCAACTATGTCGTGCGAGAGGGAGCGCGGTTCTTCCGCCCCGATCTGTGTGCCCAGTTCCGCAACGACGCTGCCCGTGTGTATCTGCCGGCGGTCGATCGACTGAACATCGATCCTCTGCTACGAATCGTCACCTCTTGAGTGCCCCGGGTTGCCCTGCCACCGACCGCGAGGGTTCAATGACACCATGACCGTTGGTTCGCATTCGTACGACGTGGTGGTGGTCGGCAGCAGCAATCTCGACCTGGTGGCCACCGTCGAGCGTCTACCGGGTCCGGGTGAAACCGTGCTCGGCTCGGAGTACGCCGAGCATGCGGGCGGCAAAGGGCTCAACCAGGCGGTCGCGGCAGCGCGGGCCGGCGCCGACACGGCGTTCATCACGTGCCTCGGCCCGGATCACGCCGGGGACACCCTCCACAGCCTCATGGTCGCTGAGGGCGTGGCGTCGTTCGTGACCGATGTCGACGTTCCCACGGGCCGAGCACTCATCAGCGTGGATGGGAACGCCGAGAACTCGATCGTCGTTGTCCCGGGCGCCAACCAGCGGCTCGGCATCGGTGTGGTCGACGCCCATCGAGACGTCGTGTCACGCTCGCGGGTGGTGCTGTGCCAACTCGAGATCCCTCTCGACGCGGTCGAGGCCTCCCTGGCGATCGGACGGGCCGGTGGGGCGAAAACCGTTCTCAACCCCGCTCCGGCCAGGACCTTGACCCGGTCGCTGTTGCAGTTGGTCGACGTGATCACCCCGAACCAACACGAACTCGGACTACTGGGCGGTGCCTCGACCCTGCTCGCCAGTGGCGTGTCGATCGTCATCGTCACCTTGGGGGCTCGGGGTATGCGCATTGTCACCCGCGATGGCGAGATCGATGTTCCTCCATTCGTGGTGCGCGCCGTCGACACGACCGGCGCCGGTGATGCCGCTTGCGGTGCCCTGGCCGCGGCGATCAGCCAGGGAGTCGACATTGGTTCGGCCGCCCGGCGGGCGGCTGCCGCCGGAGCGTTGGCGGCGACGCGCAAGGGAGCGGTTCCCTCCCTGCCCAACCGCGAAGAAATCGATCTGTTGGCCGGCTCCTAGGGCCGCTCGAGAAGCAACGACGCCCAGCCGTCCACGATCACGCGTTCCGACACGGCGAAGTCCGGATACTCCCTCAGCACGTGGTCGTACCGACCGTCGAGTACCCCACTCAGAATCAGCACGCCCCTCACCGCCACGTGACGGGAAATCTCGTCGGACAGCTCGATCAGAACCGGGGCGAGGATGTTGGCGAACACGACGTCGAACTCGCTCGCCGGGTACTCGGACGAAACCGTCCAGCGGTCGCCCACTTCGTTGGCGAATGCATTCTGGCGCGAGATTTCGATGCTGGCCGGATTGACATCGACACCATGGGCCATGCGGGCTCCCCGCATCGTGGCGACGATTCCCAGAATGCCGCTCCCGCACCCGACATCGAGCACGCATCGATCTCGAACGTCGATTCTCTCGAGCAGTCCCAGACAACCACGCGTGGTGGGATGATCGCCCATCCCGAAAGTCGCTCCGGGATCGATGATCACGCGACGGCGCGCGACCTCCTCGACCGGTTCGACGTTCCACGCCGGCACGACCAAGAGATCACTTCCCACCTCGAAGGGACGAACGTGTCGTCGCCACGTGTCGCCGATGTGTTTGTCGATTCTCTCGAACGTCCAATCCAGCGAAATTCCGAGGGAGTCCATCGCCCGTCGAACCATGGCACGGTCCTCCCCCATCGACGTACGCAGAATCACCGTTCCCCCGGTGCCGTTCATCTCCTCGATCGCTCCCACCCCGAGTCCCCACAGCAGATCCGATACCCAGTCAGCGTCTGATGCGGTGACCAGGACGCGAATCGTGAGGGTCATGGTTTCAGAGCGACTCGTCGCACCCTGACTCAGTCGAGACGACGAAGTCCGTCGCGATAGGTCCGGGCCCGTGTCACGTAGGAGTCCGAGCCCATCTTGATCTCGGCCGGACGTGCCCGGTTCGGTTTGATCACCGCCGGAGAACCCACCGCCAGCGAGCCCGACGGGACCTCGGTGCCATTCAAGAGGACGGAATTAGCCCCCACCACGGCACCGGAGCGAACGATCACTTCGTGCATCACGATGCTCCCGTTACCCACGAGGGAGCCGTTCTCGATGGTGCAACCTTCGAGATGCACCATATGGCCGATGACGCAGTCGTCACCCACAACCGTCGGGAATATGTGGGTGGTGTGCAGCACACAACCATCCTGAATGCTCGTGCGCTCCCCGATTCTGATCACACCGTCGTCACCGCGCAATACGGCGCACGGCCACACCGAACTGCCTGCTCCAATGGTGACCGAACCGATGATGACGGCATCGGGATGGACGTAGGCGTCCGGGTGAATGAACGGCATTCGGTCCCCCAAGGCGTAGATCGGCACACGACAACGGTAGCCCGATAGTCTCACGGATCATGTCCCGCCGGATCGAGATCGAGTTGACCAGTTCACGCCCCGATGGAACCTGGACCTGGCGTGCCGCGGGTGCCCGCGAACCCAAGGGAGTGGTCGATGGGTCCATCTTGCCCGCCGGTGCCAAGGTCGGCGATGTCTTCAAGGTCGAGGCCGAGGCCGACATCGATGGCATGACCATTGTCGGAGTGGTGCAAACACGCGTGAAGGTCGCCAAGGTGGACACGATCGCCCTCGTCGCGCAGGACAAGCCATTCGAGCCGGTCACACAACAGTTGGCCCGCAAGACGCGTGGTGAACGTGGTGAACGCGGTGAACGACGCGACCGCGGTGAACGACGCGACCGTGGTGAACGCGGTGAACGACGCGACCGTGGTGAACGCGGCCATCGCAGTGAACGCGGCTCCCGCGACGTTGCCCCGCCCAGCGTCGACAGTCGACAAAATCGCGGACCCCGACGCCCCCGATTCGAGACGCCACCAGAACTCCCCTTGCGCCCCAAGGCCAAACGCTTGCGCGCCGGCAACACGCACCGGAATTCGGTGCTATCCGAGTTACCCGAAAATCAGCGCCCCATCGCCGAGTTGGCTCTTCAAGGGATGCAGACCGTTCGTCTCCGTCTAAAGGAGGCCAATGTCGCCTTGTCCGCGGAGGGCAAGCCCACCATGCCCGAGCAAAGCGTTCTTCAGATGGCCGAAAACCTGTTGCCCCGTCTGCGCGTGGCCGACTGGCTCGACCGAGCCGAGGCCGCCAAGCGTGACTTGGCCCAACTCGATCTTCGGGACCTTCGCAGCATCGTGGCCGCCGCCAACGATGCGGTCATCGTGCGCTCGGACCTGTGCCGTGAACTCGCTGCCGAGTTGAAAAACGGCCTCGCCGCGCGCAGCGAGCAGGAGTACTCGAATTGGCTCTCCGACATCGACGCCAATCTCGGCATCGGTCGCGTCGTGCGCGCCCTGAAGTTGGCCGGCCAACCCCCCAAGGCCGGCGCCATTTTCCCGGCCGAACTCGGGCGTCGCCTGGCTGAGGCTGCCACCAGCAATCTGACGTCGGACGCTTTGATCGACCGTTGGGTCGCGGTCCTCGAAGCAGCCGCCTTCACTCCGATACGCGCACAGCTCGCCATCACCTCCAAGCCCGCGTCGGTTCCGGCCGAGCTCGTCAAGACCATCGAGCGGCTGGCCTCGCTGTTACCTCAGATCGCCACGGCGTTCGGGATCGAGGCGGCGAGTTCCCACGCCCCCAAGCCCCTGCGTCCGACTCGCCCGACCAAGAAGTTGCCCCCGCGTCCCCCCGCCCGGTCCCCGGTGGTCGCCACGACCGCAGCCGAGACGGCGGCGGGCTCCCCGTCGGTTGATCCTTCACCCGAGGCGGCTTCGGCCGCACCCGTTGTCGACGTCGATTCGCGGCCTGCTACCGACTAAGGACCGGTTGGTGCACGTGGTGGCACGACCACTACGGTCGCAGGGATGAGCGACATCGTCACCTACTCGTCCGAGGGCCGCATCGGCCTGATCACCCTCAATCGCCCCGACGCCCGCAACGCCATCAACGGTGACGTGGCCCGGGGTGTGGAGGCGGCCATCGACCGTCTCGAAGCCGATGACTCGGTGTGGGTCGGAATTCTCACCGCTAACACGCAAGGACAAGAACGACCGGTCTTCTGTGCCGGTGCCGACCTGAAGGCCATCAACTCCGGCCAAGCCGGCGACCTCAACACCAAGCGTGGAGGCTTCGCCGGCTTCGTCTATCGAGAGCGTCGCAAGCCGATCATCGTGGCCGTCGATGGTCTGGCCACCGCTGGTGGATGCGAGATCGTCCTGGCGGCGGATCTCGTGATCGCCACCACCCGCTCCGCCTTCGGTTTGGCCGAGGTCAAGCGCAACCTCATCGCTGGCGCAGGAGGGTTGTTCCGACTCCCTCGGGCCATCGGGCAAGCCGCCGCGATGGAGGCGATCCTCACCGGCGAGCCGATTCCGGCCGAGCGCGCCTACCATCTCGGTCTCGTCTCCCGTCTCGTGGAACCCGGACAAGCTCTCGACGAGGCCCGTCGTCTGGCCGAGCAGATCACGGCCAGCGCTCCCCTGGCGGTCTACGCCAGCCGTCAGGTCGTGTTGGCCGCCGCCTCCGAGGACGACGCCGCTTTGAAGACCCTCACGAACAAACTGTTCGCCGAGGTGATGGCCTCCGAGGACACCAAGGAGGGCTTGACCGCCTTCATCGAGAAACGGTCGCCGAATTGGAAGGGCTGCTGATCAGCCCTCGAGACGACGCGACACGGTGATGAGCCGAGCGGTGATGCCGGCCCTCTCGTACAGGTTCTTGGTCTCTCGGTCCCCGGGCAAAGCCTGAGCCTCCACGTAACGGCAGCCACGGGTCCGTCCGATATCGACCATCATTGCCAGAAGGGCGTCCCCGAACCCGAGTTCACGAGCTTGTGAAACAACGTGAACCCGGTCGATCCGCAGGATCGCGCCGCGTTCAGAGTCGTCGACGATCTCCCAGAGAGCCAGACCGACAACGACATCATCGATCAGTCCGACCACACAGTGTTCGATCACGTCGACCGCGACGAGATTGGCCAGTGCGGGGTGCTCGGCGAGCCACGCATGACCACCACGTTGATCGATCAGCGCCAGGCGACTCACGCCATCGATCTCGACGATCGGGTCGAGGTCCGACGAAACTGCCCGACGGACCACCGGTTCGAGAGCCATCACGTCATCAACTGAACAGTGGACAGGTGTCGTCACCTACCGGACACGCCGGAGCACCCTTGCGAACGAGCAGGAAGCACTGGTTACACATACGTTCATCCGCACGCCGAGGTTGGATACCTGACTCCGGATCCGACGCCGAGGAGACCTCTTCTTCCTCTTCCTCCTCGACTTCCTCATCGTCCTCCTCGCTGCGACCCTTGATCCGCGCGTCCAAGATCACCCCAAGATCTGCTTCGACGTCGTCCTCACCGACCAGTTCGTCGTCTTCGTCCTCTTCTTCCTCGGCGACGGCGTCCTTCTTGCTCTTTTTCGCCTTCTTTTTGGGAACCACGGCCGGAGGATCGTCACCTTCGGCCTCCTCGTCCATCAGGGGTACGGTCTCGTCTGCGTCCTCCAGGCCGAGTTCTTCGTCGAGTTCATCGCCCTCCAGCAATGCCTCGTCGGCGTCTTCGCCCTCCTCGAGGAAGGCCTCCGAATCGATCTCGTCGGGATCCAGAATCTCGTCATCGTCTTCAGCAGCCACGACTTCCCACCGTTTCTCACCCCCGCAGCGAGGGCGTGCGCGCGGATAATAGGCACAGAATCGCCGGGGTCTGATGGATGGTGCCGTGACAGCCGTCACGACATCGTCGCGAGCGGGTCGGCGGCGGACCTCAACGACCCGAGCGACGCGTCTCGGCGCGACGTTCGGCGGCCAAGCGCTCCAGTTCCGGCGCCTCGACCGTGAGGTGGGTCATGGCCTGGGCGATGGCTTTGTGTCCGGCCACCTCCCCGATCAGGCGGTGCATCTCCAGGGCGACCCGCCGGTAGGCCGGGTGGCCCTGGGGTGACGATCGCAACTCGAGCATGTGCATCGCCTCGCGGGCATTGAACTGCATCACGTAGCGCACCCGGTACGCCATCGACACGGCGTAGGCGGCCTGCTGCGGGAAGTCCGGGGTCAAGGCGTCGTACAAACCCGCCGACCTCGACATCACCTCGTCGAAGACATCGGCCATACCCGCCTCATCCACCAGATCGGGGCGGGTGTAACCATGGTTCGGCGTCAGGGCCTGCCACTCGATGGTCAACAACCGATGCCGCTGGAGATCGCGGAACGCTCCGTAATCCGACAACACGTCGAAGCGGTAGTCGGTGCGCTCGAAGGCCCGTCCGGGCCGGTGCCGACGATTTTCGCGATCACCGATGTAAGCACGCAGGAGGGCCACCTTCTCGGCATGCCCCATGCGCTGCACCCGTTTCATGATTTGCGGCTCGGAGAGGCTGGTGTGGGAAAAACAAATGGCCGCGATGACCTTGTCCTCGCCGTGCGGGTCGAAGTCCGTCAGCACGACCGGCGCCACGTGGTCGATCGGGGTCTCCGCGAAGAGACCTTGAACCAATTCGGAGGTGTTTTCGCGCGTCGACTCCAGATAGTCACTCCAGCGTCCCCCGCGATCGGCGACATCGACGCGACGAAGAAAACTCGGGATCACCTTGCGTAATTCCTCGAGCATGAGAGACGCGTAGTGACGAGCCTCCGGTAAGGGGTGCGCCCGCATTCGGATCAGCATTCCCTCGAATGACTGACCACTGCCGTAGATTCCGACGTTGGACAACGAGGCCGCCGGTAACGCCCCGCGCACGGCATCGAGGGCCTTGGCCCGGGTCGCCTGTCGGAAGACGAAGTCACTGTCAGCCGGATCACGCGGGACGGTGTTGCGCACGTGCTCGGTGACCTTGTCCATCAAGATGGAGTAGGAGTCGAACATACGGTCCATGTCCCCCACGTACCGGGTACCAAATCGGGAATTCAACACGTCGAGGTCGCGATAAAACCGATACCGGCCCGCGATGCGCGTGTCATAGGCGATGTAGCGGGTGCTCTGTTCGAGGTAACTGGCAAGACGTCCCCATTCGAGGATCTTGGTGAGCACGTTGGACGCCTGCTCGCACGCCAGGTGAACGCCACCCAACTGGGCGACTGAATCGTCGCCGTACTCGAAGAACACCTTCTCGTACAGTTCTTCGGCACGTTGCAGTCCGATGGTGGCGTCCACTCCCTGATCGCCTGCGATGTCGAGATCCCCCACGAACTCATCGAGAAAGAGCCGACGCAGACTCTTGGAACTGCGGCTGTAGCGAGCGAAGAGAGCACCCTTGACAACCTCGGGCAAATTCACCAAAGCGAAAACCGGGCCGTCCAAATTGGTGAAATAACGTCTCAGAACGTCGGACTCCGCAGGGGCGAACTCCTCGGGAGCGTAAACCGTCACAGAACGTCACGCTAGTGGGTGAGTCCGCGACGACGCGGTAATGGCTCAGTCCCTAACCGGTGACCCCGAGCACGTCGATCGTCGATGTGACCCGGGAAAACTCCTGTCTCGCCTCGGCCAACAGGGCCGGGTCGGTCCAAAGGTCGACGACCAACATGGCCATGGCCTTGGCGCCGGCCAGCACCGCTCGGTCACCCGATTCCGACCCGGCATGTCGCGCGAACTCTTCGGTGTGAATCGCCGTGCCGTCGGGCGCCGCTTTCACCATCGGATGAATCGATGGCAAGAGGTAACTGACATTGCCCATGTCGGTGGATCCGGTCACGCGTCGGCCGATCAGGTCCGGATCGTGGACCTCACGCCCGAGCGACGCCATGTTCCGCACGTACGCCGACACCATGGCCTGATTGTCACGGACCTCGGCGTACGCCACGTCGTCCCACGTCGCCGACATCGTGCAGCCGCACGCCGAGGTGGCACCCTCCAGACAGGCGAGCACCCGACCTTTCAGAGGTTGCAACGACTCCATGGTGTCGGAGCGCACGTACCAATTCGCCGCCGCTCGACGCGGGACGACATTGGGCTTCTCGCCACCCTCGGTGATGATGCCGTGAACACGCTCGGTGGGGCGGATGTGTTGTCGGAGAGCGGCCATGTTCACATATCCCAAAACTGCTGCGTCGAGAGCGTTGCGGCCCTCCCACGGTGCTGCCGCAGCGTGAGCGGCTCGTCCGGTGTATTCCACGTCGAGGGTGTGAACGGCCAGCGAGTGCATCCGCAGCAGATCGGCGTCGGCCGGATGGATCATCATCGCCGCGTCCCCCGTAGCGAAGGCGCCGTTTCGTGCCATGTAGATCTTCCCGCCACCTCCCTCCTCGGCCGGAGTACCCAGGATGCGAACGCGTCCACCGAGTTGGGAGGCGAAACCGGCCACCGCCAGGCCCGCGCCGAGACCGGCGGCGGCGATGATGTTGTGTCCGCACCCGTGACCGATTCCGGGTAATGCGTCGTACTCCAAGAGCACCAGGGCCTCGGGTCCCACATCACCGACGACCGCCTCGAAGGCCGTCTCCACGCCGTACGCGTGGCGGGTCACCTCGACACCTGCTGAAGCCAACTGGTCACACAACAAGTCGTGGGCGAATCGCTCCTTGAAATTCAGTTCGGGTCGCGCGTGTATCGAACGACTGACTTCGATCAGTCGGTCAGCCAACGAGTCCACGTTGTCGACGATCGCGGACTTGACGACGTCGACATCGGGCATGAGCCAACCATAACCGAAGCCCGGCAACGGACGACCTTTAGATCCAGATCGCACCGCCATCGGCACGGACCCGGACCCTCACGGAATCGGCTCGCCCGACACCGACACCGTCGACCAACACGACAGCCCCGGCACACTCGATGGCGACTTCCGTCGTGGAACGCACGGACAAGCAAGGATGGGGAAGATGACGCCCAGTGCGCGCGCGACTCCAGGCCAGCAACCGCTGTCGGAGACCCATCCGCGGATCAACCGACAGCACCTCCAGTCGACCGTCGTTCGGGTGACCGCGGGGCACGAGATCACGACCGTCGTAGTACTGCGAGTTCATGACCCAGTACACCTCGCCGCGCAGGGGTCCGCCCCGACGTCGAGCTCCGTGAATCATCACGTGGGACGCGGCGACGCAGACGCGATGTCGGTCCCGATGGATCAACTCCACGTCCAGCAGGTCGACAGGCAGGCGACGGCCGGTCCGTCCGATCTCCGCGACACGCCGAGCTCCGATCGTGGTCGCCATGTCGCCGCCAACCACGACGGCCTCTCGCCCATCCCGGAGGGCCATGCTCAACGTCCGATCAGTGTCACAGACGATCACGTCGGCCGGCATCTCGCCGTCAACACCCCAGTCCACTCCTTTGCCGATGGTCATGGACCCACCGTTGGTAAGGCCGAGGAGGCCGCCACGACCCCCCGCGACAGAAGGTCCGCTCCGGCACCGGCAGCCTGTCGTGTTTCGGCAAGCGAGGCGATCGTGGCGATCTGACGCAACAGGTCGATCAATTGTTTCATCGTTCGCACGAAGTCGCCCCCGGACAACTCCTCGGCTTCCACCACCTCAGCAAACTCCTCACCGGACGCCCAGGCGTAGGCAATGGCGATGTACGTGGGGTCCGGGGACCGGTGAGCATTGAGCGATACCGACTGTTCGATGGCGGACAGTTCGGTGCTCATCGATTGAATTCGCCGCCACTTCTTGCGCACCTCCGGCGATGGAAACCACGGCGACGGAGGCGGCTCACTCGATCGGTGCTCGTACACGAACACCGAGGTCAAGGCGGCGGTGCAGGCGGGATCGAGACCATCGAGATACCCCCGCGACAAGCACTCCGCGATCAAGAGATCCGATTCGTGAAACGTGTGGGCCAAGGACTCACCCTTGGTGGTGAGGGACCACCCATCGACGTACTCCCATTCCTCAAGAATTCGCAAAACCTTTTCGAATTTTCGAGCCACCGAGTTGCCCTTCCCGCGGACCCGGTCCCGTAACTCTTCGACCTCTCGGGCCACGCGGTCGGCGCGGGCCGCCAAGTTCAACTTCTCCGAAAGGTTCGGGTCATCCTCCACCGGGTGTCGGGCGCGTCCCGACTCCCGCGGCGACATCCTGGCCGACTCGATCAACTTCGCGTCCTTCAGGCGCTGGGCGACCAGCCGTTGGAACTCGGCGCGCCGTGGAGCGTACGGAAAAGGTAGTTCCACGGCTCCCAACACCCTCGGCGGCTCGGAGAAATCTCGCGCCGACAGGGTCAAGGTGGCCCGACGTGCCGTGACGACGGTCAACTTCACGCCAGCGGTTCGATTGGACGTCGACAAGACGGTGACCCGCCCGACGAACTTGCCCTTGTTGACCTCGATGATGTCCCCCGGACGCAACGTCGACAAGCGCCCCTCGATCGAACCCTCGCTTCGGGCGTTCGCGGAACCCTTCAAACCGGCGCGATACTCATCGATGTCGCCATAGGGACTTTTGGCGGACTCGCGCAAATCCCGCCATTCCTCGGTCCGACGGTCCAGTCGGGCCTCGATCTTCACCACATCACGATCGGCTTGATATTGGGCGAACGACAGATTCAACAGGTGTCGAGCTTCGTCGCTGGAGTACGAGCGCACCAGATTCACGGCCATGTTGTACGTCGGACGAAAACTCGATGTCAGGCGGAACGAGCGACTACTGGCCAGCCCGGCGACCTGATCGAAGCTCACGAACGGGTTCCAAAGAACGACCGCATGACCCCGCTCGTCGAGACCCCGGCGCCCGGCCCGGCCCGTCAATTGGGTGTATTCACCTGCCGTCAGGAATTCGTGATGCTCTCCGGTGAACTTCGACAACTTCTCGATCACCACCGATCGTGCCGGCATGTTGATGCCGACGGCCAAGGTCTCCGTTGCGAAAACCGCCTTCACCAAACCCTGCACGAAACATGCCTCGACCACCTCCTTGAACGGTGGCACCAAACCCGCATGATGAGATGCGATACCCGCCTCCAACTGCGCGACGAATTGCGGATAACCGAGCACATCGAGGTCCTCATCATCGAGGTCACCCAGTCGTTCGTGGACGATTCCCACTATGCGGTTCTTCTCGTCGGGCGTGGTCAGTTTCAGTCCGTGCTTTAAACACGCTGCCGCGGCCTCGTCGCAGGCGTTACGGCTGAAAATGAAAAAGATGACCGGTAACAGTCCCTCGTCGCGTAGACGTTCGACGACATCGACACGCGCCGGGGTGTACAACATTCGTCGGGGCCGACCCCTCACCGATCCGCGACCTCGCACCTGGCGCGACTGGCTCTCGAGTCTCCCCGCCTCGGGATTGGGACGTCCAGCCACCAAGGTTGGGAAAAGATGCTCGCGTTCGGTCGACTTGTCCCCCACCATGAACAGGTTCTCCAACTCCACCGGGCGCTTGTCCTCGACGATGTGGCGAGTGGGACCCCGCACCGTGGCGATCCAATCTGCGACCTCGTCGACGTTGCTGACCGTGGCCGACAGGCACACGAGTTGGATATGACGCGGGAGATGGATGATGACCTCCTCCCACACGGGACCGCGATAGGTGTCCTGGATGAAATGCACCTCATCCAGCACGACACAGGCCAGTTCGTCGAGACCTCGCGAACGGGCATAGATCATGTTCCGAAGTACCTCGGTGGTCATCACAACCACCGAGGCGTCAGCATTCACGGCATTGTCACCCGTGAGCAAACCCACGCGCTCCCGACCATAAAGCCTCACAAGATCGTGGTACTTCTGATTCGAAAGGGCTTTGATCGGAGCGGTGTAAAACGCCCGACGCCCGTCGGCCAACGCCGCGGCGATGCCGTACTCGGCAACCACGGTCTTACCGCTACCGGTCGGAGCCGCCACCACCGCTGATTCACCGGCGTCGAGCACATCCATGGCCTCGATCTGAAAGCGATCGAGGGGAAACCCGTGATGGGCGATCAACTCCGGCCGGTCGGATCTCACCGCGCCAGTCTGCCCGCTGGACCGCCTCGACGCAGGATCATCCCGTCGCCGAGCGACCGCGGGTCAGGAGATAACCGATCAGGATCGCGATGAAGTAGAACGCTGCCAAGGGAACCGATAGCAAGGCCAACGTGATCGGGTCGCCCGACGGAGTGATCACTGCCGCGAGGACCACGATCAGCATCAAGGCCACGCGCCAACCGGCCACAAGTTGGCGGGGTCGCAGGACACCGACCAACTGCAGAAAAACGAGCAAGACCGGAAACTCGAAGCCGACGCCGAACGCCGCCATCATCAAGCCGACGAAGCTGACGTATTTGCTGATCTGGAAGGCCTGTTGCACGTCGCTTCCCGACCAGGCGATCAACCATTCCAAACCCTTGTCGAGTGTGAGGTACGCGAAGAATCCGCCCAACGCGAAGAGAAGAACGGAGGACAGAACGAACGGGATGGCGTACCTCTTCTCCTTGGCATGCAAGGCGGGAACCACGAATCGCCAGACCTGCCACAGCACCACCGGCAAGGCCAGGATCAGTCCGCCGTACAACGAGATTCGTAACCGCGCGTTGAAACCTTCCAACGGCCCGAGGGTGAAGAAGTCACAATTCGACACCAGATCCGGTCGCCGCTGACACAGGTTGTCGTACGGTTGACGTAGGAAATCGAGAACGGGTTCGTAAAAGGCCAAGACCACCATCATTCCGATCACGACGGCCAATGCCGAGCGAATGAGTCGACTACGCAATTCACCGAGATGCTCGACGAGAGTCATCGAGTCATCGGTCGGGGCGATCCGTAACTTCTTCAACGACGGGAATTTCACGTCGACTCGATTTCGTCGTCGGGCGGGGTGCTCGTGTCGGTCGGAGTGCCGGCCGTCGAATCAGATTCCAACCTAACCGCCTCGTCGAAGATACGACTGGCGTCGCCGGCAGTCTCACGCACCTCGTTCAGTGGCCCCATGACCGCGTCCTTGGTGAGTTGCGCTGTCTCTCGAAGTTCACGTATCGGCTCGTCGAAGGCGCTACGGAATTCGCCTTTGAACCCCGTGCTCATTCGCTTCAATTCGCCGTACACGCGGCCGAAACGGCGGATGGCCTCGGGTAGCTTCTCGGGCCCGAGGATGACGAGAGCCAGCAACACGATCACCACGATCTCGCTTCCGGACATGTTGAACACATCTGGAGTCTAGGTACGGCGTCGACCTATGACGCTCCGACGAAGGGATCACGAGGACACGCTCGTGTCACAATAGGTCGATGCAACAACAGCGACTTCCATCCCTGTTGGATCCGCCGGTGGCCTTCGCCCATCGGGGGGCGCGAGCCCACGCTCCAGAAAACACCATCGACGCCTTTCGGTTGGCCCTGCGACTCGGCGCCACCGGTCTCGAAAGCGACGTTTGGCTGACCGCCGATGGAATCGCCGTCCTCGATCACGATGGGGTCGTCAGGCGACGTGGCCGCCGTGTCCCGTTGTCCTCGCTACGCCGCGAGGACCTTCCTCTGCACATACCGACTTTGACCGACATGTTGCACACGTGCACTGGCGACTTCGATCTCTCTCTCGACATCAAAGATCCGGTGGCTGTCGACACGGTTGTCGAGCAGGTTCGACAAGTGCGACCACGACTGGAATCGCGCCTGTGGCTGTGCCACCACGATTGGAAGGTCGTTGCCAGTTGGCGGTCACTGACGTCAGCTCGCCTGGTGGACTCCACCCGCTTGATGCGTATCAAAGAGGGCGTCGAGCGACGCGCCGCGACCCTGGCCGAAACCGGTATCGACTCGATCAACATGCACCACACCGATTGGAATGGCGGTCTTGTCGCACTGTTCCACCGTTTCGATCGCTACGCCCTCGGTTGGGACATGCAACAGAGCCACGTCTTGAACGACGGGTTTCGCATGGGACTCGACGGTGTCTTCAGCGATCACACCGACCGGATGATGGAGGCCTACGCGACCCAAATCGGAAACGGAGCCTGACCGAGGCGGCCAATCAGAGCCAGGCCCACGCACCGGCGGGCCAAATGACGACGAAGGCGCGGCCACGAATCTCGTCGACCGCGACCGGGCCAAAGTCACGACTGTCGAAACTCTGCGATCGATTGTCCCCCATGACGTAAACCGTACCCGCGGGAACGATCAGCGGGAGGAGGTCGGTGCGGCTTCCGCATCGCGAAGCAGGCTCGACCGCCGCCAACTGCTCGACGACCAGGTAAGGCTCCTGGAGACGACGACCGTCGATGAACACTTCACAGGAGCGAATCTCGATTTCTTCGCCGGGCAAGGCGATCACCCGCTTGATCAAATCATCGTGATTGTCGACATCAGTGAGTCGATCGAAGACAACGACGTCACCACGATGGACGTCGTGCAGACGGTATGAAAGTTTGTTCACCAACACACGGTCCCCGGGCATCAGGGTCGTTTGCATGCTCGGTCCGTCGATGTAGTACTGCTGCAAGACGAACACCCGAATCAAGAGCGCGGCCAAGATGGCAACCGCCACGACCACGACCCACTCCCCGACACCACGCAACTGCCAAAAAAGTCCTTTTGCGCTTTCGACGCGCGGCGACTCGCCGGTCTCCTCGTCGGTCGCCTCCGAGCCGAACTCACCCTTCAATCGCGTCTTCGGATCCATCGCAAGATCACGGTATCGGCTCGCAGATCAGAGCGACGCGATCAGGCGCTCCACTCGCTCGTCACGACTCTTGAATGGGTCCTTGCACAGAACCGTCCGTTGCGCCTGATCGTTCAATTTCAGATGCACCCAATCCGCCGTGTAATCACGTTTGCGTTCCTTGGCGGCCCGGATGAATTCTCCCCGCAGTCGAGCTCGCGTCGTCTGCGGTGGGGTGTCCATCGCGGTGACCACGTCGCCGGGAGCGCACATCGTCTCCACCAAACCGTGCGCTTGCAACTTGTTGAACAGACCCCGGTCGCTGACCAGGTCGTGGTACTGGAGATCCACCAGCTGGGCTCTCGGATTGCCCAGATCGATACCGTGTCGCTGGCAGTAAGAGTCGAGCAATCGGTACTTGATCACCCAGTCCACCTCGCGATCGAGCTTCAAGGGGTCGTTCTCGATCGTGGTGATGCAGTGTTCCCACATCTCGAGCGCTCGTTGCTCCATCGGTGGAAACCCCTTGTCATGGGCGTAACGCAGTGCGCGATCCAGATACTCGCGCTGGATGTCGAGAGCGCTCACCTCGCGACCGTTCGCGAGGTTGACCGTCCGGCGACACGTCACGTCATGACTGATGTCGCGAATGGCCCGAATCGGATTCTCGAGTGTCATGTCCCGCAACACCACCAAAGGATCCTCGAGCATGCGGAGCATGCACGCAGTGGAGCCAAGTTTCACGAAGGTGGAGTATTCGCTCATGTTCGAATCACCGACGATCACGTGCAGACGGCGGAAACGCTCGGCGTCAGCATGCGGCTCGTCGCGAGTGTTGATGATCGGTCGACTGCGGGTGGTCGCCGACGACATGGTCTCCCAGATGTGATCAGCTCGTTGCATGATCGAGTACATGGGACCCCGAGCAGACTGGATGATCTTGCCGGCCCCGGTGAAGATCTGTCGGGAGACGAGGAACGGAATCAGGACCGAGCCATGGGCTTCGGTGTCGTCACTACGAGCGGTCAGGTAGTTCTCGTGGCACCCGTAACTGTTTCCCGCCGAGTCCGTGTTGTTTTTGAACAAGTACACCGTACCCCGGATACCCTCCTCGCGGAGGCGGTCCTCCGCCGACACGAGCAACGACTCCAGGATTCGCTCTCCCGCCTTGTCATGAACGACCGCGTCGTAGATCGAATCGCACTCCGGGGTGGCGTATTCGGGATGGGAACCAACATCGAGATACAGACGCGCGCCGTTCTCGAGAAAAACGTTGGAACTGCGGCCCCACGTCACCACCTTGCGGAAGAGATAGCGAGCCACTTCGTCCGGACTCAACCGACGCTGGCCCTTCAACGTGCAGGTGACGCCGTACTCGTTCTCGAGCCCGTAGATACGCCGTTCCATGACGTCAAACTAATGGGTGATCACCGGCAGCCGTCAGTCGGGAGCGAACCGATTACCGTGCGATCCATCGACCGGAGCCGGAAGATCAAGCAAGGAAGCCGGACACCTCGACATCGTCGAGACGACGAAAACACCGACGACCATTCGAGCGCGACAAGACGGCCACCTCGGTGTCATCGGCCCCCAATGTTCGATCCGGGCCGGACAAGGCCGCCACGCAACCACGCACGGCCGCGCGCAGGTCGTCGTCTCTGCGCCACCTCTCGGCCAGGCGAGCGGAAATGGCCTCGGCGTCACCACCGAGGACGCTCATGCCCTGCTCGTCGACCAAAGTGCCGTCGTACATGATGTGGAACAGCTGATCGGTGTCCTGTGAGAAGCCGACCTCGGCCACCAAAATCTCCACCTCGAGCGGCTTCATCTCGTGGGTGAAGGTTTGCCCCAGGATCTGGGCGTATTCGTTGGCCAGACTGCGCGCCTCCACGTCGTCACGCGAGTATTGGTAACCCTTGACGTCGGCGTTGCGCACACCAAAACGCCGCAACGAATCGAATTCGTTGTATTTGCCCACGCCGGCGAAACCGATCCGGTCGTAGATCTCGCTGATCTTGCGTAAGGTGTTCGAGGTGTTCTCGGCCACCAGCACGATTCCATCGGCGTATTGAACCGCCACCAACGCCCGGCCACGGGCGATGCCTTTACGGGCATAATCGGCCCGATCCTTCATCACTTGTTCGGGCGACACGTAAAAGGGTTGACTCACGACGCCCCTCCCTCCAAGATCGCGCGCTGCTCGGTGCGGAACCCCTCGAAGCGCGGGGCCAGATCGTCGTCGGAGCGACGTAGCCAACCATCCCTGGTGATGGTGGCCACCACGGGATAGATCCCGCGTAGTTCGTCGGCCCCACCGGTGGCCGCGTCGACGTCGGCCGCCTCGTGCAGCGCTCGACAGGCCAGGGTCACCGCTTCCTCGACGGGCATCGCCGGACGAAAGCCGACTTTCAAAATCGTCGATGCGACACCACCACCCGAACCAGTGGCGACGAAGTCGCGCTCCTCGTACCTTCCCCCGGTGCCGTCGAAGTCCCAAAGACGACCCGTTTCCCGCAACAGGTCGTATCCGGCGAAGATCGGGTACACCCCCAAACCCTGCATGGCCGCGGGGAGATTCGCTCGCACCAACTGCGACAGTTGGTTCGCCTTTCCTTCCAAGCTAATGGCTCGACCATCGAGCTTCTCGAAGTGCTCGAGCTGCAACTGGAAGACCTTGATCATGTCCATCGCCGGACCGGCAGAACCCGAAATGGCCACACCGCTGAAGCGATCGGCCGGCACCAACTTCTCCATCTCACGATTCGAGATGCGGTTTCCCATCGTCGCTCGACGGTCACCGGCCATCACCACTCCGTCCTCACAACGCAGGGCCAGGACGGTCGTGGCGTGCGGAGTCAGCGGAGTGACTCCACTCACCCCGTCACCGACGCTGAACGGCTCGATTCCCACCTGCCGGAGCAAAGACACGAAACTACTTCCGGGGTCGTTCTGGGGACCGAACATCGGTACCACTCACTCACCGCCCTTTTGGATGTAGGACTTCACGAAGTCCTCGGCGTTCGACTCCAACACATCGTCGATCTCATCGAGCAGGTCGTCGAGTTCGGCCCGAAGCTTCTCACCTTGCTCAGTGGCGGCGCCTGGCTCGGCGCTCACCTCCCCCGTGCGATCGGACGTCTGCCTCTGTTTGTGAAGTCGCTCAGCCATGATCACTCCTCTCCCTCATCCTGCCACCGATCATGGGTGACTGACGCCATCAAGCCCCGAGACGATCGACCAAATCCGCGATCGAACTGCTGGACTCCAACAATTCGCCCACATGGGCCTTCGTGCCACGCAGGGGTTCCATCATCGGGATTCGACGCAGGGGGTCACGACCGACGTCGACCACCATGCTGTCCCAATTCGCCGCGACGATGTCGGCGGGCCAACGACGCAGGCATTCTCCGCGGAAGTAGGCCCGGGTCGTCTCCGGAGCCCGTTCGATTCCCCGCGACACGTCCTCAGCCGAGACAAAGGTGCGCAGACCAACCCTGGCCGACAGACCCTTTCCTGGGCGCATGTCGTGGTACTGCAGATCGATGGCGCGCAAACGCGCGTCTCCGGCGGGGACGGAGTGACGTTGCGCGTAGGCGTCCAGGAGTCTCTCCTTGGCGACCCAGTCCACGATGTTGGCCACGCTCGTGCGATCGCCCGCGAGGCCCGTCAACACCTCTTCCCACAACGACAGGACCAGTCGACCGACTTGATCACCGACCGAGGCCAGACCACGCTCATTCGCGTACCGAGAGGCACGTTCGAGCAGGCTCCATTGAACGTCGAGTGCGGTCATGCGCCGGCCCGACTGCATGAGCACCGTTCGCCGCAACGTCGGATCGTGACTGATCTGACGAATGGCCGGTACCGGATGGGCCAGGGCCAGGTCCGAACCGAGGAATCCATCCTCGATCATGCTCAACACGATGCTGGTGGTGCCCAACTTCAGGAGTGTCGCCCCCTCGGACATGTTCGCATCGCCGACGATGACGTGGAGCCGACGATACTTCTGGGGGTCACAATGCGGCTCGTCTCGGGTGTTGACGATCGGTCGTTTCAAGGTGGTTTCGAGACCTACCTCCTCCTCGAAGAAGTCCGCGCGTTGACTGATCTGGAACGGAACGTCGGACGCGGAAAAACCCGGTGCCTCACATCCCACCTTGCCTGCTCCGCAATAGATCTGTCGGGTGACGAAGTGCGGGGTGATCTCGGCGACGAGGCGGCCGAACGGCGTTTCCCGAGCCACGAGGAAGTTCTCATGGCAGCCGTAACTGTTGCCCTTGCCATCACTGTTGTTCTTGTGCAGGAGCAACTCGGCGCCCTCGGGCAACAGTGGTGCGGCCAAGGCCATCGAAAGCCGCACGATCTCCTCGGCCGAACGGTCGAAGACGAGGGCCTGCAGAGCGTCGGAGCATTCGGGGGTCGAGATCTCGGGGTGCGCGTGGTCGACGTAGAAGCGGGCCCCATTCGTGAGAACCGCATTCACCAGGTGTGATTCCACCTCCGGAGCCAGCGCGTCCTCGTAGGAGAACCCGCGGGCGTCAACTCCGGGGGTCTCGTCCTGGAAGTCCCAATCGATGCGCCTCGAACGGTCGTTCACGTAGGCGTTGATCAGAACCGACGATGCGGCCACCGGATTCGACTCTCCTCCGCGCACGAGAATCCCGTACTCGGTCTCGATTCCACAAACTTTGGGGATAGCCATGCCCGGCCCGTCAGAGGTATTGACCGGTGGCACTGCGCTCTATGGCGCGGCCCCCCGCCACACCCAAGGCCGTGCGGCCCTCGTTGACCAGGGTGCGGATGAACACGATTCGTTCACCCTTCTTCCCGGCGATCTTGGCCCAGTCGTCCGGGTTGGTCGTGTTGGGAAGGTCTTCGTGTTCGCGGAACTCCTGGCGAATCGAGTCCAGAAGGTCCTGGGTTCGTACCCCTCGACTACCTCCCGCAATCACCCGCTTGATGGCCAACTTTTTCGCCCGACGAACGATGTTCTCGATCATCGCTCCGGAGGAGAAGTCGCGGTAGAACAGCACCTCTTTGTCACCGTTGGCGTAAGTCACCTCGAGGAATCGGTTTTCCTCGTCGGTGCGATACATCGTCTCGGCGGTCACCTCGATCATGGCCGACACCGCGGCCTCGGCCGATCCGGCCCGGACCACCTCGCCCTCGTCGAGAGGGACCTCGATGGTGAGATATCGCGCGAGGATCTGTCGGGCGGCAGCCTCCGATGGACGCTCGATCTTGATCTTCACGTCGAGGCGGCCGGGTCGCAGAATCGCCGGATCGATCAGATCCTCGCGATTCGTCGCACCGATGACGATGACATTGCGCAACCCCTCGACGCCGTCGATCTCGGCCAGAAGTTGTGGCACGATCGTCGACTCCATGTCAGACGAGATACCGGTGCCTCTCGTGCGGAACATCGAGTCCATCTCGTCGAAGAAAACGATGACCGGCCAGCCCTCCTCACTCTTCTCACGGGCTCGCTGGAACACCAACCGGATCTGGCGCTCGGTCTCTCCGACGTACTTGTTCAACAATTCGGGACCCTTGATGTTGATGAAGTAACTGCGCCCCTTCTCGTCGCCGGTCTTGGAGGACACCTTCCTGGCGAGGCTGTTGGCCACCGCTTTGGCAATGAGGGTCTTCCCACAACCGGGCGGACCGTACAGCAAAATCCCTTTGGGGGCCGGCAAAGCGTGCTCGGCGAACAGGTCCTGGTACAGGAACGGGAGTTCGACGGCGTCGGCGATCTGCTCGATCTGGCTGTCGAGGCCGCCGATGTCGCGATAGGTGATGTCGGGAACCTCCTCGAGCAACAGGTCCTCGATTTCGGGTCGCGGAAGCTTCTCGAGAAGCAAGTGCGTGCGAGGATCGAGACGCACCGTGTCACCCGGGCGCAGATGAACGCCGCGCAGAACATCGGCCAACTCGCAAACGACCTCCTCGTCGGTACGCCCCACGACGATGGCACGAACCCCGTCTTCGAGCACCTCCTTGATGGACACCACGTCACCGGCCCCCTCGGCCGAACGGGCGGTCACCACGTTGAAGCTCTCGTTCAGCACCACCTCGGCACCCCGTTCGAGGGTGTCGAGGTCGATGTCGGGGTGCAGGTTCACCCGCATCTTGCGACCACTCGTCAGAACGTCGACCGTGCCGTCGTCGTTCTTTCCCACCACCACCCCGTAAGCCGAGGGCGGCTGAGACAATTTGTCGACTTCGTCACGCAACGACGTGATGTTTTCGCGTGCTGCCCGTAACGCATGACTGAGCTTTTCGTTCTTCTCGACCTCTTGGGACAGCAGACCCTTGGTCTCGAGCAGGCGCTCCTCCAAATGGCGCGTGCGCCTCGGAGCCTCGGTCAATCGACGACGCAAACCGGCGATCTCGGCCTCGAGCACCCTGGCGGCACCACGCAGCGCGTCAATCTCCGACTCCTCGGGTAGTGCGTCTTCAGGTTGCATCCGATCCTCCTGACGGAAAACTACCGCAGTCCGCCACGGTGTGACGTGGCTGGCACTTCGCCGACCCCGATACCGGTCACATCCCCGTCTCGTGGATCATCGTGACCCGGTACCACGGTGGAGCCTTCGGGCCTGTACAATAAGAAGGCGTCGTGGAGGGCTACGACGTCGAGCCCGCTGGTGGGAGCGCGTCATTTACGAGGAGTAAGCGAGCAAACATGAAGGTCTGGATCGACCAAGATCTCTGCACTGGCGACGGACTCTGTGAGGAGATAGCCCCCGACGTCTTTACGTTGCTGGATGACGGTTTGGCGTACGTGAAAGAAGGCGGCAAGATCTTTGCGACCGCCAAAGGGAATCCGCAGGGTGCTGACGGGCTCGCCAATTTTGCCGACAGTCAACTCGATGCCGTCGTGGAATCCGCCGAGGAGTGCCCCGGCGAATGCATATTCATCGAACCCTGACTGGTCATTCGCCGAGTAATCGACCCACGGTCAAGAATCCCGTGTGGGCCACCATTCGATGGTCGGGTCGCACCGCCATCCCTTCGACGTACCAGCCGCGATGCAAGACCTCGATCGTTCTGGTTCCCGTCCATGACGGATTGGCCAGCGCTTCGCGGGTTTGCGCTGCCTGCGTGATCGAGGGCGTGTAGGCCACGAAAATCCCACCCGGACGCATCATCCGGTGGGCGTGGGGCACCACGTGCCACGGCTCGGGTAGGTCCAGCACGACGCGATCGATACCGGTCGCGTCGATTCCCTCGTAACAGTCCCGGACCTGTACGTCGTAGCGTTCGAGCACCTCCTCGCCGAGGAACGACCGCACGTTGGCGACCGCTCGGTTGGCAAAGTCCTCGCGAAGTTCGTACCCGGTGACGTGCGCGCCGTACCGCAACATGACCATCGACAACGCCCCGGAGCCCACGCCGCTCTCGAGCACCCTGACGCCCGGGCCGATGTCGGCCAACATGCAGATGGGTGCAAGGTCTTTCGGATAGATGACCTGAGCACCGCGGGGCATCTCCACCACGAAGTCCTCGAGAGTCGGGCGTAGCGCGATGTACCGGGCACCCTTGGTCGATTGCACCCGACTTCCCTCGAGTCGCCCGACCATCTCCGAATGCGACACGAAGCCGGCGTGACTGTGAAACTCGGCGCCTTCGCTGAGGGTGATCAGATAGCGGCGCTGCTTTCCATCGATCAAAAGCACCTTGTCTCCGTACTCGAACGCAGCGTTCATCGACCTGCGACCTCCCCGAACATCGGCCGAATCTTCATCGTCGACGCCGTCCGACGCGGCGGCGTTCGGACGGACGTGGGGGCTCGAGAGCGGTCACGGTGACGCTCTGGCCCGGTTCGAGGGCCTCGAGGGACACTTGCTGCGGTCGACGGCTGACGACCCGCCGCAAGAGACGTGCTCCCCACACGACGACACCGATGACGAACCACGCTCGACGACCGCGCCCAAACCCGTCTCTCAGACTGCGGGCTCGTAGATAGGTCAGAATCGACACGAGTCAGACGCGACGTATCTCGACGACGGTCGAACGGCGCTTGCCAGCGCGCCGGCCGAGCAGGAAGAAGATGACGAGAAGCGCCGTTCCGACACCACCCGCCACGAGGAGCAAGGTGGAACGACGGTCGTCGACCTTGCCTTGAACATCCCCCTGAAGCGCTCGCAACTTGTCCTCGATGTCCTGACGCGACACCCGTGACGACGATGATTCGGTTTTGGCCATCAGTGGGGCTCCTTCCCGAGGGTTGTCTTCTTCACCCGCGACACGGCGACAACGGACAGCGCGACGCACAGGAGCAAAACGATCAGGTACGGAACCCAACTGAACGCCCCATCGAAAGCGTCGGTCTCGGTCTGCATAAGCCGCAATCCCCCGAGCAGCACCAACACCAACCCCAAACCCAAGAAAAGCGATCCGACGGCCCCGAAGGCGAGCCAGCGCCCGGCGCCCCTGAGAGGTCCGATCGTCTCCTGCTTCGCATAGTCGCGCACCAGGTCGACGACGTCACCCACACTGGCCGACTCGCGCCGACGACGCACAGGCTCGGGGGTCTGATCGGCGACTGACACGCCTCGTTTCTAGCACCAGATTCGCGAAACCCCACCGGGAGTGGCGCGTCGACGGTACTCAATCGTCCGGACGGGAGTTCAAGAGGCGAAAGCGCAGGGAGTCCTCGACCTCGGACAACACCTCAGCGAACAACTCCAAACGCCGGCGCACTCCCCCGGCACACAACAACCGCTGACGATCGGCCGACCCGAGCGGTGCCAACGTCGTCACGGCAAAGCTCGCCTCCACCGCATCCAAATCCCCGAGATCGGGTCGCTCAGGAACCTCGACTCCGAGTTCGGACACCAAACCCAAGACTCGGTCGAGGTCTCGTACCGCCGCGGCCCGCAGTCCGACGATCGACGGTGAATCGAGGTCCCCCACCTCGAGATCTTCATCAGGCCACTCGCGTATCTCGGCTTGCGGGAACGGGTCGTCGTCGAGCCATCGGACCACCTCGATGCGACGCTGACCGACCGCCAGAACGGCCAAACGCCCTTCGGCGATCGGCTCCACCTCCACGACGCGAGCCGCAGTACCGATCTTCGTTCGAATCTCGCCCCCGCCCACCTCGCTGCCCCGCTCGATCATGACCACTCCGAATTCCATGGAGCGCGACACCAGGCATCGATCGATCATCTCGAGATAGCGCGGCTCGAAAATGTGCAGCGGCAACAACGCTCCCGGCATCAGCGGGCTACCGAGGGGGAACATCGGCAAAGGGCTCACGACTCGGGCCATGTCGTTCAACGGGGCACGACCGCGAGGGGAACCAACTCAGCGAGCGTCGGACCCGACGGGTACGAACCGATCGCCTCTCCGAGCATCTCTTCCCAAATCGGAACGAAGACCGATGGGTCATCGACTCCGGGCGACTCGAGGAGCAGCGTGAATCGGATGAGCGACCCACCCTCGACGGGGAGGTAGCCGATCAAGCCCTTCACGCCGGTCAATGATCCGGTTTTGCCGACCAGACGATTCTCGAGCGCGGTCTCCACGAAGTATTGATCGAGTGTTCCGGTCTGGCCCGCCACCGCCAAAGCCGACACGATCGTCTCGCCCGGCCCAAAACGATCGAGGAGGGCCATCATGGTCGAGCACGCGATCTTGTTCTCGCGCGACAAGCCGGAACCATCGACCATCGTGAAGCCCTGCATCGGTACGCCCCACGCCGCCAGGCGCTCTTTCACCGTGCTTATTCCCGCCGCCCGCGTGCCGCTTCGACGAGTGACATGGCCGATCTCTTTCAGCAACATTTCGGCGGTGTTGTTGTCGCTGGTGCGCAAGAGTTCACCGACGATTGCCGACAGCGGCGCCGAACTGACCGACGCCAGCAGGGGCAACCCCGACGGGGTCGAGCCGCCGGTGGGCGCACCCGCGATGGTCACGCCTCGCTCCCGTAGGAGACGCTGTAGTTCTTGGGCCGCACCTCCGGCCGGATCGGTGGTCTTGGTCCGCGTCGAGAACACGGTGGCGTCGTTGACCACCAATCCCGCAATCGGTCCGCCCTGCGCCGCTCGAAATCCGATGGGCCACGACGGGACGTACAACTCGGTGTCATAACGGGACGCGTCGCCGACGACGTTGCCGGCAACCTGCAACACTCCGGAGTCCACCACCGCCTGAGCCAAGACCTCGAGCGGGGTCGCCGGCTGTTGCGCGAACCTGTTCAATCCCGCGTCGTTGGGATACCACTGTGATGAGAGAAGCGGGTCTCCCCCACCCACCAAGTACAACGACCCCACGGCACCATTGACCAACTCGGCGCGCACCTCGGTGGTGAACACGTAATCGGGTCCCAACACGTCGAGAGCCACGGCGGCCACGATGAACTTCATCGTGCTGGCCGGCGTGACCGGAGTGTCGATGCCGTCCGACAGAACCAGCACGCCGTCGACACTCACCGCCGCACACGATCCCGACAACACGGCACCACCCAGCGGTCGCAGGGCCTGCTCGAAAGCCGTCGATGACGTCTCGCGGGCCAGCACCGCCGGTGTCCGCCGCAACGACAGCACCGGAGTCCGCGAACGCTGCGACGAGTACTCGGCGACGACGTCCGGGGCGGGCGGAGCACTGTCGTCGTGCGAGGACGCGAATCTCCAGGCTCCGAAAAGAATGACGGTGGGGAACGCAGCCACGAGCAACAAGAACGCCACCGGGTTCGTGGCCCGCTTTCGCACAGCCTCCCGACGACCGTTCACGTCTTGACTCGACGAGAGCGAAACTCGGTCACCCGATACAAGTGACCGAGGGCCCTCACGGCTCGCTCGCCCGACGGGTAGCACAGGCGTCCGGTTGCGCGCACCGTGGCCGGACCGGGATTCGACGGATCGGCGATCGCCAACTCTGTCGCGGTGAGAATCGGCTTGCCGGTGCGACGCGACAATTCGTCGGCGGCTTCGGCGAATCGTTGATCCTGACGCTCGTGGTACGCGACGATCCGGTCGAGTCCATGGTCGGGATGGAATCCTCCCTCTCGCATCAAGCGCGCCTGATTGGATTGGATTCCGATCCCCAGGTAGATCACCGCGTGAACGTCATGATGAGTGGCGATCATCTCCAAGACCTCGGGAATCGTGTCACGAGTCTCCCCGCCCGCACAGTCGACAGGGTTGCCCTTGCTCCAGCGAGGGGGCAACTTGGTGTCGATCATCGCGGTCAGCGCCGGCGGCAAATCCAAGATCTTCAAGCGTCCATCGCGTGAGAGCGCATCGGAGGTGACGACACCCCAACCACCTGCGGTGGTCAACACCACGACGTTGGGCCCCGTCGGCAACGGTTGGGTGGCGAAGGTGGCCGCGGCTTCGAAAGCTTCCTCCACCGAGACGGCACGAGTGATTCCGGCGGCTCGACAAAAACCGTCGAACACCTTGTCGTCGGCCGCCAGGGCACCGGTATGCGAGGCCGCCGCCTTGGCTCCGCCGGCGGTGGCTCCTCCCTTGACCAGGACGAGCGGCTTTCGGGCGGCCACCGACGCGAGACGGGACATCAATGCCCGACCATCGGTGATGCCTTCGACATAGGCCAGCCCCACCGAGGTGGAGGGATCGTCGGCGTAGAAGTCGAGGTAATCGGCCACCGTCACGGCCGCAGCGTTGCCCGCCGACACCGCGCGGCTGATTCCGACGCCGGTCGCACGGGCGTAGTTCATGAACGACGACACGAAGTTGCCGCTCTGACTGGCCACTCCGATACGACCGGCAGGCGGATACGGGGCGACGATCTGGGCGCACAGGCTCACCGGCGTGCTCACGACTCCTTGACCGTTGGGACCCGCGAGCAACATCCCCAACTCGTCGGCCAACGCGACGAGTTCACGCTCGTTTCGCCGCCCCGACTCGCCCGCCTCGCCGTAGCCAGCCGACGTGAGAAAGGCCGCTTTGATTCCCTTGGCGGCGCAAGCGCGCAGCAGTTCGGGGTTCGCCGAGGCCGGCGTGCACACGAATACCAGGTCGATGACACCATCGGGTAGATCGGCGATATCGGCCACCGTGCGAACACCCAGAACCGTCTCACTCTGCAAGTTCGTGCCGAATACGCCTCCGGCGTACCCACCGGCGAGGATGTTGTGCAGGGACACGAACCCGAACTTGCCGGGGTGGGTCGAGGCCCCGGTCACCAAAACGGCGCGCGGTTCGAACAAGGCACGAAACTGCTCCTCGCTCGGTCGGCAACGAGTCTCGGCGGGCGCCTCGCGAACCTCGGACAATTCGACCAAGGCGTCGACGGCCACCGGCAGACCATCGGATCGAATGATCAGCGGGTTGACATCCACGCTGGCCACCTCCGGTCGCTCGTCGGCGAGGCGACCCAGACCGACCAACACATCGATGAGACGTTCACGGTCGACCGCCTTTTCACCTCGAAAGTCACCGAGCAACTTCTGAGTGGTGAGGTCCGAGATCATCTCGGCGGCCGTCACCCGATCGAGCGGCGCTGGCCGGAACACCACGTCGGCGAGGGCCTCAGCCAGCACACCCCCCACGCCCAACATCACGCTGGCCCCGAATTGCCGATCTCGAACGACCCCGGTGATGAGTTCTCGACGGCCCTGCACCATCGGTGCCACCAACACGCTCACCGGGCCATCGTCGGCCCGAGCAGCGGCCAACAACTCGTCGGTGGCGGTGCGAACGGCCTCGATCGTGTTCAGATTCAGTCGAACCAATCCACGCTCGGTTTTGTGGGCGATGGAATCTCCACACAACTTGGCCACGACGGGTAAGCCGATCCGTTCGGCGGCTCGGGCCGCCGCGTCGGCGTCGCCGACCTCGCGCTCGTCGGCTATCGGAACCCCATAGCCACGTAGAAGAGCCTTCGACGCGGACTCCGACAGGGTGCCAGACGCAGAGAAGACCATTCCCCCAAAGGTAGTGCCGAGACGGTTCTGGGGGCCGGAACGATCATCGAACCGGGCCGGAAAATGTCCCGGAGATCGCCGAGATCCCCGGGACATCGTTGGTCGGGCTGACAGGACTTGAACCTGCGACCTCTTGACCCCCAGTCAAGCGCGCTACCAAGCTGCGCCACAGCCCGCGTTATGTGTTGTCACCCTATCGGGGGCCACCTCACAGAAACAGGTCCACCAGGCGCCAACCGAGATAGAGACACAGCGCGGCCACCAAGAGTTTGAAGTGCCACGGAGCCTTGGCGTCCGAATCGGAATCTCCCGAAGCCAAACGACGTATGTCGATGTTCTCGGCCGTGACCCGACGGTGGGTCGGCGTGGTGCTGGCCACTTTGGGTGCCTCCAGAATCCGCCCACAACTCGGACAGGATCCGTCCTCGCGCATGGCCGAGGGCGCCCAATACTTCGCGCATTCCTCGCAGAACGGCATCAGTCACCCCGCTTGCGCACCCGTAACTTCAACGGAGTGGAGCCGAAGCCGAACGCCTCACGAATCGAACGTTCCAGATAACGCAGATACGACTGAGGCAACTCGCGATTGACGAACAAAGTGAAAGTCGGCGGATCGGTCGCGCCCTGGATGGCGTACATCACCTTGGCACCAGCTGCCGCCGGCTGACGTTGCTGAGCGTCGGCGATGACCCGGTTCACGTCGCGAGTCGGAACGCGGCGGTGGTACTGCTCTATCGCTTCCTGCAGAACGGGCCGCAGTTTGTGGACCCCTTTACCCGTGAGCGCCGAGATTTTCAGGACCGGGGCATCATCCATGAAGTGCAACTTTCGCCTCACCTCGTTCTCGATTCGTTCCCGGTCCTCGACGTCCTCGATCAACTCCCACTTGTTCAAGAGGATCAGAATCGGACAACCCGCCGCATCGACGCGCTCGGCGAGACGCTGATCTTGGGCGGTGACCCCCTGGGTCGCATCGATCACCAACAGAGCGATATCGGACGCGTCCACTGCTCGTAACGCGCGAACCAACGAGTAATACTCGGCGGTGTCGTCGATACGTGAACGGCGTCGCATACCCGCGGTGTCGACAAAGACCACCGGCCCATCCTCGGTCTCGACCAAAGTGTCGATCGCGTCACGTGTGGTTCCCGGCATGTCGTGAACCACGGACCGGTCCTCACCCACCAGACGATTGAAGAGCGTGCTCTTTCCGACGTTCGGACGACCGATCACCGCCACCCGCGGAGGCTTCTGATCCCCCACGGGAACGATCTTCTCGTCGAGTCCGTAGGAATCGACGTGATCGTCGCTTATGGGCGCGTCGGGAACACGCAAGATGATCTCGTCCAACAAATCGCCGGCGCGACGCCCGTGCAACGCGCTGACCGGATACGGCTCACCGAGCCCGAGGGCCAAGAACTCCCAGCGGTCGGCCTCACGACGATCGTTGTCGGCCTTGTTCACCACCAACATGACCGGTGGCGACACCTTGCGCAGCCACGACGCCACCGCCTCGTCTTCGTCGGTGACGCCGACTGATCCATCGGTGAGAAAAATGATCAGATCGGCCGCTCGAACGGCCGCCTCGACCTGACGACTCACTTTGGCGTCCAACTCCGATCCCGCCGGCAACCATCCTCCGGTGTCGACCAGGCGCAAACGACGACCGAGCCACTCCGTCTCCCGTTCCTTGCGGTCGCGGGTGACACCGGGACGATCCTCCACGATGGCGGCCTGCTCACCGACGAAACGGTTGAAAAGCGTGCTCTTGCCGACGTTGGGACGGCCAACGATGACGACGATCGGAACACGGGTCTCGTCGGTCTCGCTCACGGCTCATCTCCCCAGCGCGCGTCGCAAAGCGATGCCATCGGTCGGGACGACTTCGACTGGCCGCGGCAGGTCGTCGACGGTGAGACCGTCGAGAAAGCGACCCTCGGACAGACAAACATCGGGGACAAAGTACCGGTGACCGGTCGGTTCACCCTCGAGAACCCGGGCGATGTCCGCCCCCACCATCAAACCGGTCACCCCGGTATTTCCCCCGAAGAACTCGTTCGGGACCACGATCACGCGCACATCGGGTCGTCCGAGCGAGTCGATCAAGGGTCCTATCACCCGGGCACCATAGGCTCCCGTCAACACGCCGATCGGGGCAGGGTCGCGAGGCGATCGGCGCCCCGTTGCGACCGACACCGAGACCACCGAACCCTGATCACGAAGTCCGGTGTCCCCGGCCGGGTTGCGTACGGCTCGGTAGCCCTCGGCGGGGGCTCCGTCGACCCACGCGAAGAATCCGCTTTGCGGACCGGTCGGGACCGACACCCGACCGGTGAACTCCCATTCGAACGTGCGAGCCATACCGATGCCGTCCTCGTGCATCGCGAACCCCTCGTAGTCCTCGCCCCTCGGAAAGGGCCGGTCGGCCATGAGGTAATACTCGTCGGCGGCGAAGACCATCCGTCGACCGAGAACCGTCGAGAAGACGTCTTGCCACCGAGCGACGAGGTCGAGCACCGCCTCGGCCTCGGTCCGAGTGTGAGCGCGCATCGACGACTCGGTGTTGTAGCGACTGATGCCGAGGGGCACGATGGCCACCGAATTCAGGTCGGGGTAACGATCGAGAATGCCGATCATGGTGTCCTCGAGAACCGCACCGTCGTTCACACCGGGGCAGACCACCACCTGACCGTTCACCGTGATGCCGTGATCGAGCAGCTGTCGGAGCCAACGCAAACTCATGCCACCTCGAGGATTACGCAGCATGTCGCTTCGCACCGCCGGGTCGGTGGCGTGGATACTCACGTTGAGGGGCGACAACCCCTCGGTGACGACCCGCTCGAGGTCGGCCTCGGTGAATCGCGTCAAGGTCGTGAAGTTCCCGTACAAAAAGCTGAGCCGGTAGTCGTCGTCCTTCAGGTAAAGACTGCGACGCATCCCCGATGGCAGTTGGTAGATGAAGCAGAACGAGCAATGGTTGTCACAGGTGCGAACCCGATCGAACAGCGCACTCGAGACCTCGGCACCGAGAGTCTCTCCGTCCCGCTTGCGCACCTCGAGGACCATCTCGATTCCTCCGCGGGTGATCTCGAGATCGACCTCGGCGTCGTCGGCCAACAGACGCCATTCGATGATGTCCCGTGGCGACACCCCGTTGATGCTGCGAACCTCGTCGCCGACGCACAAACCGGCCCGGGTTGCGGGCGAGTCGGTTGTCACGGCCACCACGGTGGGAGCCGCCTGCCTCATACGGATTGCTCCCGAAATCTCGACGCGCGGATTCGGCGAGGTGACATACGGCGAGGCTACCTGTCGACTTCGTCAGACGGATCGTTCGTTATCCTTCCAGCATGAGCGTCGACCACGTGTTGCTGGCCGCCCCTCGCGGCTTCTGTGCCGGAGTCGAGATGGCCATCAAGGCCCTGGCGTGGATGGTTCGCAGTTTCGAGGCTCCGGTGTACTGCTACCACGAGATCGTGCACAACAAGATCGTCGTCGAGCGTTTCGAGAATCTCGGCGTCGTGTTCGTCGACGACATTTCGGAGGTGCCCGAGGGTCGACCGATCATGCTGTCGGCCCACGGATCGGCTCCTGAGGTCGTGGCTGCGGCTCGGTTACGAGGCTCGGTCGTCGTCGATTCGGTGTGCCCCCTCGTCACCAAAGTGCATCACGAGGTGAAGGTGCGCTCCGAAAAGGGGTACCGCATCGTTTACGTCGGCCACGAGGGGCACGAGGAGGCGGTAGGAACAATGGCCGTCGCACCGGACTCGATTTCGCGGGTCGAGTCCATCGATGAAGTGAACGCCCTGCCGGCGTTTTCCGACCCAGTGGCCTTGCTGGCCCAAACCACGTTGTCCCACCGTGACTGGGACGAGGTGGCCGTCAGGGTCAAGCAGCGCTTCCCGGACGTTTGGACTCCGGGTCGAAGCGACCTGTGTTTCGCCACGACCAATCGCCAGTCCGCGCTCATGTCGCTGGCGACCCGCTGCGACGCGATCATCGTCATCGGTTCGGCCAACTCGTCGAACACCCGAGCCCTCGAGCGTCTCGCCCGCGAGGCCGGTTGCGACCGCGTGTTCCGAGTGAACACTGCCGCAGAGATCCCCGACGATTTGAGTGGAGTCGTGGGAGTCACCGCCGGCGCATCGGCTCCGGAGGAATTGGTGGACGCGGTCATCACCCGTTTGGCACCCCGCCGAGGAGTCGAGGAAATTCGTATCACCGACGAGGACGAGTACTTTCCCCCTCCGCGCAATCTGCGCGACCTGCAAAGCGCCATCGAAACGGCCATCACGTCGATGTCGGGTGGCTCACTGGCCGGACGGCCGATCGTCGACGATCGTGCTCTGGCCGCCAGCCATGTTCTCGCCTCGCTCCAGGATTGATCGATGCGCAAGGTCACCATCGTGATCGGTCCGGCCGTGGGGATCCTCCTGACGTTGTCACTGACCGCCTGCTCCTCTTCGACGAGCGGCGGGTCGGAGTCGACGACTGCGGGGTCAGCGGCGCCCTCCACCTATCCTCCCCTGCCCACCACCACCACACCAGCAGCACCCGAAGTTCTGATCGTCGGCGATTTCCTCACCACCGACACCACTGATCTCGGGCTCCAAGAATCGATCGCCCGAATCGGCTGGCGTTCCACGATCGATGCCACCGAGGATCGCACGATCGCCGAAGGCGCGGACGTGCTGGAGGCAGCCGATCGTCTCGGAGTTCTTCCCCGCCTCATCATCGTGTCGCTCGGGACCAACGACGCGTGCAGCACGTCCCCGATCGAAAACGTCGAACCGAACATCCGACGCATCAGCGCCTTGGCCGGTGACGAGCACATCGTGGTCTGGTTGAACCTCCAGATGAAGGACTGTGTGGCCCGCTCCCGCGCGATCAACGACGCATCGACCGTTACCGCCATGACCACGCCCAACTTCTTCATCGCCGATTGGGCCACCGACGCTCCGATCCAACGGCTCGGTGTGGACGGTATCCGTTACGACCTCAAGGGTCGTCAGTTTCGTATCGACTATTACGTGTCGCTGCTCCGCCTGTACGCAACGCGCTGATCAGACGACCGCAGCGGTACCCGACCGCAAGCGCCCGTCGACCCACACCGAGGTGATCGCCTCCGGGCCGGTCAGGTGCACGATCTTCTCGAAGACCCGCGATTCGTCGTCGATACCGCTCCACTCACGCATCCCGCTCGCCGATCGCTGCGTGTCGACGGCGAAGGCGTCGAACCGTGAACCCGGCGTGAAGACCCCGACGTTCAGGCCGAGCATCGCGGCGCCTCCGGCGGTCGCCAGGTGGAAAGCCACCACGGAATCGATTCGCGAACCCGGAACACCGCGTCGGTCGCTGTCGATCGAGCCGTCGACACCATCTTCCAACATTCGCGAGACCGAGATGGCATGGGCACACTGAGGCAACAACCCGGGGCTGGCTCCTCCGGCAACATCGGAGCCGATTCCGACTCGCACACCGGCGTCCAGGAGTCTCCGCAGAGGCAGAACGCAGTTGGCGAAGTACGAGTTCGACAGTGGGCAATGGGCGATTCCCGCACCGCGGCCTCCGATGAGTGCGGCGTCCGAGGTCGAAACCAGATTGCCGTGCGCCAAAACCGTCCCCGCGCGCAGGAGCCCGAACGCGTCGAGCATCTCGGTGTCCGAGCGGCCGAATCGCTGTCGAACGTTTGCGTGCTCCCAGTCGCTCTCCGAGCAATGGGTCTGGACCATCGCCCCGACTTCGTCGGCCAAACGACCCATACCCATGAGGAGTTCGTCGCTACAGGCCGGGATGAAGCGGGGGGTGAGTATCGGCTTCACCAACCCTGACGCTGCACCGATCTCGGCGACTTCGCCAGCCGAGCGACGGGATCGCTCGAGTGCGACGTCGGCGGACTCGTCGCGATACCACTCAGGGGTTCCCGTCGGGTGATCCATGGCCACCCGACCGACGTACGCCCGCTGACCACTGACCTCACACCGCTGCGCGAGGAGACGGGTTGCATCCTCGTGGATCGAGGAATAGTAAACCGCGGTGGTGGTCCCGAGGCCGAGCAATGTGGGAACCATGTGCTCCCACACGTCTCGGGCGAAGCCGACGTCGGCGTAGCGCGCCTCCAAAGGGAACGTGCGGTCGAACAGCCAGTTCTCGAGTGGCAGGTCCAACCCGGTTCCCAATTGAGGCCACTGCGGTGCATGGATGTGAGTGTCGACCAATCCCGGCAACAACCGCTCCCAGGGCAGAAGTCGCCACCTCTTGCGCGCCTGAGACACGAGAGCGATCGCCGTCGGGGAGGTCGCATCGTGCACCACGTCGGCGATCACGCCATCGGTGTCGACGGTGACGACACCGTCGATGGTTTCCAATCGGTCTGGTGTCGGAGCATGGAACATCCGGCCCGTCACCGCAAGCTCGATGCTGCTCATCATCTCAGTGTACGAAGACCCTTGACGTCCTGTCCCGTACGCCGTGTGGCAGGCTTGTTCAGTGATCACACCCACCATCGACACCCTGCGCCTCTTTTTGCACGTGCTAGCGGCCTCGGTGTGGGTGGGCGGACAGATCGTTCTCGGCGTCCTGGTGCCCCGGTTGCGGGCGTCGCACCCACAAGCCGTGAAGAGCGCCGCCAACGGATTCGCTCGCGCAGCCTGGCCGGCCTTCGGACTCACCGTGGTCACAGGAATCTGGAGCATCCTCGAGTTGTCGATCTCCGACACCGACTCCGACTACCAGGTCACTCTGTTCGTCCACGTGCTTCTGGCGGTCGCCACAGCGGTTTTCGCCGTGATTCACTCGGTCGGGCGCACCAAAATGGCTCTGGCGCTCGGCGGAGCGCTCGGATTGCTCACCGGGCTTGGTGCGATGTTCGTCGGCCTCCTCCTACGAACGGGAGGATGAGCGTCAGTTGCGGGGGACTTTGCTCCACGCCACGCCGCGATCGACTCGCACGTCGCCGGGCAATCCGAGCACTCGCTCGCCGAGGATGTTGCGCATCACCTCACTGGTGCCACCCTCGATGGAATTGGCCCGGCTTCGTAGGAACGCCTTTTGCGGATTCTCGAGACCCATGGCCTGCTCGGGACGAATCTTCCGGTAACCACTCGGGAAAAGCATCCCGTCGGCCCCCATCAACGAGACCACGAACGAATAGATGTCCTTGTTGATTTCGGCCATGGCCAACTTCGCGATGGAACCTTCCGGGCCGGGGTCGCCCATCTTGCGGTTCTGCGACGCGCGTATGTTGGTGAGCCGGAGGAGTTCGGCTCGTACCCACAGCGACATCAGTTCGTCGCGTGCAGCCGGATCGCGCCTTTCCCCGGGGAGGTCGTTCCAGACCTTGATCGCGTCACGAATGGGACCGGACCCCTTCGCCGGGATCGCTCCACCGATCGACACCCGCTCGTTCATCAACGTGGTGAGCGACACTCGCCAACCGTCGCCGATGTTGCCGAGCATCTCATCATTCGGCACCCGCACATCGGTGAAATAGACCTCGTTGAACTCGGCCTCACCGGTGATTTGATACAGCGGACGCACCTCGACACCCGGGGCCTGCATGTCGACCACGAACGCGGTGAGGCCAGCGTGCTTCAAGGCTTCGGGATCGGTTCGCACGATCAGTAATCCGAAACGGGACAGGTGAGCCAGGGTCGTCCAGACCTTCTGGCCGTTCATGATCCATTCATCGCCGTCCTTCACCCCCTTGGAGGACAAGCCGGCGAAGTCAGAGCCACTACCGGGCTCGGAAAAGAGCTGGCACCACACCTCCTCGCCGGTGAACAGCGGTCGCAGATACCGCTGCTTTTGTTCAGGCGAACCCCAGACCGCCACTGTCGGGCCGCACATACCGTGTCCGATCGGGTTCCGTGCCACCGGATTCGGCGCCCCGGCGGCGAACAAACGCTCGTTGACAAGACGTTGCAACTTCGGATTGAGACCCAGTCCACCGTGACCGACGTCGAAGTGAACCCAAGCGAGTCCCTTGTCGAACTGGGCTCCGAGGAAGGCCGTTGCATCGGTGAGTCGCGGGGGAAATTCAGCGAGGAGTTCGTCGATCAATGTCGATACCTGCTCCTCGGCTGAGATCATGGAGGCTAAAGCAGTCATGGTCGAAAACTAGCCAAAATCAGCTTCGGACGCGCATCGGAGCCGTCAATTGAGGGGTGCCATCAACCGCCGAAACTCGTCGGTCTCGGCGCGACCGAGGCCCGGGAACGCGGCCCTCAACGACATGACGCCGCGCAACCGGGCGTTGTCGCCGTTGCGAAGGTAGATCGCCTTCAGGTTGTTCAACATGCGCTCGATGATCGACATCGGTGCGGTCATCGCGAGGAACCGGATGTCGAAGCGTTGCGCTTCACCCAACAGTTCGGTGAAAAGGCGCGCACACCCCGTGGCATCCATGATCCGACCTCCGTGGAAGGGGTCGGCGAAGATCTCGGGGACCAAGCCTTGGCTCGGCCGCTCGGCGATGAGGAAGTGCCCGGGCATGCCCACCCCGACCAGGTCGACTCCCACGCGTCGTCCGACCTCCATGGCGATCACCGATAAGGAGATCGGGATGCCCCGACGAGAGGCGATCACGTCGGAGATGAACGAATTCCGCGGATCGTAGTAGTCGTCGCGGTGCCCCGTTAGGGCGTGATCACCGCGAAAAAGCGACCGACAGACTCCTTCCACGGTCGGGCTGGCCACCAACGCCGCCAACTCATCGAGCACCGTCAACCCGGCGACCAAGTCGACGCTCGAGCAATGACCGATGGCGGCGGGTAGCAACAGGGCCAACTCGTCCAGAGCCACGTCGCCACCAATCGACACGGCGTCGACGAATCGTTCCCGCGCCCACGCCGCATCACGCTCGGACGACCCCACACCGGAGATCGTACTGCCACTACTGTTCGCCCCATGTACCTTGGAGCACACGCCCACACCCACCCCGACAAATTGGCCATGGTCATGACCGGTTCGGGTTACCGTCAGACGTTCGCCCAGTTGGACTCGGCGGCCAATCGACTGGCCAATCTCTTGCGCGGCGCCGGATTGAAGCCCGGTGACCACGTGGCTTTGTGCATGGAGAACCACGATCGGTACCTCGAGGTCCTGTGGGGTTGCCAATACGCCGGAGTCGTGTACACCGCCGCCTCGTCGCGTCTCACGAGCAAGGAGTTGTCGTACATCATCAACGATTGTGCGGCGCGCATCTTCATCACGTCGAAGTACAAGGCGGATCAGGCCTGCGAGATCATCGCCGACACCCCGAACCTCGAGATGCGACTCATGCTCGACGGAACCGTGCCCGGCTACGAGAGCTACGAGATCGCCGTGGCCGCCCAGTCCGATGCGCCCCTGGCGAATCGGGTTGCTGGCACCGACATGCTCTACTCGTCGGGCACCACCGGGCTCCCCAAGGGCGTCACCAAGCCTTTCGTCGACCTACCCCTGGAAACCACACCCACCTCGGTCGCACCATCATTGGCCATGCTGTTCGCCGCGACCGCCGACAGTGTCTATCTGACCCCGGCACCGCTGTACCACGCCGCACCATTGCGCTTCACGATGGCCGCCCAGAGCATGGGTTGCACCGTCGTCGCCATGGAGCACTTCGATCCCGAGCAGTTCTTGACCGCCATCGAGCGTCACGGGGTCACTCACACCCAAGTGGTGCCGACGATGTTCGTACGTCTGTTGAAGCTCGATGAGGGCATTCGCGCCAAGTACGACGTGTCCTCGTTGCAGGCCGTCATTCATGCTGCGGCGCCCTGCCCCATCCCGGTCAAGAAGCAGATGATCGAATGGTTCGGCCGGATCATTCACGAGTACTACGCGGGCACCGAAGGCAACGGGTTCGTCTACTGCAACAGCGACCTCTGGATGGCCAACGAGGGTACGGTCGGAGTTCCGATTGGCTGTTCGGTCCACATCTGTGGCGACGACGGCGAAGAGTTACCGAACTACGAGAGCGGAACCATCTTCTTCGAGGGTGGAGCGTCTTTCGAATATCACAACGACGCCGAGAAGACGAAAAGTTCGCGCCATCCCAAGGGTTGGAGCACGTTGGGCGACGTCGGCTACCTGAACGACAACGGCTGCCTCTTCCTGACCGACCGCAAGGCGTACATGATCATCTCCGGCGGTGTGAACATCTACCCGCAGGAAGCGGAGAACGCCCTTGTCACGCACCCCAAGGTGATCGATGTCGCCGTCTTCGGGGTTCCCAACGACGATTTCGGCGAGGAGGTCAAGGCCGTCGTGCAACCCGCGACGATGCCCGTCGATTCCGAGGAGGCGCGAGCCCTCGAATTGGAGTTGATCGCCTACTGCAAGTCCCAGTTGGCCGACGTCAAGTGCCCACGAAGCGTCGACTTTCGACCGGAACTCCCACGTCACCCGACCGGAAAACTCTACAAACGACTACTCAAAGACGAATACTGGAAGAGCGCCGGGCGATCGATCTGAGGGTCAGGCACCGAGGATCACCATCCGTATCTCGGTCATCTCCCGCACGGAATAGGCGGGACCCTCGCGAGTGTTGCCACTGTCGCGAAGTCCGCCGTAGGGCTGTTGATCGGCACGGAACGTGGGCACATCGTTCACGATCACGCCTCCGAAGTCGAGCGTGCGGACGGCATCGAGGGCCGTACCGATGTTCGACGTGAAGATGGCGGCCTGCAGGCCGAAGTCGCTGTCATTGGCGAGCCTCAACGCCTCCGCGACGTCCGAATAGGTGGCTACTGCCACGACCGGACCGAAAACCTCGCGCGAGCAAATCTTCATGGAGGGCCGAGCGTCACCGACGATCGTGGGACGAAGAATCCCCTCTGCGGTCACCTCGCCACCGAGCAACACCCGACCCCCCTCCACACACGCCTCATCGATCCATGCGCAAACGCGCTCACGCTCTGAAGTCGAGATCAGTGCGGATACGTCGGTTGCTTCATCGAGGGGATCACCGACCACGAGAGTGGACACTTGACGCCGGAGCTCGTCGATGAACGCCACCGATATCGATTCGTGCACCAGGATGCGTTGGGTCGAAATGCAGGACTGACCGGCGTGCGAAAAGCCCGCCACCTTGATCTTGGCTGCGGCCGTCTTCCAATCTCCATCGGGCTCGATGATGATCGGCGCATTGTTCCCCAATTCCAACCCGACCCGTTTGCGCGGAGCGCGAGCACGGATACCCCAGCCCACGTCGGGAGAACCGGTGAAGGTGACGAGAGCGACATCGGGATGATCGACGATCGCGTTGCCCACGGTCGACCCCCCACCTGTCACCACGCTCAACCACTCGGCCGGGAGACCACATTCATCGATGAGCATTCGAGCCAGCAGAATCGAACTGAAAGGAGTTTGCGAGGCCGGTTTCAAGACCACCGCGCATCCGGCGGCGATCGCCGGACCGACCTTGTGGACGACGAGATTGAGCGGGAAGTTGAACGGGGCGATGGCACCCACGACGCCGATCGGCACACGCATGGTGAAACCGATCTTTCCCTCCCCCGCCGGAATCGCGTCCATGGCCACCACCTCACCGACCAACGTGCGGGCCTCGACGGCGGCGAATTGGAATGTGCCCACGGCGCGATCGACCTCCACTCGGGCGGTCTTGATCGGCTTGGCCGCTTCACGGGCCACCACGCGAGCGAACTCTTCACGACGAGCGGCGAGACGCCCGGCGGCCCGGTCGAGAATCTCGGCGCGCTTCCACGCCGGCAAGGGTTGGCTCATCGCGACACGCGCCGCCCGCACCGCTCGATCCACGTCGCCCGCCGTGCACGCCGGAACCCGTCCGATGAGGGATCCATCGAAGGGTGCCCGCACCTCGATGTGACCCGACGTCGCCAGGTGCGGGGATCCGGCCAGAGGGACGGGGGTAACTTCGACATCGGTGGACATGACGCCGAACGCTAGTGCCAGCGGCGATACTGACCTAGTGGTCGTCCCCCGTCACCACCATCCCTACCTCGAACCGCATGCCACCGGAGGTTTCATTCCGTTCGCTCACCGAGGGGGCACGAGTGAATGGCCCGAGAACACGCTTCCGGCATTCCGCCACGCGGTCCAACTCGGTTACCGCTATTTGGAAACCGACGTTCGACTGACGTCGGACGGCCTGCTTGCCGCGTTCCACGACGACGATCTCCGACGCACCGCCGGTCGACCGGGTCGAATCAGCGAGATGCCATGGGCCGAGGTCAGCCGGATCCTCATCGACGGCCGTGAGCCCATCCCCCTTCTCGCCGACCTCCTCGAAGAATTCCCCGACGCAATGATCAACATCGACGCCAAGAGCGACGATACGGTCGAACCTCTGGTCGCTTTGCTTCGGTCGATGAGTGCACTCGATCGGGTCTGCGTCGGTTCGTTCAGTCATCGTCGTCTGAGACGAGTACGTGGGGCTCTCGGCCCGGCGGTGTGCACCAGCGCCAGCCCGATCGAGGTCCTCACGTGGCTGAGTGGACGAATCCCCTCGGGTCCGTCGTGCTTCCAAGTCCCGGTGAAACAAGGCCCGGTGACGGTCACCACGGGCGATCGCGTCGAACGGGCTCGACGGGCCGGACTCCCGGTTCACGTCTGGACCGTCGATCATCCCCAGGAAATGCAAGAACTGATCGACATCGGCGTTCACGGCATCATGACCGACCAGCCGGCGGTGTTGCGCTCGGTCTGCGAACACAACTCCCTGTGGCCCACTACTTGACGAGGGGCATGACCTCGTTCATGAAGCGCGCCATCTGCTCGTCGGCCTTCTTGTAGAAGTCCCCGAGCATGTGCGGGAAGATCGTGATGTACTCCAGCCCCAACAAGTCCTTGTAGAACTGCACGCCTTCGGCAACCTGCTCGGGCGTGCCCAACAGGATCGTCTTGTTGTCCACCGACTCCTGCAAGGTCGGAATCAGCCCGGGTTTGGCCGGCTTGCCGTCCTGCCCCATGTAGCCCCGGCTCCAACCGTACGGCCCGAGAAACTTCCAGAACTCGTCGTGCCCCGGCGTCGCGCTCTGCCAGGCCTTCTCGTACGAATCCTCGATACGCACGGAGATGACCAGCATCCGCTTCGCTCCCGCAGCGGGAGCGACCCCGGTTGCGGCCTCCTGCTTTTCGGAGTAGGTGTCCCAGAATCGCTTGATGAACGAATAGTGCTGATTCCAAAAGACCGCCGAATGCCCGATGCGCGCCACATAGTCGAGGGTCGGCGGGCTGGTGACGGCTTGCCAGATCTCGTACGGGTAGATCGGACGCGGCACCAATGTGAGGTGCTGGACCGTACTTCCGCGATCTGGGATGCCCGGTAGGGGGATTTGGAAGTGCTTGCCGGAGAAAGAGAACGTCTCATTGGACATGGCACGCCGGATGATTTCCATCGATTCTTCGAATACTTCGCGGTTCAATTCGTCGTCGGCAGACTTCTCCGGGTTGTCGTGCGAACCGATGGACACGCCTTTTTCGTTGAGGTGCAACACCTCGCGCGGAACGGTACCGCGACCGACGCCCAACACGCCGCGACCACCGGAGAGGTTGTGCAGCGTCGCGAAATCCTCGGCCAGTCGGAGCGGATTCCATTGCGGCACCACGTTGAACATGGCTCCCAATTTGATTCGCTTGGTTTGGGCCGCGATCCAGGCCGAGACCAAAAGGCCGTTCGGGATCACCTCGTACCCCTCGTACTGGAAGTGGTGTTCGGTCGTCCAGAAGGAATCGAAACCCAGTCGATCGGCCTCGATCGCCGAGTTCACGTAATCCAAAGTGGCTTTCCACATGTGGTCGTTGGAGTAACGGCGGTCCATCGGCGCGGGCAGGCCGGCGCCAGCGTCGTCCATTTCGACTCCACCGAAAAAGAACGCACCGACCTTCACGCAAGCCTCCATGCCTGGTTGATTTCCCTCCCCGACAATACCACCGGGCCTCCCCCGCTCAGGGTTCGTCGTGGAATTGACGAGTGGTCGTCGTCACCACCACTTGGCGACCACCCTTGAACACCCGGCGGTCGAGCGGCGCTTCGGCGATGGCCTCGCGAATGGACGCCGCGTCGATCACGAGGAAGTCGGCCGGAGAGCCGACCGCAACATCCACCTCCTCTTGACCGAGAACCCTCCGAACCGCGTTGCCGACGAGATCGAAGGCGGCCTCTGGCAACTGGTGTGACGCCATGATGGACAACGCCGCGGTCTCGAGGGGGTCACTGCGCCCGACGGGGTTGAACGGATCCTGCACGTTGTCGCCACCCAGGGCGACCGAGGCTCCCGACTCGCGCAGGACGTCGATGGGCGTGATCCCTCGCGGCGTGGCCCGCGGTTGCTCGCGACCCTGCAGGAAAAGATTGGTGGGGGGCAATGCGACGACACCGATGCCGAGGGCAGCGACCATCCGGGCGATCTCCCGTTGGATCTGCGGGGGTTGCATCGAGAGGCTGACACAGTGACTGGCGGTGACCGATCGCTCGAATCCGGACGAGTCGATCTGACGGGCCAATTCCACGAGGGTCAGCATGTTCGGGTCGAGAGTCTCGTCGACGTGCAGATCGAGACCCGCGCCCGCCTCGGTGGCCGCGGCCAACGCCTCGCGGATCATCCCCGCGCCATCGGGTTCCAGGTGCGGGCATCCACCCACCAGGTCGGCGCCCATCGTCAGGGCCTCGCGCAACGCACGACGATTCCCGACTCCCTCCACTCCGGCCAGGGGGGAATGCATGAGGGCGACGATCTGCAGATCGGCCAAGTGGCGCGTGGCGGCACGAGCGGCGAGCACCGCGCGCAGATGCACGTGCGTTGCGTCGCTCTCGCCCACGTTCACGTGGGAACGGATGGTGGTGACACCATTGGCCACCAGCCGGCGGATGGCCTCGGTGGCGCGCGACGTCATCTCGTCCAGTCCGAACTCCCCGCGCTGCTCGGCTGCGACCCATGCTTGGATCGCCCCCATCAAGTCTCCGGAGGGATTCGGCACGCGCTCGGCCGTCAATGCCTTGTCCAGATGAGCGTGTGGCTCTCCCAACGCCGGAAGGATTAACCAGCCGTCGAGAGAGGAGCCGACCCGATCGCTCGACGCGGGTTGGACCGCCGACACCCGACCCCGGCTGACCGCGATGTCGACCAAGGAGCCGTTCGTCAATCGAGCCCGTCGCAGCCACTGGGCGTCCGTCGGCTCACTCGACATTGCGCTCTCCTCTTCGTCGGGATGGTGCCCATGTGGAATCGTAGGCGAGTGCGTACCTGTGTCTGGATCTATCCGGCCGTGTCGGCGTCATCCATCGTCGAGGCGATCTCGACGCTGGACGCGGCCGGTGTCGACGAGGTTTGGGTGTCCGACGAGGGTGTGGCCCGCGAGCCGTTCGCTCTTCTGGCTGCGGCGGCCATGGTCACTCGACGCATCACGTTGGGAGTCGGCATCACATCGCCCTTGTTGCGCCACCCCGGAGTGGTGGCCGCGACTGCGATGACCATCGACGAACTGAGCAACGGTCGAATGGTGCTCGGCTGGGGTGTAGGCGGTCAGGAGTCTCTCGGACCCTTCTCCCTGGCGACCGACAGGCCCGTAGCGGTCGTCCGCGATGCCATCGAGACAGCGGGCGCGGTGTTCCGCGGCCAGACGAGTTCTCGATACACCCCACCCGACCATGCGGCTCCTTCACGGACCATTCCGCAATTCGTCGGCGCCCGTGGACCGCAGTTGAACCGACTCGCTTCGCGAATGGCCGACGGGGTGTTCCTGTCCGGATTCACCACCGAGACTGCCTATGAGGCGATCCGTGAGGCTCGGTCGGTTCGCCCCGTTCATGTGACCTTGTGCATCTCCGCCCGTTTCGGCTCGGTGTCCGATGAAAAGGCGATCGCCGGCGACCCGTTCCACGTCGGCGAACAGCTGCGCGTCGCGCTCGAGACCCATCGACCGGACTGCATCGGGATCGCTTTGGTGGACCGGGACCCCCTACCGCTCATGATCGATCGGGCTCTCGCGGCGCTGGCGACCCTCGGCGACTGATCAGCAGTCGCGCGCGACCTCGTACACCCGCATCGTGCAGTGCCGAAAAAGGTCGCCCATCCGACGGTCGACCTCGTCGACCTGTTCCGGGGAAATTCGCTTCCAGAGATCGCGGCTCTCCCACCAGATCACCGCATGGATCTCGTCCGGCTCGTCCTCCTCGATCCACATCTGTTTGCGGACGAATCCGGCGCAACATTCGAGGAACCGACTCCACACCTCCTCCTCGCGCGCGAGCCATACCTCGCGCTCCGCAGGACTCACCCGGAAAGTCAACCACTCCACCACCACACCAAGGACTGTAGCGAAGCGTAGGCTTCGCCCGGTGGGAACGATGATCTCGAATCCGACGAAGAAACGCGACTACGACCTCACCGGTCCCGAGTCGGCGCGAGCCATCGAACGCGGACTGGTCGGCGCCGACTGGTATCACAGCCCGGTCTCCCGCGAGGCGATGTTGGAGATCATGCGTCGCACCAATGGACGCTGCGCCTTCGACACCATCTTGTGGTTGGGCCTCACCGTTCTCGCCGGATGGTGGGTCGTGGTTTCGTGGATCTCCTGGTGGACGCTTCCCGCCATGTTCGTGTACGGAACACTGTACGGCTCGGCTTCCGACGCCCGCTGGCACGAGTGCGGACACCGAACAGCTTTCAAATCCAAGACGGCGAACCTCGTCGTGTATCACATCGCATCGTTCATGGACGTCCGCGAACCCGTATCATGGCGGTGGAGTCACAATCGTCATCACGCCGACACCATCATCGTCGGACGCGACCCCGAGATCGCCTACCAACGGCCCATTCGGTTCTGGAGAATCGCGGCTGACATGTTCGGGATCCTGAGCACGTGGGCCGAATTCAAGAAGTACGCCGCGAACGTACGTGGACGACTGACACCGGCCGCCGCAGATTTCGTTCCCGCTCGCGAGGTCGCCCGCGCCGTTTTCTGGGGACGAGTTCACGTCGTCATTTGGTTGGCCACCATCGCGACGTCGATGGCCTCGACGAGCCTCTTGCCGCTCGTGCTGATCGGTCTGCCGTCACTCTATGGACGATGGTTGTTGGTGGTGTTCGGAACCACACAACACGCCGGATTGGCCGAGGACGTTCTCGATCATCGACTGAACACCCGTTCGGTGCACATGAATCCGATCCTGCGATTCCTGTATCTCAACATGAATTACCACCTCGAGCATCACATGTATCCCTCGGTGCCGTATTACAACCTTCCGTCCTTGCACGCGTTGATCCGCGATGATCTTCCGCCCGCACATCGTGGGCTCGTACGCACCTACCGGGAGATTTTCCCGACACTCTGGAAACAGCGTCGCGACGTCGAATACGACATCCGGCCGAAGTTACCGACCTCGTGACTCGCCGGCCCACTTCCCGATGAGTTTTCCCGAGAGCCAACCGAAGAAGAGGAACACGCTGACTCCGAGCGCACTCGACAGGATCACCGAGGCGAATAGTTGCTCTCCCTCCAAACGATTGGCGTAACGCTTCAGCAACTGACCGATACCGACCTCACCTTGGCCGAAGAAGAAGTCCCCGACGATCGCCCCGATGACCGACAGACCAGCCGAAATGCGCAGACCCGCGAACACCGCGGGAAGGGCCGCGGGGAACATCAATCGACGCAAGCGGGTGATTCGATGCGCCTTGTGGAGCGTGAACAAATCGTGCATGCCCTGATCGGCGGACAACAAACCGAACAGGGTGTTCACCACGATCGGGAACAGCGCGATGATCACGCATACCAGAACACGAGAGGAGAAGCCGTAGCCGAACCAAAATCCGATGAGGGGCACGATGGCCAGGATCGGAATGGCTTGGAGCACCACCGCGTAAGGAAAGATCGCTCGTTCCACCACCTTGGCCTGGCTCATGACTATGGCCAACAAGAAGCCGAGGAGGATGGCGATCAAGAGTCCCCAAAAAGCCACCTTCGTGCTCGACCACATACCCTCGAGCATGGTCGAGAAATTTTTCCAATCGGCGAAGCCCACGTTCCAGACCTCGTGGGGCGGTTGCAGGAGAAACTGCCGTTTCGGGTCGAGCACCACCAGGCTGATGAAATACCAGACCCCCACAATGAAGAGTCCGACCGCCAGAGGAGGTAGGACGGATCCGGCGACGCCGGCCTTCGCGGAACGTTTCGCCCCGGGCGCCGTGCCCGCCTCGACGACGTTCGCCTCACCCAGATCGAACGTCGACGGCTCGTCGAAATCGAAGGTGGAAGGATTGTCGAGAGTCATGAGTGGGCTCCTCTCAAAGCGAGACTGACCTGTCCGCAGAGTTCGGCGAAACGGGCATCGAATCGCAACTCCGGTCGACGGGGATAGCCGAAGGGCACTTCGAACGAGGCAACCAGACGTCCGGGACGGGTCGACATCACGTGGACCGTCGACGACAAGTAAACCGCCTCGCTAATGGAGTGCGTGATGAACAACCCGGCAAAACGTTCCTGTTCGAAAAGACGAAGCGTCTCCTCGTTGAGCCGTTCACGGGTGATTTCATCCACTGCCCCGAAAGGCTCGTCGAAAAGAAACACCGGCGGCTTCAGGGTGAGTGTTCTCGCGAGCGAAGCTCGCATCCGCATTCCACCCGACAAAGAGCGCGGAAAATGATGCTCGAAACCTCGCAGACCCACCAACCCGATGGCCTCTTCGGCCAGTTTGGTGCGTTCCTCTTTGGTGAATCCATGCAACTCGGCGAGCAACTCGACATTGCGCCGAACGGTACGCCAAGGAAGGAGCGTTGCGTCCTGGAAGACGTAGCCAATGCGGTCCCGATCGACCGAGATTTCGCCTGACGTCGCTTCGAGCAGCCCGGACGCGATCTTGAGCAACGTGGACTTGCCGCAGCCGGATGGACCGACGATGGTCACGAACTCTCCCTTGGCCACGTCCAAGGTGACGTCGGACAGGGCCCTGGTGCCGTCGGGAAAGGTCATCGACACATTCCGAAATGACAACGGGCATTGCGACATTGTGGCTCCAGACTGGGACTTTACGCCCCGCGACGAAATCATAGCCGTGGGCACCCCGCCGACCCGAGAGGCCCTTCACCTCCTAGGCTTCTTGCCCGAACAGAAAGTTTGATTTTCCGTTCAACGGAATTTTTCGTCGAATCGCCGGTCCGGGAAATGAACTAGTGTCGAGAGCGTCCCACATCGTGTGGGTCGACCAGGGGAGGAACAATGAGAAACAAGACCAAGCGACTTTTGCTGGCTCTTCCGCTCGTTGCCGTCGGCGCGATCAGTGCCTGTGGCGGCGACGATGATGGCCCGGCATCCGAATCAGGCGGGGAGGGCGCGCTCTCGGAAGCCTGTCCAGCGACACTCGTCATCCAAACTGACTGGTTCCCAGAGTCCGAGCACGGAGCGCTTTATCAAATGCTCGGCGAGGACTACTCGGTGGACGTGGACAAGAAGATCGTGTCCGGGTCGCTGATCGACTCCTCCGGCAACGACACCGGTGTCACCCTCGAGGTTCGTACGGGCGGACCGGCCATCGGCTTCCAGCCGGTGTCGGCGACCATGGCCGCCGACGACTCGATCACCATGGGCTACGCATCGACCGACGATCAGGCTTTCAGTTACGCCGACATCCCGTTGTTGGCAGTCGTAGCGCCGCTCGAGATCAACCCGCAGATCATCATGTGGGATCCCGAGACCTACCCCGACGTGGAGACCATCGCCGACATCGGTGAGCAGGGCATCACGATGAACGTGTTCGCCGGCGGCACCTATCTCGAGGTCTTCAAGGCCGAGGGCGTCGTCAGTGAGGAGCAGATCGACCCGTCCTACGACGGAGGGCCGAGCCGCTTCATCTCCGAGGGTGGAAAGATCGCTCAGCAGGGCTTCGCCTCCGCCGAGCCGTGGCAATACAAGAATGAGTTCGCCGAGTGGGGAAAGGACGTCAAGTACCAGTTGATCCACGACGCCGGATTCGAGATCTACGCCGCCACGTTGGCCATTCGCCAAGGTGACAAAGAATCTCTCTCCGACTGCCTCGAACTCTTCGTGCCGATCGTGCAGCAGGCGGCCATCGACTTCGTGAATGGCCCGGATCGGGCCAACGCGATCATCATCGACGCCGTCGAGCAGTACGCCGATTTCTGGGTGTACAACGAAGGTGTGGCGGCGTACTCGGTCGAAACACAGAAGGAACTGGGTCTGGTGGGCAACGGTCCGAACGACACGCTCGGTGACTTCGACTTCGATCGGGCCAATGCGGCGCTGCAGAAGATGAAGGACGCGGGACTGGACGTGCCGGCGGACCTGACGGCCGAGGACATGTACACCAACGAGTTCATCAACACCGACATCGGTCTCTGATCTCGGAGCAATCAATCGGGTGAAGGGGGGTCGGGAATCCGACCCCCCTTTGCTTTTCTCAGACCCGATGCCGGAACGTGGCGATCTCGATCAAGGCCGAGACGAAGGAGTCAACCGCTCCGGAGAACAAACGGGCCCCCTCGACGGCGGAAGCGGTCGTTGGGTCGCCGATGTGCCCATGGTCGCCGAAGTCGTTGCTGAGCCATCCGAATTGGATCGATCCGCCAAAACGCACCATCTTGTTGTGATTCAGATGCTCGGGCACTGCCCGCACGGCCTTCGACATGTCCACCAAATCGGGCCGCAAGTGCAACATCAAGGACGTTTCCTCGGCACCGCCATGAATGCCCATCCCCAATTCCGCGGGCGCCGAGCCCCCGCCCCGATCCGCAGGCATCGAGGGGTGAGCCAAGAAGGTCTCCAAACCGAACTGCAAGCGTAACTCGCGATTCGCCATCGCCACCAGAGCGCTGTTTCCCCCATGACCGTTGAGGAAGACCAATTTGCGCACCGGTGTTGCGGCCACGCATCGACCGAGGTCCTCCAATACGCTCAGCATGGTTCGGGCCGACATCCAAATTGTCCCTGGACTCCACGCGTGCTCGTTGCTCTTGGTGTACGCAATCGGCGGCAACAGCCACGCATCGACTCCCCGTTCGACGGCCAGCGGTACGGCGGCCTCGGCTACCGCCTCTGCCACCGCGAGGTCGGTGACCAACGGAAGGTGCGGGCCGTGTTGTTCTATGGCACCGAGCGGCTGCACGAGTATCGACGCCGACGTCAACGCCGTTTCCACCTCCGGACCAAGCAGATGAGAAAGATGTCGGGACGGCACGTGCGCAGGTTACCCGTTCGGGCATGATGAGGTCATGAGTGTCGTGGACTCCGAAGCCGACGTGGTGGTGATCGGCGCCGGACACAACGGATTGATCGCTGCGTCCTATTTGGCGCGTGCCGGTCGTCAGGTGGTGCTGCTGGAGGCCCGCGACTCTGTCGGCGGGTGTTCGTCGACCGAGAGCTTCGGTGGTGCGCTGGTCAACATCTGCAACTGCGACCACATCACCTTTCGAACGACTCCGGTGATGGAGGAACTCCAACTCGCCGACCACGGGCTCGTGTACCTCGACGTCGAACCGAACCAGGTCAACATCCCGTGGGATGGTGGCGCGGCGTGGCCCATCATGCACTCGATCGAGCAGACGCTCGACGGCCTCGCACTCACGTATCCCCACCAGGTCGACGCGTATCGGCGCTACGCCGCCGCTGCCGTGCCCGTGGCCCGCCTCGTGTTGGCGGCGGCGGCCGCCGGCCCCGAACGGCGTCATCTTCTCTCCACCGTATGGAGCAGGGGCGGCGTCGGAGTGCGTCGTCTACTCGGCTGGAGCCGAATGAGCGCGGCCGACGTGATGCGCCAATTCTTCGACGACGAGGCGGTGTACGCACCCGCGCTGGCCAGCGGACCGGCGGTGTGGGGCCTGTCACCCGAGTTGCCCGCAACGGGCCTCGGAGCTCTCACCTACGTATTCCGACACGTTGCCGCGGTCGGACGACCCCTGGGCGGCAGCGGAATGCTCGCCACCTCGCTCGCTCGCTCGTTCATGGCCTTCGGAGGCGAACTTCGAACATCCACGGCAGCGTCATCGATCATCATCGAAAAGGGACGGGTTCGCGCCGTGCGCACCGTGACCGGCGAGGTTATTGCCGCGAAAACGGTCGTCTCGGCCGCCGATCCTCGGCGAACAATTCTCGACTGGCTGGAAAATCCGCCCTCCGGAGCCGGGCCCATGATCGAACGCTGGCGAACACAGAGCCACCAGCAAGGCTACGAGAGCAAAATAGACGGTGTCATCACCGAGTTACCGCGGTATCGGCAGGTCGACCGCGACGTATTCGATCGGATCGGAGCCGATCCCGACGTCGCCTCGACCATGATCGTCCCGTCGGTCGCCTCGATGCACTCCGCATTCCTCGACATCCCCAAGGGTCGTATCGCGGAGCGTCCGATCTTTTTCGCCAACGTTCCCACCGCTCTCGACCCGACAATGGCTCCTCCCGGCCGGCACGTCTTCAGTCTGGAGGCACTATTCACTCCGTACGCACTGTGCGGGGGTTGGGCGAACTCCGGGGAACCTCGACGCTGGCTCGATCGTTATTCATCGCTCCTCGAAAATGACCCGATCGACACCATGGCCCCTTGGCGGGCCATGACTCCCGACGTGTACGAATCGGACTTCCACATGCCCGAGGGACACGCCACCAGTTTCGCCGGTGGCCCTCTCGCAGCGTTGCGCGGCAAACCGCGCGAACTGGTGCGCTACGAGACCGACGTGCCCGGCCTGTTCCTGTGTGGAGCGGCAACGTTTCCCGGCGCCGGTATCTGGGGTGCGAGTGGGAGACATTGCGCGATGCGCGTTCTCGAAAAGTATTGATCAGGCATCGAGCGCAACACCAGCGCGGCGGACCACGGGCTCTTTGTCGCTCCAGGGAAAATTGATCCACAACGTGGTGCGCCGCCATACGTAGTCGGACCGCACCACTGAGTGCGGCTTCTCGTACAAGACCGCCGTACGCACCTCACCCACCTTGCCTTCACAGAATTGCTGGACGCTGCGCAGCGTGTGCCCGGTGTCGGCCACGTCATCGGCGATGAGAATCTTGGCGTCGGCCAAGTCGACGAAGTCGGGAGCCGGCGGAAGGATGCGCGGCACCTCCAACCGCTCATCGACACCGGTGTAGAACTCCACGTTCATCGTGTAGACGTTCTTGACCGAGAGCGCGTAGCCGAGGGCGCCTCCGATCAGAAGACCACCGCGCGCGATCGACAAAATCATGTCTGCCTCGTAACCATCGTCGGCCACCATTTGGGCCAACATTCGAGACGCCCCACCGAAGACCTCCCATGTCATGATCTCGCGCTCGTTGGACACGCCAACTCCTTTCCTTCGGACGTAACAGCCCGACGCCCCGAATCTAGACGAAGCCACTCCCTCGGTGACCGATCCCCCACGCCAACCCGTCGACGACTCAGATGACGGTGACGCCCTTCAAGTCGTCCTGCGGGGCCGGCAACCGGGGATCCATCAGAACCAGCGCCTCGAGCACGATCTTGGCTACCGCGAGATCGCGCACCCACTTCACGTCGGCGGGAATCACGTACCACGGGGCGTGGGGGCGCGACGTCTCGCGGAGCACGTCCTCGTAGGCCGTCTGAAACGACGACCACATCTTGCGGTCGCTGATGTCGCTCGGATCGTGTTTCCAACTGCTCTCCGGATTGTCGATCCGCTTTTGCAGTCTTTGCCGCTGCACCTCGTGGGAAACATGCAGGTAGAACTTCAGGATCGTCGTACCTTCGTCGACCAGCATCCGCTCGAAATCGCGGACGTGTCGGTAGCGCGCCCGCCACACCTCCTCGGGAACGAGCCTTTTCACACGGGGAACCACGATGTCCTCATAATGACTTCGGTTCCACACTCCCACCACGCCCCGTGCCGGCACCGCGGCGTGGCAACGCCACAGATAGTCGTGCTGCTTTTCTACTCCGGCGGGCACCTTGAAGCTGACCACGCGGACACCGGCCGGATTCATCCCCGTCATGACGTGACGTACCAACCCGTCCTTGCCGGAGGCGTCTCGACCCTGAAGGACGATCAACAGACTCTGATCGGCTTCGGCCATGAGTCGATGCTGCAAAAAAGCCATCTGGTCGATGACATCCACCAGTTCTTCTTTGGCCGATTCTTTGTCCCAGCCCAGAGTGTCGTTGGTCGACCAATCATCTAAGTCCACGGCCTTGTTGGCCGATACCCGAAACCTTTTCATCGTTGTGTCGGACATGACCCAACCGTATCGGAGTGCGTCGAGTGTGACCGACTTTCCCCTACGAGGCGTTTTCGTAGGGACAATGCCGACAACCACTACGACAGCAGTAACCGCGGTCGGCCAAAAAACGAGCCGTGAACACCGTGTACCCGCTCACCGGATCCCGATACGTCGGACGACGACCCCTCACCGCCGCCTCGTGCCGCCGCATCACCGCGGCGTGAAAGTCGGAACCCGAGCGAAGACGCTCTTCCAATGGCACCTCGATGCCATCGGCTCGAATTCGCTCGGGGATCTCCATGGGACATTGTCGTTCAGGAAACCCGGTCATGTCGGGTCGAAATCCCCGACCCGTTCTTGACCCCACCCCGTCAGCGGCTAGGGTACGAATGTGCACGGCGGTGGGGGCCGCAAGATGCGTCCTCCTCCCCGCCACAAGGGAAAAACTCCGGACCCAGCGGGACCGGTCGACAAGGGGGAATGCACATGAAATCATCACGACGGCGCTCGGGGCGTGTCCTCGGTGCGATGTTCGCCAGCCTTCTGGTCTTCGTGGCGGCCTGCGGAGGAGGCGATGACGGTGGTGACTCGTCCGAGTCCACGGCGGTCGACGAAACCTCCGCTCCGACCGAGACCACCGACGTCCTCGATCCGATGACCGCGGTGACCCCCGGTGGCACCCTGACCATGGGTATCGAGGCTGAGACCTCATCGCCGTGGCGTCCGTCCGAAATGGTCTGTGCCATTTCCTGTCACATGGTCGCCCGTACCGTGTACGACTCGCTCATGATCGTTGGTAGCGACAACTCACCGGTGCCCTATCTGGCCTCGGCCATGGAACCCAACGAGGATTACACCGTCTGGCGGATCACCGCGCGGGCGGGAGTCAAGTTCCACGACGGAACCGACTTCGATGGAGCGGCGATCGTCGAGAACATCAGCCGCCACAAGACGGCCCTCCTCACGGGAACGGCCATCAAGACGGTCACTGACGTCTCGTTGGATGCATCCGACCCGATGACCGCGATCGTCACGGTCGAGAAGCCCTGGGCGACCTTCCCGTGGTACCTCACCGGCCAAATCGGCTACATGGCCTCGCCCACCTGGTTGCTCGCGTCCGATACCGACGAGGCGCTGCGCGCCCAGCCAGTCGGAACGGGTCCGTTCGTGTACTCGGACTACAAGCCGAACGAGTACTACACGGGCACGAAAAACGCCAATTACTGGAACGCACCGTTCCCGTATCTCGATGAAATCACGCTCATCCCGATTGCGGACAGCCTCAAGCGCCGCGATGCCCTCAAGGCCGGCGATCTCGACATTGTCCACACCACGAATGGCGAAGTGATCAACGAGCTCCGATCCGGAGTGGACGGCTTCTCGTCGACTGAGATCACCAACAACGCAGAGACTGCCTACACCTTGCTTCACGTCACGCAGGAGGGATCGCCGCTCAACGATCGTCGAATCCGGTGTGCTCTGGCCAATGCCACCGACAACAACATCATCAATGAAGTGGTCTCTTTCGGCGTGAACAAATTGGCCAACGGTCCGTTCTCTCCGGGCCAAGTGGGCAGCCTCGAGGACTCTGGCTACCCGCTCACCCAAGACATGGCCAAGGCCCAAGCCTTGATCGCCGAGTACAAGGCGGAGAACCCCGGCGAGTTGAAGATCTCTCTGGCCACCACCAATGACGCCACGAACCTGGTGATCGCTCAGTACCAGAAGGACTTTTTCGAGGAGGCCGGGATCGACGAAGTCACCATCGACCAGATCGACCAGGGCCAGTACATCGTCACCGCGCTGCTCGGAAACTTCCAGGTCTTCCAGTGGCGCAATCACGGCGGTGTCGATCTCGACCAGCAGTACATCTGGTGGCACAGTTCGTCGGCGCTGGACATCGGCGCGCTGGCTCTCAACTTCGGTCGAATCAAGGACCCAAATCTGGACGAGTTGCTCGATGCGAATCGGGCGACCATCGATCCGGCCGAGAAGAAGCAGATCGCCGAGGACGTGAACCGCCTCTTCGCCACCGAGTGCTACAACCTCTGGGGTACCTACACCACCTGGTTGATCGCTTTCGAGGACGGAATCATGGGTCTTGACGCCGCCAACCTCACGACACCGGATGGCACCCGCGCGGCCGAGGGAGCCGGCATCGCCGGGACCTTCTACCCGCACACGGTCTGGAGACAGCAATAACCACCTGATGTCCAGCGACACCGTGGAGTCACCGAATCGATGAAGTACTTCCTGCGAAAACTCGGGCAGTTGGTAATCGTCGTTTTCGCCGTGACCTTCACGGTGTCGCTGGCGCTGGGGGCCATTCCCTACGCCGAGGAGCGCATCATCGCCGCCAAGGGCAGCGGCGCCATCAACGAAGAGGAAAAGAACAAACTCCTCGACTCGTTGAATCTGCGTGAGCCGACCCTCGTCCAATACGGTTACTTTGTCGGGGATTTGGTGACCCTCGATTGGGGCGTCACCCTCAACGGCAACCAACCGATCAGCTCCTCGATTTCCGATGGATTGAAGATCTCGCTGCGACTGATGATCTACGGGCAGTTGGTCGCCTTGCTCCTCGCCATCCCGGCAGCAGTTTTCGCCGCGTATCGAAGTGGCGGATTGTTCGACCGTTTTTCGACGACCTTCTCGTTCGGTTTCATCTCCACGCCGAATTACGTGCTGGCCACAGTCCTCGGCCTCCTCCTCACCGTACGTTGGAAGCTGTTTCCGGCCATATCCACCGACGTTGGCTTTTTCGAGGCGCCGTGGGATCACTTCACGAACTTCTTCCTCCCCACGATCGTTTTGGCGCTCCCGCTCGCCGGAACCTATATGCGTCTTCTTCGCTCCGACTTGATCAACACCCTGCAGTCCGATTTCATCACCACCGCCCGAGCCAAGGGTGTGAGCACCCCGCGCATCTTGTTCGGTCACGCCTTGCGGCCGTCGCTCTTTTCCCTCGTAACGGCCGCTGCCGTGAACGTCGGTGCGCTGGTCGGGGGTTCAGTCGTGGTCGAGACGGCGTTCAATCTCAACGGTTTGGGGCGTCGCACAGTGCTCGGCATTTTCGCCTCCGAGTTTCGCCTCGTACAGATCACCGTCGTGGTTCTCGCGCTCGTTTACGTGATGACCAATTTCCTGGTCGACATCTTGTATGGATTCCTCGACCCTCGTGTCCGTGTCGGACGGCTGGGTTAGGACGACCACCTTGACCGACACCGCCACTCTCGATCCTCTCCACGATGAACCGACCCCGCCCCGGTTCAGGCGTCGGGGCCGCATCACCATGTGGGTGTCGGGCGCTTGGCTTCTTTTCATCGTGTTCTCGGCGGTCGGCGCGTCATTCCTACCGTACGTCAACCACTCCTGCGACCAATTCGAGAACGAGGACCTCTGCACCACCCACGTCGAGACCAATCCACTCCTCGCAGAACGTCCGCCCTCTTGGGCCCTCTTCTCCGAAACTTCTCGACCGGTCGTCGGAGATGCTCCTGAACGCTTCGGGCTTTTCGGCACCGACACCAACGGCTACGACCTATTCAGTCGAACCATGTTCGGTGCCCGCAATTCACTTCTCATCGGCGCACTCTCGATTTCTTTCGGCATCCTGATCGGAGGAATGCTCGGGCTCGTTGCTGGCTACATGGGTAAACGAGTCGACAAAATAATCGACACGATCATGAATATTCTCCTGGCGTTTCCGGCTCTGCTTCTGGCCATCTTCATCGTCGGGTTCTTCGACAGTTCGACCACGACCGAGGCCGAGTCGCGGTCGATTGTGCCGATCGTCATTGCTCTTGTCATTCTGTCGATTCCACCGATCGCCCGGTTGGTTCGGGCGAATACCATCGTTTTCGCGCAACGGGAGTTCGTACTGGCCGCCCGCAGTCTCGGAGCCAAGAACAGTCGAATCATCATGCGCGAGATCCTGCCCAACGTTATGCCAGCCATGGTCACCTTCGCGATCACCGGCATGGCCATCCTCATCGTCGCCGAGGGAGCCCTGGCCTACCTCGGCCTCTCGGTCACTGCGCCTACCCCGACATGGGGTGCGATGATCTTCGGGGGGCAAACCAAACTCGAGACGGCCTGGTGGATCTCGATCATGCCGTCCATCATCCTCTTCGTCACCGTCTTGGCCATCAACCTGCTCGGTGATGCGTTGAGTGAGAAGTTCCGAATTCGTGAGGCGATCGGATGAGCACCCTGCAGACCGCCTTTCGACGTCGAACCGGCACCTTGCTCCGAGTCGAGGACCTGGTCACGCACTTCGTCACTGCCGGCGGAGTCGTGCGCGCGGTCGATGGCGTCACCTTTTCCCTCGACCACGGAAAGCGTCTGGGCGTCGTTGGTGAGTCGGGTTGTGGCAAGACGATCCTCGCCCGTTCGATCATGGGTCTGCTCCCCCATCGCAACGTGATCCGTCAAGGATCGGTGTTGTTCGAAGGAACCGAGCTCACCACCATGAGTCTGAAGGATCGCCAGAAGATCTGGGGCGCCGAAATGGCCATGATCTTCCAAGACCCGATGACGTCTCTGAATCCGGTCATGAAAATCGGTAAGCAGTTAGCCGAGCCGTTGCGCATTCACCTCGGCTCCTCGCGTGAAAATGCTCGAGCGATCGTCCTGAAACTCCTTGAGGACGTCGGTATCCCCGAGCCCGAAAAGCGATTCGACCAGTACGCGCACGAGTTGTCAGGTGGCATGCGTCAGCGCATCATGATCGCCATGGCGTTGGCCTGCGGCCCATCGGTTCTGTTCGCCGACGAACCCACCACCGCCCTCGATGTCACGGTACAGGCCCAGATCCTCGATCTCATCGAAGATCAATGTCGTGAACGGGAAATGGCTCTCGTACTCGTGACTCACGACTTGGGCGTGGTGGCCGGCCACACCGATCAGATCATCGTGATGTACGCCGGCAAAATCATCGAGGTCGCCCCTACCGCCTCCCTCTTCTCGAAGATGAAGATGCCCTACACCGAGGCCCTCTTCCAGAGCATCCCGAAACTCGAAGATCCGAGCCACACGCGTCTCACGGCCATCGGGGGTCGTCCGCCGAACTTGATCCTCCCACCAGAGGGTTGTCGCTTCAGCCCGCGCTGTCCGTACGCGACCGACAAGTGCCGAACGATCGAACCCGAACTGCAAGCAGCCGAACCGGATCACCTCTACGCGTGCCATCATCCGGTCGGCTCCGATCGCTGGAGCGAAGTCCAGGTTTCGCTGGGTCGTCGCCCGGGAGGGCACTGATGGCTGGTTCGGGACACGCTCATCTTCGCGATGGCGCACTCTTGTCGGTCCGCGACCTCGTCGTGGAGTTCCCGGTTGGCCGCACCGGCCTGAAGGTCAACGCCGTATCGGGAATCTCGTTCGACGCTCAAAAGGGGGAAACCCTGGGAATCGTGGGCGAGTCAGGTTGTGGCAAGAGCACCACTGGTCGCGCCATCATGCAGATTCCACGTCCCAAAAGTGGTGACGTCACATTCGACGGTCAAAGCCTCACGCAAGCCGACAGCGAGACCATCCGTCGTCTGCGAACCAACATCCAGATGATCTTCCAGGATCCGATTTCGTCCCTCAACCCCCGTCGCAGTGTGCGCGACATCGTGCTCGAACCGCTGAACATATGGAGCGTCGGCACCAAGGAAGAACGACTCGCACGCGTGAACAAGGTGCTGGAGGACGTCGGCATAGATCCGGCCGTGGCCGCCGACCGTCGGCCGTATCAGTTCAGCGGCGGGCAATGTCAGCGCATCAGCATTGCGCGCGCACTGGTTCTCCAACCGAAAATGATCATTTGCGACGAGCCGGTCTCGGCCCTCGACGTGAGCGTTCAGGCGCAGGTCCTCAACCTTCTCGAGGACCTCAAACGCGATTACAGCCTCACCCTCATGTTCATCGCCCACGATCTGGCCGTGGTGAAGAACATATCCGATCGCGTGGTCGTCATGTACCTCGGGAAGTTGTGCGAGATCGCGCCGAGCGACGACCTCTACCGTGCTCCGGCTCACCACTACACGAACGTGCTGTTGTCGAGCATTCCGGTGGCTGACCCGACCGTCACGATCGCGAAGCATCGGGCACAAGGTGAGCCACCTTCACCAGTGTTGCCACCGCCGGGTTGCCGATTCCATCCACGTTGTCCCGCCGCAACCGACCGATGTCGCACCGAGGAGCCCGAGATTCGCGAGGTCGCGCCCAATCACTTTCTCGCCTGTCACCATCCGATTCACGGTGGCGAGGCCCCGGTCAAAGTTCGCAACACCTGATTCATCGGTTTCGATAAATCGGCGGTCGCTTCTCGATGAATGCGCTCATCGATTCCTGCGCGTCCTCGGTGTTACCGGACATGATCTGTTGACGATTCTCCAAATCGATCGCCGACTGCATCGCCGGAATCTCGAGAGCGGTCCACATCGCCTCCTTGGTGAGGTACACCCCGAAGGGCGTGTTCGCCATGATGAGTTCGGCTTTGTCGAGGGCGGCCTTTTCCAAGAACTCCGGAGCATGAAGTTCCACCACCAACCCGATACGCAGAGCTTCTTCCGCCCCGACGATGCGCCCGGTGAGCATCATCTCCTGGGCCCGGGCCGCTCCCACGATTCGTGGAAGTAACCAACTGGTCCCGATGTCACACGCCGAAAAACCGATGCGGACGAACGCCACGTTGAACTTGCTCGCGGTCGAGGCCAACCGCACGTCGCTTCCGAGCACCAGCGCCAATCCACCGCCGGCAGCCGCTCCGTTGACGGCGGCAATCACCGGTTGCGGCAACGATCGCAATCGGGGAATCAGGGTGGCGATGTGCTTTTGCACCGCGAACGCCCGTTGGGTCGAGCCCATCTCGTCGGTGTGGGGTGCGGACCCGTACCCGCCCAGATCCAAACCCGCACAGAAACCCCGGCCGGAACCGGTGAGGATCACCACCCGGCATTTCGGGTCCACCGCCAACCCGGCCAGCGTGTCGTGGAGTTCTTGCACCAACTCGGCCGACATGGCGTTGAGTCGTTCGGGTCGGTTCATGCGCAAGGTCACGACACCCTCGCGCGGACGTTCGACGAGCAGGACCGGTTCGGATGATGCGTCACTCACGAGTTCATTCTGGCAGTCGGGCCCGCTTCCCGTAGACGTCCGAAGCCCTCGCGTTCGAGAGTGTTAGCGTCTTTCGCACGCCGATTCGCGGCACTTTCGCACTCATGAACGAGCCCGCCTCCACCCCTGTTGCCGACGCCAACGAGCAGCGCACCACCTGGCTCGGGGCCCTGCGCGCGGCGGCCTTCGCATACGTCGTCTCGCGACTCATGGTCATGATCGGAGCGGCCATCGTGGCCGCCGAGATGCGCGCCGACGAGAACAAGATCCGGTCGCAGATCCTCTTCGGCCTCGACCGAAAGGTCGATCCTCACGCCCGAGGACTGGTGCTGCCTCGTTCCGCTGGCCGGATGATCCTGGATGTTCTCACCTCGTGGGACGGCATCTGGTACCTGCGCATCACCCGCCTCGGGTATCCCACCTTCGTTCCGCCGAACATCACCTACGACGAGCCCGAGGCCCGGTTGGCGTTCTTCCCCGCGTACCCCTATTCGGTGCGTTGGCTCGACACGATCCTTCCCGGTGGCGACACCCTGGCCGCGTTGGCGCTCAATCTGGTGCTCGGCGCGATCTTCATCGTGCTCGTCGGACTGCTCACCCGGGCCTGGTTCGGCGTTCACCACGCCAAGACCGCCATGATCCTGTGCGCCATCTTCCCCGGAAGCTTCGTGCTGTCGTTCGCCTATTCCGAGGCCCTCCTTCTGGCGTTGGCCGCCGGAACTTTGTTGGCCCTTCACCAGGAGAGATGGGTGATCGCCGGACTGCTGGCCGCCCTCGCCAGCGCCACCCGCCCCAACGGCGTGGCCGTCGTCGTGGCCTGTGCCGTGGCCGTCGCGATCGTGGTGATCAAGAGGCGCGAGTACCGGGCTCTGTCGGCCGCCGTCCTGGCACCGCTCGGATTCGTCGGATACCAGGTGTGGATCGACGCTCACGCCGACGAACGGCGGGTCTGGTTCCGCGTGCAGGGCGAGGCGTGGAAGGAGGGAGCGAGTTTCGGCCTCACCGCCATCCGACGAACGCTCGAGACCTTCACCGAACCCCTCACCTCGCCCACCGACATGATCACGGCGGCCTCCTTCCTCGGAACGCTGGGACTGGTGTGGATCGCCGGGAAACGTCATCGACTGCCGCCGGCCGCCGCGGCCTATTCGGCAGTCGTGGTGATCCTGATGCTGCTGCCCGCCACGGTCACCGCCCGCCCTCGGTTCATGTTCACCGCGTTCCCGCTCTTCATCGCCGCGGCCGTGTGGCTCGACTCACCGCGACGCAAGGAGTGGTGGCCCTACGTCACGGGAGTTTGTCTGGCCGGCCTCGTGACGCTCACCGCTCTGTACGGCGCGTACGGAGTGGTTCCCTGATGCGCGGGGCTCGATCTTGGATCGAACGGAACCGCCTGCTCGTCTCGCTGGCCCTGTTCGCCTATCTGCCGCTTCTGCTCACCGCTACCGGACGGGTGCCCGGCGACACCAAGTTGTATCTCTACCTCGACCCGTGGCGACTCATGTCGGACGCCCCGTTCAGTTGGGACTCGCGTCAGTTCGGGGGCTGGGTCCCTCATCAGAACGTGGGCTACCTGTGGCCCTCGGGGCCCTGGTTCGGACTCTTCGACCTCGTCGGTGTTCCCGACTGGGTGGCGCATCGTCTGTGGATGGCGACGTTGCTCTTCGTCGCCGGAGCCGGCATCGTTCATCTCGGTCGACGGTTCGGTCTGAACTCCACCATGGTGGCCGTGGCGGCCTTCGCCTACCAGTTCTCCCCCTACGTCTTGCCCTACATCTCGCGGACCTCGGCTCTGTTGCTGCCGTGGGCTCTCCTCGGTTGGATCGTCGCAGCGACGCATCGCTTCACCCTCGAGCGACGCTGGTCGGCGCTCGCGGTGTTCGCACTCTTGATCGTCTCCTCCGGCGGCCTCAACGCCACCGCCCTGCTCGTGATCGCCCCGGGTCCGATCGCGGTCATCGTGGACGCGGCCTGGCGTCGTCGGGTGTCGATGCGTTCGGCCCTGCTCTCGGCGGTCACTCTGGGACTCACCGCGATCGCCGCCAGCGCCTGGTGGCTCGCCGGGTTGGTCGTGCAGGGGCGACACGGTTCGGCCGTGTTGTCGTACACCGAGGCCCTTCCCTCCACCGCGGCCACCTCCACCGCCCCCGAGGTTCTGCGAGGACTGGGCTACTGGCTCTTCTACGACCGCAACGACGTCGTACCCCTCACGTCGGCCGCGTCCGACTACCAGACCAGTCCCGTCGTGATCGTCGCAGGGGCGATCCTCGTGCTGGCGGGATTGTGGGGGCTGCGGTCGTTGTCATCGTCGGTGCGTCGAACTTTGGCGTTGACGTTGGCGGCCGGCGTCGTACTGGCCGTGGGAGCCCATCCCTACTCCTCGCCCTCACCGGCGTGGAGCCTTCTCGTCGACGACCCCCGCGGAGCGCTCAGTCTCGCGTTGCGATCCTCCACCCGAGCCGTTCCGTTGATCACGATGGCACTGGCGTTCGGCCTCGGTCGCACGGTCGATCTGCTTCGTCGGCGCGCCCTCGACGCCTCACGTCCGCGATGGGCCGCGGCCATGGTTCCCGTGGCGGTGGCCCTCGTGATGATCAACCTTCCCGCCCTGTGGACCGGACGTTTGGTGGATCCGGTGATGGAGCGACCCGAGTCGATACCGTCGGCGTGGACCGACGCGGCCAGGTTGCTCGACGAGCGTTTTGACGACGGACGGCGAGGCGCGGTGCTCGTCCTTCCCGGTATCGAGTCGGCCGCATTCAGGTGGGGATATCCGGTCGATCCCATCCTGCCCGGACTCACGAAGAAGCCGATGTTGAATCGCGACTGGATTCCCCAAGGCAGTGCACCGCACATGGATCTGCTCTACGCGCTCGACGACTCCTTCCAGAACGGGACGGCCGATCCCCGCTCCATCGCTCCGATCGCGCGACTACTCGGGGCCGACACGGTGATGGTCGTCAACTCGTATCAGTACGAGCGATTCGGACTCGAGGCACCGGGTCGCGCGGCGTCGCTCATCGACGGTGCCCCGGGTCTCGCCCGACTGGCCGAGTTCGGCGATCCCGTCGCCAACGTCGCCCCGGGGGATGACGCCACGTCCGACCCCTTGCCCGAGATCGTGCTCTACCAGGTGTCGGACCCGACACCGGGCTACCGCTTTTCGGACGTCCCCGTCGTGGTGTCCGGCGACGGCACCAGCCTCGTCGACATGGCCGCGAGTGGACTGATCGACGGCCGGTCGTTGGTTCTGCACTCGGCCGCCCTCGACGACGAGGCCCTGCGCGCGGCCCTGTCCGCGTCCTCCGAGCTGATCGTCTCCGACGGCAACCGCAAACGAGCGCATCACTGGCGGGGTTCACAGGACGTGTGGGGTGCGACCGAGACCCCCGACGATCCCCCCGACGACGAGTTCGACAATCGACTTCCCGTCTTTCCCGCCGCGGTCGACGACGGGTCTCTCGACGTACGTCTGACGACCGTCGACACGTCCATGGGGCCCACCGTGACGGCCACCACCTACGGCGCCCTTCTCGCCTACTACCCCGAGTACCGCCCGGCCATGGCCGTCGATGGCGATCCCGCGACGTCGTGGTTGGTCGGCTGGGGTCGCGATCCGGTGGGCCAGATCCTCGAGATCCGCAGTCCGGCGCGACCGATCGAGACCGTGAGTCTGCGGACGGCGCATCACCCGAACGGCGTGCGCTCGGTGACCCGCGCGTCGATCAGTGTTGACGGCGAGGCATGGTCGACAGTCGATCCGGCGAGCCCCGGCGACATCATCCGCCTGTCGGAAGCGGCCACGTGGTTGCGACTACGAATCGATGCCATCGAACCGGCGCGGGGCGTCGACGACCGGCGCCCGAGTGGTTGGGCCGACGTGCTGTCTCCCGAAGACTCCTCCGTCGAGTTCCTCACCACCCCCACCGACGCCGTCGACATCGTGGGCCTCGACACCCCGGTCTCCTATCGATTCGCGCGGCTACGCGCCGACGACACCGACCCCGAGCGCGCCGATCCCGAGCGCGCCATACACCGGATCTTCCATGTGGAGCACGACGACGGTTTCGTGGTGTCGGCGAGCGCGCGACTGAACGATGGAGTTTCGACCGTCGATACCGACTGTCGCGACGACCTGATGACCCTCGACTTCGATCCGGTTCTCCTGCGGGTCGCCTCGGTCGACGGGTCCGAGGTTCGCCTCGAAGCCTGTGAACCGATGCTCCTCGAACCCGGTTCGCGCATCCTGTCCACCGCGTCCGACTCTCCGCTCGTCATCGACGCGGTCACGTTGAGATCGGCCCGCGCCACGTCGGCCTCACCGGTGACTTCGGTCGTCGTCGACACCCGCCGCACCTCGCGCACCGCCGATGTTCCGATCTGCGCGAACACGATCTGTTGGGTTGAATCGACCGACGGATGGAACACCGGATGGGACGCCACGTTGGCCGGCGAGACCCTCGATGCGCCGGTCGCCAGCGCCGCCGGACGAGGCACATGGACCCTGGTGTCCGGGCAACGGGGGGAACTGAACGCTCGCTGGACTCCCCAACGGCTGATGTGGATCGGCATCACCGTGTCGGCCGTGTCGGCCATCGCCGCCCTGGTCGTTCTGGCCGCCGGACTCGTCTCACCCACGGCACGACGGCGAACTTTGGGACGGTCCCTCGAAGAGGTGACTCCCCGCGCGAATCCGACGACTCGACGACCCGTTGCTGCGGCCCTGACGTGCGGCGCGGTCGTCGCCATCGTCGTGCACCCTCTGGCCGGGGTGCTCGTCGCCGCGGTCACCATGCTCGAACGGCGAGGGCCAGCGATCCTCGACCACGCACTGGTGGGCTTGGTGGGCCTCGGATACGTCTACGTGTTGATCCAGCAGGTCCGGTACGGCACCCCGCACGGCTTCGGCTGGCCGGGGGCGTACGGCAAGGTTCACGGCGCGGTGATGTTGGGAGCGGTCGCCTACGCGCTGCGACTCGCACGGGACCGCACCACGGCGTCCGGTAGATTTCCTTCTTCGTGAGCCTCGAACCGCGCCCCTGCCTGAGCGTCGTCGTCCCGTGCTACAACGAGGAGGCCACCATCGAGGTGCTTCTCGGACAGGTGCTCGCCTCGCCGTGGGTCGCCGAGGTCATCGTGGTCGACGACGGCTCGCGAGATCGCTCCCGTGAAATCCTCGGAGCGATCGACGACCCTCGGGTGCGGGTGATCCTGCACGAACGCAATCAGGGCAAGGGGGCCGCATTACGCAGCGGGTTCGGTCACGCCACCTCCGAATTCGTCATCGTCCAGGACGCCGATCTGGAGTACGACCCGGGTGAGTTCTCCATCGTTCTCGAACCCCTGCTCACCAATCGCGCCGACGTGGTGTTCGGCTCGCGCTTCCTCTCTGGTCGTCCCCACCGGGTGCTGTATTTCTGGCACAGCATGGGCAATAAGTTCCTGACCCTCTTGTCGAACATGTTCACCGACCTGAACCTCACCGACATGGAGACCTGCTACAAGTGTTTTCGACGCGAGGTCATTCAATCGATCGACATCGAGGAGGACCGCTTCGGATTCGAACCCGAGATCACGGCCAAGTTGGCCCGCGGTCGTTGGCGCATCTTTGAAGTCGGTATCTCGTACTCGGGTCGTACCTACGACGAGGGCAAGAAGATCGGCTGGCGCGACGGCGTGCGGGCCATCTACTGCATTATTCGTTACTCGTCGCTCGGCGAGAAGTACCTCAAGGACCTGCTCGACCGCTGATCTCAACCGCGACGGATCGCGGCCAACAGTCGCCGCCCGCGGTGCACGAGTCCCCATCGGGTGACGAGAAGCATCGACTCGGCGATGATCCGACCCGACATTTTCGACGTGCCGAGTTCGCGCTCCTTGAACCGGATCGGGACCTCGACGATCGTGAACCTCATGCGCGACAGTCGCAGGACGAGTTCAGTCAGGAACGCGTACCCGTCGGCGCGCGTGGTCTCCGGGGCGATGGCCGCCAAGGCCGAGGTTCGATAGGCCCGAAAACCCGACGTACAGTCCCGGACCCGAACCCCCAGCAAGGCACCGGTGTAGGAGTTGCCCCATCGGGACAGCAGACGACGGTGCAGCGGCCAGTTGACGGTGCCACCTCCACGCACGTAGCGCGAGCCGACCACGGCATCAGCTCCCGCTTCGATCGCCCGCAACATGTCGGGGATGACCGCCGGATCGTGGGAAAAGTCCACGTCCATGGTGACGATCACATCGTTCGACCCGGCGAGCACGTGGGCGAAACCGTGGCGGTAGGCGTTACCGAGGCCCTGCTTTCCGGGACGATGGATCACTTCGACCCCGGCCAGTTCACCGGCCAGTTCGTCGGCGATGAGTCCGGTGCCATCGGGACTGTTGTCGTCGACGATCACCATGGCAATGTCGGGATCCACCTCGCGTAACCGCGACACCATGGGACGAAGGTTCTCCGACTCGTTGTAGGTGGGCAACACCACGCAAACCCGCACGTCGTCAAACTACTCTTTCGTTTCGTTCGGACCGGACTCCCCGAACGGGCCACTCACTCGCCGAAAGCGGTCACCTTCGCACCGGCCTGCGCGCGGAACACCGACACCGGTTGCCCCAGGCGGATCAACGCACGCACGTCGTCGGCCACGTCGGGCTCGAGCGGCGGCTCGGCGAACACCAGGGAGGCTCCCGGCCGCTCGAGTGACGCGATCAGGTCGTCGCGACCGGTGCGCTCGAGACCGGCGCGGATCTTGGCAAATAGTTCGATCGCGCGCTGCTCTTGCGTACGCGAGCGAGGATTGGCCGAAGCGATCTCCTCGAGGTTCGGATCGAGGCGTGCCCGCTCGATGGGCCGGCCCACCACGACCCAGAGGACGAAATCAACCTCCTCCTCGCGCGCCACCCGATGGGGAAGTGCGGCGGCGGCGAACTGGAGGTCGACTTTGACCTCGAATCCCGAACGACCTAGTTCGAGCAACGTGCCAAAGCCGGTGGCATTCAAGGTGTAGGGGTCGTACATGCGAATCAAATATCGATACGAGGGATCCAGCTCGTCACGGAGTTCAGGTGCCAGCATCGAAATGATTCGCGAGTCCGTGGCCCCCGGGAGCCGCAATCCCCCGATCGCCTGCCCGGTGGTGACACCGAGCAGCCCGACGGCGCACAACGCAGCGACCACGTGGGCCGGACGCCACCCGACCGCCGGCGGGAGAACACCGCCAAGGAGTATCCGAAGACAGAGCATCGCATTCATTGCCGCCAGTACCCAGAACCAACGAATCGTGTATTCGTAGTAGGGCCCGAAAACACGAGTGACCGAGAGAGCCCCAACACCGATCACCGCGTTCGTCATCGACAACAGACGCCACTCGATGGTCCCGCGGCTACGACGCAGGGCCCAGACCGTCAGGCTCACCATCAGGATGAAACCGGGCCACCGCAACCAACTGTCATTCGAGACATGTATACGCGGCCCCAACGACCAGGGCCCGAACACGTTGTACTGCGTGGTGACGATTCGCCCGACCAGCGACAAAGCAATGTACGGCTCGTCAGGCGACGTGAAATGCTCGCGCAGGATGGTCAGGTTTCCCGGCACGCGTCGCAACTGATCGACGACGGGCGCCAACCACATGACGATCGTGGCCACCAATCCCCCGATGATGGGAAAGCGCCAAACTCCCCGTTCTGATCGCGTGTCGACGAGTAGCACGACCAACGCCATCAGGAGTGCGGCCACCACGATTACCAAATAACCGGCGTGACACTGCACACAATACGAACCCACCGCCACTGCGATCACCCAACACCAGCAGCGCTTTCGTCGACTCGAATCGGTATCGGGCGCCACCACGTCGAACAACAACAACATCAACACAACGAAGGGCAAAAAAGCCATCCAGACGTTCCATGGCTCGACCATGAAATCACTCCCCGACGAACGCAGGAGTAGCAAAATCGCCACTCCCGAGATCGCACCCGCCCACCGACCCCAACGTCGAATCACCAGCCACACCGCGGCCAGGATGGATACCAGATGGACCACCACCACCGAGGTCATCAGGGCCGCACTACTGCGACCACCGAGGGCGTACACCGGGTACAGGGCGAACCACAGGCTCGGGCCGGGATGCGACCCCTGAAAACCCGAGTCGTCGACGATTCGACCCGCCGCGCCCACCAAGGGCGGCTTGCTCCAGAATCCCCTCATGTGCAACTCGGCTTGCGCCATGTCCCCGCAGGGAAACCACCGCGCGCCACCTAGGAGAACGATCAAGGCCGCAAACATCGGAATCGATACGAGCACCGCGATCAGCATGGCCGCGGGAAGAGGAGCGAGGTTCCGCGGCGCCCAACGAAACGACGACGTCACCGCACCAGTCTACCGACCGCGTTCACGACGCCGACGGCGCACGATTTGGGCGTGCAGTGGCTCGAGCACTCCCACCGCCAACGCGTCCCACGAGAGGGTGCGCGCGCGCCCCTCGGCGCCCGACGACAAACGCGCACGCAACTCGCTGTTGGTCAGCACGTCGGCCATGGCCTCTCCTAGTAGGTCGATGGGAGCGAGAATCCCGGTTCGACCATGTAGTACCGAGCAACGATGCCCGCTGATGTCGGTGGCCACCGCCGGAGTGCCACACCCCGCGGCTTCGGTGAGAGCAAGACCCCAGCCCTCGGCGAGCGACGCCGATACGACGATCCAGGAACGCCGGTAGTGATCTCGCAACACCGTGCGCTCTACTCGACCGGTCAGAGTCACCCAGGTGGCATCGTGGTCCCGAACCCAAGCTTCGATCGCTCCCCGCTCGGGCCCGTCTCCCACCAAGGTCAAGGTCGCGTCCGGCACCCGTTCACGAACTCGCCGAACCTGCTCCAGAAGATCCAAGAAGCGCTTCACCGGCGCCTGACGACCTACGGCGAGAATTGAGGGGTGCTTCGTCTTGTCACCCCCTGGTGAGAAGAAATCGTCCACACCGACCGGTCCGGTCGACACCATTTCGGGCTTCCACCCGAGCCGCATCAATTCGTGGTGGGTGTCGATCGATGTGGTCACCGTGGGGGTTCGCCGGTACAGCGGGGGTGCGAGGCGGGTTTCGATCATTCGTCCGAGCGCGGCGATCGGTCGAGGAAACAACTGGTTCCACATCGGACCGTGAATGTGGTGCAGAACCAGGATCCGAGGCCTGTGACACCACAGCGGCGACAGCCACGGGACCCCATTCCAAATCTCGACCAAGGCGTCGTACGGTCCCATGCGACCGAGGGTCTCCGATATCGCCACCCGGGGGAAGACCGTCATTCGACCACCCCGACGCACGACGTCGTAGCCATGACGTTCATCGACCCGGGGGCGACCGACCGCATGAGACGTGCGGTGCATCACCGACAACCCTGCCTCTTGCCAACGACGCATGAACTCATCGGCATGATTTTCCGAGCCCCCCGCCTCGTCATCAGCCAGGTCGCGCCACGCCAAAACATGGACTCGTCGAACACCTCGATCGACCATGTCGGTCACCATGCCGCTCAAGCGGTCGGACTGCGACATCACTGCACCGTGGCCACGATCAGGCGCGCCACTCGCTGTTGCCCGGCCGCAGTCAATCCGTTCTCGTCCCGCACGATGACGTAGCCGGGGTTGACCCCCTCGAAAACACAGTCGTCCCACCACAAGCAGTCGACACGTTCTCTCACGACGGTTGGCTCTCCGATCAACGATGTCGGGTCGACGATGGTGACCCCCCGATCGATCAACGCGCGCACCACGGGATCGTCCCTGTCACCGCCCTCGAGCCCGACCACCACCAAGACTCGAACATCCATCGTCTCGACGCCGTCGATAACCCGATCCGCCACGACGCTCGCCTCATCACAGTCGCTCGGCACTGACGGGGCATAGAGCACCACGGCTCGAGTGGGGATGGTTCCCAGCACGGTGATCATCTCGGACAACTCACACCAGTCGGCCGGCGAACCACCCCAGGTCGCCGAGTAGCCCTCCTCGCGCAATCGGCGGAGCACCTTTTCCTCGGAACGACTCAATTGCCCGCCCCCCACCACCACGACGGCCGGGCCCGAGTCGTGGTTTTCCCCGCGACCCATGATCCCGGGCCACCACCAATAGAGCGACACGATGAGCACCGCTCCGAGCACCAACGAAGTCGCCCGCACACCGCGGCGTCCATGCGACCGCGCAGTGACAGTTTCCGATCGGGGCAACGACTCTTCCACAGCCACTGGAAAGTACCATTGATCGGCGACCGTCACCATGAGTACCGCTTTCCGCGCCCTACCCGCCCGCTCCCGCGGACTTCGAGACGCCCTCTCTGGTTGGTCCGCCCGAGTCACGAGCCTTCTCATCGTGGCCCTGATCCACACCACCACTGTCATCGCCGATCTCGACGAAAAGTGGGAAACTCCGATGTGGTTGCGGCTTTTCCTTACGGTTCTGGCCGGACTGCTGCTCGGTTCGATTTCGGTCGCGGTCACGATGTCACCCTCGGCTTCCATCCCGCGCATTCGCCGTCTGGTCGTCATGGTGTATCTGACGTGGTGGTCCTCCTTGTTCGTCACCTTGGTGACGAACACCGGAATCGACACCGGGCCACTCGATCTCGTCGTGCCGGCGATCTTTTTCGTCGGCTCCTCGGGGATTTTGGGGCCCGTCGTTGGTCCCGTCGTGTTGGTCATGATGGTGACGACGGTGACGATCCTGCTTTACGACCGCCGCGGGAGCCAGGCGCGTGCAACGTGGGTGCCCTCGACGCGGCTTCGAAGCCGACACGTTTTTTGCATGATGTTCTCGATCGGACTACTCACCCTCGTTCGTCCCGTCACTGACCTGCTGGCCCGGCAGCACGTCGAGCGTGCCAGCGTCGACTCCTCCGGTGTCGCGCAACGACTCGTCGGTCCTCAGCTCCCGTTGTTCGTCTGGGTCGTCGTCACAGTGGCGTCCATCGCGGTGCTCCTGGGCACGTTTTGGCTGGCGATCGGCGCGCGTTTCGTCGGGTCGCGACGCCCCACGATTCCGACGTTGCACCTGTACGCGTCGGCGATCGCCCTCGCTTTCATCGTCCGCTTGTTCACTCTGTTGACGGTGGCCCCCACCCGCACCGACGGTGGTGATCCGCTCTTTTACCATTCCACCGCGAATCTTCTTGCCAACGGCTTGGGCTTCCCTGAGCCCCTGAACTTCATCGCTCATCATCGATGGATGGCCAGCGCGTTGCACGGTCCCCTCTATCCGTTGGTCCTCTCATTCGGGTCACGTTTCGGTGGGACCACCTTCTTCGACCACAAGATGTTCTCGCTCGTCATCGGCACGGCCGTGGTGGCCTTCGTCGGCTTGGTGGCCCACCACGTGGCTCGACCCGAGATCCGTGACCGCGTGGCAGTCGTTGCCATGCTGTTGGCTGCCGTGTACCCGAATCTCTGGATCATCGACGGCGTGCTGTTCCCCGAGGGCTTGATGGCTCTGTGCACCACCGCCACGGTCTGGGCGGCTTTCAAATGGAAGTCCGCACCCGCTCGTCGATGGGTCATCGCCATGGGTCTGCTCACCGGTCTGGCCGCCTTGACGCGTGGCGAGGGACTTTTGCTCTCCGTACTCCTCATCGTGCCCTGGGTTCTGCTTAAGCGAGAACTGCCACTACGCCGGCGGGTCGCTCACATCTCGTGGGCCGCACTGGCGTGCGTCACCGTTATCGCTCCCTGGGCTATTCGCAACGAGCGCTCGTTCGAGGTGTCGGTTCCTCTGTCCACCAACGGCAACGAACTCTTCGTGTACGCGAATTGTGAGGTCGTCTACTCCGGCGAGTTTCTCGGCTTCTGGTCCTTTCCCTGTCAGCAAGATCTTCGTGAGCGGGGCATCGACGCCACCGGCGACGAGGCCGAGAAGGCGCTGTTCTGGCGCGAGGTGGGCTTCGATTACGCGCGTGAGAACATCGGACAACTCCCCAAGGTGATCGCGGCGCGCATCGGTCGACAATGGGAACTCTTCCGACCGATCCAGAACACTCAGTTCGCTCCGATCGAGGGCCGCGATGAGCAGGCCGCACGAGCGGGCCTGCTCATGTACTACGGGCTCGCCGCGTTCTCCGTCGTCGGTGTGCGCCAGCTCCGTCGCCGACGCGTCGGAATCATTCCGTTCGCCTCTCTCTTCATCAGCGTCACGCTCACCGCGGCGTACGCCTACGGCACCACGCGATTCCGGGTACCCGCCGAACCCGCTCTGTGCGTGTTGGCCGCTGTCGGGTTATTTGCCGTGCTCGGTCGGATACGCGATCGCTTTCCCTCGTCCGATCGACATGATGATCGTCACTCCGACACGATCACAGGTGTCACGTTCGTGACCGGACATCGGCTTCGACCGCGCCAACTTTTCCGTCGCGAGTCGCGTCGGGCGTGGCTCGGCGTCGGAGCAGTCGTCCTCTCCGTCGTCGTGGCACTGCCGGGACTGTTCCGCTCGGTGGGTGCGAGCATGGAAGAAGGCTTCATGTTGGTCTTCCCCGAGCGCGTTCTGAAAGGTGCGGTGGCCAACGTCGACTTCCTCCACCTTTACGGTCCGGGGTCTCTTCACTTCCTCGCCGGTTGGTTCGAACTTTTCGGTGCATCGCTCACCACGGAGCGATGGTTCGGCTTGGCCCAACACCTGCTGGCGATCTCGGCGCTCTACGCCTTGGCCCGACCATGGGGCCACCGGGTTGCTGTCGTCGTTGGGGCCGCGTCCACGTTGTTCATCCTCACCCCCATCGGCCTGCAGGCTTTGGCCTGGAGCGGTGGAGTGGGTCTCGCATTGTGGTCGGCGGTGTTCTTCCTTCGTTCGATGCACCGAGAGAGCGCCGGCCTCGACGCCCGTCTCGCCCGATTGACGGCTGGGGCACTGGCGGGCCTGGCGCTCACGTTCCGACCCGACCTCGTCGTAGCCCTTGCGCTCGTTGGCGGCTATTCGTTGTGGAAGCGATCGCGCCGTGACGTGGCCCTCACCTTGGTCGGCACAGCCCTCGGAGCGCTGTCCTTTTGGGTACACCTGGCCCAAGCGGGGCCCCGCGCGGTGATCGACGGAGTGTTCTTCGACCCGGTCGTCAATCTGCGTTCGGGCCGCGAACTTCCGCGGCCCCCTTCGTGGTCCCAGCTCGACGGAGCGTTGCAGATCATCAGCGAGAAGGTGGCGCCATCGTGGCCGTTGCCGCACCTCGCGGAGTCCAAACAACTCTTCGTTTGGTTCTTCATTCTTCCGGTGTCGGCATTGCTCATCACGGGAATCGGCATGCTGGCTCGACGACGGGTCCGACTCACCGACCACGCCGGTCGATCCCGAGCCACGGTTCTCGTCGTGGTGGGGTTGATGTCGATCGGCCTGCTCCCCCAAGCGTTGCAACGACCCGACAGTGCACATCTGTTGTGGGTATCCGGTGTACCGTGGCCTTTCGTCATCCCCGCGGTGCTCGAGGGACTGCGTTGGTCCCGCCCCCGGCAGCACCCGACCCTTCGTCGGACGATCGCAATCTCGACCTTGGCGGCCCTGGTACTCGTGGTGGCCCCTTCGTACACGATTCGCACCTACGCCGATCTCGTTCGCGACTCCATCTCGTCGGAGGAACCTCGTTACGAGGTAAGTCGCCGGGACCGATTCTTCTATCTGGGCGATGAGCGACCTCACCTCGCAACCAAGGCCGTGATTGCGGATCTGGATCGACTCTCCCGATCGGGAGAGCGATTGTTCGTCGGGCCGGTCGATCTGCGACACACCGTCTACAGCGACGCTTTCATCTACCACCTCTTCCCCGAACTTCTTCCCGCCACCCGCTTCATCGAGATGGATCCGGGCATCGCCAACGCCGCGGACTCGCCACTGGCCGACGAGGTGCGCTCGGCTGATTGGCTGATCCTCACGCGCTTTTGGTCGGGTTGGATCGAACCGAACGACTCGGTTCTGTTCGGTCCCGACGAACCCAACCAGGTCGTCGAGGAAGGCTTCTGTTTGCGCGGTTCGTACCAGTACGACCTCGTTCGTCTGTACCAACGTTGCACCACCGGCGATGGAATCGGTCCCTACGACGCGCCCTATCGCCCTGAGTTCGATTATGCGGTCGAGGTGAGGGTTCCGGTACCACCTCGTCCCGACGGCTCGTGCACCCCGACCTGCGACGGCACCTTCGATCCCGAGTACGCCGTGTTGGACACCTCGATCATCGAACCCGATCGAGGGCGCGAAACGATCAACCCAGGGGTAATCGACGCCACACGGGACCCGGGAGGTGACGAAACACGCTGAACACCCCGCGAAGAAGTCCGGGCACCCAGACGGTACGTCGTGAGGACCGGAGCGCGCGCAACGTCGCCTCCGCCACCGCGTCGGGTGTGGTGGCGAAAGGCGCTGCTTTCATGCCGGTGGTCATCGCCGAATGCACGAAACCGGGTCGCACGATCAAGACACTGGCCCCCGAACCCTCCAGCGAGTCCGACAGACCCTGCGCGAAGCCGTCGAGACCGGCCTTGGTCGAGCCGTACACGAAATTGGCTTTGCGCACCCGTTGTCCGGCCACGCTCGAGAGCACGATCAACCGACCGTGACCCTGACGACGAAGTTGCTTGGCGACGT